>SCPP01000023.1_pt1 | contig 757661 bp, 1053 predicted proteins | sample 6106811 | NCBI WGS metagenome assembly SCPP01 (sample SAMN10720449, study PRJNA508395) | human gut metagenome | isolation source: Participant 2 stool, 15 month | host: Homo sapiens | collected 2018
GAGTTGGATATTCTAATAGCTCTTTTAAAGTGAAAGATCAGCCCCACATACAGGGCATTTATCGTTCCAGCCTGCATCTTGTCCGCATTTATAACAAATCATCTTAATTCACCCTGCCTTTTGTCCTGCTCACGTAATAACTGCAATGATATCTGTGACATCTGTCAGATCGTGGCTGTAAATCGCAGATTCAGCCTCCTCTATCTCTAGACTTGGCTCATAGTTCTTTATTTCTTCATCAAAATTTATCATAATCCTGCCTCCATAATTACCTGCTAAATAATCCCATCAAAAAAGGGTCACTATATATTATAATAAAGTAACCCCTTTATGCAAGTATATTTCCATTAAGATTTAATAAAAATATCGCAATTTTTATTTCATCGACACATCACGACTGCCTTGTCTTTCTCCTTGAAGTCAATCTTGTCGAATTCCTCCTTGGTGACGAGCTTTGAGTTGTTAATACACACCTCAACATTTGGATATACATGCTCCAAAACCTGTACTGTCGCGCCTGTCGAACGCTCCACTATGCCCTTAAGCCGCTCCAGCTCCTCCTTATCTTCGGTAAGCTCTGCTGTTTTCTCAATTTTTGCCCCGACAAGCGCAAGCTTCTTTTCCTCAAGATTCATACCGTCAGCGGCACTGCCCATCATCTGTTCTATCTGCTTTATGCCTGCATTGATATTGTTAAGCAGCATCTGCTTTTGATCAACAAGCTTTTCAAGCTCTGCTATCTTTATCTTAATCTTTTATGCACGCCCACATGCACCTCAGTCTTGATAAAGGCATCATTACCCAGGTTTTGCACCTCAATGCCTGCACAGCCATATACTTTTCCACCGACTATGCTTGCATGTCCACCATTGAAGATTACCTTATCATTGCTGACCACATTGCAGTTGATTGCAGAATCAGCCTCCACAAAGCCATCTACCTCCACATCGGTATACTCCATGAACTTGGCAAACAGATTGCCTTTTACAATAATCCGGGCCTTTCCCATACCAATCATGCCATTCCTTAGAATCAGGTCATTGCCGGCCTCAAGCACACAGCCCTCGCAAACACCATCTATCGTGATGGACTTTGCAGCCCTTATTCTGGCTCCGGTCTTCACACTGCCATGTATGACCACGTCCCCGACAAAATCTATATTTCCTGTTCCCACATCCACATCACCGTTTATTTCAAGAATAGGAAGAATAATAATTCGATTCTTGTGCCTTTCAATTTTGCCATCGATAGCAGCTGTATATGTAAGTCCATCGACAGATTTGTCAAAGCCACGCCCCACAAGCGGTGGCAGTCCCTTGCCTTTCTTTGCGGCAATTACCCTGCCAAGCACATCAATACCATCCTCACCTGCAACAGGCTCACAATAGTTTGCAATCGTCTAGCCTTTTTGACCACCTCAACCGAGTGCACACTCCAGTAATCCACTGAGCCATCACTCTTAACCGTTGGGCGGTGGTTCAAGTCACTGTCGAAGTAAAAATCAAAGTATCCATCAGCCCCGTCAACAGCTGGCTTTCCCTTTGCAAAAGCACTTCCCTGCCCATAAGTCTTTTTCAACCATATCTGAAATGGTCTCGCAATTGATGCCGTATATCACACCATTGCGGTTTACAGCTTCAAGCACCTCATCCACTGTATAGTGGTATTCTTCTTCAACAGTGGGCAGCATGATAAATGCCTCCATCCTGTCGTTGCTTATTCTGATAACTGGCTCTCTCTTTATACCGGTATCATCCATATTTTTTCCTCACTATATATCGGCCTTTTTGTTCCTGCTAAAGTATAACTATCCTGCTATTTCTTTAATAAATGCATTTATGTATTATTCTCACTTTCACTCATTATATCATCATTTAAATTTTAAGAAAAGCCACTAAATATAAAAAATCCGGGCAATATCATTCATTGATACTATGCCCGGATTTTTCTGCAATCTGAATCTTTTACAGAATTTGAGTAAATTTCGACACTTATTTTATGCAGTTCTATCTTTATGAGATTTCATCAACATCATAATACTTAAAATCCCGGAAGCAGGCACTTCCTCCTGTTTCCTCTGTCGCATAGCAGAACAGACCAAACCGGCAACCAGTAAAATGATCCAGTTTGAAGTACAGCTTATGCACGGTTCCGATGGGTAGCCAGTCTCCCTTATTTACCCGGTAATAGCAGCGTGCTTCATCCTTCATGTTACAGAAATCTGCTTCAAGACGAAAATCCATCTGGTGTGATTCAACAACAGTTCCTTCCGTCATATCCAATATACCATCTTCTTTTTTATCCAGCATAAGGACTTCATATTTTCCATGATGTTTTGTAATGCCAACTGCAGCATAACAGCTCTGCAACGCACACAAACCTGCGACATCGCCCTCTTTCAATGCAGAAGCATCAACAGTAACCTCAGCTGCGCAGGACGGATAACTCATCCTTTGCGTAAGCGTATTTACTGCCTGTGTAAGCTCTGTACAAACTTCCCGTGTTGTAATTGTATAGGTTCCCTGCAATGCATCCAGATGATAGTACCGTGGATCTGGATCATGATTAAACTGCCAGCGCGGAAGCAGCCCATTACAGAAATCATCACTTCCCACTAATGGCTGATAAATATATCCTGGTCTGGTACTGTGAACCTCTATTTCTTCCGGCACATGTCCGTTCTGTCCAAAAAACGGAAAATGATCCTTCCAGATAACCGGAAGCAGAATAGGAATCCGTCCAACTGCTCCGGAATCCTGAAACAGCATTGCATACCACTTTCCATCCGGCGTATCCACTATTCCTCCCTGTGCCACGCCCTGTCCACAATATCCACGATCATCACAAAGTACATCTCCACCCGTGAATTCTCCTTCCAGAGAATCACTGTAAAAGCATGCTTCCGTCCGCATCCAGCGCTCTCTCAGGGAATGAACCAGAAAAATATAATAATAGCCGTTTATTTTTTGAATATGAGAACCCTCATAGCCTAGCTCCGGGTTCTTATGATCACTGACTAAAAGACGATGTAATCCGTCCTTCTTGGGTGCAATCAAATCTTCATTCAATTCTGTAATCCAGATTTCATCATTTCCATATACAATATAGTTTCTTCCATCCTCATCAAATAATAAAGAGCCGTCATGATAAAAGCCTTCTATCAGCTGCTTTTTCCATGGACCATCTATTTTTTTCGAAGTATACAAATAAGTCTTACGGGTATCATTTGCCACAAAGCAGATATAAAATCGGCCTTCATGATAGCGCAGGGAAGCTGCCCACATGCCCTGTCCGTAAATATTCTGACCGCTTTTCAGTTGCTGCGCATCCGTATGATCCAACGTCTCATAGACATAAGTCACATGCTCCCAGTGCACCAGATCAAAAGACTGCAGAATCTCACAGCCCGGCATAAAGTGCATGGTTGTGGATACCATATAATAGGTGTCTTCTACGCGGATCACGTCCAGATCTGGATAATCCAATCTTGTTATAGGATTTACATTCATTGTTTATTCCTTTCTGTTTTATCTCCATATTCTTTCTTTGTTCTATTCTATTCAAGAACCACCGCATTGTGGACGGCCTCCTTTGCATCCTTGCCCCAGGAAAACAGTGTTCACAAAATATAATCTGTATTTAATTATTTAAACTGAGCCAGACGTTCCTCTACCTGAGCCATCATCTGCTCATACTTTGCAAGCTTATCCTTTTCCTCCTGAACCTTTTCAGGCTTTGCATTGTTTAAGAATTTCTCATTTGAGAGCATGCCCCTTGAGCGCGCAAGCTCCTTTGTAAGCTTATCCTTTTCTTTATTGAGTCTTTCCTTTTCCTTCTCGAAATCAACAAGGTCCTCAAGCGGCAGGTATGCAACCGCATCGTATCAGTACTGATACAGCGTCATCTCCAATACCGGCCTTGCCCTGCTGTACTGTAATCTCGCTGGTAAATGCAAGATTTACATATACCTCCTTGTTGTCCTCGAATACCTTTCTGACTGACTCATCATCACTTGTGATGAAAAGCTTTGCCTTTCTTGAAGGTGGAACATCCATCTGTGTACGGACATTTCTGATACCCTTTACGAGATCCTTGCAGTGCTCGATTGCGGCTTCTTCTGCCGGGAAATTCCACTCTTCCTTGTACTCGCCATTTAGAGAGCATGATAGTCTCCTCGTCTGACTGAAGTGTGCAGAAGATCTCCTCTGTGATAAACGGCATAAACGGATGAAGCAGTTTCAGAGCATTTACCAGAACCGTCTTCAGTGTCCAAAGTGCTGCATTTGCTGACTCTGGGTTTTCATCCTTCTTGTAGGTACGAACCTTTGCAATCTCGATATACCAGTCACAGAACTCATCCCAGATAAAGTCATATACTTTCTGAACTGCGATTCCAAGTTCGAACTTATCCATGTTTTCTGTTGCATCCTTTGCAAGTGTATTTACCCTTGAAAGAATCCACTTGTCTGCTGCATGAAGTTCATCAAGCTTTGGTTCTCTAAGCTCTACACCTTCAAGGTTCATCATGATAAATCTGGATGCATTCCATACTTTGTTGGCGAAGTTTCTTGAAGCCTCAACTCTCTCCCAGTAGAAACGCATATCATTTCCCGGTGCATTTCCTGTCACAAGAGTCAGACGCAGTGCATCGCACCATACTTGTCGATGACCTCAAGCGGATCAATTCCGTTTCCGAGTGATTTACTCATCTTGCGGCCCTGTGAATCTCTTACCAGACCGTGGAAAAGCACTGTGTGGAATGGTGCCTTGCCCATCTGCTCATAGCCTGAGAAAATCATTCTGATTACCCAGAAGAAGATGATGTCATATCCTGTTACAAGAACATCAGTCGGATAGAAATAATCCAGATCTTCTGTCTTGTCCGGCCATCCGAGTGTTGAGAATGGCCAGAGCGCTGATGAGAACCATGTATCAAGTGTATCAGGATCCTGTGTCCAGTGCTCCTTGCCACACTTAGGACATTTGCCAGGCTTTTCTATTGAAACTACCATCTCTCCACATTCATCACAGTAGTATGCAGGGATTCTGTGTCCCCACCAGAGCTGACGGCTGATGCACCAGTCGCGGATATTGTCTGTCCAGTTGAAGTATGTCTTGTCCATTCTTGAAGGAAGAAGCTTGATTTCTCCGTTCTTTACTCCCTCAACTGCAGGCTTGATCATCTCGTCCATCTTGACGAACCACTGCTGCTTGATCATTGGCTCAACTGTTGTGTGACAGCGGTCATGCACACCTACATTGTGTGAGTGTGGTACAACCTTTACTAAAAGGCCCTGCTCCTTAAGATCCTCAACCAGTGCCTTTCTACACTCGTATCTGTCCATTCCGGCATATTTTCCGGCCTTTTCATTCATTGTGGCATCATCATTGATTACAACGATTTCCTCTAAGCTGTGACGTTTTCCTACCTCGAAATCGTTAGGGTCGTGTGCGCAGGTGTGATCTTTACGCATCCGGTTCCAAACTCTTTATCTACGTATGAATCTGCGATTACAGGAATCTCTCTGTCTGTGCATGGAAGCTTTAAGGTCTTTCCGATGATATCCCTGATAACGCTCATCATCAGGGTTTACAGCTACGGCTGTATCTCCGAAAAGTGTCTCAGGACGTGTTGTTGCTATCTCTACGAATCTGCCTTCCTCGCCAACTACAGGATATTTGATGTGCCAGAAGTTTCCTGCCTGCTCCTCATGCTCTACCTCTGCATCTGAAATGGAAGTTTTACATACCGGACACCAGTTTACGATTCTTGAGCCCTTATAAATCCAGCCCTTCTTATAAAGCTTTGTAAATACCTCCTGTACTGCGTGTGAGCATCCCTCATCCATGGTAAATCTCTCACGCTGCCAATCTGCTGATGATCCGAGCTTACGAAGCTGCTTTACGATACGTCCGCCGTACTCTTTTCTCCAGTCCCAGCATTTCTCTAGGAACTCTTCTCTTGTAAGGTCTGCCTTGTTGATTCTCTGTTCTTTAAGTGCCTGGATGACCTTTACTTCTGTTGCGATGGATGCGTGGTCGGTTCCCGGCTGCCACAGTGCATTATAGCCCTGCATTCTCTTGTATCGGATCAGGATATCCTGCATCGTGTTGTCCAGTGCATGTCCCATGTGCAGCTGTCCTGTGATGTTTGGTGGTGGCATCACGATTGTGAATGGTTTTTTGCTGCGGTCTACCTCAGCATGGAAGTAGCCATTGTCTTCCCACTTTTTGTAAAGACGGTCCTCGATGTCCTTTGGATCGTAGGTTTTGTTTAGTTCTTTGCTCATGTTTTCCTCCTTTTATATGAATGACGCAAAAGCTTTGGGGGCTTTGTTGTGTCAGGTCGCGCATTATGTATGGAATTATGTTCATGATTACGCTGCCAAGACACTGTAAAAATTATGATTAGGGATTGCTTAGACCATGACGCAACCGGCTTTTAGCGCCGTCCATGGCGCTAACGCCTCGCCCGCACGTCCATGTGCGTGCGTTGCTGGGCTGTGTACATAATTTTAACAGTCTCTAGGCAGCTCCATAAATCACATAATTCCATACATAATGCGCGGCCTGATAATTCAGGCTGTGAGCTTTTGCTGTTTTTCTTTTCATCTGGCGACCGATTAGATTGCATGCGCAATCTGCCGGTCTTACAGTTTTAGTACATGCCATGACGAAAATAGCATAGTAGCAAATAAATTTGCGCTATATGTGCACATCTCAGTCTACAAAAAACGCCCCTCCGGTCTACGACCGGAAGGGCGAATAAGCGCTGTACCACCTTCGTTTACATCAGAGCAACATATACACTAAAATATATGACATATACGCTCGAATGCCTCTTGTCCTGTAACGTGGACGAATCGGAAGAACTTATGTCAAATCTCGTTATATATAGATTTAACTTTCTGGGTTCTTCGGCTCAAAAGCTACCTTCCATGATTTCTGTCTTAAGCATCTTTCAGCCTGCCCAAAATGTATCACCATCTTACGGACCGGATGCTCTCTCTGAAAGCTTTCGTCATGTACTCCTCTTTCTTATGCCTTTAAATATTTGCCTGTTTCTTTCTACAATATTAAAGTGCATTGGGTGATTTGTCAATATGATTTTTCAATCATCATAATGACCTTTACATGAAACAATATAAATTATCTCATCTTTTTCATAATAAACAATTCGATTAGTGTCATCAATGCGTCTGCTCCACATACCACTAAGATTTTCCTTTAATGGTTCGGTTTACCTATACCCTCAAACGTACTTCGCTGAATATCCTTGATAAGTCCATTAATTCTTTTCAGTGTTTTCTTATCCTGCGTCTGCCAGTATAAATAATCGCTCCATGCCCTATCTTCCCATAGTAACCTCATTAGTCCTCCTCTATCAAATCATGCTCTGCGAAGTGAGCTTTGCCATCCTTAATATCGCGCACGATATTTTCCAAATAACGGATATTGCTATCAGAATAAAACGGATCTACCGATACCTCAAAAGGAATACGCTTTTCTCTGCCTACTTTTTTTGCAAAAACGGTGAACGCTGCACTCATAGAAAGACCTAATTCCGAACACACCTGTTCCATGCTTTTTTTTACATCTGCATCCAATTTAAAATTAACATTAACTGACTGTGACATATACAACACTCCTTTCTTGCTTATAGTATATGCAATAATAAAGAAAATATCAATAAGATTTCTTCATTTTTTCTTTATTATAAATTTTTACTTTCAAAGAAATAAGTGCTCGCTATAAGTGCTGTTCCGCCTATATATGCCATCTTATCGCTCAAGTGTGAACGGCTGATAAGCTTGTCAGTATAGTTTTCATCATATTTTGTGCAGTACTGTATAAAAAGCTTATATATACTTGTATTTTCAAACATTGAACCAAACACTATCGTGCAATCCGGAGCCAGAATAGTCAACACATTTACAGCGACACGTGCCATTCGTTCTATTGCTCCAAGAAGTATCTCAGAAATTGTCTTATCCATCCTTGTTATGTAGCCGTTGCCCTCATTTTCTACCCACGAAGTCAAGAGCTCTCTTGTTATAAGATTTTTATCACCGGCTGTTTCTTCGTATAGCACAGGGTATTTTCCTTGGAATATATCTCCTTTATGCGGTCACACAGGGCAAACATGGATACTCTTGTTTCAAGACAGCCATGTCTGCCACATCTGCACTTAAGTCCATCGCTCTATGATGTAGTGTCCTATTTCTGCTGCGTTGTGCTGATTGCCCTCATATAGCTTATTGTCCACAACTATCGCAGAGCCGACACCCGGGCCCCACTTAATAAAAACAATATTGTTTCCATATTTTCCGACACCATAAAGCATTTCGGCTTCCGCAAATGCTTTGACGTTGTTTTCAAGTATTACCGGACACTGAATCTGTTTTTCAAGTATTTCTCTTATTTTTACTTGATTGTTCCATATGCCATAAGCGTGTATACTGATGCCATTATTCCTGTCAACTATTCCCGGAACACATATTCCGATTCCAAGAATATCTGACAGCTTAAGTTCCTTTTCCCAAAGCTGAAGCTTTATTTCCTTTGCCAGTTCTTCTAAAAACAGCTGTGGTTCAATGTCCGTCCGGGTATGTACCTTAGTTTCAACAAGCACATTTCCCCTGATATTGGTAACTGTAATGCTCGTGTCTACAGCCTCAATATTTACAGATACTATATACTTAAAATCATAATTGATATCCACAAGCACCTTCTACGGCCCGCTCTCTTCTGCTCCTTCATCTCACCCTTTTCAAGTATCATGTGAGCTTCCATCATATCATTGCACAGCATGGTCACAGCCGCCGGTGTGAGTCCTATCTGATTGGCAATATCCTTCCTTGACATTGCGCCGTTTTTCTGCAGTATCTTAAGTATCTGAGATTTATTATTGTTTTTTACACTATCAAGGGAAATTCCGGTTTTAACCATTAATTCATGCTCCTTATTTATGCTTCAACATTCTTTGTTGCAACTATATCCACACCGGTTGCAGCAGCATCACTTAGCAGTACATCACCTATATGCACCGGTGCCTCTACCGTGATCCGGTTGATACAGTCCATCACATCCATTATCTTTTCCTTTGGAATATCCTGTGCCGTCTTTACGGATACCATAGGTATTGTGCCGTTTTTCACACAGACTGTGCTTGTCACGATTCGCGTCGGATGTGTCACTTCATTTGCTCCGTAGTCTGCTCCGCGCTTACAGGTATTTCCGGTTACTGTGACATTATCTCCATCTATTGTCACCTTAAGGGCACAGCCCAGAGGGCAGCCTATACATGTCAAATTTCTTTCTTCCATGATACTATGCCTCCTCAATCTTTATCGTAATTGTGCGGGGATTTTCCGTTTCGATGAGCTGCTTCTTCTGCAGCACCACCTGCTCCATCTCACCCGGTGCCATTACAGGGTGCTTGCGGTGCTGTAATTGTTTATCATCCAGATATACCGCAATATAACAATTCTTATACACAGCTCAACTCGAAATCTAACCGTTGCAGTATCATCCATCTGTGCAGTATTTATAGTGCTTGGGACAGTATATCTGACTCCGCCTGTAGCAGTTATCGATATTTCTTTGCCATCATCACTCTTATCACCGCCGTTTTTCACATACTCTGCGGCATGGCGGCCTGCTGCTGTTGCTTCCTCTGACACATAATCCACGAGGTCGTGCACATGAAGCACATTTCCACAGGCAAATACACCCGGCACATTGGTCTCAAGGCTTTCGTTTACAACAGGTCCGCTTGTTACAGGATTGAGCTCTACACCTGCTGTTTTGAAATCTCATTTTCCGGAATGAGTCCGCATGAAAGTAAAAGTGTATCGCACTCGTAAAACTCCTCTGTTCCCTCAATAGGCTTGTTATGCTCGTCAACCTGAAGCGAGAGTGATGCCCTCCACACGCTCCCTGCCCTTTATATCAACCACTGTGTGGCTGAGCTTAAGCGGAATTCCAAAATCATCAAGGCACTGCACAATATTACGCTTCAAGCCTCCTGAATACGGCATGAGTTCTGCAACCACCTGCACCTTGGCACCCTCCAAGGTCATTCTTCTTGCCATGATAAGACCGATATCTCCTGAGCCAAGTATTACTACCTTTCGTCCCGGCATGTATCCCTCTATATTCACCAGTCTCTGAGCTGTACCCGCCGAGAAAATTCCTGCCGGTCTGTAGCCTGGTATGTTTAGGGCACCTCTTGCTCTCTCTCTGCAGCCCATCGCAAGTATTACTGTCTTTGCAGCGATATGGAAAAGTCCGTCTGTACGGTTCATAGCCGTGACTATTTTATCGTTTGACCCATTTTCGGACTCGTCACCGGTTGAGATATCCATGACCATCGTATTCAGTCTGTACTCTATGCCAAGCTCTTTGACCTCTTTGATAAATCTGCCGGCATATTCAGGGCCTGTGAGTTCCTCCTTAAAGGTGTGCAGGCCAAAGCCATTGTGTATACACTGGTTTAATATGCCGCCAAGCTCGCAGTCTCTTTCCAGTATAAGTATTTTATCTATTTTATTTTTCTTAGCGGAAGCTGCTGCCGCAAGACCTGCCGGGCCGCCTCCTACTATCACAATATCGTAAAATTCCATATTGTCCCCCTATGTTAATCTGATATTAACCCAATATCAATCTTTCGTTACCTGTCTCTTTGAAGTAAGACAGACTATCCGCGATTCTTGCTCATTCCAACAACTATCTTTGATTTTCCACCGCTTTTAGTGATGTCAAGTTGCGAAATGCCTCTCTCCCTGGCGATAATCTCCATAGTTCTCGGAGAACAGAAGCCTGCCTGGCACCTGCCCATTCCGGCTCTGGTGCGTCTCTTCACACCATCAAGCGACTTTGCGCCTAACGGTCTGTTTACCGCATCCATTATCTCGCCCTCCGTAATCATCTCACAGCGGCAGATTATGTTACCATACTCAGGCTTTTCTTTTATCAGCTCTTTATACTCATCCTCTGAAAGCTTCTTTGGATTTAAAATACCTTTTCTTGTCTCGATAAAGTCCGCATTTTTAGAAGGCTTAAAAAGCCTCTCAACTATTGCTGCCACTCTCTCACCGATAGCCGGTGCACTTGATAAGCCCGGTGACTCTATACCTGCACAGTCCACAAAATGGTGCATCTTTAAGCTCCTCGATGATAAACTCATGTCCGTCCTCATGTGCACGGTTTCCTGCAAACGATGTGATGACGACGCATAGAAGTGACGGCACCGAACGTGTGCCGGATGTCGTAACATGCGCTAAGCCCGCTCTTGTTGTATTTGTACCATCCTTGTCATCATGGTCATCTGCTGTAGGTCCGATTAGGATATTTCCGTGTACTGTCGGGGTTACAAGCACACCTTTGCCGTATTTTCCCGGAAGCTGGAAGATTGTCTTGTCAACGATACCACCAGCTGCCCTGTCTAATAGCTCGTACTCTCCGCGCCTTGGTGTGATATGGATTTTGTTTTCACTCACCATGTTGTGAAATACGTCAGCATATACACCGGCTGCATTTACAACGCAGCGTGCATGAATTTCTCCATTTTGAGTAATGAGAATATAGCCTGCCTGCTCCTTTTGTATCTCCTTCACCTCGGTGTTAAATAAAAACTCCACACCGTTTGCCGCAGCATTCTCAGCAAATGCAATATTCATGCCAAACGGACATACAATGCCTCCTGTCGGGCAGTAAATAGCTGCCACCACCTCATCAGACAGATTCGGCTCCATCTCATGTGCTTTCTTTGAATCAAGAATTTCAAGTCCCGGCACGCCATTTGCGATTCCCGATTGTAAAGCTCCTTAAGCCTTGGCATATCGTCCTCGCTAAAGCACAAAATCAGCGAGCCGTTTCTTCTGAACTCAAAATCAAGCTTCTTCGAAAGCTCGTCCATCATCTCATTTCCACGGATATTCATCTGTGCCATAAGTGTACCTGTCTTACAGTCAATTCCGGAATGGACAATAGCACTGTTTGCCTTTGAAGTGCCACAGCACACGTCCTCCTCCTTTTCCACCACGCAGATGGACAGGTTATATTTCGATAGCTCTCTTGCACAGGCGCTTCCCGATACTCCCGCTCCTATAATTACTACATCATACATGTTATTTTCTCCTACCAATTTCCATATATATTTTACTTTCAGTCATCCTTCGCCCAGTTAAATGCGCAGGCGACAGCCTTTTTCCACATTTTAAGCTTCTTTTCTCTCAAATCAGCCTCTATCTCCGGCTCAAACACACGGTCAATAGCCCAGTTTCTCTTTATATCATCCATGCTGTCCCAATAGCCCACTGCAAGTCCTGCGAGGTACGCTGCACCCATGGCTGTAGTCTCCACGCACACAGGCCTGTTGACCGGTGCATTGCTGATATCAGCCTGCATCTGCATGAGCAGATTGTTGGCACTGGCGCCGCCGTCCACCCTAAGCGAGGTGAGATTTATGCCTGAATCAGCCTTCATTGCCTCAAGCACGTCATTTACCTGAAATGCCATTGATTCCAGAGTGGCCCTTATGACATGGTACTTGTTTACACCTCTCGTAAGCCCCACAATGGTTCCTCTCGCATACTGATCCCAGTATGGTGCCCCAAGCCCTGTAAATGCCGGCACCACATAACAGCCGTTTGTATCCTTTACCTTTCTCGCCATGTATTCTGAATCTGTTGAGGAATCGATAAATTTCATCTCATCGCGTAGCCACTGGATTGAGGCTCCTGCCACAAATATTGAGCCCTCCAGCGCATATACCACCTTGCCGTCTATGCCCCAGGCTATTGTGGTAACAAGTCCGTTCTTTGATGAAACAGGCATCTCACCTGTATTCATGAGAAGGAAGCAGCCGGTGCCATATGTATTTTTGGCTTCTCCTGCCCTAAAGCAGGTCTGTCCAAAAGTGCTGCCTGCTGGTCTCCTGCCGCTCCCGCGATAGGAATCGGTCCCCGAAGTACACCGGATTCAACTCACCATACACACAGCTTGACGGCATAGGCTTTGGAAGCATGCTCTTTGGTATGTCAAGCTCCTTAAGTATCTCATCATCCCACTTTAAGGTATTGATATTAAACATCATGGTTCTTGATGCATTAGAATAATCCGTAACATGCACCTGCCCCTGAAAGTGAGCTTCCATATAAGCCATGTCTCGACTGTTCCAAACAAAGCTCGCCTCTTTCGGCTCTCTCCCTTGCTCCCGGCACATTGTCAAGGATCCACTTGAGCTTAGTTGCCGAAAAATAAGCATCTATCACAAGACCTGTCTTTTTCCTAAAGTTCTCGGTAAGCCCCTTCTCCTTCAGTGAATCCGCATACTCTGCCGTGCGCCTGCACTGCCATACTATCGCGTGATAAACCGGCTCTCCCGTATTTTTGTCCCACACAATCGTGGTCTCTCTGGTTAGTAATGCCTATCGCACATATGTCGGCTGCCGTAGCCTGTATATTGGCCATTGCCTCCTTTGCCACCTCAAGCTGTGTGGCCCAGATTTCCTCTGCATCGTGCTCCACCCAACCCGGCTTCGGGAAAAACTGCGTAAATTCCTTCTGGGCCACGCTGCACATCTCGCCCTTCTCATTGAAAAGTATACATCTGTTGCTGGTAGTGCCCGCATCTAATGCCATAATATACTTTGCCATGTAAAAATCCTCCAACCAATTATTCGGTACCTAAATACTACTATTATTATAGCATGATATTTAAGCTATTTCCATAAAATCAGTACTCACAGACTTCGATTTCAAGCATATGTCCTAAAATCTTTAATTCATCTGAACAATCTCCGTAAATCACCACAAAATGAGGCTCCCAGCCATCCTTTACACTTTGATTTACAATATCATAGCTCTTTTTGTCTGTCCTTACTACAATTGATGTTCCGCAAAACTGCTTAGGCTTGTCGAGAGCACTTCCTGTTGTGACAAAAAATCTAAAGCTTCCATCTGCTTTTTGTCCTACTCTGAACACTGTGACTTTGTCAGCCGCCTTACAGCCAAAGTCCATTACAGGGCCAATCTTTCTGTTCGGATGCACTCCGATTGTTGCACCTGTATCCTCTCTTGAGATAGAGCATGCAGCTGTTCCGCAATGCCAGAATGTAATGGTATTTTCACTCTCATCAAGAGACACCGGATCTCCGAAAAATACCGCCTGCTCAGATAATTTCATTCCAATATACATAGAGAGTGCTCCATATGTATCAGCCTCACAGCTTGCAGCAACACCCATATCATTTAGCATAGCAAGCACGCCACAAACAGGTGTTCCAAACGCGGTAAAGAAATCAGGCCAGCATCTTGAAGATAGTGCTCCAATATTATTTTCATCTACATACTCCTTATATGCCTTGCACAGTCTCGCAAAATCCTTTCGATTATTGTCAGGAGTCTTGTCAAGACCAACAGTACTCTTAGTCATTTTATCGAGATATTCACTGCACTCATCATCGGTATAGCCCTTTGCCATATCAATAAGCTCTCTCACCTCAATTGACTCAAGTGTTGCTCCGAATACCTTTTGCATGTCAGCATCCATTGCACGTCCAAATCCAAATCCCTGCGGTGTATGTCCGACTGAGGCAATCCTTAGATTTTTAAGCTCATTTTTAAGCCATGCTGCACGAATACAGGCACTAATTGTTTTCTTTGTCCTCTCTTCCTGTGGAGCTCCAAAGATATATTCAAAGTTACCATCCCTAAACGCAGCCAGTGCATTTCCTGCCGAATATGCTCCCGTCAATGAATTTAATCTCAACCGGCCTCCATCTATAACCGGCTCACGAAGTGTCCAAAGCAGTACCGGACACGAAAATCTTTTAAGAACCTCACTCGCATAAGCTGCATTTGCAAAGGTTATATTCTGTAAAATTATCAGGGATGGCTCTATTGTATCAAGAAAATTAGTTAAATCCTGAATTGATAAAAGCATTTTATCTGGTACAATTGCAGCATCCGTTATTGTATTTAATAAGTCTATTGATTTTTCAAATTCCTTCTGTGCGCTCTCCAAATGAAATGTCGGAACCCCGACCGGCACATATGCCACCTGAAATTTTGTCATATATTTTACCTCCAATAAAATTTTCAAAAACTACTTAACCATAAGCAGTATTCCTGATATAAAAAGTAATATGTAGGTGAGCTTCATAAATATTTCCTGGCTCATCCTCTTTACAAGCACTGAGCCTGCTGCCATTCCCGCTATCAAAAACGGAATCGATATGCATTGAGTCATAACAAGCCCTGCATTCCACATTCCCGCACATATATCCTGAACAAGTATCATCGAATTTAATATAATCCAAACAGTAGAAATAGTTGCTCTAAAGCTTGTCTTTTCCTTTATCTCATTGGATAAATACCCTATCAGAAGCGGTCCGCCTGACACAAACATACCATGAACTATTCCCGCACCAATAAGTAACAGCATTGATTTCCATGATGATTTTTCTTTTGTATCACGCTGCCTTTGCCCATATATGCTGTAAAACCCATGTATTGCAAGAAATATCACAAAAATACCCAGAAACTTGTATAATACTGCATCATATCCTGCAAGTGCGTTCTTTAGAAAAAAGCCGCCAAAGATTCCTATAGCCATGACGATGACTACCTTTTTCAACTGCTTCCAGTCTACATGTTTCCATTGTGTAACAAAGACATACACTCCGGCAAGAATACCAAGCACATTTAATATCGGCTTAGCGACATCATATCCCACCAGAATTAGGCTTGGAGGCATTGCGAGGATGGTCCCCGCAAAGCCTGTAATGCCCTGAATCACATTTGTCAGAAAAATTATTATGTAAAATAAAACAGTGTTCATTTATTTGACTCCATATTTTTCTCTGATTTCTTCAAATATATCAGCAAACTCACTATTTTTTCTGTAGAAGGCAGGCGTATAGCCAAGCTCGGCTGATACTGTTATTTCTCCGCCGTGATACTCTTCGCCTGTCCACAAATGTACCCATTCATCCTGTGGCAGATACACATCCCATTCATGCTTATCCTGCTCATAAACAGGTGCTATCAGCATATCTCTTCCAAAAGATACTCATACTGTATGTCATAAGCTTTCTCATCAGACTCATAATGCATGAACAAAGGTCTTTGCACCGGATGTCCACTGTCTGCATTCTCTTCAACAAGTGTCTTTGTATACGGTGCAAGCATCGTGTATACATCAACGAGTCTCGCCAGCCGCTCCATGGTATCCTCATCATCGTAATACTGAAAATTGGTATCCGGTCTGTTTCCCTCATGTGTCCTCATAAATGGTGTAAACATCGCCATCTCAGCCCATCTGAGAAACAGCTCCTTTGTACGAGTATTATCAAAAAGCGATGTATAGCCTCCAATATCACTATGCGTGAGCCCACATCCCATCATTCCTGCACTAAGTGCTCCGCAGATAACAGATGCGAGTCCATCATGTATTGTAAAGTCAACAGACTGATCGCCGGCCCACAGCAATGCAGTATCTCTGGCTTCCGGCACCTCCGGCACGCATGAAGTAAACCACATCTCCAAGCTTTCGACTCTTTTACTGCCTCATAGTTACACTTTGCCCATAGCACCGGCCAGTGATTGTGCTCAATCATAGGTGATTTGCCGCTGTATAAGCATATATCATCTGTAGGCAGATACTCTCCAAAGTCTGCCATCCAGCCATCAATGCCTATACCAAGTGTGTATTCTTTAATAATATCCTTAAACCACTCGAATGCCTCCGGGTTTGTGAGATCCACAACTCCACAATAAAATTCACCAAAATCCACGAGATAATCACTGCCATCTGCCTTTGTTGCAAAATAGCCTTTTTCCCTGCCTTCCTTATAGAGCTCACCATCATTTACCAGATATGGATTAACATATCCTAAAAATTTTATGCCCTTTGCATTTATCTCTTTAATCTTCTTTGGCAGATCCGGATACATTTCCTTGTGATATTTCCAGTCCCATTGGAGTCTCTTTCCGAATGATGTCACTCTCTTTCCGCACCAATCCTGGCACCATATGCCAGCTACCTTGATGTTCTTATCAAGGGTCTTATCAAGCAATCCAAATGACCTTTCATTTCCACCCTGAACACCGATTATGAGACCATTGTATACCCAATCCGGGAGCTTTGGCTGTCTTCCAAAATATGCTGTAAGTCTCTCAAGCAGTTTGAGATATGTATCAGCACACTCTATACGGATCTGCTTAGGCACCTCCCAGATCTGCAGCTCATGAAAGCTGTCATTTCTGAAATCAAAATCAGCATATGCTGTTGAATCCACATGCAGATAATATTTATTTGTGGAAACAAAGGTTGGCTGTGGATAATTTGTGTTGTAATAGTCTCCTCCTGCCTTATTTTCTACATCCGAACGCCATGTAACGTAGGTTGTCTTATCACGTCCTACACCCGGTTCAGATGTCCAGATAGGAAAATTTCTTCCACGCAGATTAAAGTAAGACATCTGCTCACCGCAGCCATAGCATTTTTCCTCTTTATCTGCGGCTACCCTAAACCAGAATCGGTTAATCCTGTCATCCTTTTGTTCAAAATCAATGGTACACAGATTTTCGTCACATTTAATTTTCGCAATGATATAGCTTTCAAAGCATAGTCTGACTGTATCAGCTGTCTGAATCACATCTGTGAGCTTTAGTGGAAAACGCTCGGTAACATAATCTGTTATCTTGAAGTTACCTCTGTACATATCAACATCTTCCTGTCCTACTCCGACATAAATCATCGGTCTTTCTTTGCTATGCTCCAGAATCCTTTTTTCTCCCACAAAAAGCTGAAATTCATTATCATTTACTTTAATCTGCATTTAATAACCTCCCTAAGCTGTCTTTTTACGCTTGTTCATCTCTTTCACAATCAGAACAATTGTCTCAATCACAAATATTGCTGTTACAATAGCAATTCTTACTACATTTTTGTTCTCTGTTGCAATTCCTGCAGGCGAGAAAATGAAATACTCATATACCAGGAATGAAACAAGCCAGATTGCAAAAGCATTTTTATGCTTCCATGCTGTCATATCATAGCCATCATTTCTTGAAGCACTCTTGTCAAATACCTTTGTATTTGGTGCAATCTTGCTGCATACAAAGATGATTACAAGCATGATAACAAATGAGATAGCGTATATATACATATAATTAATTCCACTAACAGCATTTGTGAATGGTGTGTCAATATGTGGGAAGATAAACTTGTAGCATGCGTAGAATGCAATATGGAATATTGTTGCACATATTGCTCCAAGCTTAGAGCCCTTCTTTGAGAACATTCCTACAAGCACCATTGTAATGATAGGAATATTATAAAAACCTGTAAAGCTTCGTCCGAAATCATAAAGTCCTGTGCTAAGCACATCAAGGAATGGTGTAAAGATAATGGCAAATGCTGCAAAGCCCCATCCAATTTTCTTTGCAAGTTTTACTGTAGCTTCCTCTGAGAGATTTGGGTTAAAATCGGCTTATAAATATCAATCATAAATACGGTACTAGCTGCATTGAGAAATGAATTATAAGTTGAGATAATTGATCCAAACAATGCTGCACAAAACAGTCCTACAGCCGGCCATGGCAATGACCTAGCTACAAGTGAAGGATATGCAAAATCCTTGCTTGTAAGACTTGGTACAAGTCTTGCTGCGATTACTCCGGGAATAACAAGAAGTAATGGTACCATCATCTTTAAAAGCCTGAAAGTAAAACTCCTTTTGTCCTTCCTTTAAGTTTTCAGCACCAAGTGCTCTCTGAATAAGTACTTGGTTAGTACCCCAGTAAAACAGATTTGCAAGCAGCATACCTGTAAAAATACATGCAAATGGTACAGGATCATTTCTTTCCACCAATCGCATTGAGCTTTGCCGGTTCATATGTAATAACATCCTTCACACCGACAATAAATCCACCTCCGCTTAATTTTCCAACAGCTATAAAACCAAATACGACTACAAGTACTGAGCCTAAAACAAGTAAAATTCCATTGATTGTGTCTGATACAGCTACTGCTCTCATACCTCCAAGTACGGCATATAGTGCACCAATAATACCTACAAGCACTATAAGAATTGTAAGTGCCATACCCTCGCTGATTCCAAATACTGTAGCAAAATCAAAAATCTGCTCAAATGCTATAGCGCCTGCGTACAGACATACAGGAATTCCGATTACTAAATATCCAATAAGAAATAGGATAGAAACCATACGGCGTACACCAACGCCATACCTCTCCTCCATAAACTCCGGCAGCGTTGTATATCCTTTTCTAAGATACATCGGCAAAAACACAAAAGCCATAATAATTGTGGCTATAACCGCTGTTGCTTCCCATGCCATGCGACATATTAGCTGCATATGACTGTCCCGACAAACCTACCAGATTTTCTGCCGACAGATTCGTAAGCAGCATTGAGCCTGCAATGAAAAAACCTCCAAGTCCATTTCGGCAAGGAAATAACCCTTTGCCGTTTTCTGGTCATCGCTATTCTTCACTATCTTTCCTGAAATAATTCCAACCAGTGCTGTGAAAAGCACAAATGTCACCAAAGTAAATACTAAATGCTCCATAAAATCCTCCAATTTAATAGAAAAATATACATCGATTTGTTGAAACTAACTATTCACATTCAATCTCTCACATGATATACTTTTTCTGAAAATTATTTCCCACGCAACCGAAAGTACAGTAATATGTCCAGTATTCAGTCTTTCGGTCACGTGGTTTTTAATAATAAAGTTCCTTATTCTCTCCAAGCAATCCAGGATATGCCCTTGTTTTATCAATGGTTCTCTATCGGGATGTGCTATTACCCACTTATTTCTTTGCAAAAGCAGTCTCTCTTCTCCTATAGCAGCTTCATCTGCCCCTCCATTATTGAGTGGTGTATTGGTTCCCCGTGGAAGAATCACAACATTCTTAAATCCAATATCTGACACCCTGCATGGTGATAGATGAAGTGTCGTCTGGTACATCTCTATTGCTGTACCCTTTTCCACAAAAAATACCTTTGCATCTTCAATACGGTATGTATTGTCTTTTATCTCCCAGGTATGCCCCAGCACCAGCATAAAGTCAGTTACCGCTATATTGATTTCGCTGCCCTTATGGTACTCAAAACCATTGTATGTGGTGTTTCTGCCATTACAGTAGCCTATCTGTATAGGCATCTCTCCATATATACGATTTTTAAAAACTCTGCTATATGTGTACGTTCAAGCTCTTCTACTGAAGCCACATATATATTTCCTTTCTCAGGAATTACAGTATTTTGTTCCATAAATGAGATAAGTTCGTTGCAATTGATATTTGAAATCACCCTTCCGTAGGTTTCAAAACATGGATCAGTGACACTGTATATAGTCACAGAATTTTTTTCATTCAAATGTTTTAACATATTTCCCCCACTTATCTTTGCATTGCCTTGACAGCCTTTATAGTAGCGCAGAAATCTTCTTTTCCAAAGCCAAGTTCCATTGCCTTGTCATATACCTGCTTTGCAGCGTTTTCTCCTTGAAGCTTTAATCCACTCTCCTTTGCCATATTCATGCAGATATTCACATCCTTGTACATGTTTTCAATCGAAAAGGCAGTGGTGTAATCCTCATTTTTGATTGGCACATTTTTGGAATCCAGATAAAAGTTCTGTCCACCGCCATATGAGATAGCTGTAGTATAGCTTTCTATATCTATTCCATATGCCCTTGCAAGTGTCAGCGTCTCATTTACACCATTTTGAATCTGTGATACAAGCGCGTTATGGCAGATTTTCATGACCAGACCTTTTCCGTTTCCACCCATCCTGATGATATTTTCTCCCATATAGGAAAGAATCGGCATAGCCTTCTCACACGCTTTTTCATCTCCACCGACATATATTCCGAGCTTTCCTGCAATAGCAGCAGGCTTCGATTTCACAACCGGTGCGTCCACAAACTCTGCACCCGTCTTCTTTACCATTTCAGAAATCTCCACAGAAACAGATGGATCTATCGTGCTCATATCAATACAGAGCTTTGTATCATCAAGTGCCGGTAAAACCTCCTTATAAATAGCCATCGAATGCTCTGACTTTGGAACCATTGATATAATTACGTCTGATTTTTCTGCCAGCTTAAGCGAACTGCTGCAGCCGATTGCACCCTTGCTCTCCAGTAGCTCTACCTTCTCCTTTACGAAATCAAATACATATACCTCATCATCATGCTTCTTCACTATATTCTCACTCATGGACTCCCCCATGATTCCGAGTCCTACAAATCCAATTTTCATTGCTTACAAACACCTCCCTGTTTCATCTATTCTGTAACTGTATTATCCCATGCATTCTGGAATGTCTCAAGTCCCTGTCTGGTATATGCATGTTTGATACTGTCCTTGTATACTGCAAGGCCTGTTGTAACGATATCTGCTCCTGCAACCGCACAGTCTACAATCTGCTTAGGTGTACGGATAGCCGCACAGATAATCTGTGTCTTTCCCTTATATCAGTAATTGTCATAGATATCTGAAATAGCCCGAATGTACGCTTTACAATCCTCTCCATTTGCCTCTTTCCAGCCGATGAAAGGTGAAACAAAAAGCGAATTATTCTTTGCCGGCAGAATAGCCTGTGCTGGTGAGAATACGAGTGTCACATTTGTTCTGATTCCCTCTGCCTCGAGTCTTCTTGCTGCCTGAATACCGGCCTCTGTGCACGGAATCTTGATAACAAAGTTGCTGCAGATAGCTGAAATCTTTCTTGCCTCTGCTACCATCTCATCTGCATCATCAAGGTGTGGGTTGATTTCAACCGAAATAGGGAATTTCTCGTATCCCTCGATTCCTTCTGCCTTAACCCAGTCTGCCATCTCACTGATTACAGTAAGGAAAGGCTTTCCGCTTACCATTATGTGGCGTGGATTTGTTGTCACTCCATCAATACCAAATGTATGGTAGGCCTCCTTGATTTCTTCGATTTTTGCACTGTCCAGAAAATACTTCATGATTGTTTCCTCCTTAATAGTTAGTTAAATTTGTTAATTAATTGTTGTAAAAAATATAAGCCGTTATGTTTTTCTCTTGGCTTCTGTTTGTATTATATTACTATAGCATTGACTTTTCAATAGTATATAACGTTGCAAAAGCATTTTCGGCTATTTGTTTAAATTTATTAATCATTTTTTGTGCAATATGCAATAGCCATAAAAAATAAGCAGATAAAACTACTTTTTATTATAAAAAACCACCCGGAACTTTTTTTGCGTTCCGAGCGGTTTTTTAGTTAATCCTGTGATTGTACAGCTCTATCCTTATATGTCAGCTATTATTATCTACTTGCTACAGCTCTTCCTCTACCATGCTCTTCTCTCTGTTGAACGCATCATAGATACATGGAATTACTATAAGCGTAAGGATGGTTCCGTATACGAGACCTCCTATTATTGCGATTGCCATCGGCTTTATCATATCTGAGCCATCTCCGATACCTATCGCCGATGTAAACATTGCGAGTATGGTGGTCATCGCTGTCATCAGTATTGGACGAAGCCTTGTACGGCCTGCGTCTATGATTGCCTCATGCTTGCTCATGCCCTCTCTCCTGGCCTGATTGATGTAATCAATGAGCACGATTCCATTATTTACAATGAGGCCTGCCAGCATGATAAAGCCAAGCATTGATATGATTCCGAGCTCATTTCCCGTGATGAAAAGAGCTATAAAGCCTCCTGTAAACGCAAGAGGTATACAGAACATGATAATAAACGGTGAAAGCAATGACTGGAACTGCGCCACCATGATAAGATAGATAAATATCACTGCAAGCACAAGCATAAGTCCAAGCTGACTCATTGACTCATTTATTGTCTCATCCTCGCCCTCCATGTCTATTGAATAGCCATCAGGAATGCTAAGTTTATCAATTTTAGATTTAATTTTATTGCTTAGTAATGTTACATTATGGTTTTCATCAACCGCACCTGATACTGTAATATATCTTGTCTGAGCATCTCGATGAATGGTACTCAGGGTCTGTTCCTGTGAAATAGTGCAGATATCACTGAGCGGAATTTCCTTTTCACTGCCATCATTATCCTTATAGGTAAATGTAAGGTTTTTGATGTCGTCCACAGTCACATCAGACTGCTCTGCGGATTGTAAGTATACCTCATAGTCCTTTATGTCGGTCGTAATGGTTGTTGCGCTCTTTTGAGATGATATCTCACCGGATACGAGCTGGTATACCTGAGCCACCGTATAGCCATACTTTGCTGCATTTTCCTTATCCACAGTTATCTTAAGCTCATTGATTGTATCTCCAAGACCGTCATCTATATCTGTCACTCCATTTGTGTCCTTAAGGATATCTGCCACATCACCTGCAAGCTTCTGCAGCTTGTCTATATCATTCCCCTTAATCCTGACAGAGAGACCACTTCCGAAAAACTCTGATGAGTCCATAGCCTGTGAAGATGCTGTTACCTTGCAGTCCAGATTCTTTGTACGTTTTTCAATTTCATCTATTACCTTATCTGATGAAACATCCGACTTCTCATCAAGCAATATATACATGCTCACACTGTCGCTTCGAGCTCATCAGGTTCATAGTCGAGCTGCCGCCTGCTGTAGCTCCTATTGTGTCTATGCCCTTTATATCAGATATTTTGTCCATGACCTTATCAGACAGCTCTGTAAGCTGCTTGAAATCAAGCTTTTCGTCATCCTTTGCCTCTATGGTAAGTGAAATCTGATTTGACTCCATGTCCATATCCATAAATGTCATTCCCCTTGACATGCAAAGTGCACCACTGCCGACTAAAAGCACTACTGCCGCAATAAATACCACCGGCTTAAATCTAAGACATGTGCCGAGCACATTTCCATACCAATCCTTAAAACGGTCAAACCATGGATGCTTTATATCCTTCGTCTTTTTGAGCATGCCTGAAGCAATTGCCGGTACAAATGTGAGTGCCACTACAAGAGATGCCATAAGTGTAAATGCCACAGTAAGAGCCAAATCTACAAAGAGCTGTCTCGTGATTCCATCAGTAAAAATGATTGGCGCGTACACACTTACCGTGGTAAGTGTAGAGGCAAAATGGCTCCTGCCACGATTTGCACCTTCAACAGCCGCCTTCTTTACCGAATATCCCTCTCCCCTTAATCTGTAGATATTCTCGATTACTACGATTGAATTATCCACCAGCATTCCTATTCCAAGCACAAGTCCCGACATTGAAATGATATTTAAAGTGATATCCGTAAAATACATAAGCACCACAGCCACAATAACCGATAGCGGTATAGATGCTGCGATAACAAGCGTTGGCTTTATGTCCTTTAATAACAAGAGCAATACGAAAATAGCAAGTATTGCTCCCACTATCATATTTTCCATAACACTCTTTACTACCATGTCAATGTATACGCCCTGGTTCATAAGCACTGTGGCGTGTAATCCGTCATTTTCCTTTCCAGCGAATCAAGCTTGTCCAAAAGACGGTCTGTGACGTCTCCTGTAGAGTAGCCGGTCTGCTTCTCCATGGAGAGCATTATTCCGGGATTACCGTTGACTATCGCATATGTCTCATCCGAGTTGTCAGTCATCTCAACATCTGCCACATCACCGACATGAATAGGAGCTATTCCATCAAGCTTCATATCCATAAGCACTAGATTTGTTAAATCATCAATTGATTTTATCTCATCTCCCACCTGTACTATGTACTGCGTGCCATTTGAATCATTTACATAGCCTGCAGGCATATCAAAATTTTGAGCGACGAGCAGCTGCGAGAGTGAGTCAATTGTTAAAACTGCATTTAAGTTTGACTTGTCAAGTGCATCATCCTTACTCTTTTCAAGCTCCTTCTTTGAGCTGTCAAGAGACGCCGCTGCTGTTGCAAGCTGTGCCGACTGCTGTCCTATGCTTATAGAGCTTATAGCTGCCCTGACTGTTTAGATTATCATAGGCATCTAAAAGTGCTGTCTCTCCTTGTGCTATCTGGTCAAGCCCGCTTTGGCACTGCTCTATACCTGTATTCACCTGAATGAGAGTCTGTGCTATCGCTGACGCTGCCGCAGGCAGATCATCTGCTGTGTTTACGGTGATTCCAAGCGCCGAGAGACCGAAAACTGTGTTGCAATCTGCTTATTAACCTGCTCAAGCTGCGCTTTGAGTGCTGTGCCCGCTTCACCCGGTGCATTTGCGCCCTCTTTGAGTGACGGAATTGTCTTTGTATATGTATCACTATTCATGAAGTCTGAAAGAGCTGACTGAATTGTTTCGAGCTGGCTCTTCTGCTCATTTAAGCTTGCAAGAGTACTCTCTAGCTGAGTCTTCTGCTCTGCAAGCTTTGCCTTTGCTCCTTTAGCGTATCCACTCCCGCGCTCATCTGATCCGATGCAGATGTGATTGCGTTTTGTCCGCTCTCTATCTTTGCGCTTGCATCATCCATCTGACTTTTTGCATCGTCAAATTTCTTTGAAACGGCATTATTTATTTTCTCATTGAGCGCATCTATCTTGGCCTGATTCATCGTGACCTGTATCTGCTCGGTGAGTTCACCTGTTGCAGTCACTGATGCGACTCCTTCTGTACTCTCAATTGCAGGCTTTAGTGTGTTTTCCACAAAGTCGGTGATTTCCGACTTGCTTTTCCCATCCATATCCACAGCAGTCATCATGATTGGAAGCATGTCCGATTTATCTTCATAATGGTCGGAGTACCCACTCCATCCCTCCAGCCAGCCTTGACCTGATCTATTTTCTGCTGCATCTCTATCACTACAGAATCCATGTTGGCATTCTGCTCATACTCGCATGTCACCAGAGAATAGCTGTTATATGACATTGAGCTTACGTTTTTGATATTGGACGTAGTTGCCATAGCTGCTTCAAGCGGCGCGGTGACATCGCTCTCCACCTCCTGTGGACTTGCTCCCATATCTGTTGTCACGATAAGTGCATACTGAAAGCTCATATCCGGCAGCAGATCTGTCGTCATCCTGCCAAGCGATACAACACCAAGTACTATTACCAGCAATACTCCTACAAGTACAGTAAAAGGCTTTTTACACTATATCTGGATATCATCTAACCCCTCCTTTTTCTTTTCTTGATAATGTCCTGCATTAGTTTAATAGACAATGATTACTGCGATTTTCACAATATATTTAATTCGCTGTTATACTTTTATTATACAATGTGTCGGATTGCAACTCAATTGGTTTATACTTTTTTAAGAGATTTTGACAATAAAAAGACACCCAATTATACGATTAATATAATTCGATGTCTTTAAATATCTTTTAATATCTTTTATTTATTTTAGCTTCAAATGCCCTCTTCCTCAATCTCATCCTCATCATCATTGATACCTGCAACAGCACTTGTAACGGCTCCGATTACAGCGACAAGCGCAAAGATGATAACTAAAAAAATAACTATAAAAAATGCTACTAAAAAACCTGTATCTGTCATATAATTTACCCCCATAGCTGTCTCACAGCTTCTTTAAAATATAGTTTTAGTTTAACACACTTGTCTGTAAATAACAATATCGTAAAGGGCTAAATTATTGACTAAATATTGACTAAAATATTGATTTATGAAATTGCTCAGTCCTTGATCTGCATACCGTTTGCATCCATATGATAGCCTTCTGTCATGATCAGCTTTGATACCGGAACTATCTCATAGCCCATGTCCTGCAGCTTCGTGAGCATCTCATCGAGTGCCTGCGAGGTGTATTTTGCGCCTAGATGGCAGAGTATTATCAAACCGCAATCCAGGCTTTTGTGATTGCACACTGTATCTATAATGTTTTGCACACCATAGTTTTTCCAGTCGAGCGAATCCACATCCCACTGGACTGGATAATAGTCACAGCCATACACTGTCTCAATCAGTTCATTGTTGTACGAGCCGTATGGCGGTCTGAATACCTTCATATCCTTTCCGGTCAGCTCCTTGACCTTTTGTGCACATCCATTATCTCCGTCTTCATCTCGCCTGCCGTGATTGTTGCCATATCATAGTGGTGCTCACTGTGATTTCCGGGCTCATGCCCTTTTCAACCAGCGTCTTTACACATTCAGGATTATCACTCACAAACCCTCCTGTCATAAAATGTAGCCTTTACGTTGTGCTTGTCAAGTGTCTCCATCATGCTGTCAAAATCCTCTGCTCCCCAGGCACAGTCAAATGAAAGGGCTATCTTTTTTTCTGTTGTCTGAACCGAATATACAGGCAGCTTTCTGTCTCCGAACTGACTCACAGCACTGCTAAGTGTCTCCATCACCTCTATATTTTTCAGCTGTGATATGTCATACTCTCTGCCATATAAAGCGCCTGTAATAAGAAGCGCCGACAGCAGCACTCCAAAAAGGAATCTGTGTCGGCGTTTCTTTCGTTTTGTCCCATTATGTAGTTTTGTATTTTGCATGTATGCTCTGTATTCACTCATTCTATATACTATTCTTTATTATCACAAATTATGAATAATGAAATAACTCTATTTCAGTTCTTCTGCCCTTCCGATAAACTCAAGCACTACCTCAATCGACTGATGCGCAGCCTTCTCCGCAAAGGTCTGGTAGTCTGTCTCGCCGCCATCGCCGTCTGATATTGAACGAAGAATAGCAAATGGCACATTGTTCACATAGCACACATGACCGATGCTGCCTCCCTCCATCTCTGCAGCGATTGCATCAAAGGTATTCGAAATATAATCCTTCTGCTCCTTTGTGGCAATAAACTGATCTCCTGTTGCGATATTGCCCTTTTTATAGTGGATATTCCTGTCAGCTAAGCATGAGCACATGAGCTCCACCATTTTTGTATCTGCCGGAAGCAGAATCATATTGATGCCAAGAAGCCCTTCGGATCTCCGATTGGCGATGTATCCATATCGTGCTGCAGCACGTTTGTGGCTACTGCCACATCAAGCACATTTAAGTCCTTTGTCAAAGTTCCTGCCACTCCGATATTGACAATCATATCTACATCATATTTCAAAATCATGGCCTCTGCACATATTGCCGCAAATACCTTTCCTATTCCGCATTTTGCCGCAACAACATACTGATCACCGATTTTGCCCTCAACAAACTCCACTCCGCTGTAAACCTCTGTCTGTGTGTCTGTCATCTGAGCCTTTAAGTCATCGACCTCCATCTGCATTGCACCAATTACACCTATTGTCATTTTATTTCTCCATTCCTGCTATCTTGCTATTATATTTTTAGTCCTCGTTTACTGTGGATAAGTAAACTCCATATTTGTCTGGCTCTCAAGCACCTTAAGATATGCACGGCACTCCTTCTTGGCCTCGTCAAGTGACAGATTCTCGTAATGTCCGCACTCTATGGCTGATGCACCAAATACCGGACCATCATACTCTAGTATCTGCTTTAAGACCTCTTTGGTGATTTCAAAAACCTTTCCCGGCTCGACATCCCTCACAACGAGATAGAAACCTGTCTGACAGCCCATCGGTCCAAAATATACCACATCATCTGCAATCTCAGAGTTTCTCACACATGTCGCAAACATATGCTCCACTGAGTGCATAGCTGAATTGGACATATAATCGCCTGCATTAGGTTTTCTTTGTACGAAGGTCGTATGTAACGATTTCTCCATCTTTTCTTGAAATATAAAATCCAGGTTTAAGAATATTATGATTAATTGTAAAGCTTTTAATTCTTTCCATAAAAATGTTTCTCCTTACTTAGTTGCTGCCTCAAACTGCTTCAGATAATCCTCAAATACATTGAGTGCATCATCCACAGGCTTTGGTGTGCTCATATCGACACCGGCACTCTTTAGCAGCTCGATTGGATTCTTCGAGCATCCACCGCACAGGAAATTTCCTATATACTTATCCACAGCAGGCTTTCCTCCTCAAGTATCTTTTTGAAAAAGCAACTGCTGCCGAATAGCCTGTCGAGTACTGATATACATAGTACGGTGTGTAAAATGCGGTATGCGCATCCACTCATATGATATCTCATCATCCACGCGCATATCCGGTCCGTAGTACTGCACATTCAGCTCATGCCATAGCTCATTTAGCACATCCTTGGTAACCGGCTCACCCTTTTGCATTTTCCGGTGTGCTATATGCTCAAACTCTGCAAACTGTGCCTGCCTGAAAAGTGTCGTCCTGAAGCCGTCCAGAAAATGTGTCATGAGATATTTTCTCTCATTCTCATCCTCACAATGCTCAAGCATATAGTGCATTAGAAGCGACTCATTGCAGGTGGATGCAACCTCTGCCACAAAATCAGGTATCCTGCGTAGGTGATACTCTGATGCTCATTTGAATAGTATGTATGCATCGCATGTCCCATCTCATGAGCCAGCGTAAACACACTGTCCAGATTGTCGGCATAGTTCAAAAGCACATACGGATGTGTGCCATAAGCGCCCCATGAATACGCACCGCTTCTCTTGTTCTCATTCTCATATACATCTATCCAGCCGCTCTCCATGCCAGCCTTAAGTGTGCTGACATACTCATCGCCCATAGGCTCAAGCGCCTTTGCCACAAGCTTTTTCGCCTCATCATAGGTGTATGTGGTCTGTACATTGTCCACAATCGGTGCAAACAAATCATACATATGCAGATGCTCCACACCTAAAAGCTTCTTCCTAAGCGCCATGTACCTGTGCAGAGCCGGCAGATGTGCGTGAACCGTCTCAATCAGATTGTCATAGACACTCTCAGGAATATCGCCATCGGATAAATACATGGCCCTTGCACTGTCATATTTTCTTACCCTTGCATAAAAAGTGTCATTTTTCAGCTTGCTGATGTACATCATGGAAACAGTATTGCTCCACTTCTTGTACGAATCATATACTCCGCGGAACACCTGCTTGCGCAGGCTTCTGTCCTTGCTGCTTAAAAAATCTATGAAATTGCCGTGCGTGATACGGATTTTATTTCCCTCGACATCAGTGATATACGGGAATTTGATATCCGCGTTGTTGAACATGCTGAATATATTCTCCGGTGCTGCAGCCATCTCACCGCACTGCGCCAGGATATTCTCCTCTGCAGCCGATAAAGTATGCGCTTTCTGGCGCATTATCTCATCAATCGCACGCTTATAGTGCATAAGCTCATTGCTCTCACTGTAAAAGCTCTCAAGCCTTTTATCATCTATCTGCAAAATCTCCGGACTCGCAAATGCCAGCGCACCTGATGCCTGAACAGTCAATGTCTCTGCCTTTGACACATATGCCTGATATTTCGACACGGCAGTGTCCTGATGCGAGCGCTCATTCGCATAAACCACTATACGCTCCAAATAATAAGACAGCTCATCCTGCTTCTTAAAATCAAGCAGCGTTGCTGCACTGTCGGCCAGATGTCCCTTAAAGCCCGAGAGCTTCTGCAAGCTGTGACGCTTTTTCACACTCAGCCTCCCACAGCTCATCTGTCTCATACATATCCTCAAGCTTCCATTTGTACTCGTCTGAGATTTCATCTCTCTTTTGAAGCCTTTTCTCACTCATTTTGTGTTACCTTCTATCTTACTTTTCTTGTTCTCAGGTTTTCTGAATAGTTACCTTGTTTTCAACTCTTCAGAACCCCACGCACATTCGCAAAACCGCACGATGTTTTTATAAAACTACCCACACATCTGCTCTGCAAAATGCATATAGACGTGTGGGATATATGTGAATTATAACAATTAAGCTCTACTTTGTAATTAAAGTGCCCATACCACTGAAACTGTCTTACCCTCTTTGTTGAGCTTTGTGATAAGCACCGAACGGATGGCAGAGTCACCGATAAAGTCGATAGCCGCCTCAATCTTTGGAGCCATGGTACCCTCATCAAACTCGCCTGCTGCAAGGTACTTCTTTGCCTCATCGACAGTCATGGTATCAAGCGGCTTCTCATCCTCCTTGCCATAGTTCAGGCAGACCTTGTCAACGCTTGTAAGTATAACAAGTCTGTCAGCATCAAGAGTATCTGCAAGCTTTCCTGCTGCAAGATCCTTCTCGATAACAGCACTGGCGCCCTGAAGCTTATTGTCCTGTGCTAAAACAGGGATTCCACCGCCACCGCATGCGATAACAACCTGATCCGCATCAACAAGAGCCTTAATAGCATCCTTTTCCACTATATCAACAGGCTTTGGGCTGCCACAACTCTTCTGTAGCCTCCCTCAACCTGTGTCACATGGTTGCCCTTCTTCTCCTCTTCCTCAGCCTCAGCCTCTGTCATAACACGGCCGATAATCTTTGTCGGATGATAAAAAGCCTCATCATACGGGTCAACAACCACCTGTGTAAGTATTGTAGAAACGGTCTTGTAAATTCCTCTGCCAAGAAGCTCTGTACGGATAGCATTCTGTAAATCATATCCTATATAGCCCTGGCTCATTGCAGAGCAGACTGCTGTAGGTGTAGCTGTATACTCAGGATAAATCCTGCAAAACTCAGACATAGCGGTGTGAATCATGCCCACCTGCGGTCCGTTGCTGTGTGTGATAACAACCTCATAATCGTCCCTGATAAAATCTGCAACTGCCTTTGCTGTATGCTTTGTAGCCTCGTGCTGCTCCGGAAGAGTTGTTCCAAGAGCATCATGTCCGAGTGCAATAACTATTTTTCTTCTTCATGCCGACCTCCTATGCTGCATCCGCTCAATGTGTATTATATCTCATAATCATAAACCCATATGTATACTATGATAAATACACTTATGAACCATCAATTTTGAATAATTCTCATGCGGTGCAAAATCAAAATTATTTATATACATTATCTAATATTTTATGGAATTTGTCTAGTACTTTGAACTGATTTGAACAACATTAACCAACATTCTGTCACAATGCAGCGAACGTAAGCCGAGCGTAGCGATGGCGCACACGTAAGCGCATATCTACCACAGGGGACGTAAGCCCGGGTACCGGCGGCGCACGTACTCTTGCGGAAGCGCATAGCGAAGTGGCTTAGATACTGTAGAAATTATGCCCATGAAACGCAGAAACACCCTGCATGGACGCAGGGGTGAGGAGAAAACGCGCCACGGACGGCGCGTTTCGACGGTTTCGTCAAGCATAGAAACCCTTCAAGCATAATTTCGTACAGTATCTTAGCCACGTAGCGTAGCGACCGCAAGAGTATGTGTGCGCCGCCGGTAGCCGGGGCTTACGTCCCGACCTCCCGCCAATACACTGCGCCAGAATTACTGCTGAATATCCTTTGCAGAGCTTAAGGTTACTTCAACCTTGCTCTCTTCGTACTGTCTGCCACTCTGACGGGCAACAGTAAGAGTAACCTTATCTCGCCTTGTAGCTCTTTAACGCTGACTGCAGCTCTGTCATAGAAGAAATCTTTGTGCTGTCAACAGCAGTGATGATATCTCCCTCCTGTAAGCCGGCATTTGCGGCACCTGAATCAGCTGAAACAGATGAAACATACACACCCTGTGGGAAGCCATAGGCTACCATCTCAGATGAAACATCGCCACCCTTGATACCAAGGTATGCCTGATTCTCATTAGTATATTTTCCATCCTGGATAAGGCTCTCAATAATAGGCTTTGCAACCGACATAGGAATTGCATATCCGATACCCTCAACTTCAGTTGAAGAATATTTTACAGAGTTTATACCGATAACCTCGCCATTTTCATTCAAGAGTGCTCCACCACTGTTTCCAGGATTAATGGCTGCATCTGTCTGGATAAGCTTGTTGTTGGTAACAGTCTCACCTGTCTGTGAATCCTGTGTAGTAACAGTTCTGTTAAGCGCACTTACTATACCTGTTGTGACGGACTGTCCATAGCCAAGTGCATTACCGATTGCAATCGCAGGACTTCCAACAGCTACACTTTCAGAATCTCCGATTGTAGCAATCTTGATATTTGAGTAAGTATCTTTTCCAAGGTCTGCTTTCTTTACACGTACAACTGCTAGATCGTCATCCGGATCTGTTCCTCTGATTTCTGCCTTTACCACTGAATCATCATCAAACTGTACTGTGAGCTCCTCTGAATCTGCCACAACATGGTTGTTTGTAGCAATGTAGAGATAATCATCATCCTCACTCACAATGATACCTGAGCCGCAGCTCTGAGACTGCTGTGACTGCTTTCCGAAAAAGCTGTTGTAGGTGACTGTTCCTGTATTTGTGATAGCAACGATGCTAGGCATTACCTCATCGACAACTGATGATACATCTGTCAGATCCTTTGCATTCCCTGAGGATGTCTGCTTAGTCCCACCGGATGTTGTAGTGGTAAGCTTTGCACTTGCAGTAGAAGAATTTGAAATAGCTCTCGTGCCAATATAGCTTACTCCTGTGAAAACACCGCCTCCGACGAGTCCGAAGATAAGAGCTGCCGCTACTGTCTTTGCTGCAAATGGTCCAAATGCACCAGGCTTTCTAGGTGCTCTCTGTTTCTTAGGCTTTGCAGTCTGCTGGTATGCCTGACCATTCATATTCATCCGGCTATATGAGTTGTCTGTCGAACCGGCTGATGCGCTGCCATATGCATTATTATTTGTGCCTGAATTATATGCGATTAGAATAAGGCTGGTTTGCATATGATTGATTTACATTTGGCTGTCCTGCTGCAGAAGCCTGCGAATATGGATTGTAGCTCTGTGAATAGCTTTCAGCTGATGTATTATTAGTCTGTGCAGCCTTCTGTGACTCATCCGGATTGTAAGGATTACCCGACATTGTGAAATTTACATTGTTTGTATTGTTATTTGTGTTATTTGTACTGTTAGTATTATTTGTATCATTCATATTTCTATAATTGTTATCCATAATAATTTCTCCTTTCGTTTACAATTAGAAGTATACTGTCAATCTGTGTTTAATTTGTGACGGGATTATTTATTTTTTCATAAATTGTAATCCCCGTGCTATTCTCCGAATAAAAATAACTGCTCATCGACAGATGCACCTCTAAGTCTGCGATAAATAGAAATTGCAGAATATCAATACATCCCTGCCAATGAACAGTTACCATAAATCATATATTAAATTTCAATTCCGTTCTTCTCAAGAAGAGCTCTCGCTGTTTCAACCGAATCTGTACCTGTCGCATTCTTTACAGGTGCAAACTCCTTCTCTCTGTCTACCTCAAATGGCAGGCTATTGTCCATCATGTATACCATATCGAGGATGAGTGTCTCAAACTTGTATGCATTCGGAGTCTCAGGCTTATGCTCTGTACCATTCTCATCAATGTAAGGTACCTTCTTCTCTACCACATGAAGCGGAAGGCTCTTCTCTGCGATAGCCATAAGCTTGTCCACGCGGAATAAATAGTTTAAGATAACACCAAAGCCATACTGTAATGAACCATTCTCGTTCTTTGCCTCTGCCATCTCAGGTGTAAGCTCGTAATACTCGACAATCGAAGGCTTGCCATTCTCAAGACACATAGCGCCGACTCTCTCGTATGGATCGCACTTTCTGACCACCTTAGAGCCGCTGACACAGCCGGACTCTATTGTAGCGCCGACAAATACAGGATCTGCAATCTGCTGAAGCACATTGTCCACAGCAAATACATTGAGCCACTCAACACCCTTGTCCTTCAAATCCTTGTCAAGACCGGCATTGATGAGTGACTTGAACCATCCACCGTTTCCGTTTGGTGACATGGCAAGTGAATCCTCAGATTTCATGAGCAGATTTCCATCAAAATCAACTGCCGGAACCATCTCCTGCACGAAAAACTTCACATAATCCTTGTTGTATCCAAAATAGTCGTGCTCTTCAAAGAACTCTCTTGTCATGCTATCATTTATCTCGCTTGTCATAACATACAGAGGCACCCATGTACCGGTCTGATTTGTAACCTTCATGAGGTTTGCGACAAGCTGCTCAAAGATGTAGAGTTCCTTTGTCTTTCCGATATTGAACATGCCCTTAGCCTTGTCAAAGCCAAGACGTGTCCCCTGTCCACCGGCAAGAAGAATTGCACCGACCTTGCCATTCTTGACAGCATCAAGACCTGTTGCAAGGTATTTGTCCTTATTTGCCTCTATCTCTGAAATCTCCATAGCAGCAAGCGGTGAAAATGTACCTCTCTGCTGCTCCTTGTTGTGAATCATATCAAGGTATGACCAGTCCATGTGCTCAAGCTGGCTCTCAAGCTTAGCCGGAGCTTCCTCTGTTAAGAATTTCTTTAAGTATTTCTGGTTTGTTGCCGTGATTTTTTCTTTGATTTCCGGTTTCATAATAAATAATCTCCCTAATAGCTAACTTTAATTATTTAATTATTTAATCATCCGAATCATCTGATGACGATTTTTTTTCTGAACCATTTTCAGATTCTGACTGGCTCTTTTTCAGGGCATCCTGCTTGTCCTTATTTTTTTTCTTTGCCCCTTCGGTTCCATCAGAGCCAACAGTATCATTGTACTGCGTGAGATCAAATGCTGATGTCTTAGATGTAACACCTGTCTTTTTAGCAATCTTATCACTTACTGTCTGAACTGTCTCTGTTGGCTGATAATCAGTCTCATTAAACAGAAACTGATGAAGTTTGGAAACATTCTGTGCTAAATCAATTGGAATAACTGTATCCCCAGTAGATGAAAGATTCATTGTAGTCAGCTCAAATGGGAAGCCTGTTGTCTCCTTCATCTGAAACTTTGTAACATAAGAAGCATACTGTAATATCTCGGTAGCTGTAAAGTTTGTACTTATCTGACTCATGATATCCTTACACATCTCTGTGAGCGAGCCTAAATCTGACTGCTTAGCCTTGTCAAGCATAGCCTGAAGCACAATTCTCTGACGGGATGCCCTTAAGAAATCATCACCAGAGGTGCTTCTGATACGTGCATAGCACGTAGCCTGAAGTTCCATCAAGATGCTGCATACCATCCCCTCAAGATAAGGAGTATTATATCCTGTAGTATAATCAACCTCAGGAATCAGATAATTGATTTCCTTCATCTCCGCCTTAGTAATCTCAAGATCAAGACCTCCGATATCATCTATAGCATCTACGAGAGCCTTCCAGTCAACACAAACATACTTCGTAATATTCAAATCCAAATTTGAATTAAGCATAGCTACTGCTCTCTTTGCCCCACCATTAGCATATGCTGCATTTGCCTTTGCAAACTTTCCATTGCCTATAGGCAGATACGTATCTCTGTAGACAGAAACAAGCTGAACCTCCTTAGTATCATAATTCAGACTAGCGATCATGATGCAATCGGAATGCCCCTCATTGTATGAACCATTACTTCTGTTATCCAGACCAAACAACGCTACATTGAGATATCCATGCATATTGGCAAGAGCATCATCATCAATATCCTCATTGATTCCGGCCTCACTAGCTGTCAGCGCATCCTCATATTTAACCTGTCCGAGTGTCTTATTATAAGCCCAAACCACTAACAGAACAATTAACAGCAACAGGATTTCAAATACAAAAAGTATAATCTTCTTACGTCCACTTCTTCTCTTTTTTTTTCTTCTCTTCTTTGCCATGTTATTTTTCCTTTTTCCTATGAATGTAAAGCCACGCGTCTGCGTAGTCGACGCTCCTTCTCCGACATATTAGTATACTTTCCAAACTCCAGATTCGTCAGACGCATCTGCGACCTGCCACACTTGAAGCATTCAACCTCTTTCCTTCTTGAAACCATCCGTATCCAGCCACAATCCGGGCAAATGTATATTTTCATCATAGTCCTTATTCAAACTGTCCGAGAACCTCAGCTGACAAAGCATCAAGCTTAGCCTGTGAATCTTCAAGAGACACTCCTTTAACTCCGAAATAGAATTTAATCTTAGGCTCTGTACCAGAAGGGCGTACACAGCACCAAGCGTTATCGTTAAGTTCGTAGTAAAGTACATTAGAAGAAGGAAGACCTGTCGGCTCAACCTTTCCTGTTGTCATATCTTTTCTTGTGTCATTCTTGTAATCACGGATAGCAAGCACCTGATAATCACCAAATTTCTTTGGCTCAGCGGCACGTGCCTTTGTCATAATCTCATTTATCTGTGCAGCACCATCAATGCCCTTTAAGGTCATTGTGGAAATGCCCTCTGTAGTAGCCATACTTCTCATACATGTCAATCATGCCATCCCAGAGAGTCTTGCCCTGTGACTTGTAGAAGGCAGCTACCTCACACAGCATACAAACTGCTGCTGGAGCATCCTTGTCCCTTGCATATGTGCCCGGCAGACAACCGTAGCTCTCCTCCATGCCGAATACATAGTTGTTGCAGCCGGTTTTTTCAAATTTGAGCATCTGCTCACCGATATACTTGAAACCTGTTAAAACCTCGATATGCTTTACGCCATATGCTGCCGCAATTGCCTTACCCATATCTGTAGAAACAATTGACTCAACAAATGCAGGATTCTCAGGCAGAGTACCATTGGCACTCTTCTGGCTTAAAATATACTCACCGATAAGCATAGCTGACATATTTCCTGTAAATGTCACATACTCACCTGTCTTTGTATCCTTGCAGTATACACCGAGTCTGTCGGCATCAGGGTCAGTTGCTAAAACGATATCAGCATCCTTTTCCTTTGCAAGCTCAAGTGCAAGCTTCCATGCATCGGATTCTCAGGATTTGGATAAGGACATGTAGGGAAATTGCCGTCAGGTACTGCCTGGCTTGGCTCAATGTATACATTCTCAAAGCCCATATCCTTAAGCACTCTCTGTACAGGGCGAAGACCTGTGCCGTGGAGTGGTGTGTAAACGATCTTGATATCCTTTGCCATAGCCTTGATGATCTCAGGATGAATAGAAAGCTTACGAAGCTCTCCGAAATATCCCTCCTCAACCTCATCAGAGATGACATTGTAAAGACCTGCCTCAATAGCAGCAGCCTTGTCCATGGTCTTTACCTGGTCAAACGATGTAACCTTTGCCACCTCAGCCATGATGCTTGTATCATGAGGTGGAGTAACCTGTGCACCATCCTCCCAGTATACCTTGTATCCATTGTACTCACGAGGATTGTGGCTTGCTGTGATAACAACACCGGCTATTGTACCGAGTGTCCTTACTGCGTATGACAGCTCCGGAACAGGTGCGAGCTGTGGGAATACATATGTCTTGATTCCGTTAGCTGCAAGACAGAGTGCTGTGGCATCTGTGAACTCATCATGCATATTACGTGAGTCATGTGCGATTGCAACACCTCTCTTTACTGCGTCCTCTCCCTGTGAAAGTATGTAATTCGCCAATCCCTGTGTAGCCTGACGGACTGTGTATATATTCATCCTGTTGGTGCCGGCTCCTATTACACCACGAAGACCTGCTGTACCAAACCCAAGTGTGCGATAGAATCTGTCCTCTATCTCCTTATCATCACCCGCGATAGCCTTAAGCTCTGCCTTTGTAGCCTCATCAAAATATGGGTCTGTACACCATTTCTCGTACTCCGCTCTAAAATCCATTTATATTAACCTCCTGTGTCAGCTAGTAATAAGCCTATTAATGTTAACTATACCGATTTTACCACATTAACGTGCATTTGAAAAGTTTTAGTTCCTTAATATTTTTTTAAACACCAGGCTCCTCATCCAAAGTGGCATCATACAGACAACAAACTGTGCCGCAACCGTAACAAAATAATCCGCCGCACTTATGGTTCCTGTCTTTAAAATACGCTTTCTTCCTGCCTTGTATTTAAGGAAATAATCAAAGCCGCCACGCCTCTTCAGCATATCATCACCGGTTCTGGCATACACAAGAGTCTCACCTATATTTGCCATACGACAGTGATTTCTGATCATATTCGCCCAAAGAAGAGAATCCTCCATAAGCAGGCAGTCCTGATAATTGCCTGCAGCAAGCACCGCAGACCTTTTGTACATCACAGTCATGTGATTGAACGCATCGCGCTTTCTCTGATACTGCTTTATCACATAATTTCCGAGAGGCACTGTCCTCTCCGATAAAATATTACGTGTATCATCGGAAAACTCGCTGATGTAGCCGCCTATGATATCAAGCCCCGGATTTTCCGAAAAAGCATTCAGCTGTCTCTCAAACCGGTCAGGCACACATATATCATCCGTATCCATTCTGGCCACAAGCTCATTAGAGCAATGCTTTATGCCTTCAGCAAGTGCAAGACCGAGCCCGCTGTTTTTTCAAGCTTTACCGTAACAAAACTTATTTCCGAAGGCCTGCATTCATAATCTCTGATTGCCTCATAAAGCTCCTCTGTCAGCCGGCCATCCTCCACCAGCACTATCTCATCCGGTAAAACAGTCTGCGAATATATGCTTTCCATACACTCCCGAAATACTCGGGCTTTTCCTTGTAATAAATTGACAGTAAGACTGAAAATTTGACTTTATTCATAAGTATCATCCTCCCAGACAAGTAAACTAATGTATTACCGCAAGCACAGTCTCTATACACAGTCTGATATCATTTATCAGTGAAAATCTCTTAAGATACTTAAGATTGTACCTCATCTTGCCCGGCAGCACCTTGTGTATATATGTGTAATCCACATCATCAGAAGCCTCAAGGAGCCTGTCCTCATCCTTATACGATGCTTGCCTCACTTGTGATTCCGGCAGGCATCAGAAGTGTCGCCATCATCGCAGGTGTATATGCCATGACATACTTCTCCACCTCGGTCTTGTGCCAACAAAGCTCATATCACCACATAGCACATTTATAAGCTGCGGAATCTCATCAAGCCTGTACTTTCTGATGACAGCGCCGACTCTTGTGATTCTTGAATCGCCACCAACAGTCACGAGTGAGCCCTTTTGTCAGCGTCATTCACCATGGTTCTGAACTTGAATATGCGAAACTTCCTGCCATACTGTGTGATACGCTCCTGTTCGAAAAACAGGTCCTCTGCTATCCACCTTTATCCAGACAGCAAGGACCAGTATAACAGGCGAAAGCAGCACAAGAAGAACAGCTGACATAATCACATCAAAATGCGTTTGAATACCATGCTTGTCCTCTTTCTGCTCAGATGCCTGTAATATTTAAGTGTAAAATCATTTTTCATGAATGTAGGAATCTCTCCCATGTTCTCCATCTACTCATGTAAAATCTCCAATAAATTATTAATTATATACTCCACATCCTCATCGCTAAGCTTTGTGTTAAGAGGAAGTGTAATCTCATTCTCATACTGATGATAAGCGTTTGGAAAATCGGCTATATCAAAGCCCATATTCTTATATGCTGTCATCATCGGAAGCGGCTTGAAATGCACATTTGTGGCGATACCTCGCTCCGCCATCTGCACTATAAGCGCATTTCGCCTGTCCACGCCGATGCCCGGTATGCGAAGCAGATACAGATGTCCGCTCGATGTATGCCTATCTGTAAAATGAGGCACAGTCAAGAGACCAAGCGGCTTAAATGCCTCATCATAGCGCTCTATAATATCACGGCGCCTCTTGAGAAGCCCCTCATATCTGTCAAGCTGTACCAGACCAATAGCAGCCTGGATATCAGTCATATTGCACTTATACGAAGGAGCTACAATATCATACTCCCAGTTGCCCAGACCATTCTTATGGAAAGCATCCTTTGTCTGTCCGTGGAGTGAAAGCAGCATAAACTGCTTGTAGATATACTCGTCATCAAAGCCATCTATAGGTTTCCAGGTGAGTGCTCCTCCCTCTGCTGTAGTCAGATTCTTGACCGCATGGAATGAAAAGCTTGTAAAATCAGCTACATTGCCACACATAATCCGCTCACCTGCTCTCATGTAAGAAGCACCAAAAGCATGAGCTGAGTCAGCCGCTACAATCACACGTCCGATTGCCCTCTGCACATCGTTTGACGGATGAAAAGAGCCTTCTTTCTCTCCACAATATCAAAAATCCTGTCATAGTCGCAAGGCACACCTGCAATATCAACCGGCACGATAACCTTTGTCTTTTCTGTGATAGCGGCTTCTAAGGCATCGTAATCCATCTCAAAGGAATCCGGTGCTACGTCTATAAACTTAAGTGTCGCACCTACATGCACAGCAGGGCTTGCAGATGCAGTATATGTGTATGCGCTTGTGATGACCTCATCACCTGCACCTATTCCAAGAAATCTGAGTATCGACTCAAGACACGCAGTAGCAGAGCCAAGAGCTACAGCCTTATCCGTGCCGCATAGCTTAGCAATCCTCTTCTCAAACTCCTTGGTTCTTGGACCTGTTGTAATCCAACCGCTTCGCAGTGCATCAGCAACAGCTGACACCTCTGCCTCTGTTATATCGTGGTGAAAATGAAATCTGTCTCTTTTCCATAGTTATGTTCCTCTCTTCCGCATAAAATATGCCAAATATCCGCTTTTACAGTCTATATTATGAGCTTCAAAGATATTTAGTCCTCCAGGTCGATGATATGTCTTTACCACAGAGGCCACTATCTGCTTGATATCCTTTGCTTCTGAGGTGCATGCCTTCTCGAGCATCTCAAGCTGCTTCTCAAAGAGCTCATCATCCATCTCAATAGGCTCACCCACATGAATCAGCTTGTTCGGAGTCTCCTTGAGGCCTTCCTCGCTCATCAGCATCTCCTCGTTGAGCTTCTCGCCCGGACGCAGGCCTGTGTATACAATCTGAATATCCACATCCGCTCCAGTCCTGAAGCCTGATAAGGTTTCTTGCCATATCATCAATCTTGACCGGCTCACCCATGTCGAGCACGAAAATCTCGCCTCCGTGAGCATAGAGCCCTGCCTGCAGCACAAGCGCCACGGCCTCCGGAATTGTCATAAAATACCTGATAATACGCTTGTCCGTCACCGTAACAGGACCGCCATCCTCTATCTGTTTCTTAAACAGCGGGATCACACTACCATTGCTGCCAAGCACGTTTCCAAAACGCACAGCGACAAAATCAGTCTCCGTCTGCCTGTTCATCATCTGTATAACCATCTCACACAGACGCTTTGATGCACCCATGATATTGGTCGGATTAACCGCCTTATCCGTAGATATAAGCACGAACTTCTTCACATGGTACTCAGCTGCAATCCTTGAGAGCTTTAATGTGCCAAGCACATTGTTTTATTGCCTCATTCGGGCTTTCCTCCATCAGCGGTACATGCTTATGTGCTGCCGCATGATAAATAATCTCAGGGTGATATGTCTGGAATACATAGTGCAGCCTGTTAGTATTGCGCACCGAGCCGATCAGCGTCTCCACCCTTACATAAGGATATTTACGCTTCACCTCCTGCTGTATATCGTATGCATTATTCTCGTAAATATCAAAATTATAAGAAGCTTCGATCCTCCCTGGCTATCTGACGGCAAAGCTCACTACCGATTGAGCCACCGCCACCTGTGACCATTACCACCTTGCCCTGTAAAATGAATGAATACCGTCATTATCCACAACAACCGGATCTCTTCCAAGCAAATCCTCAATGCTTACCGGGCGCAGATTGGAAACCGATACTCTTCCGTCCACCATCTGATAGATTCCCGGAACCACAGACACATCACAGCCTGTGTCCTTACAAATATTGAGTATATCCTTCCTGTCCTTACCGGATGTAGAAGGTACAGCATACACAATTTTCGTGATATCATACTTCTCAACCATCTCCGGAATGTCATTTCGGTTGCCGACAATAGGCACGCCGTCTATAAAGCGCCCCAGCTTCGCCGGATTATCATCTATGATGCAACAGGCCTTTGTGTGCAGATGTGAGCTCATGATAAGCTCCCTGATAAGCATCCTGCCCGCATTTCCGGCTCCTATAATCATGACCTTCATCACCGTTTGCAGAGCCTCTCTGCTCAAGCATCTTCTGACCTGTCCTGAAAAATCTGTACGCAAAACGACACGCTGTGCACAGTGCAAAGCTGAGCATCAGTCCGATAATCCAGAAGGCATACGGCATCTTAATCTCATACACCTCATGAATAGTAACGCTCACAACCGCAAGCACCAGAAAGGCACCAATAATATGCATAAATTCATTGATGCTCGCAAAGCGCCATATACTGTGGTAAAGTCTGAAAATATAAAACACCACAAGTGAAATCACCATAAACAATGGCACAATGTGCAGATAACCCTCCAAAACGAGAGCGGAATATGTGAATATGAAAACTCAAACCGATCATCAAAGCGAAAAAGAATGAGATTGCAATAATACACATATCAACAAAAGCAAGAACCAATGCCCTGAAAACCCATTGCTTGTCATTGCCCATGTATGCGTCCGGCTTCTCCGGACCATCGTATTTTGTTTTGTCTTTTCGATTATTTGTATCTTTTTTCATGTCAAGTCTATTATTCATATAGGATTTTCTCCTTCTGTCCCACACTGCAAAAAGCAGCTTCTATATCCATATGTAAATCAACTTCTCATAAACTGCGTTTAAATTTACGTTTTATTATACCATATACACACTATTATAGTTCTTATTATTTTATTAAATATACCACATTTAGCGATTTTTGAAAACAAACAGCTTGCTTATCACATAGTTGAGCACCACCACAACCACCTGCGCTGCCAGCTTCACCCACATGCTAGGATAGTCCAGAAGCGTGATAAAAATAAAGATAATAGTCTCTTCAATAACAAGCGTGATGAATCTGCCACTGAAAAAAGCAAACACCTGTACTAAAATGCCGTCTTGGTGGGCGTTGCAGCCTTAAACACCCACTTCTTGTTGGTAACATATGAAAAGAACAGCAAACACCCATGCCAGTGCGTTCGCAATCAGCTCATTGATACCAAAGAATACATTAAAAATGGCATATGATCCTATGCTGATCACAAAGGTCCAAAAAACGTGTATAAAACAAGCTCCTTAAACTCCTCTTTCCTGTTTCGTATTATAATATTATCCATTTCTCCACCTATGTGACAGGCTTTAGCCCCTGTCGTAATTTATACGTGTAAGTTGATAGTAATGTTAATTTGCGATTTTTATATAATAACTGCATAGCCAAAATAAGTCAATATGTGATATGATATCTGCATGAAAAAGAAAACACAAAAAAACAAGAGTATAAAACTAAACTACATATATAATGTGAGCTACCAGATACTCACACTGATTACACCGCTTATCACAGCGCCGTACCTCTCGAGGGTGCTTAAGGCAGACGGAATAGGTGCATACAGCTATACCTACTCACTGGTATCATACTTTATCATGTTTGCCGCACTGGGCACTGTAAACTACGGAAACAGGGAAATATCATACCTGCAGGAGGACAGAGCGAAACGCACAAAAACCTTCTGGGAGATAGAGCTTCTATCCGTCATCAGTGTGATTGTGTGTCTTTGCGCATATATGGTATTCACACTTGCATTTGGGCACTCACCACTCAAAAGCACCTGCTATTGATTGAAGCCGTGTACGATATCAGTTGCTTCTGATATCTCCTGGCTGTTTCAGGGACTTGAGGAATTTGGCAAAATAGTCGGTCGAAACGTGATTTTTAAAATCATAAACATTGCTTTTATCTTCATCGCCGTGCGCTCAGAGAGTGATTTGCTCATATATGTGGCAGGAGTATGTCTATTAGAGCTTTTTGCCAATATATCCATCTGGTTTTACCTGCCTCAATATGTTGACAGACCAAAGCTTAAGGAGCTTAAGCCATTCTCTCATCTAAGGGCTACTCTCATACTATTTGTACCAACTATAGCGACAACCATATACACAGCGCTTGACAAAACCATGCTCAACAACATAACCGGCAGCATGACAGAAAACGGCTACTATGAGCAGGCCAACAAGATATCCAAAATGGTGCTCATGCTCGTAACATCACTCGGTACTGTGATGCTTCCAAGAATAGGAAGAGCCTTCAGTGAAAATAAAAGACGAAGTAAAAGCCCTCCTTTATAAGAGCTTTCAATTCGTCTGGTTTATAGGTCTTGCCCTGTGCTTTGGCCTGATAGGCATCGCGCGCAATTTCTCGCCATGGTTTTTCGGGCCTGGATATGAAAAGGTGCCATACCTCATCATGATAATGGCTACACTGTTGCCGATTATAGGTTTAAGCAATGTAATCGGTATACAGTATCTGGTAACTACCAAGCGTGAAGGTCTGCTGACACGCTCAGTATGTATCGGAGCCGTAGCCAATTTTGTCATGAATATGATTCTCATACCTCAGCTCTATTCATACGGTGCAGCCATAGCATCTCTCATCTCGGAGGTAATAATAACTGCCGTGCAGCTTTACTTCATACGAAATGAGCTAAGTATACCAAAAATATTTTCTTTATCGTGGAAATATCTTGTATCAGCAGTCTGTATGCTTATCGTACTGCTGCTCATGGATGCAAAGCTGTCAGTCAGCTTCATGCACACAATGATTATGATTGTGACCGGATTTATAATCTATATGGTGCTGCTTTTACTGATGCGTGACGAGATGGTATGTGAAGGCATAAGGCTCATCAAAGCCAGAATCAAATACCACTAAATAATACCATTCTGCAACGCTTAATTCCCCGGCAGCTTCACTTATTTGGCTGCCTCATACTCTCAACCACCTGTGCCTCTCCTCTGTCAGTATATTCTCTTGCCATTTTCAGAGCTTTTTTAGTCCTCTTCACAGACTTTTTCCATATTGAAAGCTCTGATTTTGCCGTATCAGACTTTATCCCATATTGATTCACAGCCATATTGCCAATATATGCCGTAAGCTTTTTGGCACCATAAGGATTCGTGCTCAAAATCAGCGAAGTCATGGGAATCATCTATCCCTGCAATGCTCTCATAATCAGTACTCAGATCAAGAAAATCGTATCCATACGCCTTCGTTATACTTTCAATCTGCTCAAGCCCTGACTTATCAGCAGCCTGTGTCTCATGAGGCGGCTGCAGCAACAGCACATGCTCTATGCCAAGCTTATTGCAGTACGAAAGCAGCTCCTTAAGATATGCCCTGCACTCATCAGTCAACACATAGGCTTCTTTAGTGGGCTGTCCGATATTTGCCAGATTGTAACGGCCTCCGGTGATGCCTGTCTTTGAATAAAACCCTTCAGATAGCCTCCACCGCTGAGCCTCATATAGGCACGAGTGACAAATGAGGTATACACCGCCTCAGGGTCCTTCCAGTTGCCATGATACTTCTCCAACGGGAAATAAAGGGTATCCGATATGTTATCCTTCACCTCTTCATCATCCTTATTGATATTTTTTGGAATAGTCTCTACCGTGTCAAGCTTGTTCTGTGACATAGGCATATTGTCAATCCACTTTCTCAGATAAACCTCATCAGTCAGATTCCAATTTCCCGACTAAATGCAGAAGCATTGATTACAAGGAGCTTCGGCCTCTGTCTCTTCACAATCTCCGTGACAATGGACTTGTACATATTGCATGGCACAGCTCCTATTGAAAGATTGCATGACTTAAGGCCATACTCCTCCCACGCCAGAGCCGGCGCATAGCCCGTGTATACCTCACTTGGTCCAATCATGACCATATCAAGGCTGTTCTTTGGCTCTGCATAAAAACCATATATATTTTCAATATCGCTGCTGTCAATGGCAATAAATGCCTTTGAAACTATTTGCATGAGCAATAGGAGAACTATTGCAAATGCAGGAATTTTAATAAATTTCATGGTGTTTCCTTTTCTATTGAAACGCTTTATTTTGATTTTTTTTCAGTAAACACTATATAGTATAGCGGATTAGTATTAAAAAGCAACACCCTGATTTCTATTTGTCATTTTCTGATATGAAGCTGTTTACCCGGATAGAATATAAAATCGATAAACCTGATTTTCTTTATGATACGCTCATACAATATCCAGCATATAGCAGTGCTTCCTTCAAATCCGCATATACACTGCAGCGCCATATTGGTTATACCAGCCCTGTCCAATATAGTCCTGATTCCACCTACAAATATCACATGCATCGCATAAAACGGCATGCTATCACGGCCAATAGTCTGTACCCACTTGGGAAAATCACAATACTCTGATAGAAAATAGCTTACTGCAAATATAAATACTGTCACTATACAGGCGGTAAGCCGCTCAAACAGACTGCTGAAAAGGGATTGCTGCTTATGTCATCCTGTAATACTATGCGACGCCTCTACAAGCACACTCATAACGGCAAGGCTCAGCACAGCATATCTATTATCCAGTTTATCAAGCCACTTCTTAATCAGGCATCCCAGATAAAAGTACATCTGAAAGCCGGCTATGTAGTTAAAGCCCACATAGTGAAAGCTGCCATAGCATGTGAAAGCAATTATTAAAAACAGCACAAATAAAAGCTCCATTTTATAATTAAAATGTGGCAGAAGCCTCGCAAACACATAATCAGCCATATACGCCACACAATATATGAGAAACAGTGCGTATAAATACCATAAAAACTCTATCGGCTTCCATGGTATGCTTATCAAGCTGCTAACAGCAATCGGCTCCCTTATCAAATTTGAAAGGGCAAATTTAATAATCCAGTAAATAACTGAAATCATCACGTAAGGCAGCAGGATATTAAATGCTTTATGACCTATCCGGCTAAAAATGCCTTGTGAAGCATTCCCTACATATTCACTATATAAGAAGCCTGAAACTGCGATAAAGCAAGGCATGTGAAAGCTGTATATTACATTTGCAATACCATTCATTGTATCATCAAATGAATACATGTCTGTCAGACCAATGTAGTGTGACCTAAAATCACAAATAAAATAAGGATGCCCTTTATGAAATCAATTGTTTTATCTCGTGTGGTGGTGTTGGTTTGCATGTTGTGTCCTCTGTGGTAATTTTCATAATTTTATAGTTATCTTATTCTAAAATTCAAATTTATTCACAAAATATTTTTCGAAATAATCTGGTGTGTATACATATGCATCTTTCTAACTCTGCTCATGTTTTCTCATTTAATAAAAATATATAAAGTTATTACCATTTTTCATTAACAACTTATTATTTTCAAACTGCTATAGTAAAATTTTCACATGTCTTTCCATGTGGAAACCTTTACCATAAAATCATTATGACTTTATTCTACCTCATCTATTTGGTAAACTAAACCATTTTTTATATAATATATTTTTCCGTCTAATCCATCAAAAGTTCCATTATATCCAAAGTCAACAACACCATTATTTACATACCATAATCCTTTTTCATTTTTCGCAATTGTATTAGCTGTAAAGTCTACATGACCATTTATTACATACCACCAATTATTATTATAATATACTAATGTATTGACATTAAAATCTACACAACCATTTTTCACATACCACCAGTTGTTATTATAATAGCCTAATGTATTGGCATTAAAATCTACTCGACCATTTCTTACGTACCACCAGTTATTATTATAATAACCTAACGTATTGGCATTAAAATCCACTCGACCATTTCTTACGTACCACCAGTTATTATTATAATAACCTAACGTATTGGCATTAAAATCCACTCGACCATTTCTTACGTACCACCAGTTATTATTATAATAACCTAACGTATTGGCATTAAAATCTACACAGCCATTTCTTACATACCACCAGCTGTTATTATAATAGCCTAATGTATTGGCACTAAAATCTACTCGACCATTTCTTACGTACCACCAGTTATTATTATAATAACCTAATGTATTCGCATTAAAGTCCACTCGGCCATTTCTCACATACCACCAATTATTGTTATAATATGCTAATGTATTGGCATTAAAATCAATCACACCATTTTTCACATACCACCATTGACCATTATACTGTGCCAATGAAGTAAACCAGTCCGCAAAACTCCACTCTGATAATATCTCCACTGGTTATCTGTTGCATCATATGCCAAACCATCTGCAATGATCGAGTGACAACCACGCTGTTGACATAAATAATACGATGTCGGATCTGTAGGATCCCATGTATGCCATAATGGTAATTTATATGAGGAAGGCTTCGAAAACGGCTCGTATCCGCCCTTTGAATATATAACTACCTTAGTTCCTATCTTACAATTATCATATATCCATTTTGCATCCCCTGCTGTAAGACGAATACATCCATGTGAACAGGTTGTACCCAATTTATTGTATGCACTCACACTTAATGTCTGTGGGTTATTTTTTGAATTATAAAATACTGAATGAAATAATACACCACCATGTATTCTTGTACACCATTGGCCATATGATGGTCCCATTAAAGTCTGCCATCTATATTTTGCAGGTGTATAAAATATGCCTTCAGGTGTATTATTCCCACCATCTGAGCAGATAAATCTCTTTACAGGAACATATACATTGTTATCCCTACCATATACAGTAATAAGGTCTTTACTCTTATTTACATATATTTCATATTCAGAGAAATCACCTGCTATTCCTAGCGTATCCTCTATTATATTCCCCTGATTATCATAGTATAGTTTCAGAACTTTTCCATACATAGCAGAGTTCGGGTCACTTACGTAGTAATTTGATGTTGTCGATGCAGATACATCATTTCTCCCAACGAAAAATAATGTAAATGCTATCAACGCAAATGCAACAAATACTTTTTGAATATTAAATGCATTTATCTTTTTAACCATAAAAACATCCTCCATAAACAACGCTTAAATATTAAAACTCAACATGTCCATTTTTTATAGCATATGTCCAATTTTTGTATTTAAAATTTCCATTATAATTAAAATCTACCATTCCATTATTTACATACCACCAGCCCATGTTATTCTGCACTAATGTATTCTCCTGGAAATCAATTACTCCATTATGTACGTACCACCATCTTCCATATAGGTATTCAAGTCTATCTGCACGTGCATCAAAGCTGCCATTTTTAATACAATACCACCAGTCTTTGTGAAAATATGTCTTACCATTATAATTTTGATCACTAGTACATAATGCCATTCCGGAATAATTAAAATCTACATTTCCATTCTTTATATACCATTCTCCATGATCAGTTTTTGAAATTCCATTAAATGAAAAATCTACCATTCCATTATTTACATACCACCAGCCCTTATTGTTTTGTACAAGTGTATTCTCTTGGAAATCAATCACTCCATTATGTACATACCACCATCTTCCATACATGTATTCAAGTCTATTTACGCTTGAATCCAATTTACCATTCTTAATGCAATACCACCATTTGTTCTTATTACACAACGCCATTCCTGAAAAACTATAATCAACTTTTCCATTATTTATATACCAACTGCCTGTATCGTCTTGCACTACTCCTTTGAACGTCTTGTCGCATTTTCCATTTTCAAAATAATACAATTCATTTTTATATTTTACTAATTTATTAATATCTTTATTTAACTGACCATTTTCCCAGTAGGTTAATATGTTTTTTTCTTCAACTATGCCGGTATATGTTCTATCCAGACAGCCATTAGTAAAGTGATATGTTCCATTAACTTCCTGAGTATTACCTGTTGTAAGATTATATTCCTGGCATGAAAGTTCCTTAACTCCTGTAATATTTGAAGCTTTTCCGTTTTCAACATATCTTGTAATATTATCTTTGTCCGTAACCAGACCCGTAAAATCAGATTTTACATTTCCATTAATTACAAACCAATTATTTTCCCCATTCTCGGCAAAACCATTATATGTACTGCTTACATTTTCATTCGTTACCGGTTTCCACTCTTTTCCATCATAAATAAAATCTGAATAATGTTTATCTACTTTACCATTAACAAATGAATACCAACCATCAAATGTCACTGTCTGACCATCTGACATGCTCTGTGTTAAATTACTAACCCTATATAGTCCATTATAATTAAAATCTACTACTCCATTATGTACATACCAATCACCGGAACCATATCTGGCAATTCCATCGAACGAAAAATCAACAGCTCCATTTCTCACATACCACCACTTATTATTATAATATCCTAATGTATTTGCATTAAAGTCCACCTGTCCATTTCTCACATACCACCACTTATTATTATAATATGCTAACGTGTTTGCATTAAAGTCTACCTGTCCATTTCTCACATACCACCAGTTATTATTATAATATGCTAACGTGTTTGCATTAAAATCTACCTGTCCATCTTTTACATACCACCAAATTTTATTGTAATATGCTAGTGTAGTGGCATTAAAATCCGCACGTCCATTTCTTACATACCACCAATTTCCTTTAAAATAAGCTAATGTATTTGCATTAAAGTCAATTTTACCGTTTTTTACATACCACCAATTTCCTGAATATAATGCCAAACCGGTATAGCTATAATCAACAGATCCATTTTTATAAAAATACCAATTGCCATCAGATGCCTGTTTCAAATTATTAAGACCTAAATAGTCCATTATGCCGTTTGCATCTGCTACTCCAAGTGTCCTCAGTTTTTCTTCCGATGAAAAAATTGCTCACAATCACTTGCATTACTTATAAAGCAATGTTCAATCAGTACTGCCGGAATATTGTTATATTTATTTCCTTTTATTACAGCCAAATAATCAGCTAATGATCCATCCGGATATCTTGTATTATTTTCCGAATTTCTTATAAGTGTTCCTCTTCCTTGCTGAGGAATACCCAAGGCCTTTAATCTTTTTATAATATCTTTGGCAAGAACTTCTCCATTTCTTCCTATTTCACTTTTATAATTCATATTTGGGTAGTATACTGACACGCCTCTTGCCGATGGTCCAAGAATTCAAATGGAAACTAATATACAAATCAGCCTTAACATTTTTCGAAAACTCTACTCGCTTAGAATTACATTCTGTGCTCTTTACTGAGCCGCCTCCAAAGGGACACGAGTAGGAATCTCTTACCATATATACCTTTACACCATCATGCTTCTCTAATTCCTGCTTGCAATATGAGGCAATCTTATATGTAAGGGCTTCCTCTCTGTATCCATTACTTCTGTTTTGAGCTCCTGCGTGAGAAGCATCGTGACCAGCATCCAATACCACAACATATTTTGGAATTGATGATGCCTTCACCTGTTCCTGCGAATCTCCCAAATTAGGGAAAATACCGCAAATCATTGCCATTATTAATATTGCGGCAAATATTTTTTTACATGCCTTTTTTAACATTTATTAAGCCACCTTCCTTAGTACTATAGATTTATTTTATTACTATTATATATACTTTTCAAGTGCTATATTTACCATTTAACGCAATTGCCTAATTCAAAATATTTTTATTATAGAATTTAGAGTTTAATTTCAATTGATAATCAAGTGCAGAACACCCAAATTCTTCTGCTAATGTTTTAGTATTTGAAAACAAATCTGTTCCTAAACCTAATCTATCCCCTTCAATACCGCATCCCAACGCAGATAATGTAGTTGGAAACATATCCATAGTTGTATACGTTCTTGCATCTCCAGTGTATTTCTTATCTGAATTTATAACATTTACATATGTACGCCTATCGTATCCATCAGGCATATCCTTAAAATAACTGCTATCCATACATAAATGATCTCCTGATAGTATAATTACTGTATCCTCATAAAAATCCTGCTGCTGTATCCATTCTACAAAAGAAGCAACCTGACGACTATTGCACGCCAGCACATTTGAATATTGCTGACCATACTGATTCTCACATAAATCACATACATAGCCGTCCGTAAAATGAGTATCTGTTGTTAACATAGTCAAATTAAACGGCTCACCTTTTGAAGCTAGTTCCGTGAGTGTGTCCTTAGCAAAATCAAATAGTTTCTCGTCCTCATACCCCCACCATTCAAAATAATCCGATGGTATCTTATGAGTCTTTATTGCCCAATTGTAATCATACACTTTAAAATCACCGTGCTCTTCAAAGTACTTTCCACGATTTGCAAATGACTTGTCTGAGCCAATCAGTAAGCAATTATTGTACCCATTCTGTTCAAGGATCTGTCCTGTTGAAAAACTCCCGGAAGAAATTCTTCATCATCCGAACCATATGCGTTTACATCTGCGTTGAGTGGTACCCCGAAGTCTGAGCTACAAGTCCTGCAGCAGTCCACGTGGTATTTCCAAGCGGATACGCTCCATTCAAATGTGTATCTGTTCCATTAAAGCATTCATTGTTTAAAGCCAAATCTGTAAGTTCATAAATATAGTCAGTATCTTTTCCACCACCATTTTCTGTATCTGAATCAGATATTTCCATAGATTCCAAAAGATATAAATAAGATTCTTTTTATGTTCAGGAAATGTTATTTTAGTCTTTGAAGGGTCCACATAATAAACATCATAAAGATTTGTCTTTGTCTGTGAAGCAACTGCATAATTATATAATCCATAATTTTATTAAATTTAGCAAATACATTACCTATTGTACCAAAACTTATTATAACTATTATCAAACTGCTCGCCAAAACCTATAGCCCCATTTTTGCTTCCTGATAAATATCGACAATAGTACAACAAATACTATAGCAAAATTATTGAACTACCAATCTCAATAAATAAGTTTCTAAAATCTGACCAATTAGTTCCCCCTAAATCCGTAGTCATATGAAACAGCAGTTGCGATATTGATACATCTTCAAATTGATTTGAAAGATATTTATATCCCCATACTAAACCACTCGCCAGCATGAGCAGAATCGCCATTACTATCTGATGTATTACAAACCATACTATATTTATCGTTTGATTGGTTCTCTTTGACTTTTCCACTATTCTTATCATATTCCATATAAAAGTAAGAATAAGAGCTATAAAACATGGGATAACCAATTGCAGGAAATTTATGATATTTATATTTGCATTTATTGTATCAAATGCTGATTTTCCTGCTATAAGTTCAATCGGCTTTTGTAAATATTTCGTATTCCTAAAACTGATGCCTCTTGATAATTCTGATACCCTATACTATCAACCAAACAATCCTTTTCCAAATCATACACAACTATATTCAACCCCTGTCTGTGTGTACAATAACTCTCACCATCAATTTTAATATCTGCCCAATTTCCAAGATATTGCCCTCCACTACATAAATTTATATTGTGACCATGAATTTTTTTCTTAAAATAAAGTGCTGCTTCATTGCTTGATTCCGTTTTAACGAGCTTTCCATCACTGATAACAGCATAGAAGCTTGATGCAATTCCTGTATCTCTAGGAGTACTATCTATTCCAATATCATTTAAGCACTGCTGAATTGAATCTGTAATTCCTAAAGAATAATCTGTGCATACTGCCATCAATATCAAATACTGTTTATCACAATATTTTTCAAGTAATTCTTCAATGGAATAGTCAGGAAGTTCATCATCAATCAAATCATATTTCACTGTACAATTATTCAAAATAATATCATTTGAAAATTTCTTTACAGTTATCCCATTCCATTTAATAGCCATTTTAATATTTTTAGTGTCTGTATATATATTCATCTCATCAAAAGTTTCGCCAGCAACGTATGGAACCTTTACAGTCGTATTATTCTTATCTGCCTTATGTCTTTCTAAATCCGAATCTGATGAATACTCCACTTCTGTCAGAGTATGCTTATCCATATCTTTGCCATACAAGCTATATTCTACCGAATAATTTGCTGGTAGCAACATTACAGCTATACACAATATTATTAATACAGCAAATATATAATTTACTATCCTCATAGTTTTCTCTCTTGTTATATCCATTATATATATACCTCTCATTCTTCCCATAATTTTGTACACTAAAAGAGCATTCTGCCCACAAAATGCTCTATAATTATACTTGATTTTATATAAAATGTAAATTATTTTCTTAATATTTTCTTAACATTTCACTATGGTATAAGTTTGTTCACATATGGTATCTTTTGTAATAATTTAACTATAATTACAGATAATCCGTATGTCAAAAATATACCACCTATTCTCCAAGCAGTAGAAAACTCATTAATACTAAAAATATAGCATAGCACATATATAGGGTATTTATGTATCAAATATACTCCAAAACTCGCCTCCGATAATTGCATAATTGTAGAATTAAATTTTTCATAATTCTCCCATTTAAAATATTTGAATGCCGTAAAAATAGCCACCGCATATATCACTGTGGGAAAATTAGTATACCCTCTATACGTTGCATTAATTGAATTATCTCTAAACGACAAATATGCCGTAATTCCAAATTGAAAAAACAACGCTATAACACCAAATAAATATATTACTCTCCGCACTTTTAATTCCATCTGTGTGTTTGCAAGATAATATCCCAGCAATACGAAAATAATATATCCCCCACCCAATGGATTATTTAAACTTTGATTCCAATCAATTCCAATTATCGAAAACAGCACTGGTAATAAAGATCTGCTCAAGAACGTATAAAGAATCAAATATGTAAAAACTCCTTTTTTACCAATTCTTTTTTGTGATGGAATTATTCCCAAAACTGGGATACACAAATATACTGCAAATAAATCTATAAAAAAGTAATATATATTAAACGCTCTAACATTAAATATAACATTTATAAGTTTAATTGGACTTGATACATCAGACCATTTCAAACATTTTAATGCCAGAACACACCATACAATAGCAACCACACTCCAAAATAGAAACGGAATCATAGTCCTACTGAAACGTTTTTTTATAAATTCATATGTATTATATCTTTTACGATAATCCATAAGTGTTGCCCCTGTTAACATAAAACACAGGAACCGCAAAATAACATAAACAGTCTATAAACAGACTACTCAACCAGCTAACGCTATGATGAAATGAATATAATGAAGTACCATTCACATGCATTGTAACAACAGCAATGCATGACACTACATTTAATGCATCAAAATAACCAACTCTTTTTTTTGACATTATATTTTTGTCCTCTCTCTTTTATAACCTACAATGAATCAGCAAGCAATTTTCTCTTTATCAGCTGCTTAACCATACTAAAATTGGTTTTCATAAGATTCCAATTGCAAATCAAATTTACCGCTAAAAAAATTCCTAAAATAATTATTCCATAGACAATTCCAGCACCTATTAATAGCATATAGCTTCCAGCCCAATGAATTTTATCATAAAATAAAATCATGCACAAAACAGCTGTTAATATGTTAACTATCATTATCCTATAACTGGAAATCACCGAAGTTTGTAATATTCTATGATTTGCATATATAATCATATCATTAGTACGATAAACCATAGCAACAATAGTTCCTATCAAAACACCATAAATTCCAAATTTATATACTGCTAAAATGATACTATAAGATTTATTGCTGATTCTGTAATTGAACGTGACTGTGTCTTTTAAAATGTCCAGCTATATTAATCAAATTATTAGATGCAAAACGAGCAATGCTAAGTAACTGGATAGTCAAAAATAAAACAGGCAAAAGCTTATCTATATAATTATAATCTGTCATATTCTTAGTGTACAGATTCATGAATGGAAGTGTTAATACTCCAATCACTGTAAATACATAATACCCAAAGACCGTAATATCCAGTTCAAACACTCTATATATGTGAATAAAATGTTCCTTTCCCTTATGATAATTCTGTCCCAAATAAAAAACCAGACCATTGTTTACTGTATTAAACAAATTAAGTACTGTAGAATATATATAATTATAGACGGTATATACACTTACAACCTTTAATCCTGAAAAAACAGATAATACCAATACATCTGTGTTTGAAAAAACCAAAGTTGAAATTTGATGAATTAATACAGAATTTTTTTGTGAAATTGCCGCTTCATTCGGTTCAACACTAAGATCTATCCAGCCATAATTTTTATGAATATATATTTCGAACAAAGCCATTTGCAATACATTAAATGCAAAAAATACAACCTGAACTGCAAGGACCTGAAATCCGGCAATAATAAGTATTATTTTTCCAACATTTATCAACACATTAACAATTGTTGTAATATTAGTAACAATGTAGGATTTCCCTTCAGCCTGAAGTAATATTTTATATTTTCCCTGATACATAAAGTTGACAACATTTCCTAATCCTCCAAAGAAAATTAATGCCATAACCAAAAACGTATTAAGACTATTTTTTACTACAAATGGATATATTACAGAAAAAACAACCAACGCTGCAAAATAAAGCTTACTAGTTCTTTTATAATATTTATTAGTTGCTGATAAAATAGAATTTATATCTTTTTTCCCACCTTCAGCTATCGGTTGATATAATGCCTGTAACGATGCGGTACCTACTCCGGCTTCGAATAATCCAAGATATACCAATATCTGAGAAATTGAAGATAAAAGTCCATTCACCTCTGAACCATAATATTCAATAATAACCTTAGGAACAATAATTGCAAATACAACAGTTAAAGCTTGTCCTAAAATACCAAATATTATATTATAAATTCCTTTTTTTGCATTCATACCGGCCGCCCTTCTGATTTTAAATAAATAATTTTTTTACAAATTCTTTCATAAGCCTATTTCGATATATATGTCTTACTATAAACCATTGTTTAAGCTTAAGCTTTTTACTTGTCAAAGATTCTTTTGAAATATCTGTATATAATTGACTTTTCTCAAATTCCTCTATAAACGGATGTTTTAAATCATAATCAGCTCCTGCAAGATTCATAAATATGCCATTCATAAAGTACACAACATCTTTATACTTTTCGAATTTCTTTTCCGAATAATACGTTAACAAATAATCATAAATCTGTGTATAATCATGAATATATGACAATCTTGTCAATTTTAAAGCACTACCAACTGTTTCAACATTATACTTGTACAATGGTTGCGTTATATACTGTAATTACTTGCATAATTGGCATATTCAAGATTAAATAACAAATCCTCACCCATTTTTATACTTTCTTTATATAAAATATTATTTGTTTTCACTACAGATGTTTTATAAATATTATTCCAAATCATATTGTTTTTCAACATTAAAATGCATGGAGCAGGAAATTTTCATTTTCCTGCTCCTTCGGTAAATCACGTTTACAATAACTTAACTCACCATTATCCGTATAATAATCAAATAAATATATATCTTTATCCCATTTCTTTTTCATAAAATCTGAAATAGTCTCTACGCATATCATATCATCACTATCTACAAACATCAAATATTCGCCTGATGCATGATTAATTCCATAATTACGTGCCGAACTCACTCCACCATTTTCCTTATGGTATACATTTATCCTTTTGTCTATTTTTTCATAGCCACGACACAAATCCAGACTATTATCTATAGATCCATCGTCAACAATTATAATTTCAATTTCATCACTCTGAATCTGAAGTAAAGTTTTTAAACATGATTCTATATAATTCTCTCTGTTATACACAGGTACAATTATGGACAATTTCATTATATTCATCCCTCTTTATATCTGATTACTTTTGCAGGACAACCTCCAACAATTGCATTAGCAGGAACATCCTTAGTTACTATACTGCCAGCAGCAATAATTGCATTATTACCGATAGTTACACCTTTTAATATTACAGAATTTGCACCAATCCACACATTATCACCTATCTTGATTGGTGCAGAAACAAATCCACCATTGACAGTATCATGATCATGATCAACCATTACTACATTGTTCGCAATAATACAATTTACTCAATCTCAATTTGTTTCAAGCACGTCACTTACATTCTGATTCATAAAACAATGCTGTCCTATTATCATGCAACCGCTTTGTACACTTAGATAACAAAATCTTTTGCTTTCAAAATCATTTGCTATCTCAATTTTTCCACATTTAGTCACGACAATTTTTGTTTTAGAACCAAGATTAATTTGTTTTCCAGTGTTCAATCTATTTCCATACAGGATTTTATACGGAATCAACTTAATTGCTGAAATAGTATATTTAATTCTCTTCACTAATCCCATTTACTTCACCTGATTCTTTATTTTTATAAATAAAATATATTAAAAATCCCCATAACGTCCAAAATACAACCGTAGTTTCATTATTAACATATAATATTTCCGATACAAACATACTTGATGCAACAATTGTAATACATCCACTAAACAGTGCAATGCACTTCAGGATATCTTCATCTTTAATAAACTTATAATTTTTTAGAATATAAATCAATGATGATATCATAATAAGTAAAAACATTATTGTTCCTACAATTCCCTGAGAAGATAACAGGTCCATAAACATATTATGAAACGCGTCAAAAACGGCAAATCCATTGGTTAACATGTAGCAATTTGGAAGTTTTTCTCCTGCATACGTAACATTATTTCCAAAACTTATTCCAAAGATTGGACTTGTTTTAAAAAGTTCAAATGCATTATTCCAAAGATCAAATCTTCTGTTGCTTACATCTCCCTCCAATTCCTCTTGTCTTCCAATTTCTATTTTATTTTTATTATCTTCCTTGTCGTTATCAGACCCATGTGCATGATTCCAGCTCTCCACAGCTGCCACATAACCATTATATCCAGCCTTAATCCCTGTTGTGCCCCCATTGCAACAGCAACAGCAATAATGGCAACTACAATAGCTGTCGTAATTTTTTTTCTTTTATTAAAAGTATACAGGAAGAAGAACAAAAGCATACTTATAATAACACAAATCATTCAAGTTCTTGAAGCAGAAAAGCTAATACTCATTAACTGAATAAGCATTGAGACAACCATACTAACTTTTATACACTTTTTTTGACTACTAAAGAAAAAATACAAGCTTATAATCAATGCTATTGTCGTTAATATGGCTCCATAATTAGGATCGGTATGAATCCCATACAACCTTCCCCAATAAGCTACACCAACAATAAATGTTTTTGATTCACTTATAATGCGATTAAAGCCATAGTTTGCAAAAAGCATTCCTATACCTATTATATTCATAATAGATGTTATAATCGAGTTTCCAATATAACAAACCTAAATTCTTTTGTTACAAATTTTTATCTCTTTTCAAATCAAATAAATACAATAGCACAAATTGAAATGTCATCCATATTATTATTTTCATATTGTTTGTCACACCATATTTGAAATTAATAATACACGTAATTATAAACAGTGCCAAAAAAATTATATACATTTTTATAAATGGATATTGTATATATCTTTTTATTTGTAAAATTCTCCAAAAAACCGCTACAACTCCCAAAATCAAAACTAATACTGAAGTGACTTTTAATAAAGGTGTATCAAATAATAAACTATTTCCTGCACAAATTATATGAAAAATATATAAGTATTTAAACCACGTTATTATATTTTCCATTACAGTATCACATCTCTTCATTAATCAATTTCTCCTTCGCATCTTTATGCATAAATACATTTTAAAAATTAAAATTTCTTTTATTGCATTGTTTTGTTGAACAACATCAAAACAATATTTACATTCTGACAAATTAAGCGAATCTCTGTCATAATAAATATTACTCAATATTGCCTCTGCCCACTTATCAGCCGATTCAGATATTGATAAAACTTGCACCTTTCACTCAATGCAGTTTCTTTAGAAATCCTATCACTAATTATAACCTTTAGTCCGGATACCTGTGCTTCAATTGCTACAATAGGAAGTCCCTCGAACCTAGAAGGCAGAATAAAAATATCCATAGCCTGCATTAATTCATTTACATCTTTTCTTGATCCCATCAATCGTACAGCATTCTCTAGCTTTCTTTCTTTAACCCTTTTATTTATTTCATCAAAATCACTACCTGTACCTATCATCAGTACCATAGTTTTGGGATTCTTCCTATGCAATGCCTCTGCTATATCAACTACGAATTCTGAATTTTTCTGATAGGAAAATGCTCCAACCTGTCCAATTATAATACGATTTTCAAGATCTAACTCAACACGTTTTTGTGTCTAATTTCTTCGCTGAATTTAAATCGTTCAACCTTAACCGCATTATTCATAATATGGAACTTCTGACTAGAAAGTACATTCTTGGGAAACATCCATTCTCCTGCAACATATGAACATGTATAGAAGTCGGTTGCACATCTTCCCACTATCAAATGCTTCATTATTGTGTGACAAAATGTTTTAATATATCTTACCGTCTTTGAATGTGAATTCACCCCTGAGCTATGACTGTGTACAACAATTTTCTTAACATCACATCTATGTGCAGCCAGCAAACCAAGACTATTAAAGGCCTCTGATATATTGAAATATGCAATATCATACTTTCCTTTTCGAATAATGGCTTTCATGGCACAATAATGGCTATAAGGGTGCTTTAAAGTCGGTATTTCCAAAAGTCCAACTCCTAATTTATCTAATCTGCTTTTCAATTCATTATCTATATGATTAGTTAAACAATCTATTTTAACATTATCATTTTTAATCTGATCAATAATATTGAGGATATAATTATCTATCCCACTATTCTTCCCATCTATAAGATATCCAATTAATATTTTTTTCATATTTATTTCCTGCTATCTATTTTCCTGCTAACTTCCAACATAACCTATACACTGGATACCCCATACCAAGAGCCATAACTGCAAATTTGTCTCTCTTAGGTGCTTTTGGATTTCCTAATACACAACCTTTATTCATCCTAATATATGATATCAGTTCTTTTTTTTCATTCTTATGCCCTTTTACATTTTGGAATTGATTAAGCGTACTAAACCTGGCATAAAGTTGTCGTCTTTGCACCGCAATCTTAAGCTGAGGATATTCCTTTAATACATCCTTTGCCATGATATCCGTCATTTCAAGAAGCTCTAACTTTTTCATATTAAATTCTTGATAAACAATTGACGAGCTTCTTAGCATATAAAAATACTGACTTTTATATCCACATGCAATTCTATCACACTCCATAAAAAACTTATATGTTGTAGCTATATCCTCGAACAATTTTCCTACTGGATAAGGAAATTTTCTGACCATCTCAGTCTCATATAATTTAGCCCAAGCTGATGTATTGATAACATCATCATACAGCATCCTCTCTAGGCATCGCTCTGTCGAAAGTTCTTCATCTCCACCATTTCCATATACGATATTTTTGCCATTTTCAAATACTACTGTATGTGTACATAGTGACATGCGAGTATGGTATTTCTCAATCAATGAATACAGATACTCTACATATGTATCTGTAACATAATCATCTGAATCGATAAATGTAATATATTCACCATTTGCTATCTCTGCCCCTTATTTCTGGCATCAGACAAGCCGCCATTTTGTTTATGAACTACTACAATTCGATTATCTTTTTCTGCATATTTATCACAGATGTCGCCACAGTCATCGAGAACCATCATCTACAAGAATTATCTCCAAATTGTCATAAGTCTGACTACAAACAGACTCTATACATCTTGGCAAAAATTGTGCAACATTATATATTGGCAAAATAACACTTATTAAAGGTTTCATCCGTGTATACCTATCTTTCTCTCAAGAAATTTAGTTCCCTTTACTAACCAGTTCTGTTTTTCCATAAATTCAACCGGTATATTAATATACGTCAACTTATTTGTTTTAATCCATATATCAAGAAGTCTTTCACTTACAAACCCGAAAACCCTGGCATCATAAGCACTATAATCGGATATATCAAGTCTTTTTTCTAATTCAAACAATATATCAAACATCCACTCACAATAGCTGTCAAAAAGTTCTGATTTCATGATAAACATATTAAACCTGTGACCAATGGTACTTTTCATAGTCTCATCAAATGCCTTTACATAATCAGGATACTTTTCATCCAAAATTTGTCTTGTAACATCCAAATCCTGTGCATGATGTGCATGTACATACTGACTATAATTTGTTTCAATAAAATAATTTCTCGGGTTTGGCAAAATAATATCTGTCTTTTAAGTAATTCTTCCAATTGTTGACGATTAAGAACTTTCTCTTCCTTGGTTCCCTTAGAACCCTTAACCATAAAATGCCGTCTATAATGAGCTAATCCTTTATAATCTGCTTTCAAATTCTTCCATGCCCAATATAATCCCGTCAATTCACAGTAATTAGTATTTTTATCTGAGATATTATCTCCTGTATCATCACCCTGATAACCTAAATCTGTTTTTCCTTTTTTCCCAACATGAACCGGTAAGTATATATCATCTGATGGCATCCAATATTTCTTATGTGTAGCCACAATTATTTTTATATCCATTCTTACTGTGCTCCTTCTTTCTTTATTACCGAAATAACTGTCTTAAATAAAATTTTTATATCAAGCCAAAGACTATTATGTTCAACATAATACATCTCCATTTTTTGACGTTCACCGCTTTCGTATGTGGCGTTATTTCTGGCATAAGCCTGCCAATACCCCGTCAATCCTGGCTTTACACTAAGAAGCTTTTCCACATCATCCCCATATATCTGTGTTTCCTTTTCCACTATAGGTCTCGGTCCAACTATAGAAATATCACCTTTTAAAATATTAAACAACTGCGGTAATTCGTCCAGGCTAAGTTTTCTAAGCACATTACCAATCTTTGTTATTCTAGGATCATTATCTATTTTAAATTCTGTTCTATACTGCTCTAGCTGCTCTGGTGTAAGAAGTTTTTCAAGATTTTTAACATTCATCTTCATGCTTCTAAACTTATAAACCTTAATCTTCTTTCCATGATATCCAACACGGATATGTCCATAGAAAATGTTCCCGCCTTCTCTTTTGACCAAAATGATAAAAGCAAAATATTGGTGAAAGCAGAATAATTCCCACCAATGAACCAGCTATATCTGTCAATCTTTTATAAAATGATATATATGTTTCTTTTCTGCCTGTAATCAATATTTGAAATATGAGCATACTCCAACGGTCTTTCCTGTTCTATTATTTCAAGTATTGCTTCTCTGTTTCCTGAGCGAGTGCCCCTTCATTTACTATTTCAAAACTTTTTGACCAGCATTTAACAATATACCATATAAATAAGCAAATTACTATTGTTGCAATTATCCAATAATTCATAATTACCTCGCTTTATTTAGTAAAAAATAATTTTAAAGATTTGACAATAATTCCTAAATCCATAAAAGTGACCAATTATCCACATAATTTTCATCAGATTGCTCCTTTGTAAAATGTTTTCTCTGAACCTGCCATAATCCTATCATTCCCGGTTTCATGCTCATTACATTTCTATTTTTGTGCGAATACTCCAAAAACTCCGGCAAAGTTGGGGCATTAACACCTACAACAGACATATTATCCCAAAGGATGTTCCACGCATTAGGCAAATTTTCCATACCCAATGCTTTAATAAATCTGCCCATAATTGTATATTGTGGTATACCATTCCCAGCACCGGCTTCAATGCCTTTTTTTCTCAAGGTTCTGAATCTCAGCATATAGAATCTTCGACCATTTTTGCCCACTCGAAGTGTCTGAACAATAACACTACCGGGATCTCCTTCTATAAATAAACCTATTGCCATAATAAAATACATTGGAATAAAAATCATCATTCCCACAATAGCACAAACTATGTCAAATATTCTCTTAATCGCAACATACCTGATTCTATAATGTCTTGACGAAAATGTTGCCACAGCAAAATTCCCAAGAAATTCCAATTCTCTATTACCATGAGCATAACTATACTCTTTTAATCTGACACGCACATTTTTTCCCATAGAGCGTATCTGACTAATCAATCCCTTATAATCAAGAGGCACTTCATCATCTACATGAAAAATACCGTATCAATTTCAGATGTAGAAGCAATCTGTATCAGATTATCACAGTTTGCTACTACCTCAAGACCTTCTAATTCTTCACCAACAACATTTTTGTCTACAATAGCTAAATTCGAAATTCTAAAATACCAGTTACGAGTTTGTTTAATCTTATTCATAACATCAGAAACTTGATCATAAGTTGTAACAAGCATAATTTTTCGTTAGATCCCGAACGATGATACGATTTCAAAATGAATCGTTTCAAAATCTGTCTTGTTATAATAACACATACTATACTTCCGCCAAAATATATAGCCATCTGAACTCGTGAATAATACCAGCTTGTCTGTGTAATAAAAAAATATCCAACAGTAAGAGCAATTATATATATCTCCATTTTCACCACATCAAACACTTCCTGTATCCAGTTGCGATATATTATTGATTCACGTGAAGGTATGAAAAAATAGACTATTATATAAAATATCAAAGATGTTGTAAACACTCCTAAATAATAATCTTGCGGATTATTTAGTCCTGTTCTAAAATTACCGAACTTTATATAATTTGCAACCAGATAAACTGCAAACATTGTTAATATGTCTGTAATAATTGCAATATATCTCACTAACGTTTGTTTAGAATCATGCATTCTTTTTTCTCCTTCTTTATACTCAAATCGGCAAACACACATAAAATAAACGGATTATACGCTATATCTAATAAATGGTGTTCCATAAATGAATGTAATGAAATAAATGCAATGGCAAAAACCATGGTCATACGACCGGCATAAGCAGCTCTTCGTGACACAATAATTAATATTGCCATTACAACCACAAATACTATAATACCATATTCCAATAGTATTCGTATATAGGAATCATCAAGAAAAAAATAATCCGGTCTTTCAACTACACTTTTTCCCCATCCTTTTTCCTCAATATATTTTCCAAATAGATTAAACCCATTTATTCCGAATCCCTTTTTGAATTCTCAAGCCTGTCGCTCAGCTTTTCATTTATCCATAACCATTTTGCATTATTATTATCATATGCAACTGTCATAAATATATATATTGACGCAAACAGAATTGGTACAGCACTAAGCAATTTTATAAATATATTATCTTTTATTTTTTCTTTTTTTGTTTTGCATATAATATATCCTAATATAAACACAGAAAAAACAACCATGCAGATAAGGCTGGTTGATGCAATTGTCCATTTATATACCCAAAAAGCAATTATCATTATCATAAAAGGTTCTACAATATTAACTTTCCTATTATATAAACATATTGCGACCAACACTATATAAAAAATATGTGCAGCAAAATCTGTTGGATACACAGAGCCTAACGCAAACCTCATCTGTTCGTTTTTCCAGTATTGCAGATTCTCAATCATACCTAATTGACTACATACAAATGCAATCAACATAATAATGCTGTCTATAAGCAAATATACTTTCAAAATCTTATCAATAGATACATCCTTCGCTCCAACTATTAAGAATGCTAGCATAAACAAAAATGAATACATATCATTTTAAAAGCACATATTAAAAATGACATTCCAATAATCAAAGCAAAAACCGTCTCTGTTTTTGTATAAGTAAACTTCTTTATTCCCTTTACTATGACATATACCATAATAAGAAAATACGTAAACAATCCAAACCGTGCTGGCCAAAAATCGGGTAACATTGTTGTTCCCCACATTGTAAATATTAATATTATTGCAAATATAACTAAATACGATACTTCCCACCAATCAGGTTGTATTTTTCTTGAATCCTTAAAGATAAAATTAAACATTATATAAATATACTCCAAAGTTCACAAAATATTCTGTAAAATTATAAACGCATTATCTGCTTTTTTCAAGATATTACATTTTTATTAAGATAAAATTAATAGTTAATTTGTTTTACATTTTATTACTATTTTTTACTATTTTACCATATCATTATTTTATTTGCTATTGATTATTGCATATTGACATCAGCCACTATTGTCAGATTTCATGCATTTAACAGTATTTCTTTTGCCAAAATAATTATATTAGTAAAAGTCATGTAAATTCGGGCATTATGTTACACTGCCCCAAAATATGAAAATAAAACAAGCTATAAATAGTATAAACCATCCATAGCTTATTGCAAGTTTTATTTATTCTAGAACTTAAATGTATTCTCCAGTGTCTCCCACTTCTGATCCTTATCACTTAAATTGATTGGTGTGCCATCCTCAAGTGTGTATCCGCTTCCGTCGGCGCTTCCCGGATACTCTCCGACAAGCTGTGGCCACTCGATGCCGATTGCCGGATCATTCCATGCAAGTCCGCTCTCGTCTCCAAGGTGCCAGAAATCTGTTACCTTGTAGCAGAACTCTGCTACATCTGAGAGTACTAAAATCCGTGTGCAAAGCCCTCTGGGATAAGGAACTGCTTCTTGTTCTCTTCTGTAAGCTCTACTCCAAACCACTTGCCATATGTCTTTGAATCGCTTCTTAAGTCTACAGCCACATCAAATACTGAGCCTTTTACTGCACGCACAAGCTTTGCCTGTGGGTATTATCTGCTCCGCTGTACTGTGGTGCTATATCTGTTCCGATTCCTTCGTAACCGCGTGCTGCAAGATCGTTCATTACGTCGTGTCCGAGCTGACCTGCAACTCCTGTAACAAATATTTTCATTTTGGGGTCTCCTTTTTACAAATATTCGTAAACAGACCCAACATATATGCGCAATCCCGCATGCTTTGGCATGCTTTCCGCTGCTTACGCAGCTATGATTGTCTCCACCACTCACGGTTGTCAAGGTACCATTTGATTGTCTTCTTGATTCCGTCCGCGAATTTGGTCTCCGGCAGCCAGCCCAGCTCGTTGTGGATCTTTGTTGGGTCGATCGCATAACGCATGTCATGACCCTTACGGTCTCCTACGAATGTGATAAGGCTCTCCGGCTTATTGAGCTCCTTGCAAATAATCTTTACGATTTCAAGGTTTGTCTTATCATTGTGTCCACCTACGTTGTAAACCTCTCCTACGTCCGTTGTGGATGATAAGGTCGATTGCCTTGCAGTGATCCTCTACATACAGCCAGTCACGCACGTTCTCGCCTGTTCCGTATACCGGGAGTGGCTTATCATTAAGTGCATTTGCAATCATAAGTGGGATAAGCTTCTCTGGGAAATGATATGGTCCGTAGTTGTTTGAGCAGCGGCTGATGGATACAGGAAGTCCATAGGTTCTGTGGTAAGCAAGCACGAGTAAGTCTGCTGCTGCCTTTGATGATGAATATGGGCTTGATGTATGGATTGGTGTATCCTCATGGAAGAAAAGGTCAGGGCGGTCAAGTGGCAGATCTCCGTATACTTCATCTGTAGATACCTGGTGATATCTTTTAATACCATACTTGCGGCATGCGTCCATAAGCACTGATGTTCCGATGATATTTGTATCAAGGAATACCTGTGGGTTTTCGATTGAACGGTCAACGTGTGACTCTGCTGCGAAGTTTACAACGATATCAGGATGCTCTTCCTCAAATAATTTGTATACGGCGTCACGGTCTGTGATGCTCTCCTTTACGAAACGGAAGTTTGGATTGTCCATTACAGGCTCAAGTGTTGAGAGATTTCCTGCATATGTGAGACAGTCTAAGCATACGATACGGTAATCCGGATATTTGTTAAGCATGTGAAATACGAAGTTGCTTCCGATAAATCCTGCTCCACCTGTTACGATAATTGTCATTTTGATTTCCTCCTGATTCCCGCTTTTTGCAAGCGAGATTTAAATTATTTCTATTAACTTAATCTACTAGCTAACTAACGCAATGTCGATTTTACTATAATTAGTACAGTTGCTCGCGGTATTTTCCATCAAGTACATCCTTTAAGTACTGTCCATACTGGTTTTTCTTTACGAGCTCATATGTCTTTAATACTTCATCCTTTGTGATCCAGCCGTTTAAGTAAGCAATCTCCTCAAGGCATGCGATCTTGCGGTGCTGATGTGTTTCGACTGTTTTTACAAAGTTTGTGGCATCTACAAGACTCTCATGTGTTCCTGTGTCAAGCCATGTGAAGCCCTGTCCTAAAAGCTCTACATTGAGTGCCTTTTCTCGAGATAGATTCTGTTAAGGTCTGTTATCTCAAGTTCTCCTCTTGCTGATGGCTTAAGGTTCTTTGCGTACTCTACTACATTGTTGTCGTAGAAATAAAGACCTGTAACACAGTAATCTCCGGCTTTTCCTCGATTGAAATAGCCTTTCCCTCTTTATCGAACTCTACGATACCGAATCTCAGGGTCATCTACATAGTATCCGAATACTGTGGCGCCCTTACCGCCCTCTGCGTTTTCAACTTCTGCTCTTAGTCTCTTGTTGAGTCCGTGTCCTGCGAAGATGTTGTCTCCGAGAACCATGGCTACTGTATCATCACCGATGAATTTCTCACCGATAACGAATGCCTGTGCCAGTCCGTCTGGGCTTGGCTGTGCCTCCCGCTAATATAATACCTTTCATGTTGTTCTACTTCAAACTGAAACTACGTGCTGCATTTGATGCTTTCGGTCTGTAGAATACACTGACCTGATTCATCATTTACCTGCATTATAAAAGGTGTACCAAGAGCACCTTCAAGTATTATTTTAAATTTTATGTATTTTGTCCAAAACAATTATTTCTTTGCAATAAAAACACCGGCATCTTTGGTTATTTTTAAGCCTTTATCAGTCTTTTCCTTTATAAATGCAACAAATTCCTTATATCTATCCACAATGAGACGATTCTGATTTCCATGGCAGGAAAGCACATACTCCACAACAGGTTCATAATCCGTCACATAAAGCGAATCATCATACTGTACCCAGCTAACATCAGAAAAATACTCTTGCAGCTGCTTTTTCCCATTTTCTTTACCAAAATGATAATATAGCTTGTCCGCAGAAAGCTCAATCCTGTCATCAAACTCTTTCACCAACGAGCTTATCTCATTCATATGCTCCGAACCATATGTACTGCATATAAAGATGCCTCCCTGCCTGAGCACACGATATACCTCACTGCACACCATATCCAGATTGTCACAGTAAAACAACACATGATTGGCTATAACTCGGTCAAAGCTGTCGTCAAGCTTATATATGTGATGAGCATCCATTACCTCATATCTGAACGGACTGCCATTATCCGACAAATTTCTGGCGGCATCTCTTATCATGCCATATGATATATCCGTCAGCAATATTTCCATATTTGCCGGTATACGCTCAACATTCCGCGACCATAGAGATGCATCTCCGCATCCCAATTCCAGCACACTATAGCTCGATTCAAATGCACATTGATTAAAAATCCACTCAAACCAGCTTACAGGGTTTAAAGAATAATCCCTGTGAGGATTAATACGCGCAGAGATATTTGACGCATCTTTGTACTGTTTCTTAAGTTTCTGCTCCATCTCATTCATATTGACCAGGTCAAGCATATGACTCCAATCAGCGTCCGCTCCACGCTCTATGATATCAGAAGCATCCTTAAGAGCTGACTTCATCAGCTCCAGCTGCTCCATACGCTCCTCAATAAGCCCAAGTTGCATATGAAAGGAGTCAAGTATTGTCTTGCTGTCGACCTCACGCAGAGTCATTTCCTTTATATCATCCAGTGAAAACCAAGATACTTAAAAACTGAATCTGTTGCAGCTTTGCAAAATCATTATCATTATAGAACCTGGCTCCCTTATCAGTGACAAAGGACGGTTTGAAAATATTATGCTCATCATAATATCGCAGTGTCTTCTTTGTAATATGAGCCTTGTGGGCAAATTCTCCTGAGGAGTAGTAGCCGGGTAGTTTCATCGTTGCGTTGCCTTTCCTCTTATTTTCTTACTTTTAAACTTTCTATATCTAAGTATATCATAATTTTCTAATACAGGATTTATTAATATTTACTTATTTTCACTATTTATGCTTGTTTTTCTGGAAAATGTACTTATAATTTATATTATCACTATGTAACAAGGAGAATACAATGAAATACGATTATTTAATAGTAGGTTCCGGTCTCTACGGAGCCATCTTCGCCCATGAGGCAAAGGCCAAGGGCAAATCAGTGCTTGTTGTGGACAAGCGTCCTAACATAGCAGGAAATGTTTACACCGAGAAGCAGGAGGGCATCAATGTACACATGTACGGAGCCCACATATTCCACACCAATGATAAGAGGGTCTGGAACTACATCACACAGTTTGCTGAGTTCAATCGCTTCACAAACAGCCCTGTAGCCAACTACAAGGGGGAGCTGTACTCAATGCCTTTCAATATGTACACCTTCAACAAGATGTGGGGTGTGGTGACACGACGAGGCTGCTGCCAAGATTGAGGAGCAGAAAAGGAAATCACCGGCGAGCCAAAAATCTCGAGGAACAGGCTATCTCACTCGTTGGCCGTGATATCTATGAGAAGCTCGTAAAGGGCTACACTGAAAAGCAGTGGGGCCGTGACTGTAAGGAGCTTCCGGCTTTCATCATCAAGCGTCTTCCTGTGAGACTTACCTTTGACAACAATTATTTCAACGCTCTTTACCAGGGTATTCCAATCGGTGGATACACAAAGATGGTTGAAAATCTGCTCGACGGCATTGAGGTCAGATTAAATACTGACTACCTTGAGCACAAGGCTGAGCTTGATGCTCTTGCTGACAAGGTTGTATACACAGGTCCGATTGACGCATACTTTGGCTTTAAGCTAGGTACTTTGGAATACCGCTCAGTGCGCTTTGAGAATGAAACCCTTGATATTCCTAACTTTCAGGGTAATGCTGCTGTCAACTATACTGACCGCGAGACTCCATGGACACGTATCATCGAGCACAAGTGGTTCGAGTTCGGTAAGGATGAGGATGGCAATGATCTGCCAAAGACTATTATCAGCCGTGAGTACTCTTCTGAGTGGAAGGCAGGCGATGAGCCTTACTACCCTGTAAACGATGAGAAAACGGACAGCTCTATGCCAAGTATAAGGAGCTTGCCGATAAGGAGACCGGTGTTATATTCGGTGGTCGTCTCGGCGAGTACAAGTACTATGATATGGATACTACCATTGCTTCTGTACTTGATATGTGTGAGAAGGAGCTTGGCTAATAATTTAGCTTCCCACAAAAGGCTTTGTTTATGTCATATTCAAAGCGCCATGGCAATTTACCATGGCGCTTTTATTTACAATTTTTCCGGCCAGATTTATCTCAGCCGCAGGAATATGCTCCCTCAGGCACTCATATCCATACTCCTTCGAATATGCATATATAGCCGGAAGCTGTCTTGACAGAAAGAGCGCCGGTGCTTCTGTCACCGAGTATGCGCCACAGTGCCCGAACTCAAGAACATCACCAAGCTCAAGCTTCTTAAGCTTCACCTCGCGTACCAGCACATCTGCCACTGTACAGAGGCTTCCGCATAATGTATAGTCCGTGTCCGGCAATTGTGTTAATTCAACACCGGTTTTTCATCATTTTCTGATACTTCACAACCATTGAATGTGTTTCCTATCGGACCTGCTGTTCCTTTTATTTCTCCCAATTTTTCACCAAAATATATTTCGTCAGCTCTATATATACTAATCGGCGGCACCTGCATAGCCATTCTCTGTCCAAAGTAATTCAGATGGTGGATTCCTCCATCCAGAATCGCATAATTGGCATCGCCTGTCGATTTAAGATCCTTTACCTGTGTGTAGTATTTACCGCATGAAGCTGCGAGGAAGCGTCCCATCTCAATGCCAAGGGGATATTCCACAGCAAATTCTCTAAGCACCTCTGCTACCTCATTAAGTGCTTGTTTTTCCTTTTCCTGCCAGTCATCCTCGAAATACTCCACACAAAGTCCGGGCCATACTCTACAAGCTGTGGCTCAAAGCTGTATTTGTCCTTTAACATGGTAAGTGCAGACTTTATTTTTTCCAAGTCCTTATTTATTTTGCGAAGACTCTTCTGTGTGCCGGAATAGTAGTGGATGCCCATTACCGCAATGCCCTTAAACTCATCCGGATGCGAAATGATATATTCAATATCATCAAGCGACATGCCAAACTGGTTGCCACTTGTCAGGCGAAGTATGACATGTGCTTTCGTTTCGGCAAACTCGGCTTCATGCGCACCTTCCTGTATACATTCAAGCATCACTTCTGATATCAGCGCCGCATGTCTTATGCTTTCACAGGTCAGTATACCGGCGCCATATGAAACTGCTCGCTCTATATCGCATTTTTCCTTCATCACACCTGAATAGATGATGCTCTTCGGCTTCACGCCAAGTGCTATACATATCTCAAGCTCTCCCGGGCTGCACACCTCCACATGGTCTAAGCCCGCCGGCAGCCTGTGAAGCAGAAATGGGTTTGCCTTTATCGAAAAGCAAAGCGGTATCCTACGTCCTCCTTTACAATCAAGAGCAGCCCTTATCATGGCTGCTCTTTTGCAAACTCGTCCGTATCAAATACATAGTACGGTGTCTGTCTCATATGCTTTATTCCTCCACAAGCTCTTTCACAAGCTTCTCGATTGCATCTACTGAGTTGAAATTCTCAGGAACCAGATCCTTTGGTCTGATTGTGATATCAAACTCATCAGTCAGCTCCGATACGAGTGAAACTATATCAAATGACTCAAGAATTTTGTCATCGATGAGCTTTGTCTCCTTCTCAAAATCCACATCCGGTCTTAATTCCTCTAAAATCTCTAAAATTGTGTCTCTCATTTTACATTTCCTCCAGTTTTTTCATATCATATTTTCCGTTTGGAAGCTTAGGAAGCTGCTCCAATTTCTTGATTTTCCTTGGCACCATAAAGCCCGGGAGCTCGTCCCTCAGTGCCAGCGCAAGGCTTCTCCTGTCACAGTCTCCTGTGTAGAAAAGTATCAGCACCTCTTTTGCTTTATTATATATAACGCAGCTTTCTGCTACTCCTCGACCACATTGGCGGCATGCTCCACCTCATCAAGCTCCACACGGTGTCCCATGTGCTTTATCTGGCGGTCCATACGTCCACAGAAATGAAGTATGCCGTCCTCATCGCGCCTTCCGTAATCCCCTGTGCGGTACATCCGCTCAGGATAAGCCCTATTGAGTGGATTAAGTGTAAATGCCGCAGCTGTCCTCTCCGGATCATTATAATAACCCAGCGCCAGGATTGGTCCACATACGCATATCTCGCCCTGTTCTCCGACAGCCGGCTCATTTCCATGCTCATCTATCGGAAAACCCTGTAATTGTCATAGGCTTTTCCTATAGGAAGCACCTCGTCATCTTCCACTGTATGATCCACGCTATAGTATGTGCATGATGCTGTGGCCTCTGTCGGCCCATACTGGTTCACAAAATGCGCTTCCGGCAGATTTTCCTGCCATTTTCGAAGCACCCTGCACGGCATCACTGAGCCTGAGAAGCAGATTTTTCTAAGACTCTTAAGCCCTACTTCCTCAAATGCTCCAAGCGATGTGAGGATGGTAAATGCCGAAACACTCCAGCCGACACTGCTGACCTTCTTATCATTCATGTAATCAAACAGGGCATTTGGCTCCATAAAATACTCTTTTGGAATAATGGCTGTGCTGCAGCCGGTCTTTAGCGGCAGATAAATGTCCCGATTGCCGCAATATAGTCAAGCGGGGACTGATTGCCCAGCACATCACTTTCCTCTATATGCATTACATCACAATATGCATTGATGTATGTCATAAGTGACAGATGCGATGTCATGACTCCCTTTGGATTGCCGGTGGAGCGACGTGTAGATAATGTACAGCGGGTCTGTCATGGACATATGCCTGCGGACTGTTGCGAGCTTCTCCAGTGAGCTGTCATCTGTTTTTCCTGCACAGCTTGCGACAACACCACCATCTGTATCGTTCTCACTATCCGTCACAGCGTCTCCTGCTGATTCACTGATTTTACAATTACTATCAGCGCACGCCACCTGCTCGAAGCGCGATATATCCTCAGCAATAAATATCTGCGGTCTATCGAAGCCCTCTGCCTTTGCCAGCTCATCCACTATGCTCTCCACATGCTCAAGACTTTCCATGTCAGCCACAATAGCCCTTGGACACAGATTTTCAAGAATTTTCTCAATTCTCTTGTCAGGAAGCGATGCATCAATCGGCGCATACGGTCTGCCTGCATATACCACTCCCAGGAAGTATGCCGGTGTCACCATTTTCCTTCCGGCAAATACTGCAACAGGGGTTCTGTCCACTCCAAGCTGTTCTACCAGATATGCTCCTGTATTTCTTGCTATATCATACACCTGCGCAAACGTAATGCTGCATTCAGTATCCGAAAATGCAGGCTTGTCGTATTTTTCTACTGTGGCCTCAAGCCACTCCAGTACATTTTTCATCTTAGTCCTCTTTCATGCATTAATAAACGTTGCCGAAAAAATTATAGCACATAACATTCGAAAAAATGTCATATGCTATCGAATTAAGAAATCTTAAGAAAGCCTTAATTTTTTCTGTAGGTTTTTCTATATTTGATTCTCCTATTAAATATATCGGTCTGTCCTTTGCCTCGAGATATAGCTTCGACAGATAAAGTCCCAAAATGCCTATGCTAAGCAGTTGTATCCCACCTATAAAAGTATGATAACAACGGTCGAAGCCCAGCCGGCTACCGGATCTCCGAATACAAGTCTCGATAATGATAAAGAGCATTGCAATTATTGCGACAATAAAGCTGAACACTGGCTATTGAAGCCATGTATAGCGGAGCGTTGGAAAACGCCACTATTCCGTCAAGGCTATACAAAAGAGTTGCCAGAATGACCACTTTGTCTCACCTGCCACCCTGTTTACATTCTCAAACTCAAGCCACTTCACCTTAAAGCCTACCCAGCCAAACAATCCCTTTGAAAACCTGTTGTATTCCTTAAGCGAAAGCAGTGCATCCACGTATTTCCTGTTCATCAGCCTGTAGTCACGTGCCCCATCAACCATATTTGCCTTTGATATTCTGCTCATAAGCCTGTAAAATTTTCTGGCAAAAAAAGATCTAATCGCTGGTTCACCTTTGCGTGTCACTCGTCTTGTACCGACAGCATCATAACCCTCTTTATTAAGGACCTGATACATCTTCGGAAGCATTTCCGGGGGATCCTGAAGATCTGCATCCATTATCGCCACATATTCCCCACAGCATGCTGCAAGCCTGCATACATGGCTGCCTCCTTGCCAAAATTGCGTGAAAAAGATATGTATTTCACACCGGAATCATTTACGGCAAGCTCCTTTGCGACATCGAGTGTCCCGTCCATAGAGCCGTCATCCACTATAATCAGTTCATAGGACAATCCCGCTGTCTCACTCTCTTGACTCATCTGATCAAACACCTGAGTTATTTTATTATAAAAGAGGCAGAGCCTCTTTCTCGTTAAAGCATGGTACCACAATGCTTATCTTATTTTTTTCCATATAAGCCACCCTGCATATAATATCAAATAAATAAAAATCCGATTGCTGCTCCTGCCGTATTTGTCACAAAATCATCAAGCTGACAATATCCCCTGCCGGTAACCAGCTGCGTGTACTCAATTGCTGCGCTTATAAAGAGCACCAACAGGTATTGTAAACCATCTCATCCAATTTTTAAAAACCAGTGGAAACAAAAGCCCAAATGGTATAAACAATACTATATTTTCTATAAAATAAGCGTGCATCTGAAGTGTCATGCCCCATGTGCTCCACAGCACCATATCGGCGATGCCTGTTCTGCTTCCCGGCTCCCTTGAATAATACACTATCATTATAAGCGTATACATATAGGCCACAAAGGTGCCGCAGAACAGCATATGCCAGATTTTGCCCACTATCTTTTTTCTTCTCTCATCTGCCTGTGATACCTCTCTCATTGTGAAAAGATATCGCAGCAGACACACAAAAATATACATCGCAATGCAGATTAAAGCCAAATATACCGCTGACGGAAGATATTTGAACTTTTCCTGTATGTCTCTTATTATATAATCCTTTAAACTCAATGTCCTTTTTTATGCTCCTTGTAGGCACGAATGAACTCAAGCTGTCGCTCATCGTCCTTTTTCTGTTCGTCATCAGACATATGACTCTCTTTAATAATTATACACAATATTATGCCAATTACAATAATACCGGCACATAATATAAAAATAATTAAGATTTCAGGCATAGACTATTTCCTCCGGCAGAATTTAATTACTATTCTCTCTACAGATTAAATTATATCCACTTAATTTATCTTAATTCACTCATTTATGAACCCTGATAGCAACAAAAGCTGCATGATATTCTCACACAGCTTTTGTATCTTACGTATTATCTTTGGCATTAACCTTTATTTTAATTTTGCGACGACCATATCCACATATTTCTGGCAGATTTCCTCGCTCTCTGCCTCAACCATGACACGGATAACAGGCTCTGTACCCGACTCACGCACAAGTATACGTCCTGTATCGCCAAGCTCTGCAGTAACCTGGTCAACAGCCGCCTGAACCTCAGGATTGGCAAGTGCCTCAGCCTTGTCAGCTACGCGCACATTCTGAAGCACCTGTGGATAGATACTAAGTCCCTCACAGAGCTGGCTCATTTTCTGTTTCCTAGCCATCATGACCTCCATCATCTTAAGGCTGGTAAGGATACCATCACCTGTTGAAGCATACTTAGAGAAGATGATATGTCCTGACTGCTCTCCACCGATGCGGCAGCCGTTCTGCTGCATGTACTCATATACATATTTATCACCTACTGCAGTCTTTGCGTAGCCGATTCCAAGCTCATCAAGGGCCTTATAGAGTCCAAAGTTTGACATAACTGTTGTGACAACAGTATTGTTATCGAGCTTTCCTCTCTCTTTCATGTACTTTCCATAGATGTAGAGGATATGGTCTCCAGTGATTACATTGCCCAGTTCATCTACACAGAGACATCTGTCTGCATCTCCATCGTATGCGAAGCCTACATCAAGACCATTGTCCACCACGTATTTCTGTAAGCCCTCGATATGTGTAGAGCCTGCATTGTTGTTGATATTGAGACCGTTTGGCTCATTGTTGATGACATAGCACTTTGCTCCGAGTGCCTCAAAAATAGACTTTGCCATGTTCCATGAGCTTCCGTTGGCACAGTCAAGACCTACCTTCATGCCCTTGAATGAGTAGACACCAAGCGATATAAGGTATCCCATGTAACGGTTACGGCCTGCTACATAGTCAACTGTGCATCCGATAGCATCCTTATGTGCATAAGGCAATTCCTTCCACTCGACCAAACAGGCGGAGTTTACCATCTATATAGTCCTCGACAAGGAGAATTGTCTCCTCATCCATCTTCTCTCCATTGCTGTTGATAAGCTTGATTCCATTGTCATAGTATGGATTATGGCTTGCCGAAATCATGATACCACAGTCAAAATCATCGGTTCTTGCTACATATGCCACTGATGGAGTTGTGGTAACGTGTAATAGATATGCATCTGCTCCCGATGCTGTAAGTCCTGATACAAGGGAATACTCAAACATGTAGCTTGAACGTCTTGTATCCTTTCCTATTACTATCTTCGCCGGCTCGTCGAGCTGCTTCTGCTTCTTAAGCTCTCCATAATACCAGCCTAAAAATCTACCAATCTGATATGCATGCTCTGCTGTTAAATTGACATTAGCCTCTCCACGGAAGCCGTCTGTTCCAAAGTATTTTCCCATTATTGTCCCCTTGTGAAATAAATTTTCTTATATTATACACTTAACAAATATGTTTGTGTAGTAAAACAGTATTATTTGTTAAATTATTCGACTTCATAAAATCAATTGTTTATTAATGTGATAAAATTGACATATTATGTAAAACAAAGCTACATAGATATCTTATGACACTCCATATAATATCTCTTCTCATTCGCTTCTCCGATTGAGAATGTCTTTCTGGGAAGCACCCCGCCCGCATTGATTGCAGGGAACAATGTGCTCTTGTCTATCGACTGAAGAAAAATTCCACATCCCTTAGTCTCCTTAACCAGTCCGTGAAGTGCCTCATCACCATGGATATAGTCTATTTCCACATTGTCATGTGTCTCAAGATACTTATCTAAAACACCCTGGAGTATCTCAACCGGGAGGCGGTCACCTCTATTTGTGATATTAATTCCAAAATTCCTTATTGGTGCTGTGCAGCTTCCAGCGCTATTTTCTGAAACCACTTCATTGCCATTTGCCGGTTTTGCACTGTCACAGCTTCCTGATTCAACATACTCAAATACTATCTCATCACCCTCAGCGCTCTCAAGTCCTTGTTTTGTGATTTCAGCTTCGAAAAACGACAGCATATCCTTTACATCAACATTTGTAAGCAGTCTGTGAATAGGCTTAAACTCAAGCGCCTCACTGTGCAGATTACAGATTTCCACAAGAGCATGCCTTGCAGGATGAGTTTTCAACTGCTCCTCTGTGAATTTTCCGGATTTTTGATATTTTCCCAGCATGTCTTCGCTGTTGCAAGGGAATGGTTTCCATCACCTACTGCAAACAAAAAGCCTCCACAGCTATTCTGTTTTGCTGCGAATGCCTCTGTCACCTGCTTTGCTGCCTCACCCTCAACAGCATAGCCGCGGATATGTCCGCCTCCCTGCATAAGCTCTGTATCGTAAAACTTACGAAGAGTGTCCCTGATGGCATACACATATTCGATTATTCCATGCTTTACAGCTGCTATATTTACTGCATCTTCCTGTGAAGCACCCTGGCATCCATCAATCTTTTGTCTGTCTATAGGATCATCAACAAGCAGCATAACATGTGGCAGCTCAATAGCTGCATTCTCTCTTATTTTCACTCTCGGAGGTATACGTGAGATTACTGTTCCCTCTGTTGCTCTGATGAGAGTCTTCTTTTCGGGTCGAAATCATAGTCATCCAGATCAATAAGTCCTACTATTCCAAGACGCACCCCTGACTCCGTAGTACGCTCAACAAGCACATAGCCATCTGCCACCACTTGCTTTAAGGTTCCATCTGTGAGATATGTCTCCATAGTGGTATTAATATATTTGATTCTCTCATCATCCGTCATTGAAGCATATTTTGTTTTCCTGCCGGTTTCTTTGTCATTTTGACACCATCCCCGATGAATTGCAATCATTCTCGATTCGTAATTGTTCCCAGATAAATTAGGAAACACCACATTAAGCGTTGACGGTGCATCAGCCACATACTTTCCACAGCATCCCAATAATCTGCCTGGCTTGTAAACTGGTCACAGGCAATAACTGACCATTTTTCATATCTATACAATCGTTTGGCAAAAGAATATTTGCCGGATTGAAACAATTTGACATATCAACAATTCTCCTTTAAATATACAAAATATATAACAGAAATCCGCTATACTCTATAGTATAACGGATTTACTTTTATTTGCATATATTAAATTCCTTTTGTTGTTAGAATTCTTCCAACTGCATCATCTAATTTTTCTGCCGGTATCTCGCCACTGTTAACTGCAGACAACACTGCATTATAACTGCTCTCAAAGCCTGTTGAAACATAAAGCATGCTCATTCCTGCCTTAACAGCTGCCACAGCCGCCTCATCCTGTGTACATACCTTATTAAGAGATGCGTCTGATAAATCATCTGTAATCAAAAGACCATTAAAGCCCATGGTAGTTCTCATATAGTTTACGGCACCTGCTGATGTAGAGCATGGCGTGGTTTCCTCTCCTGTCACACTCTGGCAAATCACATTTCCCTTCATGACTGCCGGAACACCTGCTTCAATTGCCTTCTGATATGGCACAAAATCAGATGCCTCAAGATCCTCCAGCTTATCTGTCATCCAGAGCATTCCTGTTGCTGAATCTGTAGTAGCCTTTCCTTTTCCGGGAAAGCTCTTTGCTACAGAATTGATTCCTGCACCATTATAGCTGCTTACCTGTGCTGCAACACAGTCACCTACAGTCGCTGACTCGCTGCCAAATGCATATGTATCGTTATCTGCATTATCACCATATGCTATATCTGCTGTCGGCCCAAAATTCATATTAAGGCCATTGGTAGCCATATATGAACCTATCTTTCCTGCACTGCTGCCCGCTGCGTCAGCATCTCCAAGCTGTGATGGTGCCTGCTGTGCCTCATATCCATTAGCTGAAGCAAGAGGAAGTCTTTCTCCACCTTCTTCATCAATTGCAAGAAACAGATTCACGCCCAGTCGCTCCTGCGAAAATGACTGCAGACTGCTCATCATCTTTGTAACTGCAGCCTCACCTGAGAAATTCTCCTGTCTGAAAACAAAACCACCAAGAGGATATGTACCAATAGCTGCCTTTGTCTTGTTACCGGCCTGAGTGAACTGTGATACACCTGTAATCTCCTCAGGTCTCGTAATGAATAGCTGGGCTACCTTTTCCTCTGTTGTAATAGAAGACAGCTTTGTCTTGACAGAATCTGACGGAGTAAATGCCGGTGCTGCCTGCTGTCCATCAGCTTGTACCTGCTGAGTTCCATCCGTCTCCTGAGTAGGATTCTGTGTCTCCTGCTGGCTTTCTGTTATTTTCTTATTCGCATTATTCCCCGGCATCACAAAATGCACTGCTCCAAATACCAGCACAACTATCAGTGCAATTACTTCTATTGTGATGAGGTACTTATATCCATTTTGTCTGAAGTTCATATTTAATCCCCAAAATTTGTATTTGTTAAATCGTTATTAGGTCCGCTTACTTTTCCTGATAATGCACTGCTGTATTCGTTTACAGTTGCACTAGGAGTATAGCCTGTCTCACCTTCAAGGAACTGATGCACTCCTGTAGCCATGTCTGCAAGTGTAGTAGGCACCTCAACCCATGCACCATCAACCTTTCCACCATAGAACACCTGTGGATATGCTGTAGAATCCTCTACTGTATAGTCTGCAAGATTTTTAAATACTGAAAGAATCTCATCAGTATTATAGTTAGTATTGACATGTCCAATCAGATCTGATACCATCTTAATCTTTGCCGCTGTATTCATCTGCTTAGCTGATTCAAAAACCTTGAACAGCACTGTTCTCTGTCTTTCAGCACGCTTATAGTCTCCTCCTGCTGTATAACGTATTCTGGAATACGCAACTGCCTGAGTTCCATCAAGAGTATATGTGCCGGCTGAATCAATATGGGATGAGCTTGTTCCACGAACCTTATTGACCTCATCAATATATCCGTTTATCACCTTTGCCTCAGATGCATCAATATCCTGTACAATGCCTCCTACCTCATCTATTATTTCACCGACCGTATTGAAATTGACTGTAACATAATTCTTTATGTCTAAGTCCAGATTTTTGTTAAGTGTATCCACTGCAAGCTCCGGTCCGCCAAACGCATGTGCATGTGTCACCTTCTGGTATCCATGACCATCAATATTCATCATACAGTCTCTGAAAATAGATACCATGCGGATTTTCTTAGCATCATGATCAACCCTGACTACCATAATGGAATCGGAACGTGTTCCTTTATCAAGCTGATCTGAGCGGCTGTCAACACCAAATAACGCAAATTCCTCTATACCTGATTTGTCTGTAGTGCTGTCATCCTCAGCCTGAGTATCAGCTTTTGTCTTAACGTCCTCTGTACCCGGCTTTATGCCTTTAGCTTCTTTATTCTTAACATTACTGCTGTTAATCTTTACAAGTATTATCGCTATAATAGCAATAAGTACAATCATTACTGCCGTAATAATTATATTTTTCTTTTTTTTCATCTGCACTATTCTCCGTCATTCATATGTGTCTGTGCCTGTTACTTTTCGTCCTCATCTCTGCCATAATAATTGCCATAGTAATTACCATAATAGTTTCCATAGTAATGACCATACTTAGACTCCTCAAACCTGCACTTATTGAGCACAGCTCCAAGAATCTTTACTCCCGAGTCCTCAAGTGTACGCTTTGTATTAATGATTGCACGGCTGCTTGTAACATTCTGGGCAGCAACTATTACTGCTCCGTCTACATTCTTTCCAACTACGGCCGCATCAATCGCAGCTCCTGTAGGAGGAGTATCGACAAGCACATAGTCAAAGTTCTTCTCTCCAAACTCGATAAGCTCTTTAAACTCCTCTGTCTCAAGAAGCTCTGTAGGATTTGGTACCTCATGTCCTGCAAAGAGAATAAACACTCCTTTGATGTTTGTCGCATATACTACTTTGTCCAAAGATACCTGACCTGAGAGATAATGTGAGAGTCCGTATATCTTTCCACCGCTCTCCACTTTCGCTCTGAGTCTTCCTACAAGGACTGACTTACGCATATCGGTATCTACTATAAGGACTGACTTCTTAGAGTCCGCCATCGAACGAGCCAGATCCATAACTACGGTTGTCTTTCCTTCATTTGGCACGCTGCTGGTAAAGAGGATGGACTTCACGCCCTTTCCACTGAAACTGATGCTTGTTTTAAGAGCTCGAAGAGACTCCTTCATTGTATAGCTCTGGTCTTTTATCTGATTAATAACTATTGTTTCCATTAAACTGCCCTCTTCTTACTCTTGCTATCGTCTGATTTAGATGATTGAGTTTTCTTCTTTTTTCTTCTCTTTGTCTTGGCTCCATCATACTCTGTCTCATCAACAGGAAGTGATGCAAGCACCTTGAGGCCTGTTCTGGTCTCCATATCATCTGCATTGGAAATTGTATCGTCAAGCATGTATCCAAGTACAACTATGCCGGTAGCAAGAAACAGTCCGAGTACAGCTCCTATAACTGTATTCTTAAGGATATTATTATTCACCGGTGTCTTTGAAGCATATGCTGTCTGGATAATCTTTGGCTGTGACTGATCCATATTGTCAGCGATATACTGTGATGAAACCTTTGCAATCTCATCTGCCACTGTCTTTGAAGCTTCCAAATCAGTGTCTGTAACTACAATCTTGAGCACACGTGTATCTGTCGGATTCTCTATTGAAACCCTCTTGCTAAGCTGCTCATATGTCTCGTCCATATCCAGATTGTCAATTACCTGTGATAAAACTGTCCTGCCTGTGATAACGTACTCATAGTCGTTTGTCAGACTCGAGCCTACCTGAATATCAGCAAGACTGGTGATAGATGTTGACTTGGTCAGTACATACATCTCTGCAGATGCCTCATACTCCGGTACAAAAGTAATCTTGGAGTATAATCCAAATACTGCTGCAAGAAGCACCATTGATGCCACAAGTGCCTTCCAGTGCTTCACTAATTCGTGAAACAGCGCTACTAAATCGATTTCAATTTCCTGATCTCTTATTGGTTCGTTGTTTTCCATTTTCCTACCCTTTACAAATTGTAACATTATTTTTCGGTTTAACCCTATGTTATATTACTACACTTCATTTCTTTTGTCTATTTTTAGAAGTCACAAAAAAAAAAATTATTAAGAATATGTCATATTTTGTAAATAATTATGCAATATAATAGAAAAGTGCCGTTTCCGGCACTTTTCTTTGTTGTATTTTCATTTGCTATATTTTATTTGTTCCTGTTCTATTGTTGCTGTTCTAGTTCTGCTGTGGCTGTTCTGATGGTTCAGTCGGTGCCACCGGCTGTGGTTGTGGTTTTGAATTTACTGTAACGGTTATTGAACTGCTTGCGCTATTCCAGCCTGCCATTTCACCTGCTATAGCTGTAATCTGTACGCTACCAGCCCTGTAAATGGTCACATTTCCGGCGCCATCTACTGACGCAATCGAAGGATCACTTGACTGGTAAGAAAGCGCTGCTCCGTTTGAAGCACTTGCTCCGAGAGAAAATGGTGCATCTCCCTCTGTTACAGTTTTATTACCGCAACCTATTGTCACAGATGGTGTCTGGTTTGGCTGTGGCTTTGCATTTACAGTGATTGTAATTGTCTTGCTGCCGGCCTTATAGCTTGTAGTAGCCTCAGACTTGACAGTGATTGTTGCAGTTCCGACACCTGCTATCGTCACATTACCGTTCTCATCCACTCTCACTACACCATTATTATCACTTGAGTATGTGAGCTTTGCATTATCCTCTGCTGTCACACCGAGATTGAATGCTCCGTCGCCCTCTGTCACATTATAAGAGTCAGCTCCGCCAAGACTCTGTGCTTTGCCGGCCACCTTGTCAACACCACCATATACAATTACTTTTCATCTAATGTCACATTCTCATATAGCTTCTTCGCAGCTGAATAAGGCATATTTATGCAGCCATGGCTGCCGCTGTACAGGTAGATATTTCCACCGAAAGTACTTCTCCACGAAGCATCATGGAACCCAATTCCACCATTGAATGGTATAAAGAAATTAACCCATGACTTATATCCGTCTCCCCTTAAGTATCTATCCTTATCTCTTGAGAAGATAGAATACACTCCGGTAGGTGTTCCATGACCTTTTGAAATACATCCTGTAACACACTGACTTGATACTATAAGCTCTCCATTCTTGTATACATATACCATCTGGTTGGTAAGATCCACTTCACAATAATTGCCACCATATGTGACATATTCACCTGTTTCTTCTTCCTTTGCCTCACTGTAAACTGCTTCCACTGTTGCAGACTTTTTATTGTTTATTGCCTCAGCAATCGCCTCATACAGCTTATTTCCATCTACAGTCTGTCGATGATGCTACAGGCACATTTATTATACTTCCGCCTGTTGTCTTAAACTGTCCTGTTTTCTTCTTTGACACATCATGCTTTTGGCTAGCTCTGTACAATATGTAGCCATATTCTCGCCATCAAGCGAAACTGACATTCCGTCATTGCCCACTATAAGCCACTGGGCTATCTGATCCTTTCCTACAGCCTCTGTAGCAGCTTCACCTGTTGCCGGTGTGAAATTACATGTCACCGTCACATCAAGATATGCATTGGCTTCTTTTAATGCATTCTTTACCTGCTCGCTGTCCGCAGCCTTTTCTCCATCAACATATCCTGTTGTGGATGTAAGCTCCACCTTATCCTTCAGCTCCTTTACAGCACTTGTAAGATTTGCAGCTGCATTGTCATACACATGCGCATCTCGATACACCGTCAACACCCTCAAATTGTCCTGCCTCTGCATTGTAGACTATTGTAGCACGATATGGCACAATTGATTTTATATCAAAGGTCTGTGTGTCTGTCGCAGCCTTCTTTTGTTCGTCATCATTTGCATCTGTATCCGTATCGCTCTGAGCCGTAGCATCAGACTGTGACTGCGTTTTGCAGTGATATAAGAGTCTACAAGAGCCGTCTCCAGCTCATCAGACTTGTCCATTTTAAAAGCTTCACCTGCTTTTCCGGTTCCTTATCCTTATTGGCCGCATTTATCAGTTCCTGAAGATCTGCTTTGTCATTGTACTTAAGCCCTAAATCCTCTGCTGTCATATCAAATGATGTATCGTCAAGCTTCACTGATATCTTATACTTGCCTACTGCAGTCTTTATGGCTTTCTTTGCTTCGTCAGCAGTCATTCCACCTACATCAACTGATGCAAGCTTGTACTTTTCGGGAATGTCTTGTATGCTTTCTTTCCACAGCCCGCCATTCCCAGCGCCATAAGCACACATGCCAAAACTACCAGGAGTTTTATACTTTTCTTCTTCATCTTTGTCCTCTTTATCTTAATCTTAATTTTTATATTATTCTCACAGCACCATATTTTATCACTTTCTTATATATGCCTCAAGTGAGATTTGTCACATATTTTCCGATTATTTAAACATATTATTCATCATTATGATAACAAAAAGCTTCCTAATGACGCACAATATGTAACAGGCGTATAAAATAGTTCTGATAAACCTTATCGCTCATATGCATTTTATTCAACATACAAAATACTTTATAATTCTTATTTACACATTTATACATATCTGTATTCTTTTTTTCGATTTGACTGACAAACAGCTTCATCCTTTTTCTAAGCTGTTTTTTATCAGTGTTTCTAATCAGGCAAAGCTGCAAATAATCGTTGATAAATTTGCTTGTTTTATCAAACCACAGCTGCTTTCCGCCTATACTAAAGTGCTCCGCATCCCGGCCTGCCTCAATCAGCCTCATGATAACCTTCTCATAATGGTCAAGCCTCTTCAGTGAGCTTTCTATCGAAACGCTCTGATTTACGTCACCGACTCTATACTCATAAAGTGCCTTATCATATGCATAGATACTTTTGGCATATGCCATTGGGATTATTGAAAACTCCTGATCCTCGTAAAATACCCCCTCAGAGAGTGTCAGTCCTGTATTTCTATAAAACTGCGTATTATATATCACCCCATGCAGACTCAGCCCCCACCAGAAATCATACAGATGCTCATCCACATATCCTGCATTATATGGTCCACCATTTTTTGTTATATATTTATCGTCGTATGGATACTCATCAGTATTTTCTCTCTGCAGCACATATGATCTATAGCTCATCAGCACTGCATCTGCGAAATTCTCATGTTTATTTTCATTATCTTTAAGATAACAAATAGTTTCTTTCAACACATCAGTGTTTACCCAGTCATCAGCGTCTACTACCTTAAAATAGCTTCCTTTTATTATTTTTACTCCTTCATTAATTGCCGAGCCATGACCACCATTTTCTTTATTCAGTATCCGGTACACGTCGATATTTATTTACATATTTTTGTGCAATCTCCACACTATTATCGGTAGAGCCGTCATTCACAACAATAATGTCCAGCATATTTAAAAGAGAGTTATCATCAATAATAAATGATGATAACCCTTTATCCAAAAACTTTGCCGCATTATATGTCGGTATTATTATTGATAGTATCTTTTTATTTTCTGTTTCCATATCCTATCTAATTCCTGTTTCTATATGTTAATTTCCACTTATATCGCTGTCTGTCACCATATTTGACAATGGTAGTCAGTATTATTTTCTGTATAGTCTGTCTGCTCTACCAACCCTTTGGCAAGCTCAAGCAGCTTTGCAAATTGATTCTCGTAAAGCTGTTGCTCACATGCAGCTTATTAAACAGCCGAAATACTTTATATTTACGCTGTACTGCCTCATACATAAGTGCACTTTTTTGAGCAAGCTTCATGTTAAACTGCTCTACTATCGCTCTTCCGGATTGTCTGTCGGTATTTTTTATCAAAGCTATTTTATAATAGCTTGTGATTATGCCCGACGTCTTTCTGATAAAGTGTTCCTTTCCACCCTGTGGCATTTTTGCAAAGCTCTTCTCTGCCTCAAGTACATTAAATATAACCTGCTCCAAATCCGGAAGACGCTTCACCTGACTCGCTGCTGAAACACTTTGATTTACATCTCCAACCCTGTATACATACAACTCTTCCTGAATAAATCTGACAGTTTTTGCATACGAAAACGGAACGGTTGCATACTCCTGGTCTTCGTAAAATACATGCTCTGTGAGCTTATATCCAAGTGCTTTATAGAACCCTGTGTTATATATCACTCCGTGAAATGATAGACCATCATATACATCATCCCACATATTTACTATATCCTTTAAATTGTACTCTCTTGTAAAATCGGCACACTCACATCTGCCGGTCTGTACTCATCCTTTGATATGTCATAATACCTGAAGCTTTGTATCACCGCATCCGAATCTACATGCTCGAGATATTCAACCAGGTGCTTTAGCGCAAGCGTATCTACCCAGTCATCTGCATCGACCACCTTTAAATACTTTCCTCTCACATGCTCCACGCCTGTGTTGATTGCAGAACCGTGTCCACCATTTGTTTTATTTACTATGACAAAGGTATCCGGATACCAGTCCACAAATTTCTGCGCCACTTCAACACTTTTGTCAGGTGTGCCGTCATTTACGACTATCACCTCAAGCTTATCGAGTATAGCCTTGTCAATATCTATTTCCTCAAAGCGGCCCTCCGTTGCCATTTTACAGTTGTGCTGTGCTGTCTGTGCATCTGTATCCCTGCATACCAGAAATGACGACAGCCCCTTATTCAGAAACTTTTCTGCATTATATGTTGGTATTATGATTGATAATATTTTACTCATTAACTGTTCTATCCGTCCTGATTACTATTATTAAAAAGAGTATTGCATACTCATTAACGCCTATTCATGAAATTAATTACCACGCAGTCTGCTATAGACCCATGCTGCCATCGGAAATATCTTAAAACCTGTTTTTCTAAGCATCCAGACGCTATTCCTGTTGCACGCCCGGTACACTCCCGGGTGCTCCTCACGCAGCATCTCGTCAAACCTCTTCATCTGCTCAACGTTCCTTGTATCATTGCCCTTTGCAAGAAATATCTGGTACTCATCATCGACTGCCTCGGCTATGCCGCGCTCAAGGTACTGCTTCTTGTAGGTCTGCAGATTGCCGTGCACCTTGTTGTACTCAAACAGTGCATCAAGCACCTTAAGGTGCTGGTCATGACGCTTGATCATCATCTTTATGTCCACGCTCTGGCCACTCCTTCCAAGTCTGTACTGATACAGCGGCAGAGGTGAAAACGTGATGCTTGTGCAGTATTGTATAGGGTAGAGTATATACTCCTGGTCCTCGTAGAAGCAGTGCTCATCCACACGAATATCATTCTTCCGCAATACATCAGTACGGATGGTCATGGAATGTATAGTGATCAGCGGGTCCATGACTGCCTCAGCAAAGCCCCACTCCCTGTTGTAGTGATAAGAATTGGACACTGCCTTTCTGCGCTTTGTGACCTTCTTTGTCCTATCATCCACCAGGTTGAAGTCATTGGATATGACATCCGAGTGCGTGTGCTTCAAAAGCTGTATAAATTGTGGCAACAAGGCTCTTGTCCAGCCAGTCATCACCATCCACCACCTTGAAATACTTTCCTGTTGCGCGCGGTATCGCATAGTTGATGGTAGATCCATGGCCTCCGTTCTCCTTGGAGAGCACCTTGAAGCTGTATGGATATTTCTGCTCGTAGGTATGTGCCAGGCTGGCTGTGGAATCTGTGGAACCATCATCCACTATGAGTATCTCCAGACTTCTGAGCACAGACAAATCTATAAACGAGTCAAGACAGTTCTTTATATACTTTTCAACATTGTAAGCCGGAACGACTATGGTTAAAAGCTTCTCCATATATGTTTCTCCATGTATACCTGTTTACTTGTGTACTACTCTCCGAGTCCATCCTTGATGTACTGTATAAGGTGTTCAAGTGCCTCACTCTCATCCTCGCCATTGCAGATAAGCTCTATCTCATCGCCTGACTTTATGCATGCTCCAAGCACTGAAAGTACACTCTTCGCATTAGCTACATTTTTCTCGTCATATATAAATGTTACCTTTGATTTAAATTTCATTGCCTCTTTGCAGAGATTGCCGGCCGGACGTAAATGTAATCCGGTAGGATTCTTGATTATTATTTTTGTGCTACCACTTTTATTACCTCTTTTCGGTTATATATCTATCAATGTGATGAACTGTCAGAGCCGTTATTTCCGGTGTTTCCTGACGATGTGCTGCCCGATGACGATGAACCGCCTGTGCCGGTATCGCCTGTTGTTGAGCCCGAGGCTGTTCCTGTACCATCAGTTCCCGTTGTGCCGCCTCCGTCACCTTTCCTTCCGATAACTATCTGAACCTTTATCTCGCCCCATGTGTACTTGGTCTCATCCAGATTTGGCTTTACCGTCACTGTATGTGTACATGTACCAAGGCCTGTCACATCAATTTTCCCCTTCAGTGTAGTTCCCGAAAGTGTATCTATATCAGACTGGGTGCCGCTTACTATGACACTGCTCTTATCTGTTACAAATGTAAGCGTATATCCCTCTTCCAGTCCGTCATATGTGATATTGGAACTGTTCAGCGTCATGGTTGAAGTCGCATTTGTTTCAATCTTTATATCTATACTGAGCTTTGCCTTGGATGAGTTCACTATAAAAACTCCATCCGGCAGATATCCTGTCAGGTCAACAGATGTACTTATATCGTCTGTTGCGCCCGATATATCGATTGGGCCCACATCTATAGATGTGATATTGTTCAAGGCCTCTGCATTGCCCTTGAGCATAACAGACTCCTCTGACAGCTCCACTCCAAGCACGCTCTTTCCTCCTGCCGGTGAGCCTGTCGTAGTACACTTGATAGGCACCTCCTTGGTACTTAGGACATCAACTGTCACTGCTATAGACTGATACTGGCTGTCCACATCAAGCTTTGATATATCTATCTCATCGCCATTATCATCAATCAGAGTGAGATCACCGCGATCAGTTATCTGATTATCTGATATTATGGTATTGTCATCGACCTTTATATTTACATTGGCCGATGCTATAGTTGAAACAATGGACTCAGGCCCTCCGATCTTTACTACCTTTGGATTTGCCTGTGGCTTGTTTCCCAGTGCTTTCGCACCTGAGAGACTTCCATCCAATGATACCTTTACCTCAAACTGCTTCTGCATATATTTTTCAACCGAAAGCGGGAGCATATGGTCTCCACCGTTGAAGGTAATCGAATGTCTGTACTTGGTGCATCCAATATCTACCTTTACGCTTGCCTTATTCGTATCATCCTTATCTTCTATGATATTTGCAAGGTCGACATTTGCGTAAAAATCAGAATCATCAAGCTCGTTCAGATAGCTTCTCTTGCCTGATACCGAAAAGCTGATGGTCTTTTCCGAATCCTTGATGGTAGGCCATAGCCCCTTGTCAACAACCGAATCACGGCCTGTGACGGTGACTGTTGTGGTAAATGTCTTTGTCTTGACCGGGTCATTGAGATTGTGGACCACAAGCCAGAGTATAAATGCAAATGCTATCGCAAGTATTTTAAAGCCTATATTATTTGTGAAGGTTTTTAGAAGCTTCTTTCCCATTCTTAAACCTCCTTTTAATTAATTCAAATTTACCCGGCTCCCTATGTCTGTTCTGCAGAAGCTTAAGCTGTGTGCGTAGATGATCGGCATCTATATCGTGCTCAATCTGCCCCTTGTATGCTGTAGAAACTGATCCTGTCTCCTCTGAAACTATGATAGTAAGCGAATCACTTACCTCGCTGACTCCGACCGCTGCACGGTGTCTGGTTCCCAAATCCTTCGAGAGTGACAGGCTGTCTGATAGCGGAAGGTAACATGTAGCTGACACCACACGGTTGCCACGCACGATAACCGCTCCGTCATGAAGCGGTGTGTTTTTCTCAAAAATATTGATGAGGAGCTGACTTGTAAGTATGGCATCCACATCTATTCCTGTTCTGATATACTCTCCCAGATTTATCTCATCCTCCATGACTATTAGCGCTCCTGTCTTTACTCTGCCCATCGCAAAGCATGCACGCACCAGCTCATCAATTGTCTTGTCAGAGAATTTCTCAATCTCGCCCCTGCCGGTATTGAAGAAATCACCCAAAAGGTCTTTCCACCAATATTCTCCAAGGCATTTCGAAGCTCAGGCTGAAAAATAACAACAAGTGCCACGAGACCTATATTAAAGAGTTTCTCAGCAAGCCAAAGTATTGTATCCATCTGGAACAATGCTGCAACAAGCACAAATAACAGTATGATAATAAGGCCCTTGAACAGATTCCATGCCCTCGTGGTCTTTATCCACAAAAGTATATGATAGAAGAGCACTGAAATAATAAGTATCTCTATAATGTCTATCACACCGATTTTGATGCCCGGCACATTTGTGAATGTAAGGAACTGATCCTTGAAGCGTATCAATACACCACTCACATTATCCATAGCGCCCTCCTTTCTCTTATACTATGTAACTATTTGTCATCCTCAAATATATTTTCGTCTATTTCGAGATCTTTTGCAATAGCCTCTTTGCTGATATTTTCCTGATTATGTCTCGGGATCTTCTTTCCAAGGCTTCCTGTATTGCCAAAGTGCTTTACAACCTTTTCCTCCTTGGCAATCATCTTCTTTGGAACTGCCTTGACGTAATAGTAATATTCATCATCCTCAAACTGTACGTTTTCTGTACGTGCATAGTCAAGATTCATAAATATAAACTGTATGACAACACCTGCAAAAATAGCAACTACAGTGCTGAGCACAAGCCAGATTATCTTCTCCGGCAGTCCGAGCACCAGATAAGCAACAACAAGTGCAACCAACTGTATGAGCCCTCCTGCTATGGTGGCAACAGTCCATGAATTATTGATTTTCAATCGTCTGACCTGATACACCACCAGTGTGGTGATAACAAAGATTGCCATAACTATAAACATCTCTTTGTTGTCAAGAAGCTGTCCCATTGTCACATTGAGCTTTGTAGTGCTCTGCCCATTTTTATCTACCACCTCTGCAAGCGCTGATGCATTCTGCCTGATTCCGTCAAAGAAATAGTACAGCAGTGTGCCACATATTATTGCAACAAAAGAATAAGCTCTTCTTAAAAGACCTGCTGCAACCGGCATAACAGATGGTATGTGAAGCTGAAAGCATATAGGTGTGAGTATCACAAGCATGCCATCCTTCGGTGCAAAACGAAAATAGACAAAATACAGTACTAAAAAAAGTACAAATGTGATAGCAAAACCTCTATGGACAGCGCATACATATCTAAAAGTATCATAATCGAAGCAATCCAGAGTATTGCATTCACCGGAAGCAGTGCACACACAAGCGCTAAAAGCAGTGCCACAAGCATCGAGCTGATTTTCGCCATATAGCCGATATTCAAATCTATTGTTATAAATGCGATAAATGCAACGGCAAATCTCACAACCGGAAGTATAAAGTGCTCATACTCACCACAAAATTTGACTGCCTTATCCTTAATTTCCAGTAACTTGTTCATAAAGCCTCCCTAACGCTTAATCTTTTCCTCACGGGAATATATTCTGCCCACTGCCTTCAGGTGATTTGCGTATTTGCGCACTTCTCTTCTGCCGGCCTTATATCTTGCAGTATACACCACAATTGTGACAAAATGTAAACCGCCATAAATGCAATATACAGTATGCCTATTGTGACACCCATTGCCTTAAAATCAAGCTTATTGATTCTGTCCAAAAGCTCTGCTGCATTGACAGCAACCCACATCACAACAAGCCCTGCAAATGCGAATGTACCTGTAAAGAAGCTTTTAAGCCCTCTTTCCATATATAGTCCCATCCGTAATAGCTTGCGGACTGCTTCTGCACACGGCTGTCATCGCTTTTGCTGTCACATAGAGCAATATTAAACAGTTCCCTTACTTTTTCTTCGTTTATCATAAATCATCCTCTTACCTGTTACTTGATATATCTCATACGGTTTTGTCATCCTGCTGCCACAGCTGCCTATCCTGGCTCTTTGGTGTGTCAAAGGGCACTGCGTAGTGTGTTTGTGAGCTTAGTCTTGCACTCATCACAAAATCTACCTGTACGTATCATCCTGCCACAGTTCTCGCATGGTATACCATATGATGAATCCGGTGAAAACGAAAGCCTTTCCTCACGTATCCACCTATTTATCTGCTTCATGGATGTATCCGTCTCCTTGGCCACTGTCTCAACCGGCACATTTGGATTATCCTCAACAAATCTCTTTACTATATCAAATTTCTCATCCATTTTTTTCTGGCAGTTCGGGCAGTACTGCTCATCTGACAGTACATTAAATATTCTGCCACAGCCCTTGCAATTAGATATTCTCATCTGATAAAACCCTCCTAACTTCCCTGTCCTATGCAAATACACAGCACATATACACGGCCGGGACATTTCTTTGCTATCTCGTGCCCAATCGACTCCGCCGTACTGCCTGTAGTATATATATCATCTACTATTAGTATTTGGTCATATTGTACAATACTATCCGCCACTTGAAAAGCCCCCTCTAGACAATTTCTGCGTTCAACATACCCCATTGTCTTGAGTGGACTGGTATTTTCACTCTGCGCACAAGCCCTTTTACCATCCTTATGCCTGTTTTTCAGACAATGCCTTTGCAAAACACTCTGCCTGATTGTAGCCTCTCTGGCGCATTTTTTCGGTGCATCGGCACCGGAATAATAACATCTATCCCACATCTTAGTATCCAGTCCGAATATCTTTCCACTGCTGTCTGTGCAAAATAAGCCGCATACTCACGTCTGTTTGAATACTTGAACCTGTACATGGTCTGCTTTATGCTGCCCTTGTATGCAAAAAGCGCCTTGCCCTGCCTGTAGCTGTCATCTTCCCGCATCTGCCTGTGATGCTCTAGTGCCCGTGCACAGTCGTCACAATACTCTCTTCGCTCAGACAAAACCGGCTTCCCGCAGCGCATACACTGCGGCTGCTCAACCGGAAAGAGCTTTTCACAGCATCTGCTGTGTATATATCTCTCAACCGGACCAATTATACCATCACATACCGGACAGCGCGGTGGAAATACCAGATTGATTACGCCTCTCCCAATATCCTTTATTTTGTTCACTAATCCCGACTGTAATATCCCCATTTGTAACAATATTAACAAAAAAGCGACAATACATTCCTGCAATGCAGGGACATATCATCGCCCTCACGGCTGCCTGTTATAAAACGTATATTCTAGAATTCTTCATCTCTCTTGCCTGCAAGGAACTCTACATACTTTCCTGTACCGATAGCAACACATGTCATAGGCTGCTCTGCAGTCATTGTATTGATGCCGGTCTTTTCCTCGATAAGCTCCTCAAGACCTCTGAGCAGCGAACCGCCTCCTGTAAGCACGATTCCTCTGTCTGCGACATCGGCTGCAAGCTCCGGTGGAGTCTTTTCAAGCACTGAGTGCACTGCCTCAACTATCTGAAGAGTTGCCTCACGAAGTGCTTCCTCTGTCTCCTCTGAGCTGACTGTAATAGTCCTTGGAAGTCCTGTTACAAGGTTTCTTCCTCTTACCTCAATTGTCTCCGGCTGTGGGAGAGGGTAGCATGTACCAATCTTGATTTTGATATCCTCAGCTGTTCTCTCTCCGATGAGAAGGTTATGCTTCTTTCTCATGTATCTGACAATTGCCTCATCAAAATCATCACCGGCTATCTTGATAGATGTGCTGACTACCGAACCACCGAGTGAGATAACTGCTATATCTGATGTACCGCCTCCGATATCTACTATCATATTTCCGCATGGCTTTGAAATATCAATACCTGCACCGATTGCAGCTGCGATTGGCTCCTCGATAATCTTAACATCTCTGGCTCCTGCTGCAAATGTAGCATCCTCAACGGCCTTCTTCTCAACCTCTGTAACACCACTTGGCACACATACGCTCACGAGCGGCTTTCTGAAGCTTTTCTTACCAAGCGCCTTCTGGATGAAGTGCTTGATCATCTTCTCTGTAACTGTATAATCTGAGATAACACCCTGACGCAGCGGTCTGACTGCAACGATATTACCCGGTGTCCTTCCGAGCATGAGGCGTGCTTCCTCTCCGATTGCCTTAATCTTGTTGGTGTCCCTGTCAAAGGCTACTACTGAAGGCTCCTTTAACACAACACCCTTTCCTTTTATATAAACAAGTATACTTGCTGTTCCTAAATCGATTCCGATATCTGATCCGACCATTTTAATAGCCCTTTCCTGCCATATCTTTAAATTTACACATACACTCTCTTATTATATACAATAAATCCCATTTTTCAAACTTTTTTAAAAAGGTCATATTTAATAAAATTTTAAAGTTTATCCTTGTCTTTTCCAGATATGGTTTCAAAAACCGGCCTGTATATGACTGTTTTACCTCGCATATCTCCTCAGGTGTGCCCTGCGCTATGACGGTTCCGCCGCCGTCTCCGCCCTCAGGTCCCATATCTATGATATAGTCAGCTGTCTTTATCACGTCGAGGTTGTGCTCGATAACAACTACAGTATTGCCTCCGTCCGAGAGCCTGCGCAGTATCTCCACAAGCTTGTGTACATCTGCAAAGTGCAGCCCCGTAGTAGGCTCATCAAGTATATATATGGTCTTTCGGTGCTCTTTCTGCTAAGCTCTGTGGCAAGCTTGATACGCTGTGCCTCACCACCCGAAAGCTCTGTGGACGGCTGTCCCAGCTTCACGTAGGATAGTCCGACATCATAGAGCGACTGGATTTTGTTCTGGATCTTTGGCACATTTTTGAAAAACTCAAGTGCCTCCTCCACTGTCATATCAAGAACATCGTATATGCTCTTGCCCTTGTACTTTACATCGAGTGTCTCCCTGTTATATCGTTTGCCTCCACAGACCTCACACGGCACATATACATCAGGCAGGAAATGCATCTCTATCTTAAGGATTCCATCGCCGCCGCAGGCCTCACACCGACCGCCCTTTACATTGAAACTGAAACGGCCCTTTTTATAGCCCTTTGCCTTGGCATCGGGTGTTGATGCAAACAGGTCTCTTATCATGTCAAACACACCTGTATATGTGGCAGGATTAGAGCGGGGTGTACGGCCTATCGGTGACTGGTCGATGTCTATGACCTTGTCAAGCTGTTCAAGACCATCTATACCGTCATGGTCACCTGCGATACACCTGGCTCTGTTTAAGGATTTGGCCAGATGCTTGTAGAGTATCTCATTGGTCAATGAGCTCTTTCCCGAGCCCGACACGCCTGTAACACAGGTCATGATACCAAGAGGTATCTGCACATCAATATTTTTCAGGTTATTCTCCCTGGCTCCTCTTATCGTGATATATCCGCTTGGCTTGCGCCTCTCCTGTGGCACCGGTATCTTTATTTTACCACTCAAATATGCTCCTGTGAGTGATTTTTTGCACTTTATAATGTCCTTTAACGAGCCTGCTGCCACTATCTCCCCGCCGTGCGAGCCTGCTCCCGGCCCTACATCCACGATATAATCCGCTGCGCGCATGGTATCCTCATCATGCTCCACCACTATGAGCGTATTTCCCAGATTCTTAAGATTCATAAGTGCGCCAAGCAGCTTGTCGTTATCCCTCTGATGCAGTCCGATACTTGGCTCATCAAGTATATATGCCACACCTACAAGTCCTGAGCCTATCTGCGTGGCAAGCCTGATTCGCTGGGCTTCCCCGCCTGAAAGACTTGCCGTGCCGCGGGTAAGGGTGAGGTAATCAAGGCCGACTTGCTGCAAAAAGCCAACTCTCGCACGGATTTCCTTTAGTATCTGGTCTCCTATATAGTGTTGCTGCTCTGTAAGCTCTATATCAGCAAGGAACTTCACAAGCTCCTTCACAGACATGGAGGTCATCTCATATATGTTCTTGTCCGCAACTGTAACGGCAAGTGACGACGGCTTAAGCCTCTGCCCCTTACAGCTCGTACACGGAGTAATGCGCATAAACTGCTCATACTCTGCCTTTGCCGTATCAGAAAAGGTCTCCTTGTATCGGCGCTCAACATTGTCCACAAGGCCGTTCCATACAAGGTCATAGACGCCTTCGCCTCTCTGACCCTTGTATCTGACCTTGAGCACTCTGCCGTCTCCACCGTAAAAAAGCAGTTTTTTCATATCTGCAGATAAATCATCAATCGGTGTGTCGAGAGGAAGCCCATAGCCCTCATGCAGCGCACGAAGTGTCGCATAGGTATAGCTCTTTGGGTCTGTACATGACTGCCACCCCATCACCTGTATGGCACCCTCTGATATGGAAAGCGATGCATCCGGCACCATAAGCTGCGGGTCAAACTCCATCTTGTAGCCGAGTCCGTAGCAGGTCGGACATGCTCCGAACGGATTGTTGAAGGAGAAGCTTCTCGGCTCAACCTCATCTATGCTTATGCCACAGTCAGGGCACGCAAAGTTCTGGGAAAAGGTCATCTGTTCGCCATCCACAATATCAACTATGGCATTGCCCTCTGTCAGTTCAAATACATTTTCAAGTGAATCAGTAAGCCTCTTTTCTATGCCCGGCTTTACAACCAAACGGTCTACAACAATATCAATATTGTGCTTTATATTTTTCTCCATTGGGATATCCTCGAGAGCTCATACATGCTGCCATCTACAATCACACGCACATATCCGCTCTTTTTGGCTCTCTCGAACAGCTTCTGGTGCTCACCCTTGCGGCCTCTGACCACCGGTGCAAGAAGCTGGATACGGGTGCGCTCAGGCAGTGCCATAACAGTATCCACCATCTGGTCTATAGTCTGCTTTGTAATGGCACGCCCGCACTTCGGACAGTGTGGTATTCCAATTCTGGCATAAAGCAGTCTGAAGTAATCATATATCTCCGTGACCGTTCCGACAGTTGAACGTGGGTTCTTGTTGGTGGATTTTTGATCGATGGAAATCGCCGGCGGAAGTCCTTCGATACTCTCCACATCCGGTTTCTCCATCTGTCCTAAAACTGACGTGCATACGATGAAAGTGACTCCATGTACCTGCGCTGCCCTCAGCATATATGGTATCAAATGCCAGTGATGACTTGCCGGGCCTGAAAGCCCTGTAAAACAACAAACTCATCTCTCGGGATGTCGAGACTGACGCACTTTAGATTGTGTTCGCTGGCACCTCGTATTTTGATGTATTTTCTTTCTTTTTTTGCCATAATTTGTGTTCCTCCAAATTGCTTCCGGATGTTATAAGCTTTTATTTTACGTCTCTCAATGTGTTTTAAGCATAATAAGCTTATCCCTGTACTCTGCAGCAGCCTCGAAATTGAGCTCTGCCGCTGCTTTTTCATCTTTTCTCTATATCTGCAATATGCTTCTCAAGCTCTTTTTTGCTCATTGACTCCGGATCTTTGTCAAGAGCATTCTCATCGGCCGCTACCTTCTTTGAGATAGCTATGAGATCACGCACGGATTTCTGTATAGTCTGTGGTGTGATGCCGTGAGCCTCATTGTACTCTTCCTGTACCTTTCTACGACGCTTTGTCTCGTCAATTGCGACACGCATGGAGTCTGTAATCTTGTCAGCGTACATGATAACATGGCCCTCACTGTTACGTGCGGCACGTCCTATCGTCTGTATAAGTGAGGTCTCTGAGCGAAGGAAGCCTTCCTGATCCGCATCGAGTATGGCAACAAGTGTAATCTCCGGGATATCAAGCCCCTCCGAGCAGATTGATGCCGACGAGCACGTCAAATACGTCAAGACGCAGGTCTCGTATTATCTCCGCTCTCTCAAGTGTATCTATATCTGAATGCAGGTACTTTACCCTGATGCCAAGCTCTGCCATATAGTTTGTGAGATCCTCAGCCATACGCTTTGTGAGTGTGGTGATAAGCACCTTGTGATGGTTTGCAGTCTCCTTATTGACCTCTGACACAAGGTCATCAATCTGTCCCTTGACAGGGCGCACTGATATCTCAGGATCAAAAGTCCTGTCGGTCTGATAATCTGCTCCGCACGTAGCAGCTCATGCTCATTCTCATACTTATTCGGAGTGGCTGAGACAAAGAGCATCTGGTCTATTTTACCCTCGAACTCCTCGAAATTGAGAGGTCTGTTGTCAGGGCCGAGGGCAGTCTGAATCCATAGTCAACAAGAGTGGTCTTTCTGGAACGGTCACCCGCATACATACCGCCTATCTGTGGAATCGTGATATGTGACTCATCCACGATTATGAGAAAATCATCCGGGAAGAAATCTATGAGTGTCATAGGAGGCTCCCCGGGCTTTGCAAAGTTCAGATGCCTCGTATAGTTCTCAATTCTGAGCAGAAGCCTGTCTCCCTCATCATCTCTATGTCAAAATTGGTCCTCTCTGCTATTCGCTGAGCCTCTATGAGCTTGTCCTCGCCTTTAAAATACTTCACACGCTCATCAAGCTCTTTCTCTATATTGAGGCAGGCCTCATTTATCTTCTCCTGCGAAACTACATAGTGGGATGCAGGGAAAATCATCGTGTGCTCAAGCGAGCACTTTACCTCGCCGTTCAGCACATCAACCTCCACTATCCGATCTATCTCATCACCGAAAAACTCAACCCTGATTGCTGTATCATCGGCATTTGCCGGAAATATATCAAGCACATCACCATGCACTCTGAAGGTGCCTCGGTGAAAATCCATATCATTCCTGGTGTACTGTAAATCTATGAGAGCCCTCGCAAGATCATCCCTGTCCCTCTCCTGCCCCGGGCGCAGCGAAATACTCATACCTGTCCATTCATCAGGACTTCCAAGTCCGTATATGCAGGAAACCGATGCCACGACAATGACATCCTTTCGCTCTGTGAGTGCTGCCGTGGCTGAAAGCCTGAGCTTATCTATCTCATCATTTACAGAGGAATCCTTGGCTATGTACGTATCAGACTGCGGCACATAGGCCTCTGGCTGGTAATAGTCGTAGTAGGAAACAAAGTACTCTACTGCATTTTCGGGGAAAAATCCTTCATCTCACCATAGAGCTGCCCGCCAGTGTCTTATTGTGCGATATGATAAGTGTAGGCTTATTGAGTGCTGCAATGACATTAGCCATGGTAAAGGTCTTGCCGGAGCCGGTAACTCCAAGTAAGGTCTCAAACTGGTTGCCCTCCTTAAAGCCCTTTACAAGCTGCTCTATTGCCTGTGGCTGGTCGCCGGTCGGCTTGTATTTTGAATGCAGTTTAAATTCCATAACGCACGCTTCCTCCAAAAAATCTTAAATACTGCTTTTGTAAAATTATAAAAAGACAAAGTCAATCATTTATAGTATGCACTTACGCGCTTTATTTTACTACAAAAAATCGACTTTGTCCACAATTTTCAGAACATTCGTTCTTGTTTATTTATTTTATGTTACTGTTCACACCTAACAGTGTGACCAGCAACGATTACAGCCATTTAAAATTTACTTCACGCGTCCACAGCACTGCTTATATTTCTTGCCACTGCCACATGGACATGGGTCATTCGGATATACCTTGGCTGCTGCACGGCGCTTTGGTGCATTCTGTGCTGACTCATCCTTGTTTGTGCCCGAAATCTTTGCAACCTGCTCTCGCTCAACCTTCTGCTCAACCTGTACATGATACAGCAGTCTGACAGTATCCTCCTGGATAGCCGAAATCATGTCGTCAAACATATCAAAGCCTGCCATCTTGTACTCTACGATCGGATCTTTCTGTCCATAAGCCTGTAAGCCGATTCCCTGACGAAGCTGTGCCATATCATCGATGTGATCCATCCACTTTCTGTCGATTACACGAAGAAGCACGACACGCTCAATCTCTCTGAACTGCTCAGGCTCAGGGAATTCTGTCTCCTTCTGCTCATAAAGCATGACGGCCTTTTCCTTTAAGTACTGCTTAAGCTGCTTTGCATTCTTGATTGACTCAATATCCTCTTTTGTAATCGGATCAAGAGGAATGACCGGAAGCACAAGCTCGTTGAGCTCTACAAGATCCCAGTCAGCTCTGTCAATTTCCTCGGAAATACATCTGTCGACAGACTTCTCAACCTGCTCCTGAACCATCTTAAGGATAGCATCACGCATGTTGTCACCGTTAAGCACTTTCATACGCTCGCTGTAGATAATCTCTCTCTGATCATTGTCCACCTGGTCATACTCGAGAAGATTTTTACGAATACCAAAGTTGTTGGCCTCGATTTTCTCCTGAGCCTTCTCGATAGCAGATGTGAGCATCTTATGCTGGATCTGCTCGCCCTCCGGTACTCGAGAGCATTGAAAACGCCCATCAGACGCTCCGAACCGAAAAGTCTCATGAGGTCATCCTCGAGTGAGATGAAGAACTGTGACTCACCCGGATCTCCCTGACGTCCTGCACGTCCACGAAGCTGATTGTCTATACGTCTTGACTCATGGCGTTCTGTACCTATAATCTTAAGACCTCCGGCTGCCTTTGCCTCATCATCCAGCTTGATATCGGTACCACGGCCGGCCATGTTCGTTGCTATTGTAACTGCACCATGCTGTCCTGCAAGTGCAACAATCTCTGCCTCTTTCTCATGGAACTTGGCATTTAATACTGTGTGAGGGATTCCCTCTCTCTTGAGCATGCCGCTCAAAAGCTCTGATGTCTCGATGGTGATTGTACCTACAAGAACAGGCTGTCCCTTTTCATGTGCCTCTTTAACCGCATCCACAACTGCCTTGAACTTTTCCTTTTTGGTAGCGTATACCGCATCCTGCAAATCAATACGCGCTACCGGCTTATTTGTAGGTATCTCGACAACATCCATTCCGTAGATATCACGGAACTCTTTTTCCTCTGTGAGAGCTGTACCTGTCATACCTGCTTTCTTGTCATATTTATTGAAGAAGTTCTGGAACGTGATCGTTGCAAGTGTCTTGCTCTCTCACGTTTCTTACCTTTACATGCTCTTTTGCCTCGATTGCCTGATGCAGGCCATCCGAGTAGCGTCTTCCCGGCATGATACGTCCGGTGAACTCATCCACGATCAGAACCTCATCGTCCTTTACCACATAGTCCTGATCTTTGAACATCAGGTTATGCGCACGCAGCGCCAGAATGATGTTATGCTGGATCGCCAGGTTCTCCTGGATCTGCCAGATTCTCGATATGGAAGAAGTTTTCTACCTTTCTTCACACCATCCTGTGTAAGGTTTACGACCTTGTCCTTCTCATTTACGATGAAATCACCGGTCTCGTCCTGGACAATGCCCATGATGGCATCCATCTTTGAATACGTGAACATCCTCACCTCGCTTCATCTGTGTAGCCAGGATATCGCATGCCTCGTAAAGTCTTGTCGACTTGCCACTCTGTCCGAAATGATAAGAGGTGTACGTGCCTCGTCGATCAGGACTGAATCGACCTCATCGATGATCGCATAGTGGAGATCTCTCTGAACAAGCTGTTCCTTGTAGATCACCATGTTGTCTCTCAGATAATCAAATCCCAGTTCGTTGTTCGTTACATATGTAATATCACAGCCATAAGCCTCCCTGCGCTCGTCATTGTCCATGCCGCCAAGTACCACGCCGACCTTAAGTCCTAAGAACTCATGAACCTGTCCCATCCACTCGGCATCACGCTTTGCCAGATAATCATTGACTGTGACAATACACACACCCTTGCCCTCAAGTGCATTAAGGTATGCAGGAAGTGTAGAAACCAGTGTCTTACCTTCACCGGTTCGCATCTCTGCAATACGTCCCTGATGCAAAATAATACCACCGATTATCTGTACTCTATAATGTTCCATGCCAAGCACACGCTTAGCAGCCTCTCTTACTGTAGCAAATGCCTCGAAGAATATCATCAAGTGTTGCTCCGTCCTCCAGACGCTTTTTAAACTCCCTTGTCTTATCCTTTAATTCTTCATCGGAAAGCTTTCCCATTGCTTCCTTATATGACTCAACCTTGTCAGCAATCGGGTAAATTCTCTTAAGCTCTCTCTCGCTGTGAGAACCAAAGATTTTTGAAAATGCGCTCATATTTTTCTCCTATAACTTCAAATTGCCCTTGTACAGGCTCACAATAGTGTTATTGTAACACTTTGAGGATGATTGCACAACCTAAAGGGATGAATGTTTTGTAAACATTTTATAAAAATATTGATGTTTGCGCCTTTAATTTTTGGGGGGGGCTTCGCGCGGAAGGCTGTGCGGTCCGGGGTAGCACACAGTATACAAAAAAATAAAAAATATGAAGTCAGCCACGGCTTTTTGCCCGGACAGGCTGTGTTTTGGTGATAGCGCTTCATGCTATTTGAGTTTATGGAACACCGTGGCAGTTCATATTTTTTATTCAGAACACACTGTGTACTTCCCGGATCCACTTTGTTGTGCGCGAAGCATGGCAGAATTATTTTTTTAATTCAAAAGCTCTCCTTATGGGAGAGCTTTTGGCGCCATGTTTGCATGTATTTATTATGTTTTAATGTTATATAGCTTTTAAATACATATATCACTATATAAGGTTTACATATGGAATTTCCTATTTTATTATTTCTGGGCTTCATATGCTTCGCGGCATGCTTTTGCAAGCTGGTCACCGCAGGATGTATTCTTAAATCCACATTTAATTCCACCGATTTTTTCTTCTACCTGGGCTACTGTGAGTCCTTCAACGAGCTTTGGGATAGCCTTAAGATTTCCGTTGCAGCCTCCTGTAAACTTTACGTTATGTACTACATCTCCATCGAGGTCAAGCTCAATCTGTGTTGAACAGGTTCCTTTTGTTTTGTAAATATATGACATATTTTATCCTCCTGTGTTTTCAGTTTTGTGTATACATGATTATAACATATATTTTTACATCTTTACTATGTTTTTTCACATTTTCCAACTCAGTTTTTCAATTCAGAAGTTACTGTTCACACATAACAGTGTTACCAGCAATGATTCAGATTCATAAATCTTTTCTTATTATTTATTTACTATTTACGCCATAACGTAAGGGACGATTCGCCCGGACACCGCGGCGGGCTGCATACACTCCGGAGTCCGCGAATAGCGAAGCGGCTTAGATACTGTCGAATTATGCGCATGATACACAGAAATGCCGAGGCATGGAAGCCGAGGCAAGGAGAGCCATGGATGACGAGTTTCGACGGTTTCGTCCTCCTATGAAAACCTACAAAGCATAATTTGCACAGTATCTTAGCTGCGCAGTGTAGCGGACACCGAAGTGTATAGCCCGCCGCGGTGCGTGAATCGTCCCGTACTATAATCTCAATAAAATAATATTCCCTCTCTAGAGGATTACCGGCTGGATCTGTCGTCCGGCCATCACTTCATTTATTGTGTCGACAACCTGTTTTCCATCACACACGAGTGAATTCGGTTTCTTCACACAGTCATCCTGCCCAGACGGCACAAAATAAATATTTTTCATATTCATCAGCTTTCCGATATTCTTAAAGTTGATACCGAGCGCATCATTTGTGGAAATCCCGATAACAAGCGGTCTGCCGTTTCTCAGATGAGCCTTTGCCGCGAGAAGGACCGGTGTATCCACTATGCCGTTTGCAAGCTTTGCCGCTGTGTTGCCGGTGCATGGGTAAATCACCATCACGTCAAACAGCTTTCCCGGGCCGACACGCTCTGCCTCCTGCAGCGTCCTCGATGCCCTCATCCCCTGTGATTTCGGAGATAGTATGCATAAAGTCTCCCGCCTTTCCAAAGCGTGTGTTCATCATCTGTGCATTATAGGAATATACAGGTGTCACATGTGTGAAGCTATCCACAAGCCTCTTTGCAACATCCTTAGTCTTTTCAAAACTACAGAAGGAGCCTGTAATTCCCATTCCTACGGTGCAATCCGAAATAACCATAAGCCCTCCGTCATACCTTTTCTTTTCATACAGTCATAAAGTATTTTTGCACCGGTTTTCGGACAGTATATGCCCGGAAGGCCGAGCGCATGCGTACAGTTTATCTGATACCTCTTACAGGCCTCAAAATCACAGCCGCCGGGCTTAGATGCAATGTCTATAATTATCGCATCTTTTTGCAAAATCATGATTAAACTTTCATCTATAACCCTATCCGGTACTGTGTTTATGAGAAACAGTGTTTCAAAACAGGCCTTGGCAGGATCATTAAAATCCACCGTTTCATATCCCAGTTCAGCGGCCTCATGCCTTGCCTGTTTTCTCCTTGCCATCACCATGACATGGGCTCCCATAGCAGAAAAAACGCGGGCAATTGCCTTTCCGCATTTTCCAAACCCGCTCACAAGTACCTTTGAGCCGTATATACCATGTATGCTTTTTTGTATTGCTATGGACGCAGTGGCCTCGGCCGTAACAATGGCATTCTGCTCTATGACAGTTTCATCTCTCATAAAGTCACAGCCCCTGTCAATACCGGGAAAGCACTCCGGCATCATGCCGCCCCACACTGCAATATTGTTAATTATTATATTATGTTTTAATTTTTCTATATCACTATTTATAAGCTTAAGCTTTGAAAACGGTGTAGGAAACACAATATTCCCAACACGCTCATAATCAATCCCGCCGCTATTTCTGCAATCTGTCTGTTCTCCTCCCAGCATATCAGCGAGGTACTTTTGCCTCTGATCCGTAACATATATTATAGTGTCTTTTTGCATAATAACTTCTTCCTTTCGCTATAATATATGCGCATTTCCAGCTTATGTGAGGGTATTTTGTTTTCTCGCTAAAAACTTCCTCATAAAGCTTTAAGCTTTACCTATTCAAAAAAATACAGAGCCTGGCATATATTCTGCCAAGCCCTGTATATTTTATAAATTCTACATTTAATTTTTAAATTATCCTATTCAATTCGGTCCCAACGGATAATCTCTCTGTAGCTTATTACAGCTGTGTGACAACAAAAATATCGTAGATGGCTTTTATTGCCTTGTCAAAATCATCATTGCTTACACCGATGATGATATTGAGTTCTGATGAACCCTGATCAATCATGCGCACATTGATATTGGCATGTGCAAGTGCAGAGAAAATCCTGCCGGCTGTACCACGGTTTGACTTCATGCCACGGCCAACAACAGCGATAAGCGCGAGGTCTGACTCGAGGTCAATGATATCAGGATGAGCAAGTCTTCTGATTGAGCTGATAACCTGCTGCTCCTTGCCCTCAAACTCTGCGATGTACGAATACTGTCATAGTATCGATACCTGATGGCATATGCTCTATAGAGATACCGTTCTCCTCAAACGCCTGGAGAGCCTTTCTACAGAAGCCCACCTCTGAGTTCATCTTGTCCTTGTCGATATTTACCGCAACAAAGCCCTTCTTTCCGGCGATACCTGTGATGGTATAATCAGGCTTTTGGCATGTGCTCTCGACGATGAGAGTACCAGGTGCTTCGGGTCGTTTGTATTTCTGATATTGATTGGGATGCCTGCCTTTCTTACAGGGAAAACAGCATCCTCGTGGAGCACTGATGCTCCCATATATGAAAGCTCTCTGAGCTCTCTATAAGTAACAACCTTGATTGGCTGTGGATTGTCGATAATTCTAGGATCAGCTACGAGACAGCTGAAACATCTGTCCAGTTCTCGTACATGCTGGCATGACATGCCTTTGACACGATGGAACCAGTGATATCCGAACCACCTCTTGAGAAGGTGACTACCTTTCCGTCGTCCTGCTCCGTAAACCCGGAATAACAGCCTTTTCTGTCTGCTCAAGCTTCTTTGAGAGCACCTTGTCTGTCTTTTCCGCGTCAAAATTGCCATTCTCATCAAAAGATGACTGTTGCCGAATCTATAAACTCATATCCGAGATAGTTTGCCATGATGATTCCGTTTAAGTACTCACCACGAGAGGCTGCATAATCTGCACCTGCCTTTGCCTTGAAATTCTCAGCGATAATCTTGAACTCCTCATCAAGCGCCAGCTTTAAATGAAGGCCATTTATGATTGAATCATATCTGTCCTTGATTTTTCTGAGCATAACCTTGAAATCGATCATTCTCAGCCAGATCATAGCATGCATAAAGCATATCTGTTACCTTTGTGTCTTTGGAATTTCTCTTTCCCGGTGCACTCGGCACAACATATTTTCTTGACTCATCGCTTCTTATGATGTCGCCAACCTTTGTGAACTGCTCTGCACTGGCGAGCGAGCTGCCGCCAAACTTTACTACCTTTACCATTTGTCTGTTTTTCCTCTGCTTCCTATATAAATAACTGTATTAGCCAATATTATACCGCTTTGATAAATCATTCGTCAATACTCAATATAGTCAACATCCAACTTCATAACATCGTGTTCTTTGTCAAATGTGATGATACCGTATGATGGCATGCAGCCCCACATCGGTGCACCGATACTTCCCGGATTCATCATCGCAAGACCATTATGCTTATCATAAAACAGCTTGTGTGTATGACCAAAGAGCGCCAGGTCTGCCCCGATTTCCTTCGCATGAAGCTCCAGATGCATATATGACATCTTTACTCCGTATGTATGTCCATGGCACATGAGTACCTTATAGCCGTCGATATCAATAAGTCTCTCTGTATCTCCCCGTGAAAAATCACAGTTCCCCGGCACATTGACCATGGTTATATGAGGGAACTCTCTCCTAAGGGCATCCGCATCCACAACGCAGTCTCCCAGATGAAGTATCATATCAGGCTCCTCTCTTTTGACTGCCCGAATCATATTTCCCACATTACCATGTGAATCACTCAGTACCAAAACTCTCTTCATGCGCTTCTCTCCTATATCTTGTTTTACGTATCCATCCAGAACCACCCAACACACATTCGCAAAACGCACGATACTCGTGCTTTCTAGCTGCTACGCATCTAATTTTGCTCATATGTGTGGGGTGGCTCTATTCGAGCCACCTTGAGAACAAGAAAATCTGCCGCTTACATGCGAGCATGACGCATCAGCTTTTTTTGTTCTCAATGGTTCTGAATAGTTACCTTTTATATATTATCATAAGTTTTCCGCGTGTAAAATATTTTTTTCTTTATATACGCAAAAAAGCTCCATGCCGACTTCATTGTCAGCCCGGAGCTTTTAATCTTTAATTTTAACTATGCAAGCCTCTTCCACTGCTTGCTGCACTTATAATAAGAATAGAACATACATCTTTCTGCCTGCTCGCATCTGACCGGTGCACTCTCGATATTGCACTGGCAATTTACAATAGCATCTGCTTTTCCCTTACATGAACCCTTAATCATTACATCGTCTAAAACTTCGTCTGACATTCTCTTTCTCCTCACATTTGTTTGATAGTATATTTACCTGTTACAATATTGATATATTTTATTATTTTTCTCTGTACGGGCTATGCTTTACGTACTCTTACCATCGGCTTAAATACTAACATCTTGTCCGCAACAGTTGTGATTATACTATATATTGTATTTTAAATCCATATGTCATTTCTAACAAAACAAATGATTTTTTATGTCACATTTTTCACTTGACGAATTTCATTTTCATGTTCAAGCCCAAAAATCAAGGATATCTGAGTAAAACTTCTCCAAGGTATCATCATCCGCATTAAATATCTCGTGCTTTGAATCAGGATAGACCTTCTTAATGCCCTGAGGCAGTTTCGCAATAAATTCATCCTCAGCGGCATTTGAAACCAGATAATCCTTTCCCGCCTGGCATAACAGCACCGGTATTTTAATTTCCTGTGCATGCTTCTTTATATATTTGGATGCCTTGCGCCCGGCCCTGCACCATCTGTAGGTGGCGCCATTTGTACGATAGCGTTCCTCCTCCACCTTGCACTTGTATATGTAGTCATAGCGCGCCTTTGACAGACAACAGCTCGATTCAAAATCATACTCATCCGTATACGGTGTCTGGCTCGGCAGATATTTATCGTTCCAGTTAAGCACACTTGCGACAAACAGTATCGCCTCCACGGCAAAATGTGAAAAATTGCCATAAAGCATCTCTATCATAGGGCTTGAAAGTACTGCCTTTGTAAATACCTCAGGATGCTTCTCAAGATACAGGGCAGCTATCGCGCCTCCCATAGAGTGACCGTACAGGTAAAGCGGTCTGCGCCCCTCACGCTTCATCACAATCTCGCGGATAAACATATCAAGGTCACTCACATACTCGTCAAAGCTGTTTACAGTGACCATGTTTATATCGGATACACTTCTGTCCGAAAAGCCATGTCCTCGATGCTCCACCATATATACTGAGTATCCGGCCTTTGCGAAATAGTAAATCATCTCATAATATTTAGGCATACACTCTGTAAATCCATGTGATATGACTATGGCAGCCTTTGCTACAGGTGTCGTCACATAGCCGTAATGTATGCGTGTGCCATCTGCACTCTTCATATAGCCATCTTCAAAATTAAGCCTGATAAAAGGCAAAACATATCTTGTTAATTCCTCATTATATTTTTCTTCTGTAATAATCATAGCATTCCTCACTTTTGGTATTTGATATTTTGTAAGTAACTATATCTCAATCCGGTCAATAAGATTCAGGTCATATTTTCTGACTATATCAAGTGCCTTTTCATAGCTTTCCACATCACATATATTGTCCACTGTATGTGCATCAAGCCCAAGTATCACTTTGTTGCCGATGTCATGCGGTATACACCAGAAGCGCTCTGTCGGATAGTGCTTTCCTGCACTGATACCAAGCATGTTTATCTCAAGCGGTATGTCAAGCTCCTTAAGTGCCTTGCACATCCTTGTCATCTCCCATTCGTAGACGGAATCAAGTCCCGATAATTTATTAAATCAGGATGTGCTAAATAGCTGTACATGCCTGTTTTCATGCCCTCTATAACAGTATCCACATACTCGCGTATACGGCTCTCATCATCTGTCGGTGTGCCTGTATACGGACCTGTCTGCTCTGATTTCATAAAATGCTGGCCCATTATCATGTAATCACAGCCAAGCCTGTCAAACATAGCCTTCTGCTCCTTGAAAACTCCGGTATGTACTCCGCCTCAAAGCCAACGTAGAGCTTTATGTCGGATGCATACTCCTTCCCAAGCTCCCGATGGCATACACATACTCGGTGCCTGTTCCATCGTCATCCGGATGCCCGACACATAGCCATCCTTAAAGGGGCACGGCACATGGTCTGAAAAACCTAGCTCTGCGATACCCATTCTGATAGCCGCCTCTATATATTCGCGCTCGCTGCCATATGCATGCTGGCACCTATAGGTGTGCGTATGGTAGTTTGCCTTTAAAAATCCCGTCATTTCTTAAAGCTCCAAAAATCTATCTCTTATTGCTGTTCAAACAGCTATTCAAATACTACAATTAAAATCAATTTTATCACTTTTGCACTTTATTACAATCTCATATTTTTGGGACTTTTTCTCTATGAAATATATATGCGTTATGTTATAATCCATTGATATATGATAGTCATAATAATTCTATCCACCACACAATCATAAATGAGGGGCAAAATACCTTTTGACCCTCATATCATTATATTTTTATATACGGAGGAAATAATGTTCAAAAAAGGAGTGGTTCCCTCCCAGGGACTGAGAATTATCATCGTCGGATGCGGCAAGGTAGGCCGTACTCTCGTTGAGCAGCTTGGCAAGGAGGGCACGACATAACAATTATCGACAAAAGAGAGAGGATTTCCCAGGTATCCAATATCTATGATGTAATGGGTATTGCAGGAAACGGTGCCAGCTACAAGATACTGCAGGAAGCGGGTATTGATGATGCCGACTTAATCATCGCAGTCACAGGCTCTGATGAGCTGAATCTGCTATGCTGTACCATTGCCACACAGGTCGGCAACTGTGCTGCTATAGCCAGAGTCAGAACGCCTGAATACAGCCAGGAGGCCAAATATCTGCGCGACAAGCTTGGTCTTGCACTCATTATCAACCCTGAGCTTGAGGCAGCTATTGAGATGGCTCATATTCTTCATCTGCCGTCCAGCCTTGAGGTAACAAACTTTGCTCACGGTCAGGCACAGCTCATCAAGTATGAGATTCCCGAGGGCAGCATCCTCGACGGAACAAAGCTCATGGATCTGGGCACCAGACACCATGCCAACATACTTATCGGTGCAGTCGAGAGATGATGAGGTCACTATCCCATCGTGATTTTGTGCTCCGCAAGGAGACAAACTGTCATTTGTCGGCGAACGCAGACATACAAAGGAATTTTTCAGCCACATCGGAGTCAATACACACAGCGTAAAAAATACACTGATTATCGGAGGCGGCAAAGCCGCATATTACCTGGCAAAGCAGCTCATATCACGTGGCATAAAGGTCAAAATAATCGAAAATAGCTTCGAGCGCTGTGAAGAACTTTCCATACTGCTTCCGGATGCTGTCATCATAAACGGTGACGGAACAGAACAGGCACTCTTAAAGGAAGAGGGCATAGAGACCTGCCAGTCATTTGTACCTCTTACCGGTATAGACGAGGAAAACATCATGCTTACGCTCTATGCGAAGCAGGTTTCCAATGCAAAGGTCATAACAAAGCTTAATCGTATAACTTTTACCAATGTCATAAACAGCCTGGACCTTGGCAGTGTAATCTCGCCAAAATACATCACCTCAGAAGCCATAATTGCCTATGTCCGTGCAAAGAAAAACTCTATGAACTGCAATATAGAGACTCTCTACCACATGTACGACTCAAGAGTTGAAGCAATTGAGTTCTTTGTATCAGAAAACTCAAATGTGACAGACATACCGCTTCGAGACCTAAAGCTCAAAAAGCATCTGCTCATCTGCTTCATCAACCGAAACGGCAAAATTATTATTCCTACAGGTAATGACTGCATACAAAAAAATGATACTGTCATGATTATAACAACCAATACCGGCTTTACGAATCTTCAGGATATTATGGAATAGTGGGGGAATGATATGAACACTTCAGTAATTCGATATCTTTTGGGATATATTTTAAAGCTTGAAGGCTTTTGCTGCTTCTGCCATGTATTGTTGCCGGTATTTATTATGAAAAAGCGGCATCTACTTTTGATTGTTGCACTCATAAGCATAGCTATCGGTTTTATTTTTCGGCTAAAACCGAGGGATTTTACCTTTAGGAGGGCTGTGCAACAACCGCACTGGGCTGGGTCGTACTGAGTATATTCGGCTGTCTGCCGTTTTACATATCGAGAGATTCCAAGCTTCACAGATGCTCTTTTGAGACCATCTCCGGCTTCACCACGACAGGAGCGAGCATCCTGCCTGAGGTAGAATCACTCTCATATTGCATGAATTTCTGGCGCTGCTTTACGCACTGGATTGGCGGTATGGGTGTGCTTGTTTTTCTTCTGGCAATCATCCCGCTTTCAGGCGGCAGCAATATCAACCGATGCGCGCAGAAAGCCCCGGGCCTTCAGTTGGAAAGCTCGTTCCAAAGATGAAGCATACCGCCAGGCTTTATACATAATATACTTTGGTCTTACGACTATGGAGATTATTTTCCTGCTTTTCGGGAAAATGCCTCTTTACGATGCCATCTGTACCTCTCTTGGCACAGCCGGAACAGGAGGCTTTGGTATCAAAAACGACAGCTTTGCGGCTACAATGTTTATCTGCAGTGGGTTGTTACCATATTTATGATACTTTTCGGTGTCAATTTCAACGCTTACTACCTGCTTTTCTTCGGTCACATCCGTGACGCACTTAAGGTGGAAGAGGTCAGATACTATTTCGGCATCATAATAGCCTCCGTTGTAGTCATAAGCGTGAATATCGCGCATATGTGTACCGGTGTGTTTGACGCAGTCACAAAGGCAGCGTTTCAGGTTGGCTCAATCATCACGACAACCGGATTTTCCAGCACCGATTTCGACAGATGGCTGAGCTTTCAAAGACACTGCTTGTGCTTTTGATGTTCATTGGCGCATGTGCGGAAGCACCGGCGGCGGTATCAAGGTATCTCGTATTGTCATCGCTGTAAAGACAATACTTAAGGAGTTAAATGGCTACATCCACCCAAAGAGTGTGAAAAAGCTCACCTTTGAGCACAAGCCTGTAGACCATGATGTTATCAGGTCAATAAATGTTTATTTCATGACGTATGCCGTCATTTTTGTTGTTTCAATGCTGCTTGTTTCCGTTGAAAACTATGATTTCACTACCAATTTCACGGCTGTCGCAGCTACATTTAACAATATCGGACCGGGTCTTTCTCTGGTCGGTCCGACATGCAATTTCGGCTTTTTTAATAATTTCTCCAAATATATACTGATGTTTGACATGCTTGCCGGAAGACTCGAGCTGTTTCCACTGCTCATCCTCTTCCATCCGTCAATCTGGAAGGAATTATTTATTCAAGCAGATAAAAAAGTAAAAGGGAATAGAAAGGAGAAACAAAATGTTCGCATGTAAAAATTGCGGTGGAAATGTGAAGTTTGACATCAAATCAGGCCAGTTAGCCTGTGAATACTGTCATTCACTTTTCGACCCTTACGCGTACGAGGACAAAACCTCTGACGCCGAGGTCCAGAAGGACTTCGACGCAACCATTTTCACATGCCCTCAGTGCGGAGGAGAAATCCTGAGCACAGACGATACCGCAGCAGGCTTCTGCAGCTTCTGCGGTGCATCAACTGTGCTCTACAGCCGCATGCAAAAGGAGCACAAGCCGGCTTATATCATACCATTTGCAAAGAGCAAGGATGACTGTAAGCAGGCCTACATGAGCCTCATGAAAAAGGCTATTTTCGCGCCAAAGGAGCTTAAGGATCCTAAGTTTATCGACGGATTCAGAGGTATCTACATGCCTTACTGGACATATTATGTAACCCAGAAGGCTCCTATTTCACTTCCGGCGAAAAGATCCCACCGTTCAGGAGATTACATCATTACAGACCATTACAGGCTCGAGGGAGATCTCGACGCCTACTACAAGGACTGTCCTACGATGCATCTTCATCATTTGATGACAGCATCAGCGAAAAACTTGCGCCATATGATGTGAAGAATATGAAGCGCTTTACACCGGCATTCTTAAGTGGTTTTTACGCTGATACAGCTGATTTACCATCAACTATTTACGCAAGTGACGCAATGGATGCTGCCTGCACAAACACAGTAAGCGAAATAAGTAAAGAGCCTGCCTTTACCGGCTTGTCAGTCGACAGTGACTCCGCAGCTCTTTCGCCTTTAAGTCTTGGCACTACTGTAAAAGAGACCGATTACTCGATGTTTCCGGTATGGTTTTGTCATACCGCAATAAGGATCGTGTGGCATATGCCACAGTAAACGGCCAGACCGGCAAGGTTGTTGCAGATCTGCCTATATCTGTCGGTAAATTCCTGCTCCGCTCACTCATTGCGGCAATTCCGGTATACATTTTATTATGTCTGCTGACGGTTCTCACTCCCGGAATGACTCTCACCATAGTCGGTGTGCTTGCGATTATCGCAAATATCTGTTACTCACAAGAGCTGACCATGATTGCTGTAAAGGAAGCCGGTACCGAGGATAAGGGCCGTATCGCAAAGGAACAGCCGGAGGCAGTGCAATCAACAACCGCAGACGCCTTAAGGCTGCAAAAGGCCACGAAAACCATAAAGAAAAGACAAACACATCGTTTATAGCTTACTTTATACTTTTTATATTTGTCATTCAATTTGTTCCTGCTCTGTTTGCAATCATTGCAGGTATCGGAGGCAGCTTTGGCAATGCAGACGGCAGCCTGATTTTATTTGTTATTTTGACCATCATATCATTTATTTTTTCAATCAGAGCCTTCTCAAGCTTTGACCGGATGCCCGGACACAAGGGAGTTGCGGACTCATCTTTGGCATGGTATCCATGCTTATTGGCGATGCTGTTCTTTTGTTCCAGCCGGTGCTCGATGCATGGTACTATGGCGCAGCTTTTATCATCATCGCCTCAGTGCTTATCACACTGATTAATGTCATCCGCGCATTCAATGTGCTTACAACGCGCAAGCTGCCACAGTTTGCCACACATAAGGGAGGTGATGACCGTGCATAGAAATAATTATAAAAGTCCTTTTTTGCATTGTATAAAATGCAGGTGTTCTGCTTTGCTTACATTATTTTTGCTTGTTACAGTCCTTGTTTTGAGCAGCTCATCAAATGTATATGCCACTGAGACAGCCGCCAATTACAATCTAAGCGGCACAAACAAGTCTACCGGCTACGAGTACATCCTTGAGGACTCTGCCAATTTCATTGACGATGCTGTAAAGGGCAAGCTCATCTCACAGATGAAAAAGACAACCGAATACTGCAACATAGCTGTTGTCACCACTACCTCACATCCTTACGGAAGCACTGAAAGCTATGCAGTCAATACCTTTGAAGGCTATTTCGGAACCGGTGCAAACGGTGTCATTTTTGTAATAGACAGAGATTTAAACGAGATTTATCTGGCTTGTGAGGGAAGCACGCAGAGAACCATCCCGAACTCAAAATGTAACTCCATCTGTGACAACACTTATATATATGCCACCTCAAGTCATGATTACGACTATTTCACCTGCTGCATGGAAACAATAGACCAGGTCAACACAGTCCTCGCAGGCGGACATATATCACAGCCTCTCAGATACATTTCGAGCATCTTTATCGCTCTCGCTGCCGGCATGATTTTTGCTTTGTATATGCATTATCCCTGTCAAAGGGCCGCAAGGCTAAGAGCAACGAGCTCATGGGTGCAGCATTTACAAAGGTAGAGATTCAAAATGCACGCGCACGCTTTATGAACCAGACAAGACACTACAGTCCACAAAGCTCAGGCTCAAGTGGCGGTCACAGCGGTGGTGGAGGTCATAGTGGCGGCAGTCACAGTGGTGGCGGTCACAGTGGTGGCGGTCACCACATCTAACCTCTGATTTTGATAAATACAATACCATCATCAGCCCCGGCAAATGCCGGGGTTGTTTTATTACAAAAAAACACTAAAAATCTCAATTTGTGATTGTTTTAGTACAAATATACTATATAATATTCGTAGTATTTTGAATTGTTTTTAGAGTAGACTTATTTAGTTTTGGGGCAAAAATGATTAAACGCAGATATATGAGAACACGACAATTGAAACCCGGCATGATTATTGATCAGGTCATCAAGGATCCTACCGGCCGTAACCTGGTGGTACAGGGCTCAGCTATCGATGATTATATCATCTCTTCGCTGCTTAAGCTCGGTATAATGTCAGTATACATCCGCGAGGGAAATGCTGATCGACGATCCGGATGCCATACTGTCTCCAAAGGCTGCCGCCATGGTCAAACAGCTGCGTACGGACGACCGTTCCAAAGTCACCTTAAGCGACAGTGTCAGGCAACGTGTATCAACCGGTGTCCAGTACATCTTCAACAACACTAACTCCGAGGAGCTAACACAGGCAACAAACCAGATTGCAGACTCGCTCATGGAGGCCATCAATGAAAACGATGCCATAGCTGTCGATATCAGTTCCCTCAAAACAAGCGATGAGTACACCTTCAAGCACAGTGTGGATGTGGCTACTATTTCAATGATTCTTGCCAAGCAGATGAAGCTGCCTGACAACGAAATCCACGACATAGGTGTATCCGGCCTGCTGCACGATATAGGCAAGACAATGATCCCCAATGAAATTCTAAACAAGCCTGGCAGGCTCACGGATGATGAGTTTAATATCATGAAAAAACATTCCGTGTACGGCTACAATATGCTAAAAGACCGAAAGGATTTAAACAACTCTATACTGATGGGAGTGCTGCAGCACCACGAACGCATTGACGGAACCGGATATCCACTCGGCTTTGATGCACCCAAAATCTGTCAGTTTGCAAAGATTCTGTCTGTCGCAGATGTCTATGATGCGCTTGTCACAAAGCGTCCGTACAAGGATGCCTTATCACAGCGCGATGCAGTTGAGATGCTTATGTCCATGACAAACCAGCTTGATATAGGTGTCATGCGTGCTTTCATGAGCAGTATGATTCTATATCCTGTTGATTCAATTGTACAGCTTAGCAATGGTGAAAGGCAAGAGTTGTAAAACAGTGAGTACTACATTCTCCGACCAACTGTTGTCGGCGTCGATTCCGGCAGAGTATACAATCTGGGCAATGATTTGAAGTGCGCAAGTATTATTATACTTTAGACATAATGATTTGAGCCACCTTAAGAATAAAAGCTGATGCGTCATGCTTACATGCAGGCATCAGCTTTTTGTTCTCAATGGTTTTATAGTTATTAATTGCTTGCAAAAAAAAAGCCCTCAGCACTGTGTACTGAGAGCTTTTGTTTTAGCAGTCCGTACGGGAATCGAACCCGTGTTTCCGCCGTGAGAGGGCGGCGTCTTAACCGCTTGACCAACGAACCGTGTATTATAATACCATGGTCAATCGGATAATGCAAGCTTTTTGAAATTTTTTAAAAATTTTTATTTGTTATTTATCTGCCTTTTTCCTTCTTTACTTTCTTTATACGTTCTCTTTTAAAGCGTTCCTTCAGACTCTCTGTAAATGTCTCGAGATACCTGTTCTCCACCTTTGGATTTCTGAAGCCCTGTGCTCGGTTAAGCGCAGATTTCTTTAAAGCACCCATTGAATCAATAACTCGGTCTGCACTGGCTCTGATACGTTTTCTCTTTCTGCGCTCCTCGACTGCCTCCGCAAGCTCCTGTGACCTCTCCTGCGACCTTTCATCTGCCGCCTTCTTACGCTCTTTAACCTCTTCCACAACCTCATCCATATAGGTGTTGAAATTGTTCTGCAGATTGACTATTGTCCTACTGAAATCTGTAAGCGCTGACACGGTGATTGCAGTGTCTACAGCTAAAAGCCCATAAGAAGCAGTGAGAAAACTCATACCATATAGGTGACATCCAGCCTGTGATGAACTTCGTAAATGGTGCAATGAAATATACCACTATAAGTCCTGCCACCCCAAAGCCTACAGAATATGGAAAACACACCCTGCCGTTTATATTAAGCGGCATGCTGCTGTAATCCCACCAGTATGCATGAAACAGCTTCTCAAGCGCCCATGATGTGCCATATTCTAAGACAATGCTTCCCAAAATGCCACAAGAAATATCTGCCACCATGTAAATGTCGCATCCGTGTGAGCCGAAATGAAATCTGCTATCGCAGTGATCGCGACACCTCCGGCTCCGTAAATAGGACAGAGCGGACCATAGAGAAAGCCTCTGTTTTCCCATTTTTTTGCCCTGATGGTACAGTAGATACTCTCATATATCCAGCCCATACAGCTAAATATAATAAAATACACAAAATATCTTGATAACCACATATATAATCCTTTCTCCCCGGATAATTTATGATATACAGCAAATGACTTTGATTCCCTTATGTCTGCAAATTAAAAATCACTCTCGGATACATCTCATCTAAGTATATATCATACCATTTTGTACACTCATTTGTCCATGAGTCAGCAACTTTTTCATATTGCAGTCGCAGCTTATCGACATTTTCTTCGTTAAGCTCGCTTTCTGCTTCACATAGCTCTTCATAAACCTTTTCTGCTTCTTCAGCCGCCTTCGCCACCGGCTCCGCTGCAAGTGCAAGCTTCCACTCTAAGTACGCCTCTTCTGTTGAAAGCTGTCTGGTCTCATGTCGCTCCCTCTTTGGGACAGCCGCAAGTGCCTCGACCATCGCAGCATCCTTTGCCTGCATGAGTGCCGGCAGATTGCCATCCTTTGATGCCTTAAGCCTTGAAATATAATGGTCATAGCCAAACGGATAGTACATCACCTTGTCATTTTCAAAGACCAATATGGCATCGGCCACCTGCTTTATGAAATACCTGTCATGCGATACAAAGAGCATGGTGCCGGTATATGCCTTAAATGCCGATTCTAGTGTCTCCTTCGCCGGAATATCCATGTGATTGGTCGGCTCATCGAGTATCATTAAGTTCGGACGGCCTGTCAGAAGCTCTGCGAGCACAAGCCTGGACTTCTCACCGCCTGAGAGCGAGCTGATACGCTTTGAGGCATTTGCCCCTCCAAACAGATACATGCCAAGCGTCTTTCTTAAGTCCTTCTCCACAAGTGCCGGAAAAAGCTCGTGAAAATGGTCTCTCACGGTCTTATCGCTGTCTATAAGTGCCGACTGCTGGTCAAAATATCCCACCAGCAGATTGCTGCCGAGCTGGCTTGTGCCCTTTATTGGTGGAATAAGTCCTGCCACAGTCTTTAGAAATGTTGATTTTCCTATGCCGTTGTCACCAATTACGGCAATCTTCTGACCACGCCTTATACGAAGCGACAGCTCAAGCAGTGCCCTGCCGTCGTAGCCAATTTTTAATTTCTTCGCCTCGTAAACCCATTTACCGCCCGGAAACTGTGGCTCGATATTGCCTGTAAAAATATGAGCTTCGTCTTCAACCGGCTTTTCTATCAGCTTCATGCGTGCCAGCATGGTCTTTCTAGAGCGTGCAAACGCAGCTTTCTTAGGCTTATGCTTGAATTTGTCGATAAGCTCATTATTGTGCGCAATCTCCGCCTGCTGGCGCTCGTAGGCTTTGCGCTGTATCTGCAGATTTTTAAGCTTCTGCTGCCTGTACTGCGTGTAGTTGCCGGCATATCTGTGCAATGCTCCGTTTTCAAGCTCATATACACCAGTCGCAACTGCATCAAGAAATGCCCTGTCATGCGACACAATGACAACAGCCTTTGGATAGTTAATCAGATAATCCTCCAGCCACTCGACAGTTTTCATATCAAGATGATTCGTCGGCTCATCAAGAAGCAGCAAATCCGGCTTTTCAAGTAAGAGCTTTATAAGTGAAATCTTGGTCTGTTCACCTCCGGAAAAACTGCCGAGTGTACGGCTTTTTTCTTCTTTTTCAAAGCCAAAGCCTGTAAAAAGCCGGTCGTACTCCATCTCATAGTCAAACCTCTCTTTTGAAAAGGTATCTTTATCCGGGCAGCTCTCAAGCAGTATCTGCTCTACTGTCAAATCCTGATTTGATTTATCCGCCTGTCTGAGCATGTCAATTGTGATATTTCTGGACATGGTGATTCCGGTTTCGGGTTTCCCGACGGTTTCTTCTTTTTTGCTCTTTGAGCCCTTTTTGCCGTACCCTCTAAATCACTGCCTGCAGTGGCAGCTCCCGTGACCATATCATTGCTTCTGCCGTAGCTGCCCCTGCTGTCATCCCTGTCCGGTGTCAGCTCACCCGCAAGAAGCCGAAGCAGCGTGGTCTTTCCAGCGCCGTTTTTGCCGACTACAGCTATTTTTTCTTTTTCCTTTATATAAAAATCAACATGGGACAGAATCGTCTGACCTCCTGCCGAAACTGTCCCATCTTTAATCTGGTATAACATATTTTACCTCTATTTTAAGTCCTTAAGACTCTCAAAAGCTCGAGATCTGACTGCTGCACCTTGATATTGGAGGTCACAGGCTCCTGTCCCGGCTTTGTAACTGTGATTTAAATAACAGAGTCTGCCGGAATGCCGCTGCCGAATGCATACTGTAAAAGGATACAAACTTTGGGTGGTTTGCTGTAAATGTATTTTTTGCTTTCATCATTTTCATTATGCTTGCTGGGTTCATGTATTTTCTCCAATCTTATCTATATGATATCTCTTTCGACGCACATATCTTTACGCTCGTTATATTATACCATGAGTCAATTCTATAATCTATCATTTTAGAATTATTTAATCAACAATCATTTAGTTATTTTCTGCATTTTTCTGCTGATATACAGCATAGGTGCCACAATGTTTCCCAAATAAAAAATATGCCGTACCTCATATTTCAATATACTAAAAAACAGATGACCCACATAACATATATGTAAGCCATCTGCTCTGATACTAAAACTAATTAAATCGTTTACTCCTTCACGCCTCCAAGTGTGACACCGGCAATAATATATTTTGATAAGAGGAGATATACAACAATAATAGGCACGATAGCTACTGTGATCATCATATAGATTTTACCCATATCAAAGTTCATATAGTCTGCTCCACGAAGTGTTGCGATCAGGATCGGGACTGTCATCTTATTCTTTGACTGGATGATCAGTGCCGGTGTGAAGTAGTTGTTCCATGAACCTACAAATGTGAAAATTGCCTGTACTGCAATTGCAGGCTTCATGATCGGCAATACTATATGGTTGAATGTCCTAAACTCATTCGAACCATCAATTCGTGCAGCTTCTACAAGTGATAGAGGAAGTGATGACTGCAGATAGCTGTACATGAAATAGAATACAGCCGGCGATGCTATTGATGGAATGATAAGTGGAGCCCACGAATCATACATTCCCATATTTGTTATTAAACGCAGGAATCCCATTGCTGTTACCTGTGTAGGCATAACAAGGATTGCCATAATAAATGTAAATGCTACTTTTTTCCCTTTAAAATCATAAGCATAAAGTCCATATGCTGTCAGAGCTGAAAAATAGGTACATAAAACTGCACATGAGCCCGATATAATAAGGCTGTTTACTATTCCCTAAACATAGGGAAGGATCCGTCATTAGCTACAGATTTCAGATTATCCAGGAAATGCCCGCCCGGGATAAATGAGAAGCCCTTCTGCAGCTGTGCATGCGACCTTGTCGCATTGATTATAAGTATTACAAAGAAGAACAGGCATAAAATGATAATAATATCAAAACTATATGCGCTATAACACTGCGGACATTAATTTTATGTTTTGGTTTCATTATTTAGCCGCCTCCTTTTTCTTTCTTCTAGCTTCTTTTGCAGCTCGCTTTGCTGCTGCCTTTGATCCGTCAGGATCGCTGTCATTTGTCATTCTGTATACGATGAAGCACAGAATTGCGCTGACTATAAACAGATATACCGACAATGTTCCGGCCATACCATAGTTCTTACTCTTTAAGTGGTTGTTCAGGAACATGATAAGTGTCATTGACGTTCTGTCCGGTTTCCCTGTCCGTTTGTCAGGATCTGAGGTACATCGAACATCTGGAGTCTACCGATGATTGATGTGATGAGTGTATATGCAAGTATTGGTCGTATACTCGGTAAAGTTATATAGAAGAATCTCTGCAATGCATTACATCCATCCAGATCTGCCGCCTCAAATACTTCTGTACTGATACCCATGACTGCTGCCATGAGCATAATAGTCGTATTACCGAACCACATAAGGAAGTTCATGAAGCCGATGAGTGATCTGGTTCCAAATACACTTCCCATAAAGTCGATAGGCTTGCTGATTACTCCCATAGACTGCAGGATTGAGTTCACAGGACCACTGTTCGAGAACAGTGTAAAGAACAAAAGTGCAAATGCAGATGCCATGATCAGGTTTGGCAGATAAATTACTACCTTAAAAAACTGTAATTTGTGAATTTTTAATCTGGCATCAGTGAACCAGTTTGCTAAAACAAGTGCAACCACAATCTGTGGAATAAATCCGATAACCCAGAGGATAAGAGTATTCTTACCATATGTGATCATATCCGATTTAAGAAGCTCGGCATAGTTAGCCCATCCCACAAAATTCGGTCCTATTTGTTTGATTCCGGATCTATAGTATTCAAAAAAACTGAACCTTACCGTATCTACTAACGGAATCAGAGAAAAAATTAAATATGTTACGAAAAAAGGAAGAATAAATATATATCCCCATTTTGCATAGCTTACGCTCTTTCTTTTCTTCTTCATGAGCCAAATTCCTTTCTACCAGAGTCACCTCTGCGAAGCCCAAAGGCTCCGCATTGTGTTTTATTTATCTTATTTCGGCCATGTAACCTTTTCGATATCAGGATAACGCTCTTTAATTGCTGTCTCAAAGTTTTTCTTAGCCTTATCATAATCAACCTTACCCTGGAAGTAATCGCTGAATGAGTTCTGGATGAGCTCTACACATCCCTGATCATATGCTGAAAGAGGTGCAATCTTGATATTCTCAGCTACCGGTTCAAAGTAAGCAAATGGGTTCTGTCCGCCAAGGAATTCTGATGCGAATGAATCATCTTTTGCTGCTTCCTGCATACCTGATTTTGTATTTGTAAAGTCTGAGTAATCCTTAGAGATCTTGAGTAAGTTGTCTTTATTTGCTGTTAAAGCAAGGATGATATCCTTAACATGCTTAGGGTTATCTGTACCTGTTGCAACATGGATGTAAGATCCGCCCCAGTTGTATTCCTGCGGTGGTGTTGTAACAGCCCATGATCCTTCTGCTCCATCCCAGTTCGGTTTCAGTGTGAAATCAATACCCCATGCCGGGAAGAGGAATGCAAATACTTTGGACTGACTTCCCATTGCTTTGTTCCAGTCATCATTAAACTGGCCTTTAACGTTAGCATCAACATATCCTGCATCAAGCCACTCTTTTGAATCATCTACCCAGTTTGTAATCTTCTTATCCACTACAACCTCATCTGCTCCAGGCTGTACCCATGAGTTGTCGATTGAGTTTCCATATAAACGGAATGTATCAGCGTAAGAAGATAATGTGTAGTATCCCTTTGCCTTAAGTTCCGCTGCTGTAGCCTTTAATGTATCCCAGTCCTTTGTCTTCTCACCGATTACTTCAGGATCATCTGTTCCGAATACCTCCTTTGCAATATCGCGACGGTAAACTAAAAGTCCAGGACAGCACTGCCATGTTGAACCTCTCTGTACTCCGTCTGAATCAGAAGCTGTTTTTCTTGTGAAATCGAACTGATCAGCAAACTCTTTGTCACAATCAATTCCAAGATCCTTAAGAGGCATTGCTACGTCTGCATCTTTATCTGTATATTTGAATACGTAATCTGTCTCTGATAAGAACATATCAATCTTGTCATCTGCTGCTGCATCCGCCTGTTTTGAAAGAGCTTCATCAAGCTTCTGCTGGTAAACACCATCCTGGTTAGGATTTACTACCCAATGGATTTCTGTGCCATCCTTGAGGTATGTAATTGTACCATCTTTAGAAGTTTCTTTAACCTCCGGGTAAACAGCCTCAACTCTTGTTCTGAACTCGTCGTTCCATGAATAGATATTGATAACCTTTCCCTCTGCTGCATTAGAAGCTCCACCTTCTGTTCCGTTTCCTGCTGTTGTTCCACATCCTGCAAGGAGTGTTGCCCCATAGACAGTAACAGCATTGTGCTAATCACTTTCTGTTTCATTTTTCATTTCCTCCATAGAAACTGTTTTGATATCTTCTTATGAATTAATTTGATATCTCGTTTACAGTTGTAATATTACTCCTTAACCGTTTTCGTTTATATTAAATCAATTGTAAAAATATCAGATTCATGTCATAATAATAGAAAGATGACATAAATCTAATATTTTGTTGCAAAGGAGAACCTTTATGGCACTTTCAAAAGAATGGTATGACGCAGAATTTGTTGACAGCGAGAGCGAATCACTGCATCGTGCTCCAAGTATTGAATATAGTTTTATAACGCAGTCAAAACCGGGGATATGGAATATGTAATAAAACTGCAAAGAAGATGCATTTATACACCTTGACGGAACAGGTGTATTGTCCAGAAATACTTTACAGAATATCAAATATCACTTTGTTGTCACAACCGCCATGATCACAAGATACTGTATTGATGGAGGACTCGAGCCTGAGCAGGCATACCGTCTGAGTGACTTCTATATACTTAAGATGGACAGCTGCTCCACCGTACGCCAGGTAGCTGACCTGCATCACGAGATGGCAAAGGATTTCACAGGTAAGATGGTGCTGCAGAAGAAATCGTCTATCCTCTCAAAGCCTGTTACCCAGTGTGTTGACTATATATACAGCAACATAAAAGAGCGTATCACAATAGCTGATCTGGCTGCATACACAGGGCTTTCCGAGAGCTATCTTTCAAGGGTATTCAAGCAGAATCTCGGTGTTTCGATAAGTGATTATATAAGGGAAAAGAAAATAGAAAAAGCGACTCACCTGCTCAAATACTCAGATAAGCCGATTATAGATATAGCCAACTACCTGTCATTTTCATCACAGAGCCACTTTATCCAGATATTCGAGAGTTTTACAGGGCTTACACCAAAGAAATATCGCGACAGGTACTACAAATCCATGTGGTAGCGATACCAAAAGCCTTGTACTACGCACAAAAAATTCCCACGCAAATATGCGTGGGAATTTTATTTAGCTGATACCCAATTATACGATATCAAACGCTATTAATTTTATAAACTATCACTCTATGTATATCTCAACCGTATGACATTTGTCTGTAGAAAGCATTTCAATAGCATGCTTTGGAATACGCACGCTGTTTCCTGTAACATTTTCCACTTTTACATCATCACAGAGCGCTCTTTTGACGTGCGTATCCCCAGGTTCGAGCTTATCAGGATTGTGAACTAAAATATCAAATCCATGACCTGCAAATTCTAACGAAACTTTTGCATCACCTTTTTCGTTATACTGCTGTGGCATGAGTGCAGGCTCAATAACAAGATCTCCAAGCTCTCCATGGACTCCGTATACAGATGTTATCATAGTAAGCATATACCAGCTTGCGGCACCTGTAAGGTATGAATACAGACCTCTTCCATCATTATCAAAATACTCGGTACTCCCGGATACATCCTGCTTCTGTCAAAGTCCATCGCAGTATCAAGAAGCGTCTTTAATACCTTGTACCCCTCTTTATAAAGCCCTGTTTATAGAGCGCATTGGCATACATAACAGCCATGTGTGAGAACACTGCTCCATTCTCTTTTCTCCATAAGCAAATCCAAACATTCTTCCAAGATCAAACTTTTCTTCCTTAAAATCAGTGTTTAGTCTGTAGCCACCGGCTTTTTGATCAAACAGATATTTGTCTGCACTATTACAGATTGCCTTGATCTGTTCTTTTTTTGCGGTTCCACTCATGATGGCAAATACCTGTCCTGTAAGCATCATGCGTACATCTCCACTCTCACATCGTTCCACCGGTCTGCCGTTATTGTCATAATATCCGTTGAACCAGCCTCCATCCGTGCCATCTGATATCCATTCGTTTTCGCGGATGTTTTTCATCATCCACTCAGCCTTATGCTCCAGGTTTTCGCAAATCGCAGCTATTGGGATAAGAGCAGTGCCTCCGCTTGTGCAGTTCTCACATGCTTTTGCATAGCTCATGAGAAGCTCCTGCTTTTGTCAGGGCAGTTGTAAAGTATTTCGTCATCAGCAAGCAGCAGCTTAAGCTCCTCTAACACCTCAATCCTGTTTATTCCACTTATTTTTTCCACATTTCTTAAACACTTTGCTATATCAAGCAGATTTCCGGCATATGCACATGTAAATGCAACACTTTCACCCTTGTCCCATGCCATATCGAGCGCATCGTTCCAGTCTGCACCGTGCAGCCTCATCTCGTTGTGCTCCCCCACATCATAGAAAGCGCACAGATTTTGATCAGAATATGCTCTAAAACCGTTCCAAAATATATCTGACCGCCTGCCGTCCTTTGTTTGTTACCATATGTAGTATTCCATGCTTCATCATGGCTTGTGCCTCTCATGGACTGGTAATCCTTAAAGTACGTCGTATGCTCAAACAGTACATCTGTATCACCGGTCTGGTCAATATAAAGCTTTGTGGTTACAAATGGCCAGAATGCATGATCCATCCAGACACGTGTAATATTGTTTCTGTCTGCAATAAACTCTCCAGGCTCGTTTCCTATAATAGTCGCATTGGTTCCATCAATTCTCACACCGCCATAATTGTTTACAATCATCCTGCGGACATCCGAAGGCTCCATAAGTAAAAGTGCAAGGCAATCCTGCCAGAGATCTCTCCAGCCTCTTCCTCCTTTTCCATAATCGTGATATGGAAGGAAGGAACAGCCGTATATTCTTCGCAAGATAGGTTGAAAACATATCCATTTAAGATAATTGTCCTCCTTGGCATTTCCTGTCTCAAAATCAATATTTACCTTGTCTATCCAGTGTTTCTTGACGGTGTTTAGTTCTTCTTTTACTTCAAGTACACTGCGGTACCGTCCGGTAATGGCATTTATGTCATTTTCTTTTTCCGTAAGACCTGCAAGCATGATATAGCTTACCGTCTCCAGCGGTTTTATAATACGGTTTGCAAATTTTATTGCTCCGACTGCTTCTTTTCCCTGAAATTTTTCTCCGGCCTTTGCACCTGCTTTTTCAGTTCTGACTGCCTCAGGAATAAGGAAAGAGCCTCCCTCTCCTATAAACTGCTCAACGGTAGGATAGAAACTCTCAGGACTTTCTCCGTTTCCGGATGATCCATATACGAAGTAGCTTATATCATTTTTCCGGTGTCCACGCTCATCAAATGAGAGGACAGGTGTAACCTCAATGCCGTATTGTGTGGTTTCTATTCTGTGCAAAAGTGATGTCACATGTCTGTGATCCCTGATATTGTCAGCACTTCTGCCATAGATTGGGATTGCCCCGATTCGGACTATCTCCATAGCCTCATCTGTCTTGTTAGTGATCTCCACAAGCATGACTTCCATGCTTCCATCAAGTGTGACAAATGATGTTGTGTCGGCCTCTAACCCATATATCTTTGAAGCACGGTGCAGCTTCTGCCACATTAAACCTGCCTCAAGCTCACTTTCATCCTGATTACCTGTAAATCTGTCGGCCTCCTGCTGTGCAGATGATCCGCATACTGACCAGAAGCCCTTCCCCACAATCCGACACCAGAAATTTCTGGTGCCTTTATTGTTGTGAAGATTTTCTATACTAACAGGTTCCAGAAGAAAGGTATTCTGGCTAGTTTTACTGTCTCCGCCGAGAGTTGGTGTAATGCTTGATTTAAGCCCTTTTTCCCCTGCAAGCGGCAGATACAGCCCACTGTAGTTTTCGGGATTTTTTTCCTGAAGGTTCCATATTTGTCTATAAAATCTATATCTTTCATATTTTCAATCAATCCTCTATACAATTACAAATCAAATTTTCACACACCATATACAATCCTATAGCAGTCATTATCCCACCTACGGAAAATTTACATGGTAAGCTCAATCTCTGTCTGCTCTCTAAGAAGCTCTTTTGGAATATAGTCTCCCTCAACCGCATGTCCGTTTACAAAAAGGCTCTTGCATCCGCTCTCAACATGATCAGGATTTTTTACAACTATATGAAGATGGCATCCCCTGAAATCCTTCTCTATCTCAAATCCATCCCAGGCTTTTGGAATAGACGGAGCAATATGAAGTCCATAGAAATCAGGACGCATACCAAGTATTCCCTCTACACATCCAACCATGACTGTTGAAGCAGTTCCTGTGAGCCAGTGTACATGAGAACGGCCGAAGTTCGGGCTGTGTTTTCCTTCTGTAAACTGTCCATAGCAGTATGGTTCAAGTCTTCTGATCTCTGCACGATTATTCTGTGCAGCCGGTGCATTTTCAATAAAATACTTAAAAGCTCTGTCTCCATGTCCTTTAAGTGCCTCAGCAAGAATTATCCAGCCCTGTGACTGTGAGAAAATTCCTGCATTCTCTTTTGTTCCCGCATTGTAGATCACAGCCAGTGCTCCGTCGAATGCGTGTGCATGATATGGAGGATCCATAAGAATGGCGCCATACTCGGTATTGAGTCTTTCATATACCATTTCAAGAGCCTTATCAGCCTGCTCATCACTTGCAAATCCACTTATAACAGCCCAGCTCTGTGGGTTCAGCCACATATTTGCCTCAGGATCATCACGCTTTCCGATAACCTGTCCATCCCCTGTAAATCCACGGATAAATCTGTCCTCGTTCCAGCAAAGCTCCTGAATGATCTTTCCGAGTTTTTCCTGGCTCTCATCAAGATATGTGATATATTCATCATCTTTCTTATAGGCTGCAAACTCTTTTAATATAGTCATTGCATAGTAGAACTGTAATGCAACGAAGGTTGACTCTCCATCTGCACCAAGCCTCAGGCAGTCATTCCAGTCTGCATAAAGTCCGGCCGGCATTCCATGTTTTCCGAGGTGGTTCATCGAAAAATCAATTGCTCTCTTTAAATGCTCGTAAACCGTTCCCTCATCCTTGTTGGCGAATGGAATGACCTCATCTATAAATGCTACATTTCCTGTCTCTGATACATATTTGTATACAGTTGGGAAAAGCCATAATGCATCATCAGCTCTGTAAGCCGGGTGTCCTGTCTCCTGCACATAAGAAGCATCATCCGGTGTATCCTCATGTCCCGGATTGTGTGTAAACTTGACAAGCGGAAGTCCTCCACCGTTATCAACCTGTGCTGAGAGCATGAATCTGATCTTTTCAACAGCCATCTCAGGTGCAAGGTGTATAACACCCTGAATATCCTGGACCGTATCACGGTATCCGTATCCATTTCTCAGTCCACAATATGTAAAGGATGCAGCACGTGACCAGATAAATGTCATAAAGCAGTTATATGCATTCCATGTATTGATCATTGTGTTGAACTCATCACTTGGTGTATTAATCTGAAATGTGATAACTGTCCATGCCAGTATGCGATAAGCTCCTCAAGTTCTTTGTCGCAGACAGCTTTTGTATCCGTGTAAGAAGCAACAATCTTTCCTGCTGTCTCATTATCTATCATTCCAACTAAGAATGCTATTGTCTTTGTCTCGCCCGGTGCCAGCTCCAATACTGTTGTGATTGCTCCACAGCTATTCTCGTTGTAGTTGCCGTGGTTGTTAAGCTTTCCGCTCTCTACTCCGACAGGATTGCCATATCTGTGATATTCTCCGAGAAATTCTCCCTGTCACCGCACCAGCTGTCAACAGGTGCTCCTGCAAGTCCGATAAATCTGTTTACCACATCCTTGTTGTCAATTTCCTTGCCATCCTCGATGCGGTCAAGATTGGCATGGATCATCTGACGCACTCTGTTCTCCACAAATACTGTCTTTGTAATATACTGTGAATACTGCAGATTCACGATCCTGCTCATAGTTGCTGTTGTTTGTAAACTCAGCGTAGCCTGTAATATTAAGGCTTCTTGCCTTATCAGAATTATTCGTCACGCTCAAATTCCACACTTCGTATGTCTTGTTCAGCGGAACATAGTATCTTACTTCTGAATGGATCTCGCTATAATCAGCCATCATCTTTGTGTATGCTGTACCATGATGACATTCGCTCTTATAAGAATTCAGATCCTTTCCTACCGGCTGCCAGGAAGCTGACCAGTAATCCTTGCTGCCGTTGTCTCTGATATAAATATATCTGCCAGGCTCATCGAACTGATTAAACACATATCTCAAAAGCCTTCCGTTTGCACCTGACTTTGCAAAGCTATATCCACCTGCATTATTAGAAATAATTGCTCCATATTCTGGCGATCCAAGATAGTTCACCCAAGGTGCCGGTGTGTCAGGTCTTGTAATAACATATTCTTTTTTTGATTCATCAAAATATCCGTATTTCATATTCATTACTCCATTCTCTACTTAATTATGTGATCTACGGTTATAACTGCCTCCAACGTATATTCAGCAGTGATCCATTTTCGTAATATAATATACATTTTTGCAGCAATGTATTATACAAAATTATTTCTTAAAATATCAGATTCATGACATAACTAAACTTATTTTACCGGGACGTTTAACATCTTCATCGTAGCTATCCTTCTGATATACACGGACATAATCGATCACATATAGATTATTCTCAAAGCTTGTCTCATCGTTTGGATTTCCAACCCAGCTTCCACCAACAGCAAGATTTAAGATAATGTAAAATGGCTGGTCAAATGGTGCCGGATATGCAAGTGTTCCCTGTCCCTTTGGAACCTTTGCACGGCATTCAAATCGTCCATATATGAAGGTCTGCTTATTCTGTGTTGAAACTCTTCCTGATGTATAGGAAGCTGCTTCTTTGTTGAGCCGGTATCACCATCAGTAACTTTTGACCGGATTTATTATTAATTTTCCTGTAATTTCCGCAATTCCTCGGTGTCATGCCAAACTGCGCCTTAAACATCCGGCTGAACACCTTATAATTCGTAAATCCATTGTGCTCCAGTATGTCCGTGATGGAATCCTCAGTTGCCAGAAGCTCCTCATGTATGTGATTGATTCTTACCTGATTGACATACTCAAGAAATGTAACTCCCATGCATTTTTTGAACATACGGCAGAAATAATCGATTGAGTGAGGCTATGTCTGCCACCTCCTTTAATGCTATTGGCTCGATAGTTTTTCGCCACATATCTAAGAACATCCTTAAGGCGCGCTATCTGTCTGGATTCTTTTCCCGCATTCATCTCTTTGTACGAATAATTTGTAAACAAAATATATAAGAATTCGTTCACTTTTGCCATAAGCCGAAGCTCATAGCCCTTGCCCTTTTCCGGTATATATGCGCTATCGACTTAAGAAGAGACTTCATCTGCTCATATTTTCTGCTGCCATGCTCGGTCTCATAGCACTCTCTAAACCTTATATGTCCGTAATCGTCTATGTAGCTGTCCAGATATGCATACGGTATCTGCACCAGAAGCACCCTGACTCTTTCATAGCTTTGCGTACCATGTATCTTATTTGAATTTATGACAAAAAATTCATTTTCTTGCAATGTATATTCATTTTCACCGCAGACAACCTGCAGTGAGCCGGAAACTACATAGATTATCTCTATATGGTCATGCCAGTGCCTCGGTGAAAACTGCCTGTAATCCTCATATCTGTCGCAGTAGATCGGAAGATGTGGTATTGATCTGACGTTTTCGTGTGTGTATTGCTGCATAATTTTCTCCCTGACTTACTAAATCAAACTTCGTATTTAATGCTATATTAGCCTGAGCATATCCAATTATTCCGAAGAAAACAATATTTATAGCTTGAAATTCTACCTTCAAAATATACTCCTCTAACGCAAAAGTCAATATCGACCTAAAATAATGTCAGTATCACAATTGTATATATCGCTTTTATAATTTACAATCATCTTGTACGAAAAGAACAAGCTCCCGACATATTAATGTATGGGAAGCTCATTAAATAATAAAAATATAAGAAAGGTAATCTGCTATGAACAAATGGTCACGATTCAAATTCACTCCTAATCTTCCACTTGGGGCAAATGGTGAAAGAGTTACAGGAAGCAAGGCTCACATAGAGCTTTCAAAGGAAGCTGCCAAGGAAGGCATGGTACTTCTCAAAATTAAAACAACGTACTCCCTCTTGCAGCGGGTTCTAAGGTAGCCCTGTTTGGAAAGGTACTTTCGACTATGTAAAGGGCGGTGGCGGAAGCGGTGATGTAACCGTTGCATATATCCGCAATCTCTACGAAGGACTTAAGCTTCAAAAGAGAAAATAAGCATATTTGAGGAGCTGTGTGATTACTACCGCAACGACATTAAAAGCAGTATGCAGCCGGTGCTGTACCCGGCATGACTATAGAGCGGATGTACCGGCTGAGCTTTAAGCAAGGCACAGGCATATACCGACACTGCTATCATCTCAATCTGCCGCTACTCGAGAAGGCTGGGACAGAAAGAGTGTTATTGACCCAAACAACAAGGCTCTCTGGGAATACGAACGCGAGATGACCGAGAAGTCGGCAGAGCTTTTTAAGGATGGTGATTTCTGTCTCTCCGTAAAAGAAAAGGAGATGATTGACACTGTAAAGCCAGTTTCAAAATGTAATCGTGATTTTAAATGTCGGTGGAATGGTTGATACGTCTTGGTTTGCTTATGATAATCAGATTCAATCAGCACTGCTTGCCTTACAGGGTGGTATGGAAGGCGGGCTCGCTGCCGCTGAGCTTCTCGTAGGAGATGGCAATCCTTCCGGAAAAACTGTCGATACATTTGCCAAATCACTCGACGACTATCCGTCTACTTACAATTTCCACGAGTCAAGAAACTATGTGGACTATACCGATGATATATATGTCGGATACCGCTATTTCGAGACAATTCCGGGAGCTGCCGAGAAGGTTGTATACCCATTTGGCTATGGACTCTCATACACCACATTTGATGTGGAGACTGTTTCTGCCGGCGTTGTGAATTCCAACTGTACGTCTGAGGCCAATAAGCTCTACGCAAAAGTCCGTGTGACAAATACAGGTAAATTCTCGAAAAGAGGTTGTTCGGTATACATTGCTAAACCACAAGGAAAGCTTGGCAAGCCTGCAAAGGAGCTCGCAGCCTTTGAAAAGACAAGAGAACTGCAGCCGGGTGAATCACAGCTTATGATCCTCACATGGGAAATAAACGATATGGCATCATATGATGACCTTGGAAAGGTTAAAAATCTGCATATGTACTTGAAGCCGGTTCATATGATATATACGTTGGAACGAGCGTCCGTGACGTGACAAAAGCTGATTACTCATATATATTAAATCATGATGTAATTACCGAGCAGCTTTCAGCAAAGCTGGTTCCTACAAGTCTGCCAAAGAGAATGCTCGCTGACGGAAGCTATGAAGCTCTGACTCAAAGTGAGCCTGTTGACACCGACTACTCAGCTATTGGCAACATTGACCCTTCCCTGACAGAGGGTGTTGCTCCAGGTCAGAGAGCCATCCCATACTTCCGCTTTGCCGATGGCATGGTTAAAAACGGCAGTCACGACATCATGGATGTTGTGGAAGGACGTATCACGCTTGATGAATTTGTATCAGAGCTTTCCATCGATGATCTCATTCATCTGCTCGGCGGACAGCCAAATACCGGTGTTGCAAATACCTTCGGTATCGGAAATATGCCTGAATACGGTATTCCTTCTGTCATGACAGCAGATGGTCCTGCAGGAGTGCGCATAGCTCCTGAGGTCGGTATATGCACCACTGCGTTTCCATGCTCCACACTGCTCGCATGCACATGGAACCGATGTTTTAGAGGCTGTAGGACGCGCCGGCGGTGAAGAATTAAAGGAAAACAACCTTGCACTGTGGCTCACCCCTGCCATCTGTATTCACAGAAGTCCTCTCTGCGGACGTAACTTCGAGTACTACTCAGAGGATCCATTCGTCACCGGAAAGCTCGCAGGTGCCATGGTACGCGGAATCCAGTCCAACAATGTCGGTGCCACACTCAAGCACTTTGCCTTGAACAACAAGGAAACCAACCGCAAAAACAGCGATTCACGCGTTTCAGAAAGAGCTGCCAGAGAAATCTATCTGAAGGCATTTGAGATGATTGTAAAGGATGAAAATCCATGGGCTATTATGTCCTCTTACAATATGATAAACGGCTACAGAGCCTCTGAAAGCGAGGATCTTTTGACAGGAATACTGCGTGATGAATGGGGCTATGAAGGAATGGTCACAAGCGACTGGTGGACCTGTGGCGAGCATTACAAGGAGACAAAAGCCGGAAATGACCTTAAGATGGGAAATGGATATCCTGATCGTGTAAAGAAGGCTTATGATAAGGGTGCCATCTCTCGTAGTGAGATGGAGACCTCTGTAAAGCGTATATTAGGATTCATATTAAAGCTTGATTAAATTTTACTCTGCTTTATGTAAACCTACGCGGTTCATAATACCCGATACTTATTATAAAAAAACGGACATGCAAAACTGCCATGTCCGTTTTTGTATTTGTTTTTGTATTTGTATATCTCAATCATTAATTCTTTATTTTAGCATATTCCTCAATTTTACATACATGCTCTTTTGTTTTTTCATCATAGTTGATTGCCACAAGCAGGATGTTTCCCGTATATTGCAATAATGAATTCGGATACTTTCTCTCACGAATCTGCTGCATGGGTGTATCCGCATTCTTATTCCATTTCAGCTCCACAACAAGCGCCGGATAATCATTTATATACTCAGGCTTCGGAATATAAACAAAATCAGCAAAGCCACGCCCTGTCGGTAATTCCCTGACCGGCTTAAAATAATAGTTCATTGTTCCAAGATAAGCAATGGCCAACACACTGCTAAGGGAATTCTCGTCATTATATTGAATCACCGAGGTATACTCCATATGAATCTGCTCAATTTTTGCAGCCACAGTATTTACATCTTTGTTTATTGTTGCATTAAACAAATCTATTGACTGTCTCTCAAACTGTATGATTTCATCCCATTTGTTTTCCTCAACTGCATCCATAAGCTCATTGCGAAGCTCTTCATTCGGAATATATGCCATCTGATTTTTCTGATTAAAAGCCAGATATCCAAGATGTATAAGCAATGTCAGCACATCATCTTTGTTTTTAAATGATACCATATCATTCTGAAACGTGGTTGTTCTAACTTTTATCTCATTTCCGGAAATCATTGAAATAATAGCGGCTCTTAATCCATCAAAATCCATGTCAATAAGCGGAATCAGAGATTCATATGTGCCAGTCTGTGACCAATAGCTTTGGAAGCTGCCTCTCATCATCACGCTCACTACCGCTTTTGGATTATACACATGTTTACCCGAAAGCATATAGCCGTCATACCAGTTTTTTACTGCTTCATAATCCCTGTCATACTTTTTGCATAACTGCTTAACCTCATCATCTGTAAAGCCAATATATGATGCAAGCGCTCCTGCATCAAGCATTGTGAACTCTTCAAAATTGTTAAGTGCTGACTGAGTTTTAGCTTTTAATAGGAAGTATGCCGGTAAGATAAGCTAACGCAATATACTTTGTCGGCTCTGTCCCTTTAAACATTCCCCTAAGGAAATTAATATATTCCTCCTGCAGTTCCTTATTATTAGCCTCATCTCTTATCAACACATCCCACTCATCTATTATGATAACAAAGGTATTTCCTGTGGCTGCGTTTATATAAGACATGGCTCCATAGGCTGTTTTAACAGTGTCCGGTATCACATCACCATATGCTATTATAAGCTCATCAAGAATACCGTTATTGATGTATTTCACGGTGTTTTGCACTTCACCCGCATCCATCATGCACCACTGGACATCAATATGAATAACATCATATTTATTAAGGTTTGTCTCAAAGGAATCAAGCCTGCCTACCTTTAGAGTGGAAAACATATCAAAGGAATCACATCCTCTGCTATAATAAGCAGCAAGCATATTCGCCGTGATGGACTTTCCAAAGCGCCTCGGTCTGCTATTGCATATGCATGCCATATCAGAACCTATAACCTTATTGGTGTATGCCAAAAGCATAGTTTTATCCACATATATTTCCGATTTCAATGTCTTTTGAAAAGCTTTATTTCCCGGATTTAAAAATCTTCCCATGAATTTTCCTACCTTAATGAAATAATTTAACAACCTATACTACATGTTAAGTATAGCAGTTTTTAATCAACTTCACCATATCAACTTTGAATTATATACAATTTAAACTATTACTTTCCATAAATATTGTACTCAGGCACATCCACGCCATCTGTTCCGGCATAGTATGACATCTCCACCTCGTTGAGTCCTTTTTTCTTGTCAAGAATCACATTGTACTGGGATGAATATATAACATCTCCATTTTTATTAAATCTGTATTCAATATTCACTCCATCTTTGCCTTTTAATGCCTTTCTTGGAATCTTTGCAAGGAAGATACGCTCACTGTCGGAAATCTTCTTCACCTCGACTGCATCCACCCATTTGAAAAATACTGGTGCTGCCACTCTTGTATCATCCATGCTATAACTGTCGTAATCATAGTAGGCTGTATCATCATCTTCTGTATCCTTTAACACATGATAGCCCATCTGTATGCTGTCCACGCCATCAAGACCGGTATCATTGTTGTTATAGCTGCCCGAATCGTAAGGCGAATATACATATAAAAGGATAAGCTGTGAGCTCTTTACCTCATCTATGCTATCTCTGAATAAATGTGCAGCCTTTATATGAGACACATTGAGCTGTCTTAAGCTGTCATTTGTCTCACCTGCCAGCTGTCTTGCATACATGGTTACCATACCCTTATTTTCCATAAAGTCCGCATCTGCCGCAAGCGCCGGAGATGCATCCGTGGAAAGTGACATCAGATATTTGTAGTCTGTATCCTCCATACATACTGTATTGTACCTTGCAACCAGATAATCGCCTTGCAAATGCAAGCACAAGATAACATACCCCGATTACTATTATTCCGTACCGAAATAGCGAAAAAGCAGGCTTACATATAGATAAAATCACTCCGAGCATAAACAGCGCTATCACTCCAAGTGCCCAGAACACACAAAGCCTGGTGGCTGTCAGCCCGTACTCTGACACATACAGTCCCATACGGTATGCACTTGATGCAATCATGATATATGTGCATAAAGTTATTAAAATTAAAAATGCATTTAATATTTTATTCCTTCTGAACAATCCACTTCCGAGCAATACGATAATCACATTAAGTATACACACGAAAAGCAGCTGGAAAAAGCCTTCTCTCGCGTACCTGGCGTAGGTATAGCCGCTTGGAAGCTGCATAAGTCCCCGAACAGATACACAATCTGTATAAAACAGAAAAATACATATACCACTGATATAGTTGCAGCTACAGTGATACCGATTGCAGCCGGAAATGCCGGAGTCTCAACCGGTGCATCCGATATACGCTTCTTGCTCAGATACTTTATACCACAGTACGATGAGAAAAGCGCAAATACAAAAGAAATACAACCTTGCTCACTGTAAAGAAATTGATATCAGCAAATATTTTCTTTATTACTGAGGCAAAACCGCATCCGCAGAGCACAGCAACACCACTATCAGCACAACCAGAGGAAAGGCAATTGCTATTCCGATAAACACATAAAGCATTCTGTGTTTTTTCACATGCCGCTCTCCTGCAGTTGCATTTGCACTGTCACCGACCATACTGTCACTGCCCATATGGTCACTATCCATGCGCTCATTTCTCATATAGTCGGCAATATCCATAAACGGCTCAGCTATACATCCAATCGCTCCAAACACTGCCTGAAATGCCGCAGCGATATACTTTATGAGCCCCCACTGTCTGTCATTGCAGAAATTGTGAAGCAGCATAAAAACAAGAAACACAAGTATCCAGCAAAAATTAAATCCTTGTATAATTTTATTACCGGTCAAGCCTGACGAAAGGCCTGTGAGTATCATCATCACACTGTACCATATGGTGAGTGGCTTTGCCTCTATATGAAGTATCTTCATACAATACAGGCTGTATACTCCTGTGACGATTGCAAACAACGTAACAAGTATTCCACCTGTATTCTCATACAGGAAAATGGTGTACAGCAGCGCATATATTATCGTAGGTATACATAGCCTGCCAAAGAAATCCGCGTTTCTCCTGCTTTGTTCACGCCGTCTTTGCTCCGCCTCCTGCTGCATCTTCTGCAGTTCAATACCCGACACCCCCATATGTGGCTGTGAAGTCTGTGGCGTGTTCTGTGAAAACTGTTGGGGATTCATGCCCCCGATATTATTATTGTCCATAGCTACCTCCTTACTATCTATGTAGTTATTTTCTCATATTTTCACTTACCGGCAAGCTAATTGTACTACACCGTTTTTAGTTTTGCAATATTTTTTTATCGTGTTACGATAAATCACTTTTAATTGCTACAATTAAGGGCTACAATTAATGGGTAAATGTCGTAAGTGTCACATTAAAAATGAGGAAATAGTAACCTGAGACGTGTAAAAAAAAGTTGTTTGAAAATGTTAAGGATTACTGATAAAACTAAAAATCGCAGATACCATATTATGATATCTGCGACCATACTTATCTTATTTTCTCCTAAAGACACTCCAATGGATATTGACTTAATGCAGTCATAGAGTTTTATTTTAAACTACTGCTGCACATTAAACGCTTTAATTCCCGGATAAACTGCGCTCTTTCCCAGCTCCTCTTCAATTCTTAAAAGCTGGTTATACTTTGCAACACGCTCTGAACGCGAAGGTGCACCTGTCTTTATCTGGCATGTGTTGAGTGCCACCGCAAGGTCTGCAATTGTTGTGTCGGCCGTCTCCCCTGAGCGGTGTGAGCTGATTGCTGTATAGCCTGCCTTGTGTGCCATCTTGATAGCCTCAAGAGTCTCTGATACGGAACCGATCTGGTTTAATTTAATCAGGATTGCATTTCCTGCTCCAAGGCTTATTCCCTTTGCAAGTCTCTCAGTGTTTGTTACGAACAAGTCATCTCCCACAAGCTGTACCCTATCGCCCAGACGCGCAGTAAGCTTCTGCCAGCCTTCCCAGTCCTCCTCATCAAGACCATCCTCGATTGATATAATAGGATATTTATCACAAAGCTTTGCCCAGTGCTCTATAAGCTCCTCTGAGGTGTACTCCGTGCCGGCTTTGGCAGCTTGTAAAAGCCCTTGCCCTTTTCACTCTTCCACTCTGATGATGCGGCATCCATGGCAATCTTGAAATCCTTGCCCGGCTCATAGCCTGCCTTCTTTACAGCTTCAAGAATTGTCTCGATAGCCTCCTCGTCAGATTTGAGTGCCGGTGCAAATCCACCCTCGTCACCGACTGACGTGGCAAGACCGCGCTCCTTTAATATGGCTGCAAGTGCATGAAATACCTCCGCACACCATCTGAGACACTCCTTGAAGGAAGGCGCACCTACCGGCATAATCATAAACTCCTGCACGTCAAGTCCTGATGAGAGTGCATGACAGCCACCGTTTACAATGTTCATCATAGGTACAGGAAGTCTGTTTCCCGAGATACCACCTAAAAATCTATAGAGAGGAATATCAAGTGATACAGCTGCCGCCCTCGCACACGCAATTGATACAGCAAGAATGGCATTAGCTCCAAGCTTAGACTTGTCCTTTGTGCCATCTGCCTCTATCATAGCCGCATCTATTGCATAGATATCACTTACGTCCATACCTGTCAATGTGTCGTTGATTACAGTATTTATATTTTCTACTGCCCCGGTAACACCCTTGCCCAGATATCTGCTCTTGTCTCCGTCACGAAGCTCAAGTGCCTCGAACTCTCCTGTAGAAGCTCCTGATGGTGCTGTGCCTCTTGCAACAGTTCCGTCAACCAGATAAACCTCTGCCTCAACTGTAGGATTTCCTCTGGAATCAAGTATTTCTCTGCCCACTACCTTTTCGATTTCTAAATAATTCATTATGAACCTCCTTATGTTTTTTCTGATTCAATTTTATCCTACAATGCAGTTTCTCTATATCATGATTGTAGGATTGAATGCAAGCATGCATCGATGATACCTTTTGACCCTTTAATCATAAAAATACATATGTGAAAGCCTGCCGCATATGCATATATTTATAAATAAAGAAAAATGCTACACAGTTAGTTTAATCTAACTAATGTAGCATTTCAATAGTTCATAATGATAATATTTCCCAATTATAGAAATATTATGTTCTAACATATCATTTTAAATGGGCTGTAATCGTTGCTGGTCACACTGTTAGGTGTGAACAGTAACCATCTTTAACAGCAACTATCTCTCTGCCTCAATCTCACGCGCAACATACACACCGCTTGCCGACGCATGTGAAAGTGAATGTGTCACTCCACTTCCGTCTCCGATGATGTAAAGCCCCTTATATTTGCTCTCAAGCTTATCGTTAAGCTCTACCTCCATGTTGTAGAACTTGACCTCTACGCCGTAAAGCAAGGTATCGTCATTTGCAGTTCCCGGTGCTATCTTGTCAAGCGCATAAATCATCTCGATGATTCCATCCAGGATTCGTTTCGGAAGCACAAGGCTTAAGTCTCCCGGTGTAGCTGAAAGTGTAGGGTAACGAGTCCTTCCTCAATACGCTTCTCATTGCTTCGACGCCCTCTCACAAGATCACCAAAGCGCTGTACAATTACACCGCCACCAAGCATATTTGAAAGGCGCGCGATGCTCTCACCATATCCGTTGCTATCCTTGAATGGCTCTGAAAAATGCTTCGCAACAAGAAGAGCAAAGTTCGTGTTTTCAGTCTGCTTGTCTGCTCCCTCGTAGCTGTGTCCGTTTACAGTCACGATTCCGTTTGTATTTTCATTTACTACGATTCCGTATGGATTCATGCAGAATGTACGCACATTATCCTCAAAAAGCTGTGTTCTGTATACAATCTTGCTTTCATACAGTTCATCCGTCAGATGTGAGAAAATCAGGGCCGGAAGCTCAACACGCACACCGATATCCACACGGTTTGACTTGGTTGGGATATCAAGGTCATTGCAGACCTTCTCCATCCACTTGCTTCCGCTTCTTCCAACTGAGATGATACAGTATCTACTCTCATATGTGCTATCCGCTGTTTTACTGCATATCCGGATACATTGTCTGTGTGAGCCTCTTGTAAACTGCAAGCATCAGCCCCTGCTGTATTCTCATCATACAGCACCTCTACCGACTCAACAGGTGTATCAAAATAAAAATCCACCTTATCCTTCAGATGTGCATACATATTTTCCAGAACAACATAGTTTATGTCAGTTCCGAGATGTCTGACCGATGCATCCAAAAGCTTGAGCTTATTCTGCATGCAGACCTTTTGAGCTTTGTGCCGGCTGTAGAATAAAGCTTTGTGCCCTCACCGCCGTACTTCATATTAATCTCGTCAACATATTCCATCAGATCAATGGCCGGCTGCTTGCCGATATGCTCGTACAAGGTACCGCCAAAATCATTTGTGATATTATATTTTCCGTCTGAAAAAGCACCTGCTCCGCCAAAACCGCTCATAATAGAACAGCTCTTGCAGGAAATACAGCTCTTTATTTTCTTTCCGTCGATAGGACATTTTCTCTTAGCAAGCTCATGTCCTGCCTCAAAAACCGCTATTTTGCAGTCGATTCTTCTCGATAAGCTCATATGCTCCGAAGATACCTCCCGGTCCTGCTCAATGATTATCACATCATAATTATTCATCTATCAATTGCCTCCCATAATACGTTGCTGTTTGTACGCCCAAGGTGGCGCACGCCAATCACTTATGATACTATGTTTTCTCCATTATCGCAAGAGCAATTTCTATATTCCAGCAAATCTCCCGGCTGACAGTCAAGTGCTTCACATAGCTTTGCAAGCGTGGATACCTTGATTGCCTTTGCCTTGCCGTTTTTTAAAATTGATATATTTGCCATGGTGATTCCCACACGCTGCGACAGCTCCGTAACACTCATCTTTCTCTTTGCAAGCATTACGTCTATGTTAAAAATAATCTCGCCTTCCATGTATCTCTCCCGCTCAAATAAAACTGTAGCGCACACGCTATATTGTCAAATCACTCTGCTCCTGCAGATCTGCGGCCTTTACCACAAGATGTGACAAAACCGCCGCCACGACCGATGCCACAACACAGGCAAACACTATGAACACAAGAGCCAGTATCACCCCCGGATGATTCACATATATTCTCCACATGCAGACATTCACAACAAAAAAATACAATGCATCAAACAGAATTATTTTCGATGCCAGCTTTATATGTCTTGCATTCTCCAAGGAAAACGACCTGTCTTTTCCGATATTTACAGCTACTCTCAGCCCAGATACAATATAACATAGCACGGAATTGCACTGATGATAAACAGAACAAGCCATGGTATATACATATCAGAAATCTGCGGATTAGGCGCAATAAGCACATGCCCTATCCATGGTATGGCGACCGCACAAACCACTAATCCGCAAAGTGCTACCGCTATTATTACTATCTTTAACCATTTTTCGAGTTCTTTTTGTCTCATTTATTCACCTTGCTTCTCATTGAGAAGTCCATACTCTGCAAGAATCTTTTTTTGATACTCCTTATCCTTTGAAGCTTTCTGTAATTCATCATATTTGCCCTCAGACAATAAAATCTGATTTAGCTGGTTAATCAATTCTATTCCTTGTTCTAATCCTTGTTCTAAGCCCTGTTCTAAGCCCTGTTCTAAGCCTTGCTTTATTCCTTGTTCTAAGCCTTCCTCGATAGCATCAGCTCTTTCAAGCTCAAGCTGCCTGTCAAATTCATAATTTAACTGCATACTCTTCGTCACCTCACTTCTGTAAGTCTTTAGAAACTCCTTCAGAATATCATTGTCAATACAATAGTCTATAGCCTTCTCAATATCTATAGCAAGATCATCAAATGCCCCGTCTGCATGATACTCTCTGACCTTATTTACAAATGTCATATAATCATTCAACCAGCCACAGGACTCCATAATAGCCTTGTTCTTTCCGTCGTTTATATTGTACACCTTACATTTAAGCTCAAGATTCGGCTCGTCGGTCGGCTTCTCAAACGCATCGGACAGCTTAAGCTCCTGAACCTCCGGCTGTTCCTCCTCACCATTGTAAAATACCACAAAATGTGGTGTCGGTATCTTTACCAGTCTTCTACCATAGATGTTCTTGCCCTTTTTTGTTCCTTTTTTCTTGTCGCTGAGCATATCTGACAATATCACACTGAAATAAATAAGACTTCTCACCGGCATATTCGGACAAACTGTGGACTGATGCTCATATATGCTCAATCTCGCATCCACGATAAACGATGCATCATTTCTGACCGAAAGTGAAATGCCGCCATCGTGAATCACCATCTCAACATCCTCCGGATTGTCATAGCTAGACCCATTCATTGCGTTATACAGCTGTAAGGCTCTTTCCTTATCCTGCATCAACATACTGAAAACATCACTTTTGTACTCTCTGTTACCACTCATATAAAATCCTCCTTCATTTGAAAACACTAAAGCAGGAAATATCTGTGTGGTAAAGCCCTCTTATCCTGCTTTAAATAAAATAATGAAACATTTAAAAGCAAGAATTTCAGGGAATATGAAAAATAATTAAGGTATTGAAGACCCTGCACGCCCTTATCGCCGGACGACATCTTATTATGCCTCACATATTTACAGAGCATATAGTCATATCTGTAATAAATGTGCCAACGACCGCACAGGTTGCTATAGAAAAACTGCTTTGATTATATTCTAACATATGTGGATAAAAACAAAAAAAATACGCAACAGAAAAGTCTGTTACGTATTTTGACTTTTTTTATTAAAAACATAATAATCTGATGAAAGCAGCTACTATAAGTATTAATGCTAATGCTTTTTCTGCAATATATGACCTTGCATCCGGTACATAGGTTTTCTGCCAGATTGAGTATGCACATCCACACCCCACTGCAAACATGCAATATATCTTAAACGCCTGCGAATTCATACAATCAGTGAAAAACATTATAATAATCCATACTATTAAAAATAACAGTAAAATTAAATATTTTAAAAATAATTGAATTTTCTTCATGGCAAATCCCCCCTAAATATATAACTACAGCATTATGATTCCATAAATAGCTTCCTTCACTTAGATTATATTCTAACATATATGAGAAAAAAACAACAATAAAATACGCAACAGAAAAGCCTGCCAAAATGAAATTTTAAATTCCACCACCACATTTGGTGGTGGAATTTACCCGCACAGTAAAGGTTTACTCATTCATATAAAATGGTAAGGTTATCTTTCTTTCTGACAGCAGTAGAAAGAAGGATATCCATGAGTAAATATATTCCAGGAAACCAGAAGCACCTTTCCTTGAAGACCGTATCTATATCGAAAACGAACTGAACAAGGGAGAAACCTTTAAGAACATTGCCCGCTTTCTTTGCAAGGATCCAACAACCATTTCAAAGTAAGGGCTCACCGTCTATCCGACTGGTATCACAAAGGTACTTTCTATAATGCCCATAACTTTTGTATTCATCGCCTCCATTGCCGGAAAACCAATGTGTGCGGAAAAATCATTCTCTGCGATGTAAAATGCACTTCCTGCCCCACCTGTAATCAAACTTGCAAGGATTTTGTGAAGGAACAGTGCAAAGACTGGATAAGGCGCCCTATGTCTGTAATGGCTGCACAAAAGATAAATCATTGCACCATCGCCCAGAAATACAGATACGATGCACGTTTTGCTGATAGAAAATACCGTGAAAAGCTTTCCGGTTCCAGAGCCGGTATAAACATGACAAAACATGAATTACGCAAAAAGGATGGCATTGTTTCTCCTTTAATCGAGCAGGGACAATCTCCATATCAAATCATTACCAATCATCCAGAACTGGATATGTCAGTCCGTTCCTTGTACACCTATCTGGATCAAGGTCTGTTTACAGCCAGAAACATTGATTTAAAACGTAAGCCCGGCTTCAAGCCACGAAAGTGCCATAAAACACAGATTACAAACAGAACCGTCTTCGAGAAAAGGTTATTCAGTGATTTTAGTGAGCTGCAGTTATCCTCTTTTGTAGAAATGGATACGGTACACTCATCCAGAGAATCCAACAAGACGTTACTGACCTTTTTCTTCACTAAGGAAAAGCTGTTCCTTGCCTTTCTCCTGAATCGTTGTACTAAAGGCGCTGTCCGGCTTATTTTTGACCGTTTAGAAAAACGTATGGGCACCTATGAGTTCTTATCTGTCTTTGAATATATCTTGACAGACAGAGGTTCAGAATTCGGAGATCCTGTCGCTCTTGAAACAGGACTGGATGAAATTCAGCGTACCAGCATCTACTATTGTGATCCCATGCGTAGCGGACAAAAGGAGGTCTTGAGCAGGCTCACACCATGCTTCGCATGGTGCTTCCCAAAGGAACTAGTTTTGAATTTTTGACACAATGGGATGTGAATCTAATCGTGAATCACATCAACTCCACTCAAGGGAAAGTCTTAATGGAAGCACGCCTTATGACGCCGCATTAGAGACACTCGGAAAAGAAACCCTAAACGCATTTCAGCTTAAGCGCATTGACCCTGATTTGGTCAATCTAACGCCTAAGCTGATTCGCTTCAACCATTAACAACCACTTAGAAATCTGCTGTCGGACTGGAAATTAAACTTTCACATTTTCCTCACATGACCGGTGGAATTTAGTCTCGCACACTACCTTCCAGTGGTCCGTTTGTCATACCATCAAATCAGTTTTTCCAAGAAGTTACTCTATTATAACAGAAATAAGCGTTTTGAGCTTATAAAACTCTTAGAAAATCAAGAACTTTTAAATGAGTGTGGAATTTACTTCTGCACTGGAATTTACTTTTTCAAGTTAGCACAGAAAAGCCTGTTACGTATTTTGACTTTCTTTATTAAAAACATAATAATCTGATGAAGGCAGCTACTATAAGTATTAATGCTAATAATGTGGTGCTTCTTGGAAGATAGGATGCCAACCCGTTCCAGACCTCTCCAGATAGTTGGTCTGCTGGAATGTTTATCATAAACAGGGCATGATTTATGGCGGAATGAGCAGTCGTTCTCGTGCCATTTATCAGGTCTTGCTTGGATACGAATATGTTTAACTCCATTCTTATCCGAGTAAAGATTACTATTTTTTATAACTGTGTTCTTGACATTAAGGACACTTTTGCATAATGTATTAACTGAAGCCACTTGTTGAAAATTATTATTGTTATATGTATTCAAATCCCTGTGGTTGAGGATTTCCTTAGTGGCGGAATTGGAGTTACTGACGATGCTGCAAGCTTTGCACTTGCATATAAATTGATTTTTGGATAATTGAAAGGAACAATTATGACGCTTAACAAAGCTTTTAAGGATGTATATTGTAAATTTCTAACAGAACAAGGATATCAATGGTGCTCTAAATTGCAAAGATTTGTGAAGGTGGTAAATCAGGAGCTGATCTATTTTATTGGATTAAAAAAGGTTCCGGCATGGCTCAAAGGCAATAAAGGTTTTACCATTACTGCAGGTATTATGTCGGTATATTTTTCTAAACGTGCTGATTGGACACATGGCTGCACCGAGGACAAACTCTTTAAATGGGCGTTTGATTATACCGGACTTCAACTTCAAATGTTCTCACCGACCTATGAATATGGAATGGGGTTTGAGTACAATGAACAAAACATGATTGAGGTAGTAGAAGTCTGCTGAAATAACAAAGAAATTAGTTCTTCCAGTGTTTGCTGAGGTGACAGATTTAACATCTTATGTGAAGTATGCGAAGGAATATACAATAAATGTTCTTAGAATGTGTGATAAATTTATTGACGATTCACTGGTCTTAATACTCACAAATAATCATGATGATTTTATGGAATGCTTGCAAAAAGAGAAAGAGAGCGAAAGAGAATTTATAAAGCAGTGTATCGAAGAATCATATACGACTCCAAGGGATAGGGTATATAATAACCCTGAATTATTGAAAGCTGCACTTGAAGAAGCTGAAAAATGCAAAAAGACCAATTTAGAGATGTTAGCAAAATACAAAATAAACATATGATTATTATAGAAAATAGTGAAACTGGATTCTGATAATATGATAAGAACTATTTAGAAAAGATTTTGATATGTTTTGATAAAAAAGTGTATTTGAAAATATACAATAACTAAGTCTTTCCTATATATGTTTGAATAAATATTTAATTTGGTATCAAGTTTTTTGGCGATGTACAGTTGTTTTTAATCAGTAAACTAAAAATAAGTCTGGAGTGTATGATCTGACACTGTTAGATGATTCTCCAAAATAATAAAAGAAAAATATCGGATTTGTGATATAAACGAATTCGACATTTTTGTATTTAGATTGTAAAAGAAATAAAAAGAAATAATGCTATTGACGACGGTGTATTAAACTCTTCACCTCTTGAATATGTTGGTTAGAGCGACGGGAGGCTTGAAAAAAATTTAACGAACTTTTTTACAATCTTTAGGTATCGTGATTTTAGTTTCGTATGCATCACCTATATTGACATTATTCTCATTAAAATTTATAGTAATCTTCAACTTTTTAACAATATAATCTGCCCACGAACGCATCGGTGAAACACTAAACACAGTTGCTATAATTGCCACACACGCAACCAATTTCATATATCTTTTTGCTCTTAATTTCTTCCTGTTAAAAAAAGTTTTGGGTGCAGTCTCCACAATATATTCATCTTTCACCAAACTCATGACATCCAGTCTCTTATCATCCATGAATATACCCACTTTCCTCAAATTCTTCTTTCAACAATTTTCTCATCCTAAAAAGAGCGACTTCCACTTAACTTTTAGACATTTTGCATTCTTCCATTATTTCTTCCACGGATAAAAAATACCAATATCTCAGCATAAATACCTTTCTTTTTAAAGGTAACTCCATAAGAAATTTATTGATAATGATTTTAATTTCATTTTCATCACTTACGTTACTTTGCTCCGGGAAAATATCCCCACACTCCTCCATTATTTTTTCAAGTGATAACTGTTTGCTGTTGTCTCTCTTTTGAGCAGAATTGTATCTGTACCTTTTAATAGCAAGATTTCTTGAAATCCTTAAACAATATGCTTTTAGATTTTCAGGCTCATTTGGCGGAATACTGTTCCATACATTTAAATATGTATCGTTTTCACATTCATCTGCATCATCTTTACTGCAAAGGATATTGTACGCAATAAGATTAATCAGTTTTCCATACTTATTCTTTGTTTCTAATATGGCACTTTCAAGTCTGTCAAGATAATGTCTTACAATTTTCTGATCAGATATTTTTTCATTCATAAAATCTTCTTTAAGTTATATAATGATAAACATACTCCTTATTTTTTTAACCAAAAATACGCAACAGAAAAGTCTGTTGCGTATTTTGACCTTATTTTTAAAAACATAATAATCTGATGAAAGCAGCTACTATAAGTATTAATGCTAATGCTTTTTCTGCAATATATGACCTTGCATCCGGTACATAGGTTTTCTGCCAGATTGAGTATGCACATCCACACCCCACTGCAAACATGCAATATACCTTAAACGCCTGCGAATTCACACAATCAGTGAAAAACATTATAATAATCCATGCTATTAAAAATAACAGTAAAATTAAATATTTTAAAAACAATTGAATTTTCTTCATTATAAATCTCCTATACACGTTCGAAAACACGCCATATTTTTGGATATTCTGTAGGGTTTTCTATGATTGTATAACGTACAGCTGATATTTTACCGTTAATGATATCCCTATAGGCTTCTTTCCACCACTTTTCTTGCTGTTGTTGCACCCATTGAACCAATGTAGAAAACAATTGAGCAGCAAATATGCACGCATTTGCAGTTTTTGACAATTTTATCAGCCCAACAATATCAGCTAGTGTTGCGGCTCCTCCAATACCAGATATCCATTTATCAAAAGTTCCTGTTCCTGAAGCTTTATCTATTGCCTTCTTTATATCTTTTTTATGCATATATGTTTGATAAATAATTCTTCCTGGCGGATATGCTCGTGAATCAGTATCTAAACTTACAAGAACCTCATCTATTTCGCTCTCACGAAATTCAGAATCATTTTCCAATTGTTTCTGATACATTTCTGCCTTTTCAATTGGAACCGATACAACAATATAATAATCAGTTGCTGAATCTATTATTATATCTTTCATTTCTTCAAAATTATTTAAATTTATTTTTTCATTTTCTGAAGCATACGTCACCGCAGGACATAACATAGTAAAACAAAGAATAAGACTTACTATCATTTTCATTTTTTCATTTACATTCCTCCTAATTTTTCAAGTTACATAACAATAATTATTGTTGTTCGAAGTTGATGACAATTTCAATTATCTTCATCTTTCTATTTTTTTCAATACTATTTACATGAGACGACATTTTTAGTCATTTCTGGTCTATTTTAATATAATAGATATCATTGATATTTAATAATATCATTCTCTTTACTATGATAGATTAGAAATTTTTATTAAGTAAAAATAATCACTACAATATGACACAAGCAGATTTTGCTGAAAAATTAGGTATCTTTCAAAATCACATTTCTGCGATTGAATGCGGCTCTCAGCATCTAAGCTTTGAGCTTTTGTTTCTATATGTAATACATTATCTATAAATCCTGATTATTTAATAAACGGATGTACACACCTCTCTAACACTCCACTTCAAGTGATGGATAATCTTACTCTTTGTGATGATACTTCCGTTGAGCTTACACGCAGATTTACAGAACTGCTGGTTGAGCTTTATCCGAATAAATCAAACCAAAAATAGCTTATTTATGTCTTTTCGTACCGTCTTCTTGCCTTAATTCTCATACTCTTCTATAATGATATCAACAATTATGTTTTTATAGGAGATTTTTTAATGAGAATACTTATTTGTGACGATGATTTATCTATCACGCAGTCACTATCCCAAATAATCAAAACATATTTCAACAAAAAGAAAGTAAATAATCTCGATATTATAACCTTTAATGATGGGGACAGCCTTCTTTCTGATAAATCCCAAAAAGATATCGTCTTTTTAGATGTGGAAATGTCCGGTTTTGACGGCATCTATGTGGGAAATGAACTAAAAAGCAGAATGAATCCGCTATTATTTTTATAGTGACATCTCACCTCGAATATCTGGATGCCGCCATGAGGTTTCATGTATTCAGATACTTATCTAAGCCAATAGATAAACAACGGTTATTCCAAAATTTAGATGATGCACTTGAGCTATACTATTCTATCAATCAAAAAATCGCTGTTGAAACAAAATCTGGAGTTACGTCTGTTTTGACTTGCGATATCGTATATGTGGAAGCAAAGGGTAGAAAAGTTATAGTACACACTTCTACGGCTGATTTGGATTCCACTCAGACACTTCAATTTTGGATAGATCATCTGCCACAGGCTACCTTTTTTCAGTCTCACCGCAGCTATATTGTTAATATGGCTATGGTAACAAGCTTTGATCACGAACTGATATATCTTTGTGATGGTCAGTTCACAGCGTATTTAACAAGAAGAAAATTCACCGAATTTAAGAAAGCATATTTGATGTTTATGGAAAGTAAGAGGTAAGTATTATGAATACTACAATTTATTATTTTTTAATTTATATTGCAGAAGCTCTGATTTGTATTCAATATACTTCTAATATATTTTCAGATCGCTTTTCCCATTTTAAAACTTTTATCGCAATTTTTATTTTATACTCAACATTATTCATAATTTCACTTTTACAAAATCCATATATTAATGTCATAGTTTTTTTTATTTTTCATATATTCATTTTCTGCTGCTTATTTCAAACCACAAAGTTAAATGCTGTTTTTCACTCACTTATCCTTACCATTACAATGATCTTTACAGAACTCATTGTTCTTACTATTTATTCAAATATAAGTGTGCATTTTTATACCGAAATTTATATACATCACATTACTCTCGTAATGGCTATAATCAGCAAATTACTATATTTTATCATCACATTTTTATGTCACATACCTTGTTAAAAAATAGCAACAATACCATACCATTTTCTTCTAGAGAATGTTTTCTCTTATGTATAATTCCAATATTATCATTATGGATATCTTTTACTTTTATACATTTGTGTCTTACAACTCCATTGAAAAACAAACTTGATGCAATGATAAGTATAAGCATGCTTTTTATTCTACTTATTAATATTCTCATTTTTGGACTGTTTGAACATATTAAGCAAAAAAATTCCGAAATAGCAGAGCTCACATTTCAGAACCAGCGTGATGCCGACTCTGTAGAATACTACAAAGCACTCGTGTCACAGGATGAGAAACAAAAGTTCTCATTCATGACATCAAAAAGCATCTCAATGCCATAGCCTCACTGAATGAACAGCACGATTATGAAAAAGTTGCAGCATACCTTACCCACGTACTCGGTTCTTCTGAGTTAAAGCACTCCGTGCGGGTATGCGATAATGACCTTTTAAACGCACTGCTCTGCCGTTACCAGAAAATATGTCTTACGAAAAAGATTGCGCTGCATATTGATATAAGAAGTAAGTGTATTGATTTCGTGACATATGATGATCTCAGTGTACTTTTCGGTAATCTCATGGATAATGCTGTAGAATCAGCCGAAAAAACAGTTAATCCTTTTATAGAACTCAATGTTTTTCAGAAAGAGAAAAATAACATGACCATTATCACGCTCATTGATTCCTGCCGTGTAAATCCTATCGACAAGAATGGCAACCTTTTACCAACTAAAAAACCGAATCCACAGTTTCATGGATTCGGTATGCGTAGTATAGAAAATATTGTTAAGAAGTATAACGGTGAAATGACTTTTTACTTTGATGATCCTACCAAGACATTCCATACTATTATTATGCTTCGGCACTGAAAGCTGTCTCTTTTAACGATTTTTTATCATCTGGAGCAAATATTCACATACATCAAAGCTCTTTGCTTCTTGTTCTGTTTCCCGCTTCTTTAATGAATCATATATTTGCTCCAATATCTTTCTCTCTTCCTAAATTGCTTATTATAGCTTCCTTCACTTATATAAACGCAATCCATGCTTACAAAAACCAAGAATTTTTCAATTTTCTACTCTGTCACCACTGCAATAACATAATCCTCAAGCTCACGAAACACTACCCTTTTTCATAAGCCTCCATCGTCTTATCATCCAGTTCCCCGAAAAGCCTGTACCGACAAGCTTCATTATCGCCTCATACTGTGTCCAGTATTTTGTAAGCTCAATCTGAAATGCCTCAGATTCATTCTCAAAGCCATCGAGTCTGTCAAGCTGCTCTTTTCGCATTATACGCTTTGCCACCTTGAAGCTCATGCGCTTTGTATGCTCTATGTCCACGCCAACGGGCCTGTCTGATATTGCAAGCACCACATATGAACCACTGTGTGCCAGATTAAAAGCTACGCTCTCATTCTTATATCCTGCTGCTATTTCCGGCTTGCCATGCTCATTTCTGACAAGCTGTTCATCCGATGATATCCCTAGATATTTATAGAGCATGTATCCTGCCAAAGCTCCTGCTTTGCTGTGCCACACAGCCTGTTGCTGCCTGTTTTTACACCTTTTTCTGAAATAGTGGTGTATTTATCAACATAATAGGCAGACACATGTGGAATTATCTCCTTCTGCCGGCCTGCTATGGAGTCCGTTTTTTCTATGAAAATCTGACAGTTATTGTTTATTTTCCATACCATTCCTAACCGCCTTTCTATAGCTCCAAGCTTCCCTACGATATCTGCAGCTCATACAGCTTCCTGTATATGCCATCCTGCTCCAGAAGCTCCTGTGCGTACCGCGCTCACATATGCGTCCCTTGTGCATGACCATGATGCAGTCGGCATGCTGGATAGTGGACAGACGATGCGCAACCATGATTGTTGTCCTGCCATCCATGAGCTTTTCGAGTGCCTCCTGTATGAGAATTTCTGTCTCTGTATCTATGTTGGCGGTTGCCTCGTCCATGACCAGTATGCTCGGATTGTGGGCAAGTGTCCTTGCGAAGGACAATAGCTGACGCTCTCCTGCCGAGAATGTCGCACCGCGCTCCGTAACCGGCTCGTGATAGCCCTGTGGGAGCTTTTCGATAAAGTGTGAGGCGTTTACATATTCTGCTGCCTCCTTCACCTGCGCATCTGTGATATCGTCATCATTCAGGCGGATATTGTACGCCACATCCCCCTCGAATATAAACACATCCTGCTGCATCTGACCGATTGCACTGCGAAGCTGCTTTTTGCTAAGCTGTCTGATATCGATGCCATCAATGTAGATATGTCCCTTTTGTATATCATAATACCTGCCTATAAGATTTAAAATGGATGATTTTCCTGCTCCGGTTGCGCCGACAAAGGCCACCTTCTCGCCCGGATTAATGACAAATGAGACATCCTTAAGCACATAGTTTTTTCCGTCGTAGGCAAACCAGACATGGTCAAATTCAATTTTTCCGATGATTTTATCCGGCTGCTTTGGATTTTCGACCTCAGGAATAAATTCATCCTCATCCATAACCGTAAATATCTTCTCTGCTGATGCAATTGATGACTGCAATGTCGAAAACTGCTCTGCAAGTTCCTGTATAGGGTCGAAAAATGACCTGATATAATTCGAGAAAATATACAAAGTACCAACCGAAATAATCTCATCAAACACATTTCTGCTTCCGAACCACAGCACTATCATCAGTGACAAAATGCTCAGAATATAGATAAGCGGACGGAACACCGCATACATAAGCATCTCCCTGTAAAAGGCCTTGTAGAGCTTTGTATTTTTATCATGAAATTCCTCAAACTTGCGCTCCTGTCTGCCAAATATCTGTATAATTTTCATCCCCGAAAGATGCTCGGACAAAAATGTATTGATGTCCGTCAGGCGCGTACGGTAAAGCCTGTAAATATTTCTGGCAATTTTCTGGCACAGCACCGTAAGCCCAATTACAAGCGGCATCAGCACAAATGATATCGCAGCAAGCCTAACATCAAGCACAAGCATAACGCCTGCAAGTCCCACTATTTTTACAATATTTCTGAAAAGCTGTACGAGAATGCCCGAATACATCTCATTGAGAGCCTCAACATCATTGGTCACACGGGTTACAAGCTTTCCAACCGGCGTGATATCAAAATACCTGCTGCCAAGAGACTGGATATGTCTGTAGAGGTCTTTTCTCATCTGAAGAATGATATTCTGGCCTGTTTTCTGCAGTATCCATGTCTGAGCGATGTTGAATGCAAAGCTTAAGGCAAGTACAACCGCATATTTGATAGCTGTAGCAATTATTACATCATAATCCCCATTTGCTCCAAAAGTATCAATTGCATCGCCCACCAGCATCGGCCTGTAAAGGTCAAAGGCTGTCAGTCCCAGCACCAGCAGAAGGGCAAAAATCACCCAGTGGGCATACGGCTTCATGTAGGCTATGAGGCGCATTGTGGAGCTTTTTTTATTCATTTCGTTTTTATTTATATTTTCACTCGAATTCATACTATAATCTTCTCTGTTATTTCGTAACTATTCATCGTCAAATCTGCATAGCAACGCTTTTCAAGCACTTTAACTGCCAAGCTCACTCTCAAGCTGCTGCTTATGGCTGATATCAGCGTAAAAACCTCCAAGCTCAAGCAGCTCTTCAGGAGTGCCATACTCTGTCAGTTTTCCGTCAGAAAGCACTGCCACATGGTCAGCCTTCTGCAGTGTGGAAATCCTGTGGGCAATCACTATGGTTGTCTTGCCCTGTCTGGTTTCCATGAGGTTTTCAAGTATCTGCTCCTCTGTATCGGTATCGACAGCAGAAAGTGAATCATCCAGTATAAGGATTGCAGAATCCTTTAAAAGTGCTCTGGCTATCGAGCTTCGCTGCTTCTGGCCTCCCGAAAGTGTCACTCCGCGCTCTCCAACCATGGTCTTGTACTCATCCGGAAGCCCATGATATTATCGTGTATACACGCATCCTTTGCAGCCTGTTTTACCGCATCAAGAATTGCCGGGTTGTCGGCAATCCTGTCCTCAAGACCAAATGCTATATTCTCCTCGAGTGTGTCGGAAAACAGGAAATTCTCCTGTGGCACATATGAGATATCACGGTGTAAAACCGCCAGCGGATAGTCTGTTATCGGGCGGTCATCCAAAAGTATCATGCCGTTTTCACAGTCATAGACTCTAAGCAAAAGGTCGGCAAGTGATGATTTTCCGCTTCCGGTACGTCCTAAGATACCAAGCATCTCGCCCTGCTTCACATGTATACTCACGTCTGAAAGCACCGGCTTGGTGCCGTCAGGGTATGTGAAGCTGAGGTGGCTAAGCTGTATATCGCCATGTATTTGTATTTTATCATAAATACCCTCAGCTAAATTATCTGTATTTCTGCCTGCCATGCCATCATTTTCTATTACATTTTCCGGTGGCACCATATCGACAATATCAGGCTTTTCCTCGAAAATAGTCTGGATTCTGCCCCATGCCGCAGCCGCCTGGGAAAATGTGTTGATACAGTCACCTGCCGCAATCATAGGCCACACAAGCATATCGATGTATGAATTGAATGCCACGAACTGGCCTATCGAAACCTGTCCGTCAAGCACCATCCTGCCGCCTGCAATGAGTGTCACTATCACGCTTATTCCGATTACAGCATCCAGCGCCGGGCCAAAGACAGCGCGAAGCTTTACAACAGCAAGATTTTTCTCCCTGCTGTTCTCGCAAGCCTTTTCAAACTGCTTAAAGTCCTCTTCCTCCTGCGCAAATGCCTTGACCACGCGGATACCGGCAATGCTCTCCTGCACCTTGTCAGACAGATAGGAGAAAGCATCCTGCCTTTTCACCTTACGTTTCTTTGACTCTATTCCATAAAAATAGCAGCCGATTGCAATAAAAATAAGTGGAATAAAAGCAAATAATGTCAGCTTAAAATCCACGTATACTACCATTTTGACAAGCACCATCACCGTCATGATTACCGCGTCAAACACGGTGATGACAGCCATTCCGGTTCCCATCCCTGACAGCCTGTAAATCGTTAGTGAAATATGCCATAAGGTCTCCTGTCTTGTGGCTGTTGTAATAGCGCGCTGAGAGTGTCTCCATATGTGAAAACATATCATCGCGCAGTCTGTATTCTATTCCTCTTGATGCTCCTATGATGAAATATCTCCATCCAAAGCGCCCCGCCATGATTATCAGGCCTGTTATCAGTATCTTAAATATAATGCCGCCCACGCCCGCCATATCAAGCTTTCCTGCAGTGATTCCGTCGATTATCTCCCCAATAAACTGCGGAATGTACAGATTTGCAAGGTCTACTGCAAGAAGCACAAAATGCCTATCGCATAGTGCCATTTATATGCAAGCAGATATGGGCGCAGCGAGTATTTTATCGTTCATGTTATTCCTCCGTATTTTAAATGCCACTGCGTGGTGAGCGTGCGACCGCAACATACACTCTCGTAGAGCGACTAGCGAAGCTGTTTAGAGTCTGTAGAATTATGCCCTGATAACCAGAAATGCACCGGCATGGACGCCGGGGCAAGGCGTTATGTGCCATGGACGGCACATAAAAGCCGGTTTCGTTGAGCATAGAAAACCTTCGAGCATAATTCGTACAGCCTCTTAACCGCGTAGCGTTAGCTCCTAGAGAGTGTATGTTGCGGTCACACACTCATCATGCAGCGGTCTATCTACCTCCACAAGTCTGCTACGAAATACGTGAGTGCCGCCCATGTATACACAGAATAGTATATGCCATGCTCGTCCACTCCATCCTCAAGTATCTTCTTCGCCTGCGCCTTAGTCAGAAGGTCGAATCCGTCAAAGAGCTCGCCGCCCACTGCGCCCTCCTGCGACATTCCATTAAGGCTATCGCGGTTAAGTACAATCTTTACAAGGGCGTTACTTTCATCGGTCATGCCCGGTGTGCTGAAAAGACATGGATCGATTATCGAAACCTCATCTTCTTCTGTCACTTTAAGGCCTGTTTCCTCATGAAGCTCACGCATGGCGGTTTTTATAAGTGGTGCTGTATTATCATTGTCCCATGTGCAATCCTCCGGATCAATAAGCCCTGCCGGTACGCTGAGCAGGTACTGACCTGTCGGATATCGAAACTCGCGGTTCATTAACAGACATGGCTCATGACCGATTTCTCGTCATCACCTGACGGATTCCATATCACCACGCAGCTCACCGCATCCGGAAGCATTTTCTTGAACTCCTCTGTGGATTTAGCGGCTACAAGGTCTTTTTCATCTCTCCTTGTGGCATTATAATAATGCCTGCCCTCCCCGTACTGAAGGTCAAACACCTTTATAAATTTTGATTCAAATAAGCTTTTTATTTTCATATATTTTATGTCTCTTTTCATTAAACCTTTAATGTGCTTAGATACTCCTTCTGCTGTGGCGTGATGCGATAGCTCTCACGCGCTTTTGTATCGCCTTGTTGTGGCTCCAGCTATCCATAAGCCTTTCCTGCAGTATCGGCAGCACTGCATCATACTGCTTTGCAAGTGCCGTAGCGATATACCACGCCTTCATCATGTTTACATAATACTCCTTGGAACGGATTTTTGCCACATCTAAAGCATATTTTATATCAAAATCCTCATCGAGATATAGGCGCATCAAAGTGCCAATGCCATACCTGACGGTGTAGGGCTTATCCGAATCCAGCCACTCATATACATGCAAAATAAGCTCATTTTGTGCTTTTGAACACAGCCGGTACGCCACTGTCGCAGGTCGCCCAGTTGTCTATTTATGGCAGAAATGCTTCCAGATAAGCCAATGCCGTATCATAATCCTTCATCTGCATAATCAGAAACATATGCAGGTTATTTTCCTCATAGTAGTAATGTGGCAGAGTGTTTAGAAACTTTTCCACATTGTCACAGTCATTTTCCTTCACTGTATTACAGACCCGTTTCTCTTTTTGAACCGACAAAAAGAGCCTGCTGCCATGAGCAAGCTCCTTTGCGTACTTTCTAAGCACCGGGACTCTTATTCCTATTATGCGTTCTTTTTCAATATTGGGCATAAGCCTCGCATGAAATTCCCTGTAATTTTTATCCTGTAGCGCAAACAGATTCTCTAATTCTGCCAACAAATCTTTCCCTCCGTAATAACAGGATATCTGATGAGCAGCTTCTCATCAAGATTCTCCCTGTTCATGTCTACCGCTGTGATCTGGCTATTGTCATATGTGGTGTAATAGTAGATTCCCTTGTCGCAGTTGCAGCATGAAGTGTAGAGCGTAATCTCATATTTGCCCTCTGTCACCTCGCACAGACCTCTCTGCTGGTCCACAGAGCCTAATATGTGGAAGAACTGGCTCACACTTGCATTCTCACTGTCATCCGATTTGGAGTTTTGCTTTGTGAATGCCACACGTACAAAGCGTGACTGCGATGATAAATCTCCCGGCAGTCCCAGGCCTCCCATTCCACGGCTGTATGCACTAAGCTCCACTCCCGGTGCAAATGTATTTTCAGGCTGCTTTGTGGATAAGCCTCTGTAATTATTGAGTGCAGCCATCTGATATGTGAATGGCGGATTGTTTGTGAGCACACCTACCGGATTGTCGTAAACATGCATACCGTCTGCCATCGACTCCACCACAATGCACTCATTTTTGTCGGCTATAATCCAGTGAAGCTGTGCAACCGGAAGCTGACTGCTAAATGGTGTATCTACCAGCAAAATACGATTTAATTTTTCCTTTGCATCCGCTACCGTAGCGCATAGTGACAGTATCCACGGTATAAACTCAAACTGTGCCACCTTTGTCTTTGCAATGCCGCATATGCCATTCTCGCATGAGCTGTTTTCGTCTGCTGCCGCATACGCTGCATTTCCCACGAAATTCAGTCCTGCCATACCGAGTCCCTTTTCATTAATGGCATCATAGTAGAGAGGATAGTCTCCGGCCACATGAGCCATTCCAATGATTGCATAATGGTTTTCAAGCTTTCCTGCATGCCTGAAATCAAACACATAGTTTCGCGGTGTTACCGCAATCTCATCTCCATATGAAAATTCGTAATCGAGTGTTCTTCCAAAATAGAAATCCTTTGTTTTATAAGTTGCTGCTGTACACATAATTATGACCTCCTTGTTATGCTGCCATACTTAATCAGTATCTCTTAAATTGTAGAGTACTCTACATCATATTTGCAATTATTTCAAGCAACACACCCTAAAGTATTTGAACAAAAACAGCAGCCGGTCTGATAACCGGCTACCGCCATAATATGTGCTGTGCTATTCCTGTATTATGCCTGTTTATTGTCCTGCTCATTATCAAGTGCGATAAGCTTTGCAATGATTTCCTCGCATATCTGTGTAACATTCTTGCCATCTGTAGCAACTGTTACATCTGCCACTGCCTCATAGCGCTCCTTTCGCTTTTCCATAAGGCCACTGATATACTCAACATTCATGTTGCCGTTTAGTATCGGGCGCTCGTCACTATCCTTTACTCGCTCGTAGATAGTCTCAGGTTTTGCTGTAAGAAGAACTACACGGCCGTTTTTCTTCATATGATCTGCGTTTTCCTCTCTCATGACAACACCACCACCGCAGGAAACGATGGTCTGCTTTCTCTTCTGAAGCTCTATAAGTGTGTTGCTCTCTAAGTTTCTGAAATATGCCTCACCGAACTCATCAAATATTTCTGAGATTGACATGCCACGATTCTCAACAATCATCTGATCCATCTCAACACGGTCCATCTCGAGCTTATCCTTTAATTCTCCTGCTACAGTGCTTTTTCCTGCACCCATGAAACCGATCAGGAAGATATTGTAATCGAAAAGGCTCTTTGCCTGGATACGACGGCTGTTCTTCATGATATACTTGAAAATATCAAGTATCTCTTCCTCAAATTCATTGTCGCCAAGCTTTTCCGCAAGTGCATCTGTCTGCTTTTTCTCCTGCTCCGGCTGTAAGATTGGGATTCCTGTTGCCTTCTTATATGATATAATCTCCTGAATGTGTGACATTCTGACCGCAAGCTGCTTAATTATTATATCGTCACATTCCCCAATCTTTGCGCGGATTTCCTCGATTTTGTCCATGGTGTGTCTCCTTACTTATGTGTGGTTTTCATATTGGATTTAGGTATTTAAGCGAAATATCGTCAAATTATAATCATTATAACTTCATGTTATAGTATTTCGCATTTTGATAACCACAAATTTCTTAGTCATAGTATAACAAGACTTTACCAATTTATCAAGCAAAATATTTTAATGCTTTAAAGTGTTATTGTGTCAGATATGCATCCACAATATCAGACGACACATTTTTCTCAATCGATTCATATATCGGCTGACACTTTGCGAATCTGCTCATGCACTTCATCGCTTAAGGTGATGATTTGTGTGCCATTGTCCTCGATAGTCTTTATCTTTGAGGCAATCCGCTCGTCAGACTGCTCTCTGGCGTACTGTTTCGCTGTCTCGGCTGCCTCACGGATAATCTGCTGCTGCTCATCTGTCAGTCCTTTCATGAACTCCTCGCTTACTATAAGCGATATCAGATGTGGCAGATGATTTGTCTCCACTACATAATCCTGCTGCTCGTAGAGCTTATTGGATACGATTACCTCATATGGATTTTCCTGCGCATCTATGGTGCCCTGCTGTAAACCGATATACACCTCCGAGAAAGTCATAGGTGTCGGGCTTGCTCCGAGCGCCTTCCAGTATGCCATATGATAAGAGTTTTCCATGGTACGGATTTTCTGACCCTTAAAATCAGCAAGGCTTTCTATCTTTTTGTTTGTTGTCATGACACGGAAGCCCTGGTCTGCATATCCCAAAAGCTCGTAGCCGCCGTCATTGTAGACCTGCTGCATGAGCTTCATAAACTTTGATTGTCCACATGCTCACGCACCTCATCAATGCTGTCAAAAAGTGCCGGCATATCAAATACTGCAGTATCCTTCATGAAAGTGACCTGCGGTGCAGTGTTCTGCACTACAAAAGGTATATCTCCATCCTTGCATGACTCGAGAAGCTCTCTGTCTCCACCCAGTACACTGTTTGGATACACACTGATTTTCATTTTGCCATCGCTTAATCTGTCCACTTCATCGGCAAATTTCTCTGCATATATCTGTGTCACGGTGTCCTCAGGACTTGAGCTGCCGAGAGGCCATGCGTAGCGCTGTACCCCGGCATCCTTAGCTGCAGCCTGCGAGCCTTCACCAGCTAAGCCGCACGCGGCAAGTCCTGCTGTAAGCGAAAGTATCATCATGACGGCTGCTTCTCTTCTCCACAATCTATATTTGCTATACGATTTACGCGGTTTATTATATTTACCGGCTTTTTTACATAAAAGCAAGCCAAATCTACTCATATTTTTCTCCAATTACAACTGTGTGCCTAAATGTCCTACAATCATCATTAAATCTGCTTATACCTGTTATTACATATTTCTGTACCGAATAGTTACTATTTCTCTATAATAAGCACAGACTGATTGCCGGAATAAATGTAAGCAGCAGAAGTGCCAGCAGGAAATATCCTATCATAGGCGCCGCCTTCTTTGCTATCCGCATAACCGGAACATCCGTCAGTGAGCTTGCCACAAACAGGTTTACTCCTATAGGCGGTGTGACAAATCCTATTGCAAGGTTTACGATCATGACCACACCAAAGTGGATCGGGTTCATTCCGATGCTCTGCACGATAGGAAGCAGAATTGGGCTTAAAATAAGGATAGCCGGTGTGGTATCCATGACCATTCCTACAATAAGCAGAAAAATGTTTATCACGATAAGAAGCACTATCTCATTTGTAAAATGTGCTAGTATCCATGCGCTGACTGTCTGTGGCACCTGCATGAGTGTGAGCACGCGTGAAAACGCGGTCGATGCGGCAAGTATAAACAATATAGGTGCGTATGTCTTCATCGCCTCCACCATGATGCCCCATATCTCTTTTACCTTTATGGATTTGTAAATAAAAAGACTTACAAAAAGCGCATAAAATACTGAAATCACCGCAGCTTCTGTAGGCGAAGCTATACCGGCGTAAATGCATCCAAGCACTATAACCGGGCTTAAAAGTGCCCATATACTGTCCTTCAATATGCTAAAAAGTCCCTTGCTTCTAAGCTCTGAGACCTTTGCATTTATCCTTTCCTTGTCCTCTCCATAGCGCTTGCAGTGATAATATGCATAAAACATAAGAAGCGCTCCTATCAAAAGTCCCGGAATGATTCCTGCAAGAAAGAGATCACTGACTGACTCACCGGTTGCCATCGCATACATGATAAAAGGTATGCTTGGCGGTATGATGACTCCGAGTCCTCCCGCAACCGCAACAATTGCCGTTGAAAAATCCTTTTTGTAGCCCAGCTCCATAAGAAGCGGAATGGTCATACTTCCTACAGCCGCAACAGTTGCAGGCGCAGAGCCGGAAATCGCTCCATAGAACAAACAGGTGATGATAACCGCACATGGGATTCCTGCGGTTCTTCCTATAACATACACAAAAATATCAAACAATTTTTGTGAGATTTTGCCGTGTGCCATGACGATTCCCGCAAGCACAAACATAGGCACCGCTAAAAGCGGGAAGCTGTCTATACCACCGAGCATAGAGCGGATAACATAGCTGGCACTGGCTGTAAAAGATGAGTCAAACGCGCCCGGCAGCACTGCCACTATTCCCAGGGAAATAGATACCGGAATAGCAATGACCAGACATACAAATAATATAAAACTACTGCTGCTGACATCTATTTCTCCTTTCTCTTTTCAGCTTTACTATGAATTGCTTCAATATCCTCCACAAGCTCTTTCTCTCGGTAAGTGTCTTCGACAACGGCTTCCTCTATAACCGAGGCAATACTGCCCTCCTCAAGAGGCTTTTCATCTTTTTTCAGGACAATTTTCCACTCGCCAAACCATCTTTGTGCAATGCGGAAAGCCGTGATTATAAAGCATACAAATGGTGCAGCCTGCACATAGTACATAGGGATACCGCAGGCAGGACTTACGACCGCTTTCGATAGTGTTCTTTAAATATATGAACGAAAAAGGTATCAAATATACGAAAACACAAACTCCACTGTCAGATTAAGTATCTTCCAGAGCGATTTTCCTCTCTTTGGAAAAAGCTGTATAAACTGGTCTAGCTTTATGGATATGCATTTACGTGTGCAAAGGCTGACACTCAAAAATGCCGACCAGATAAACAGGTATCTTGTGATTTCCTCAGACCATGAAAGCGACATGCCAAGAATATATCTGGAAAACACCTGAATGCCCATGATAAGAGTCATCGCAATCAGGAAAATGACCATTAAAAATTCTTCAAGATATTCATCCAGATAGTGCAGTATTTTCTTCATGAAATATCCCCTTTCCGTGAATAATTATACGTATTATTTTTACTGAATTATTGCTGTTTTTCCACGTAAATATTCACAATTTTATATATTACTATTTGTTATCATCTTCAAAATGGCGTCACAGCACATAGTTTACAGATGCCGAGGCGCCATTTTATTTTATCGCATGGTTTTATACAAGCTTTTCTTACATGCTCTTATGAAGTAATCCAAGTACCGTAGACAGATCCTCTACTCCCATCTGTCCGGGTGCAGATGCTTTCTTTGCGGCACCGAATGTCATTGAAGATCCGAATACCTCACCGCAGAGACGGCTTATAACACCTGTGCCTGCCATTGACATTGTGATGATTGGTCTGTCAGCGTAATCTGTAACCATTTCCTCTGTAGCTGAAAGAAGTGTGAGTACGTCTCGCTTATTCTGTGGCATAACTGCGATCTTAGGGATATCAGCTCCCATATCCTGCATCTTGCGAAGTCTGTAAACGATATCAGACTGTGCAGGAGTCTTGAAGAAATCATGATTAGAAGCGATAACCCTTGCACCTGCAGCATGTACGCCGTCGATGATCTTCTTTACGATGTCATCTCCTGTGAAGATTTCAACATCTACGAAATCAACATAGCCTGTCTGGGCAGCTTTGATATTAAGCTCTGCATAAGCCTCTGCCTCGATAGCTTTTTCTCCGCCCTCTTTTGAAGTACGGAATGTCATAAAGGATTGGAATATTTCCGAGAGCATCACGAAGCTCCTTTAATACTTCCTCAACCTTGTCAAACTCGAATACATTCTCGAACCAGTCAACACGCCACTCAACCATGTCAACAGGGATGCTGTCAAATGTTTTCGCTTCTGCGATGATGTCGTCTTTTGTAACGCCTACGATAGGAACGATGATTTTAGGTGCGCCTGCACCGATTTCAATATCTCTAACCTTAATGGTGTTCATGATTTTTTCCTTTCTTACCTTGTATTAGACTGTATGATAATTATACTCCCCAGTATAATGTAACGTATTAATCCTCTTTAGACAGCTCTACCATCTTAGTATAGCGCAGGTTTACGAATAATCCAAGTACCACGCCGATTGCTGTGAGCACGATGTTCATTACCATAACCTGTGATGGCTGCATCTTAGATGCTGCTGTAAGGATTGTGTAGTTGCAAAGTGAGGATGCGATCATTACAAGCGCTGTCACAGTTCCCTTGATCTTAGGGAAGAGCATGTTGCATACAGATGTTACGATCTGTAAAGTCCGCCTGCTCCTGCCCATCCGATGATGAATGCACCTGCGATCATGAGTGGCTTTGTCTGTCCGACTAACACTACTACCATTGTTGCAAGGCAGATTACAGGGTAAACAAGGATAAATCTGACATCTTTAATTTTTCTTGTCAAAAGTGCTGTTACAATAAGTGCAAGCATTGTTCCTGCTGAGTAGTATGACTGCATAACTGACGGATCAGCCCAGCCTACATTCTCTTTTGCAAAGTTCTGTGCACAGTTGAGCCACAGCTGGAAGGTTCCTGTACATGTAAATCCAATGATAATCATTGCTATTGACTCAACAGAAAAATGTGTGCTTTAAGCTTGCGATAAGTCCTTCTTTCTTTCCCTCTGCCTTTGCATCGCTATCAGGAAGCGGGAAGATCATTACTAATACTAAAAGTACAATGTAGATGATTCCACATCCGAAGAACAGTGTGTTGTATGATGTAAGTCCTGCTGCTGTTGTAGCAACTGTCATACCAAGTACGAATGGTAAGAGCATCTGTGCGATTGCGATGAAGAATTTGATTCCCATGGTAGCAACGCCAGGAGCTTTGTAAATAATCTCGGATACTGCCGGGTAAATACCGGTATCCAGGAATGAGTTTGCAATACCGCCAATGATAGCACAGATATAAGCAATCTGGTATCCACCATGTGTTCCTGCATTGAATGCAAGGGCAAGTCCGATCGTAGATAGCATAAGAGCCGCTTCCGATTGCTGTTGAAATACGGCGTCCGAGCTTATCTGATAAAGGGCCTGCAAACGGAAGTGCGATAAGACGTCCAAGTCCAAGGGCTGCCGAAATAGCTGTGATAGCCATAACCTGCACTCCCCATGAAGCTGCGAGAGCCTCCTTGATGACTGCCTGTCCGAGGATAGAGCAGCCCACTCCGTGTATAAAGTAGTTTAAGTAAAGGATTAATGCGCTAGGTAAATATTTTTTATTCATCAGTGTTCTCCTTAATTTCTGTCAAAATAATTCAATGTGATTTAATTTCTGCGGCTGATTAATCATCATATCTGATGTTCAGAACTTCTTTCATGTGCTCGATCGGCATATCTTTTCCTGTCCAGAGCTTGAAGGCTGCTGCTCCTGGAAGAGCATCATTCCAAGACCGTTCATTGTCTTGCAACCCACCTCTTTTGCCATAGAACGCATCTTTGTCTCAAGTGGAGAGTAAGGTACGTCAATTACGATCAGTTCAGGACGGAAGAATGATTTATCAGGTACAACAGACATTCCTTCTAATGGTTTCATACCAACACCTGTTCCGTTTACGAACATGTAGGAATCAGCCATCTCTTCTCTAAGCTTCTCCTTGTCATCAAGGTCGTAAAGAGTAGCCTTGCAGTCTGTCTTCTCGTTGATCTTTCTAACTGTCTCCTCAGCGTTTGCCCAGAACTTGTCATGGATGTTGAAGATTGACATTTCTTTGACACCGTCTAATGCAGCCTGAATCTCGATTGCTGTCGCAGCTCCACCAGCACCAGCGATTGTCATCTTCTTTCCGATAACATCGATGTCGTTATCCTTGAGCGCCTGCATGAAGCCGATACCGTCTGTGATGTGTGCTGTGAGTACTCCGTTCTCGTTTACTATTGTATTTACAGCTCCGCAAAGCTCTGCTGCAGGTGAAAGCTTGTCTAAGTACTGTCCTACAACTGTTTTGTTCGGCATTGATACGTTAGAGCCTACAAGCTTTAATGCTCTGATTCCTTAACCGCATCCTCAAGAGTGTTGTTATCAACCTCAAATGCCAGATAAGCGTAGTCAAGTCCAAGATATGCAAATGCTTCATTATGCATTGCAGGTGAGCTTGAATGTCTGATTGGATAAGCCATAAGTCCGATGAGTTCTGTGTGTCCTGTGATTCTCTCTGCCATGATTAAATCTCCTTCATTTTTAAATGTGATAATATTGATTATTCGTATTTTACTTAGCTATGTTTTCAACGATGCCCACTTCGTTAAAAACTTAACAACCTTTGATGATGATATTATAACGCATTATTTTCGGTACTTCCAATGCTTATTTTGTTATTTTTTAATAGCATTACTGTACCAATCATGTTATAATATACACAAATTCAGGCTATAATATTTGTAATTCATAGACTATATCTATTATTTTATGGAGATTTATGCATGACGCTCAATCAATTAAGTTATTTTTACCAAGCGGCAGTTCTGGAACACTTCAATCAGGCTGCCGAAAAAATGAATATCACAGAGCCAAGCCTCAGCCGTTCGATAGCTGCTTTAGAGGACGAGCTTGGCGTCACTTTATTTGAAAAGAGAGGCAGGAATGTAATACTGACCAAGGCCGGGGAGATTTTTTTAGAACACGTGTCTACTATTCTGGACGATGTAAAGAGAGCCGAGAACAAAATGCACCAGATTGCAACCGACGGTGGACACATCGATATCGCCTACGTATCACCTCTTGCAAAGGTGTTTATCCCAACTATCGTGCGCTCTTTCCTCACCGAAAAGGAAAATAAAAATATCACATTCAATTTCTTCAGGACATCACCTCTGTGAATATTGAGGGATTAAAAAGGCAGGTATGACATAATTTTCGGTTCATACTCGCCAGATGAAAATGGTATTGATTTTGTTCCTATTATAAGGCAGGAAATAGTTGCCATACTGCCTCCCGGCCACCCACTGACACTTAAGGATACCATGGAAGCCACTGATTTCGCAGACTATCCTGTGCTCGGCTATGCCAGACACTCAGGCCTTGGCAAGTACACCAGAAGCTTTTCAAGAAGCATGATGTATCGCCAAACTTCATATGTGAGTCACCCGATGAGAACGGCATCGCCTCCCTCGTGGCGCAGTGCTTTGGCATTGCGCTTGTCGCAGATGTCGATGCAATTCACCGCGATGACATCTGCATACGCCACCTCGTTTCGCATGAGTCATTCTCACACACTGTATACATGGGCTACATGACAGGCAAATACCAGCTTCCGGCTATCAAGCGCTTCATAGAGTTTGTGCGGGAAAGCTGCAGCTAGGCAGTCTCCTCGATCACAAACCTGATAAATGCCTTCGCAACCGGTGATAAATATCTCTGCTTAAGCGTTGCCAGATACACCGCTCTCTCATAAGGAGGATTGTATATATCAAGCGTCTTTACAGAAAGTGACCGAAGTATTGGAATATCGCATCACAGCTATTCCAAAGCCCTGCGCCACAAGACCCGCCATACTCGAATCCTCCTCCATCTCGAAGGCTACCTTCGGAAACTGTCCTATCTCCTCAAACATCTGGTCAATGACCGGACGCAGACCGCTGCCCTTCTCAAAATAAATCTGCGGATACTCTATTGTGTCCCGCAAATCCACACTGTCCTTTATGGAAAGCGGATGGTCCATGGGCACTGCGAGCACAAGCTTCTGATTCGCAATCTTCTTAAAATCTATATCCTGTTCCCCATCCTTATAAGAAGAAAAAACTATGTCATATTTGTCATCCTTTAGTCCATCTATAATCTCACCGGTTGTTCCAACCGTAAAATGAAATTCTATATCATAATCCGGGTATGCATTGAGAAATTTACGCACCAGCTTTGGCGCAAACTCACTTCCCATCGTATATATATATGCCAGATGTATGATTCCATGCCTGCTGCCATTGACCTCCTGAATGCGCTGCACACCCTCATTAAGCACCTTTAATGATTCCCCAACATACGGCAGAAACATCTTCCCATATCTGGTCAGCACGACATTTCTTCCCTTTTTCTCAAACAAACGCGTGCCAAGCTCCTGCTCTAGCTGTGAGATTGCATGGCTTAAAGACGGCTGCGTAATCGACAGCATCTGTGCCGCCCTCGTATAATGTTCTTCCTGCGCCAGTACCTTGAAGTACTGCAATTGACTCAGATTCATAGTACACCCCTGTGTATTTATATATTTATTCGCCGGATGTCCGCTTGCCCTGCGCTGCACACCGGTGGTATATGCTCGATTTATGACGTGTCGTGTGGGAGTTATATGCCGCCTCAAGCAAAAGTGGCGCGGAAAATACTCGTTCAAGCAACACAGCCTTTAGTATACCAGTAAAGTAAAAAGCGCGTTTGATTTTTCGCGCCTAATAAACTCTGTTTGAGGCGGCATTTACTCCCACTAGACTAAGGAATTATGAGAGCATATACCACCGGTGTGCAGCGCATGGCAAACGAACCTCCGGCAAATGCTCACAACAAAGTCTAGAAATAATATACACCATTTGATAGACAAAAACTATAGATTTCGTATAAAAGATGCATTGGACATTTATACATTTTTGCTGTACCTTGAATGTAACAAGAGTGCATTGCTCTTTTTGATTGTTAAAAAAATCACATACTTTGTATATCGCAGCCTTTGATAACAAATATTGACAATCAGTTTAATGAAACAAAACTATAATGTAATGAGAGCAATTTACACTACCGCGTGCCCACCCGGTTAGCAGATTAAGGAGAAAAAATACTATGAAAAACAAATATCCACATATTTTTGAGCCAATTACAGTACGAAGAATGACAGTAAAGAACCGTATCGTCATGACTCCAATGGGAACTAACTACGGTGAGCAGAACGGAGAAATGAGCTTTCTCCACATCAACTACTATGAGCAGAGAGCAAAGGGCGGCACTGGTCTCATCATCGTTGAGAATGCTAGTGTTGACTCTCCGCAGGGTTCAAACGGAACAACACAGCTTCGTATTGATTTGGACAATTACATCCCAAGACTTTTCAAGCTCTGCGAGAGTGTTCACAAGCATGGTGCATGTATCGCGATACAGTTAAATCATGCCGGTGCTTCTGCAATGAGCTCACGTATCGGAATGCAGCCTGTATCAGCATCAGACGTACCTTCAAAGGCAGGCGGAGAAATCCCAAGACCTCTCGAGAAGGATGAAATCATGCATATCGTAAAGAAATACGGTGAGGCAGCCAAGCGTGCCCAGATCTGTGGCTTCGACGCTGTTGAAATCCACGCAGGACACTCTTATCTTATCAGTCAGTTCCTTTCACCTATCACAAACAAGAGAACTGACGAGTTCGGCGGCTCAGCTGAGAACCGTGCAAGATTTGCAAAGCTGGTTATCGAGGAGGTTCGTAAGCAGGTTGGACCTTTCTTCCCTATTTTCGTCCGTATCAGTGCAGACGAGCTCATGGAGGGTGGAAACACACTTGAGGATACACTTGAATACTTAAAATATCTTGAAAAAGAAGTTGATGTATTCGACGTTTCCTGCGGTCTGAACGGTTCCATCCAGTACCAGATCGATGCAAACTACTTACCTGACGGATGGCGCTCATTCATGGCAAAGGCTGTAAAAGAGAAATACAACAAGCCATGTATCACAGTAGGAAATATCCGTGACCCACAGGTAGCCGAGGATATCCTTGCAGGAGGCGATGCTGATTTCATCGGTATGGGCCGTGGACTTATCGCTGACCCTGAGTGGGTTAATAAGGTAGAGTTCGGAAATGTGTGCGATATCAGAAAATGTATTTCCTGTAATATCGGATGCGCCGGACACAGAATCGGTCTCAACCAGCCAATCCGCTGTACAGTAAACCCTGCCGTAAACAGTGTTGAGGCTTACATGAAGACAAAGATAAACAAGCCTTGCAACGTGGTTGTAATCGGTGGTGGTACTGCCGGTCTTGAGGCAGCCTGCACAGCAGCAGAGGTTGGATGTACAACCTTCCTCATTGAGAAGAAGGCAGAGCTTGGCGGACTTGCATCAGTTATCTCCAAGATTCCTGACAAGAAGCGTCTTGCAGACTTCCCTAACTACATGATTCACCGTGCAAGCAAGCTTCACAACCTGTTTGTTTTCAAAAATACAGCAGCAACAGTTGATATGGTAAAGGCCTTAAACCCTGATATCATAGTAAACGCAACAGGCTCTGTACCTACTCTCCCACCTATCACAGGTCTTCACGACCTCGTTGACAAGGATGGCACAAATGTTGCAACAGTCCTTAAGATGATTGAGCGCATCAATGAGTATCCTGAGGATATGAAGGGACAGAAAATCGCCATCATCGGCGGTGGTGCCGTAGGTCTTGACGTGATGGAATTCTTCACAGAAAGAGGCGCAGAGGTAACAATGGTTGAGATGCTTCCAATGATTGGAAACGGACTTGACCCTGTCACAAAGTGTGACACAAACGCAAAAATGGCAAAATACGGTGTAAAACAGATGACCAACACTGCTCTGCAGGAGGTTAAGAATGACCGTTTCATCGTAAAGAATCCAGAGGGTGAGATTGAGGAAATCCCATTTGATTACGGATTCATCTGCCTTGGTATGAGAGCCAACACACCTGTTCTTTCAGAGATTGATGAGGCCTTCAGTAATACCAATGTTGAAATCGTAAATATCGGAGACAGCAAGCGTGCCCGCAGAATCATTGAGGGTACAGAGGAAGGTAGAAATATCTTAAACGTGCTTGCCCGTCACGATTATTTATAAATTCTCCTTTAAAATAATAAACCTAAAAACTCCTAAAAAACAACAGCTCGCGGAAACCGCGAGCTGTTGTTTTATCATATTCCTGTATAACAGGAAGCTATCTAATGATATTGTAATAAGAACTTAAATCTAGCTGAAGAACAGTTTCTTCACATCATCAACCGGCATATCCTGTCCTGTGTAAAGCTTGAATGCGGCGACGCCCTGCCATAAGAGCATTCCCTTTCCGCCTACACATGTGCAGCCTGCCTCTTTTGCTTCGCGAAGAAGCTTTGTCTCCTCCGGATTGTAAACTGCATCTGCAACTACAAGCCCCGGTCTGAAAGCTGAAAGATCTTTTACCACACTCTGATCATCCAGAGGCTTCATGCCAACGATCGTTGCATTTGCAAAGATATCGCTTGACTGGATTTCCTCTGTCATCTTGGCTGTATCATCAATATCGTATACATTTACAACACATTCAGGAACTGCTTTTTTGATCTTCTCTGCAGTCTGTAGTGTACGCTCAAAGAAAGCATCATTTTTGTTGAAAATAGTAATCTCACGAGCTCCGTCCAATGCGCACTGCACCTGGATAGCTGTAGCGGCTCCGCCGCCTCCGGCAACTGTGATTTTCTTTCCTTTGATGTCAATTCCGTGATCCTTTAAGTTGTGTACGAATCCCTCACCATCTGTGATGTGTCCTGTAAGCTTGCCGTTGTCATTTACTATAGTGTTTATGGCTCCGATAATCCGGGCTGCCGGTGAAAGCTCGTCCATGTACTTTGCAGCCTCTACCTTATCGCATGGTCACATTACATCCACGCATGTTGAAGGTCTTCATTGCTGCAATAGCATCCTTAACCTTGTCTTCTTTTATATCAAATGCAACGTATGCATAGTCCAGACCAAGTTTTTCAAAACTGTAATTGTACATAGCCGGTGAACCCGAATGACCAACCGGTGATCCTATGAGTGCTAATAAGCCTGTGTGACCTGAAATACGCTTTTCCATTGTAAATCCTCCTAAGTGTTTCGTTTTGTATTATGATAACTCTTTTATAAGACATGCGCAAGCACTTTTTTCATTTAAAGCGTTAAAGTTTATTTTGTTCTTTTCCTCATCTTTATATATTCACGAAATACAGGTCTGATTGGCTCAGAAATATCCTCCGGAATATCATCCACATCAAAAAACTTAAGCTCCTCGACTTCCTCCTCCTGGCGCTTTATGGTGCCATGATATTTGCGGCATATGTATATGATTTCCACATTATAGACTTCATCGCCGTTCGGATAGATGTAGTGAGTCTCCTCGCCTGAATTGATATAAAACAGCTCCATCTCGTCTGCAACAAGTCCCATCTCCTCAAAGAGTTCTCTTTTGCGGCCTCCTCAACAGTCTCTCAAGCTCTATAGAACCGCCTGCGTAGCCCCACTGGTGATTGTCTGTGCGCCTTCCGAGAAGCACCTGTCCGTTTTCATTTTCAACGATGATGCTCGCTCCCGCCTGCAGTAAAGGGGCATGTCCGACCACCTTTCTAAGATCCATTATATAATTGCTCATTTTGTATCCTTTCTTATTTTACCAGTTCTTCTATTATACACTCATGCACTTTAGTCTTTTTATCATAATTAATACCGACAAGTAAAATATTTCCGGTATACTGTAAAACAGACTGCGGATACTGTCTGTCTTTTATTTGGTTTATAGCAGTTTTACGTCTTTATTCCATTTAAGTTCAACAACCAAAGCCGGATAATCCATGACATATTCCTGTTTAGGAATGAATACAAAATCAGCAAAGCCTCTGCCTGTTGGCATTTCACGTACAGGCTTAAAATAATATTTCATGGCCGAAATATATCCTATGGCAAGCACACTACTCAATGAATTTTCATTATGGTACTGTATAGTGGAAGCATACTCGTTGTGAATTTTATCAATATATTCCGCAACCACTTTTTCTTCCATATCAAGCGTTGCCTCAAGAAGCCGTTCTGACTGGGTTTCAAACTCTATAAGCTCGTTCCACTTATCATCCTCAACCGCATTCATAAACTCCATACGAATTTCCTCATTCGGAATATATGCCATCTGCCGTTTCTGATCATATGCCAGATATCCAAGGTGTATAAGCAGCGTCATAACATCATTTTTATTTCTGAATGTAACCATGTCGTTCTGAAATGTAGTAGTTTTAACCTCTGTTTCTGCACCTGAAATCATTTCAACTATAGCACTCTTAAGTCCATCAAAATCCTTATTTATAAGTGGCTGGATAGAGTCATATGTGCCTGTCTGGCTCCAATAGCTTTGAAAATTCCCCCATTTAATTACATTACTCACAGCTTTTGGATTATATATATGATATTCACCCAGCAGGTAACCATCATACCATTTCTTCACAAGTTCAAAATCACGTCCGGACTTTTCGCATAATTTCTTCACTTCATCCTCTGTAAAACCAATATAATGCGCAAATCCCCAGGAGATATCATAGTGAATTCTTCAAAATTATTAAGTGCCGACTGTGTCTTAAGCTTCTTAATCGGCAAGATTCCGGTCAGATATGCAAGCGCAATATATCTTGTAGCCGATGAACCTTTAAAAGTCCTCTGAGAAAATTAATATACTCCTCCTGTACCGACTGATTATTTGCCTCATCGCGAACCAGAACATCCCACTCATCTATTATCACTATGAATCTTTTTCCTGTCTGTGCATTTATTTGTGAAAGCATATCTGAAAGCGTAACTCTCCCTTCAACCTTCACATCCGAAATGCAAGTTTAAGCTCAGCGTCTGTATTCTCTATAATATATGATACAACATTTTCCGGACCTTTTGCCGGTTCTATACACCACTGTATATCCAGATGCAGCACATCATATTTATTAAGATATTTCTCAAAGCTACCCTTCTTACTTATATCATATCCCATAAACAGTTCTCTCGAATCACAGCCCATGCTATAATATGCAGCCATCATATCTGCTGTAATAGATTTACCGAATCTGCGCGGTCTGCTGTTACATATAAATTTTGATGTGGTATTTATCACACTGTTTGTGTAATCCAGCAAACCTGTTTTATCAACATATATCTCAGAGTTAATGACATCCTGGAATGAACTGTTATCCGGATTTAAAAATCTTCCCATAGTCTCTCCTTTTAAAATCTCATCAAGCAAAAAATCCGCTGTACTATAATACCTATAGTATAGCGGATTTCAAATATGTTTTCCATATATAAAGCACATAAAATTCATCAGCTCACAGCCCTGTATTCCTCAAGCGCTTCCTTAGCCCTTGGCGTAAGCCTGCGTGGAACCGAAATCTCAACAGTCACATACTGGTCTCCCTTTACTGAAGGATTCTTCATGCTCGAAATACCCTTGCCCTTGAGACGTATCTTGCTGCCGCCCTGTGTACCTGCCTTGATGCTGCACTCCACATCTCCATAAAGAGTATGCACCCTCGCCTTACCACCGAGAGCCGCTGTCGTAAACGGAACACGGATTGTACTGTATACATTCTGTCCCTTCCGCTCAAACTCACTGCTCGGTGTCACATTTACGTTGAGAAGCACATCTCCGGCTACACCACCGTTTCTGCCCGGATTTCCCTGTCCTTTAAGTCTGACTGTCTTGCCCGACTCGATTCCTGCCGGAATATGGATGGACAGATTGGAAACCTTGCCTGTGGACGGATCCTGTAACGAAATAGATTTCTCGCATCCAAAACAGCCTCGTCAAATGAAATCGTAAGGTCAGCCATAACATCAGAACCCTTGCGACCGGCTGAACTTCTGCCACCTGAGAAATTACTCCAGCTACCGCTATTTCCAGTAAATCCACTGTTACCACTTGTACTCCAGCCACTGTGATTACCGCCACCATGTGAAAACATATCTCCGAACATTGAGAAAATATCATCCATATCCCCGAGCCGTTCTCAAAATGAAATTCTGATTAAATGGTCCGCCATTTGAGCTGTATGAGCCACTGAAAGAGCCATTGCCGCCGAAGCCGCCAAATCCACCAAAGCCACCCTGTGCAGCCTGTCTTGCAGCCTCCTCGGAAAAGCCATCCTGCAGACCAGCAAAGCCAAACTCATCATAAAGCTTACGTTTTCTCGTCACTGAGGACATTGTATGCCTCCGTGACATCCTTGAACATCTCCTCAGCGTGCGGATTGCCTGCATTTGTATCAGGATGATACTTCTTTGCCAGCTTACGATAAGCCTTCTTTATTGCCTCTTTATCCGCACTCTTGTTCACTCCGAGAGTCTCATAATAATCTCTCTTTGCTGCCATTATACTCACCTGCCTTTCTATTTACCTGTAACAATTTATCATCATAATTAAACAATATACATTACACCATATAGTATAAGCGGACTGCACAGGCAGCCCGCTTATCATTTGCAATATCTGATTATCCCTCGATGGAGATACATTTCTTTTCCTCAACCTGTGGTTTAGGCTGCTTCTTTGGAATATCCAGGCGAAGGATTCCATGCTTGAAGGATGCCTTTATGTCATCCTGCTCAATCTCGTCACCCACATAGAAGGTTCTCTGACAGCTTCCTGAGTAGCGCTCTCTGCAGATATACTTCTTGCCCTCTTCCTCTTTCTGATCTTTCTCTAAGCCTTTCTCTGCTGTAATGGTCAGATAACCATTCTCTAAAGAAGCCTTAATCTCATCCTTTTTGAATCCCGGAAGATCCATCTCAAGCTCATAGCCTTTATCGCTTTCCTTGATATCGGTGAGCATCATTCTCTTTCCGTTGTGTCCGTATAATTTCTTCTGTGCCTTCTGTACGTCCCTGTCATCAAACCAAGGATCATTGAACCATGGATCACTGAAAAATGTATCAAATAAGTTGTTGTTTGTAGTTGTTAATAACATAGGTCATACCTCCTTACATACCTGTAACTTTCCTTTTGGAAATTTGCTTTCTTTTGTTTACAAGTATGTTATAGCACCATTATTAGCACTCGTCAATAGCGAGTGCTAATAAAAATTATAAACTTTTTATTAACCAGCACAGCACAACCTTATCTTCTGCGGATAATACTGCAGCACCATATACAGCTTCATCTTATCTACACTGTTCCAGTCTTTCTTTGATACCTGCTGCTCATTCATTGTATATGGTATAACAAAGGACGCCTCCTCACCGGCATTAAGCTTTATCTCCAAAGCTTCCAAAGTTGGATTTAATTTAAAAAACAGCTCCATGTCATACTGATTACCATTAGTTCCCATTTCAAACGCAAGGCTTGTAAGATCAAGTGATGTTGTATCGTCCTTTACTTTGGTAACTGACAAGGTTATAAGCCCCACACGCACACTGTCAAAAGGACTTTCTGAGCCATCATCCATCTGATTATATACATAATCCGGACATTTTTCTTTTAGGAGACTGCCATCGCCCCACTCCCATCCGGTCTGCTTTATCTCATAATTTCCAAGCTTTATAGTGTCATTTTCTGTATATGTGATGACCTTTGGGGATGGATAGCAATGATTCAGATAAACAATCCTTGCCAAAACAGCAATCATCACAATTCCTATGAGTATTCCCGATAAAAGTCTTACTTGTTTTGATTTCCTTTGCTTCATAATAAATTCTCCTCGTTACTTCAATTTAAACCTTCCGCTGTCCACCAGATAGATTACATCGGATAGATTTTCAAGCTCATCCTTATCGTGAGAGCTAAGCAGTATAAGACTTCCTTTATCACGCATATCCCTTATGATTTCTGACAGTTTTTCCTGTCCCTCCTTGTCCAGGGCGTTAAAAGGTTCATCCAGCAAAAGAAGCTTTGGTTCCTCCATAATGGCACAGGCAATACCCAGTCTCTGCTTCATTCCAAGAGAATATTTTCTATACTTTCTCTTATCCTGTGGGTTCAGTCCAACCGTTTCAAGTGCCCTGCTTATATCAACTTCACCTTTATTTATTGATGCAAGCATTTTTAGATTGTCATAGCCTGTATAACTATCTATAAAGGCAGGATTCTCAATAAGCATTCCTATCTTTTCCGGAAAAGCCATATTTTTTCCAAGCACCTTTCCATCAATCCTGATGCTACCGCTTGTAGGATACATAAGTCCGCTTACCGCTCTCATCAGCATTGTCTTGCCGGAGCCGTTTACGCCCTGAAATCCATATATATTACCACTTTCCAGTGTCATGCATACATCATCGAGTACCAGAGCATCCTTTATCTTTTTAGAAACATGTTCTATCTCTATCTTCATAAAATACCTCACAAAATATTCTTTCTGTTAAAATACACACTTCCGAGCACAACAGAAACCACCGTCACAATAATGCAGCTTATTATTCCGTCAGCCACATCCATTCCGCCCGCACAGAGCCTGTTGTTTCTGATGATCATAAGATAATTGCCCATAAGAAACGGACTCACCCAGTAAACAGACACCACAAGATAAACTATTGAAACAATATATCCAGCGATTGCACCGGCAAAAATACTGATAGTAAGCTGCACCACCGCAATTGTACAGGCGCATATCATTGGCAGTATCAGCCATACAAGCACTTCATTTCCAGTCGAAAACTGCTGCATATCTATTCCCATTTCCATGAGCATATCATCAGGCTTTGTGCTCCACTTCCCGATTGCACATGTCACAGCCGCAAGAACCAGTATCATTGCAGCATAATACACGATCACATTTATGACCGTCCATATATACTTACTCCATAACCACTTAAACCTGCTGCCTGACAATATCAGTGTCTTTTTGCCTGCACCATACAAATCTGACGATGGATAAAATCCTACCACAAAAAATAAAAACGCATAAAGCAAAAACCATGACACCGGAATGGTGAATACGCTGTCATCTGTCTTTATGTATGGCGGCATACCCTGAAGTATATTTGTAAAGTATGCCAAAAATCCAAACTCCGGTGAATTCACACTAAAATCACTGACGGTGATAAATGAAAAAAATACAAATATGAATACTCCGACTATCCATTTTATCTTGTTTTCCCTAAATCCTTTTCTGATATCATATAAGATCAGATTTGCAAAAATTCTCCTATTCATAAGCAACAAGCTCTTTCTTTACCGCATGTATGTAAAATATAACATTTACCACTATAAGGATAATAAATGCACAGATTACAACCCTGATATCATTTCTAAACGGTGCACTTGGCCTAAGAAACATTACCGGTGATAAACTCACCCTGTTTACAAAATGAACCATGCAGAACACAAATATGTATATGATAAACGGTGTCAGCAATATCCAGAACCGGTTTCTTACAAAATTAACCGCCCACAACACTGCACAGTTTAAAAGTCCCCAGAAGCAGCCATCAATCAGCACAAAAATCAGATTGTATACAAGTGGATGTGTATAAAATACCCCTGACATGATATCCATTGCCGCTACCGGAAATGTGCCTGTTCCTACCTGTGGTATTACCATCGGAAATACCATTGCAGTAAGAAGAAAGTCAAACACCAGTGGTATCATTCCAATAAGCGCACCGCTTACAAATGCAGCTCCATATTTTGCTCTTATATAATCGCTCTTCTTTCCTCTTGATATGATCTGGGCAGCATACCCTGATTTAACATCAAAATAAAAGCTTCTGCCATACGGTATTGCACACAAAGCAGGCATTATCAGATAAAGCAGCAACGGCTGCACACTTGCATTATCCGCACCTATCCATTTCTCATATGCAGACAACGGATACGTGTCAGAGTAAACATACATCCTCCATATCCACACATTTTCCATAAAATGCCATACACATATTGCAAACGCAACACACAATGTGGCAGCAAACAATCTATTTCTAAAAGCACGTTTAATTTCGAGTTTAAATATTCTATTCATAACTACAGCTCCAGTTTAAAATATTTCTGCACCGTATCATTGGTTTTTGAATCTTTGCCCTCTATACAATAATAAATATACTTAGAGTCTTCAGGTATTCCCTCATCCTGAATAATATATCCAAGCTCTGATGTAATACACTCGCCTTTGCCTAAAACATAATGATATACGTCACTTTCATCTCCTCCAAGCCAATAGTTGTCTATATATACACAATCTGAGTTTTCCTGTATTCTCTCCATATCATCCTTGATGGCATACAGAACACCCACATTTCTATTACCTTCAATCTGCTTATCATCTCCATCCTTATAAGTGATTGTCAACGTTATAAAAAGATAACTATAGCCATTGCTTTCGGTTATAATTTTCATCTATATTTCCTTCACAGCTATCTTTCAAAAATCTGCAACAGTATCCTTATTTCTGTTTCCAAACTCCGTTGTATGCTCGTACTTTTCAATTTTATAAGTAATTCCATTTATCTCAATTGTATCATCAACTGACACGATATCGTCTTTGTTAACATACTCCGCATCCTGCACATACGTAGCGAGCCTGGTCTACTACACCGGTGTCACCTTCTTTCTTTGAAGCCTCATCCTTTACAATACCGGATTTTCCCTCTAGCCTGGCATTTGAATGTGAGCAGGCTGAAAGCCCGCTGCCATCATAATCACCGCCATTATTGCTGTAATTTTTTTCCTCTTCATACTCTTTCTTCTCCTTTGCTTGCTGATGTTTAATTGTTATGATGATTATAAACCTGTGATGTGTCATAGTTGTAAAATAACAAAAATCCATTGCAATTTTAATTATTGCAATGGATTTTTGTCACGACTTTACTATCAACCTATTTATCAGAATATCTTTTTATTAAGTCTATTTACTTATCCGATACCACCTTACAGCGCTTCTTATGAAATGCAATTCCGTATTTTATGATATTGCATCTGCCCTCTTCACGAAGTACAGCATCATATCTGCGTGTATTTATCTGATTCATTGCATCTTCACAAGATTTATCCAATCCTTGAAAAGACGTTGCATATTTGACCTCTATGATAATTCCCGAATCAGGATCCTCCGGTTTTATGATAATGTCACTGAATCCATCCCCTGATTCCCTGTTCGATTTGATCAGCCAGTTCGGATTGCTTCCTCTCAAAAGGCCAAGCAAAAGACCATGGTAGAAATTTTCTTTCTGTCTATCGCGAGCCTTAGTGTCCAGAATACTTATCATACGATCCATGATTATATTGAGCTGTCTCTGAATCTTTTCAGTGTCAGCCTCAAGAATAGCCTTTGACAGCACTCTGATCTCATCATTGTCCTTTGCTACAACTTCCTTGAACCATTCCTGTATCTGCAGAATAAAACTTCTCTGACCTCTTTGTTTGGGATAACAAGTTTAAGTGCATAATTCTCACTATCCGGCAATCTCACTTCACCTACTTTTGGGTATCCTGTAGTAAAAGTACACTCCATATATTATCTATATTTTTGTCTATTTCATTGTACGTAAGTTCAAGATGAACCACTTTTTCAATAGACTCTCCGGCAATTAAGCGCTCAACCTCATCCTTGGTTGTCGAATCAGCTATATTTATAAGGCGTCTTACAAGGCTGTTTCCGCTACTGTTTATCCAGTAAGTCTGTGGTCTGGCAGTTGGATTGGCAACAAGATTGTCCACATAATTTATAACATCCCAAGGACAGTATACATCCACATTACCAAAATGATAACCATCATACCACTCCTTTGCCTCTTCAAAATGTGATGCCAGTCCATAGTCTGCAAGAAGATTTTTCACCTCATCATCCGAAAATCCAAACTGCTCGTCAAATCTGGCATCAAGAATCGATAAAACTTTAAAATTATTTATTCCGGTAAAAATGCTTTCTTTCGAGATACGAAGACACCCTGTAAGAATTGCAAATTGTAAATAATCATTTGTTTTTAAAACTTTTCCCAAAATACCTCTGATAAGCTCGACCATTTCATCGTAGTAACCGTGCTGGAATGCTTTATCCAGCGGTACATCATATTCGTCTATTATAAAAATAGTATTCTTGCCATAGTGTTTAGTCAAAAGCTGAGATAACACTTTTAATGATGAAATAACCACACCATCACTCATATGATATTTTCCATCTTTAATCTGTATAATTCCCTGATACTGCTCTTTTTCATTTTACTAAGCTTATCACTATTCATTAGGAACGAAAATCCATTTGCTATTTCACCTATTATCTGGACAAGTGCATCATATGCCCTGTCAAACGTTAACCCGTTAACATCTTTAAATGATATAAACACAACCGGATATTTTCCCATGTATTCATTGCATAAAGCTGTATTTTGTGAAATATACAAGCCATCAAATATAGATTTATCCGTACCTATTTCAAAAAAGCTCTTAAACATACTCATATTAAGAGTCTTACCGAAACGACGCGGACGGGTAAAAGATTTACTTCTCCCAATTTTGCAGGAGCTGCTCTATAAGCCTCGTTTTATCTATATAATAAAAGCCCGATTTTCGTATTTTTTCAAAATTATCTATTCCAACCGGTAATTTTAATGTTCTATCCATCAAAGCCTCCATAAAAATCCGCTATAACTGTTAATCATAGTATAGCGGATTATTTTATAAAATACAATAATTGTGTTATTGGGATAATATACTTCTTTGGCTAACAATTGTCTCTGCATCTAATTCATAGACGCAATCACATAATAAATCTATATCTAATGGATTATGACTTGCAAGAAGAATAAGTTTTCCTTCTAGTATTTTATTCATTCTCTCACTATCTTTCCAGCCTCCATCTCATATACCTCATCGCATAAAATATCTATATCCTCAGAAGAATGAGATGCCATAATAATGGTTTTACCTTCATCTTTCATCTGCAATAATAAACTGCGCATTTCAGTAACACCTTTTTTGTCCAACCCATTAAAAGGTTCATCTAAAACTAAAATATCAGGATTTTCCATTATTGCCTGCGCAATCCCAAGTCGTTGTCTCATTCCAAGTGAATACTTTCCGACAGCTTTTGTCCTCTGGATTTAACCCTACTCGTCTTATAGCATTCTTTATATCATCATTTGTGATTTTTTTATTTAAATCAGCAAGAAATTTCAAATTCCAATATGCCGAATAGTCTTTTAGGAATCCAGGTGTTTCAATTATCAATCCTACATTTTTAGGCATGTCCACATCTTTGCCGATTACTTTATCTGAAACTGTTATTTCTCCCGAATCTAATAATATGAATCCACATATGCTTTTAAATAAGACTGTTTTTCCACTGCCATTTCTACCTATTATTCCATATATTCTTCCTTTATATATTTCAAGTGAAACATCATTCAGTACAACCTGCTCACCAAATTTTTTATAAGCATTTTTTATAGATATTACCAATTCATTCATCAAATCATCTCCAATACATTCAATGTACACTTTTACCTTTTTCAAAATATATGTAATTAATATAATAATTACAAGTATTTCAACCGTAACAATATATATAATTGATATCGGATTACTTTTCCTCATAAATATGAATATATTTGTCCAATGAATTACAGACATATACTGAAGCTTATAAAGCCAGAACACGTCTATAAGATTCGAAAATACAATCATCGCTGCCGCTATAGAAGCCCCAAATATTCTATTATTTCCCAAATTTGCAGCAAAATTATTAGCCCAACAATAAAACCGGCTGATACATTTAATAAAAATGTTATTAAACATGCTATTATTGGTGAAAAATATATAACCGCTTCTTCATGCAATACAACACCTGCAAGTGCAGGATTATGAGATAGATTAATCCAAATATCTCCCCATTTTGCCGAGGGCGCAACCCATGGAATAAATACAATAATGCTTACAAAAAACATCCATGCAAAATATATGACATTTGCTAACAAAATATATAATATTTGACCACAAAACCATTTTTTTCTGCCTAATCTGGAAAGTGTAAATAATTGGTGTTCATCAATAAATGGTGCATTACATAACAAAAGGATTATCCCAAAATAAAATAACATTCGTGTTATTGAATCATCCATTTGAAATGTAAAAAAAAATGGTGTAACTGAGAGTCCTTTTAACGCTGCATAGTTTTTATACTATCACTTCTTATGTACGTAAAAACTGCTACAGCCAAAAACGCAATATATACCCTGTAATTATTGCGCCATTTTCTAATATTACACCACATACTTCTAAACATTTTGTATTCTCCTTTTCATCTTCCAATAACACAATTTATACATAATAAAACAATGCAACCAGAATAGCATATCGCGTAAAGCCAATGATATAACATATTATCAAATATATGTGTAAATGCGAAATACACACAGGATGGTAATAAATATATATTACTACACCATTTATTCAACAGAGTCATAACCATATACAAAATCAAAATCGGAGCTGCCGTCCCGACAAATATATTAGGAATAAAATTGTAACTGTAACCGCAAGACAGGATAAAGTTCCACATAACAATGAAAAGATTAATCCTGTCCAAACATTTTCTGTAAAATATGCCCAATCTCCAATAATACCATTTCGTGGCATATAACCAAGTATAATAAGTGAAAATATAATTAACACTCCAAAACTATAATTGATAGCAAAGCACTAATACTTCCCCAAATAAATGCCGAAATCAACTCTGCTTTTATATAGTCTTTTTTTTTCGTCTTTGCAATTATGAATTTTATATATCCGCTTTGCAAATCCTGGCACAGGTTTAGTCCTCCGCCAAATACACTTAAAATATAATACAAAATAATAAAGCCTGATGAGATGCTAACAGCTACTATATCATTAAATGATGCGCTCTCTTTCTGTTGTATGATTGCTCCCAGCCCATTTATATATAAAGCTGCAATCATTCCAATAATGCATAAATATGATTTTTTGCTGTGAAAACTTCTAGACATGCACATTTTCAAATCTATTATCATTGTATTCTATATTCCTCCCCTGTATATGCGTCATATACATCATAAAGAGCCATTTTTGCGTATAACTGTTTTCTCCTGTCACCAATTGGTTTTGATAGTAGTAAACCACCCAAACAGGCTTAATATCATAAGTTTCATTTTTATCTGCAAACAACATATATTCTAATGATATTTCGCTTACCTCAATATCCCCGGATGTTACGTATTTTTTTAGTTTATCAACCTCTTTTGAAAGTATAGACGATGGATGTAATATCTCACCAGTCTCAGTTGTCTCGACCCAATCATACAATGGTGGAATATCTAAAACGAAATTCCCTTTTCATCCATAGCTATTACCAAATGATTTTCTTGATTTGCATAACCCGTTAACGCTTCATTTTCGGGCATCTGCTATATGGAATACCATACACGTCCGGAAACATAAAAAATACATATGTATCATTTTGTTTATCTGTATCATCCTCTGGAAATATTAATGTATTTTTGTCATCAAGAACGTATAATTCATTTTTTCACAAACATTAATTTCAAGTTCTTTCGCTGTTTTAACCGCTAATTCTTCCGCCTCTTCGGCAGACATAAACATTAGTTGTTTGTCAGTTCTAAACTTATCTTTATCATTAAACGGTGAGTAATATGTGCCAAATTTAGACGCACTAACAGCAAGCTTTCCGTCATGCGTCTCGGCTAAAGCTGAATCATTTCTGATTGCTATGCTATCCTGAGTATAATTGTTATCCCATAAATAAATCTCATTACCATTCTCCGATCTGTGGCTTTGTACACATACATCCTTATTTAGATTAATCGCTTTTGCTAATTTTTCCATCAGATCATAGCATTTATCCTTATTTTCCGAAAATTAATAGCCTTAACTTTTCCACTTTTAACGTAATAACTTGTTGCATCCCAGATATTAATTTCTGAATCAATGTTCAGCTTATCATTTACAACGCATTTTATATTTTGTGGAAGTTTTCCTATCTGTTCTTCGTCCAAAGAATTTAGCACATTTTCATAATCATTTAAGTCTGTGGTATTAGCTTGTGTACCATCATCTATTACGTTTTCAGTTGGTGCACAACTAACAAGTGAAAAACATAGTATAAGTATTATATAGCAGATTTTCTTCATTAAATCACCCCATTGAATGTTAATACATTTTACGGATTCCAGTAACCTGAGACTGTAACGGTCACGCCACCATTAGAAGATGGATTATATCCATATAGCTTAATCCTATCATCCTTATATACAGTAGATGTATATATAACCTGTGTACCCCCAATTCCTCTCACTGAATTATAATTAGAAACAAAGCCTTTTCCCTGCTTATAGGCTTTAAATTTTATTGTTGCCGAAGGATAAGATAAAGATGTTACATTTACCCCAGCATATGCACTATCTCCATTTTTCGTACATAACTAGTGTTTGTTACATTTTCCGTCATAAGCGAAAAATTGTAAGTTTGAGCCGTAACAACTGTAACAGAAAACATAATACCTATTGCTAGTGTTGAAAAAAAAGTTTTTAATTTTCTCATTGATTTTCTCCTTTTGATATTAATTACTCAAAATTTCCATATCTAAATAGATTTTTTGTAATTAGAAATTTAAGTGTTTCAAGTTTACAAGTTACATAACAATAATTATTGTTGCTTGAAGTCAATGACAATTTCTATTATCATCATTTTCGTTATTTTTTCAATACTATTTACACGAAGCAACATTTTTATATCCTTTTGGTCGATTTCACTGCCCAAAATAACCTCTTTACAATTTTAATTATTGCAACAGATTTTTGTCGTTATTTTACCCCCCACTGACAAACGAATGAAAATACTACTGTTCCTATAAAACAAACCAACCATATACTTCTTAGTACTTTGTTTTCTTTATAATTCTCCGAACATGGAACCAGCCATTGATCTTGCCGATATTTCAAAATATGTTCCTCCAAAGGTTTGTATTCTTTTACTATTATGCTCCACATCAACGCAGTAATATTGACTACCACTGAACTATAATAAACAATCGGTGAGTTTGTCTTATCATAAAAGAAGTAATATGCCATTTTCCACATGAATATAAACCATACACAAGATACAATAATTGTAAATGTACTATCCATTTTCCACTTCAATCCAAACAGTACCAAAGGTAAAAAAGCTAAGATTACAGCTATCGGTAATCCTGCCGCCTTTCCATGTCTGACACCTGATTCCAAATGCCATATTCCCGATAAAAGAACTACAAACGGAATAAGTATCGTTAAATAAATATTCCAAATTAATATTATATTTCTAATTCTGTTGTAATATTTTATTCCCATAATAACATGTCTAATCTTTCTGTAACTCTTCCCGATAATGAATAATGCAATGCCGTTATTTTAGCCTTATCATACAAGTTCATATACATATTATAATAGCATACTGATATAGATAAACCAAATCCTAAAATAGATGTTGTTCCAGCTAATGCACCTAACAGTCCCGTAACACATGTATCTATATATTGCCTTCCGACATCTTCATACTTTAGATGCATTAGACAATTCATTTATTGACGCCTCAATTCCTTTATAAAAATTTGAATTTTTTCTTGGTAACTGCATTATTTCAGATATTTCTTGTGATTGAAATTCCATGCTTTCCCATGCCTTCCCTACCGATGAAATATCATTTAAAATACTTTCCATATCATCTGGATTCAATTTCGTATTATCTGCATATATTGTATTTGTTTGACCCATTACAAATAACCCCATTATTAAGCTAAATATAGCAATATAAGATAAAAATTTTTTTCTCATATTATTCTCCCTCCATAAATTTTATAATAGTTCTAATTCTAATTATCATAATCAAAACTAATATTTCAATACAATATACGTCAAACGACATTTTGCATATATTTTTGGTCTAAAAATTATAAAATGTATATGCTCTCTATATTAAATAATTTATTATACATCTGCTATATAAATTATCAGAAATATTTATTTCACAATTATACAAAATTTCTCATAAATAAAAAATCCGCTTCAACTATTTATGCAGCGGATTTTTATAAGATTACATAGACAGTATATAATCATTCTCATTATATTTATTTAAAAAATCTTTTCAATAGTTTATACACCAAATGACATATTAACCTTGATTTTAGTATCTTTATTCCATATTTTTTCATTATTTATATACTTTCATATTAATATGCGATATATTTTTGAAGTCAAATAAAACGAAGGAGTATTACCATTATGAACACATTAGAAACCCGTATAAAAAACTATATTGAATACTGCACAGCTCAAAAACGTCTGGATACAAAAACCTTAAAAGCCTATAAAATAGACCTGCGACAATTCTCAGAGCAAATATCAATAACTGAAATAGAATACATTACAACCTCTGTTTTGGAGTCTTATATTACCAATCTGCATCAACAATATTCACCCAAAAGTGTAAAACGTAAAATTGCATCCATTAAAGCCTTTTTTCACTATTTGGAATACAAGGATATAATTATTCTAAATCCATTTAACAAACTTCAAATTAAATTCCGTGAACCGGTCATTCTTCCTAAAACAATACCTCTTAAAACATTAGAAGTGCTATTTAATGCTGCATACGCAAAATATCATAAAACCACAAGCCCATGCCAAAAGCGAAAAACACTACGTGATATTGCCGTACTTGAATTACTTTTGCAACAGGGATCAGAATTTCAGAGCTTTGTTCTATTTTATTACAGAACATGGATTTGCAGAACAATATAATTTTAATCCATGGAAAAGGATCTAAAGAACGTCTCATACACATCTGTGACCCTAATGTACTAAACATCCTTAACCAATATTATACTGAATACTATTCTCAGATAAGTGCCTGCGGATATTTCTTTGTAAACAATACTGGAAATCGTCTGTCTGATCAGTCTGTAAGAGATATGATCAATAAATATTGTCGAATTGCTGACATCGACTACCATATTACACCACATATGTTCCGTCATACTTTTGCCACGCAGCTTCTCGAAGAAAACGTTGACATACGCTATATTCAAACCATGCTTGGACACAGTTCTATAAATGTAACCGAAATATATACACATGTAACTATGTCAAAACAAAAAGATATATTAGCATCTAAGCATCCTCGGAGAAACATGAATATTTCAAACTGATTATAGGAACATCAAATTCCCCCAATTTTTATTTGAGATTTCTTGTTAATCATTTCTGTTACAAATTATTGAATCAATAATTACAGGATAATAAGAAGTTATCCTCTGGTTGTATTTATATAATATTTCAGTAAATTAAATAATACAAGGAGAATAATATGAATATACTATTAGAAAAATATATAGATTTATATAATGAAATGAAAAAAAACGATAAAAATTGTATTCCATTATGTGCTGCTGAGACATATATTTCAGAATTTGTAAAACAGCCATTAAATTCAGAATTTGAGGGAAAATACTATTTCTTTAAAAACAACAAAATTGAAGAGTTAAAGGATCTTATAACTTTAGCGTGTAATCGATTATTTCATTCTAAATATGCAAATGCTGAAAGTTTGAGTGGTATCAATTGCTTTACGGTATGTGTCATGTCACTTTTGAAATCAGGGCAGAAAGTTCTACTGTCTACCCCAGAGCAGGGAGGACATGCCTCTATGCCTGTTATATTAGACACATTAAATATACAATATGATTCAATACCATATAATTTTGATAAATATCAAATTGATTATACTAGTTTAAATAAAATGTGTGCAACAGGTAATTATTCCTTTATAATTTTATGCCAATCTGATTTAATAACGGTTCCAGATTTAAATAAAATTGATTTGCCATCAAATATGGGAATAATATATGATGCAACTCAAACATTAGGATTAATATGTGGTAAATGTATACCAAATCCTTTAGATTATCCAAATGTTATTTTATTGGGTGGTACTCATAAAACTTTACCTGCTGTAGCTTGCGGATTAATTATGACAAACAACGATTTATATATTGAACAATTAAAGTCTAATATAACTCCAAATTATCTTAGAGATATTCAACCTAATCATATGGCATGCTTATTGCTTTCTTTAATTGAGCAAATCGAATATGGTGTGGAATATCAACACACAACCATAGCTCTTGCCAATATGCTGGCTAAAAATTGGAAAAATATGGTTTTAATATTGCTAAAATCAGTGATGAAGTGTATACAATGACACATCAAATCTTTTTATTAATGACAAAAAAAGAAACTGATTTTTTCTATAATCAGGCCTTAGATTATAAAATTTCGCTAAATCAAAAGCACAAAAAATTATTCAGTGAAGATGGAATAAGACTTGGCACTCAACAAATAGCTAGATATAATTGGGAAGAACAAGATATAGACGAACTTGCAAAGCTTCTTTTTTTAATAAAACATAAAGGTAGTTTAAATGAAATTAAAACCATTAGAAAAAAACTTATAGATAAAAAAATACCGCATTTTACATATAATGAAATAATTATAGAATAGTCATTATCCTGTGATCAAAGCAACTTAATATTTGTTTTTTATAAGGATCTTCTAATTCAATAGAATTTAGCCGTTGAATAAGTAATGTCCCATATGCATTCTTATTTTTACACAAATTGTATATTTGTTCTTTCGATAAATGATTATCCGATTTGAAAATATCTATATTTTTTATATTATCCATATAGTATTTGATAATATTAACTTGTATTTTTATATTGTTATCATCTGTCTGGGCAAGACATCTATTATAGTCTAGGAGTGCTTCTTTATAATTTTGAAATAATCTATTTATTTCTGCTCTAATAAAATAGGCATTAGCTAGTAACCTGTTATTTTCATCCTTGTATATTTTAATAACAGAATTTATTGGTTCTAGAATTTCCTTTTTCTATATTTATTTTTATAATATAAATATATAGATTCATTTCTCATTATTTTATAGGCATTTTGAGGATCGTTTATTGGTGAAATTTTTTTACATTTTTCAAATGTTTTATAAAAAACATCTAATGTGTCAGAATCTGTATTAGGCACCACCATATCATCTACAAAATATTTGGCAACTAAAATCCCCAATGAGTCTGTTAATCCACGTATATTAGAAGGCTGAATTTTTTGCAAAATAGTTAAAGATATATCACATTTCCATAAATGTTTATAATAATGAGCCTCTAAAGTTTCTACTTTATTATTAATGTTATATTTTCTAAAAGTTAATTGCTTCAGCGGCATTAAAATAATAAGCGCATCCTGATAATTATTTAATAAATGCTCACAATCAGATTTCATTAAAATATATTTAAAATAAATATCATTATTATTTTGAAGTACAAGTTTATATTGTATTTCAAAATCCGATAATGATTTTTTTGCCAGAATATACTGACCCTTAAATAAAAATAATTGTATGCCATTCAATTGCTTATCATATTGAGTCTGCAAATTATATGTAATTTGTTTAATCCATTGTACATATTCCTGACGTTCTAGTAAAAAATGAATTTTTCCTATATTGCCAGACGTCAAATCGTACAATGTTTCTATTTCAGGTTTACACAAGCTTTCAATATTATCATAATTTTTGTTTATTTTTTTTTGAAGATCAGGTATATTCTCACGTTTAAATTCTGAAATATTGTAAATGCTTGCTTTTGTATTGATATTACTCTCAGAAATAAATAATAGAACAAAATCATACATTTCCTGTTTTGAAAAAATATGTTCAATTTTTTTTACATGGTCAACCACAATTAAAGTTTTATTAGTAACGATATTATCTTTAAAGAATAAATTCAATTCGGCATCAGTAACTTCATTCATATCAATATAATATGCACTACTTAACTGATTTTTTAGATAATTATATTCTTTAAATTCTTCATCCTTAGGGTAGTTTATATAATCAACTAATTTTAATGCTAGCCAACTTTTACCACATTGACTGTCTTTACCGGATAGCTGTACTATTTTATGAGTATTCAATATTTCTATTAAATATTGTAAATCATGTTTTCTATCTGTAAAAGTATTTTGAGATAAACGATTTAGCATATTATTACTTTCCTTATATCTTTCTTTGACAATAGGTGATAAAGTATATATATATGGAATAATTATTAATAGTGTCCCTACTACGATACCAATTATATTATTATTTTGTGAATTTAATATAGATAAAATAAAAATTAGTCCTCCTAAAATTATAGGAAGTAGTACAAATATATTTTTAGATTTTCTGTTTCGTTTCATTCGCTACCCTTCATTTGTAAATAAAAAATATAACAATTTTTAAATCCATACAACTAGTAGATAACTTCTTATTATCAGTGTTATCTACCAGTTTTTTACAATATTTTTTTCTATAAAAAATATTATATTTTAATTTTTCTATAACTTTCATTCTCTACCATATTGCGAAAAATTGTTACTAACTGTAATAACTCCTCAAGTATTACACCAAACACAATAAACCTTGTGTAGTACCTATATCCCATGCACCATAAAATTTCTGTTATAACAAAAATTACGAAAACTATGACTATGGTTATTTTTTTACAGAACATTTTATCGTCATCATCAAGTCTTTTATTAATCGAGTCAATCGGACTGAATATTATTAATAATATACTCGCAACTATATAAAGAGCATTCAATGTAACACCATTATATATATTCTTTCCAATCAATAGCGCTCCTGCAATTACTATACTAGATATTATGAGGCATTTCCCAAAACTATCTGCATGATACCCACCTGAAAATTTTCTTATTATCATAAATGGAATTATCATAACAATCGATTCCATAATCATGCCCGAAATAATGCCTACCACAGAAGCAAATGCAATCGGATAAATAAGCGAAAATAAACAGTGAACTGCATATGCATACAGTTCACGTTCATCTGAAGAAATAGCCTTTTGTCCAATTAACCAATTTGCTATTTTCTCACTCATATTATTTAGTTTTCCTTTTAAATTTTGATAATTCTTTTGGGCTTTTAGGCTCATATATTACACAACATGATGCCGAATTTGCTTCTACTCTAAGTATCGTATCAAGTGTACCTTTGACATGTGAAATAATGTTTTTTCTTCTGTCTGTTACTTTCTTCATTAGTATTCTCCTCGCTTTTTAATTTTCATCAACTTCTATTTACAATAATGTTCTTATATAATATATCTTAGCTTATCACAAATCTATAGATTTGTATGAAACGACATTTTTTTGCCATTTTTGGTCAATTTATGTCTTTTCGTACCGTCTTCTTGCCTTAATTCCCATACTCTTCTATAATGATATCAGCAACTATGTTTTTAGAGGAGAGTTCTAATGAGAATACTTATTTGTGACGATGATCCATCTATCACGCAATCACTATCCCAGATAATCAAAACATATTTCAACAAAAAGAAAGTAAATAATCTCGATATTGTAACCTTTAATGATGGGGACAGCCTTCTTTCTGATAAATCCCAAAAAGATATCATCTTTTTGGATATAGAAATGCCCGGTTTTGACGGCATCTATGTGGGAAATGAACTAAAAAAGCAGAATGACTCCGTTATTATTTTTATAGTGACATCTTACCTCGAATATCTGGATGCCGCCATGAGATTCCATGTATTCAGATACTTATCTAAGCCAATAGATAAACAACGGTTATTCCAAAATTTAGATGATGCACTTGAGCTATACTATTCTATCAAACAAAAATCGCAGTTGAAACAAAATATGGTGTTACGTCTGTTTTGACTTGCGATATCGTATATGTGGAGGCAAAGGGGAGAAAGGTTATAGTACATACTGCCACGGCTGATTTGGACTCCACTCAGACACTTCAATTTTGGATAGAGCATCTGCCGCAGGCTACCTTTTTTCAGTCACACCGTAGCTATATCGTAAATATGGCTATGGTAACAAGCTTTGATCACGAGCTTATATATCTTTGTGATGGTCAGTTTACAGCATATTTAACAAGAAGAAAATTCACCGAATTTAAGAAAGCATATTTGGTGTTTATGGAAAGTAAGAGGTAATACTTATGAGTGCTGCTGTTTGTTATTTTTTAGTTTATTTTTCTGAGGCATTAATACTGTTGCAATATTCATCTAATGTTTTTGAATACAAAATTTCCTCGATAAAACGATATATATTACTTACAATACTATTTATCCCCATATATTTTATTTCATTCGCACATATTGCTTTATTAAACACTGCCTTATTTTTTGTTGCTACTTTTGTTTTTTTGAAAATTTCAACCATGGAAAATAGTGCAACTCTCTTTTTTCATTCTGCAATTATGATTGTAATTATGACTTTGTGTGAGCTTGCTTCTATGGGGATTTTTTCAAAGTTTTCATATCATTTTTATTCTAAAATGAATGATACCGTTTTGCTTTATTCAGTTAGTTTTTTAAGCAAATTACTTTACTTTGTAATCATATATTTTATATCACATAAGCTATCCAGCACCAGATCCAATATACGATTTTCCATCTATGAAATCACTACATTGGCTATAATACCTGTTATTTCCGTATTTGTAATATACACAATGATATATTTTCTTATGAATTATGAAATAAAATCTCCACTCAACTATCTGCTCATCCTTAGCAGCTTTTTCATGCTGCTTATAAACATACTCATCTTTGGGCTGTTTGAACATATTAAGCAAAAAAATTCCGAAATAGCAGAGCTCACACTTCAGAACCAGCGTGATGCCGACTCTGTAGAATACTACAAAGCCCTCGTGTCACAGGATGAGAAACAAAAAGTTCTCATTCATGACATCAAAAAGCATCTCAATGCCATAGCCTCACTGAACGAACAGCACGATTCTGAAAAAATCGCAGCATACCTTACCCACGTACTCGGTTCTTCTGAGTTAAAGCACTCCGTGCGGGTATGCGATAATGACCTTTTAAATGCACTGCTCTGCCGTTACCAGAAGATATGTCTCACACAAAATATTGCGCTACACATTGATATAAGAAGTAAGTGTATTGATTTCGTGACATATGATGATCTCAGTGTACTTTTCGGTAATCTCATGGATAATGCTGTAGAGTCAGCCGAAAAACAGTTAATCCTTTTATAGAACTCAATGTTTTAAGAAAGAGAAAAATAACATGACCATTATCACGCTCATTGATTCCTGCCGCGTAAATCCTATCGACAAGAATGGCAACCTTTTACCAACTAAATCCACAGTTTCATGGATTCGGTATGCGTAATAGAATATTGTTAAGAAGTATATGAAATGACTGATGATCCTACCAAGATTCCATACGATCTTCGGCACTTTGCTGCTTTGCTTCTTTAATGAATCATATATTTGCTCCAATAAATAATCAGCATTCACTTTTTGTTTACAAAGCTATTTTCATCAGCAGAAGCCATTCCATAACCGGCATCTGCTTTCATTATTTTATAGGCAGAGTAATTATTTATCGAATCAGGCGCAGTTCTTCCTTTATACCCCTCATATGACATAAGCGCAAATATTTCCAGATCCGAAGCATTCGACGTATCAACATCATTTACATGCACATGATATACTTTTCTGTTATCACCATGTCCATATGCCACTTGAACAACAGGATAATCCTCCTTTGATGTTTTCACATATGAAGCTAAAACTACCTGACTTTCTGTATCAGACAGTCCAAAACTTGTCATTCCGATATTTTTCAGCTTATCATTTGGAATTTCCTTATCCGGTGACACCTGTTCAATTGCATTTTTATTATTTACCAATTTATTGTAAAGAGAACTGTTATTTTCCGACAACATATTCATGTATATTTCAGTAAGCTCACTCTGCCTCTCCCCACATTTATTTAAGGAATTTTGCTCACTATTTCCTATTTCGAACTCTATATCCATTTTATCGCCTGTTGACTTATTGTTATACTTTGAAGTATATGCCATTGAAATATTTGTTCCCACACCGTTTAACATATATGCCTCCTATCTGTTTTACCAATAATATTACGCTTTTAATTATTAGATTCATTGCAATTAAATTCTTGCCAAAAGTTCCGCAGGTGTAAGTGCCATAACCTTACTTTGCGTAAAGTCTTTAATGTTGCGCGTAATAATATAGTCTACATGAACATATTCAGCAGTTGCACTTTGTATGGCATCTTCAAAATCTTTCCACTTCATATTTACAGCCATCTCAAGCACAACTGAACTAAAATCAGCGAACTCAAAAATAAGTTTTAACTTGCGGAATACATCTTCTATCTGCTCTGGAGTCATTTGTTTTCTCATGATATACATCATATTTGCATAAGTTAATGTAGATATATATCCCTTTGCCTGTTCAGTTTCACAAAGTTTCCAAATTATAGATGATTCCTTCACAAAGTCTGAGCGACTTAGTAAAACATCAAGTATAATGTTAGTATCAATCAACAAAACCATATTTTTCCCTCATGCTTTCGGTTTTTATCTCATCTAAATTACCATTATCCTGAAGAATTCCTGTTAGAGAATCCGTCAAATATGATACTGCGGCATCCTTAGGAATAAATCTTCCCACTTCATGACCATTCTTTGTAACAATGATTTCATGTCCTGACATAACAAGATTCAAATATCTCCCAAAATTGTTCTGCATTTCTGTTGCAGTTGCTGTTGCTGTATTCATATGCCTTCCTCCTATCCATTTCTTTTTTAGCTAATTATATTATAACGTTAATTAGCTATTTTTTCAAGATATATCCCCGTTGTAACATTATTCTTGATATTCTTTGCTGTGTTTGTAACATAATTCCGTACATTTTTCCAACGATGAATTTTTATTTTCAAAAACAAACTCAAAAAGCCGAATCCACACTCCCACGGATTCGGCTTTTGTATATACACTTCTATTTTCTATTTTGTATGAAGCTGTCAATCATCGCAATCACACCATCTACACCGAGCTTTGCCACATTCAGGCACAGGTCATAGTTTTCTGCCTGCCCCACTCCTGTCCGGTATAGTATTTGTGATAGGTCTTTCTGTTGTCATTTGTCTCACGCACAACAGTCTTTGCCTTTCTCACTGAGACTCCATGTGTATCAGCCACAGTATCAACGCAGAAGGCATCATTCGCTGTCAGGAAAACTGAGACAACATCATCTCTTCCCTGAAAGGCAAAGTTTGCACATCGTCCCTGAATCACATATCCCTCACAGCCGTCCTCAAGCGGCAGCCTGTCTATAAATGTAAGAGCCCTCCCCGGAGTATCATGCAGCACATTATCCTCCTCCGTCTCCATCACAATAGAGTAAAGCAGGGAATTAACTGGTCTCTCACTGTAAAACTCCTCATACTCATCATAGCAGCCTGCCTCTTTGGCACCGGCCGCAATAGCCTCTCTGTCCATGAAATGTAAATGATATTTCTCAGCGACCGCTCTACCGATACTATCTGCATCGCAACCGCACTTTCTAGCAATAGTAATTATCATATAAATATAGCTCCTTTCTGTAGAAAAAGCCAACGCGCAGGAAGCGCTCAGACAAATCAATAAAAGTTTGCAAACACCGATGCAAACACCACCGTAAGTATTCCTGCCACTGCGATAGCAAGAGAGCTCATGGCGCCCTCTATCTCGCCAATCTCGATAGCCTTCGCTGTTCCGATGGCATGTGATGAAGCACCAAGCGCCAGTCCCTTCGATATAGGCTCAGTGATTCTGAATATTTTGCAAACAAACTCTCCGAGTATATTTCCAAGCACACCTGTCACGACGATAACTGCGACAGTGATGGTCACATATCCGCCGAGCTCATCTGATACGCCCATACCGATAGCTGTCGTGATGGACTTTGGAAGCAGTGTGACATAGTCCTCGTGTGAAAGCCCCATAAGCACTGACAACACAAGCACTGTCACAAGACTTGTTATGACGCCTGCCGTGAGTCCGAGCGCGACTGCTGCTATATTTTTCTTGAGCAGTGTCCACTGCTCATAGAGCGGTATCGCAAGGCATACCGTGGCCGGTGTCAGAAACCAGCTAAGGTACGATGCCCCTTATTGTATGTGTCATAATCCACATCTGCCACAACAAGCACTATGATGGTCAGTACTATTGAAATGAGAAGCGGATTGAGTATTGCAAGCTTAAACTTCTTCTTTAAAAGCATACCTATCAGATATGCAACCAGACTTACTGTGACACCGGCAAAAAGCGATGCCTGAAACAAATTATCCATTATGATTATCCTCTATCTTATTTATTTTCTCCAGCATCAGCCCTCTTGCGCTTCTGCATACGGATTACGAGCTGCGAAACATGTCCTGTAGCAATCATTACAGTAAGAAGTGCCACAACCGTGATTACAAGCACAGGTACAAGCACCGGCTTAAGATTGCCCCAGGATGACATAAGTCCCACTCCCGCAGGGATAAACATGACAGGCATTATCTCTATCATGAATTTGCCTGCACTCCTTACAGAGTTAAGCGGTATCAGGCCTGTCAGCAGACCTATGAAAAGTATAACCATGCCATATATGCTCGCCGGAACAGGCAATGGCAGTAAATATTTGAGTATCTCACCTACAAACGAAATCGCAAGTATGATGAGAAATTGCTTTAATAATTTCATTTTATATTGTATCTCCGTTATATATATTTCGTGACTATTTGTAACTGTTTATCTGTGTTCCCTGACCATTATTGTACATACAATGGCAAGCAGCACGCTTGAAGCCCATATAGCGCGTATTCCTATGTGCAGTGAGCACACTCCGCCTATACCTGCTCCTATTGCAAATATCAGAATAATTCCATAATAGTGCGCGGTCTTTTTCAGTGCCCCGATATTTCTGTCACGCAGATATATTGACAGACTCTCTGTGCCGCTTCTTAAGTTGCCGATGCACATGGTGCTGGCATAGCCGTAGCCGTTTACCTTTCTGAAGGACTGCACCTGCATAGAACAGCTGAATGATACAAGCATGGTCGCTATCATGTCGTACCTGTGTGGTATGAAGCCGACCACAAACAGTATGATTATCTCTATCGCCACCACTATCTGACGCCAGTGGATGCGCTTTGCCTTCTTATATCTATGCCCGATTCTCTCTGCCACAAGCACACCGAGTGCAAATGAAAGGATTGGGAAAAGATACGATAGTCCCTTCATCCATTCACCTATCATCAGATGCTGGCTCATCAGCACCACGTTTCCTGTCTGCGCATTCGAGAACACCTTGTTTCTCACATTGTAGGTGTAGGCATCCTGAAAGCCTCCGGAAAGTGCCAGAATCGCACTCAGCAAAAAGGTCTCTGATGTCTGAATCCTTATTTTTTCTTTTTCAGTCATTTTTCGCCTCTTTTCTCATATTCGCTGTTAGCTGCCACACCCTCGTGTGCCCTACAGCAATTACATATTTACAGCAATCTACACGGTTTATTATTATAAAAAAAGGGCGGATATTTCAATACCCGCCCCAAATATACAGTGTATTAAATTTTGCACAATACCTAAAATATATATTGGATATACATAATAGATATACATGATAGCTATACCAGATACTTTTCTTCAAACTCAGATACCGGTACCGGTTTTGAGAAATAATATCCCTGGAACTCATGACATCCCATCATTGTAAGCATATCAAGCTGCTTTTTCGTCTCCACACCCTCTGTGATGACGTCCATGCCTATCTTGCCTGCAAGCGTGATGATACTCTCTAATATATCCTGTCCCTTGACCTCGTTCTCAGATTTGCGAAGAAAGCCCATATCGATTTTCAGTACATCAGCACTGATGTCCTTTAGCATGTTGAGTGATGAGTAACCGCTTCCGAAATCATCAATCTCCACCCTGAAGCCTACGCCCTGAAGCTTGTGGATAATATTCATATTCTTCTCAAAATCGGTCATCAGCGTTGTCTCTGTAATCTCCAGATGCAGATTGGACGCTGCTATGCCATATTTATTAATCAGCCCTGTAAAGGTCTCATATATATCTATAATGTAGAAGTCCTTTGTAGATATATTTACAGATATATGATAGCTTCCATAGCCTTTTTCCTTCCACTCTGCAAGCTTTTGCGCTGCCTTCTCCCATATATAGAGGTCAAGCTTGTAAATGAGACCTGCGTTCTCTAAAATATCAATAAAAGCATACGGTGTCGATGCCTCTTGATGGATGAACCCAGCGCACCAGCGCTTCTGCGCCCTTTGCAGCACCATCACGTTTCACCTGTGGCTGTAAGTACATGACAAACTCATCATTTTGCAATGCCGGCTCAAATTCACCGAGCAGACGTCTCTGCTCTATTGATATCTCAAGCAGATGCTCATCATAGTATGCCACACAGCAGTCGTAATTATTCTTTATGGTGTCTGCCGCTATATTAGCCTTGTCTACCATAATGCTGACAGCCTCATCCCTGTCTCTTATCTCATACACACCCATGTATGTATGCAGATGGAAAGAATTGCCCGAAAACTCACGCTGCAGCTCTTTTATTGAATCTGCCACTCTTTTTTCATCAAACTCTTCTCTTGGCAGACACAGCGCAAAGCGGTCATTCATAAGCCTTGCACAAATGGTCCTCTCAGATGGATTCGATGCCATGAGCTTCGCCTGCTTTATGAGCACCTGATTGCCCTTCTCCATTCCAAATATCTCATTGATGAATTTGAAATCCTTTATATTGCTGCAAATCAGGTAGAAGGTTGTGTCATGATACTTGTTCACCATATCGTGCACATCCTCATAGAACTGGTCACGGTTCAAAAGTCCGGTCAGACTGTCATGCGATGCCTTGTACTTTTCCTGCTCCCACGACTCATACATCTGTGTACGGTCATTGTATACAAAATAATCACATATAACGCGATTGCTCTCATCATATATGCGCTTGTAGGCAATCTCAAAGTAGTGCTTTTCACCGTTTATTTCAATATCTGTTGTCTGGAAGGTCATACTGTCCCTTCTGTCATCTCCCAGCTTTTCAATCCACTGACTATATTTACTTTCATAAACAGACATATTGCCGCCATGCCTGTAAATAGCCTCCATCGTCATTGTAATATATACACCTGCCCTTTCTGTCATAGCAGATGATACCATTGTTCATATCGCGGACCACAAGAGAGAGCATATTTTCTATAAGCTCATTCGGCACATATCTGTATGTCAGGTAATATATGATAATAGCTATAGCACCATATATAATCATGGTGAGGTCATATATGGAGTCCGAACCTATAGTAGCAATGTCAAACGAAAAGCCGATAAAGATAACTACCGCTATAGCCCCATATGCCTCCCTGTACATGCGCGATGATTTGATAATCATATACAGATATGTAAAAATAATCAGAATCACAAACGCATATGTGAATATAAAATGCAGCCTGTACCATAGGCTGTCATTATTGAATACCACCTTAATATTCTCAGCTTTTATGGATTCTATATCAAAAATCTTATTAGTCCAGGTGTTCTCTATAAGCATATATGTGTCCAGCACCGCAAATATCATGGAAGCAGCCTGCACTCCCTTGAAGGTCTTTACAGCACCTGTATAATACTGTGTATAAAACATAAGAGCGATGAGCATCCAGTCAAACAGAGCCATAGTAAGCCCTTTCGCAAGTACTGTAACAGTGTGCCCCGGCACAAATGTAAAAACAAAAAAGACTATAGCGCAGGCAAATGTCAACGTCTCATATATACACACACTTTTACCAAGTCTGTCATGTTTTTTAAAGGAACAGATTGCGCAATGTGCAATCAGTATTGCTTCCAGCAATACTCCCAGTCCATATACTATCCTCATATTCCCACCTGTCTTCTATGACCATATTACTAACCTATATAGCCATTGTAACTCATTTCATGTGTAAACAAAAAGAGGTTGTCACAACCTCTTTTTGTAATTTATTAACATTTATTATTTTCCTGAAGTTGCTTTCAGTCGTGTCATGGCACGGGCCAGCGAAGCTCTTGAGTGATAATACTCCTGAATACTCTGCTTCTGGCGAAGCTGCTCCTCAGCTCTCTCCTTTGCCTCTCTTGCCCTTGCTATATCGATTTCCTCCGGATGCTCGGCTGTCTCGACAAGCAGTGTCACACGGTTGTTGACTATCTCTACGAAGCCCATTCCCACTACCGCGTACTCCCAGTTGTCACTGCCCTCCGGCTGAAATCTCATCTCGCCCTCATCGACGGCTATGACCATATCCTCATGGTGGGCGAGGATTTCCTTCTGGCCATCGAACTCAGGGACTATTATGGAACGACATCTTCCTGAGTAAAACACTCTGTTAGCAGCTATTACCTTTAGATAAAATGTATTTGTTGCCATACGATTTGTCCTTCCTTATGCTTTTACTGCTGCATAGTCTTTGCTTTTTCCTTGACGTCCTCGATTGTTCCGACATTGAAAAATGCGTTCTCAGGATACTCGTCCATCTCACCATCTATGATGGCCTTGAAGCCCTTGATAGTATCCTCTACAGGCACATAGACACCCTGGATACCTGTGAAGTTCTCGGCTACGTGGAATGGCTGTGAGAGGAACTTCTGGATTTTTCTTGCTCTGTATACAAGCACCTTGTCCTCATCTGCCAGCTCCTCCATACCAAGGATCGCGATGATATCCTGCAGCTCCTTGTACTTCTGGAGAATCTCCTGTACCTTTCGTGCTACGATAATGCTCCTCGCCTACGATATCAGGCTCGAGGATACGTGATGTAGACTCAAGCGGGTCTACTGCCGGGTAAATACCCTGTTCAACAATCTTTCTTGAAAGAACTGTTGTGGCATCCAGATGTGCGAAGGTTGTAGCCGGAGCCGGGTCTGTCAGGTCGTCGGCCGGTACATATACTGCCTGAACCGATGTTACAGAACCGTTCTTTGTAGATGCGATACGCTCCTGCAGCTCACCCATCTCAGTAGCCAGTGTAGGCTGATAACCTACGGCTGAAGGCATACGTCCTAAAAGTGCTGAAACCTCTGAACCTGCCTGTGTGAAACGGAATATATTATCGATGAAAAGAAGCACGTTCTGATGCTGCTCATCACGGAAATATTCTGCCATTGTAAGTCCTGTCTCAGCGACACGCATACGAGCTCCAGGTGGCTCATTCATCTGTCCAAAGACTAAGGCTGTTTTTTCCAGAACTCCGATTCCTTCATTTCTGTCCAGAGGTCATTTCCTTCTCTTGAACGTTCTCCGACTCCGGTAAAGATGGAGTATCCGCCATGCTCTGTTGCGATATTGCTGATGAGCTCCTGGATGAGGACTGTTTTCCTACTCGGCTCCTCCGAAGAGTCCGATTTTTCCACCCTTTGCATATGGTGCAAGAAGGTCGATGACCTTGATACCTGTCTCGAGGATTTCCTCTGCAGGGTTCTGCTCCTCAAATGTTGGTGGTTCTCTGTGGATTTCCCACTTTTCTTCTGTATCAGGCTGTGCTCCGCCGTCGATAGCTTCACCGAGCACGTTGAACAGTATGCCGAGAGTCTGCTCTCCGACAGGTGTCTTGATGCCGGCGCCTGTGGCTGTTACTTCCATATCTTTATGCAGTCCTTCACTGGCAGCAAGCATGATACAGCGTACTGTATTATTTCCAATATGCTGTGCGACTTCCATCACACTTTTTTTGTCACCATTTAAAACTTCTAGTGCGTCTCTGATTGCCGGCAGGTTCTCATCCTCGAACTCTACATCGACAACAGGACCCATAACCTGGATAATTTTCCTGTTTTCATCAAAAGCCTACTTTCTCTTTTTCTTCTGCGATTTAGCACCGGCTATTACCTCTGTAATCTCCTGTGTAATCGCTGCCTGTCTGGCACGGTTGTAAAGAATGTCAAGCTCTGCAAGCATGTCCCTCGCACTGTTTGATGCGGACTGCATCGCCATCATTCTGGCGTTCTGCTCACATGAAAATGACTCTACAAGAGCACCGTAGACAAATCCAACAACGTAGTTTGGTACGATACGATCCATGACTGCCTCAGGCGATGGCTTGAGTGCCAGCTCCTCCCTCGGTATGTCTATAGGAATCTGCACAGTGAAGTCTGCCTTTTTCAGTGGCAGAAGCTGTGACATCTGTGTTTCCTCCTGAATCGCATTTATCATGCTGGTATAGATAATATAAACTTCGTCCAGCTCGTTATGTAGATATAGCTCCAAAATTTCTTCTGCAATATTTCTGGCACGGTTGAGTGTCGGATTCTGAACTGTGTAGTGGAACTGTTTTTCAATCTCAATTCCACGCTGTTCAAAATAATGACGTCCTAGCTCTCCGAGTACAAAAAGTGAATGGTTCGGATGATTCTTTAAGTGCTCCTCAGCCATTTTCAGGATATTGTGGTTGTATGAGCCCGCAAGTCCTTTATCGGCTGTGATTACGATATATCCGACCTTTCTGTCCTCAGGCAGCTTATCCTCGTTGGTCTTGAAATAGATGTCCTCCATATCAGGCAGATGCCTGAGTATTCGGCTCATCTCTGATTGCAGTGTGAAGAAATACGGCTCTGTATCTGCCAGCATCTTTTGGACTTTTCAGCTTCGAAGAGGAAATCATATACATCGCATTTGTGATTTTAATCGTATCATTGATACTTTTATTCGATCCTGTATTTCCTTCGTGTTTGCCATAATACTACCTGTTACCCTTTATACTCTTTTACTGCATCCATGATTTTATTTACGAGCTCTTCATCAATGGCTCTGTTCTCTTCGATTTCCTGTCCGATTTCCGGATAAGAAAGATCCATGTATGAGAGGATATCGCCCTGATATTTCTTGACCTCTTTTGTCTCAATTGTGTCAAACACACCATTGTTTGCCATGATAAGTGTCATTACCTGCTCATGCAGTGACAGTGGATGGCAAAGTGGCTGTTTTAAAAGCTCCATAAGTGCTTTTCCATGTGCAAGCTGTGCTTTTGTGGCATCGTCAAGGTCTGATGCAAACTGTGTGAATACCTCCATCTCCCTGTACTGTGCCAGGTCGATACGGATGCTTCCTGATGCCTTCTTCATGGCCTTTGTCTGGGCAGCTCCACCAACACGAGATACGGAAAGACCTACGTTTACGGCCGGTCTCATACCTGCGTTGAAGAGGTTGCTCTCTAAGAATATCTGTCCGTCTGTGATAGAGATTACGTTTGTAGGAATGTACGCGGATACGTCTCCTGCCTGTGTTTCGATGATCGGTAATGCTGTGATTGATCCTCCGCCCATCTCATCACTCAAACGGCTGGATCTCTCCAGAAGTCTTGAATGCAGGTAGAATACGTCTCCAGGATATGCCTCACGTCCCGGTGATCTCTCGAGCAGCAGTGAAAGTGCTCTGTATGCTACCGCATGCTTTGAAAGGTCATCATATACGATAAGTACATCCTTGCCCTGATGCATAAAATGCTCTGCGATTGCTGTTCCTGCATATGGTGCAATATACTGCAGTGATGCAGGATCGCTGGCTGTTGATGAAAGCACGATTGAGTAATCCATTGCGCCGTGTTTTGTCAGAGTTGACACAATTTTTGCTACTGTTGATGCCTTCTGTCCGATTGCTACATAAATACAGATAACATCCTTGCCCTTCTGGTTGATGATGGTATCTGTGGCAATGGATGTTTTACCTGTCTGACGGTCTCCGATGATCAGCTCACGCTGTCCACGACCAATTGGGAACATTGCATCAATGGAAAGGATACCTGTCTCAAGTGGAGTATCTACTGACTTTCTGTCCACGATACCCGGTGCCTCATTCTCGATTGGTCTGTAATCTTCCTCTTTGATATCGCCCTTTCCATCAATAGGCTCACCTAAGGCATTGATGATTCGGCCGATAAAACCTTTGCCTACAGGGATTCCGGCTTTTTTCTTTGTTCTTACTACTTTGGTTCCTTCATGGATTCCGTGGTCTCTTCCGAAAGGATTACACCGATTTCATTCTGACGGATATCCGAACCATTCCTTTTACTCCATTATCGAATACTACGATCTCACCGTACATGGCATGGTCGATGCCGTATATTGTAGCGATTCCATCGCCGACGTAGATTACCTCGCCGGTCTCACGGCTCTCGGTATCGAAGTCGAAATTCTCTATCTCGCTCTGGATAATGGAGATTATGTCTGTTGCACTGATTGCGCCCACAGGGGTCACCTCCTGGTCAATTTTCTTTCAAGCTCACGAAGTTTTCCTTCGTAGCTTCTGTCATACTCTGTATTAAGAGTCTTAATCACATATCCACCTAAAAGTGTTTCGTCCACTTTCTGTGTAAGGGATATTTCATATTCCGGATATTTGCTTTGTAGCAGCGCCTTGGCGTCATTTGCTTCCTCGTCGGTTGCGGCCTCTGCACTGATAAGCTCAGCTCTTATGATATGGTTTTTCTCATCCCAGTATCTGTAATATGCCTCAAAGATTTCATTCATTTCAGCGGCATATCCAAGCTTTACCATTTCCTTTATGAAGCTTGTGATAAGCTTTGGCTCACTCTCAAATCCGTATACCTTTTCTATGATGTCATACTTTTTGGTCAGCGGTATAAGTGGATTTGCGAGCGTCTGTGCAAGCTTTTCTGTCACAAAGTATACTCTCTGTGCTTCCTCCACATCACGACGCTCTACAGCCAGCCTGTACAAAACTATTGCATTATTTACTGCTGCCTGTGTCATTAGCTTCACCTGTCTTTACAATCTTTCTCGCTGCTAAGATGGCAAGTTTTGCAATTTCAGCCTCAGCGGCCTTTGTTGCCTTATCCTGCTCGCTAGCAATGTCCGCTTTTGCTTTTTCAAGCATACTGTCTGCTTCCTGTCTGGTTCTCTCAAGAGCCTTCTCCTGCTCAGCCTCAGCTCTTGCCCTGGCATCGAGTATTATCTGGTCTGCCTGAGTCTTTGCACTCTCGAGCTTCTTTTTATAGTCGCTCTTTAAGCTTTCTGCATCGTCCTGACTCTTCTTTGCTTCCGAGAACTGCTTCTGAATCATTTCGTCTCTCTGATTGATCACGCCCATCACGCGGTCAAAGAGGAATTTCTTAAATATCCAGTACAGGAAAAGCAGATTGACTACTGTCCATATTATGTTCCATGGATCAATTTTAACATTGCTCTACCTTCCTTTCTGTTTCATCTGGTTGTAACTGTCAGTTACGCTGCCTGATTATTTAAGGAAGAGGATGATAAGTAATGCGATAACGAAACCGTAAATAGCTGTTGCCTCTGCAAGGGCACATCCTAAAAGAAGTGATTTAGAGATTTTGCTCTCAGCCTCTGGCTGTCTTGCGATTGCGTCTACTGCGCTGCTTGTTGCCTTACCGATTCCAAGTCCGGCTCCGATTCCTGTTAATACTGCGATTCCAGCTCCGATTGCTACTAATAATGTTGATGACATAATGTGTTCTCCTTTTCTTGCTTATATGCTTTCTTTTGGTTAGCAATTATTTTGTTTCTTTTGTAAGCGAGGTTACATTTTCCATGCTTACGATGTGAAATTAAATGATGTGGTGTTTCATGCCTCATCGTCTTCTTACTCGGTTGCCTCCTTGATGAAAAGTCCTGTCAGGAATACAAATACATATGCCTGTATAAGTCCATCAAAGATATCAAAATAACAACTGAATACTGCCGGGACGATTGCCGGTACGACCATCTTTAAAAGCTCCATGATTACGAATGAACCAAGGACGTTTCCAAATAATCGCATACACAGCGATAATGGTTTGATAAAGATCTCAAGGATATTGATAGGTAGTATTACCGGCATTGGCTCTGCAAAGCTTTTAAGCCACCTTTTGGTGCCCTTTGCCCTGATTCCTGCCACCTCGATAAGAACTATGCTCATTACAGCGAGTGCTGCGGTGACGTTCATATCCTTTGTCGGCGGTTTGAAGCCAAGCAAGCCTATCAGGTTTGCTATTCCTATATAGATGATTACTGTTGCCAGATATGGTATGTAATCCTTTCCTTTTTCTCCGAGTGTCTCACTGAAGAAATCATTAAGGAATTTGACTCCTGCCTCTACGGCTACCTGTCTGCGTCCGGGATTTTCAACTGAAAGATTTCTGCCGAGAAAAAAGCACAGTAAAAATACCACTGCCATTATTATCCATGTGACTACTACCGACTCGTATATGGGTATGCCTCCGAATATCGGTATCTTGAATACCACGTCACAATTGAGTTCCTCTAACAGTCCATCTACCAGAGCATCCATCTGCGTTACCTCCTTTCTTTTTTGCTATATGAAATTTGATACGCAAATTGTTTCTTAATAACTCAAGATGTTTTCTGTCTGACCTTTGATGTTTGTTTGGTCTTGATTTAATAAGAAGCAACTATCGTTGTACTTGATTTTAGTCACATCGTTTTATAAAGTCAACGTTTCGTTTTTATATTGTTTGGCTGGCAAAGTTTCACATTTTTTAGTTAGCTTTTTATACATTTTCAACAATTTAAGTTTTTATTTTTGTGCAGTTTTTCTATTGCGTTTTGGGGATGTTTAGTTTTATTTTATTTTTATTTGCGTTTTATTAAAAATTTCCAAATAATTTGGGAAGAATTTCCCTTTTTTTCACAGTTTTTCACAATGCATTTGACTTACGGGGTTGTGGCTATAGTACGGAACCCGGGCGGCAGGCACACACAGGCTCTGGTGGGCTACGCTATGCTGCCAAGATTCTGTACGAAATTATGCTTGCAGGGTTTCTTTGCTTGACGAAACCGGCTTTTATGCGCCGTCCATGGCGCATAACGCCTTGCCCAGCCTTCCTTGGCTGGGCATTTCTGTGCTTCGTGGGCATAATTTCTACAGTATCTAGGCAGCTTCGCTATTCGCCCTCCCGAGCCTGTGTGCGCCTGCCGCCCGTATTCCTCACGCTGTGGCTCTATTTACCTTCTTGTCGCTTTGCCCGGTCTCCGCCGGGCTCGCTTGATTTGCTCGCTCTTTGCGAGGGTTTGCTCAGGGCTAGCCCAGCATCACATCGAGTGTCATCATGAGGCAGAAGCCCACCATAAATGCTATGGTGGCGCGGTTTGAATGACCTCCCTCTGACATTTCGGCACGAGTTCTTCTATGACTACATATATCATGGCTCCGGCGGCGAAGCTTAGCAGGTACGGCATCACCGGCTCTATTATTCCGATGGCAAGTATCGTAAGTATTCCCGCTATCGGCTCGACTATTCCCGACAGTACTCCATATACAAAGGCTCTAAGCTTTGAGCTTCCTGTGCTATGTAATGGCATGGATACGATTGCGCCCTCCGGGAAGTTCTGTATAGCTATTCCGATTGCCAGTGAAAGGGCTGCTGCCCTCGTGATGGTGGTGGTTCCTGATATCCAGCTTGCGTAGAGCACTCCGACTGCCATGCCCTCCGGTATATTATGTAATGTAACTGCAAGCACCATCATTGTCTGTCTGCTGAAATTGCTCTTTGGACCCTCGACTGAATTATCAAGATGCATATGCGGTGTTATCGTATCCAGTATCAATAGGAAAAACATTCCGAGCATAAAGCCTGTTACTGCCGGGACGAACTGCATTTTTCCAAGGCTCTGTGACTGCTCAAGTGCCGGAATCAGAAGACTCAGACTGATGCCGCAATCATTACGCCTGCTGCAAAGCCACTGAGCATTTTTGTGGTCTTTACGGAAAGCTCATTTTTCATAAAAAGTACACATGCCGCACCGAGCGACGTGCCTACAAATGGTATTAATAAACCTAATATGGTTGATGTAATCATGGTTGCCTCCTATTCTGCTGTTCTGCTGTTTTTCTATTTTACACAAACTTCCCATATATAAAACTATATTTACCGGAGAGTATACAGTTGTTCCGAAGAAAAAAATATGAGGAATACACTGTATGCTAGGCCGGTATCACAAAATAAAATATGGGAAGTTTGAATATTTTATTATTCAACATATTATTTCTTATATCGTTTCGTATATCCTTTTGCAGTAACTGAATATTCAAAACCACTTAATGTAAAACAGCTGCAAGTAATTAGTCTTCTCTAACCCGATTACAGTTTAATACCCCTATATAATTTCGTCAACCGGCTTCTGTGAGCCTTACTCGTTACTGTTCACACCTAACAGTGTGACCAGCAACGAGTACAAGCTACTCCATAGCTTAGATACAATCGAGTTATACTTCTTTGCACAGCAATGCCCTGACAAAACGTCGGGCCGGGTATCACATGCCACAGATGGCATATAAAATGGCTTCTAATACCGATTCCTGCAAAGAGGCTGTCTTCCCACATATATTATCCTTGGTACGGTCACGAAGCTCCGGCACCGGATTTGGCGCCACCTCAAAGCGATAATCCTCCCCGTTTTGCGGATATAATCCTCAATAAAGGTATGGCTCATTACATTTCTTACCGGGTCATTGACCAGGCGCTGATATCTGATAAATGTTTCAGGAGCATTGGTTCTTACATCCACATACCTTTCACGGCATGCTGTGTCGTTTACTGTACTGCCAAGCACACACGACATACTCAATATTGCTCTCCAGCACAAGAGGAGCCGGGAACTCAGCGTCCGGGATGACCTCCTGCCAATCCTTTTTCTCGTACTGCCTTAGCAGCTCAAGTGCAATATGCAGATGCTTAAGCTCCTGTTCAAACATAAACTGCCATATGCCACGTATTCTTGTATCCGTCTCCGTTTCATAACAGCTCCAATACAGCCAGCACTCGACATACTGATGCACAAGAAGATTTTCAAGGCGGCTCATGCATGGCTTCAACAGGCTGCCATACTGTGTGACATGCTGTTCCTCGACCATTCCGATTTCCTGATATAGCCTGCGTCCCATCTCATCAGGCCAAAGTGCCGCTGTGTTCATATAGTAGTTCATAGTCTGCTGTTCTGCTGCTGTGATTACGTTTGCAGCCAACACATCCATTGTCGCAGGGCATTTATCCGTCATCGGATATCGTATTGAATCATATGGATGCCTGTGGTGTGAAATAGTCGGTCTGCCCGGTGTGATTTCCGTATAGCCTCCGACAAGCTTCTCTGCATGCTCACCTGTGGTAAAATCAAGATAATCTGCATAGCGGTACAAATGATCAAAGTCCTCGAGCAAGGCAAAATCGAGCGCAGACTTAATATTTTTGTCATTTACTCGTTTTGCAAGATGAGCAGTCAGGTCAACCGCAAGCTGCTCGTAGCCTATGGTGTGCTCAATGCCGACTCATCTGTCGGCTTTAAATGCGTGAGTATTTTCTGCTGCTGTTGCTCACTTTTCCTGATGTATGCAAGCTTTCGTCTAAGCTCATCATCACCTACGCTTCTTGAAAACTGATGCGAAAACCACACGTTTTCAAATTCTGTACCATTCATCAATATGATTCTCGTCCTTGTATACGGATTTACCTCATTTTTGTTATATGGTTTTACCCAGAATTTCTCCCAGTCAACAAATAAATCGCCGGTTCTCTCGGCCTCATTTTAAATGGATTCATAATACAAACATACCTCCTTCATGCTATTGTATGCACGAAGGAGGTATGCTGTGCGTATGAATCACATTCTAATAATTTGTCAAATATATATGTGTATTTAGAGTTTTCCGAATCAGCCTCATAAGAGCCTTTCCTGCTCTATTGTTTTATCCGATTCAAGAATTGCTTCTTTTAATTCGGTAAGCAATCCTGCGTCCTTTTTTTGCAGTTTTTCCCTAGTTGAAGCCTTAAGTGGTATTCCAGCGTCTTTTTTTAATGCTTCCTCAAAATCCGCTACCCCCATTCTATAAGGCATTAGTTTTTCAAAAATTCTATCCTTAATAAACAAGAATATGCTTATCCCTCCAAAATCCATATCTCCCCAATGGAGGAACTCACATTCCTTAGATACAATAAGGCTTAATTTCTTTAGAAAATACACTTCCTTAGGAGTAAAATAACCATGACAAAAAGATATACAAGGTATTCTCATCATATTGCATACTTTCATAGTTAGCCTTATTTTCTATGGTCATAATTCTTTTGCATCCTGCAAGCGAAACCGGACTTGCATGCTCAAGTGTCTGCGTATTAATAATGGTTCCATAAATCTGCTTTGACGTATCAATAACACATGTATCATCAATTCTATATGACAATGGTCCCTTCCATTCCATTGTCTGTGCATATGACATAATGCCATGCATCTTCAAAATTTCAAGCCCCGACTTCTTTTTATCCTCTTTGGCATCATCTTCCTCTCCCTCTGTATCATAATCCTCCATATCCTTCTCATAATATGGAGAATATTTAGTCAGAATTGATACCATCTTTTGTCGATAGCATTTTTCAAATTTCTTTGAATCTTTAAAAACCTTTGCACTAAAAACACGCTCCCACACAGGCTCCTTTATTCTTGTTATAGCATTGATACACTTAAAACGCATATCCTCCTCAGCCTCTGTGACACTCTTTCCGGCTTCCAGACGCCCCAAAATATCATCATAATATCTGCATATCCAATCGCAGTCACCAACCTCTGATTTCCACTGCTTTACAGACTCTATCAATCTTAGCTGTTTTGCTCTTGAATCCTCAACACCCTCAAGCCGACACAGCTCCGGTATGCTGCTGACATCACAATCAATTTTTTTAATATCGCTGTTGACCTGAATCCAACTAATTCTTATCTTCCCATCGTGGCCTGCTTGTGTATTATTCTCTATGAACCTTGCGATCGATTAGTTTCCGGCCTCCACCAACAAATTCCATCATTTCTGTTATTTTGTTAAAATGTTTTTCTCCGGTTAGTTTTCCGACCGGTATCCTTCGGTGTCTGTTTTTTTTATAATATAGCCTGCAAGCGTGTGCTTAATTGGAGTTTTTCCCATAGCATAATACCCCTGTAAAACAATTAATACGTCCTATCACTTTTCCTCAAACAGCTCGATTTCCTCGCCAAGTGGTCCTTTGCAGAATGCTATGCGCGCCGGAAATACCGGTGTTGATGCGATTTCTATATCCTTCGGCTCAATAAATACCTCGTATCCTGCTGCTTTTACAGCCTCTACACGCATCCACATCATCTGTTGCGAATGCGAAATGACGAATCACACCTTTGCCCGGTGCATCATCTCCATCGTTAAAAATCTCAACAATTCCGTTTCCGGTATCAAGCATGATTCCTGCCTGCCATTCCCTTGCGACCGGGATTCCCAGAATGTTTTTGTAGAAATCTATTGTCTTTTCATATTCCTCTGTGCTGCTGCACTTCATTGATACGTGATGTATACCTTTTATTAAGCTCATTGTTTTTCTCCCTTTAATTATTTGGAGCTGTTTTGTGATTTATAGTGATTTCAGCTACTTTTTCCCACAACTTTTCCGGCTTTTGGGCTGAATTTTAGGAGCTGTTTTGGAGATTTCTGCAGTTTCAGCTACTTTTCTCGCATTTTTCCGGCTTTTGGGCTGAATTTTGGGTGCTGTTTTGGAGATTTCTGCGATTTCAGCTACTTTTCTCGCTATTTTTCAGTCAAGTCCAAATTTGTGTGTAAATTCATCTTCCAGCTATATTAGTCCGTCTATGCTGCCTTTATCTTCAGGAGATTTGATTGAATGGAGCTTAGTTTGTCATAGTACTCTTTCATATCAAAAATTCTGTGACTGACACTCCAATCATTATGATCATCCTGAAGAACTGCGCCAATCAGTCGTATAATAGATTCCGTATTAGGGAAAATCTGAATGACCTTTTCTCGTCTTCTGATCTCTCTGTTTTCACGCTCTATTATGTTGCTGGTTCTTAATGCAATACGATATTTTGAAGGTAATGCCATGATTGTAATGCTATCTTCAAACCCTTCATCAAGGACAACCATTGCTTCATTTGCAACATCCTGATATTCATCGTATATTGATTCTTTTAGGCGACGGGCTTCTTCAATAGTAGTTGCATTGAACATATCTCGCAATTCAGAAGCTAAACCAGTGCTGTATTTTTTGGGACACTTATCTATGATATTTCTAGTAAAATGAGCCTGACAACGCTGCCATGAAGAACCAGAGAAGCATTCCTTTATTGCTTCAACAAGCCCTGCGTGTGCATCTGATATCACAATATCCACGCCACGTAAGCCACGACTTTTAAGACTTTCAAAGAAGTCCTTCCAGGTGTTTACTTTCTCAGAATCGTATACTTCAAAACCGAGTACTTCCTTGTGACCTGTATTGTTTATCCCAATAGCGACAAACAATGCTTTGGACTTGACACGATGATCTTCGCGAACTTTTAAATATATCGCATCAACAATAATAAATGGATAATGTTCCGGTAATAAACGTTCTTTGAAATGTTTAATTGGAACATCAAGTTCCTTACAAATTTCAGAAACAGTAGATTTAGAGAAAGACTCTCCACAGAGTTCTTCAGTTACTTTTTTGACATTTCTGGTTGATATACCCTGCACTACCATTTCCATCATGGTTGTAATCAAAGCTTGCTCATTACGCTGGTAATTCTCGAATAAGGAAGTCTTAAATGGGACATTACGATGTCTAGGAACTTGTAATTCAATCTTTCCGATGCGAGTAGTTAATGACCTTGTCCTGGTTCCGTTTCTGTAATCAGAACGTTCCTGCGAACGTTCATAGTTATTAGCACCAAGTTGTTCGGTAGATTCAGCTTGAAGAACCTGATTAAGTAAAGCTTCCATAAGCTTGCCAAATGCTTCATCTTTGGTTTCTGAAAAAAGTCCTACAAAAAAATCACTATCTAATGTAAAATGTAATTGAGCCATGGGTTTCATCCTTTCAATTATGTTTTGTGTGGTAACTTAATTATAACTGAAAGATGAGCACTTGGCTCTTTTTATATAGATTTGTAATTTACACCATTATATAGACTTTATCTATTTTTCCGGCCTTTGGGCTGAATTTTGGATGCTGTTTTAAAAGTTTTAGGAATTACAGCTCCCCAGTGCCTGCCTACTATGCTATCAACCTATGGCTATTGTACATTATGTCAATTTAGTCCTACTTAGTAAAATGATGTGAGAGTCAAAAAGTATCCAATTCAGGATCCCTTAAATCATATTATATCTATAAAATTTTCTATTGTCCATATATACAGACGATTATGATTGCGGCCAAAATGAAATTTTAAATTCCACCACCACATTTGGTGGTGGAATTTACACAGTAAAGGTTTACTCTTTCATATAAAATGGTAAGGTTATCTTTCTTTCTGACAGCAGTAGAAGAAGGATATCCATGAGTAAATATATTCCAGGAAACCAGAAGCACCTTTCCCTTGAAGACCGTATCTATATCGAAAACGAACTGAACAAGGGAGAAACCTTTAAGAACATTGCCCGCTTTCTTTGCAAGGATCAACAACCATTTCCAAGTAAGGGCTCACCGTCTATCCGACTGGTATCACAAAGGTACTTTCTATAATGCCCATAACTTTTGTATTCATCGCTTCCATTGCCGGAAAACCAATGTCTGCGGAAAAATCATTCTCTGCGATGTAAAATGCACTTCCTGCCCCACCTGTAATCAAACTTGCAAGGATTTTGTGAAGGAACAGTGCAAAGACTGGATAAGGCGCCCTATGTCTGTAATGGCTGCACAAAAGATAAATCATTGCACCATCGCCCAGAAATACAGATACGATGCACGTTTTGCTGATAGAAAATACCGTGAAAAGCTTTCCGGTTCCAGAGCCGGTATAAACATGACAAAACATGAATTACGCAAAAAGGATGGCATTGTTTCTCCTTTAATCGAGCAGGGACAATCTCCATATCAAATCATTACCAATCATCCAGAACTGGATATGTCAGTCCGTTCCTTGTACACCTATCTGGATCAAGGTCTGTTTACAGCCAGAAACATTGATTTAAAACGTAAGCCCGGCTTCAAGCCACGAAAGTGCCATAAAACACAGATTACAAACAGAACCGTCTTCGAGAAAAGGTTATTCAGTGATTTTAGTGAGCTGCAGTTATCCTCTTTGTAGAAATGGATACGGTACACTCATCCAGAGAATCCAACAAGACGTTACTGACCTTTTTCTTCACTAAGGAAAAGCTGTTCCTTGCCTTTCTCTGAATCGTTGTACTAAAGGCGCTGTCCGGCTTATTTTTGACCGTTTAGAAAAACGTATGGGCACCTATGAGTTCTTATCTGTCTTTGAATATATCTTGACAGACAGAGGTTCAGAATTCGGAGATCCTGTCGCTCTTGAAACAGGACTGGATGAAATTCAGCGTACCAGCATCTACTATTGTGATCCCATGCGTAGCGGACAAAAGGAGGTCTTGAGCAGGCTCACACCATGCTTCGCATGGTGCTTACCAAAGGAACTAGTTTTGAATTTTTGACACAATGGGATGTGAATCTAATCGTGAATCACATCAACTCCACTCCAAGGGAAAGTCTTAATGGAAGCACGCCTTATGACGCCGCATTAGAGACACTCGGAAAAGAAACCCTAAACGCATTTCAGCTTAAGCGCATTGACCCTGATTTGGTCAATCTAACGCCTAAGCTGATTCGCTTCAACCATTAACAACCACTTAGAAATCTGCTGTCGGACTGGAAATTAAACTTTCACATTTTCCTCACATGACCGGTGGAATTTAGTCTCGCACACTACCTTCCAGTGGTCCGTTTGTCATACCATCAAATCAGTTTTTTCCAAGAAGTTACTCCTATTATAACAGAAATAAGCGTTTTGAGCTTATAAAACTCTTAGAAAATCAAGAACTTTTAAATGAGTGTGGAATTTACTTCTGCACTGGAATTTACTTTTTCAAGTTAGCATTATGATTGCGGCCACGCCTGCCTTTGCGCTTTCTCAAAATCGCCCTGCTCACTGCTAAATGCACCATCATCGCATAAATCCAGCACTGTTTCATCCTTCAGATACAAAACAAGCGTTTTTTCAGTCTCATCATCATCACCGCTTTTCCATATGTACCTTTCTACATCTGAAAAATCATACTGTTTTTCCTTAAAATGAACCAATGTTATTTTCTGCGTTGTATAGTTTATTTCATAATACCACAGTCTTGCCGATGCCAGTATACAGATAAATCCCGCTATTCCTATGACCATGGCAGTTTTAGGGTTGCATTTAATATGGCTGATGGTTTAAAAAGCATATCCTGCCAATGGTACAATCAAGCCTGCTACAACCATTACAAAAGGCCGGTATTCCTATAAAACGTTCAAGTATCTGCCCACTTACCATTTCACGTTCCACTGCGCCCTCTGCTACTCCCAGAAACACCACGCAAAACAAATGCTGACCAACAGTATAAGAAGAAATTTAAATATGTTTAAAAAACTATCTGTGAAAGTTAATATCATTTCAACAGGCTTTAGCTTTCCCACCAGACGGCAGATAAAATATTTCTTTTTTATCCATGCGGTGGCATACGTTACGACAACGCTCAACACGGCAATAATCAGCCCATAGCCCTTTGAATCTGAGAATATGGCACACAAAAAATACTCTGCAAAAAAAATTATCCTGTATTTGCGTATTTTTTTTGAAATAATCCCGAAATAGCGATCCACCGAAAGTGCGTGCTGCCCTATAAACTGATAAATATCATTGCCGGTCATATCATCAGCCAAATTTGCTTCCACTCTCAGATATTTCTTATAAAACGAATCTGTAAAAAAATAAACAGCCAACACTGCAGCCCACTTAAAGATGTCATCACTTTCAAATATGATGAACATGCCTGCCATAAGACATATTACAAAAAGTACTCTCGCCTGCCTTATTGTTTTCACATTTCTATCTTCTATGCCCTCTGCAAAAATTTCTTCCGCTTTATCCATTTTCTTCCTCCAGTAATTCCCTGAGATTCTTATTTTTATTTCCTAAATCATCATTTAATATCTGTTCCCTGTCCCCGAATTTAACAAGCCTGCCATTATCAAGCAATCCGATATAGTCAGTTATGTCATTGACCTCCTCAACCAGATGCGTGCTGATTATGATGCTTATGTTTTCTTTTTCTATTGTTCGGATCAAAAGCTCCCAGATGTCTGTTTTTACGACCGGGTCCAGATTTGCCATAGGCTCATCCAAAAGCAGAAGCTTTGGGTGCCTTGCCAGAGCAAAAGCCAGTTGGAGCTGCATCTGTTTTCCTGTTGAAAGCTCCTCAAATTTTGTCGTATATTCTTCCTTGGTGAACTCCATCATTTCAAGCATTTCATCAAAATGCTTCTGATCCCATCTGCTGTAAAGACAGCTTAACAGCTGATATTTTCGTCAGCCCTAATCCCGCCTATACACCAGCTTCTTCCACCGACATATGCCACCTCATCATGATACAGAATGTCAATTGCTTTCATTCCGGTGACATCAATATCATTCCATAATACCTTTCCACTCAGTGGTTCAATACGTCCGTACACTAAATCAAAAAGCGTAGTTTTTCCTACGCCATTTCTTCCCAAAAGTGTCATGAGATATCCGTCATCCAGTGAAAAGCTGACATTTTCCATAGAAAAGGTTTTCGTACTGTAAGATAAATTTTGAACCTCTAGCATGTTTCCTCCTCCCAAAGTATCCTCACCATATCAATAAACTCTGCTTCATCAAGCTCTGCCGCCTTTGCCTTTTCTATAACCGCAGCAAGCTCCTCCTCCACACTTAAAGTACGTTTTTCCTCGAGATATGCCATATCCGGATTGTCCACGAAAAGCCCTTTCCAGGCACCGAATATATCATTTTCTCCTTTTCCAGCTCCTCATATGCTTTTTTCGTGGTAATGACGCTGACCTTAATGTCCGCTGAAAGCGCCCTTATCGATGGAAGCGCATCATCCTTATTCAATTTTCCGGCAAGTATTGCCTCCTTTATCTGCGTGGCAATCTGCTCATAAATTGGTGTTCCGCCCTTAGACTGTATGGAAATATTCATTTCTGCCTCCAGTAGTTCTTACCATGTCTATCACAAGTATAGTACCTGACAAAATCCCTGATATACATCCAAGCTTATAGAACTCATTGTCTATTCCTGCAAAATCAGAAAAGCTGCCATTTGTAACAATAGTCATTAAGCAGACAAACAACCCTGTGTCTATAACAATTTTACCAACGCAATAAAAGTCTCATATATTTTTACAGACTTTGAAACACTCGCGTCAGCTAAACACTTTTCTAAATTTCTGCTGTCTTCTGCCGCTTTCCAAAAGATATCATTTATCGAAAAGTGTGCAAGAATTATGATATATGAAATAAAACATACCGCCACATAAAGCGGATGTGAAAAAGCTCCAGCTTTCTGTGCCTTATCACAATAAACGCAGTATTTATAAGAAGAGGAACACTTAAACACAGTAAATCAAGCATCACCTCTGTCAAAAATCTTGTTTTTCTTTCCTTCTTTGAAAAGGGTAAAAGCTCATTTATCTCGAGGCTTCTAAATACTGCAATGGATAGCATAAACAGAAATCCGGCAAATATAAACCCCAACATGCCGCACAGTGTTGTCACAAGTAATACGATAAATGCCAAACCGATATGCCCCGGTGAACTGGATAACCATATCTTTTTCTCTCAAAATAATCCCTGATCATTGCTCATCACCACTTTCTTTTATTATCTCTTTCTTCTGTACGTAGTACATGATTTCTTTGAGCTCTGCATATCTCATATGCTGCCTGATTTCATGATTAATTTTTGCGGTTATTTTTGTTTCATCATATCTTATCAGCAATTCATTCGAGCTTTCGCTTAAACGCCCTCCGACTACAAGCTCCTTCGGTATCCTCTCAAGCAGTGTCTTGTCCCCGGAAACAAGTCTGTAGGAATCCCTAAGCTCATCCAGCGAACCGTAATAGAATTTGCTTGTGGTATTGTCTTTCTTTTGCAGCCATAAAATATAATCTGCGAAATGCTCAAGCTCCTCGACCAGATGTGTCGCATAAATTATGCATTTATTTTCATCTGCTGCAAGCTCCCTTATGGTTTCATAAAATTTATCACGAAATTCAACATCCAGATTTCCCGTCAAAAAAGTACACCTGCGCATCATAGCTCTGTGCAAATGCAAGCTGCAGCAGTATCTTCTGCCCCTGTGAAAAATCCGAGGCATTCATAATATCCTTTTTACTTTTAGAAATTCTAAGAGGTACGCCCGGAAAATCGATAAGACCATACTGCTTAAGAAGAGCCTCATATTTTTTCTGATTAAATCCGTCGTAATATCTGCCGTAATATTTTCCTATCGAGACAGCAGATATTTTTTCCATAAACGGCAATTCACTAAATACATAAGCTATTTTCTTCTTGTATTCCTTCTCATCCTTCTGCAGACACGCACCGTCTATCACAATCCCGGTGTCTGTCGAATCAGACTCTTTCATCCCCATAAGAACAGAAAGAAGTGTTGACTTGCCACAGCCGTTCTTTCCTATCACACCTACAATGCTTCCACCCGGCACTTCAAATGAAATATTGTCCAGCTTGAATTTGTCAAATGTTTTACTGACATTTCTGACTATCAGTGCATTATTCATAAGCTACTCCTTTGTATGCAAATGGCATTTTTTACTTAGCCATTTATTCACTTGCGATTTATTCATTTTGCGTTTTTTGACCCGCCTGTTATATACACAGTATATACAGTTATATACAGGCTGTCAATATACTTTTATCCCTATATATTTTCAATTTTATTTTCTTGTACTACCGGTAAAATATGCAAGTGATATGGTGTAGTTTGTTTAAACCTGTTATACTAGGATATATCAGAAAATAAGTACAATCTACAGGAGGATTATCATGATAATAAAAAACGGCATTGTAGCAGACCCTGCTTCAGGTCTCTACGAACATATGGATATACTTGTAAAGATGGAAAAATAGTAAAATAGCACGACATCTCATGTGCGTCAGACGCTGCTGCAACTGAAAAAGAAGAAATAATAGATGCATCCGGAATGATTGTCGGACCGGGACTTATCGACACACATGTGCATTTCCGTGATCCGGGCTTCACATACAAGGAGGATATCCACACCGGTTCCCTGGCTGCCGCAAAGGGTGGCTTCACAACTGTCGTGTGCATGGCAAACACAAAGCCTACAGTGGACAATGTGGATACTCTAAAGGACAACCTCACACGTGGAAAGCAGGAAAAAATCCGTATGTATCAGGCCGCTGCAATATCGCACTCCCTCAAAGGACAGGATGAGGTTGACATGGCAGCTTTAAAGGAAGCCGGAGCATGTGGCTTTACCGATGACGGCATCCCGCTTACAAATGCCGCTTTCTGCTACAGAGCCATGCAAAATGCTGCAAAGCTGGATATGCCGATAAGTCTCCATGAGGAGGACCCTGCATTTATCAAAACAACGGCATCAACCATGGAAAATATCTGACGCTCTCGGTATCTACGGCTCACCATCCATCGCTGAGGAAGCCCTTGTCGCAAGAGACTGTCTGCTTGCGCTGCGCAGTGGTGCTGATGTTGTAATACAGCACATCAGCTCCGGTGTATCTGTTGATATAGTCCGCACCTACAAAAAGCTTGGTGCAAGGCTCCATGCCGAGGCCACTCCACATCACTTCACGCTGACTGAGGATGCTGTCTTAGAGCACGGCACCCTTGCCAAGATGAATCCGCCTCTGCGCACTGAAGCAGACCGTCAAAAGATTATAGAGGGACTTATCGATGGCACAATAGACCTTATCGCAACAGATCATGCGCCTCACAGCACTGAGGAAAAATCAAAGCCTGTAACCGAAGCTCCAAGCGGTATCATCGGTCTTGAGACATCTCTTGCTCTTGGTATCACAAGCCTTGTCAAACCGGGCCATCTGAGCATGCTTGAGCTTTTGGAAAAGATGACTATCAATCCTGCCAGGCTGTACCACATGCCTTACGGTACTATCTCAGAGGGTGCTGCTGCAGATTTTGTCATCTTTGATCCTGACGAAAAATGGGTACCATGCGAATATGCATCAAAATCATCAAACACACCTTTCACCGGCATGGAACTGACCGGTAAGGTTAAGTACACCGTATGCGGTGGAAATGTGATTTATTCGGATAAATAAATTGTGTATGCACTATTAAAAAAGCAGATTGTGAACTCATATGTCCACAATCTGCTTTTTTCTACTTTTCCACCAGCTCCAGGCAGTCTCCATAGTGCCTCTGCAGTGACTTTAAGTCCATAATCATCACATAAAATACTCTACCATTGTGCACTGAATCCACTATCCTGTCATGATCGAGCACTGAAATATATGTGCCGTCTGCTTTTTTCATATGAAAGAAAATATAATCATTTGAGTGTCCTCCGTTAATCTGCGACCATATGCTTTTTTGACAGTTTTCCTGTTCATCCGGGCGTATCAGATTGCAGAAGCTCTTACCTGTATATGCAAGCAGCTCGTCCATATTTTTACAGCCTGTAAGCCTAAGCAGCTCATTGTTTGCAAGCAGGATCTCATCATTTTCTTTATCTGCCCTGTAAACAATGAACGCTCCCGGCATATTGTCAATAATATCCTTCACGGCAAATCCAAGCTTCGCACGGCTCTTTATACGCTCCCCCTCACGGTATGCCATGCAGCCGTTCTTCCCACGCATTTTCACCTCATAAAGTGCCATATCCGCACACCGCATGAGCTGTGAACGGTCATCAGCCAAAACAGGATACTCCGCAAAGCCCAGTGAAATGGTAAATGTATGTTCTTCACCTTTACAATAAAATTTCTTGGTTTCTCCTGTAAACTTCTTAAGAAAAGGCTTAACCTCCTCTACCGTGCAATCCGGCATAAAAATGCTAAACTCATCGCCTCCGTTTCTGCCTAGTATAACATCCTTTGAAAAATATTGCTTCATGCTCTCTGCAAGCTTCTGCAGTGCACCATCACCTGCCGCATGTCCATACACATCGTTGACCAGCTTGAAATCGTCAATATCAAGCATTGCCACAACACAATGCTTTTGCGGATTCTGTCTCATATATTGCTCAACCTGCTCATCAAAACCGTGCCTGTTGTAGATACCGGTCAGTGCATCGGTCACAGCCAGTCTCTTGAAATTCTTCCTGTTCTCATTGATTGAAATCAACGCTGCTGTAAGCCCTGCCAAAAGCAGGACAATAACTCCACCTCCGATGAACAGATATAGCAGATATCTGTTATTGTAAAACCCACTCTTGGGTAAAATCTCAAGCCTCCACTTATATCCATACACGTTAAAGTCATATATCACCGGATCGTTCAACTCTTCCTTTGAACCGTAAACCCACTCATACGTATCATCCCACGGCGAAGCAAACTTCTGCAGACTGTACTTATATCCAAAACTGGAAAGAGCCTCTACAGATTCAGAAAAATTTCCGGAACCTTCAGTATAACAATTGTGAAGCCCCAAAAGCTCTTCTGACCATTTTCATTCTCCAAATAAACCGGATTGCGCACTGCTATACCATATCCGCCCTGCTTCAGCTCCAATGGTCCCTGCATAATTACAGTGTCATTATCCCTCGCATAGCGCGAAATCTCTCCCCTGTCACTATCATTTATCAGATCAATCTTACTGGATTCATTACTCTCCTCTGGATATATTTCAGACACAACTCCATTCGGTGCTATCTGTATACTCTGAATCGAATCGTCCATCATATTTGCTGCAATATCATAAAACCTATTTATATTTCCATCACCACTTATGACAACCTGCTTTAAGCTATCGGTAACTCCTATTCCCTCCATAAGCTCGCCATATATACGCTCCGTATATGTCATCGCATTGAGCTTTGCATTTGTCCTGTTCTGCTGTTCCTGACTCTTGCCGACTACATATATAGCGCCGATTAACGCACACATGCCCAATATAAATACCACTGCCGGAATAATGAATCTCTTTTTTAGCTTTTTCATTTGTATCACTTTCTAAAATCAATGTCTATCTGTTCTATATGATTTTAATATTATAGCTTTACGATAAGAAAATGTCTATAAATTTACATAAATTTCCAACACTTCAAACTAATAAGAAAAAATAAAAGAAGCCTCACTCCTTTAGTAATGTATCAAGAGAAATATCAAATTGATTACTCGGGAATTTGACAGGTGTTTTCGAATAATCGGATTGACAAATAACATTTCATATAGTATTATCACTTTATAAAGAAATGGGTTTTGTCGTGTACAGCCTTATGGCTCAATCGGGTTGCTCGTTTCTTTTTTATATCCAGAATATCATATAAATATAATTTACCATCTTCAGAATGTCTAACAATCAATGATGCATGAAATATATTGTATCTCTCTATCTCTCCCACCTCATCATATACCGGCAATGCAAATCGTGAATTATATCGATACCAGCCGAATTTTGCATTTCTCCAATGTTTTTCTTCGTTATTCTCTCGAAAGTTTTTCCCACTGCAATCTCTATCAGCTCAGGAATCCCTTGTGCTGCATTGGCTTTGCCTTCGCAGTCATGCCCTTCATACTATGTGTATATTTTGAACCACTATATTCATTCGGTAAATCCGATCCAATATACACTATGTCCCCTGTGGATGCTATGGTGTAAAATTGACAACCACATAAATAACGTCTATAATACATTTATTACAGTCGTAAGATTTAAGGAGGGATTTGAAATGAGAGATTTACCACAGATTTCTGAAGCTGAGTTTGAAGTTATGAAAATCGTATGGAAACATGCACCGATCAGTACTAATGAAATAACAGATAAATTATTACAGACCACAAGCTGGAGTCCTAAGACGATACAGACTTTAATCAAACGTCTCGTAACAAAAGGCGTTCTGACTTATGAAAAACAGAGCCGAGTGTTTGTTTATACCCCAGTCGTGAAAGAAAGCGAATACATCGGTCAGGAAAGCAACTCTTTTCTGAAACGATACTATGACGGGGATATCACTGCCATGCTGTCTGCATATATAGAAAATGACAGACTGTCTGAAACAGAAATAGATACTCTCCGCTCCCTTCTTTCAAAGAGGTCAAAAAAAGGAGGAAACTAACGTGGCTAATTTTATGATACGCTTTTTAATATGCAATGTATTTATCAGCGGTATCATCGGAATTCTTTTGATAGCTAAGCGGATATTCAAAAACAACCTATCCAGCCGGATGCAGTATAATCTGTGGTTCCTGCTACTTGGATTGTTGGTAGTTCCTTTTATACCGTTCCGTTTAATTGGGTTTCCTCAAATCTTCTCGTGGCTCAGTAGCCTGAAAAGTTCTCCTACTTCTGGCACCAGAACCGCCATAGGAGAAGCTGTTGGGATCAATCCAGCCGGAAATGCAGACTGGATGAATGACTTTGCCCTTTCGGTAAATACTGAGACTCCACCCATTGCCGGATACATATTATTAGGGATATGGCTTGTAGGTATTCTTGCAATGATTATTTTGGTAATCAAATCCTCTATCCGCTTACGCAACTTGAAAGAAATCTGCACTTCCCCTTCAAAACCCGGAAGTCCGAAAACTATATCATCGATGTATGAAAGAAATGGGGATTCACAGAAATATTCCTGTCTACAGTACCGCATTTTTGAAATCTCCGATTATTGTTGGACTTTTGAAACCTTGCATTTATCTGCCGATTCATCTCATCTCAGATTATAACGAATCGGACATGCGATACATGCTGTTACACGAGCTACAGCACTATAAGCACAAAGATGCTATTGCCAACTATCTAATGAACTTTGCCGGAGTAATATATTGGTTCAATCCTCTTGTCGGGTATGCTCTAAAAGAAATGCGCAATGACAGAGAGGTTGCCTGTGACACCTCTGTTTTAAAGATGCTTGAGGAGGATGATTATGCAGATTATGGTAATACACTGATCAATTTTGCGGAAAAGATTTCACTTACTCCATTTCCGTTTGCCGCCGGTCTTGGTGGAAACATGAAGCAGATGAAACGGAGAATTATCAATATTGCATCTTATGAGAAGCCGACATTTATAAAAAGAGTAAAAGGTATGACTGCATTCATGTTGACTGCTGTCCTTCTCCTTGGATTCGCACCTTTTATTTCTACATACGCAGCAGATGGAAGCCACTACCAATGGGATTCCTCCTCAGAAAATGTTTCCTATATAGATCTTTCTACATACTTTGGAGAATACGAAGGCAGCTTTGTTTTATACGATTTAGCAAATGATGCATGGAGCGTACACAACAAGGATCATGCTACCCTGCGAGTTACGCCAAACTCCACCTACAAGATATACGATGCTTTGTTCGGATTGGAAGAAGGCGTCATTACACCGAAAACTCCTTTATTGCATGGAATGGAGAAAGCTATCCATTTGAAGCATGGAATGCGGATCAGACCTTACAGTCTGCGATGAACTCCTCCGTTAACTGGTATTTCCAGAAAGTAGATGAACAGCTTGGAGCCTCTGACGTTTACAGCTATATTCAAGAAATTGGATATGGTAACGAAAACATGAGTGGCGATTTCTCCTCTTATTGGATGGAATCATCCTTAAAAATTTCTCCAATAGAACAGGTCGAACTTTTAACCAAGCTGCAGAATAACAGTTTTGGCTTCGCCCCTGAAAATATCAATGCAGTAAAAGATGCCATCTGCCTTTCCTCTTCCGATGCTGGAACATTCTACGGAAAGACCGGAACTGGCCGTGTTGATGGTCAAGATGTGAACGGATGGTTTGTTGGTTTTGTAGAAACTGCAGATAATACATACTTTTTTGCTACCAACATTGGTGCAGACAGCGATGCTACCGGAGACAACGCAACTGAAATAACCATGTCTATCTTGTCAGACATGAATATCTGGAAATAAAACATAATAAAATCGGGTAAAGGTCATAGTCAGTCGTACAATCTTTTACCCGATTTTTTGTCTTAACACTATTCGTATCTTTTATTTCTTATTGTAAATCACCTTCGCCTGTACTTAATCCCTCATACATCCATGTCTTTCCATTGTCGTTAGATGTAAATCTCAAGCCTTCGTAACTGCTGTATTCTGCCTTGATGATTACAGTCCATTGTCCATCGGATACTTGTGGCATCTCTGCGTAATCATAATCTGCGATTGTGTATCCTAGTTCATCAGCAGTATCCGGCAGTTCCGTAACCTCTTCCATTGGAAATTCCATCTGTGTAAAAGTAACTCCACCATCTGATGTCACATATAAAGTTGAGGCATCCTGTGAAGCGCCTGTCATACCAATCACACCAAGATTTTCATCGAAAAATTCTATTCCCAGTGCCACGCCAATATTGTTGTTAAACGGATTGGCATTTATCACATTCCATGTTTCACCACCATCTGATGACTTTTCCAATTCATAATAACGGCTTCCTGCTGCCGCATCAGTAACTACTAATCTCCATCCAATTTCTTTATTCTCATACAGCCAGTAATATACAGAACCGTCGGAATTATCTACATACCAGGATTCTGTTTCTTTAGCATCATCAATAGTCTGCTTTTTCTCCCTGTCGATGATAGTTTCTAATGGAATCACTTCCGGTTCCATAAAATAACGTACCGAGTCACCTCAGATTCACTTGGAATATAAAGCGAGACTTCATATCCATAAACAGCTCCACCATTCAGTCCCGAATAAATGGCATTGTCTGTGTTGTCCACTCCGTCACCATCCACATCACCTTGAAGATGTACGAATCCTTCCATTGTGTTAAATTCCGCTTGCCATAATAGAGAATTTCATAATCGTCTGCATATCCTTCCACAGCCCAGTTATTTACTCTTGTTTTGTAATCAGCGTTTTTCAATATTTCAAGCATCGGCTGTAATCTCATGTCATCATCGTAAGATTTGCTCGCAACTCCATTAATACACACAGTCATTTTTGAATCTGCATCCACATCATAGTCAATAAGGAATGTATTTTCGTCTCCATTTTCATATCTTCCATACATATAAGTATAAAAACTCTGAATTTCACCATTTTTGTCAAAGGAAAGCTGGAACTTATTTTGAACATAAAGTTCATCTGGTAAATCCAACTCTGTCTCAATGTCTTCCAAGATTCCTTCTACACCTGTCTCAAAGAAGTTGGTATGAGTAAGTTTAATTTTCTTCTGGTTACGCCATTCGTCAATCTTCCATGACAATGCACCATTATAAGGGATTGCCGAATAAATAATCCTGCCTCCAAACAAAATGGTCAGGGCAACAACTACAATACATTTCCCCCAGAACAGTTTACCGTTTTCAATTTTTTCTTCTTTTCTACTGCTAACAATTCCAAAATGAATGTTGCTATAAGAACAACACCCAAAATCAATATTGGAATCAAGTCCACTTTCGTCCCACCGTATTGACATAGATTTGAAATGCGAATCAACAGCACCGCATATATAGCAATTCCAATAAAACCACATATATTAGAAATTTTCTTCATATTTACCTCCATGCATTTTGCTTTGCTGATATGGTCATATTCTATTTTCAATGTACATCTCTGTTCTTAAATATTACTTTCGTAAGATTTGAGAGCAAAAAATTTTCTTATTTTACGTCTATTCTCTGTTTCATATTCCTCCTTCTCTTTTATTACATATGTAAAATTTCAAAGCAAAAAAATTTCGCATTGGAATCTGCTGCACTTGTATAAATATTACATCAGTAAGATTTAGATGTCAAGTTATCTTTATATAAAAAGGCTTCTGCCGGGAAGTATCATACATTTTCGCGAAAGCGATACCATTTAGCAAAAGCCTATTATTCAGCAGTGTTTCAAAACACCCCACTGCATCAATATTCAAATGTTTCATTCAAAGACCAGAAAACACACATCCATTTTTCTTCCGAAATCGCAGAAACCTTTGATTTATTGGGCTTTTCTCGACAGAAGGCAGACTGTTTCAACGGTATTACCTCTTTCCCACAAAACTTTCCTTACTTCCTTACCGTCACGATATATCGGAAAATTGAACTCTATTGATTTCAAAGGCATTTCCGACTCTCCGTTTGGGTATATCTGAATTTCTTTTATGAGATAAGAAATAACGCTTTTCTTTTCTTCATCACTCATTATAGCATAGAGCTTTCCAAAATTCTTCATTATTTTGTAAACATTCTCCAGAGTAATGGCTTCCATCTCAATAGAACTTCTTCGTAATTTTGCATCTTCAATTCGTTCCTCCAACTCAACAATCGTATCGTACAGTCCATCAATCCTTAATGTCATATCGTGGATTTTTCTTTCACGATAACGGGCATCCGCAGGAAGATTATCTATTTCTCGTTCCAGACGAGCCTTATTCAAATCGACCTCCTTCAACTTACTTTCATAATTAGCAATTTCCTTATCAACATTGCTTGTATCTGTCTGTATGCCAATTCTACTTTTTATCTCTCTGGCAAAATATTTATCGCTTACCAATTCTTTGACTGCTTGTCCTGCCTATTGTTATATAAAAGAAAGAGCCGACAAACTGGAATTGAACAAAATCGCTGCGCGATGGCCTGCCAAGGCTGTGACGCAGCGATTTTGTTCAATTCAAGTTTATCAAACTCCTTTTATTTCTGCTGAATAATCTTAAAATGCTTCAATGCCTCCACAATTGCACTTTCTTTATCTTCTGGGCACTGTGGCTGCCTGCTATCTTCCGGCTTTTGTTTCAGTTGGGACAAAAGAACTACCGTCTCTACATGCCATGAGTGTGCAATAAAGATGCACATCCCTTGGCTTTTTCGTTAAGCCTTGGATTTAAAAATGATGCAACGATCCCCTACCGGACCTGCAAAATAAGCATAATGCACCACTTTGCACCTGCCATAGAATAAGATTAGATTTGTTTTGAGATATAAGCCGGATTGCTTATGTGTGATTTATACTCTGCTCTTTCCTATGGTACTTTCCTGTCTGTATAACTTCGAGGATATTGTACCACAGATTGTTTGCTTCGGAAATTGCTTTCCTGAAAAATGGGCAGAAGAAAACCTCCAAATCTTTTGGGGAGTTGGAGGCTTGATTCCGTCCATTTTATACTCTCTTCTGCTTCTTATAGAGAGAATTCTTAATTACTCCCATTTTTGATATACTACTTTCCTATGTTCATATAATTCAGACCATGGATTATTATATCTGTCCACAATACACTTTATTTCTTTCTCAATATTTATACGCTCAGTGGCTGTTAAGCGTGCAACATGAACACCTAGTCGTTCAGCTTCATTAATCAACCCATCTACAGCATCTTTTCCATCTGAATCATAACTTCCTCGTTCTACATAATACGCTATTTCAAAGGTTCCTTTATCAACTATAACCATTCCTGTATACTCAAAATCATTCGCATAATACGACTCTTCTCCTCTTTCTCTCCGGATAACAATAACCTGAACTCCTTTTTCCAACAGATTTGCATATAATATATTAATAAGAGCCTCTCTATAACTATTTGTTTCATTATCCGCAACTTTCAACGGTATGATGTCTCTGCTTAGGTAAGGAATTTCAGTGTCCATTCGATGATAGGTTTTCGTCATAAAAGAATACATATCACTTAATTGAATACTATTTTTTTCAATATCAGTGAAAGTTTCTCTTCTATCATCTTCAATAGTTTCTTCAAATAAATAGTAATTGTCTACTAATTTTTCACCCTTAACAGTTACTTCCTTCTGTTTCACTTCAATTGCTTCTGGGCATATCTCTTTCATTACTTCAATTATACAATCAGCAATCGTTTCATAATCAGGCCATACTTCAATCTCTTTACTTTCATTACTCAATTTTTCAGCCAAATTCTTAATTTCAAAAATTCGTATCGTAATTATCTTTTCAATTACTGCCTTAACCTTTCTTATTAACACATCTCTCATATAATCATTAAAATAAGAACGATTCAATTTTTCAACTGTTTTCTTATGAACATATGCTTTAATAACATCAATATCACTTTTTGTGTAAGACGATAAATACTTTTGATTAAGCATTCTATAATTTCCAATACATAAATAATAAGAGACTAAACCATTTATATATTGTGTTTCACCAAACATCAGTTTACTATAGCGAAATGTTTCTTCCAGACTTAACAATGGAACATAATAGATTCCCATAAAATAAGAATAAGTAGGATTTTGTAATATATTGGGATTACTATATTTTTTATAAATAGTATCATTTACAACAAAGAAATTAAAAATATCTTTTTCCACAAATAATTCTTTATATCTCGAAAATAAAACTCCCAAAATATCCTCATTCATTTTATCCAATTCATCATAAATGACAACCACATTCACATTTGATATATTATCAAGGATTTTATAAATATACTCTAATTGAGTTTTTTGGATTTTTGTCAATGTAATTGTATTCTTATATTGTTTATCTTCAAATGCGCTTCGACTTTCTTCTTCTTCAACTTCAGCCGATGTATACACATCACTATAAAAAATTTCATTAACGGCAGCTCCTATTTTGGATCCGATAGAACTTTTCTTTATTCTATTATTTTTCTTCTCTCTTCCTCTTATTTTTTCTTCTTGCTCAGTCTCAGAAATAGTATAATTCAAATTTTTCTCACATTCGTTAATTAAAAGAGATAACCCTTCCAACTCTTCATCTATTTGCTCTTCCTTAATAGCATTCATTATTGCTATCAGTAATACTTTTTCAAATTCATCTATACATTCTTTTTCATTATAAAATTTAACATGAATAATTAACGGATTTTTTATGGCATAGTTAGTAGCAATCTCTACGACTACTTTTTCCTGTTCCAACAACACCACCAATCAAGTATGAGCCGTATTTCTTTTTCTTAATATCTTCTATAATAGGTGAAATGACTTTACTGTTGTACACATAACCTATCTCTTCCTTACTTAAAGGTTTTGTTAAAGTACATTTTCTCGCTTCATACAATTTAGACATAATAGATTTTCTCCTCTTAGCAAATAAAAATTCTCTTATGTTTCATTTATTTTCCAATAACCTTTTCTGGCCGATCCGACACGTTCTACCAATCCTTTATCAACCAATTCCTTTATATTCTTCTTAATTGCCCTTGGTGTGATATCAATTCTCTCTGCCATAGCAGTTTGTGTTGTTTCTGGATTTTCCTGTATCATATCCAGAATTTTCTGCTGTGTCTGATTTATATCTTTTGGTGAACTTTTTGGTGAACTTTTTGGTGAACTTTGGTGAACTTCATTATAAGAATGTCTATATAAATTCACCCTAAAACTGTCACCAATCTCCAGCAATTCCGGTTCTCTGATACCATATTCCTTGCAAGAACTAAACATTCTTTTAATGCCAGTCCCCCAGCTTTCGATGATTTTCATTCTACTGAATACTTCCGCAATACATCTGTTGCGTATTTTCGAACCACCTTCCTTAATCTGCTCTATTGTCAAACCACCATACAGCATTCCCGGAGAAGTAACCTCTACTCTGTCATCATACACTGCAACTTGTACGCACGCTCTGTCCAAAAAGTTTCTATGCGTTGTTGCATTCACAATTGCTTCTCTGATAGCTTCCGTTGGAATTTCATATGCATCTGTTCTGACAAGTCCGCTAATCTTTGCGCCCAAATTAATATGCTTTAATACAAATTCATAGGCTTCTTCAATCTGTTCATAAAGAGGCCCTTCAAAGTCTCTCTTGTCAATAAATACTACTCTTTCCGTGCCTTTAAATAATGCACATTGAATTTTTGCAAAAGGAAATGTATTATTCGTCAATAAAACAAAGGCATTCGTTGGCACCAATGTCCCATCTATATTTTTAATACACCCCAATTAACCAGATTCTGCACCGTGACATCTTTTACTTTATCTTTTTCACTTTTCGTTCTTGCTGCTTCTACCATATATCGTTTAATTGCAGCACACAACTCTTCCGCCTTGTTCTTATCATATTTCTGCTCTACACAGATCATTTCATCAAAAGAACGATGTGTTCCCTGCAATTCCAAATCCTTCAGAATTGCTTCATCAGCAGGTCTGGATGTTCCGGACACTCTGATATAGGTACCTGCCTCTTTTCCAAGTGATTTAATATAATATGGTCTGCTCGCTCCCGGATAGACTTCAATAACAATTACACATTTCCCGTCAATTGTATCCACACCAATATTCGGAAAAATCTGCGGATAACACATATCAGAGATAGTATTTGTAATACCATCCATAATCTTAAAGACTTCGTCTTTTTCAACTCCTACTATTTCATGAGTTTTATCATCCACACCAAGGATAATCTTGCCACCTGCAGTGTTAGCAAATGCAACAACACTCTTTATATATTTTTCACTTTTCTTAGGAACTTCAACCTTAAATTCAGTATTGGCTGACTCTCCTGTTTTAATTTCATCTGCTAACATCTTCTATTTCCTCCTCATTTTTTCTAGTAGAAAACTATGTCTTTACCTTGCAATAGATATTCTGGTATCTTTACATCTTTTGCTAATGGATGCCCCATAAACAAAATCCGTATTGCTCTTATTGCCCCGTATGTATTTACCATTAATTCTTTTTGTTTTTCATATACATCTATATCATACTTATTATTTGTTAATTCATGCGCCGGAACCTGTCTAATCTTTCTAATATATTTTATCGGATTAATTATAACCTCGTCTATATCGAAATTAGAACTAACATTCCTTTTTAGCCATTCCTGCAGCATAACTATACTTCCCTTATCTTTTCCGTCTCCATCCTTACGCTCTATTTTTGCAATTAACAACGAATCCTTTTGGAATGTTTTAATTGAAATATTATGCACTACCAACTTTTCCATTACTAAAACAAAATCGTAATAATTCTTAAGTGTTGGCAACAAAATACTTCTATAACCCTCTGGCATTTCATTATAGCCTGTACCATATACATGTGCGAAAAGTTCCGGCAACTCCATCTTTTTACATTGTTCATTAATAACTTTCATTTCATCCAAAAGTGCATGAAAAATCCAGTGTTGTGTGACCCACCGTCCTTCAAGCAAATTTTTTACAAATCCATCATTTATCTTACAGGAATCCTGATCCTCTAATTCAAACCCTTTCCACAACATTTGAATACGTGGTGACAATTTAGCCAAATCTATTACAAATACACCTATTGCCCTATTCAATTTTTCACCATCAATATAAGCCATTCCATAGTCTTTAATATACTCATTTTCGCCGGACTCTTCGTAAAACTCATCTTTAACAGAAATACATCCTCTATACCCATTGTCCATTATTAAAAACCTAGGATTATTGTTATACCGCTCCAATATTTCTACATCAAAAAATATTATATCAAACTGAGCTTTTCCATTTTGCATCAAAGCGGTATATGGACGCTGGTAATCTACTTTAACCTTCTCTAATGCCTTATCTGTCGGATAAAAGCAGGTATGTGAATCTACATCCTTAGCATTCTCGATTTGATGCTTTTTCGACAACCCCAACTCAAATCCCTTAATATGTGGATTTAAAACATCTTTCTCAGATATTGCCTCCACCATTCCTTCGTTGATTAATTCCACCATTGCTTCTATATCATAATCATCTATATCATAAATGGGCAATCCGTTAAAACTGCTGGAACCCAAATAAAAATTTATTACTTCATTTAACAACTTTTCTTTCATCGCCTACATCCTTCACAAAACTAAAATGCCTTTTCTTTGAAGTCCCTTTTCTATACTACCTTAATAATCCTCTCGTTTGCAGTGTACTAATTCGCGCCAACAATCCTAACACATATTCTCTCTTTATACCCTTAAATGTTTTATTGGCAATACTTCCATACTGGCTTTTAGCAAAACCAATAAAATTTTGTACCATTTCTCTTACTGCACAACGCAGTTCCCTCAATTCTTCTTCAGTAATATTTAAATTATTTCCTTCATGTGTTTCATTAGAACGCTCTTTATACATTCTTAGTGCATTATCATGCACGGACTGCACATCTGTATCTTGTGCAATTGCCGCTGCCAATCGATTTGCAAACTTTTCTTTTATTGCAGAACCTTTATCATTGGAATTATACCCTATCAAAATGATTTCTGATAATGTAATAAGATTCTTATACGCATCATCATATCTTGACGAACTGTATCCTCTGCCAAATCGCTCCATGACATCTTCCAATAATACTTTTAAATCTTCCGATAACCCAACCATATCCTCAAAGCAGGTCAAATTATTATTGTCCCACTCATACAAATCGCCATACACGCTGATAGGACTATCTTGAGAAGCCTTTAGCCTTCTGCTAATATTGCTACACTTATAATTTGCCTCCATTTTATATATTTTATCAGCAACTTCTATGTTTCCCTCTTGTGTTAATCTTAACATAGACACTATGTAAAAAATTTCTTTATTCCATCGAGCAGTAACTGTGTCAAAATATTCCCCGTTTTCTCTGTTTCTCCTAACATCTCTCCAACAGAAAAGTATTCTAATGGCATCGAATTATTTTCGGCTTTATACAAAAAATAAATTTGGTTTGCATCATCAGCAAGATTACTTGCTATATATTTAACATCCAAATTGCCCCTTGCATTTACTACTTCCTCATATAGAGGAGTGTCATTGAGTTTTAAACGCTTCAACTCATAACCATACGGCATTTCCAAATTTAATATTGCATCTGTAGCTCCTAACACAACTGCCCAAAATTCAATCTTCACAGTTCCAACAGTATCCATAAATAATCGCCTCGGTATCATTTTTGTCCTTTAAATAGATACTTCAATTATACCATCTCCCACCTAAAAGAATACTGCATTATTTACATTCCCTGCATAATCGTGCCGTTCTGCTCCTCTTTCATATCTCCCATATCCGCAGCATTCTCCGCCGCCTGCTCTGGTTCCTGCATCTGTGCAACTTTTCTGCCTGCCATCGCCCGTTGATTGATTTCGTTCTCATAAATACATTGTTGCGTGACAGCTTTCATAATGCTTTCACAAAGTTCCAAGTCTTCATCATATACCGGATTGTAATCGTCTAACATTTCCTGCTTATATCTGTCTATCGCAGACAAAAATAATGCAATGTTATCCATGGAAATATTGTCATGCTGCACTCGGAAAGTGCATCTTTATCTCCTTCCAGCATATGTTCATATGGCTGAACATACTTCTCCATGATCTTTTCATCACAGCTAGCTTCATGACCTTCCACGCAAAAGAAGCATGCCATGTTCATGGAAAACTTCTTTAACTGCTCAATGCTTTCCCTGTTTTTCTTCAAATCTCTTTCTGCCAGCTTACCGGCGTATCCCAATAAAATCTGCAATGCACCGGCAGTCTCCTCTCTTTGTACCTCTACTCTTTTCTCAAAATCCATTCTGTGTTCTCCTTCCTGCGTTGCCTTTATGCCAACAATAAAACGCCCGAACCCATCGGGCATTTTATTCTTGCCATAAATCTTCCTAATCTCTTTAACAGGCAGGAACTCCGTTTCCTTATTCAGTTGTCATCCCTGCCTGTATTTTAGTCATAGCTGATTTCCTGTTCCATGACGATTCCCGACTGGAACTGGATGATCAGCTTATCGGCAGAGACTACTTTGATGTTTGCTATCAGCCTTCTTACAAGGTCATTATCAAATTCCGGTATCTGGCAGGTCTGGCTCTGCAAAAACTGTCCATATCCCGCAGCCGCTGTTCATAATTATCTGCCAGTTTTTCTTTCTTCTGGTCTCTATCTGCTCTTCTTTTAAGGTGCTGATTTCTTTAGCAATCTTTCGGTACCTTTCATCGAATTCATCGGTGTAGGAACCCTCTTTTGCATTTTCTGCAATCAGTGCCACCATCTCTTCCTGCTTGGCTTTGATCTTATCATCGTATTCGTCCGGCTCCTGCTCCAAACCGTAGTTTCCGATTACCCGGATGACATTCTGCCGGAAGGCTCCTACAAAATCTCCGTCATTGCATGTAATGCGGTTGATTACCGACATGACCGCCCGGTTTAATGCTCCTTCTTCCAGTGTTTCGGATTTCTTACAGTGCTTGGTTCCATTTGTCGCGGTTGCTGCACCGCCATACAATCTTCTTTTGCCATTCCGCGACCATGTGACTCTTCTGTATTCCTGTCCGCAGAGCAGCAGTCCGGTAAGTGCATATTCCGAGGAAAATTTGCTTTTTGTTTTTCTTCCTCGTTACCGCAGACTTGTTCATGGAACAGATATCGGTAGGCAGATACAGATATTCGATGTCCCCTGCCTGATTCTGTACCTCAATTGCTGCCACGATTTCATCGGATGCAAAGTATTCCGGGAATGTTTTCCGTTATATACCTCCTGCATTTCAAAGCCATGCTCCACAAAACTCCATAGGGCAGGACTTCCACCCTGCTTTCCTTGAAAGTCTTTTCTGCAAACTTTATAAAATTTGTCTGCTGCTTTTCCTCTTCTGACATGGCTATGAATTCATCCAGATAAAGACGCTTTCCTACCTGCTCTGCATCTGAAAAATCTGTAATCAGCGAAAGTCCTTTCATGCTGAAGGTCAGATTGATTAAATCCTGCATGGTTCCCACACCGTAATCAGTGACATAGGAATACAATACCTTGCGTTCATACTCCGTAAGACAATCCATCCGTTTAGCGAAAAATTGACCTCATCCATGTTCACGGTCTGCCTCTCAAATTTACAAAGAGGATTATCCTTCTCTGATGCTTCCACCAGCCTGCACACAGGTACTGTTTCTTCAATACCGATTCTTTTCATCTGGAAATTTAATTCCGCATCCGACAATGGCAGTTCAATACTTTTCGGCCACCACTCAGCACCTTAATCCGCATTCCACACCTCCTGCTTTATAATTTCCACTCCGCACTTCTCGATGACAAAAGCATTCACGATAAGGCAGAGTATCTCATCGGGTATCAGTTCCCGGTCTGTCAGTTCTGACAAGCGGATATGCTTTGTTCCGCTATAAACATCCTTGGCCGCATGAAACAGAATGTACTGCTCCAGTGTCACGCCTCCAAGCCTTACCCTGTCAAAGTAAATCCCGGTATCTAGAACATTTTTGCGGACCTTCTCCCATAAAATCTCAGCGGCAGCATATCCCGGTGCATACTGCAATGTCTTTGCCCGCTTCCCCATCAGCAGGGAATAGAAATCATTTCTGTGCTTTGGATTACGGAATATCAGTTCCTTATCCACTTCACAAAAATTTCATCCACCCTTTTCTTCAGATGCTCCATCTGCATTCTGCTGATTACGCAGTCAACGATTTCAGAATAATTTCCCCTGCTCCTCCAGTCCACATCCATCACACAGATACCATATCCTCTCGGTCTGTAACCCGGTGGCTGCTGCATCTGCCTTTCCAGCACCCGAAGTCCCGGACTCACACAAAATAATTTTGACATTTCCACCTCCCAAAAAAATAAGGCGGCACCTATTCTATTTCTAAAATAAGTACCGCCTTGCGTTCATCCCTGCCCATATTCATTTTTAGCTTTGCTTACCACTCCCTCCTTTTCGTTTTTCTCCAAATCACTCCCAAAACCATTTTTTCAGCCCTATGCATCTATAAAATTGGGCAAAAAAATCGGGCAAAACTAGCCAATTTTCGGTCTAATTTTTGCCCAGGGAGCACAACATCTTGTGGTCAAACCCTACTTTTTCTTCTCTTTTCCACAATACTGCATCATTATCACGCACTCAACATGCGTCGTATGAGAAAACTGATCAAATGCCTGCCACTTCATGAGTTCATACTTCTCTTCACAGAGTATCTTCAAATCCCTTGCCAATGTTGCCGAATCGCAGCTCACATAGACAATCCTCTCCGGTGACATCGCAAGCATTGTGTCAAGGCACTTCTCATCGCAGCCCTTTCTTGGCGGGTCAACGACTATCACATCCGGGCGAAGCATATCTGTACGTCCTGTGGATGCTGTATCATCAGTGATTTTCTCAGTTTTCTTTGCATTCTCATAAAACTGTGGCAGCACCTCCTCAGCCTTTCCTACGAAAAACTGTGCATTTGTGATGCCATTGAGCTTCGCATTGTTTTGGCATCCTCGATTGCCTGAGGCACTATTTCCACTCCGTATACCTGCTTTGCCTTCTGTGACAAAAGAGCGATATGGTACCGATACCACAGTAGAGATCCCAGACATTTTCATTTCCTGTGAGCCCTGCAAATGCAAGTGCTGTGCTGTAGAGCTTTTCTGTCTGCTTCGGGTTTACCTGATAGAACGACTGTGGCGAAATCTGATATGTGATGCCTGTCCCCTGTGGTGTGAAATCAGGGTAAGAAAGCAGATGGATGGTGTCCTCAATATATGGTCTGCCCCATATGCAGACTGTCTTTTTGCCGAGGATGACATTTGTGTTTTCCTTGTTGATATTGTAAGAAATCGAAGTCATTCCATCGATTTTTGAGAGTCTTTCGCACAGTATATCTGCTGCATTCCCGGCTCGGCGTTTTGCTTCAAGACTGTCCCCATTTATCACAAGACACACCATAATCTGCTTTGATGTAAATCCATATCTGATAAGCACATGGCGCACGAGCCCTTTGTGTGTGTTCTCGTCATACGGCGTGATGCCACACTCATTCATCCATTCCTTTATGATATCCAGTATCTCTTTGTTTTGCGGCACCCCAAGCCTGCAGTCCTCAACTGGGATGATATTGTGGCTTCGCGATGCATAAAAGCCTGTCACTATATTGCCATCCCTGTCATATCCCACCGGAAACTGTGCCTTGTTGCGGTAGCGATATGGATTGTCTGCGCCAACAGGCGGCTGCATTTTACTGTCCAGCTTTGCCTCGGAAAATCCACCTATACGCATGAGATTGTTGCGCACCTTATTATTTTTAAATTCAAGCTGCTTTTCATAAGAGAGCGCCTGTATCTGGCAGCCGCCACACCTCTTGTGCAGCTCACATTGCGGCTCAACGCGAAAAGTGGAAGGGTCTTAATCTCTTCCACTCTTGCGTAGCCATAGTTTTTCTTTAATTTTGTTGCGCGGGCTGTTATAACGTCACCAATCAGTGCATCCTTTACGAAAAAGGTCATGCCATCATAATGTCCGATACCCTCGCCATCTGTTCCCATATCTGTTATTTCAAGTTCAAATATGTCATTTTTTTTCATGCTTTTCTCTTCTTTATTATATATATAATTACTCTTTATAATGTTTGTATCCGGTGCAAGCTTTCACACCAAAATCACACCATAGCTATATTTAATATCGTCCGCTTTTTACACACTTGTTCTGCGGAAATTTGTCTCCATAAATCTGTTGTAGCCCTGCCACTTTGTATCGTTTTCAGGCACATTTACAAGCAGCTCCGAATGTCTCCATCTTGGCATCTATGTTGTCTGCAAAGCTAAGTGCAAGTGCCTCGACAAGTGCCGGCTTTTTCGGAGAGCCAAACTCAAGCTCGCCGTGGTGGGCAAGTATGCAGTGCTTCAGCTCGTTTGCGAGCACTACCGGGAAGCCGTCGATGCTCTTAATCGCATCGCCTACCCACTCTGCACCAATCATGATATGTCCGAGGAGCTGACCAGCGTCTGTATAGTCATTCTCCGGGAAAGTAGAAAGCTCCTTTAATTTTCCGATATCATGGAAAATAGCTGCTGTAAGAAGCAGGTCACGGTTTAAGACCGGATACATTTTTGCAAAATAATCACAGTTCTTCGTCACACCGAGTGTATGCTCCAAAGACCTCCTACAAAGCCGTGGTGCACACTCTTTGCGGCTGAATGGAACTTGAAACGGCGCTCAAACTCCTTATTGTCGAAAAAGCTATGTAAGAGCTGTGACAGGTACTGATTCTTTACAGAGCCGATAAAGCCCATGAGTTCCTTATACATGACCTCGACATCCTTATCGCTGACCGGCAGATAATCCGCAGGGTCATATTCTCCCTCGTTCACCTTTCTCGCACGCTTTATGGAACACTGCAAATTGCCCTGAAAGCTTGTGATATCACCGGTTATGGCTATGTAATCCATTGCATCAAATTCCTCAATGCCTACTGAGCCAACATCCCATATCTTGGCATCCAGCGTGCCTGTCTTATCCTGCAAGATAACATTGTCATAAGGCTTTCCGCTTTTGGTCATGGCTGTCTGCTTGCTCTTGCATAAAAAAATCTCATTGATTCTCTCTCCCTCGCGGAGAGTTGAAATATACTTCATATATCCTCCTAATTTCGGCTAATTCATCACTCCGATTTTCACCGACAGGTAATCTCCGTGTAGCCGTTGCTTCCTTTTCTCTTTACTTTCAGATTGCAGGTATCCTCAGGCTTTTGCTTCATAAGCTGTGTGTTGTACGCAGACACATTCGACACCTCTGTATTATTTACCGCAACTATCACATCTCCGCTTTGAAGCCCCGAGACAAATGCCGGTGAATCCATGGTAACCTGCTTTATATAAACACCCTTTGGAATGTTATATCTGTTTGCTATTTTTCTGTAACTGTAGTACAGGTGATGCCTATGTACGGCACATCCGCGCCGCTCTCGAGCTTTTCAATGACAGGTGACAGGTCGCTTATGCTGACAGCCGTGAGCGTATTGTTTTCCTCCGCCGGATTGAAATCCTGCAGCGAAAGCCCTATGACCTGACCATCTGTATTAATCAGTATACCGCTCTGTAACTTGTTGCTTGCGATATCTGTGGTGATCACCGAGTAATTGTTGTCCTGCGCCGACAGCTCATTGGTTGTTGACGTTACAAGACCTGTGAGAATGGCATAGTTTGCCTCAAGTGCAATGACAGATGCTCCTCTTGAAACAATATTTGAATTACCAAGCTCCGCAACCGCTATAGCCCCTATTGTGGCATCGTCCAGAAGTGACTTATCCACGGAAATGATTGCTATACCTGTATTGCTGTCATACTTGACCATCGCAGCATCAGCCATCATGTCGTTTACAAAGGTTACACTAAGCTTATCCGCCTTATCCACTACATTTTTCTCTGTCAGAATGATTAGCTGCTTTCCATTGTCCCTCAGTATCACTCCCACTCGACCCTCGGTCTCATAGGAATTGTTGAAAATATCAGTGGCATCTGTCACACCCGTGACTCCTACTACAAATCTCGTGGCCGAAGTGCCCACTCTGTAGAGCAGGTTCTGCACTGCCTGATAATCTGCGAGTGTAGGCTGATAGGTCTGCGAAGAAGGCTCCGAAGAAGTGCCGGACTCTGTGCTTTGTGTACCATTTTCACTATATGCATCATTGCTGTCATCTATGCCAGGCTGTTGTGTGGCTATCTGCACATCATTATTATTTTTTCCATCTGAAGCTTTTTTTGATTGTCTGTTGATAACCGGCAGAAATATAGCAAAAACAATGCTTGCAGCCACTGCAAATGCCACTCCGCATAGTGCTGCCGTGCCTGTTTTTGCAAGTCTTTTTTTATTCAGCGGTTTATCCTTTATCTTTTCTCTGATAAATTGCTCCATATTGTCACCCTGATTAGATGTCTTTAGTTACTATCTTACATTATATTCTGAATTATATTGCGTTGCAACCATATTTTTTGAGTACGGCCTTTGAGTACGGGCTTGCGGCATGTACCCGCCGGACTGCTGCACTACCCCAACAGTGCGAATAGCGCAGTGGCTTAGATACTGTAGGATTATGCTCATAACACAGAAATGCCACGGCATGGATGCCGGGGCAAGGAGCTATCGAGCCATGGAAGGCGAGTAGCGACGGTTTCGTCATGTATAGAAAAAGTAAATGCATAATCCATACAGAATCTTAGTCACGCAGCGTAGCACCGTTGGGAGCAGTGCAGCAGTCCGGCGGGTACATGTCGCAAGCCCGTACTTTTTGGCTCGTTTAACAAACTGGTTTGTTATGTATTAAACTTTATGTTATCATCTTGTAATTATCATTTAATACATATTTATTATGGTTTTTGAAGATTTTCAGCTATAATATGATAAGCTATACAGTAAATATGAATTTAATATTCAACTACCGAAATATAAGGATATAGAAATGAATAAAAAAGTTTACAAAACATTGGAATATAACAAAATCCTCACCATGCTAAGCAGCTACGCAGCATGTGATGAGACAAAGAAGCGGTGTCTTTCGCTTGAGCCTATCACCGATTTATACGAAATCAGACATCTGCAGACCACCACTGCCGATGCACTAAGCCGCCTGTACAAGGACAGCGGAGTGTCCTTCGTTGGCATACACAATGTACATGCTTCCCTAAAGAGGCTTGATATCGGTGGTGCACTGAATACGACCGAGCTTCTTCGCATCTGCAGTCTTTTGAGGTTGCAAAGCGCGTGAAGGCCTATGGCAGAAGCGGCATGGACAATGAGAAGCAGGATTCTCTCTCGGTCTGTTTGCAGGGATTGAACCGGTTTCTGCGCTCTGCGATGAGATTAAGAGGTGCATTTTATCTGAGGAAGAGATTGCCGATGATGCGAGTCCTGAGCTTTTTAAGATAAGAAAGAGCATACGCGGCATGAACGACAGAATCCATGCGCAGCTCACCAAGCTCATGAACAACAGCACAACAAGGACATATCTGCAGGATGCGGTTGTGACCATGCGCGACGGCAGATATTGTCTGCCTGTAAAGGCTGAGGCAAAGGGCAATGTACCCGGCATGATGCACGACCAGTCATCTACCGGCTCTACCCTTTTTATCGAGCCGATGGCTGTCGTCAATTTGAATAATGAGCTCAAGGAGCTTTTCATAAAGGAGCAGGAGGAGATTGAAAAAATCCTCGCAGCGCTCAGCGACAAAGTTGCCATGAATGCGGCTGCTTTGGAGCAGGACTATGAGATTCTTTCAGAGCTTGACTTCATTTTTGCAAAGGCAAATCTGGCTAAATCATATAACGGTGTGGCACCGGAGTTCAACACCGAGGGACATATCAATATCAGAAAGGGCCGTCATCCGCTTTTGATGCTAAAAGGTGGTTCCTATAGATGTACGGCTCGGCGAGGACTATAAGCAGCTCATCATAACCGGACCAAATACCGGCGGTAAAACTGTTTCACTAAAGACTGTCGGACTTTTGACTCTCATGGGTCAGGCAGGTCTTCACATTCCTGCGGCTGACAGGTCAAAGCTCGCCATCTTTGAGGATGTCTTTGCGGATATAGGCGATGAGCAGAGTATTGAGCAGAGCCTTAGTACATTCTCTTCTCATATGACCAATATCGTAAAATTCTTGAAAAAGCTGACGACAGAAGCCTTTGCCTGTTCGATGAGCTCTGCTCGGGAACCGACCCGACAGAGGGTGCGGCACTTGCCATATCAATTTTAAACAAGCTGCACCAGTATGGTGCCATCACCATGGCCACCACACACTACAGTGAGCTGAAGGTATATGCGCTTTCCACAGACGGTGTGGAAAATGCCTGCTGTGAGTTCAATGTGGAGACTTTAAGCCCTACCTACCGCCTGTTAATCGGTATTCCTGGTAAAAGTAATGCGTTTGCAATCTCATCAAAGCTTGGTCTGGACGAAAACATCATCGAGGATGCAAAAAGCAGAATTAATGATAACGACCTTGATTTTGAGGATCTGATTGCAAGCCTCGAGTCACAGCGACAAACTATCGAAAAGGAACAGCTTGAAATCAACAGCTACAAGGCCGAGATTGAAAAGCTCAAGAAACAGCTCGAAGAGAAAAACGAGCGCATAGACAAGAGCAAAGACAAGATTTTACGCGAGGCAAATGAGGAAGCATACAAAATACTGCAGGATGCAAAGGAGCTCGCCGACAAAACCATCCGCAATTTCAATAAATACGGACAGGGACAGGCTCCTATGAGCCAGATGGAAAAGGAGCGCTCTGCCCTTCGTGACAAGATGAATGACAAGGAAAAGAAGCTGTCAGACATCAAGAAAAACACTGCCAAGGCAAATCACAAGGCGCCTAAGAAGCTGCGCATCGGTGATTCTGTGCTTGTGCTCTCCCTCAATCTGAAGGGAACCGTCCACACTCTGCCAAACGCCAAGGGCGATTTGTATGTGCAGATGGGTATACTGCGCTCGCTGGTTAATATTAATGACCTCGTGCTCTTAAACGACGATGTATCTCCTGCCAAGAAGTACGGCGGCAGCGGAAGCAAGATAAAGATGAGCAAATCGCTGTCAGTTTCATCAGAAATCAACCTGATTGAAAGACTACGGATGAGGCACTTGCTCTCTTAGATAAATACTTGGACGACGCATATATCGCTCATCTTTCATCTGTGCGCATTGTCCACGGAAAAGGCACCGGTGCACTGCGAAAGGCTGTGCATGGACTTTTGAAGAGGACAAAAACTATTGCGGAATACCATCTCGGTGAGTTTGGTGAGGGCGATGCCGAGTAACCATCGCAACCTTTAAATAACGACAATTTACTTTTACGGAATATAAATAATTTTTAAGAAGGAGATTAGAAATGGCTGTTAAACAGAAAATACTGATAGTAGACGACGACAACAATATAGCAGAGCTTATATCTCTATATCTGACTAAGGAATGCTATGACACCAAAATCGTAAATGACGGTGAGCAGGCGCTTATCGCATTTGAGCACTACAAGCCAAACATGCTTCTTTTGGACCTCATGCTTCCGGGCATAGACGGCTATCGTATGCCGTGAGATACGTGCAAAGTCCGATGCCGATTATCATGCTCTCCGCAAAGGGTGAGGTATTTGACAAGGTTTTAGGCCTGGAGCTTGGCGCCGACGACTATATACTCAAGCCATTTGACTCAAAGGAGCTTGTGGCAAGAGTCAAGGCCGTGCTCAGACGTTTCCAGCCTGCAAAGCCGGAGGCCTATGCTTCCGTAGATATCAAGTGTGTGGAGTACCCGGGGCTTATTGTAAATCTGTCCAACTACTCTGTCACTTATGACGGACAGCAGATCGATATGCCGCCAAAGGAGCTTGAGCTTTATATTTTCTTGCCTCATCTCCAAATCGTGTTTACAAGGGAGCAGCTTCTGGACAACATATGGGGCTATGAATATGTCGGCGACACCCGCACTGTCGACGTGCATGTAAAGCGTCTCCGCGAGAAAATCAAGGACAAGCCAACCTGGCGCATCGCAACTGTCTGGGGCATCGGATACAAGTTTGAGGTAAAATAATAATGAAGCACACCATCTACACTAAGCTGTTAATCAGCTATCTGATTTACGGTGTCATCGCTTTTTCATTATATGCACCTTTACACAGCATCTCACCACAGACTATATCGAAAAGCAGGAGGCTTCCAATCTCTACAGGGAAGCATCCATCATTGCAGGTGATTACGCCGCCGAATACTTTGGCTCATCCATGTCGCTTAGCGATTTCCAGAATCACATGAAAATCGTAGCCGACTATATGGATGCCGAGGTATGGGTGGTCAGCCCTGACGGTGAGCTGCTCATGGACTCAGATGATCCGTCAATAGGCATTGATACCCAAAATGACAGTTCTAAGCCTGTAGTGATAAATGGCTTTGATGTCACCGATTTTGGCAGCGACAACTATATGATTGGAGATTTTTACGGCTCCTTCAAGCATAAGATGCTGTCCGTATTTTCCCCGGTAAATGTCTCGTACCAGAATATCGGCTACATAGTCATTCACAAGACAATGAGCCATATCACGGCAGGTGTAAACGGTTTTATGAATATCTCCTTTTACACTGTAGCGCTCATTTTTGCAGTGGCATTTATTATGCTTGTCATGATGAGCCGCTCCATTTACCAGCCAATCACACGAATCACAAAGACCGCAAAGAAGTATGCAAAGGGCGATTTCACTGCCCAGATTGATGTACATTCCAATGACGAAATCGGCTATCTGGCAAACACACTCAACTACATGGCAACGGAGCTTGATACGCTTGAGGAGGATCAGCGCAAGTTTGTTTCCAACGTGTCACACGACTTCCGCTCCCCTCTTACCTCGATAAAGGGCTACGTGGAGGCCATGCTGGACGGAACCATTCCTGTTGAGATGCAGGATAAATACTTAAACATCATCCTTTTGAGACCGAGAGGCTTAATAAGCTCACCAAGAGTCTTATCGATCTGAACCAGTTCGGTCATCACGGCATACATCTGGATATTGCTGATTTTGACATCAATACAATGATCCGCACGACAATCCTCACCTTCGAGGGTAAATGCAGTGAAAGGGCTTAAGCTTTAACCTGCTGCTCACCGGAAAAGAGCTTTTCGTGCGCGGTGATATGGTCAAAATCCAGCAGATTCTTTACAACCTGATAGACAACGCTGTGAAGTTTTCAAATAATGATTCGAGTATCAAGATTGAGACGAGTATCAGAAATGAAAAGGTGTTTATATCAGTAAAGGATCACGGTATCGGTATACCAAAGGACAGCCTTTCAAAGATCTGGGAGCGCTTCTACAAGAGTGATTTATCCCGCGGAAAGGATAAGCGCGGTACGGGACTTGGCCTGTCTATAGTTAAAGAAATTGTACAGGCGCATGGTGAGAATATAAATGTGATAAGCACTGAGGGTGTGGGAACTGAGTTTATATTTACGCTGCCGCTCAGCAAAAAAGAAGGGTGAGGCGCAGCTCATCATATGATAGGTGTGGTGGGCGCCTCGCTTTTTAGGTTGTGAGGCTGCCGGCATAGCACACAGTATATTCCTCAGAAAAATGTGAAGTCAGCCGCGGTTATTTGTCCGGGCAGATTATGGTTTTATTTACATTTTCTTTCTTTTACTTTATGGAACTCCGCGGCAGTTCACATTTTTCTTCGGAACACACCGTGTACTCTCCGGCTAATTCAGGTTTACGAGCGAGGTGCTTTGCTACCTTGCATTCTGGCAGTGCCGGACTTATTTCACTGGCGTGAAATTTTGTCCGGCACTTTTTTCTTCTAATTTAAAGCTCATTTCACTTATGCGAAATGAGCTTATTTAATAGTTATATATTGTTTATAAATATTCTGAGCCGCCTTGAAAACACAAGAAAAACTGATTTTAAATAATTACGCTTATATCATATTTACGGTTCATATTTGCTGCCGGCCGGGTCGGTTACTGTGTAGTCGCCGCCGGATATGTCGGCTGTAGTTTCAAAGTCTGTGATGTCCTGATTTACGATACCATCGAACAGGTCATATGTGAAGGTGTAGCCCTGTGCCGATACTGCTTTGACATATATTTTGATATTGCTTGCGGCTGTGACAGGGATTAAGTCTTCGATTTTGACTGTGCCTTCGAGGCTATGGAGCTTACCGTCGTCCTCTTTGAGACATCAGAGGTATCATTTTCCGTGTCATTCTTTGAACCATCTTTTGGCATCATCCTTCCGGCTTAAGGCGGATGTGATTGAATCTGAGTCTGCAGAGTCTGCACTGTCTGTGCCGTTTTCTGCCAACAGCTGTCGGATATCGTATGTCTTTAGCTCTGTATCTGAGCTTGCAACTACGAGCTGCACACTGTTAAAGTCAAAGTAATCATTTCCCATGACCGCTACATCTACATCTGTGCCAAGCTTTATGCTGCCATTGTCAAAGGTTGGTTTATTGGCAAGTATGCCGGATGCTACATTTTGAACACTGATGTCACACCTTCAAACTCATCGAGCACCTCTGTGCTTCTCTTATTTCCGTCAACAAACAGAAATGTCACATTGCCTGCATAGTCCTCAGACAGTGGAAGGGTGGCCTCACCCGTATACTTGATGCCGTTTAGCTCGAGCGGTATCTCGTTTGTACCGAAAATACACTGGTTTTGTATCCTCTGTGTACTCCTTTGGCACCACCGAGACAGAGACTGTGTATGTCTTATCGGTAAAATCTGCACTTTTTAAGGAAATATCCCAGTCCGTTATGAGGCTGGCCTCCTCCTCAAGAGTGGACTTGATATCATCCTGCATGGTCTGCACATCAGAAAGTATCACCGATGTGTTGTCTGAGGTGTATGACATCTGTGTCTCGAGCTTTTTATCCTGTTATTAAGCAATACTGCCCCGCAATAAGTGCGGCGAGCAGTATTATGGTAATCGCATTGAAAATATTTTTCAAATTCATATTATAGTGTTATTCCTCATCTTCCTCTGCAGCTACAGCTATTCCAAGCTCCTCAAGCTGCTTTGGATCTACAGTTCCGGTGCCTCTGACATGAGGTCCGAAGCGTCCTTTACCTTAGGGAATGCAATAACCTCCTTGATATTGTCTGTATGCAGCATATGCATGCAGATACGGTCAACACCGAAGGCAAGTCCTGCGTGTGGCGGTACACCATATGAGAATGCATCAAGCAGGAATCCAAACTGCTCATATGCCTGCTCTTTTGTAAATCCAAGCACCTCAAACATCTTCTCCTGGATGTCATCGATGGATACGCACTGAACCTCCACCGAGCTCTGTACCATTGAGTACGATATCATATGCCTTTGCACGAACTGCGCCCGGATCTGAGTCTATCTTGTCCCAATCCTCCTCCATAGGCATAGTGAATGGATGATGCATTGCCATAAATCTATTTTCCTCGTCAGACCACTCAAGAAGAGGGAACTCTGTAACCCAGAGGAAATTGTACTTGTTCTCATCAATCAGGCCAAGCTCAGCTCCGAGCATGAGACGAAGTGCTCCAAGTACATTCCATACGATTTTATTTTTGTCAGCTGCGAAAAGGAGTAAATCTCCCGGCTTTCCGTTCATCTTTGCAACAAGTGCATTAAGCTCAGCTTCTGTCATAAACTTGGCAAATGATGATTTGTAAGTGCCATCCTCATTGATGCACAGATAAGCAAGTCCCTTTGCTCCACAGCCCTTTGCGTGCTCTACAAGCTTGTCAATCTTCTTACGAGGCATCTTTGCCTGTCCCTCTACATTGATACCGCGGACAGAGCCACCGTTTTCAAGAGCTCCTGTGAATACTCCAAAGCCACAGTCCTTTACCACATCTGAAACATCGCAAAGCTCCATACCAAAGCGTGTATCAGGCTTGTCAGAACCAAATCTGTCCATAGCCTCCTGCCAAGGCATACGCTTAAACGGAATCTCAACATCCACATTTATGACCTCTTTAAAAAGATGCTTTAACAGTCTCTCATTTATCTCGATTACATCATCGATATCTACGAATGAAAGCTCCATATCGGCCTGTGTAAACTCAGGCTGTCTGTCTGCACGCAGATCCTCATCACGGAAGCATCGTGCAATCTGGAAATATCTGTCATAGACCAGAACACATCAGAAGCTGCTTAAATAGCTGTGGTGACTGTGGAAGCGCATAAAAATGTCCGTGGTGTATACGGCTTGGCACGAGATAATCTCTGGCACCCTCCGGTGTAGACTTGCAAAGGATTGGTGTCTCTATCTCCAAAAGCCCTCGTTTGCCATAAAGTCACGCATCACGCGAAGCACATTGCTTCTGAGCATGAGATTTCTCTGGATATCAGGACGACGAAGATCCAGATAACGGTATTTAAGTCTGATGTCCTCGCTGGTCTTTGAATTCTCCTCAATCTGGAACGGAGGTGTCTGTGCCTCTGAAAGCACTCTGATTGATGTAGCGATAACCTCGATATCACCTGTCTTTAAGTTCTCATTGACAGCAGCTGTTCTCTTCTGGACAGTTCCCTCAACTGCGATGACGAACTCACTTCTTAAGGTGCCTGCCTTTCAAAGCCCTCTGCACCTACATTTTCCTCACCGAATACTATCTGAAGTATTCCGCTTCTGTCTCTTAAATCTACGAAAATGAGACTTCCTAAATTTCTTCTCTTCTGTACCCAGCCCATGACGGTAACCTTCTCACCGATATTGGCATTTGATACCTCTGTACATCTATGGCTTCTATGTAAGCCCTGCATTGATTCTGCCATTTTATACTCCTTATATTTCTAATATATATTTATTCTAATAACTGTTTGATACAGCTGCTACACAACTAATCTGCTGCTTATCAGATTCCTATCTGTTAAAGAACTCAACAAACTCCTCGTAGCCCTCTTTCATAAGCTGCTCCTTCTGGAATTTCTTGTTCTTGTTCATGCGCACAACAAGCACCTGCTGTCCGTTTGCTCTTGCGTCTTTTGCCTGGTTCATGACATCAACAAGCTTGTCTGCCGGATATTTCTTCTCAACCAGATAAGCCACCTTCTTTGGACTCTCAGGAATCTTGAAGCCGCTCTCCATGAGAAGCAGGATAATTCTCTCAAAACCGATTGAAAAACCACAGGCCGGTACATCATTTCCGGTGAACTTTCCAATCATCTTGTCATATCGTCCGCCACCGCCACAGGCTGCGCCAAGCTCGCATTGATATCTCAAAATAGTTCCTGTGTAGTAGCTCATTCCACGAACAAGTGTAGGGTCAAATACGAGCTCAAACTTTGCTCCCTTTGTGGCATTGACAGCCGTAGCTATCCCTGTCATATTTGTAACCACTTCTTCGTCTAAATATTCACCAAGCTTTTCTGAAAGTATATTTACACCCTCAGTGACATCCCTTGTCTGCTCCAAAAGCTTGAACAAATCAAGATATTTGTCAATATTTTCCTGTGGGTAGCCATCCTGTGCAAGCTCACTTGCAACGCCTTCCACTCCTATCTTGTCCATCTTATCGAGTGTGATAAATACGCTGTCGTAGTCCTCCTCAGCGAAACCACTGTAAGCAGCCATTGCCTTTAGGATTCTTCTCTCGTTGATTCTTATCTCAAAGTTCTCGAAACCGAGTCTTCCGATTGTGGTAGTAGTTGCTGTAATCAGCTCTATCTCTGCCAGATTGCTTGGCTCTCCGAGTATATCTATATCACACTGTGTAAACTGTCTGTAGCGGCCTCTCTGAGGTCTGTCTGCTCTCCACACACTGCCCATCTGAAGTGCCTTAAACGGCGATGGCAGGTTGTTGGCATTGTTTGAATAATATCTTGAAAGTGGCACTGTAAGGTCGTAGCGCATTCCAAAGTCTACTACATCCGACTCTTCCTTTGCTGTCTCCAGATTCAGCTTCTCGCCTCTCTTCATTACCTTGAAGATCAGCTTCTCATTTTCTCCGCCCTGCTTGCTTGTGAGATTCGCTATATTCTCCATGCATGGTGTCTCTATCGGTGTAAACCGAAGCTTCTGTATGTATCCTTGATCACGCTTGTCACATAATCACGGATTTCCATCTCTGCAGGTAATATATCCTTCATGCCGTTGACCGGCTTTTTGCTCAGTGCCATTTGGTTTCCTCCATCTATATTAAAATATTGAATTCATTAGCTATTCTATTATACTTTTCGGTTTTGCAATCGTCAAGGGTTTATGGCAATTATACGGGCTGCAAGCCACGGCACCGCCAGAGCACACGCATATGCTTTGCTTTCGCTACGCTTTGCCGCTAAGATACTGTACGGATTATGCTTTTTGCGCTTCTATGCTTGACGAAACCGTCGAAACGCGCCTTCCGTGGCGCGGTTCTCCTTGACTTGCCCTCCATGGCAAGTCATTTCTGTGCTTCATGTGCATAATCCTACAGTATCTAAGTGGCTTCGCTATTCGCTCAATCAAATGCATATGCGTATACCCTGGCGGTGTCGTAGCTTGCAAATGCTAATGCACATCTACTGTGGTGGATTGCAAATTTCGCACGGTGACAAGCCCATGGATTTTGCTTCATCAAGCGTTACCTCTGTGTCACTCTTTTCAAGGTCCGACAACCCGCACGGTGATATTTCTTGCCTGTTGCAGTGATATGAACCATCGTCTCGCTGTTTGAAGAATCTGCAGCGCTATTTTCTGCTGCTGAGCTGTCTGAACCTGATGATACACTTCCTGTTGTATTGCCTAAAGAGCCGGATTCTCCTGCCCCACTTCCAGCGCTGCTCTGCGAGCCTTCATTCTGCGGTGTATCCGTCTGAGCGCTCTGCTGCGGAGTGGTGCCATCCAGCCAGCTGTCACCATTCTCATAGTTTATTCCGACTCGGCTGCACATTATAGCAATAGACATTAAAAGTATGCCGCAACCGTTATCCTCAACCGACTTTGCCTCTATGAGAACACCGTTTGCAACTAGATTGCTGCCCGAGAACATCGGAGTCACCCTGTAGAGTACATGATTTCCTGTATTGTTTACATAATCCGCTACCAGATTCTCAAACGGCAGCATCCCTCTACATTCGGTATCTCGTGCCGGTAATAAGGTTCTTCGATTGGCATTCTCCCAGCAAGCTGATAGCCAATAAGATGACAGCGATTATATAAATACCTGTCCTTTATCACATCATACTTCACCGTATGCCAGCCTGATGGCTTTATCATACCTATCTTGCCACGCTCCTCAGTCGGCATGATATCCTTACAGATATTGGCATAAGCCACGCCGCATCTGCCAAGTGAATCCAAATCACTGTAATTTTCAAAAGCAGTGGTAGTCATATCGCTGTCCGTAAAAAAAGGCTCATTATTGTTGACAGCCACGTATGCCTTGCCATCATATGCAGGAATCGCATCGAGGGAAACGTAGGAATTGTTGTTTACAAGATCCTCCTGCGGCCCATCCACTTTATCCTTGCGGCCTAAAGCACCGGAAGAATCCTCATCTGCCACTACAGCTCCTGCGGCATGCCCGGCACCTTCAGTGCCGGATAAATCAGTGGAGGCACAGCCTGTAAAAATTGTAGCAATTGCAAGTAATTCACATAGTGTAATTGCAGCTGTTTTCCTTAACTTTAGCCATATGTTCATATAAAATCACTCTTTCTATCAATCGATTGATATTGGATTTTCCCTAATTACAATAAATTAAATGAATACTTAAATTACTAAACCTAATATACTTTTATTTCCTCGCTTCATTCATTATAGCAAACAATTGTTCGTTTTTCAATCCTTTCTTATTTTATCCCATCGCAGCCTCGTAGAAACAAGGCGTAGATAAAACCGTTGCCGGTTGAAACAATGTGCAACTCGCAACTCTCTCCTAAGCGGATTCCATTCACAGTAAGGGCCGTAAGCTCCGCCCGGCAGGGTGAACACGGACTCTCGTGAGAGCGCATAGCGAAGCAGGTTAGATACTGTAGGATTATGCCCATGAAGCGCAGAAATGACTTGCCATGGAAGGCAAGTCAAGGAGAACCGCGCCATGGAAGGCGCGTTTCGACGGTTTCGTCAAGCCTAGAAAAACTCAAAGGCATAATCCGTACAGTATCTTAACAGCGCAGCATAGCGAAAACGAGAGTCCGTGTGCACCACAACCGGGCGAGGCTTACGGCCCGAACCAACTAAAAAAGCCACCCAGGCATAACACCCGGTGTGGCTTTTAATCATGTATTATGAAATTATGTGAATCACCTAATGTGAATCAACACTGCTATATTGCAGAACAAATCTACTCGCAAAGCTTAGAAAACTCATCCGCAACAAACTGAACCTTGGTTCCGATAATAACCTGAACAGAATTCTTACCAGGCTTCATAACGCCTGCAACACCTGCAGATTTGATCTTCTTCTCATCAACCTGAGTGATATCCTTAACCTCAAGTCTGAGTCTTGTGATGCAGTTGTCAATGCTTGCAATATTGTCTTTGCCACCGCAGCCCTCAAGAATAGTCTTTGCTACTGCTGTGTAGTCATTGTTAGAAAGCACTGCCTTCTTCTCTGCCTCGACATCATCGTCCTCTCTACCAGGGGTCTTAAGATCCCATTTCTTGATAGCGAAATAGAATACAACGTAGAATACGATGAAAGCTGCGATTCCAAGAGGAATGATAAGCCATGTCTTAGCTGCCGGAAGTGAAGATGAGAAAAGTAAATCCATCGCACCGGCGGAGAATGAGAAGCCTGCTCTAAATCCAAGAGCTACTGTAATCATTGTGAAAATACCATAAAGTAAAGCATAGATTACATACAGAACAGGAGCAAGGAACATGAATCCGAACTCGAATGGCTCTGTAACACCACAGATAAATGCACAGATCGCTGCAGATGCAACAAGACCGATGGCAGCCTTTTTCTTAGCAGGCTTTGCGCACTGAACCATAGCAAGTGCTGCACCAGGGATACCGAACATCATACATGGGAAGAATCCTGACATATACATTCCAAGACTCCATGATACATTCTTAGATGTTTCTCCTGCCCAGAAATGTTTGAGGTCTCCAAGTCCGATTGTATCAAACCAGAATACATTGTTCAGTGCATGATGTAATCCGGTTGGAATCAGCAGACGGTTCAGGAATGCATAGATACCTGCGCCGACTACATCAAGACCAACGATTGCTTTACCGATAGATACAAGAGCACCGAAAAGTAATGGCCATACAAACAGTAATACAACTGATACAATGATAGATACAACACCAGCAATAATTGCTACACAACGTTTACCACTAAAGAATGACAGCCAGTCAGGAAGCTTTGTATCCTTAAATCTGTTGTAACACAAAGCACCAATAATACCGGCTAAGATACCAATAAATGGGTTTTCGATCTTGTCAAAGGCCAGTGTCTTTGTAGCGCTGTCAGCGATAGATGGCATGATTGTGGTAACAAAGCCTGTAGACAGGAGTGTTTTGATCATCAGCCATGATGCTAAAGCTGCGATTCCGCCGGTACCGTCATTCTTTTCTGACATACCGACACCAACGCCGATTACAAAAAGGATGGCCATGTTGTCAATCAAAGCGCCCCCGGCTTTAACTAAAAACAGACCTATTAAATTACGCACTCCCTCGATGTCACCACCCTGCATGGTTGCAGGACATAAACAAATATCCAATACCCATGAGGATACCACAGATAGGAAGTACTGCTACGGGAAGCATTAAAGCTTTACCCAGATTTTTGAAGAAATTTCATAAATTTCCCCTCCTTTACATTATGTATACTAAACTGGAGATACTCCAATAAAGTTCGTTATTATTATATAATTATATTCATATCTACGCGAGACTTAAAATCTCATCACCGGCGGATACATTTCCCTCTTTGAGCATCTTTATCTCACTATAATCAGCAGTGTTGCCAATTAAAACCGGAGTAATGACATTAAGATCTGCTGCCTTAATCTGCTTCAGGTCAGCCTCCATCAAAAGGTCACCCTTCTTCACGATCACCAACGGAAATATGTGATTTAAAAGGATCACCCTTTAATACCACTGTATCCAGACCAATGTGCAAAAGCAACTCGACTCCCTGAGTGGTCGTCATGGTAAAAGCATGAAGCGTATCAAATACAGCTGTCACCTCACCATCCGCCGGAGCGTAAAACCTGCCCTCAGAAGGAATCACGGCCACGCCGTCTCCCAATATCTTCTCAGAAAAGGTAGGATCCGGAACCTCTGTAATAGGAACCACTCTGCCGTTGCACGGAGAACAGATCACCTTTCCCTTTGACTTATTCTTAAAAAGACCTAACATGATATCTCCTTTCCGTCGATATACACACTCACAATATCCAAATCATCATTGAGAAGCACAAAATCTGCTCTCTTTCCTGCTGAAATGCTGCCTGCTTCATCATAGATGCCAATCTCCTTAGCCGGATTGGCTGTAGCACACATAATAGCCTCCTCAAGCGGAATACCTGCCTGCCTTACTGTGAAACGCATACAATCCATCAGATTGGTTGCCGAGCCTGCAATTGTCCCATCATGGAGTGTGGCAAGCGGACCTCTGACCGTCACTGCCTGTCCACCGAGTGTATACTCTCCATCCTCAAGCCCTGTGGCTCTCATGCTGTCACTTATTAAAATCATGCGCTTCGCACCAAACATGGCAAATGTCGCTCTGATAACCGACGGATGAATATGCACACCGTCACAAATGAGCTCTGCATGACACTTTTCTGAATCTCTCACAGCCCCGATAACTCCGGGATCCCTGTGATGAAGCGGTGGCATCGCATTATACAAATGTGTAGCATGGCTTGCACCATGCTCAATAGCCTCTACTGCGGTGTCATAATCAGCCGCTGTGTGTGCTATTGAAACCACAACACTTCCTCTTACCCTGTCTATAAAATCAATCGCGCCCGGCTCCTCCGGAGCGATATCTACAAGCTTTATCAAGCCATGGGCCGCATCCTGAAGCTCACAGAAATAATCATAATCACATCGCATGATATTCTCTGCCGCCTGTGCGCCCTTTTTAGAAGGACTGATAAAAGGTCCCTCCATATTGATACCTACAAGATGTGCACCACCATGATAATTATAATCACCGGCATTTTTCATGACACTCAAAAGCTCATCCTTTTGAATGGTCATAGTAGCCGGACACACGCTCGTCACTCCGATAGAAGCCTCGTATGCTGTAATCACATCAAGTGCCTCTTTGGTGCCGTCACACATATCAGCTCCCTTGCATCCATGAAAATGAATATCCACAAGACCCGGTATCATGATAAGACCTGATGCATCTATACTCTCCTGCGGTGCGCTGTCATTAGCCGCGTCCGTGCCAGCTGTTCTCTCCAAAACACTGTCAAAACGGCCATCCTTAACGACAACATCACCTTGAATAAAGCTGCCATCCTCTGTAAATACCCTTGCATTTTTTATTAACATATACATGTACCTTCTCAACTAAAAAACATCTACAGTCTGCTCAGTGCAGCCTCATCCGCTACAAGCGTAACATCATTGTGCAGCTGTAATACAGAAGCCGGCACCTGTGGTGTAATCGGTCCAAAGAAAGCCTTATGCACAATCTCTGCCTTATCCTCACCACTTGCAACAATAAGAATCTTCTTAGCCTGCATGATGGTCTTGATGCCCATTGTATAAGCCTGCTTCGGAACATCATCAGCCGATGCAAAGAAGCGCTTATTAGCCTCAATAGTAGACTCTGTCAGATTCACACAGTGTACCTGCTTGTCAAAAGACTCGCCCGGCTCATTAAAACCGATATGACCATTGTGCCCGATACCAAGAAGCTGTAAATCAACACCGCCAAGAGACTGAATCAGCTCTGTATAGCGCTTGCACTCCTTCTGTGAATCCGGCTCCATGCCGTTTGGCAGGTGAGTATTCTCAACCGGAATATTCACATGATCAAACAAATTCTGATGCATAAAATAATAGTAGCTCTGGTCATTCTCACGGCTTAGTCCCTTGTACTCATCAAGATTCACCGTCATAACCTCTGAGAAGTCCAAATCCCCTTCTTGAACCACTCAACGAGCTGCTTATACAAGCCGATAGGTGTAGAGCCTGTAGCCAGTCCCAATACACAATTAGGCTTCATAATCACCTGTGCCGATACGATATTTGCAGCCTTTCTGCTCATATCTGCATAATCCTTAGCATGATATATTCTCATGAAAAATCCCCCCAATTCGCAAAATATAACCAATACTATCTGCACAACCTTCAAATGTGCTGTTTGATTACATATATGCATTTTACCTCGTATAGGACATTTTGTCCAGTACTTTTTGTCATATTTTGCATATTTTATAAAAAAAATATTAAATTTTAATGCGGTGAAGTGGTAAAATTGCATAAAAATTCACTTCACCCGAATCTATAATTTCTTACCTACCACCCTGCATCTCTTTCTGCAGAACTAAAATAATCCGTTACACTTATATCTAATATAGCGGATTACCCTGTAAAATACAATTATTTATAATCTTGAGTGTCCAGCCATAGACCATCATACTGTCATTATTAAGAGAAAATGACAGCATATTTTTATCAGAGAGCAGTGAATTACTTTGTCCCATATGTCAGAAAGGCGGTCTTGTCTTCCGTGATTAGCATTGTAAGCAGATAAGCACAAAAGCAACCACCGCAGGAATTTAGCTTAATTAAAGCGTTAAATTCTGCGGTGTTTTTAATTATGCAGTCTTTTTAATTTCTATATCCATAATACCAATACCAATATAGCGCGTTCACCAGATTTTTTAATTCATCAGATGAATTTCCGCTATCAATGACCTTCTGTGAATAGCTGAACGGACCATAGTCCAGCTCAAAAATACAGGCCTTATTCTTTCCGGTGACTTTGCATGCAAAAATACTATTCAGGTTGCGTGCCATTATTCCGTTTATATCTACACAATACACCCCATCTGAAGCCTTTTTAGGTGTCAGACTGACTTCATTGCCATCTGCATTAACATAGCTGAACTTGTAATTGTTTATATCACAGCCTTCGTTCACCATAAAATAATGTCTTACTGTCATCTCAGACTTACATATCAGAGAGCTTCCGTAATATGTCAGTCCATTACTCTGACCATTTGCACTATCCGTTTTAATAACAGCCTTATATTCCTCAAAATCAGCCGCTGCTACAGCTTTATCGGTATCGCTCAAACCAGCATTTAAAACGGCACTGTCATAATCCGAAAAATACTGTCCTGTGGATGACCCAAAGAGCTGCTCTCCATCTGCAGACTCCTTATCTGAGCTTTCGGAGTCAAGCTTCCTCTTTAAATCATCAATGCTGATAACATCCTCATACAGTGGATTTACCGCATAGATAGTATTTTCCTCCGGTTTCGTGACCTCTGATTGGTTGCTCGAAGCTTTGACGCTTTCCATTGTCGTTACTTCACTTGCCTCTACAATAGTTGACGGAACCATTGTAATCAACATAATGAATGTTAAAACAAGGCTAATTAGTCTTTTGTTCATACGTTGTTCCTCCCGACTTCTGCCATTATAAAACAGCATTGCATTGTTTCAGTTTATTGATAACTTATAGTTCCATATTACTATTTTATTATGCATGTTGCAATAATTTAATTAACAATTATTGGGTTTCCTTAGCCTGTGTATCATTTCTTTCTATTTCATGTGATCATATTATAGATCTACTTATCGAACATGATGCACAACAAACGATAAGCTTGTGATGGAGTAACATTTAATAAAAGAAACCACCGCAGGAATTTAGCTTAGTTAAAGCGTTAAATTCTGCGGTGGTTTTAATTATGCAGTCTTTTAATTTCTATATCCATAATACCAATACCAATATAGCGCGTTCACCAGATTTTTTAATTCAGCAGATGAATTTCCACTATTAATGACCTTCTGTGAATAGCTGAACGGACCATAGTCCAGCTCTAAAATACAGGTCTTATTCTTTTCGGTGACTTTGCATGCATAATTACTATTCAGGTTGCGTGCCATTATTCCGTTTATATCTACACAATACACCCCATCTGAAGCCTTTTAGGTGTCAGACTGACTTCATTGCCATCTGCATTAACATAGCTGAACTTGTAATTGTTTATATCACAGCCTTCGTTCACCATAAAATAATGTCTTACTGTCATCTCAGACTTACATATCAGAGAGCTTCCGTAATATGTCAGTCCATTACTCTGACTATTTGCACTATCTGTTTTAATAACAGCCTTATATGCAGCAAAATCAGCTGCTGCGACAATTTTATCGGTATCGCTTAAAATAGCGTTTGCCGGCTTGCCTGTATTATATTTAAAGAAGCTCTGCGCTGCCGTTCCATAGTTTAAGAGTGCCTTCACCAGCTTAATGGTTTCTTCCGGATACTCGTTTGATTTTGACAGGAGCTCGGTGGCATATTCTTTTACACTGTAAGTGTATTCATTTCCACTATTACCATCCACCACCATTTTAGCTTTAACCGTATCTGACATCTGTGCAGCATTTAGTGGACATGCAAACTTATATATAACCTTTCCGTTTTTCTCAACAGGGATTGCATCGTTTACGCTGACCTTATATGGCTGGCTATTATTCACCGTAAACTCCATATATGCGTTGCTGTTTGATTTGATACTTTCAGGAAGCTCCATATAGTAGTTCATATCAATATTATCTTTTAAAGTAAGGCTTCTGCCAACAAGCTTCTCAGAATCTTTTTCTACATTATTGGCGGTAAATGCTTTAATACAGAAATTACCATGCGTATTCTGATAATTCCAACTGCGGGAATATGCCAACCCTGTCCCATAGAAATAATAGCTTGCCGTATTATCACTTGACGCATGATTCTCCCACACCATTTCATTATTATAATTTACATCTCCGGTCATCGCTGCCTCAATGTCAACGGCAGGTGTATCAGTAGTCACTACCACCGAATAGCTTGTCCCAGGCTTCAGATTAACCGCTGATTTAAGTGGAATTGTGTATACTCCGCATAGGTTGTCTGCCCTGTAGTGGTAGCAGTCTCCTGCTTTGTTCCGCTTATTGGCTTTGTCTTATCCTTTAAATCTGTATAAATCTCTATTGTATAATTAACATTTGTTTTAGATGTAATAGACAGGGAAACTGCTTTTAAGTCCTCAGAAGATACTCCCTGTTTTGTCTGAGTAGTAAAAACATTGGCCAATTTCCTGTAACCGCTTTGATGGGCTACATTTAATCCTCCATCAACCTCGATAATTGTTATCATATCCATCATTAGCAGAAAAATCAAACACCCAAGCCGTATCGGATAAAGAAAACGTTTCATATGACATCCAGAAATAACTCTGATTATAATATAAACCGGTTCCTTCTCCCCAACTATTACGAATAAGCCATGCACCATCTTTTTCAGGTTTAACACCATCTCTGAAATTATCTTTAGAATAGTTATCATCCCATCCAACAACCATTACCGCATGACCTGCTCTGTTATTTATTTTATCATTATAACTGTTATTTATGTAATGATATCCGTTATCATTATGACTATACATAATTCCCACTGCACCATATTTTTTATGGCTTTTTCACATCTGATGCATTTTCCTTGATATTAATCATGTATGTATTTTCCAGATGTGCCTTGTCCTTTGAATATGCATATTCATCAGATAAACCTGTATTAAGAAAAGTATCAATAGTGCTTGCTATATATCCGTTGCTTGCCACCTTACTATATGGTACATCACTCTCGCTTACCGGACCACACCACTGTCCCATTCTGCGTGCCGCCATCAAATAGTTGCCACCACGATTGAGATAACCATACTGAACACTTGTATTATTCATATAGTACTTTGCATAGTCACCCTCTGTTCCACCAAGCGGATCTAACAGCGAATTATATGCATAATATGCCAGATGCAGTTCACTAAGATCTATATTTTTATCAAACGCACCATCATTAATCAGATCAAACTCTGCAAGACCTATTGACGAAAATGTCCAGCACGTGCCAAGGGGATTTTGATTACGAACAAACGGATATTTCGCCTTGATATCGCTGACTCCATTTGCCGGATACCTGCTCTCTATAGTTTCATCTGCAGAATACCCCCAATCATCAGAATAAGGTACCGCATCATCAGGTTCATACACCGGTGTATTATAATCCAAATCACTCGGAATATATCCACTTGTAATGCTATTTTCTACAATTGGCTGTTGTTCTGTTTCAACGCTTTGCTCTGCTGCCACCGGTTCTGCTGCCACCGAACAGCCACACCTAATATCATAGCCGCACTTAACACTACTGATAAAAACTTTTTTGTCTTCATTTGCCTTTCTCCATTAAAATAATCCGCTACACTTATATCTAATATAGCGGATTACCATGTAAAATACAATTACAATGTATCGTTCTCCATTGTATTAACTCCTCTTACGTTTCTTCTTCAAATGTAGGTAAAACCACAACTAACGTCACATTAGTCAATCGGTATAATTGGAAGCTCTATCACTCCGTTATCAGATTTCGGTTCATTATTATTATTCATTCCTGAATTGTCATTATCTGAATCATCTGTGCCTGAACCACTATCTCTGAATTGTTTATTTCAGATTTTTTATCAATCTTATCACCTGTTTTATTTACATCGTCTGAAGTGTTTTCTGATTCATCATTTTTCATTATATCAGTCTCATATGAATCCCTGGAATCATTATTATCGGTGTTTTCTGATGAGCTCTTTGTATCACCAGATTTGTCCTTATCATCGACTACTGTTGCTTTGTCTTTTGAGGAATCTGATGAATTCTTATCCACATTACTAGTCTCTGTATTTTCTGTATCCAATATCATCTCTGTAGCTGATACTGCCTCTTTGGCTATTTCTGAGCTTGTTTTATTTTCAAGCGCTATATTCTTTGCAGACAGTGCTGCAACTGTAATTGCTACGCCAAAAATCAATATCACTATTGTGCTAACCATTTTTTTGTTAAAATTAAATTTCATTTTTTATATCCTAGTATAATTATGGTGTAGTCAATCAAGACTACTTGGTTAATAAGTTTCTGTAAATCAGATAACTAAAGAAGGGCTTCTTCCTTCATCAGATGTTATCCATAATAATTATCATGTCTGACGGTTCCTGATAAACACCAGATAAAACATAAGGTATTGTCTTTGGTCCACTTCAAAAATTGGAGTTTCCAAAACTGGTATTATATAATCTTACACAAAGGAACCCGTCCTGGCTCAAACAGGGCAGGCATTTTTATTTTCTCTTGTTTTTCTTATCGAGGAAAGCTTACAACACTACAATCAATTTAAAAAATGTTGGTAATCATTCACAGGTCCAAATTGAATTGGAGGAATTGATTTAAGCATACTTTTCCTCTATAGCGTCCCACGGAACCATTTCCGCTGTCTTAAATATTATTTATACACATCCATTCACTTTACAAACTTAATTCTTTTTTCTCCCATCCATATGAATTACAAATATAACAATATGTTCTCTTAATTGCAATAATTACATCATCTATGTCTCCCTGTAAGTTATATGTACGATAATCATAGTCAATTTCTAGTCTATGTATCAAACCATGTCTTCTTTCTAAAATCTCATCAACCTGCTCATATAAATTTTTCTTTCTATTACGATAAGGACTCTTTAGCGCCTGTCCTATATCGAGTTTGCTATTTAAGTCATGAAAATTATAACAAATATTATGTATATTTTGAAACGATAATGTCCTTGCAAATACCTCTTCTACTGTTTTATCTCCATTACTAATATCTACCAAATCATATGGTGTAAATTTAACTTTTAATATTTTTTCCTTTCTGTCAGAATATTTTAATAATGCGATATATGTAGATCTAAAATATTCTTCTATTAGTGAACACAAATATGTTGAATAAACATTTGCATTAAACATATCAAGGGTTAGATGTCCTCCTATCTTATATAATTCTTTATCACCCTCCATATCTGCTGGATATTTGCTCAAAGCATACCTTAAATTAGTAAAATTATTAAACAGCCTCTCTACAGCAAAATAACACCCGCTTTCTGCACCTTTAGTAAACTGGCTTTCTGGAAAATATCTATTTTTCCCAATATCACTTTCAAATGTAGCATCACAGTATTGTTTTAGACTCCTAATAGTTTCATTCACTTTTTTTAAATCATAAGCTACCGCAAAGATTGGACATCTAACATTATATATCCGCTCCTCTTTATTTTCATCGCACAGCCAAACCTGGACACCTGTAAAATACTTATATTCATCATCATTGCCACAATAAAAAAAATCTTTTCTTTTTTCGTATCCCAACATTAACAATAGCTTTTCAATATTTGCTTTTGTATATTTCTTATTTATATGCACATATGCATCATAGCCCATTATTGTCACCTTCTTAATTGCTGAAAGAAATAATCTATTTCTTTCTATTGTGTCATATGTATTATTCTTTCAGCCAGCGCTTTAAATGTTTCATAAAATTCATCTCTGCTTTTTTTCATATTACTCCAAGTGATTCCTGTTTGTTTAACTTGTTCTTGTGATAATAGAAAAATAGGTGTATTATGCTCCTGTGATTGAGCAATCAAGCTATTAAAATCAGCGATATTCATTAAATTATACGGATTTTCATAAAATTTCAATTTATCATCCGCAATGCACATATCATATTCTTTCAATATTGGTAATAATTTTTCATTTACTAAATTATTAATAGCATCAATCCATTCCCCAAACGCCTTCGCAGGAGCTCCATTTCTTGGTCGATACCTCTGCTGAATCGTTCCTAAAAATATAGGAGGATTTTCTTTTAATTTATATTCAGCTTCTTTAAAACATCACTAGCAGCCATATTTTTATAATTTTTATTCCAACGTGGAAAAATAGAAGTCAATGCCTCTATCGCCATATAACAAAAATAATCCGGAGCACATGGTACTATAAAATAATCGCACTGCATAAATATATTTGCATTTGTTGCAGAAATACTAGGACTCATATCAACAAGCACATAATCAATATTATAATCATCTGATGTTAGATCAACCATTCTTCTAAATGCCCCCGGAACATTCTTAAGCATAACAAAGCTGCCTGTCATTGTTTCAGCAATATTATATGTTGCATCGTATTCTGAAAATTGAATATTTCCCGGCAGAAGAAACAAATTACTATTTTCTTTAAATTCGTAACATTTAACTGGTTCTAAAGGGCGCAAACTTCCTCCTAGAACAGGTTCTAACGCCAACTTTATATTTGATATATCTGACTCATAAATCTCCTCTAATTTTGTTTCCCTTGTCGAATTTATGCTTACTCCTGTAAGATTACATTGTGGATCGCTATCTATTATTAACACCCTCTTTCCCAAAAGAGCAAGCATCCAGCCTAAATTGTATGTAGTAGTGGTTTTGCTAACTCCACCTTTATTATTAAATAATGCTATAATCTTTTCTCTTCCCATTTTTTCTCCAATCATAATTACCAATTTTATATAAACCATCACCACTTTACAACTTTTTCATGCCTGCTCTTATACCAAAGCTGACTATGATTATTATATTGGTGTAAGATGCGTACTGACTAATCTGTTTGGCTCAAGAGAGGTTTTGGCTTATGTTTATGACAAAGTTGCCAGCTACAGAAATAAAAGTGTTCATGATTTCAGATTTACCTTAAGCGAATGAATTCGCTGTCAGATATTTTTTGCCACTTTCCCAGAAAAAGTCGAAAACCGGATAAAATCTTCTCAAAATTTTAATAACTTTAACGATCAGCATCTACTGGAGCAACCAACTGTCGAAGATACCAAATTAATATTCCTACATATGGAGTTTTTTCACCCGTTTCATTTTGGAAGCTATCAAGTATTTCTCCACGAAATGTGCGCAAACCTTCCTCATCTTCAATAGTACAAATTTCTTCGATCAATCCGTCTAACGCTGCCTTTCTCTCCGAAATTAAAGGTGATGTTTGACAGTTTAGATTCAAGGTATCCACAAGATCTTTCCTTACATCTATATCCGTTGCATCGATTTTTCCATCCAATGTATATGTAATAGTCTGCAATGTTTCCGGATCACATGGATTTATTTTCATAAACTCAGTATTTTACGATGAGCATCGCATGTTAAATCATTCTCATGTCGTGTTCCCTTAGGTCCTCTGTTTCCATGGCAAACTGCCAATAAATTATTATAATCCAATCCTTGTCCAATATCTCTTCCATCTTCTGGATTCCTTGGAATAAAGTGTTCAATTGTTATAGGTGCAATCTCTACGGCAACATCATTTCTTGGGATTCTGCACATACAATATGCACACAATTTTCCCTGCTCTGTAATCAGAGAATCTTTGACTTTCTTTTTCAATTCTGAGTTGCGTTGCAGCCTTTTATACGCGTCTTCCGGTGAAAGTCCATCTCTTGCGGCCTGTTCTCTTAACGTTCGAAGTTCAATCGGTTCAGTATTTTTCTTTATTTCTATCATTCTATTTGCCCCGCATACGTTCTAACTTCAGTTTTACTCTGCATTTTACGATTTCAGGATCATGATATCCTCGTTCTTCATCAAGCTTATCCAAAACAGCACCTGCTTCATCGTATTTTTTTTCAGAAAGTAACCGATAAAACTTCTCAAAAAGCTCAACAAATTGATCGGTCTATCATTTACTCCCATTATCTCTTTCATAACAGAATTGACATCTTTTCCATATACTTGATTAGCGGTCATACAAACTTCTTTATTACTCAAAATACGCAATTTATCTGTTTTTACCGAGCTGATAATAGCTGGTGCATGAGTACTAACAATAAATTGCACTTTAGGAAATATATTCATTAAATTATCAATAACTTTTTGCTGCCAGGCTGGATGTAAATGTAAATCCACCTCGTCTATTAATACAACTCCATCCCCTTTACTTAACACTTCTGTACCTAATTGTGGATTCAATGTAGCCATACGATATGCAATATCAGCAACCAAACTAATCATTCCCTTATAACCATCACTCAATTGATTCAATGGAATGCGCATTCTTTGTTTATCTTGTTCTGAATAATAAACGTCTAATTCTTGTGTGCCCATATTATATCGAATTTTCACATCACTATATCCAGACAAATTTGTCAAACATTTTTCCATTGCCAAATAAACAGTATCCAATTCGATTTGACTCCAAATTTTCTTCCTGTCGTTGATACTTATTAATAGTCATAATTTGGAACCAATCCATCATCAATTTTACATTTGCAGTTCCATCCAAACAATCTATATATCCATTTGTCCTCGAACTAACTTTAAAAACATCAGTTCTCTTTTGTCTATGATAATCCCATAATCTACCTGTTCCATAATAGGCAACCATAGGTAGGTATATGTCTGTTCTTCCTTCACTAATAGCTTTCTGATATTCTGCTGCATATTCAACAATTTCTTTAGCATCTTTAGTGGTCATTGTTCCTGTAGGTGTATATAACTCGCGTTTCCAATGCAAAATCTGATCTTTCGACTCTTCGATTTTCCCCAGGCTTCTATTTCTACAGGAAACTGTGTCTGAACATCATCTGTAGCTCCAATCTGATAAGCTTTTCTCAATGGATCTGTTCTCTTGTTTATTCCCTTAGCATTTACAATATTAAATCCTACAAACCAAGTCCCGAGCGCAATAGCTATTGCTTCCAAAACAGTTGTTTTTCCACTACCATTTTTTCCAACCAGCACCGTTAATTGTCTATTAAAATCTATTTCGAGCTTTTCGTAGCATCTAAAGTTATGAAGTTTCAATTTTTCTAAATACATAATAATCCTCTCACTTCTACAATTTACTGCGCCTCAAATTTATCATATTCTTTAGTTTATGTACCGCATCTGATTTTTGCTAATAACATGTCATTTTATGAATATCTACCTATCACAATCTATAGTTCTGTTAAAATAATATCATTTTTCCAATTGAAAATAAATACTATTATATAATTAGTATACTTCTACAAAAAACATGGCAGACTTATGTCATTATTTAAATACTTCATTATAAACAACAGATAATTTTTATATCAACATCAGCTATACTAAATGCCTTATACAAAGTATACTCTGTATTGATTTTACGAAGTTCATCCTCTGAAATATATGATATCTCACTATCACTAACCAAAAATCCTGCAATTGTTACATTCTTGAAATTATTATTATCGCCTTTCCAAAGCAACAACTTCTCCTGAACTGTCATTCATCCTCAGATATCCTTCATCCAGATTAAGTATATTTTCCACTATTTCTTCTGATACACTGACGCCCTTCTCAGAAACCACTTCCAAAAATTCTGTTCCAGTTACTTTATCTTCTTCAATAATCATTTTCATTGCTTCTTTTAAGTATCTTGGTTGCATTTGCTTAGTTTCTTTATCATAAGGTTCACATTTTCTATATCCTTTTTGTGACAATTGTTTCATCAGATATTGATACTGATTTGTTGTAATCTCTTCCAATTGTCTCGCTCTTACTATCAGTGCAGCAGCAGATACACCATATTTCTTTTTCATTTGAATATAAAAATTAAGTTCTGTTTTTGCATTTGTTTGTAAATCCATCCTATAAACCTCTTCCGGTACCAGTAACGCTCCTGCAAAACGATTCATTGTGTCTTCCATTTCTTTATATTCAACTTTACTCATTCCTTCTATATCATAGAAATCATCCAATAATAAATGTCCCAGTTCATGTGCAGCACTGAAATTCCTTCTAAATGCATTTTCCTTATCATCTCCCAATATAATAACAGCAATTATTTTATCATTTATATTTTCAATCTGACTATATGCATCTATTTTCTTCCCATTTGTAAATCGTGTGCTTACAATAACTCCATTTTTTTCCAATACACTAACAAGATTTAATATTCTCTCATTCCCTAAATTCCAAAATTCACGTACATTTTTTGCCAGTGTCTCAACATTAAAATCAAAATCTTCCGGAACTGTATATAGATTAAGTTCCGGAAATGCTATATATTCATCAATCCCCCGATAAATAGCAACTAATAACTTAACACATTCTATCTGTGCAAGGCGTTCTTTATTACTTGTTGAAGATAATGATCTGAAATATGTATCCCCAACTACTACTTTATCTTCCGGATTTTCATAAAAATACTCTCTTGGAAATTTTAATATTTGCATTATCTTCATTAATGTTTCTAATTTAGGTTCTGCCTTACTATTTTCAAATTGAGATATTGCCTGTTTTGATATATCCGACATTTTAGCCTCTTCCGATATTGTCAAACCCCTATACAAACGTGCAGCTTTTAACCTCTTCCCATTGAATCCCACCTGAGTTTTCATCACGGCACTTTACTCCTTCAGTATTATTTTTATTCAGCATTCTTCTGTTCTTCTTTTCTATTCCTTCTACGAAGCTTTGGTTTACGCTCCAACATCACAATTTCTTCTGAAACTTCTCCCGATGCACCAAGATCTGTAAAGGAATATGATGCATTTAATAAATCAGCCCAGTCTTCCTCTTTATAGTAATTCATTCCAACCGCGGGAACAGTCCCTTTAATTGCGATTACCTGACCATGTGAAATATCAAATGATATTAAAACATATCGTTCTATAGAACCATCAATTTTAGCAATGATCTTCTCCAATATCCGATCTAAGGTTTCCTCTTTTTCATTATCGTATAACATATCCGAAAACAGACATAACTGTTCATATTCCACTGCATACATGCTCCTTAACCCCTCATTTAAACGGCTAAGAGCATTTACATAATGAAAAAGTTTTGTATTTTGATTTTTTCTCAAAGAATGAAGATTCTTTTCTCTCATAAGGGTGTAGAAATATCTGGTCTCACGATCATATATTCCCAGAAATTTCCATGGTCCGCGACACAAAAATTCGATTTGGTATCTCCCCTCTTCCATATCCTTTTCGACTTCTCTATTTATGTAATTCCACTTTGCTCCTTCGCTACCATTATTGGTCGGAAATTTTTCTTCCTGCAAATAGCTACAATATAGATAATCTGCATTTTCAATCGCTTTAATAATCAACTTCACAACATTAGTATCTAATGGTATTTTATCTGTGTATTGCTGCATATATTATTACCTCCGCGCAAATTATTTTATACCATTTTACCATTTTCAGCAATTTTGTCAAGTGGTTTATTAAATATCAGTGTAAAGTTAATCATCAAATCATAAATACGTTAAGAACTTTAAGCACGAACCCTCAAAAACCGGCATTCTAAAAGGGTCAGCCCTTCACGACTGACCCTCATAAACTTTGGCAAACCCTCAAAAACTTCGATTACCCGCGATTATTCAATTCCTATCGAATACTGCTTTGCTGCTTCATTATAAAGATATAACGCCTTTACTACATTATTCAGCTTTGTATTAGAGTTTTGTGAATTTAACGCCTTATACATATACGTCATTGCACTATACTTCTGATTTATCTCTTTTCTATTCACGCTGATTTTAACGTTATATGTATCACCAAGCGATGAAATGCTAATATCCGGGACTCTTACACACATGATATTTCCATCATACTCAGGTGCAACATTTCGTCCATTTACACTCACATTTATGTTATTCGCCATATTTTTGTCATCCATGCTATAATACAGCTTCAAATCCGTACCGGAATTCAGGACAAGACTGCCGCCTATGAATGAAACGCCCATATTGTTGTTGAATACAGCATAATTATAGTCTTTTGAAACTGTTGTATTAGTTGTTAATACAGGATCATTGGTCTTATTATACAATCCCTTATTGGCAAGAGCATCCGTATTTTCATTAAAGTAAGTCTGAGCATATCCGCCATAGTTCAGCATTGCTTTTATTAGTGGTGCTGATGACCTGTATTCGCTGCTTTCTGGCTCAGCTAGTATTTTGCTTGCATAGTCATAAACCGAATATGAATATGTCTGTCCTGTCCAATCATTACAATGAAGCACCGCGTTTACCTTTTGGTCCTTTCTGCAGCGTTAACCCTGCATTTAAATGAATAACAGTCGCTTCCATTGTAATTAACCTTGTCTGCGTCCTTAAGATATACACGTGTGGATTTTTTGCTTCCTTCAGGTGTAAATTCGACATATGCATTATCTTTATCAATCAGTAAAGAATCTGACAGTTGCATAACAAAATTCAATCCGATATCATCACTCAGGCTTAGCGAAAGGCCTTTCAGTTCACCAGAATAATCATCTTCTATCTTTTTGCCACAAATGCTGCAAATATATTTTCCGGATTTTTCATCTTTTACCCAGTTATGTATTCCGTCTGCAGTAGTTTTATTCAAATCAATTGTTTTTGAATTGTTACCGTAATCGCTTTCTGAAAGTAAACCCGTCACTTCACAATACAAGGTTTTATCTGATATACAAGCATATTCATCTGCTGTCAACTCAACACTGGCTGTACAAGTTTCCCCACTGTTTAAATGCTCTATCTCAGTTTCTTTTATTATATCATCTCCATTGCTATTAAAAGAAATAGCTACATTATCAGCATTTTGATAACCATTATTTTTCAATGTACACTCAATATTGTAATCATCATTACACATATGCTTTACCTGCACATTGCATATTTCTATATCATTGTGTTTTATAACCGTTTCAGCCTTTGAATAAATGTGAGCTTCCAGAGATTTTGCAAAACCTGCATTTTTTCAATCAAAAACACAGGTTTTTGGCTTATTTTCAAGGTTTTTTATCTGTTCGGTTGCGTACAAATTTTCTTTAGTTGCACGTTTTACCAAAAGTTAACAAACTCTGCCACTTGGCAAATCATCAGATAACTCATTCTTGGTATTACTGCTGCTATTATTATCACTGTAACAAATTCACAATTCACACATCCCATTGCCGTATTGATTTAATTTAATCTTATTGTGCTCAAACTTTATCTTATTTAAGTCAATATTCAAATTACATATTCCATCATTCCAGTCTTTCATAATACATAATGCTTCCGGATCACAATTAGCGCTCCTCATTTGTATCAATGACTTTCCCTCAATTTCATCTTTCCTATATGCCGAATAAATGCGAACCTCTTTTATTTCGATATTTAAAAAGGCCGCCAATGCTCGCGCATTGTATATTCCCATAACAAACTGTCTCTTTGATTTCGCAATAGTAGAAGTATTAATTGTTTTCTTAAATTCCATTACATGGAGTATCCATTTATCATCTAAGTCCAACTCAAATAAGAACTTATCTGGACATGACTTTGCATATTTTATGTTTTCATCCAAATATGGTAAAGTATTTTTCTCCGGATCGTTAAAAATTAGTGTACAATTCTTAAGTTTGCATATCAGGTGAACTTTCCCCTCTTTTTTCTTTTCTTTTAATTCTACTTTTCCATTTTCAACTATATATTTTGAACTATTAAAGTATTTCAATTTATCTACAACGTGTTCTGGAAGCATTTTATTTTTCCTCATCACATATAATATCTGAAACCGCCAATGTCTGATTCAATAGATTATTCAATGCATTCGAAAATGAATGAACTCTGAATTGATTATTATCAGGAACAATTTTTTCAACTTTAGTCTTGCGATATATCTGTAAATTGATATATAGAAATTTCATCTATACTTATTAAATCATCACTATATAATCCCATCTGATTCAATATAGCTCTATTTTCATCATAATGTCCATTTAGCTGACACATATTATTGATATGCTGAATAATAATATCACTATGAGTCGATGCAACAATATTAATTCCTGAATTCACCATACGTATAATCAACCGTGCCATCTGATATTGCAACTGCGGATGCAGACATATTTCCGGTTCCTCATAACATATTTCCTTTATTGTTCTTGAATATCTTAACAATAATATTAAAGGTGCCAATTCTGTGACTACGCCCGAAGTAGCTCTCAATGGAATTCCACTATCCATACCTTTTGGAATATATTGAATAGTTCCACTATTATTATCTATACATTCAACACGACCATTTGCCATATTGTCATTGATCCACTCTATTAAATTCAGCCGTGAACTTTCTCTTGTATTATAATTCAAATCATCAATTGTATCCAGGAAATGAATTATAGGCTTAGGAAACGGTGAGACTTCCGCTGACTTCATTGCTATGCCATTTCCTATTTGCCAATCAAACGCCCTCTTTCTTCCCACTTGATTTATCGTATTCTTTGCCAACATAAATCCTGTACGTGCTGCTGGAAGATAAAACGTTGAGCCTGGTGCTAAATTATTTTTTAAAAACCCACTAATCATTTGTGTTATAATTCTGCTTATAACTTTTTTATATGGAAGTTCTGAACTAAACACAAATCGCATCCACAACTCGTCACTTTCATAAATTTCTATTCCACTATCTTCAACCGTAGTATCCATCTTAATTCTGTATTGGTGCTTAGAATTATTTTGAATTTCAATTTTACCAATACTCATTCCATCAAAATTAAAAATAGATTTCACAAATTTATCTTTATTTACCTTAAAAAGTTCATTAATGAATTGAATTATATCTTTTTCGTCAATTTCAATTTGTTTAATTTGTTTATCAGTTATTAAATTATGAAGATCCATATAAAATTGTGGCAAATTACTTTCTAACAAATTATCTAAGTCCTGACATAACATTATATTATCTTCTGATAAAAGTGCCCATATTAATGATAGCAGATAGCTTTTTCCACTATTATTATCACCTACGAACAGTGTCAAGGGTGTAACTTCAATTTCAGCTCTTTCAATTTTTCCATAGTTTTCAACTATCAACTTATATGCCATATTCATACCAACCTATATACCTTTATAAATTCTAATAATCCTATATATTCACAATAATAAATGATATTTTATATAAAAAACTTCCCCCATCATTCTGCTGCCTTATTTTTGCTATTTCTTATATCTGTTATTTTTTTGATAAATGATTCTCTTACACGATCCCATTTATTATCAGATAAATGCGCAAGATTAAATATATCCGAAAATTGTCTTTTTATTTCGTTAAGCTGCATATTTAAATTTGCATCATCCAATTTAATTCCTATTTGCTGTGCATTAATGGCTCCATCTATATCTTCGTACTCAAATCCAGGCAATAAAATACTTCTATAATCTTTCTTTAATATCCATGTAGCTCCCATCTCATTCAGACATGCAGGACTCTTATAATAATTATCAGAAAGCATAAACAAAACCATAAGATTTTTTCTATCATTTTTAAACTCTTTAGCTAAATAACCATAGATATCTTTCCCCAGGAAATATTATACCCCTCACAAGAACTACAAAAATAGTATTTTCTGTCATTCCCATGTCCTCTAAAAGTTCTACAAAGCCTTAACATATTCCTTATCTAATGAACTATGACTAATAAATAAACGCGTTTCTTTTTGTTGTTCTTCCATATTATGCGGTCCTCCATCACAGCTTCGATCATTTTGTACAATCGGATTTTTCATAGGTACTACCTTGTATGAATTAGTTTTTTTCCCACCAGAGTCGCTGTAGGTATCATCTCTTTCTTTCAGATATTCTTCAAAGTCACTTCGGTCAACCATATACTGTATCCTTGCACCTCTTTTTAATTCGCAAACATCGATTCCTTGTGAACAAAATTGACATGTATTTTCCTCTTTATCATCCTCAAATACCGTATTTAAATTATTGCAATGTGGACACTTAAAAGTCCATTTATATCTCAACACATGTTCATTATGTAAAGTATCTACCAGTTTATTTATCTCATATTTATCGACTTGAAGCATCTTTTCCAAAATATCATCGCTTAAATTTTCACATTGCCTCAACATCAAATTGGACAGGTAATTGTTCAGCCTCTGAAATATACTCTGATTCATATGTATTATACAACTCCCATATTTTCTTATAATCATCGTTGGTATAGTATCTACTGTTTAATACATGTATAGTTAAAAATCTTCCATCTGATGCATCATATTTAACAGACATAAGCCCTTTACCACTATTCTGAGAAAATGTAACCACAATAGACACTATCTGTTCCACTAAATCCAACGAGTTTCTAACACACATAAATGTTTTAGCATCAAAAATACACCTTACTCCTTTTTCGCTTGTTAATGAAGCTGTCAAATTATCCCTATCACTAAATCTAACTCTTGATATATATTTATCCGTGTTTTGTAATAAATCTTGTAATGTATGATCTTGTAAATAATCAAATAACGCTATTTGTTGAACCAGCTTGTATATTTCATCATTCACATTTATTACATCGTCATTCATAGTCCGCAATCCATTTTGATTATTGAATTACTCAATGTAATTCCGTCTAATAGAGAATTAACTATAACTGGAATATTCGCCTTTTTGTTTTTAACCTCTGTTACAGAAGGAAGATGTCCATAGAACTCGTCAAACAAAGCCTTGCTCATTCTATACAAAACTTTCTGTGCTTTAACAGAAGCTGGCATTATTTCAAAATCAAGCAGGTCTTGTAATCTGTTAAATATCCAATCTAGCTGTTCCATAGGTCTATAGCCTTCACACACATCATCTCTATTCCAAACCTTTATAGTAAGTTTCCTGTCCGTGAAATCAAATACTACTGGTATATATGAATATGTCGCACTTATACTATTATCTTTTTCAAGTTTAATTTTATAAACAAATATCAATTCTATTTTTTGTATTTTTCCATCAAATATCTTTGAATTAATAGCACATACTTTTACATCCTCGTCACTTAACGATGTGCTTATTATTCTATTAAAACTCAAATCAGGGCAATCATACTCTCGTACAAAATCGGTCCAATCCTGAACCCTTTTCATTTTTCTAACAGACTTTAAAGAATATATCCTTACAAGCTGCCTTTTTCCCGACATAAGTTCCTCAAAAGAAGTCATTGATTTCTTCCTCAGAAATTCGTCCGCTATCCAATAAATGTTCCAGCCACGCAGACAATTCAAGTCTATCATCATTTTCCGACTCTTTAATGCCCTTTGATTCCAAAAAAATCTTAACTTTTGTATCTCTTATATTCTTTATAATAGGCTCTATTATTACCGCCATATTTATCCTCCCGGCAATTGGTAAATTATCGTATTCCATCCGCTAATTATTTAATATCAGTATAGCAGAATAGATCATAATATAAAAGCAATAAATAGAATTTTATACATTCCATTCTCGATCCGGCTTATATCCGCCTGCGTAATTCCGGTTTTAGCTGATAAATCTTTCTGTGTCATATTCTGCTGCACTATTGCATCAATCATCGCCTCTACTTCCTAAAAGTCCCTATACATTCATCTATACTTTGATAAAGCTTGTAATCTGTGCAGCCAACCCTCCTCATAACTCTCTCAATCTGTTCCTTATCAGTATCGCTAAAATAGGATATATGCCACTTCGCATTTTGGATACGTTTATCATGACCACCATCTATATAATCAGCAGCTCCAAGTACCGAGCAGCAATCACCAGGAAGCTGCTTTACCTGTTTTAATATGCAAAATTCTTCTATAACTTCCTTTGTTCTGGCAGCCTGCTCCATTACAAATCTCTTATGGACAGCATCCTGAGCTTTTTGCATAGCTTCTTCTACTTTATGAACCCTACCATCACCATCTGTATAGACATTCGTTTTCCCAAACAATGCTTTTTCCATCATTTCTTCTTTAGGAAAAGAAATATTCTCCTTCTGAAGTTTTGTTTTTCTATGTAGTGTTGTATACATAATATTCAACTGAATCCATTCCAACAATTCAGCTTCTGACATGTTCTGTATTCCAATATTCCTTATCTGCCATAAAGCAGATAATTTATTAAAATCCACTCCTACTTGTGTTGCTTTAACGAGAAATTCAAAGTATTTGAAATCAGGTTCTCCAAATGAATGTCCTAATACGTAAATATCTGTTATATCTTCTATATGCACTCCATCTAAAGTCATAAACTCGCAGAGGTCATCTATATTGTCCTGCACATGTTTGTCTGTTTCATATAATGCATTCTCTACAAGATATAACTCTCTTAACCTTTTGCTCTTGTCTCCGCCAATTCTATGAATAAATTTTTGTTCCATAAGCTCTGGGAAAGCAATTTCTGGATGCTTAGAATGACCAAACACAATCGATTCCGCATCTGAGAAATCTCCATGTATATAATTCACATTTCTTTCATCAACCTGAAATCTTTTCTCTAATGTATTAGTGTAATTAAAATTGATAAAATAGCAACTATCATCAAATCTATAGCCAGTTTCCTTGTCCTCTATCGAGATCGACTTGATCCAATCTCCAAAAACTTTTCGTAAAATTTCCAAAGCCGCATTTAATGTTTCCTGCATTTGATAAACACCTTTATACGATTTGCCAAAATACAGTGCTATATTCTGATCATCAAGCAATGCCATTGATGATTCAAAGTTCCAGAAGAACTCACCTGGTAATTTCTTGGGATTAAAAATATCTCCAAAAATTTTTTCGACAGGCGTAATTATATTTCCAGCTTTATCCACTTCTGTTTTGATTCTTAGTTGCTTAGAAATTTCAAGAATGTGTTCAAAATAATATTGTCTAAAATTATCGTAAGAGGTAGGAAGTCCCTGCCAGCGATCAAATCCATTTCCAATTAGAAAAAGCTTCGTATATTGACCTTTCATTCTAAAGATTTCCTCCCTTTGAGTAAGCGCTCAATATTCCAACGCTAGATTTTTAATAACTCTTGCATCTGTTTGCTAGATTCAAGCGTTTTACTACATTTTACATGTGACTGAGCAGCGAAATGCCTGTTTCCAGCAGTTCCTCGCTTAATCCAAGCAGTCTGTAACCTATCGACTTCATATGCTCCTCTATATTAAACTCATTATAGTGCTTGAACGGTGTAAGTATATCAGGCAGCATCCGGTGGATTCTGCGACACTTATCATTGCTGCACTGATGCCTTGGAATTCTGAGCCATTCATGTGTTCCGTCCTCGTATCTTATAATGCGGCTGCAGTAATCACGGAAGATAAGACTGCCTTTCTGACATATGAGACAAAGATATTCACTGCTCTCTGATAAAAATATGCTGTCCTTTTCTTGTAAAATCTGTTACAATATATATGGTGTTTACCAAGGTTCCGAAGCCGATCTTGCAGGAGGGGCTCGAGCCTTTCCTTTCTCTTAATAAGGACAGTATAATGGTCTATGGCTGGACAATCAAGAGGTCAAGTGAGACAAGATAAGGAATCATAAACACAATTGTAGATGAAGTGGCTCACTTTACACTGGACAGGTGGAACAATTAGAACCAGATTATTCACTAGCAAAGCAAAATGTAATAAAACACTAGCACTTCCTGTTATTCATTATGAATTTTACAAATCAGTTATGCAATATATCGAATTATTTTGTGCTTACTGAAAATCTGGAAAAACAACAAACCCGCCAAGCCTTGTATTACTGGGCTTGACGGATATTTTATACTTATTTTCCTGCAAAAGTCAGGTTTATATACAATCAATAGTCTGTGTATTGAATTTATTATTTTATAAAATTTAATGGTGCCAATTTAATGGTGCCTGATCCCAGAAAGAGACCCCAAAAATACAAACTGATTAATCTACATTATAATTCCATTCTTTCTTTTTAAATAAGACTATAAAAGTAATGACAGGTAATGCTATAAATATTGCGATCATATATATAGCCGAAATTTTACATTGGAAATTTTCTGTTGCAAAAGGTATGATTGTACGCTCAATTAAAAACGTAAACAATGCCGAAAGACTTGTAGCCTCTATTATTCTTCTAACATATTCTTTATTTTTTATTTTATCAATTTTCTTTTCTAATTTTTTGCTTGAAAAAACAATTACTAAAATTACTGCAACAATAATTCCTATTATTGCAAACACTAAACGGTTAACATAAAATATCGATATACCATCCAATATCAAATTTAAAACAGTAACAATACTTGAAACTAATCCAATTTTTAATGTTGTACTCTCCCACGCACGTTTATTTTCGTCTAATTCTTTTTTTGTCTTAACTGCCTTTCCCATTGTTATGCTCCTCATTTACTTACTCAATTACTATTTTTCTAAAATTCTATCAACAATCTTCTATATCAATATATTAACTTTTTTCTATGTTAGCAACCACCTCTTCAAGTGATGGTTTAATTTTAGCCCTCAAAGGGCATACATTACTGCTTCGCCCAATAGGGCGGTATCGCATGCACTTTTACCGGTCGTCTATAAAACGCTCCTCCGTGAATCTTCTTTTCTAGATTCTTCTGCCTGCTCATTTATATACTTCTGCACTGCTTCATCAGTGATATTACCAATTGTTTCTACTTAATAGCCTCTATTCCAAAATACATTATCCCATTTACTTTGTAGCTCCGGATGTCTATCATATATCATCAGCGTACTTTTGCCTTTCAAGTATCCTGTAAAATTTAAATACTTAGTTTTGGCGATATTACCACGCTTAGATGCACATGATCCACGCATACCACTCCTGCTAGCTATAATGTCTACATTTTTATACTGACACAATGTATGTAAGCGCTCATCAAAGGAACGTCTTCAAAAACGGCAGGAACTGATCAAGCCGATGGTTGAAGAGTTTTTTGCGTGGGTAAAACAGCAGGCGAGTGACTGTACAGTACCTCAAAATCCAAAACAGGTCATGGACTTAATTTTGTAATTAGTGTCTGCTCAACAAATCGCTAAATCTCTATAGGACTTGTTTTTCATATATTTTACAGTGCAATGCATTAGTTTGTTCCTTGAAAATAATGAAACTAAAATTTGAGCAAACGAAATCACCGTTAAGCGGTTTACGTTCATTGCAATGATTGATAAAGCGATTGAGCTTTTGGTAGTGGTATCCAACTTCGCTGTTATTAAACCAAGACCATATCTGCGTTTTGCCAAACTAAATGCTCGCTCAACTTCTATTCTGTCATTGTTATCAATGTATTCCTGTTTTTTGTCAACCTTATTGTCCTTTTTAGGACGACCAAGCGCAGGACCGGAAATTCGAATTCCATGTTCCGAACAGAACGCTCTATTCGTACGGTTTCGATATATCTGATCTACAAGAACTCTTTCAGGATAATGTCCTGTTCGACTTTTATAGTTTTCAACTGCTGTTATGAATACATCAGATTCGTTGTAAGCATCAAAGGATAATCTTTCTAATCTTGCAATGCCATTTTCGTCAATACTCAGATCAAGCTTTGCTCCAAACTCAACTGGTGCTTTTGCTTTTCCTCTGACGATAGGTCTGATGTACGGCTGACTGATACTAACAATTCTATCAGGAACACTGTGAACCTTGTTTTCATACATGTATTGCTGTTGTTCAACAAGTGTTCTAATTGTTGCAAGCTGTTTGGAAAGATCATCACACAAATTGATTTCTTCTAAAAAAGCATCTATGTATCGTAAATCCCTACGAATGTATTGCAGTTGAGTTTTTATTGCTTTGCGGATTTTCTTGGCAGTACGTTTTTTACACTTTGCCAGGTTCAGATAATCTTTTTGGGCTTTCTGGCGATACATTCTTGGCTTGTAGTAGTTTTGCACATAACAAATGATATCAATCATTTTTTGAGTTTCTCTCGTGCCTCATTTAACAGATTTACATCTTGAGGATATGAAATATTCTGAGGTGCACATGTGGCATCCAAAATTAATGTACCTGAGTTTGTCCCACTTTCTTCATTAATACCCTCACCACCTGTTGGAGGTGGATCTTCTGGAGCGTTGTAAGCGATAATCATCTCATTGATTTCTTCTAACACCTCTGCTGTCAAACATTTACGAAACTCCACGAGAAGTGAAGGAACAAATGGTATTGTATCTTGGTATCCGGGAAGTCCGATGAAGTACTGAAAATATGGATTTTCTCGTATTTCCTCTACCAGTTCTCTATCTGAGAATTGAAGTTGTTTTGTATGAGCAGGATCCTAGTGCAGTCCTTAGCGGTTTAGCCGGCATTCCTTTCTTACTAGGAAAGAGAGCTGCATATTTCTCTTCGATGGCTTCCCATGGAATCGTTTCAGCTTTCTTTACCCAACGGTTTTCAGGATTCATTTTCAGACCCATAGGCTGATTAAAATCTGCAAGACCAAACTGATGATTTTTATCAAATTTATACATAACCATTCTCCTCAAGTGCAAGCCTTTTATTGTGCAAGCGCATATTTCTTTGCACTTCTATTGTACTATAAAATGGTTATAAAGTCAGTATTTTCAATGCTTTAAGACAATTTTATTTTGTCCGAAGCAGACACTAATTAATTTGTTGCAATCCGTCGAATTATTTTGCGCTTACTATAAAACAAGAGCTGGAAGCTCCAATTTAGCGTTTCCAGCTCAATCATTATCATAGAAGATTATTATTTACAGACTTTTCTTCATAGTCTCGAAACCGCTCTGCTTAACGGAATTAAGCCATATCTGTATCTGACATACATACTTGATGAAATTCCCAAAATGAGACCATTTCCGAAAGCAGACGAACTTGACAGTCTATTGCCGTGGTCAGATCAGTTACCGGAAGGATTTCGAACTGAGTTAAAAAAATAGATAAAGCCGCCCCCTTATGGCGGCTATTTTTACAATTTCAAGGTACGGGTTATTACCTACTTACGTTAATATAATTCACTATTTGTATGTAATTGTAAACGTAGTTTCCTTTACCCTTTTATCATTTATCCAAAATATGACTGTGTATTTTCCAGAATCCATTTTGTTAAATTCCTTTTCTTTAACATAAAAGTCATATGACTCAGAGCTATAGGGTTTAATGCTTTTTGTACTAATCCAGTTCACCACTTTTTTACCTTTTGAGTTATTTACACAGCCACCAATCTTTAATTTCTGAATACTTGAGGTGTTATTAGTTATTACAATTTCAATTCCAAAATTATGATTCATAGATTTATAAAAGTGATTGGTAAATACTTTCTTTAATCCAGTTGAATATAATTTTATACTTTTCATCTCAAGAGGTGCTTTCTTCGGATTTGTAGGTATATTCATTGTTAAGCCTCCATTCTATTTATTATATATATTAAACTCAACTTTTTGAACTCTTATATCGTTTACCCAAAACTGAGATTTATATTTTCCAGGCTTAAGTTTTTTAAAACTTTCCTGTTTTACGTAAAAATCATTTGATGCCGTTGAATTTGCATTAACTTTTTTATTAAACGTCCCTTTCAAAATTTCCACTCCATTTTTATATATGCACCATCCAACCTTGACGTTTTGCTGAATGTTTGTATTATTTTTTAGTGTTATTTCAATTCCGAAATTGTGATTCATTTTCTTATGAAATTTTTTTGTATAAACCTTACCATTTATTCCAGTAGAATATAATAATATCTTTTTTACTTCTATATTGTGTGAACCTGTTTTAGATCTTGATTTGCCTTGCCTTGGAGGCTTGTAAGAATTACTATTATTGTATTCATTATTATTGTTGTTGTAATTATTGTTAGTAGTATTCCTATTATTTGTAACTCTTCTATTAATAACAGTTTTTCCGAAATGCATACTTATTGGAACAGAAATACTAACCGTTATAAGCAACAGTATTGCCATTTCCTTATTTTCAATTATCCATTTTAAAAATTCTTCCATAGTAAAACCTCCATAGTCTTATAATATATACCCCATTATGTCATAAACTTTTTTCAAAATATAATTAATAACTATTCAATTATTTCTGAACTTCCGTATTAATCTGCTCACATGTTGTAATGCTTTCTTCTGAATTTTTATTTAACTCAAAAAATGCTAAGTTATCAAATTCTTTTTTAAGTCTCTTAGCTATATGATAATTTCTATTGATATAAGTTTGCAGTTCTGAATCTATAAGTCTGATACATATGTAGTATACAAACATTATTATGAACAGAATAACTACCGTATTTATATCAAATACCATTGATTTCTTTAATACTATTTCCACAATTATTAATATTGTGGGAACTACTATTGCTGTGACAAATGGCATTATAATATTTCCCACTTTTTCACCTTCATTTAACTGTTCTAAGCAAATATTCTTAAGCCATTCCCTCTTTTCTGGTGTATCAAATCCATTATCACGTAGAAAAGTCTCAAATGACGCTTTACGCTCCTTATATGTATCAATATTAACTTTTTTATTTTCCTTTTTCTCTCTTTTTCCACTTATCCAAAAGCCTATACTTGGAACTAATATAAACACAATTCCTACTATAGCAATTCCAATCTTCACATTTTGTGAATCAATATAATTTGCAATAAAAGCTAATAGACAACCTAATAGCATACTGATTATTTTAGACCAAATATCAAATGGAACTTTAGCTTTTCTAAAATCATTATACTTTTCAAGTATTTCGTTAAACATATACTTTCCTCCTCGTATAATATCTCGTATAATATCTTTTAGATACATAAATACATGTATCTAGTTACCAAATAAATATTGTTCAATAGGCTTAGCAAAGCCCATGATATAATTGTCCTAGTGTCAATCAGGTAATAGTTCTTTTTCTCCCTGTTGAACCAGTAATGGTTGCTTCATAAATAGTCTGTTCCCCTGACATGGAAGTTAGCTTCAAACCGGCTGGCTGTTTGCTTAAGTACATGGACTACCATCTAGCAGTGTGGTTTCGCATCTGTCCATCTTAAGCTGGATTCTTATATGCGAGGGTGTCGATGCTCCATGATCATGGGTTTTACCAAGCCGATTGAACACTTTAATCTACAACGAAAGAAGGTGATTACAATGAACACACTTTACGTCGGTATTGATGTAAGCAGCAAATCCAATGTCATTTACTTAATGCTTCCAAATGGTGATAAGCACAGTAATTTTTCTGTTGCAAACTCACACGAAGGTTCCACCCAGTTGGTAAAAAGAATTCTTTCTGCTTTAACTTCACATTCCCTTGACACGGTTCTAATCGGTCTTGAAGCAACCTCTGTTTATGGAGACAATCTCGTGTACTTCTTAAGAGAAGATGCCACTCTGGCGCCGTTTAACAGAAAGATTCATGTCCTCAATCCTAAGCAGGTCAAAAAGTTTCATGACGCTTATAATGACCTTCCAAAGAATGATTATGTGGACTCTTTTGTTATTGCCGACTGCCTGCGTTTCGGTAGAATCAACAAAGAGGTATATATGGGAGACTATCGTTACAAAGCTCTCCAGAACCTCACTCGGGCACGTTTCTTCGCTGTTCAAAATCTGGTAAAAGAAAAGCAGCGATTTATGAATGTGCTGTTCAAGAAGTATTCTACGATGACGCAGGAGAAGGTCTTCAGCGATACCTTCAGCACTACCGCCCTTGCTGTCTACGATGAATTTGAATCCGCAGAAGCACTGGCAAATATGGACTTACATGAGCTTACTGACTTCATCATTGATAAGGGAAAAGAATCGTTTTCCCGATCCTGATGCAGTAGCCAAAGCCATACAGAAAGCTGCCCGCAGTTCTTACCGTTTACCAAAAACGGTAAATGATTCTGTCAATCAGGTGCTTTCCATATCCATAACCTCCATGAAGGCATTGGAATCTCAAATAAAAGAGTTCGATAAAGCTATTAAAGCCCAAATGGAACTCTTGCCAAACGTATTGATATCCATTCCGGGTATCGGACCTGTTTATTCAGCCGGAATCATGGCTGAAATCGGCGATATCAATCGTTTTAACAGTCAGGCTGCTCTTGCTAAATATGCAGGACTTGCCTGGAAGCAACACCAGTCCGGTGGCTTCGAGTCCGAAGTTACACGGCTCATTCCATCCGGCAACCGATTTTTAAAGTACTATCTGTGTGAAGCTGCATTTTCTCTTGTAAGATGCGACAAGGAATACAGCGACTTCTACCGCCTCAAATATAAAGAGGTAAACAGATGCCAACACAAACGTGCACTCGCATTAACTGCCCGTAAATTTGTGTGTTTAGTCTTTCGACTGCTGAAAGACAATCGCCTATACTGTCCAGCAAAGTAGATTCCATCTACTTGCTGATGAGCTACGCCCTGTTCATTTTTAAAAATTTGAACGACAGGGCTTAGGTGGATGTTTTTTGTCTTCATGAGATATATACAAAAATATATGTTTTTTGTGTTATTTATCTCTTGACATCACACCGCTGGACTTTATCTCATATAAGAATCTGTATATCTTTGATGCAATATCACTTATTTTTCTTCTTCGCTCTCGCGTTCCCTTTTTTTCTTGTAATAAATCCTCATATTCATGTGCAACAATATATTTTATTTTCTTTAATTCTACAATTGTGTCACTATTGATATTACCTATCCTATCCCAACCAATGGCTACAACACTATCTCTTTTAAATTGTTCAAAGCAGATATTGTTGATTCCTGGTCTAATTAGCCAATAATTTGTATCTTTACCAATATTTTTTGCTTCAAGTATCCCCATGTTATACTCCTGTCTTAAAATTATACTTTTCCCTCTATAAAAAATATATTCATTCTATCCTAAATAAAGGTTCTTTGCTAACGCAGTTTTAATTTAGTACTATTATACTGCATTATTTTCTCTAAAAAACTTATATATCATTTGTACTTTTTATTATATTTTGTTGGTTTATGTTGTATTTTGTCATATCCTAATGTACAATAAAAACATATGGAGGATTGAATATATATGGAAAACCAACGCGAATTAACAGTTTTACTTATTGAAGATGATCAATTTGCCTGTGAAGAAATTAGAAATTATATAGATCAGCTTGATGATATGCATCTTTTAGGAACAACTGATGACTCTAATAAAGCCCTTGATATGGTTCAATATTGTATTCGGATGCGATTATTTTAGATTTAGAATTACATGAAGGTGGAGGAAATGGTCTATTTTTCTTATCAAAGCTACATGATTTGGGATTAGAAAAGCTGCCATACATTCTTATCACCACACAAAATACAAGTAATGTTACTCTCGAAGCAGCACGACAGCTTGGAGCCGATTTTATAATAACGAAATATGAAGAGATTATTCAGCTCAAAAACCTGTAGAATTACTGCGTATGATGCGGAATGCCATCCAAAGACATGCCACACCAGACACAACCGTTCCCACACTCTCTCCTGCCGAGCAGAATCGCAAGCTTACCATCCGTATTCATCGTGAACTGGATGCTATTGGTATAAGCCCCAAGGCAATCGGTTATGAATATTTAACCGAAGCAATTATTATTGCGACTAATGAACCGACACCCAATCTTTCACGAGCAATAGCCAGTAAACATGCCGGCAAAACGCCTGCAAGTGTTGAAAGAGCAATGCAAAATGCTATAAACAGAGCCTGGTCAAATGGTAATCCTGAGGATCTAGCCCGCAATTACACGGCAGTAATCAATTATGAGCGTGGTGTTCCCACTTTAACTGAATTTATTTACCATTATGCAAATAGATTCCGAAATGAGCTTTAAGATTAGAGTTTTGCAATAATTGACCATAACTCTAATATTCTGTCTATTGTTTTAAGCATAATCAGTACGCCTCCCTTCTATATAAGGAGGTTACTAAACTTAATCATTTTTTATTATTTTATTAGTACAGTTATTTTTATTGGAAAGAGTAGTATATATGCAATTAGCAATTTTTAAAAACCTAATCATATTTTTTACAAGCTTCTATTTTATGGATAAATTAAATAAATCGTCCAGCTATTTTATATTTAATTGCATAAAGTATATATTCGTTTCGCTTATTCTCTCTTTAACTATGTACTTTTTCAAAGCTCGCTTTCCGTACATATCATACTTTGTGCCGGTTGCTTGCTTTACAGCTTTTACATGCTTTAACAAAAAGAAATGGTCTTTATCAACGATTTGTATCTCACTATCCTCATACGTTATTAATCTACTGCTTTTCAATGTAGTATCCCTAGTTTTATGCTCGTTACTTGTCGTTTTTTTGAACATGTCATTTACACATGTACCCGGAATTACTATTACAATTTGTGCATTATACCCATTAATACTCATGTGCATATTAAAGATAAAACCAGTGTATCAAAGTATATCTGCATTAATATTCAACGGGATGGTAAACTTCAACACTGTCATTTGCTTAATATCATTAGGAACAATGACTATCGAGCAGGTGTCTCCATATCACCAATACACAACCCGAAGGTTCAGAGCTGCCATTATTCCAATTTGTCTAATCATTATCCTATACTGGTGGAGAGCACAAATTTCTAAAAACTATAGGGAAAAGCTGCGCCTTCTCGAAATACAGGCTTTACGCACTTCTAAGTCAGAAGATAAAGCCTATATAGCTAAGCTTGAGGAAGAAAATAAAAGACTGGGGGCTATCGTTCATAAAGATAATAGAATCGTAAATGCTATGGCCGACTCTGTATGCACTTATCTTATGACGACTGAAAAATCGGATATTAATACCCTACGTTTAAAGGGCTTATCTTTGTCTGATGAAATAAACTCAATCAAGACATATAGGCAGGAGCTTTTAAATCAATGTGTACCAAATATAACCTCTATTCCGCAAACAGGATATTCCGGTATTGATGCAATTATTTCTTTTATGACAAAGAAGCTGCCGCTGATAACATTAATTTGAAATTCAATTTTGATGGTACATTTTTAATTCAATATATTCCACCACAAATGAATTGGAGCTTGTTCACCTTTTTCAGATCTATTGGAAAATGCAATAATAGCAACGAAATATGCCCATGGTAGCTCTATTGAATTATCTCTTCAAATGCTAAAAGGAACTCCAACAATCTCTGTTTCAGATAGTGGAATTCCTTTCGAAATTGATACATATATGAAATTTGGTATTTCCGAAGCTTCTACTCATACAAATGAAGGTGGTACCGGTATCGGTTTACTGGATACCTGGACATTCAAAAAGAAATATCATGTCTCACTGATCATAGAAGAATTAGATAATAACATTTATAGCAAAAGACTTTCACTTTTATTTGATGGTAAAATCGATACCTAATTATATCAAGCAGATATCAACAAATACGTTCCTATCAAACTAGGTCTGATTTGCTTGTTATAAGCAGTTCTGAAAATAATGCTACTTATCTCGCACTTTCTTGATAAGCACAGTATAATGGTCTATAGCTGGACAATCAAGATGTCAAGTAATGGACAAAATAAGGAATCATAAACAAGATAGATGCCATATGTATTATTCTGTTAATATAGGATGAGCTTCTTCCCACTCATCACATTTTTGTTCAAGCATAGCAAAGTCCGGTGTCGCTAATCTGACATATCCTATATTCATACGATTATGTATGCGATTATTATAAACTGGATTGATATGCTTTTTAATTATTGTATCCTCATTTTTTCTTACAAAGTTAATCTCTTTTTGAAGTAATGTTTTATATGCCATATCAGGTTCTGCACTCACATTAATCTTAATCAATTCCGACTCTGGCACTGGTATCATATTATTACACTGTATTTTATATTGCATTAATTCAAATTTATCTTTTATAGTTTTTACTTCATCCTCTATACCCGATAAACTTAGAGCTGTATTAATATAATCATAGTTTGCGATTAATAATAATCTATTCATTTTCTCATATCTCTCTATTCTTTTTAGTGCAAGTTTAACAAAAAGCCTTGATTTTACAGCATTTGCTAAACCGTTAATAGGTTATATATATTTACAAAACAGAGTTTTTTGGATATGAAACGACTTCTAAGAGTCCATTTCTGATGATTTTAGGTACAAGAAATAAAACGTCGTTTGTTTTTCCTTATGACTCCTTCTGACAGCAGTAGAAGAATCATTATGAGCAAATACTTTCGTAAGTAGGTAATACTCCGTATCTGTTTATTACCATTCTTTTCTGATACACTCTTCTCATCAAATGAGAGGAACTAATTTTAACTTCTATTTGATAACTTTATCTTGCATCAACTTAAGACTTGTTCCTTAAGTTGACGCTATTTGACCACATTGGTGCTGCCCCCACTGTGGAATCCAAGTATTATACAATAAAATCTCTAATCTTTTGAAATAGAATTACATAATCATTATAAATATCGTCCGCTGCTTCGATAGAATCAATGTATTTATTTAACAAGCCAGATGCAAATGTTTCACTAGCATCATCTTCTCTCTGAAATAGAGTTATTCCCCATTCTTCTTCTATTTTCAATACAAACGCCCGTATATTATCTTTATTCATAGCATAATGTATATTTTGTGCCGCTTCTCTAGCATAAATATCAAATTCTACATTATCTAGTTCTGGACGTGTTGGTTTCTTTTGAGACTTAAATTTTTCTTTCATATTAAAATATATATTACTTTGCACATTAGATAAACTCTGCTTCAATTCATAAAAGTACTCATCCAAAAAAGTATTTATTGTTTCCTCATCCTTTCCGGTTATCTTATTCAAAAATTTTTTCAATTTATCCATTTCTGAAAACAATACCGATTCAATGCAATATCCATTATGTGTATGTGCCCACGATGAGTTGCCCAGTCTCCGCAATATATCGCTATTAATAAATTTTGTATTAGTGTCCTCTGTCGAATAATCCTTATCAAAAATAACAGCATATTTACAACCTTGCACTGCTTGGGAAAGTAATTGCTTATTAGCCATAATTTTCAAATTCATATTGTCTTTTCCTCGAATATACCAAAAAGATATTTTTGAGAAATCTATTGCCGAAGGAGAATTCACTCGTTTAAAAGCTTCATTCATAGCTTTTAAATATGCTATATCATCATCCCCTTCCGTAAAAATAATACGTTTATTTTTTTGTAATCTTGTCAAGCCAGTTATCACACCACCCAGTGAACTATGTAATACATCTATGTTTATATCATTTAATGCTTCTATATGACCAGTATTTTTGTTTTCTGAATTAATAAATATAATATCCTCTGCTGCTAATTCAGAAACAAAATTATCATTGTGAGTAATAACAAACACCTGTACATTTGATATTTCCTTCAGACAATCAAGTAATTTATTTTGTATTCTTGGACTAATATGAGAATCCGGTTCATCAATTAACAGAACATTCAATGCATTATCCATAATTGCCATTGAAGAAAAAATTTCAGCGACCTGTAAAAATCCACTTCCCTGTAATCCCACATCTATCTTTTTTCCATTTTGAGTTACATATAAATTAATATATTCTTCTTTCTCTCTTGCAGTTCTAGTTGGTACTTTAAAATCAAAATCACAATCCAATACTCTTTTCATCCGTTCAGTTAATAATTCTATGTCACTTGACAATATCTTATTTCTCAAAACTTCATGTGATCTACCTTTTTCAATTTTTTTTCGGATCTGTCCCGGAAACATATAAGGCTCTTTCGCCAGTACTTTTGCAACGGGTTCTGTTTGTTGTATAAACAAAAATTCTGTCAACTTTGTACCAATTGAATCCATTTTCTCTTTAAACGCATCGAACTGCTCTGGTGCCATACGTTGTACTCTAACATACGCATTTTCTATGGATGGTTTCGTTAAAGAAAATGTTAAATAAAAATTTTCCTCTGAATTTTCTTCACTAAATTCAACTCCTATTTCACACGTTCTTTTATTCCCGTAAAACAGATCCTCATCTTTTGTAATTCGCAAAAAGTACAATTCATCAAAACTTATGTATAACGGAACCGATTGACTATAAAAATTTTTCTTATTACTGGTCAAACTTTCGTTATAGCATTTTTCCCATAAAAGAAGTGCTTCAAATATTGTTGATTTTCCGATATTATTTTCCCCAATAATCACATTAAATCGTCCACCAAACTTAATCTCAACGGTATCTTTATAGCTCTTAAAATCTTTTAACATTATTTTAGAGATGACCATATTCTTCCCCATTACTGAATTTTTTTAATTCTAATTCGTATATATTATATACATCATATTAACATATCTTAACAATTAGCAAAAGCATCAAAAATACCACGATAGAGTAAACTTATTGTCAGTTGAGAAAGAATAAAGAGCTCTGTTTATTGTAAAATATAAATGTAGTTTATGCAAAAAGGTCTTGCAAAAACACTCTTCTATCTCCCGGATACGCTCCGCACTTGCAAGCATGCCATAGTACTGCGGGAAAATCCGCAGATTTCCATCTGTTTCCTGTACCTGTTTATGCAGTTTTTTAAGAATTTTCCGAATACCGCATTGACACCAAGCAATAACAGACCGGCAGGCAAAATCAGATACCCAAACATCGGATACATCATGATCAGCAAAACCAATGCTCCGATCAGACGGATCAGCCCCCCTTTCACCGTGCCTGTCACCTGATATTTCTTAGGACCAAAGATAAAAAATTATTTTTGATAATCTTTGTAATTCTTAATTTGCTCTATCATCTCGTCTAATTTCTCATTTGTAGAACCATCATAAATATCTGATTTTGAGATATCGTCAAGCTGTTGTTCTATTTTGCCCCAGTCTGGATTGTTGTTATCTATTGCTTGCTGGATAGAATCAAGCTGTTGCTGGATCTTGATAATATCAGAATTATCATTTTTCTGCCAGATTGCAATTCCAAGAGTAAGTGCTAAAGCTAGGTAGGCTGGAATAAGCGACCACTTGAAGTTGATTTGTTCTCTTGTCTTAAACTTATTCTTGATAAATGCATCAAGTTCAGGATTTCCATATATCTGTTTACAAATAAACTGTGAACAGATTAGCTCATTTGCCTTGTTGTATTCAAAATAGTAGTCAATATAGTTTCTAAAATCTTTAACATAATCCGTTTTCACATTTGGATACAAGGATTTTGATTCATTTATATCTACTTTGTATAAGCCATCAGGTGTCGGATAAGTAATAGCTATTTTCTTGTGTGTTTTTCCATAGGTAGTTTCATTAATCGGTTTGTATTCAAAAAATGGTTCAAAGTCAGATTTTGAAAGTTGTTTATCCACTTCCAATACAAGACCTTCCAATTTTAGAAATTGCCAAATAGTCAGGAATTCTTTTATGTCAGAAAATGAGTTATTGATATTAATTCCATCAAAAAAGTCATATTCATATTTGGTAGAATTATCTGCAACTACAGTATATTTTGATCCATTCTTTGCTATAGTTGGTTCTACATCTTCGAAATCTTCTAATTTGGGTATATTGGGTACAAACTGTGGAAATAAATCATTGTTACATAATAATTGATTACTTTCTCTAAAGGTTTTCTTTAAGCGCTTATAGCAATTGCCTTTCTCACTTTCATTTAATCGGTTTAGAATATCGTTTTCATCTAATTTTCTATATGTACTTAAATCAAAGACTTTTAAGTAGGTGCTAATATCGGTTATTTCGCCAGAAGCTATTTTCTTTATAATCAACTGCTGATGCTTATTGAATTTCATATCGTTCACCTTCTTTAGTTGTCAGGTTTCATATCATCTGGAATTTGAAAAAGTCTCATTTTAGGGCAGTTTATCTATAATTGTAAGTTTCTTTATCGTTTACACCAACTTCGATTGGTTTCTAATCAATTTTATTTTACTTTATGCATAACGCCACCCGAATCTGTTCCATATCCTCTTTTAAAATAAGATAACTTCTAAGTTCTCCATCCGATGTCTGATTACTCTGATCTGAAATAAAAGCAAGCTTATGTTCCAGTTTTTCACACAATTGCTGCAGAGATGTATCATCCTGTTCCATGCCGTATTTCTTTGTTCTTAAAATAGCACGCTGTAACCTCGTTTTAAAAACATAGGGTCTTACTTTATTCATCTGTACCAATTCGTCCCATATTGTTATCATTTTTTCTCGCATGATATACCTCCTTTGCACATGATATAAACTTTTCAGCTCTCTCAAGCCAGATTCCTATATCATATATCGTCATTTTCTCACAGGAACTTGACTTTCCTGTAATATATAAACGATTACTATATAATTTCATATATTCCTTCACCGGAATGTAAAATATGCCCTCCAGCAGGCGATTCGACGTTTCCACGCAAGTGATACGTCCAAATATCTTTTCTCCAAAGAGAAAATCAACCGCTATTGCCGTGTTTCTGATTACCGATGCGAGAACTGAAAGCTCATATGTAACATCCAGATATTCATCTGAAATGTTCTCACGGATATCGTTACAGATTACGCTGTAATCCATTAAGTCCTGTAGTACGCCACTATATTCCGGAAGCGACTTCAATATATTCTGCATGAAGAGATTTCTTGAATATAATTTATGCCCTTCCAGCTTCAAGTGCCACAGGAAATAAGCCCCTTATTCCCCATCTCGGTAATCTTGTTCATCTGATACAAAGAAATCCAATCTAACGGAATATGCAATTCTGCAGACAATTGTTGCTTCAATTCCTTATACTCCATGTCGCTGCAATCCTGCACAATAATAAGCAGATCAATATCACTGTAACAATCCTGTTCTCCTCTTGCATAGGATCCAAACAGCCAGACTTCTTCAATCCGTTTATCATGATTTATGTAGTACTGTGTGTCATCAATCTGAAATGTTATCATCCATCCACCTACGATCTGCGATTAATATACCGAAAAACAGCCGCTACGAAAAAGCCAACAAAAATCACGCCTATCCCAGCCTCAGAAACAGAAGCGAACTCATATGCCCATGAATTCGGAAACGTATAGGAAGCAACCGGACTCATCGTAAAGAAATTGGACAAACTGATATATAAGCCATCATACCAGCGCAGTGCTTTTCCCTCACGCAATATTGGCATCTGCTCATAAATGATCCAATACAGTGTTACCACAATGCACATATTTCCAATCAGTCTTCCCAGTCTCTCCCATATCCCCACAAAACATGATTCAATTTACTTAGCAGGAAATGAAAAGTCCACTGCATTCATCCCATACATTATATTTATTATAGTAATAACCGCCATCCTCTGTTTTCGAATGATGGAATTTCTTCAGATAATATCTTTCATTCGCTCTCTTCTCTTCAAAATAATATTTGCGGAAATTCTCATCATCCCTGCATGAAGTGCCTCTAATCCAAGATTCCGACAAAGATCCCTGGTCAGATTATGCCATTTTCTTGGAAGATTATTCTTGATCGCATCATATGTAATATAACACTCCTTAAACTGTGCATATAAAAATTCGCAATCTACAAACGTCGCTTCATCAAAATTACAGTCAATAAACACCGCACCTGTAAAATCACAATAGTTAAAACATGTCCCTTTAAAATAACAGGATATAAATACCGAATGTCCCATATTGATGTGCGTAAATTTGCTCTTTTTGAGTCCTAGTTTGGAGAAAACACAATTATCAAACCTAATGTTGTCAAAAACAGCCTGCGCATCCCAACGATAGCCTGCAAACACAATATCTGTATATCGATTCTGTTTCAATTCTGGTTTTGTAATAGAAACAGCTTCATTGTTTTTTTCCGCATATTGCTCATAAGGTATTTTATTCTGAAAATATTGCTGCATATGGGGTTCCTCTTTTATTATTTATCACTTCGTTTATAAAGTACTTCGAACTTAATTAATCACAGATCCGTAAGTAGGTAATAATACTTTGCATCATTCAAGCTTGCATAAAATTGCCGGTGTCAGGCACCCCATGCATCTGAAATTTCTAGTGCCTAACCCTTTCTACATCTGATTCTGGTATATTCATAGCTTTCAGTGTCTGATTGACAGTCCATTTCATTGTTTCCATCAGATTTTTCATAACTATTCATCACATAGCTATTACTTTTTCTAAATTCTTCTTCTGAACTTGCAAACTGATAAGGAGCATATTCTCCATATGCAGTAGGCCTACTTATTGTAACAAGCTGTACACCTTTCTGCGCCACAACAGCGTTCAATTCTTTTTTCATTTGAACTAGATGCTTTCCATGTGTTGTTTTAATGGCGTAGCATCCGTGTTTTTTAGTATCCTTAGCAATTAAGTAACACATTGTTCAACACCTCCTCAAATTCCATTACATTCTTTATTTTCCCAGCTTCATATGCCTTTCTCATTATCTTACCAACATTATCCGAAAAATTTTTCTTATACAGATATTCATGAAGCCAATTATTCAATTGACGGTCATACAACGTATTAAATTGAATCTCTATCGGGTAATAACTATTATCTTTTTGAAAATATAAATGAACACCTCTATAACCATCATCGTCAGATTTTCCTTTTGACATATCTGCAACATGAAACATACAATCTGTACTCATCTCCAAAACATCTTCATAGTTATCACAAAAAGCTCTAAATCCTAAAATGTCATTAAAAACTTTTCTAACTTGATGATCCGGATAATATCTTGCGTACTTACCAAGAATGGATTCTACACTTTTCACTCTATAGTCTAAAGCAATTTCTGACAAAATATCTTGCTCATCCATCCACTCTGATACTGCAAACAATTCATTCAATAGTGCTTCTTTATCAAAATAATGAAGATTCTTTTTTAAATTAATCCCCAACTGCGATTTATATGAAAGTTTATCCAAAATATCAATAGATAAACCATTCAACTCAAGAATTCCAGAATGCATACTTACCTCCGTTATATCTTTCGTCGATTGATTATATATTTTAGTTTACCATACCATAGGCTGGATAGCAACACGGCATGTGATTGTTCATAGAACTTTACTTCTGCACTGGAATTTACTTTTTCAAGTTAGCCTCTACAATCAGCCCCTACTCGACAATGTCTTAATTTATTCTTTTCCAGATTTCGGATTAGAAATTCACCAGTGTCTATAATATACCCATAACAGTGGACACGCGAATTAGGCATTCTTTCTCACCTCAATTTTAACCTTGTCATTCTTTCTGATGATTTATTTCCAAAAGCTTGTGTATAGTCTTTACAATCACGATTCCAAAATCAATAAAGAAGTCTTTCTTGTCATCAGTGAATGTGCTTCTTTCCTCAATAGAATGTTCAGCAGAATGTCTGAAGCACTGTAATATTTTCTTGTATTTCTTAATAATATCATCGTTTAAAACTCTTCACAGATCTCCGAATAATTAAGCTTTAGATACTTGTCATCCTTTCTCAGTAAATTTTCAATAAGGTTAACAATTTCAGCCAGTTTCTCATCTCTGCTCATCGCTTGAAATTCAGCATCTCTTGTGGAAATCCTTCTGAATTTTGCTTCAAGCTCTTTGCCAAAATCTATGTATTGATTCTTCTGCTTAAAAGTAAAGCTTCCAACAAACGTTCTGCGAATAGCGTATCCCTCTGTTCCATTAGATTCTTTTCCATCAGCGATCAATCGTGTTCGTATTTCGCGATTCACAAAATCATAGGTATCTTCCGGCGGGCGCTCAACCGCTATTTCAGTAATATTCCTTAAATCCTCTTTATCCTTACAGTAAGCAACAGCTGGATATTCAATATATTCTCTCCAACCATTACGGTCGCTCTCTTTCTGATCGTAATGCCAGATAAGATATGCCATACTGCGATTTTCAGATTCAAGCTGAAGCTGTTTATTGATTATTTCATTAGCACTTTCTGCACTTACCAGGTGCGTAGTCATGTTTTCCTGCGTGTGCCGCATCTCTCCCGATAAAAGATAAGCATGCTCAGCGTCATCAAACTTCTGGAACAAGTCTTCTTGAACCGCATATTTAATACAGTTCGGGCAGTAGACGGCGATAAAAGGGATTGTATGAGGCGAAAGCGTTGCCGTCGCTTTCCTTCCACATAACGGGCAAGATAAAGAAATATTTGATTTTTGTAATTGCCCTTTTCTTGATTGTTCCCGGATTGATGGAAACGGATTATGCAATCTTGCCATTATATGTTCACCTGCCTTTTTATATCTTCCAAATGTTTTTACGGTTTGAATTGGTGCTCGAAGTAACATTCACACACGAGTGTTGGATCATACCTGTATCCCAGTTCCTTGCAGTTAATTATCTAGGAAAGTTGACTGTCAAAGATGGGATTTTATCTTGTTTTCTGCTGCTCTGTCAAGCAATCTGCATAACTGAAGACATTTATTTCCATCTTTACGTATCATTTAACATTAAATTTTTTTGTGTTTCAATTCTAAAATCTTTGATATTAAATCCTAACAAATCACATACTGATTGTTTTGAATTAGGCTCAAATTGATAACTACATAAATCTCTAGCGATAATTTCTTTCATAATATACTGCGAAAATTTTCCTAAGGCTTTTATAGTATAGTGGTTCAGTTGTCAAGACAAAAATCTAAGATTTTTATAATGAACTGATATTGTGGATAAGTCACAAGGGAACACGGGGAGGATAGTATAACTCTCCCCTGAACCATTTATGCTAAGCTACATATGGCAGCAGCATTGCTGGATAGTAGCATTCAGCCGGTGCCTGACCCTTTCTACTTCTGATGTATATGTTTATAGCATTTTATTTTCAAAATCCTGTAGTTCATGGAAGATATTATCAACGATTACTATATTATCTTCGACACGATAAAGAATAAAATATCTGTGAGAAAGAAAATTGATGCGTCGGTATCCCAATTCTTTCAAGCGAGGATTGTCGCATAATTTTAGGCTTACAGCAACTTTCGATAGGCTCAGAAGAGTTGCTTCAAAATCATCTAGTAAATAGGAAGCCGCCTGTTCGCTTTTCTTAACAAAAAGAAGATAATTCAAGTATCGGTCTAAATCTTGTTCGGCATCTTCGGTAAGCTTAATTTTATAATCCATACTTTGACCTCATATCGGAAACTACTTCAGATGAATCTTTTACATTCCCTGTATTAGCGTGCATTCGTGAAAGTTCCAGCTTTGACAGGAATTCATCTTCGGACATAGAAATATAAGGGTTTTGCTCTTTGGTGTTTCTTTTTATTTCAAAAGGAAATCCGTTATTTGCAACTGCCTGTGTTAAAAACATTCGAATAGCTGTGGTCGTATCGGTTCCTAAATCACGAAACAGGGAATCGGATTTTTTCTTTAAGTCATCATCTACTCTAATCTGTATTGTATTGGACATTTTATACCTCCTATGAAATTGCCGAAATTCTCTTTATATATTACTACTATTATAATGCTAAAAAATAGCTAAGTCAATGCAAATGTAATGAACAATGGTTGTCAACGGGTAAATAGTAACCCGAGAATCCCATTTGTAACACAAGATTCCCTCTTTGTAAATGAAAGTCCTGTTTTGTAAGCGAGATTCCCGTTTTGTAAATGAAAATCCCGTTTTGTAAGCGAATTTCCCGGATTTTCATTGTAAACGCACCAGCTTATTTTTGCTATTAAATAAACAACGGCTTAACCACAGAAATCTGCTGTTAAGCCGCATCAATTATCATAGAAGATCTGAATTTACAGAAAAAATTTCACACCGTCTATTTTTCTTGTTTTCGCAATACTATAAATCATTGCTTTAAGAGAGAATGGATGAGTTCCATCTTGAATAAAACTTCAATTAATAAAAATTCCATCTTTGTGCTTTACTATCATTACTTTGGTAAAGTTGTATGTTTCTTCCCTCAGATATGATACCACCGCTTAGATCAATAACATAATCAGAGTTAAGAGCTGACATGATTACATATCCATTTTTTCGACAATCCATTTTGTGCCTTAGTTCCATTAAATAAATATTGTTGGATATTACGTCTATTTTCAGCTATGCCTGAAGATACATCTAATACTTTACCAGAATTTGCATTTGTAAATGTAACATATCCGGTGGAATCATGCGTTACTATAAATTCTTTTGAATTAGATGAATTATCTTGATTTAGCTGCACATTTCCATTATCGGCCTTCGAATCATTCTTTATGTCTAATACAAAGTTATTATTTAATGTAGAAGCAATAGTGTAAGTCCCATCCTTTAATGTATTCTTATTTTGTCTTGCAAGTTTGTCTTCCTTAGATATATGAATAAAATTCCATCTTTGAGCGTTAGTATCATGACTTTGGTAAAGTTGTATGTTTCTTCCCTCAGATATGATACCACCGCTTAGATCAATAACATAATCAGAGTTAAGAGCTGACATGATTACATATCCATTTCTTTTTCGACAATCCATTTTGTGCCTTAGTTCCATTAGATAAATATTGTTGGATATTACGATTATTTTCAGCTATGCCTGAAGATACATCTAATACTTTACCAGAATTTGCATTTGTAAATGTGACATATCCGGTGGAATCATGCGTTACTATAAATTCTTTTGAATTAGATGAATTATCTTGATTTAGCTGCACATTTCCATTATCGGCCTTCGAATCATTCTTTATGTCTAATACAAAGTTATTATTTAATGTAGAAGAAATAGTGTAAGTCCCATCCTTTAATGCATTCTTATTTTGTCTTGCAAGTTTGTCTTCCTTAGATATATAAATAAAATTCCATCTTTGTGCTTTATTATCATTACTTTTGTAAAGCTGTATGTTTCTTCCCTCAGATATGATACCACCGCTTAGATCAATAACATAATCAGAGTTAAGAGCTGACATGATTACATATCCATTTTCTTTTTTTTCGACAATCCATTTTTGTGCCTTAGTTCCATTAGATAAATATTGTTGGATATTACGTCTATTTTCAGCTTTGCCTGAAGATACATCTAATACTTTACCAGAATTTGCATTTGTAAATGTAACATATCCGGTGGAATCATGCGTTACTATAAATTCTTTTGAATTAGATGAATTATCTTGATTTAGCTGCACATTTCCATTATCGGCCTTCGAATCATTCTTTATGTCTAATACAAAGTTATTATTTAATGTAGAAGAAATAGTGTAAGTCCCATCCTTTAATGCATTCTTATTTTGTCTTGCAAGTTTGTCTTCCTTAGATATATAAATAAAATTCCATCTTTGTGCTTTATTATCATTACTTTTGTAAAGCTGTATGTTTCTTCCCTCAGATATGATACCACCGCTTAGATCAATAACATAATCAGAGTTAAGAGCTGACATGATTACATATCCATTTTCTTTCTTTTCGACAATCCATTTTGTGCCTTAGTTCCATTAGATAAATATTGTTGGATATTACGTCTATTTTCAGCTTTGCGAAGATACATCTAATACTTTACCAGAATTTGCATTTGTAAATGTAACATATCCGGTGGAATCATGCGTTACTATAAATTCTTTTGAATTAGATGAATTATCTTGATTTAGCTGCACATTTCCATTATCGGCCTTCGAATCATTCTTTATGTCTAATACAAAGTTATTATTTAATGTAGAATAAATAGTGTAAGTCCCATCCTTTAATGCATTCTTATTTTGTCTTGCAAGTTTGTCTTCCTTAGTTTCTTTTAAACATTCAGTTTTAACTTCTTTTGTAAATGAACAATTTTTGCAAGTATATTTTATTTTACCTTCGGATGTATATGTGGGTTCAGTAATTATTATTCCATTATCCCATTCATGGTCTAATTTTGATATTGTTGTAACATTTTGTCTTTCATTACATCTAGTACAATGATATGATTTAATTCCCTCATTTTGGCAAGTTGCTGGTTTATCTATTATCCATTTTTTTGAAAAAGAATGCCCTAGTGCTGCAACAGTTTCAGTTTTGGTTTTGTTGCAAATTGTACAGGTATAAGTTTTGATTCCAGGTTCAGTACAAGTAGCCTCTTTTATGATTGTGCCATTATCCCATATATGATTTATATCAGAGTAAACAATATTAAAATCAAATGCATTTGAAGATCCTGTGACACTTAGTGAAATATTGTGCTTTTCATCAGACCACTTCATCTGATTTAATACATAGGCAGTGATTCCATTCTGAATACGAAATACTTGGCGGATAAGAAGTATTGTCCGCTGTTATTTCAAACTCTGTCTTCCTGCATCCAGATTTTTCTGAATCCTGTCTGCATAAGCCTTTGCCCACTTCTCGGCATCTCGACTAATTGTCGGCAAGACTTGTTGAACGCGTTTTATACGTGTCGGTAGTATAGATTTTGCTATGTCCCGGATGTGCTATGGCCATCAGCTCATCGGTCAGACCAAAATACAAATGTCTCTGATCAAAGCTATACCAGTTATCGCTGCTGTCATCCCAGGTGCAGTCCGTCTGATACCACTGTCCGTCCAGCTTCATGGCATTCCAGGTGTGTCCATCATAGGTATCCCTTGTCTCGCTGTTTTCTATTCCTGCTGCAGTAAGGAGCTTTGCATATGAACTCTCATACGACTGACATGTGCCAAGTTTTCTGGTCAGCGCACTCTCAGCCGAAGACCATTTCAGGGTGTTATCATACTCAAGCTGGTCAAGCAGCCAGTCATGCAGCCAAAGGGCTTTTGCATACTCTGAGCCATCAGTTTTGCTGTTACACTCAGCTACTGCAGATTGAACAATTGAGTCAACACTCGGATATTTACTATCAGATACGCCTATATTGAAGTTCAAACGCAGATAATATACACCTGCTGGTTTATCCATCACATAAAACCTAAAGTTATAAGTACCGGTAGCAGTCATGGTAAATGTATAATCGTTTGAAGCACACTCTGATGTATAATTCATCCACTCACCGCGACTTGGATCCGCTACTGATTCGAATGCCCATTGATTTGGGCTCGAATAGCTCGGCGCATCCATTCTGAATTGATATTTTCCTGAGCCACCTGTTGCAGACACATGGAATGTGGTCGGCTGTCCAAGTACAGGATCATTCCATTCTGCTTTTAGTGTCACAGCACGACGAGGCCTCCTCACTATGCGCATATGTAGTTTCTACAGAATCGTTGCTGTTATCCGACTCATCCCATGATTTTTCAGTCATAGGATACTGAGCGTTAAACTCAGCTGATGTATAGTATAGATAATGGTTGCCCACCACTTTCCATGATTTGCGGGTATGATTACTAAAGTCAGCTTCTGATTTCAACAGAAAATTATTATAGGTGGCCGCACCCTGTCCATCCCAGGTACAGTCCACGTTATAGTATTTGCTGCCGATTCGCACTATATTCCACGCATGCGCTCCTCCATTGCCGGTACCGCTGATAATCCTAACCGACAGTCCTGCTTCCTTGCACAGTCTGTAGAAAAGCACAGCATACCCCTGACAGACAGCTTTTCCGGTGCATAGAGCTCCATAAGCTGTATATATCTGCTCCTCTTTTGAATTATATGCATAATCGACATGATTGCAGATATAATCATGAATCTTTATAATCTTTTTGGCTTCGCTCAGTCCATTAAGCTGCAGTGTTGTCATTGCCTCAGCCACAGCCGCTGTCAGCTTTGCTTCCTGCTCTGCATCAGAATGATATGACATGGTATATTGTATATATCCTGCATTACTGTATGAAAGACGACAGCCAGCAAATCCATATATAAGCGCATCCCCATCCTGTCCGGTAGAGCTTTCATCGCACTTCATTGCATCATATAATAAATCCCAATATAGCTCATCTTTGTGAGAATCAAACCAGGATGCAGGGAAATTCAAGGTTATTTCCGTCTCTCTGCTAACCATCTGCTTTCTGAGATATGAAACGGCACTGTCATAATCTGAAAAATACTGTCCCGTGGATGCCGCAAATAGCTGCACATCGTTTGAGGAGTCAAGCTTTTTCTTTAAATCATCAATGCTGATAACATCCTCATACAGCGGATTTACCATGTAGATAATATTTTCCTCCGATTTATCGACCTCAGGCCGGTTGCATTCGGATTGCTTGCCCGAAGCTTCAACCCCTTCCATTGTCCGAACTTCACTTGCTGCCACAATAGTTGATGGAACTATTGTAATCAGCATAATAAGTGTTAAAATAAGGCTAATTATTCTTTTGTACATACATAATCCTCCCAGCATGTTCTATTGTTAATAAATACTCTATTCCACAATGTAAAATACATGGTAACCTATTAATTAATCTATTGGTATAATCGGAAGCTCTATCACTCCGTTATCTGATTTATTACTATTTTTATTATCGGTTTTAGTATCGGTTTTATTTATTTTGATAATCAGGACCATCAGTTTCCCTTTTACACTGATCTACCGCTGACTGAATTATAGAATTTATACTTGGATAATTAGGATCAGATAAATGTATATATGTATTTACACGTAAATAATAAATATTATTTGCCTTATCCATTAAGTAAAAACGAAAATTATATGTACCGAGGCAGTCATAGTAAAAGAGTAGTCTGTACTCATACACTCACCAGTATAGTTCATCCATTCACCGCGACTTGGATCCGCTACTGATTCGAATGCCCATTGATTTGGGCTAGAATAGCTCGGTGCATCCATTCTGAATTTATAGTTTCCTGAGCCGCCTGTTGCAGACACATGGAATGTGGTCGGCTGTCCAAGTACAGGATCATTCCATTCTGCTTTTAGTGTCATAGCACCGACGTAGCTTCCTCACTATGTGCATATGAAGTCGTCTGATTATTTGATGATTCCGTAACCGCTGACAAACTTACCGTCTCTCCATCATCCGCCTCTTCCTTCTCTGCAGAAGTCATCTTTGTCATTTCTTCATCCACTGCCGGGGAGTTAGGTACTGCACTGTCCGTATTTTCAAGTTCTGTTACCTTTGATTTCTCTTTGTTTCTTCACCCTCATAATCTCCTACAGAATCTGTAACCTGCCCTGTTTCTGCCGTTACAGATATAGTCGGTTGCATGGCTAAAACAGTTGCCATCAGCAGTGCTAATAGTTTTTTCTTTCCCATATAGCTCTCCTCATTTGTCGTTTTGGTAAATTGTCAGTTATTAACAACAGACAATTTTGTTTTTTGTTGAGTATTATTTTAGCAAAAAATTTATAACTCATCTAGCATAATATACTGAAAGGATAATTTCTTACTGGCTGTAAAAAATTATCCTTTGTATTATTTTTTTCTGGACACGCTCCGTAACTCTTGCATATCTTCATATTAATTGACTTAAGTTTTGAGCTTTCACTTCAATTTAAAAGTTTACTACGGAGGAAGGGGTAAAGTCTAACCACGGTTTTATTGAGCGTTTACTGTCTTACTGCATTCGGTTCCATTAAATAAAATCAGAAATCCGTAATATTCTCGCATGTTTTAGACCTCTTTCTTTCTATGGATATCACTTCTGCCCATAATAGGCATTCGGGCCGTGTTTTCTCATATAATGCTTGTCCAACACATATTGCTTCATCTCTGCCTGTGAATTGAGTAACAGCGTTTTGATATACATCTCCGCTACATTTTCCATAACAACCGCATTGTATACAGCATTGGCAGGGCTTGAGCCCCAAGCGAACGGGCCGTGATTCTTTACCACAATTCCCGGTATAGCCATCGGATCATAGTTCATCTTCTCTATTGTCTCGATAATGACCTTGCCTGTATTCAGTTCGTAGGCTTCCATTACTTCTTCTTTGCTCAGCTCTCTCGTGCATGGAATATCTCCGTAGAAATAATCCGCATGAGTTGTACCAAGCGCTGGAATTTTCATGCCAGCCTGTGCAAACGCCACGGCATTGGTAGAATGTGTATGGACTATGCCTTTAATCTGTGAATACTTCTTATACAGTGCAAGATGAGTCTTGGTATCAGATGATGGCTTCCATTTACCTTCCACAGTTTCACCACTCTCAATATCCACAACCACCATGTCCTCAGCTGACATTCCATCGTTGTCAACGCCAGATGGCTTGATGACCATGTACTTTCTGTCGTCAGAGATTCCGCTGACGTTGCCCCATGTATAAATGACTACACCTCTGGCAACCAAATCGAGGTTGGCGTAGCAAACATCTTGTTTTAATTGTTCAAGCATAAACTTTTTTATCCCCTCCGTTCGTTTTTCCTCAACTCATCTATGGTTTCTGTAAAGCCCTCTTCCAGAGAATATCTTCCTTCCCACCCCAAAGACTTTAGCTTTTTATTATCAAGTATACAGTTTTGCGGTTTAGAAAATCCTTTTGATTCGACAGTATCCGGAATACCAAAAAACACCTTTGTTCCCGCTATCTTTGCACAACATGAAGCAACATCAGCAATTGAAGCAACTGAATTTTCATTTGCAATATTATACGCTTCTCCAATCTCTCCTTTGGAAAGCACCATAAACAAAGCAGAAACAGCATCGAGAACATAACAATATGTTCTTCTTTGTTCCCCTTGCTCTTCAAGGCAATATTCTCACCGTGCAACGCATTTCTGATAAATTGAGCATGTGCTTTACTATCGTTTAGCAACATGGTAGGTCCATATATACTAGCCAATCTACAAATCACAGCGTTAATTCCATATTCATCAATATAGCTGTTGACAAGCATCTCGGCGCACCGCTTACTTTCTGTATAGCCGTTTCTGAGCATATGAAAGTCTACTAATCCGACCATATTTTCGCTATACACATCAATGCCATCTATTTTCCCATAGACCTCGAAAGTTGAAGTTAACAGCAACCGTGTATCTATGTTTTTCTTACAGTATTCAAGCACATTTTTTGTTCCAATGACATTTGTAAGAATTGTCTCTGCAGGCTGAAGAGCATACATCTTAGGGTCGGCATTGCTTGCCGCATGAATAATATAATCAAATACGACATCCAGCGTCAGAGGCATAACAACATCCTGTACAACAGGCGTTACTTTGCCTTTAAAACGCTTAGAGATTTTTTCTTGTGAACGTCCCAAAGCGAAAATCTCAAATCTACAACCGCAATATTCATTGGCATACAAAAGAGCATCTATACAACATGATCCAATAAGTCCTGTAGCACCTGTTACAAGTATTTTTCCCGCTTTTATTGGCAATGTTTCAGCAACTTGCCTTAATCCATCATTGTATCCCATCAGTGCATCCACACATCCTTCTTGGCATTTAGAAGAGCCTTAAAATCTCAATATCCTCGGCTGTGGTGAGCTTCAAGTTTTTCTCAGAACCCGCAGACATATATAGTTTTCTGCCAAGTTCAATATACATCGTACAAGAAGCAACTGAATTTGTAATTCCCTTTTCCAAAGCTTCTTTATGTGCTGCAATAATATCTTGTAGGAAAAACGCCTGTGGTGTTTGAGTGATTTTAAGATTATCTCTTGGAACCTGTTCTTCAGTTGAAAGAGAATCAAAGGTTTTTAACATTGCCGCAGTACACGGAACAACAGTAATTGCATTTCCGTATTGTCTGCAAACTCGAATATTATCCGAGATAATATCGTTGCTTACCATAGGACGAATCGCATCATGAACCAATACGATATCATCAGAACCATTATGTCTTGAAGCAATGTCATAAAGTCCGTTTCGGATTGAATCCTGACCGTTCTTGCCACCTGAAACAATGTTCTCAAGTTTGGCAATTCCAAACTGCTTGGCATATGCCCATAAGACATCGTGCCACCCGTCGAGGCAAACAACTTCAATCGCATCAATGCTTGGATGCTTTTGAAAAGCCTCTAATGTGTAAACAATAACTGGCTTATCATACACATTGATAAACTGTTTCGGTATATCTTGGCCCATACGAGCACCAACACCGCCAGCGATTATTAAAACTATGTTTTTCATTATTTTTTCTACTCCTTATATTGAATTTTAAGTAAGCTCTATAGGGATAAGTCTACAGGACATATCCTCAAATATAAGTCCTCATGAATTGACTCCATGAACTATGTAAATATATTCTCTACAGATCTTGCATAATCTGTGTTAATAAGTTGTTTAAGAACTGTCTGGTTCAGAATAGTCTACTTGCTTAGCAATCACAAACCTAGAACTTATACACGCTTTAAATTATCCGTTTAAAAGCCTATCAACAGCTTTTTCCGTTGCTGTCCCATCATAATTGTATCTACCCCATTCTTTAAAGAACTGCTCAAGCCGTTCTTCATATTCTTTGCGATTGAATTGAACGATACGTTCAACTAACTCATCATTATTTCTCGCAAGCGGAAAAGGCAACATGTCAATAGGATACAAGAAGGCACCACGTTCATCATTGATATATCTATCTATATCGGATGCATAGACAAAGCATGGTTTTCCCATCAATGAAAAATCCCACATACATGAAGAATAATCTGTTACAAGTATATCGGTGCACATCAGTAACTCTTGCATATCTTCATACGTACTTAGATCAATGCATCCACTCGGTAAGTTTCTTTTCTTTTGCAGAGGATGATATCTAAATGCAACTTGCCAAGAACCGCCAAATCTGTCTTCAAGGTGTGCCTTTAATTTCAAGAAATCAACCGAAAAACAATCAGCGTCTCCTTTATCCCTAATTGTGGGAGCATATAACAACAAATGTTCTTCAGGAACTCCTATTTTTCTTTTATATTCTTTATCTGTTTTTTAGTAAAATTAAACAAGCAATCATTCCGGGGCATACCAGTTCGCAATATTTCTCCCCGATACATCCATATCTCTCTGATAACTTTATATGTCAGCTCATTTTCAGCTAAAAGACATCATACTTATCGAAATTATACTCCATGTCACCAGTTCCCTTAAATGCGGAACCATGCCACGTACACATCTTCACTTGATGCCGTTTATAAGGCATAAATCTAGGAATTGTTATATTTGATACAATATATTTAGCCGTAGCCATAGCTTCAATATAGCCGAATCCATCGAATTTTTCCATGTTATCCAATCACAGTTGTTTCTTTTTACCACAGATTCATCATTGTAAAAAAATATAATTTCATATTGACTGCCATAGTTTTCATGTATGTACTGCGCCATATATTTGGGGTTGCAACAAAAACCACCCCCTCTATTGCATATAAAAACAATCCTATTTTCTTTTATTGGCAATAAGCGAAGAGGTGCCAAGCACAGCTTCAATAACTTTTCTTTAATCATAAATCCTTGTATGATAATTAGGAAGTTAATTATCACACGTTTCCTTTCTTTTAATATCGTGGTTCAATACAATTCAGATACTATGGACTTTTGATTTTTCCCTGTAGCTTGACTACTCGACTGGAGTGTATTGCCGCTACCTTTATCTGAATTGTTTATTAGCTGGATGTTGCCGGAGTACTCAGAGTACTTATTTCTATCAAGTCTACGATGATAATCGATGGTGGACATCATGGTATCAGACTTTATGAAAGGGGTACAACCTCATGAAAATTTTTGTAGGCATTGATATTGCCAAACTCAACCATTTCGCCGCTGCGATTTCTTCGGACGGTGAAATACTCATTGAGCCGTTCAAATTCACAAACGACGCTGATGGCTTCCAACTGCTGGTCTCTAAGCTCGAATCATTCGATAAGAACAGCATCATCATCGGTCTTGAGTCGACGGCACACTACGGTGACAACCTTGTTCGATACCTTGTTGCTGAGTTCTACCAAGTGTGTGTGTTGAACCCCATCAAAACCTGTCAGATGCGTAAGAACAATGTTCGTAAAACAAAGACAGATAAGGTCGACACATTTGTTATTGCTAAAACTCTTATGATGCAGGATGACCTAAGATTTATTACCTTCTTTGATCTCGATATGATGGATCTTAAGGCCTTGGGGCGCTTTCGGCAGAAAACCATTAAGCAACGCACCCGATTGAAAATCCAACTGACAACCTATGTTGATCAAGTATTCCCGGAGATTCAATACTTTTTCAAATCCGGTCTGCATCAGAATGCTGTCTATGCTCTTTTAAAAGAAGCACCTTCTCCAAAAGAGATTGCTTCCATGCATATGACTCATCTGGCAAATCTGCTCAAAGTGAACTCGCACGGACATTTTACTAAAGAGCAGGCCAAAGAATTAAGAGTTCTCGCACAGAAGTCTGTCGGTGCCAACGACAGCGCTATATCTATTCAGATAACTCAAACCATTCAACAAATCGAGTTACTGGATAGCCAATTAGAAAAGATTGAAGCTGAGATGACGGATATCATGAAATTTAACGATTCTGTCATCATGACCATTCCTGGTATCGGTTATATCAATGGTGGAATGATCCTTGGTGAAATAGGCGATATTCACCGTTTCTCCAATCCAAACAAGCTGCTTGCTTTTGCTGGCCTGGATCCTTCTGTTTATCAGTCTGGTAACTTTCAGGCTAAGACAACAAGGATGTCCAAACGTGGCTCTCGTGTTTTACGATATGCTCTTGTAAATGCAGCTTGGAACGTTGTCAGGAACAACGCAACCTTCAAGGCTTATTATGATGCCAAGAGGGCTGAAGGCCGGTCTCATTACAATGCACTTGGGCATTGTTCCGGCAAACTTGTCAGAGTCATCTGGAAGATGCTCACTGACGAAGTAGAATTTAACCTCGAATAAGAGGTCTGTATACCAATATCGATAGATTTTGAAAAAGCACCCTAAGGGAGCTCTATTAAAGTTACCCTTTTTTACCACCGATATGAAAAAGAATTTTTTTGCTAATTTATGGTTGACTTTTCATAGCTGGTCTCCGTTACTTATATCACTATATTCGCAAGCTATCACGCAATCCAAAACATCATCTCCTTTTCAACGCTCCAACCAGCATTTGTCTGTGTTTATAAAACCAAATTAAAATCAGAATTATCAACATATATCGTAATATAAAATTAAATACCATAAACCCATCCGTCAGAAGAACCACAAATCCCAAAATAAGTACAAGTGCAGTGCGATTTAATAAAAACTTGAAACTGTACAGCTCGCTTACCCCGTATTTGTTTGCAATAAACCAATGGAATAGGAATAACATCCCATAAGAAAGGAATGTTGTGTATGCTGCGACCTGATATCCAAACAGGATAATTCCAAAATAGTTAAGCACAGCATTTAAGCCAGCAGCAAGTATCGTGCCAAGTGAAATAAACCCTGTTTTCTTATGGTAATACTCTATATTTACGGGCAAGCCATACATAAAAACGAAAAAGTTACCAAAGGTCAACGGGATAATCAAACTTATGCCGCCCCAATAATTACTTCCCGCCATTATCTTTGTCACTTCTGGCATCACACAAAGAAGCCGATCGTTAACAATGCAAACACCATAACATAATCTTTTCCAGCTCGTTCAATACGCTTTTTATCTCCGCTATCTAATGTGTAAAATACCCATGGTGACCATGCGTTCTCCATAGAATTTCCTACGATATATAGAATTGTACAAATTGTGTAAATATAGCTATATATTCCCGCTTCCGAGCTGCCCACCATATCTTTTATCATAATTCGGTCAACTTGCGAAAGTAACGACTGCGAGATAACGTGCGGAAGAAGAGGAAGTCCTATCGCCAGTCCATATTTCCAATATGCTTTATTGTAAAGTGTTCTTCCGTTTCTCCATATTAAGAAGCACAATGCTACTCCGATGCCAATGAGTGGAATCGCCGAGCCAAGTATTCTTCCAAGATATCTTTCATTCGGGAAAACGAACAAAATAAGAATTATTGATAAAACTGTGTTGCCGAGGACGTTGATGCTCGACATGATCAAAATGATCGGTAACGAAATTCAGCATTAAGTTTAACGCCATATAGATAAAGCATATACGCGCCAAAACTCTGAAACAGCAAGCAGTTTGTCACAAACCGTGAAAAATCAAGTTCATTACAATATATTGGATATGCAACATTAGCAGCAGCAGTAATGAAAATGAAAATCAAAACACTCAGGAATACAATAGAGGATAGATATTTTTTAAAGTTCTCCTTAAAATCCAATTTTGCGTTTTTTATTGTTCCGTAAAACCCCACTCCTAAGATTGCAGTAAAAATCTGCTCGTACGCAATGTAGGCATTATATACACCAAAATCACTTGTAGATAAAAGCCGCGTAAAAACCGGAAGTGTCAGAAACGCGCATCCCTTTAAAGCTATATTTCCTATCGTGTACCAAAGCCCAGCCTTAACAGCGGACTTTCCCATTTCCTCTTTCTTAATACTGTCCATCTGCCAGTCTCCTTCTATTAAAACTTTTCGTGCTTCTATACGGAAGCATTATCAAGCATTTATACACTATTGTATATAACAGCACTGTCACACTGACGTTAGCTATACCTCGAAACACAATGTGCAAACTGCCAGACATAAAACAGCAAGAAAACTCTCCTTATGGCTCTTGAAGTACCTATTCAGATAAACGCTAAACACACCTAAAATGAACAATCCAATAAATATAAATGCCTCACCAAAATTGATATAAAACTCACCAATAATAGTTGGTGTCAAGCCACCCCCGGAAAAAGTAATCCCCACCTGTTCTTTAAGCCATAAAGTAAAATCCAAATCCGGCCCAGGCAACAACATCAGAAAGTTTATAAGGTAGGTATATCCATATTGAAAATCCACTTTTCCGGGAAATGTATTATACATATAATTTATGTTAATATTCCCCACATAGAGCGAAGTAAAAAAGGATGTCAATGTGCTACTAACACCTCCAGACATCGTTGTGCGAATTGCCCCAAGTACCGATACACCTATAATGCACAACAGTCCATAAAAGACGATTCTACCCATAGGCATTTTCTTTTCCAGCATACATCACAATCATACAAATGAATAGTGTGCCAACAGGTGCACGAAAGCCAGACACAATCAAAGTGGCAGAAGATACTACAGTCACAAAATCATAGTAAATTTGCTTATTAGTGGCCGTAGATCTTTTCTTGTTTCTATGTATATGTCAAAAGCATACAGACCAGTAAAATTGATACCTGAGCCGTGTATAGTAAAGCGCCGCTACCCGATATGGCTGCCACTCTTCCATTTTCTACATCGCCAAGCAAATACGATCTGTTTTTATAAAATAATATAGCGCTGCAGACCATGAAACAGCCAAAGGAAATAAAGTGTTTTAATTCTCGAAAACGAAAATCGAATTTTAGGTTTATCCTCCTTTTCATGAACTGGTCTTTTTTTCGCGATTAAACAAATGCCATTTCCAATCGCAAACGCCAGCAAACCGCCCAAAATTATTTTTGTATACCCATAGCTATAGAATCTTCCCATATTCATCAACCCAATTGGTCCTAGGGCTATGGAGTAAAGAAAATATGCTGTAAAAAGCACTGCTGGAGAAATCAACTCAAAATCATTGTTCAATAGCAAGGCAAAAGTTAAACACGCAAGTAACAGTGTGTATTCAAATATACTGTCTTGCCCTGAACCTAATGCAAAAACATACACAATGGCACTCACGGAAAGAAGTAATAACCCTATCATTTTTCGTCTATTTATTCGTAGCATTATAAGTTTACTCTCCTCTATCTATAATAAGATTTCTTGATTCTATAGCTTTCGACTCCATCTTGCTTTTAATACTTTACCTGGTACAATACAAACAAAAGTCAACAACTTATTTTTGCTGTTTCTAAGAAGTTCCGTAATTGTATAATCAGCGCACAAGCCATATATAATGTATTGAAGTCCGCCTTTGATCCTATATTTAGGGTTTATATCTTTCTTCATAAATTCTTCCGCTCTGTGCATACAGCCAACAGGAGATTTTATGTTATTTGCTCTTCTATTTTTCGTAAGTCCGTCTGACTGATAATCGCCGACATATATCGCCTCGTTAATGTGAATCATATTGTACTTACGTGCCATTCGAATCCAAACAATGTCCTCACCAAGGAATTTTTCACCTGAATACTCAGGAAACGGAAATTCCTTTAGGCAATGGGTGTAAAATACCTCGGCTTTATCAGCCATCGTGTCATCCGAATTAATTCTTGCTTCTATGTACGAAGCAACCCATTCATTAGGTTCAAACTCTTTACCGTTGATCTTTCCATCTGGAAATACTCTGAGAAATGAGTATCCACACAATCCGTTTCTATCCCAAAACTTTCCATAATATCGCAGCACAGTTTCAATCGCATTTGGCTTTAACCAGTCGTCCGAATCAACAATAAAAGTCAAGTCTGACTCTATATTTTTATGCCTTCATTTAGTGCCGTATGCTTCCCGCCGTTTTCCTTATAGATATAGCGGATTCTAAAATCAGCTGATTTTTGAACTTTCCTTACAACCTGTGCCGTATCATCTAAGCTGCCATCATCTACAATTAGCCATTCAAAATCTTTTATGGACTGATTATCCAGAGAGGTATATAATTTTTATATACTCCCTCCCCGATTATAAGTAGGAGTTAGCACTGTAATTCTCATCTGATTTACCCTTTCATTTGCTGAGCAATATCCGCATCCACAATTTCCTCACCGGTCTTATGCTTCAGCTGCTCTTTGCTTGCTTCACTCAGACCATTGTTGATCACACAGTTCATATCGCAGGTGCTGCACTTATCCAGATCCTCTTTGGTGACTTTCCCATCACGGTAGTCACGGCAAATCTTCAGCTCATACATACTGTACGGATGTTTGGTGAACAGAGCCTTAAATTTGTGAACCAGAACCCAAGTCGCAGGCTTCCAGATGTACTTGTGCATAGCAGGACTTACACTGCCAATCATCCAGCAGTCACGATCACAGCAACGAACCTTTGCACGAACCTTCTCTGCCTTCGGGCTGTTCCACAGTTCATCCCAAGTCTGATTGTTCAGGTTGCCCATAACTTCCTTGTCCTTGGTTCCATTGCAAGGCATAACATCGCCATACGGATCGATAAAGAATGTGTCAAAACTCATATCGCAAGGCAGCAGACGCTTCTGGCCGTAGATGTAGTTGATCAGACCATGATTAAAGTATGCACGAAACCACTTCTTCGGGCTGTTGCTGCGGAGCAGTTCATTGACCAGATTCTCGAAGTTCTTAGCAACCATCGGACGATCATGGATGATGTTCTTAGCCTCAACGAAGTAGAAGCTGTTGTGCAAAGAGGCAGTTGCGAACTCCATGCCCATCTCATCGGAGATCTTGTAGAGCGGAACCAGGTCAGGAGCGTTTTGTCTGAACGGTCATGCCGAAGCCAACGTCCTTCATGCCCATTTCACGAAGAATCTTTAGTGTGCCATACCCTTTGCATATCCGTCTTGAAGACCACGAATCTCATTATTGGTCTGCTCCAGGCCTTCGATAGAAATACGGATACCAATCTGCGGAAACTCTTTGCACAGATCAACGATACGATCTGTGAAGAAACCGTTGGTGGAAATAACGATACGATCAGACTTCTTATACAGTTCACGCACGATATCCTTCAGGTCAGTACGGATAAACGGTTCTCCGCCGGTGATGTTCGTGAAGTACATCTTCGGCAGTTTTTTGATAGTTTCAATACTAATTTCTTCTTCCGGTTTGGAAGGTGCTTTATAACGGTTACACATGGAGCAACGAGCGTTGCAACGGTAAGTGACGATAACCGTACCATTCAATTTCTTTTCTTCAGACATGATTAACTCCTATTAACAATCAAAGTTTCAATTTTATTTAAGAACCACTTGGCACATACCGAGAACACAACCGCGCCGCAAATAACTGCGACCGCTGTGAAGATATATGCAAGTAAGCCATTACCAAACAGATGGACAAGGTGAAATTTTTCAAGCACACGATAAATTACCATGTGGCACAGGTAAATCTCGAAGCAGATTCCACCGAGGAATTTGGCGACTGGATTGACCAGCCCCCCCTCCCGATTACACCCGAGGGTATAGACCAAAGCCGCTACACAGAAGAACAACATTGTAAGCGTATTGCCACCTACTGCAAAATAAGCAACTGTGGCAATCAGCAGAATTGCTCCAGCGATAACTTTGGATTTTACTGCAAATTCAGCAAGCTCTTTCCGGTAAAGGAAGATTAGACCTCCTGCAATAAAATAAATTGCATCATAAACGATATTGGTTCTACCGGCATTGAAGTAACTTCCACACAGGTAGTTGAACACTAATGCCGCGGCTGCCACTCCCCATGCCCTCTTCTTATTTCCAATCAGGAAGCAGAAAAACGGAAACAGCATATAAAACACAAAAATGACAGCCAGCGTCCAGCTCACACCGATAACCGAAATATTGGCATTTGGCAACAATCCCTGGCATAAGGTCAAGTTTGCAAAAACTTCATACAGCGAATTCTTGCTCGGCGAAATCACAAAATCCAGCGCGCAGAGCAATGCGAAGTACGACCAAATCTTGATGTATCTTTTGCTGTAAAACTCCTCCACGCTGATCTTACGGTCTATGATTTTCTGGTAGTAGCCACAGCACATACCAAAACCGCTGACCATCATGAAAAGAAAAACGAGGTTTGTGAAATTGGGGATAAGTTTCTCAAATACAAATCCTCCCAATTCATATTTTCCGTTTGAAAGGACGTGCATCAGAGCAATGCCGATAATGGCATACGCTTTTAACCCATTGATTCCCTCATATCTATCCGCTTTTGTACTCACACCCATCCTCCAAATTACTGATAAACTCTCATAATTTTCTCGTAATACTCATCAATGGTATCAAAGCTGATGCCCTTGCAGTTTTCTTTATACTCATCGCACAGTTCCTTATCATCCCAGAGCTTCCGGATCTTGCTCTTCAACTCGTTGCCATCTCCGCTCTTAAATAGCTCACCAGTCTTACCGACTGAATCAATTCCGGATGCCACCGATATCAGCACCCAGCACCGGTGTGCCGTACATCTGGGATTCCATCACAGAGAACGGGCAGTTCTCGTACCACTCAGACGGGTAGATGGAGAACCGTGCTTCCCGGATCAGCTTCTCCAGTTCCTCACCCTTCTGGAAACCCACATTCTTGATGTTGCTTACACCCTTGATACTCTCTTCCAGCGGCCCAGTGCCAGCGAAGATAAACTGCACATCCGGCAGCTCCTTACAGACCTTGATGAGTGTGTCGATGCCCTTCTCCTCAGAGAAGCGGCCGAAGTAGAGGACGTAATCCTTCTTTTCTGTCTCTTTCCACTCCACCTTATCGATGAAATTATGCATTGCCACGGTCTTCGTCGCAAACAGCGGATTGCTGTCCATCTTGCTCTTCATGAACTCAGAGCAGCAGATCATGGTATCAATGTACTTGTAAGTCCCTTTCCACTTCCAGAACTCGGCCTCCATCATGCCGATGGCAGACTTCGCCGTGGAGCCGTGGATGCACTTGCCTTTCATGCAGTTCACGAAATGGCCGCCGAGGCACTTCTCACAGTTTTGGTGGATGTTCGGATTGTTCAGCATGTGGTTAGGACAAACCAGCTGGTAGTCATGTGCAGTGAAACGATCTTACAATCCCTTACAGTCTCCTTACGCCACTTGACGATTTCCAAAATGATGGAAGGTGTCAGCTGGTAGTTAAAGTTGTTCGTGACATACATCGGGCTTGAAGTCGTCCAGAACTTTTCTCAGCTGTACTCTTGCTTCCTTGCTGTAAATCGTCTTGATTGGGTAGGTCAGCTTCGACAGCTTGCTCCCACCGTGAAAATCCATATCGGACGTATAAGCATTGATCCGGTTGCCAACACAGCGGCCTTCGTGCTCCATTCCGAAGTACTGAACTTCATGTCCATGCTGCTCCAGCGCCTCGCCCAATTTAAATATATAAGTTTCTGAACCACCATTAGGATATAGAAATTTATTTATCATTAAAATTCTCATTTATTTCTTTCTCCTATATAATTTCAATGTTGCTTGCACAATCTCATCCCAATTATATTTACTACAAATAAAATCAGCCGCCTGCTTTTTGTGTGCATCCACCTTTTCAGAATGGTCACAGGCGTCCTGCAACTTCGATTGTAGATCCTTTACATCAGCCTTTTGAAAATCAGAGCTTTATCTTCTACGACTTCGGCACACTCGAATATCAGAAACCAGACAGCAGTTGCCGTAGCTCATTGCTTCTAACAGGCTTAACGGCATTCCCTCTAAGTCAGATGGGAGTGCATACACATATGTATTGCTATACAACTCCTCTAATTCTTGCCCTTGAACAAATCCTGTAAATATAATTCGTTTATCTTCTTTAGCAAGTTCTTTCATTTCATTTTCAAATTCACTTGTATCCGAACTGCCACCGGCAATAACCAATTTTTTTTTTTTCAACCTGTTTAAATGCTTCTATTAAATATTTGATTACTTTTTCCGAACTAATCGTCCAAGGAACAAAATATATTCATCTTTATCTAATCCAAATTTATTTTTAATAATCTGTGGTTTTCTTTCTATATGATTACTTACGCCATTTGGAATAAACACAGTTTTTCTGCCATATATTTTTTCAAAATAATCCGAACACCTTTACTGAGTACAATAATTTCATCTGCATACTTTACAGCATTCTTTTCACCATGATGTATGAATTTTGCCCCAAAACCACTTTTCCATTTCTCACGCTGCCAATCCAACCCATGTATTGTGACAATCACTTTTTACTAAACAGCTTTGGCAACCAAGTGAAAAATGCTGGTCCCTCAGCATGAATATGCACAACATCATATTTGCCAAAAGCACAACATAATGCCGCAAAAAAAGACGAGGATACAGCAGCAAGACCTTTCTTCTCTATTGTAGGTACTGTTTTGAGCTTTATTCCTTTATATTCTTTAAGTCTTTTTGAATCATACTCAGAACCACTCACATGATGGCCACCTCTGTTGTAGCAAGTCACATTATGCCCTTGTGCAACCATCCTTGAGCAAAGTTCTTCAACCACTATTTCAACTCCGCCTTCTCTTGATGGAATTCTTTTTTGACCAAACATAGCAATATTAAGTTTTTCTTTATGCTTACTCTTTCGTCTGTTCACGTCTTTAAACTGCTCCATCATTCTTTAATACACCTGTAATTGTCTTAAAGAGAATCTTCATATCCCCCTTAACACTCCACTCCCCAATATACTGGGTATCAAGCTTTACAACTTCCTCAAAGTCAGTGATATCACTTCTTCCGCTCACCTGCCACATTCCGGTCAGTCCCGGTCTGAATGACATTCTTGCTCTGTGATGTGGTTCATACTTTTCCCACTCATCCAGTGTTGGTGGTCTGGTGCCTACCAGGCTCATATCTCCCACTAGTATATTGAAGAATTGTGGGAATTCATCCAGGCTTGTTTTCCTGATAAACTGCCCAATTCCGGTTTTCTTTTTCCCGTTTGGCAGCACCTTATTGCCTATGATTCTCGGGTCGAAATCCATCTTGAACATCATTCCGTCGCCCACTTTATTCTGTGCCATGAGCTCCTTTTTTCGCTCCTCGGCATCCATATACATGCTGCGGAATTTGTACATCTTGAACTTCCTGCCGTTTCTGCCGACTCTCTCCTGCGAGAAGAATATCGGTCCAGGCGATGCTATGTATATCGCCGGTCCCACAAATATCATGATGATAAGTGTGAACAGACAGCCCACCAGTCCTCCGACTATATCCATGCCTCTCTTTACCAGAAGCGCGCTGGTGTTGGCATAGTTCACGCTTGATGTGACTACGGTATAGTCGCCTATCTTTTCTATCTGCTTGTAGCCTCCTGGGCTGTGCCATTTTTGGTTATTCCTGTATGTACCGCTATTCCCATCTCAAGGAATATATCTGCCATCCGCTCTGGATATTCATCCTCGCTACAAGGCGGGATGAGCACCTCATCCACCCACTCATCACACGCATAGTCCACTATGCCATCATGGTTTGCGACAATCGGTATGCCGCATATAGTCTCACCCTTCATATCTGTATCCAGTGAAGCTGCTACTATCTTTGTATAGCCTATACAGCTTTTCTCCACTGTGCGCAGTGTATCACAAAGCATAGCATCAGGTGCTATGACAAACAGCGATTTTCTTGATGCTCCAAAGCCCTTTTTCTTAAGGAAGCTCTTTAGCACAATTCTTGCTACATATGTTATTGTCACATAGATTGGAAACATGATATAAAATGATAATCGCGAATATATATCAGCCATCTGTGTGGTGAACAGGAAAAGTGCTGTCACCAGAAAAACAAGCATTGCATGCTTACAGGTCGATATAAATTCATCCAGATATCCGCGTTTTAGGACGTTCTTGAATGAGTCTGCCATTATCTCCACAAAGAAATCTATCAGAAGGAAGGCTACCCCGAGTGTACGGTAGTCCTTATCTACGTATGGATTATTAAAACCAAAGCGTATCGCATATGAAATAAAAAACGCAATAACGATGCATGCGATGTCTATAAGCATAAAGTCTATATGCTTTGTCCATCCTCTGCCTTTCTTTCTGTACATTCTTTCTAAATTCTCCTTATGGTATCTTTTATTTCCCTCTATATCCACTCCAGGGAGGTACCTTTGTACCCGAATATTTTAGCCTATTTTGTTTTACGTATGTTTTATTCGGTTATTTGTATCTTTTTCTGTATCTAATCGGTTTTCAATAATATATTTTCACCCATTTTTAATTCTTTGTCAATGAATATTAGGTTTTCTTTATAATTTTTGACACTATTTCTAAATTTTTCTTCTCCCTCTCTACATGATTATGCACTTTTACACTCTGTCTGCTAAATTTTTCTTTGCAAGCCATTTAATAACTTTCACTGTTTTAAACTGAAATATTCTTTTTAACATTCCCCTCTTCATCATAACAATTCTTATTTGTTCCCGCAAAGCCATCAATTAAAGCTAATAATATTTGTGGCTCATTTGCAAAGACTGTCATCCAAACAGAATAAAAGCCATCTCCCAAAGCAGTCATAATAATTTGCTTTTTTAAATCTTCTCTATAGCTATCTGGCGCATCTTTCATATGTAGCCATCCGTCCAATGACTCCTTTGCTTTATAATAAGCAGTATTTCTTTCTATAAGCCGCCTATCTTTATCCCCTTTACTCAAATCAGGAACATTACCAAGTTTTACTAGCTCATACGTATTGGTTGCCTTTTCTTTTAACTCACCTGTCGGATCTAATTCCATTAAAAGCTGCTCATTTACCTTTGGATAACCATTTTCATATAAGTAAGCAATTGCTGTATTATTCACATCAGGCCATAAAAAATCATCATCATTTTCAGGAGTTGTGTTAGCTGATTTTCTAGCATTACAATATTTACATCCCAACAGCAAGTTCTTCCAATCCGTTATATCTCCGCCCTTTGATTTTGATACAACATGTTCAACCTCCGGTACATGCTTAATTGGAAATTCACAATATGAACAATAATAACCTATCTTTTCACCTAAATAGGGCAGTGCATCCTGATATTTTTTTATTGTATTATATGGTGATTCACCTTTATCTACTGGTCTCATTTTTCTTCACTTTCCATGCCTGTTCAGTATATTTTTGATGAACCCACGCCATATAAGCAGGATTATCACTATATTCCGCCTCTAAATCAGCCAATTCTTTGCCAAGCCTAGCTATATCGTCTTGAGTCTTGGCCTCTTTCAAGGCTGTATAATATTTTGAGGCTGCTTCGTATATCTTTCGTTTTCTCTCACTATATTGAGGCAATTCTACGCCCATAACATCTTCAGCTATATCTTCCAATCCTTCTCCGGAATACTCACTATCTAATGGCTGATCCAAAGTAATAAGCTCTCCCTCATCCAAAGATTGAATAATAAAAGGAGAATGCGTAGCACATATAAACTGTATTCTAGGAAATTGTTCTTTCAGAATTCCTATAATACGTTTCTGCCATGTAGGATGCAAACTCAAATCAATTTCATCTATTATAACAATTCCAGGTGTCATTTTGAGTGCATCACCCTTTAGATAAGGATTCAATATGCACATTCGCGTAGCTATATCAAGTACTATCTTTATTACATTTCTATAACCATCACTCAACAGCTGAAACGGAAGGATTGTTCCATCTGCTGTTTTTAATGCAATAATATCATCCTCATATTTGGTCGAAGATATAATTTCTTCTCCCGGCTTCAATTCATCACAAAATGCCTCATTAACAGCCTTTAAAATTGCCTCATATGCAGGAAATAATTTTCCCCCATTTTCTTCTAGTGAAACAGCTTTAAGAGTATCAATATAACGAAATGCAATTTCAAGTCCATGTTGCGAATCCAAACAATGATTATATGCGTCAGTCCTACTAAATACACCTTTTATATTTGTTTTCTTATTTCCATCTTTCAAAAGACGTGCTGTACTCAAATAAAGCACTAATGGAAGAACCACTTTACTATCCGAGTGATTCGCATTAGATATTTTATTTTCCCATTCAATTACAGCTGGCTGCATCGGATTAGAACCACCAAATTTAGTTCTTGCATCTTCTTTTAAAATAACTCGTCTAAATTCAATATTGTTCTCTGTGTTATTTCCGCCCCACTGCGCCTTGCAACTTACTTCACACGGATACTGTGCAATTGATCCTGTCGTCAAAATCATACTATCATCTGAAATCAACGTTTTTCTTCTTGCATCGGTTGACTTTATATTATATACAAACCGCGAAGGTACATAAGTCTTGTAAGCTGCAAGATAAGCTCCCAGCATCACATTGGCAGCCTCCAATACGGAAGTCTTACCAGAACCATTTTTACCAGCAAAAACATTCATTCTTGGATTGAGCACAAATTTTTTTTTATCAAATCTTCTATAATTTCTAAGGCCTAACTCTTGAATTTTGAACTCACACATTTTATCCGCTACCTTTAGTCCTTCCTCATTTTATTAACTATATCATTTTTTATTATCACAGCAACCTTTCCGTAACACTACAGAAATTTTGATATATAAATGATGTAAACATCATTTTTTTATACACTTTTCAGAAAATATCTACTCCTCAAAGAGCTTTATCTTCCTCTCTATCATCTCATCAATCCTTGCGATATACTGCCCTACATCCTTGACATTCTCGCATCTGTCAATGCGGTGTGTGCCATCCGGATTCGGTATGGGCCAGACTCGCTTGGTGCTTGCTCCGGCGCCGCACGCCACGATGGTCTGTTTTTCCTCCATGATCAGTATGTTGTATACGCCGGCCTTGCCCTTTGCCGCATAGCCCACGTTTTCCATGTTGCCTGCCATGCCCTTCTGTCTGTAGAGATAGTATGGTTCAAGCCCCATCTGCTTACAGTAGGCCGCGCAGAGATCCATATGCTCCTGGGTGTTGACCATCTGCATATCACTGTAGCGGTCCTTGAAGATGGTGAGTCTTGCAGCTCGCTTTACTGCGAGTGAATGGATAGTGACGTTGTCAGGCGCCAGCTCCTTTACAAGCTCCATTGTGTGCCTTACATCATCGAGCGTCTCCTCGGGAAGTCCCATGATGAGGTCCATGTTTATGTTGTCAAAGCCCAGCTCACGCGCGAGCTTGAAGCTTTGTATCGTATCGTCTACCGTGTGGTGTCTTCCTATTATATCGAGTGTCTGCTGCTTCATGGTCTGTGGATTTACTGATATACGGCTGATGCCGTTTTTCTTCAGTGCCAGGAGCTTTTCTCTCGTGATGGAGTCCGGTCTGCCCGCCTCCACAGTAAATTCCAGGCAGTTCTTTAAATCAAAGCTGCATTTGATTTTTCTGATAAGCCTGTCAAGCTGCGCAGGGCTTAGTGTGGTCGGTGTGCCGCCTCCTATATATATGGAATTTAGCTTCTTGTGGTAGAATTTCTGTGCCGTGTAGTCTATCTCCTTCTCGAGTGCGTCGAGGTAATCATCCACGCGGTTTTTCCACACACCGAGCGGATATGAGGTAAACGAGCAGTATGCACAGGTGCTCGGGCAGAAGGGTATGCCTATATACAGGCTGTAGCCGTTGTCATAGTCCACCCTATCGAGCAGTGCCTTCTCACGCTTTGCTATACCTATTGAGAGGTCGATTTTCTCATCGCTTGCCAGATAGGTTTCCTTCAGATAGTCGTAGGTTTCCTTATCGCTCATGCCGTCCTCTATGCATTTCATGGCTATCTTGGTCGGTCTGATGCCTGAGAGTGTGCCCCACGGAAGGCTCTTTCCTGTGCCCTTTTCTATCATGGAATACAGGGCGAGCTTGAGGCGGTTTTTGGTTTCCTTGCGGTCTGTGCCGTCCACGGATATTTTGTGCAGATACTTTCTCCTGCTGTTTTAATGTCACTTTCGTCGGCTTGCTGCATATCACCTGTCATGGAATTATTTCTGCCGGCTCTATTCAGCGTCCACTCCACCGCAATTTCATCGCCCACATAGTCTATCTTAAATACCTGTGAGGCATCCGCAAATTCTTTTACGCCATCGTCTGTCATCTCGTGGTGTGTGCAGGCTAAGTTTTTTCCCTCCACCTCATCAGGTGAGCAGCTATAGTACATCTGCACATCCTCCTGCGGGAAGAACTCCTTGAGCAGTGAGTGCACATCATATTCAAAATCCGGTTTATTAAATACTACTACTATCATAAGTAAGGGTTATACATCCTCTCGTTTTCTATGGTTGTTGTGTCGTTGTGGCCCGGGTACACCTCTGTATGCTCAGGCAGTGTCATGATTTTTTCCTTCACTGTGCGCACAAGGTCTGACATGCTGCCACCCTTGAAATCCGTACGTCCGATTGAGCCGCAAAACAGCGAATCTCCTGTAAAGATTACGTCCTCATACGGGAAATAATAGCAGCAGCCGCCCGGTGTATGCCCCGGTGTGTGAAGCACTACTATATGAAAACCTGCGATGTCAAGCTCCTGCTTATCCTTCAAAAATACATCTGCATAAAATGTTTTTGACTGCCCCATCATGTAGCTGACATTGAGCTGCGGGTCATCGAGTGTGGCTTTGTCTGCCTCATGGATATATATCTTGATGCCGTAGCGGTCTGCGAGCGGCTTTGCATCAGTGGCATGGTCAAAGTGTCCGTGTGTGAGCAGTATTGCTACAGGCTTTGCGCCTGATTCGTCCACTTTTTTGGCGAGCTGATTAGCACACGCGCCCGGGTCTATTATTATCATTTCCTTTGTCTTTATATTGGTGACAAAGTAGCAGTTGGTCTGCACCGGTCCCACTACGAAGTGATCTATCTTCATATTTACCATATGAGTGTACTCCTTGTCTGTTATATGTTATGCTTCGCAAGAACCACCGGAATTTAGCCGGTGGTCCTCTGCGTCTATTACACTTTCTATCTGTCTGAGCTTCTCCACGAGAACCTTTATCTGGTCCCTGCCTTTGATATTAAAAATACCTCGATTGTAGCGATGCCCTGCTTGCTGGTCTTGGACTGGATACCACTGATATTGATTTCCTTCTCGGTAAATATCTTTGTGATATCTACGAGCAGTCCCGGCCTGTCATGACAGAATATCTTAAGGTCTGCGATACTCGGCACCGTTGTCCATGAGGGCTGTATCCTGCCACTCTGCTTCTATGAGCCTGTCCTTTTCTATCTTGGACAGATTGATGATATTCACACAGTCTGTCCTGTGGATGGAGATGCCTCGGCCTCTTGTGACAAAGCCCACGATTTCATCTCCCGGAACAGGATTGCAGCACTTCGAGAAGTGCACAGCCACGTCATAGAGTCCGTGCACCACAATACCGCTCTTTGACTTGTGCTCCGGCTGTATACCTGCTGCTGCCTGCTGCTTTTCTGCGATGCTGCCAAGCACATCTGCATCTGTCACAGGCACCACATGATCCTTCTTGTACTCATCGTACATCCTGTTGACTATCTGGCTCTCCTTGAGTCCGCCGTGGCCAACGGTTGCAAGGCATGAGTTCCAGTCGTGGAAGCCGTATTTGCGGCGTATTTTTCTCCTGATACTCAGGCTTGTTTATCTCAGCAAAGTTGATACCCTTTGCCTTGGCATAGGCTGCTATCAGATCCTTGCCGTGCTGTATATTCTCCTCCTTGAGCTCACTTCTGAACCACTGGTTGATCTTGTTCTGGCCTGTGTGCTTTTACGACCTTGAGCCAGTCACGGCTTGGCCCCTTGGAGTTCTGTGAGGTGATTATCTCTATCTGGTCACCGTTTTTGATGACATAGTCTATCGGCACCAGCTTGCCGTTTACCTTGGCACCGACCATCTTGTTGCCGACCGCAGAGTGTATGCTGTAGGCAAAGTCTATAGGTGTGGAGCCCTTTGGCAGGTTCTTTACATCGCCGGACGGTGTGAATGCAAATACATTATCGGAGAATAAATTTAAATCACTTTTAATAAAGTCATAAACTCCTTATTATCCGATGTCCTGCTGCCACCGAGTATCTGGCGCAGCCAGCTGAGCTTCTCCTCCTCGGTGACAGTGGTGGTAGTGGCATTGCCGTTGTTTGTTTCCTTGTACTTCCAGTGCGCTGCGATACCGTACTCAGCAGTACGATGCATCTCGTAGGTACGAATCTGTATCTCAAGCGGCTGTCCGCTCGACCTATGAGCGTCGTGTGAAGCGACTGGTACATGTTCTGCTTCGGCATGGCAATATAGTCCTTGAAACGGCCCGGTATAGGCTTATACTTCTCATGTATAATACCAAGCACTGCGTAACAGTCCGGTATGGTATCCACCAGAATCCTGATGGCAAAGAGGTCATATATCTGGTCTATAGTCTTGTCCTGATTGACCATCTTCTTATATATACTGAAGAAATGCTTTGCCCTGCCGTATATCTCTGCCTTGATACCGGCATCTGAAACATACTTCTTGACATCGTTTACCAGACCCTGGATGTAGGTGTCGCGCTCTGTCTTTCTGAGGGCTACCTTCTCTACCAGATCGTAGTAGGCATCCGGATAGAGGTACTTCATACAAAGGTCCTCGAGCTCTATCTTTATCTTGCTGATACCAAGTCGCTGTGCGATAGGGCAATAGATATCCTGTGTCTCTCTGGCGATACGCTGCTGTGCCTCCTTGGACTGGTACTTGAGTGTAAGCATATTATGCAGTCTGTCTGCCAGCTTTATGAGGATGACCCTGATATCCTTCGCCATGGCGAGAAACATCTTGCGCAGATTCTCAGCCTGCATCTCAAGCCTGTCCGCATTCTTGTCCTTCGGATCCTTGGTGCTGTCTGTCGTCGCAGGTGCTTCAACTTCGTGACACCATCCACCAGATGTGCGACATCGTCTCCAAACTCTGCACGCATCTCATCCATGGTCATGATGGTATCCTCCAGCACATCATGGAGCAGTCCTGCTGCAATGGTTTCCTTATCCAGCTCGAGCTCGGCGAGTATTATGGCAACACAAAGCGGATGTATGATATAAGGCTCTCCTGACTTACGCGCCTGACCCTTATGAGCATCATAAGCTACCCTGTAGGCTTTGTCCAAAGGCTCGTGTCATCCGACGGATGGTACTTTTGATTTCCTTTTCAGCTCATCGTAAAGCCCTCTGGGCTCGTAAAATCCTTTGTTCCCCTTATACCGCTGGTATCTGAGCGAAATTTGTCCGCTATTTTTTCTAATTCTTCTGTTGAGTAATCTGCCAATAGTCTCACCTCGATTGTAGTGTATCTTTAGTAGCCATTATATTTTATTTCTTTAAAAATTGCAATCTCATGTTGTTAGCCGATAACCATCTTTACTCCGCCATACATGCCGGCTGAGTTGCCGAGTGTGGCAAGCTTGATCTCTGTCTCACGGCTTGCATGGAAAGCATACTCTTTATAGTACTTTGCTGCTGTATCGATGATGATGCTGCCTGCCTTTGAAAGCCCACCGCCGACAACAAATACCTCAGGGTCCATAACGCATGCTACTGCTGCCATTGCCTTGCCGAGAAGCTTCATAGACTGCTCTACTGCTGCAATGCCCGCTGCATCTCCTGCCTTTGCCGCATCGCATACATCCTTGGCTGTGAAGCCTGCATTTAAATCAAGCTTTGTTGCCACATCCCTGTGTGCTGCAATGTATCTCTCTGCCACTCTTACGAGACCATTTGCTGATGCATACTGCTCTAAGCAGCCCTTCTTGCCGCAGCCACAGCACTCTGACTCATCATCTACCATAGGCATATGTCCTATCTCTCCGCCTGCTCCGTTTACTCCGGCTACGATTCTGCCATCGCGGATGATTCCTCCGCCTACACCTGTGCCGAGTGTGATCATGACTACATCCCTGATGACCCTTTCCGCCACCCTGCCACATCTCACCGAGTGCAGCTACGTTGGCATCGTTTCCGGCCTTTACCTTGATGCCGCCGCACAGTACTGAGAGTGACTGTGCCACGTTGAACACGCCCCAGCCGAGGTTGACACACTTCAATACTGTTCCGTCATCCTTTATAGGTCCCGGCACTCCCATGCCTACACCCTCGATGTCACCCATCTCGATGCCGTGCTTCTCGTTATTCTCCTTGATGGATGCTGCGATATCAGGCAGAATGAGCTCGCCGGAATTCTCTGTGCGTGTAGGAATCTCCCATGTATCGACAAGCTTTCCTGTGGTCTCGAAAAAGCCTATCTTTACAGTTGTTCCACCTATATCTACTCCGTATGCATATTTCTTCATTTTTTCGTCCTCCAAATCGTTAAACTATGTTTATATTTTATTGCCTAATTGTATATTTTTCAATGTTTTTCATTGTTTTTATATTTTTTCTATATATAGAAGCGTTTATATCATCATCCACATTCCCGCTATTTGTAAATCCAAGCTTTTTGGCAAGGCGAACCGATGCCGTATTTCTCTCATCTATCCGGCAGTAAAGCTCTTCAAAGTCTGTGTTTTTGCGCGCATAGTCTATGATGAAGCGGCACACCTCCGTGGCATAGCCTTGGTTCCATAATTCCGGCGCTATCATATAGCCCAGTTCATCATGCTCAAGCCCTGCCCGTCCTATCAGCTTCCCTGTTTCTCTGGAAAATACAAGCCACATGCCATACTCGTAAAAGCCATACATGTTCTCTATATATGCTTTCTGGTATTCAAGCTCTGTCTCATAGTCGTAAAGCGGCTCCACAAAGTCTGTCATGCCGGGCTTGTCATAGAGCTCATAGAGCGCAGGAAGGTCTGACAGGGTCAGCTCACGTATCAGACACCTGTCTGTCTCGCCGATGTCCCACGGATGTGATTATACCGTCTGCGCACCCGCTCCAGATACTCAATATCAAGCTCTGCAAGGCTTTCCACTGCATAGCGCGTGCCACACTGCGGTTCTCCTACTGATGCTATGCCGAGCGAGTCAGCTATTTGCTTCTGCTGCCGGTTTGATATTATCCAGATGTAGTCTGCGGGAGCTTTCGGTATTCTTAGATTTCCCGTATTAGCTTTCGCGGTGTTATCTGCAGATTCTGTATATCCTGAATTATTTTCTATTTCATACACACACAAATTATTCTGCTGCTCATCCGGCAGTTTCTTCTGCAACTCATCCAGCAATTTTCCCAGTAGTGCACCATACAGTTTTTCTTGCAGCTCTTCTGACATAGATGCCTTGCCTGCCACACTTCTCCACTGCAGCTTGAATATCTCGTCATGATAGTAAAAGAGGCAAGTTTTGCGCTTGCCTCATCGATAATTATTATCATTAAACTGTCTCCGGCTCCGGATAGTCCACTCCGAAGGTCTCAACTGTAACTGTCTTCATGACCTGAGCCTCAAGTGGTTTGTCCATGTAGTCTGTGCGCACCTCAGCGATCTTGTTTACCACATCCATGCCCTCGATTACCTTGCCGAATGCCGCATACTCACCATCGAGATGTGGTGCATCCTGATGCATGATGAAGAACTGGCTGCCTGCTGAATCGTATCATGGTACGTGCCATTGAAAGTACACCGGCTGTGTGCTTTAAGTCATTTTTGAAGCCGTTGTGTGTGAACTCGCCCTTGATTTCATAGCCAGGGCCGCCTGTGCCGTTTCCGTCAGGATCTCCGCCCTGGAGCATAAAGCCCTTGATTACACGGTGGAAGCATACTCCGTCATAGAAGTTGTGATTGATTAAGCTGATAAAGTTGTTTACTGTGTTTGGTGCGATTTCCGGATAAAGCTCCGCCTTGATTACATCGCCGTTTTCCATTGTGATTGTTACGATTGGATTCTGTGCCATTATTTTTCTCTTTCTTTATAATATTATGAGGCTTGGAGAATATCCATTCCTCGCAATTATTAAATATCGAATTAATTTCTGCCCGATTGATTTTACCTAATTTTACTCACTCAGAGCCTCGACTACCTTCGGAAACTCCATGAAGTGCGATGCCTTCACCAGTATGGTGTCGCCCTCCTTCACATATGAAAGAAGCTCCTGTGTCATGGTCTCCCTATCCTCGAAATAGTGGATGTCTACATCGGACGATTTTTCTGCGGCTCCGGCTGCATATTCCTTTGCCAGCTCTCCTGCGGCAAAAAGTGTATGGATATGATTCTCTCCAACTGCTTCGCCTACCTCATGGTGCAGCTTTTTCATCGCTTCCCAACTCTCCCATGTCGCCAAGCACTGCTATTGTCCTGCCCTTTGCATGTGAAAGCACCTCGATAGAGGATTTCATGGATACAGGGTTTGCATTGTAGCAGTCATCTATCACTGTCATGCCATGCGTTTTGATGAAATTGGTACGGCCTGCGATTGTCTCTGCTTTCTCGATTCCTGACTTTATCTCAGCTATTGTGAGGCCAAGCTGCAATCCGACAGCTGCTGCCGCCATAGCATTGTATACATTGTGCTCACCCGGGATGTGGATTTGTGCATCAAACTCACCCTCCGGAGTGACAAAATGAGCCTTCATGCCGTCGAAGCCCAGGTTTTCAATATTTGTGGTATATACTGATTTATGAACGCCTGAAGCTGATTCCTTGCCATAGTATATGGCAGGCTTTCCATTTACCGTCTGCACTGTGGCCAGCTTGTCGTCATCTGCATTCAGCACTGCGACCGCATCCGGCATCATATGCTCAAAACACTCTGTCTTGGCTTTAAGCACACCATCCCTGTCGCCCAAAACTCCAGATGGCAGTAGCCGATATTGGTGATGACCATGACATCCGGGCAAGACATAGTAGAAAGTCTGTGCATCTCGCCAAAATCAGATATGCCCATCTCAAGCACCGCTACCTGATGGCTTTCCCTGATTCCGAAAATAGTGAGTGGCAGGCCTATCTCATTGTTGAAATTGCCTGCGGTCTTGTGAACGCTGTATTTCTGCTCAAGGACTGATGATATCATCTCCTTGGTGCTGGTCTTGCCGACACTTCCGGTAATGCCCACCACCTTGATATCAAGGCTTTTTCTGTAAAATGCCGCTAGCTTTTTCATGGCATCGGTGGTTGATTCAACAAGCACATATGGACCTGCCGGATCCGTCAGCTCATGCTCAGAGAGCACAATTGCCGCCCCTGCTCAAACACAGTCGGAATGAATTTGTGTCCGTCCACCCTTTCTCCCTTTACCGGGATAAAAAGATAGCCCTCCTTCACCTGTCTGCTGTCTATGACGGCGCCGGTGATTGTCGTATCAAGCAGTGTCTCATCGCCTATGTATCTGCCCTCGCAGGCTTTAGCGATATTTGCAAATGTAAGATTCTTCATGTACTTATCCGACATGCTACACCTCATATTTTTTCAAAGATATGTCAATCAGATGCTCACAGAGCTGATTAAAGCTCATACCGATAACCGCTGCCTCCTGTGGCAGAAGACTGGTCGGAGTCATGCCCGGCAGTGTGTTTGCCTCGAGGCAGAACATCTCATTTTGTCGTTGAGCAAAAGTCTGAGCGTGAATATGTGTCAAGCCCGATAACACGCGCAACCTCCTCGGCATAGTGCTGCATATCCTTTGTCACCTGCTCGGAAGCTCGGCGGACATGTCTCTACTGTACTGCCCGCCTTGTATTTGTTCTTATAATCGTAGAAGCCCTCCTTCGGTGCAATCTCTATAATAGGAAGAGCCTTTCCCTCGATAACGCCGACAGAGAACTCCTACCCTGTACAAATTCCTCGATAACCAGCTCATTTTCCCACTTGAAGGCATCGTCAAGTACCGCCTTGAACTCTGCCGCATCCTTAACGATAGTGACACCGATGCTTGAGCCACCACAGCATGGCTTTACCACGCATGGAAGTGTCAGGTCAAGCTTTGTGATATCGTCCTGTCTGGTCGCTCTTGTCATGGAAATACCCTTTGGAGTAGGGATACCGTTTGCAAGGAAGAACTGCTTTGATGTCTCCTTGTTCATGGCGATGGCTGAGCTTAAATAATCGCTGCCTGTATATTTGACACCGAAGAGGTCAAATGCTGCCTGTATCTTTCCGTTCTCTCCGTTTTCTCCGTGGAGAGCCATGAAAACAATGTCAGCCATCTGACACATTTTGATGACATTTGGTCCGAAGAAGCAAGGTGACTGGTCCTTTCTGGAAGCCTTTACCTTTGCGAGGTCGTGCCTCTGTCGGAATATCGCTGACCTGCACGCTTATCTCGTCCGCGCGGTCAAATATACCTGTCGTCCTCCTCCCTGTCACTATATCCCATAAATACATCCAATAATATAACTTTGTGGCCGTTCTCTTTGAGCGCCTTAGCTACCATGCTTCCTGTCTTGAAGGAAACATCTCTCTCTGTGCTGAGCCCTCCGGCAAGTACTACGATGTTCATTTTTGTCCTCTTTTCTTTGATTGAATTATCATGCTTTGGTTTAATTAAACACAATGCAGTGCTTCTTTTTTAAAGCTATGAGTAATCAACATAATTTCTTCAAAATTATAACACCATTTGTGCAAAGAAAGACCGGTTGCCCGGTCAAAAAGAAATTCTCATTTTATTTTAAACTGTGTTGGCTTCCAGCAGCTGTATCATTCTCATAAATACCATCCGCCCGTGCAAATCATCCTGTGAAAGTGATTCTCCGTACTTCAATACTAATAATCGGCACTGATAAAAATTCAGCTCAGGATTGCCAAAAAGCAAAATCCGCAAGGCTGCATTTTCCAGGTAATTGTGTATATTTCCCACCTCAATAAATATATCTACGATATCATCGAGGTTAATAAGTCCTTTCTGTTCATAATAAATTCTTCCCAAATATTTCATCCCTCCATCGATTGTATTTTTCGTAGAACTTCTTTTTTTGTCTTTCTTTTGAAATTTTGTCGCTTTTGCGAAATTTCACTCTTTGTTGGTGGATTCATTTTTCCATATAATATATCAATATTCTAGGCGCGTTACGCGCTTGTATTTTGAAGATTTCTATTAGAAGATTTAATATTGATAGGTGATTAGCAGTTTTCGACAAAATACAACATGGTTTTAGGTTTAATTTAGTTGGTTTTTGTTTAATATTGCTCTTTTTATATCAGAATTTTTGTAATGATAAATTTGTACTATTTTTGTGGTTTTTTCCTGCTGGCTGCATCTGGTAGTCTTGATGCAATAAGGGCAATACAAGATAAATCCATAAAGACTTTTGCCCTTGCCATTTTTGCAACCCGGATGTTATCAAGGTTGTAATTATCTTTTAAATCCCCGAACGTACGCTCTACGCTGGTTCGTTGATTATATAGTTTTTCAAATGCTTTTGTTTCTCTGAATGGTGCTGTAATAAACCTTGAATTATCTTTGATTTTTCGACATAATCGTAACCAAGACTGCGTCTTAGAACCGGTACCGGGTCAGATTTGAGACGCATAACCAATGCCTTTATATCTGATAATTGCTCTATTTGCATAGCATAATGTACAATAGCCATAGGTTGATAGCATAGTGGGCAGGTCTTGAGGAGCTATAATCCATAAAACTTTTAAAACAGCTCCCAAAATTCAGCCCATAAGGCGGAAAAATACGAGAAAAGTAGCTGAAACCGCAAAAATCTCCAAAACAGCTCTCAAACTCAGCCCATAAGCCGGAAAAAATCGCGTGAAAAAGTAGCTGAAACCGCAAAAATTCCCAAAACAGCTCCCAAAACCAGTCCATAAGCCGAAAAAATTCCAGAAAAAAGTAGCTGAAACCGCAAAAATCTCCAAAACAGCTTAAAAATTAGAGGCTTCTGGCATAATAGTGGAAGCCTCTAATTATTTCACATAAAAAGAGCCTCCACATTTCTGTGCAAGCTTCTTTTGAAAACTAAAAACTAAAAAATATATTGTTTTTTATATGTCCTGAAACATCAGTAAAATCAATGACTATGAATTATGTAATTCTCTCAATTATTTCATTTTTTGAAATAATTTTGACATGATTAGAAATGAATGTTAAAATATAGTTAACAAAAAGGTGCTACCTATAACAACGGTTCGCCTGATCATTTACTTAGTTAAAATAACCGTTCAGTTTCCAGGCTGGGGCGGTTATTTTTTTGTGGTCTTACTGCCATTGGAACCAATCGTATATCCAAGACCAAATGAGGTTAAACAGACATAAAAAACCGGCAGCCAACGGCTGCCGGTTTTCGATGAAAGAAAGGTTAAATTATGATGAAAAACAAGAGTTCTAACATTCTGGTTCGATAAGTCCGTATGTATGTCCTTTTCTCTTGTAGACTACATTTACTTCGTCATTCTCTGCATTTCTGAATACGAATAAATCGTGGCCTGAAGCTCCATCTGGATGCATGCATCCTCAGGATACATAGGCTTCATACCAAATCTCTTTGTACGGACAATCTTGATTTTCTCGTCCTCTGCATCGTCTGCCTCCACGAAATCATCCTGGAATATCGCCGGTGCATACTTCTTTGCGGAAATCTTGGTTCTGTATTTGCGAAGCTGTCTCTCGATTACTTCCTCTACGAGGTCAATTGATACGTACATATCATTGCTGACCTGCTCTGAACGGATAACATGTCCCTTTGCCGGGATAGTAACCTCGATTTTCTGTCTATCCTTTTCTACGCTGAGTGTAACGTATACGTCTGTGTCCGGTTTAAAAAACTTCTCCAGCTTTGACAGCTTCTCCTCTACTGCCTGCTTAAGCCCCTCTGTTAATTCGATGTTTTTTCCTGAAATTGTTATTCTCATGATGTCCAACCCCTTTATCGTTTATTTGATACGTTGTCTGTATCATGTAAATATTATACCATAAATTTCGTTTTCATCAATCATTTTTATGCAATTTATATAAATAATCAAGGGTTTATTTACTGTTTTTCGCGAAATCGCTTGATTTCGCTATGATTAGGGATTTCATCAGAATAAAAAACATCAAGTCGAGTGATTTTTTATACACTATCGCAACATTTCTCAACTACAACAGCACATCTAAGCTATCACAACGTTTCTAAGCTACCACAGCGCATCTAACCTATCCCAGCGCCTCAAGCTGAGAGGAAAGCTCCTCCCACGCCTCCATATCTATAAGGATTTCTTCCTCGAGAGCGTCTATTTCGTTCTGGATTTCCGTGAGCTTTGAGTAGCTTGACTGATACTCCGGCTTCATGAGCTCGGCCTTGAGCTCATCGAGCTTTTCTTCCTTGACTGCCAGGTCCTCCTCGGCCTTTTTGACCTTTTTTTGTATCTTTGAGCGTTCCTTGCCCGGGTTGTAGTATGCCTTGCCGGTTGATGAGACAGCCATGCCGCCTGCCTGGGCTGCGCTATTTGCATTGGTGCTTTCGCCCACATTACCTGCTGCAGCGGTTTGTGACGTGCTCCGGTTTGCATCACTGCCGGTCTGACTGCTGCCGTTCTGGCTTATCGCACCGCCAAATATCGCATTGCCTCTGTATACATTTTTGCTTTCCTCAGCCTCACGATCGAGCTTTTCCTGATACTGCTCATAGCCAAACTGATAGAGATTGGTCGTGCCATCCTCGAACACAAGCAGCTGTGTGGCTACCTTTTTCACAAAATATCTGTCGTGTGATACAAAAATCAGTGTGCCCTTGTAGTCCTTAAGCATGCTCTCGAGCGTTTCCTTGCCTACGATATCCATATGGTTAGTTGGCTCATCGAGCACGAGCACGTTCGGTCTGGTCTTTAAAATCTTGCAAAGCGCCAGTCTGACCTTTTCTCCTCCGGATAGCATATTTACGTTCTTGAACACGTCCTCCCCTGAAAAAAGGAAGGCTCCGAGTGCATTTCTGGCCTCGGTTTCCGTGAGATTCGGATACTCATCCCAAAAATCATCGAGCACAGTCTTGTTGCTTGTATACATGGCCATCTGCTGGTCGAAATATCCTATCTGCACGTTGGTTCCAAAGCGGTACTCGCCTGAAAGTGCAGGGATCTTACCCACGATAGTCTTTAAAAATGTCGATTTTCCAAGTCCGTTTCCGCCGAGTATGCCAAGCTTTTCGCCTCTTTTCAAATCGAGCGACACTACGGAGAGCGGATGGTCATAGCCGATTGCAAGCTCTGATGTATAAAGCACATCGTTTCCGGTCTCCTTTTCGGGCTGGAAATTGGCATGGAATGTCTTGTTGTCGTACTTGTCCGGTGCCTCGATAATCACCATGCGGTCGATAGCCTTCTGCTTTGACTGCGCCATGGCTGTCTTGGTCGGCTTGCCCTTGAAGCGCGTAACCATACGCTGCAAACGCTCTATCTCCTTCTGCTGGGCGATGTGATCCTTCATCTGCTTGTCGTAGTTTTCCTTTTTGCGGGCGATAAAATTGGTATAATTGCCCGGATAGCGCCTTGCTGTGCCGTACTCTATCTCGTATACCACATCTACCACATTGTCGAGAAACATACGGTCATGGGATACGACAACCACTGCCTTCGGGTACGACTTCAGATAGCCCTCAAGCCACTCAATCGTCGTGACATCGAGGTGGTTGGTCGGCTCGTCCAAAAGCAGTATGTCAGGCTTTGACAAAAGCAGCTTTATGAATGCTATCTTGGTCTGCTGCCCACCGGAAAAGTCACGGATTGGCTTTTTGCGCTCATCGTCAGAGAAGCCGAACTTGCGGATCATGACCTCATATTCCTTCTCATAATAGTAGCCGCCATCATCCTTGAAGGCTTCCTCCATCGCTGTATATCTGGCTACCTTTTCATCGGAATAATCATGCTCGAGCTCTGCAGCCGCGCGCGCAAGCTCTGCCTTTCGCTCGTCCATTTTCACGAAGCATTTGCGCACCTCCTGCTCGAGTGTCACATCAGGATCATCAAACGCAATCTGCTTCAGATACCCTATCTCCGGGTTTCCTGCCTTTGCAATAAAGGCGCTCTCATCGCTGTCGAGCTTTTCCATCTCAACCTCTCCTGAAATGAGCTTTAAAAGTGTTGTCTTGCCACAGCCGTTTCTGCCGACTATCGCTATCTTTTCTGTGTTTCTGATTTCAAAATCTATACTATGCAAAATGACGTCGTCGCCAAATGCGACAGCGCCATTACTTATCTGGTAGAGCATATACTATCCTTTCATGCTTATGCCTGCTGCTTAATTGTTAGCCATAATGTAGTTGACAAACTGTGTTGCAGTACGTCCTGAAATACCACCGTGACTGAGTTCCCACTTGTTTGCCTCCCTGCACAGCTCCTCGTCTGAAAGTGTGCAGCCGCTCTTTCTCGCAAGCTCTGTTACGATGTTGAAGAACTCCTTCTGCGATGGCTTTGAGTAGTTGATCGTCACACCAAAACGGTTTACAAGTGACAGCTTCTCCTCAACTGTATCTGAGTGGTGCTTGTCATTGCTGTTGTCCTGGTCATTGCGGTCATTCCATGTCTCCTTGATCGTGACGGCGGTTAGAGGTTGCATAAATCAGTATGTTGTCGCTTTGTCTCCACGCCGCCCTCGATAACTGCCTTTAGGAACTTGTACTCAATCTCATGCTCCTCGAATGAGAGGTCATCCATGTAGATGATAAATCTGTAGTTTCTGTTTTTGATTGCTGCGATAATTTTTGACAGATATTTAAACTGATGTTTGTAGATCTCGATCATACGCAGTCCGTCATCATAATACTGATTGACAATGGCCTTGATGCTTGTTGATTTTCCGGTTCCGCTATCTCCGAAAAGCAGCACATTGTTGGCCTTTTGCCCTGTACAAACGCTTCTGTATTGTCTGTGAGCTTTTTCTTCTGGATTTCATAACCGATCAGATCATCGAGCATGACCGCATCCATATTGTTGATTGGCATGAAAGAAAAGCCACCATCCAGATGCTCCTCAATCCTGAATGCCTTGTTGAGACCAAACATGCCGACTCCGTATGCCTTGTAAAAGCCTGTTACCACATCAAAGAACTCCTGCTCATCCTTAGCTGCCTCAAGCTTCTTGCTCAGCGCCCTTACCTTCTCGCTGACATTGTGATTGTACATAAGGTCCTTTTTCACAATGGCCTTATAATTGCTGATCTGTGTGAAGCAGTCGATTCCGAGTGCTGACTCGATTGGCTTGAAATCATAATCGAAAAGCTTCTTAAAAATTCTGAAATCGTTTGCCACAAGCCCATTTACGCTGCCATCGCTGGCTCCGACCTTCTCACAGGTGATGGAAAACGGATTCTCGCTCATCATAAGGAAGAAAGTGAGATAGTTGTGCCACAGATTGTCATCAAAACCATAGTCTGTCGCTACCTTTAGGATTCTCTTGACCTGTGTATTGATGTCGCGCACAAGCTCTGTCTTGTTGTACTCGCCCACCTCAAACTGCTCAAAGAGCTGGCCCAATTTATAAAGTATCTCATCCTGAGATAAATCTCCGTACATAAGTAATTTTGATATTTCCTGATACATGGCTGTTCCTCCTGGCTTTGCCTTGTTTTCACTGCTAACATATGATTATAAACACTGCGCCTCGATTTTGCAAGAGCTTGTGTGCCCGGTATGGCGCAGGAGACGTAAAAAGGCGGAGCTAAAACTCCACCTTTATTGTTGTGCCACGCCCCACCTCGCTGTCGAGCGTAAGCCCTGCATCATGCAGCTCCACTATATGCTTTACTATCGCAAGCCCAAGGCCTGTGCCGCCGGTCTCCTTCGAGCGGCTCTTGTCCACTCTGTAGAAGCGCTCAAAGACGCGCTCCTGCTGATCCTTTGGGATGCCTATGCCGTTGTCCTCGACCGTGAGAACGGTCTTGCCACCTAGCTTGTGTACCGTCACATTTACGGTGCCGCCCTCATTGTTGTAGCGGATAGCATTCTGGCAGAGATTCTCAACGAGCTCCGTGAGAAGCTGCCTGTTGCCTCGTACCATACAGTCGGTGCCGTCAAAATTGAGTGCTACTTTTCTCTGCTCGGCATTCACCTGTAGATTTTCCATGCAGTCCTTGACCAGACCGTACAGATCAAGCTGTTCAAAGCCCTGCTGCGCCTCGCTGGAATCAAGCTCCGAGAGCTTTATGATATCATTGATTAAGGAAAGCAGGCGCTGTGCATTTCTTCTGATTTCAGTGGCAAAATGAATCTGCTGCTCCTTTTCGACCATGCCGTTTTCTATGAGCTCTGCGTAGCCGGAGATGGCTGTGAGCGGAGTCTTTAGCTCGTGTGACACATTGGCTGTGAAGTCCTGTCTGCTCTTTGCCGCGGCAAGCACGCCCTCATGCTGTATCCTTATCGCATTCATGAACGGCACGAGTTCCTTGTACTCTGTCTTTTTCTGGATGACAGAGGCTTGCTCAAGGTTGCCTGCGAGTGTCTCGATTGGCTTCATGAGCTTTCTGGTCAGGCTCTTTGCGAGAACCACACATATTCCTACTATTATAACCGTCACTATAAGCATGGCAGGTATACTGCTTGCAAACATGTTCCAGATACTTCTTGCTGCAATAGAGACACGCAGTACCGTTCCATCATTGAGCTTTATGGCATGATAGAAGGTATTGCTGTTCATGGTGGCTGATGTTCTCACGCAGTCTCCCGTACCTTTATCAAATGCTGATTCAACTTCCGGTCTATCGCCATGATTTTCAAGTTTTTTCACATCATTTTGATTGTCATACAGCACTGTGCCGTCCTTGTCAACCCAGGTGACACGAATACCCTCCACGTCAATCTGCGGGATTTCATTTATATCCTGTTTTAGTATTCCGGTGCTTTCTATTGTCTCTGCCATGACCTGCAGATCTTCCTTTACCTGCTTCTGAAAGAGGTAATAGTTGATTACTGTCATGGAAACCATAGTGGCAATTGCTACAAAAAGTGCTGTTGCTACCAGATAATAGTTAATCTTCTTTTCATGCTGTACGCTCCGCTTATGTATATTAGAAATCATTATAACAGCTATTATTCTATAACATAGCCCACATTTCTGACTGTCTTTATCCTGCTGCCATAGTCACCCAGCTTGTGGCGGAGTGTCTTTATGTGCATGTCCACTGTACGTGTCTCGCCCTCAAAGTCAGTATCCCAGACGCTTCATGATGACCTCCTGGTCATGACTATGCCCTGACTGCCCATCATAAGCCTTAAAAGCTCGTAACTCCTTGTATGTAAGGTCAACCGGCTCATTGTTCACTGTAACCACATGGCGCTCATGGTCGATCACCAGATCATCCAGCTTTAAAAGCTTCGGCTCCTCCTTCACAGTTCTCCGAGCAGTGCCTTTACTCTTGTGATAAGCTCCATGATTGAGAAAGGCTTTTTGATGTAATCATCTGCGCCCCCGTCAAGCCCTTTTATCATATCCATCTCTGTGGTCTTGGCTGTGACCATTATAATAGGAATATCCTGTGTAGCCGGACGTTTTCTGAGCTTTCTCACGATATCGTAGCCGCTCTCATCCGAAGCATCACATCAAGCAGTATGAGGTCCGGTACGAGCTCATCCAGCTTCTTGTAAAATTCCTTTGCGTTTTCAAATGCACTGACGATGTAATTACTGTTTTTTAAAGCAATAGTCTCTATCTCACGTATGCTCTCATCATCCTCTACAATATAAATAAGTGCCATAGCTTTCTCCATTTCAAAAAATCTTATGTAAAATTTTTACCTGCTTTTTACTTTCGATTATACATTACTAATGTAAAACAGACGATGGTTTTATGTAAAATTTATGTAAAATCCATCGTCTGTATCAATTTTGTCTGTATATAACTATGATTTAATTTTTCAGCATAAAGATTAAATCATGATTTGCGAACCTTGTCATCAAGTGCAAATTCAACCCACTCAGCAATATTTGTCGCATGGTCTCCAATACGCTCGAAGTATTTTGCAACCATGAGAAGATCCTCTGCCTGCTCACCATCCTCCGGATGTTCCCTGATGAAATCAATAAGCTCAGCCTTTACCTTATCAAAAAGATCATCAACCACATCATCCTGCTTCATCACTATGCGAGCCTTGTCATTGTTCTTCTCAACATACGCCTCGATTGCCCTGATAAGCATAAGCATTGTCTCTGAAGCCATGCTCTTGACATGCTCTATATTGACCCTGTATGGCTTGTCACTGCTCATCAAAATGGTCATCTCGCTGATATCGGCTGCGTGGTCTCCTATACGCTCCATATCAGTAACCATCTTCATCGCTGCAGAAATTGTTCTAAGGTCTCTTGCTACAGGCTGCTGCTGCATGAGCAGATCAAAGCACAGGCTCTCTATCTTTTTCTGCTCTCTGTCTATCTCTGAATCGCCCTCCATGATGGCTTTGGCGCTATCGGCATCCTGATGTATAAATGCCTCGATTGCTTTCTGGATTGACTCCTCAATCATGCTTCCCATGTGCATCATTTCTTCATTCAGCTTCTTAAGCTGCTCGTCGAATTTCGATCTCATTAACCAAACCTCCCTGTGATGTAATCCTCTGTTCTCTTGTCCTGTGGATATGAGAAAATTGTCTTTGTGTCACCAAACTCAACCATATCTCCCACAAGGAAGAAGGCTGTATCGTCTGACACACGCACTGCCTGCTGCATGTTATGTGTCACTACTACAACTGTGTACTTTTTCTTTAAATCCTCCATGAGCTCCTCTATCTTTGAAGTAGAGATAGGGTCGAGCGCTGATGTTGGCTCATCCATCAAAAGCACCGCTGTACGGCAAGCGCTCTGGCAATACAGAGTCTCTGCTGCTGTCCACCCGAAAGCCCCATAGCAGATTTCTTTAATCTATCTTTAACTTCATTGAATATCGCAGCACCCTGAAGGCTTTCCTCAACTATCTGGTCGAGTATCTTTTATCCTTGATGCCATGCACTCGGGCCATATGCGATATTGTCATATATGCTCATAGGGAACGGATTTGGCTGCTGGAAAACCATACCGACCTTTTTGCGAAGTACGGTTGTATCGACTGATGGTGCATATATATTCTCACCATCTATCTCTATGCTTCCCTCGATTCTGACGTTGTCAACCAGATCATTCATTCTGTTGATACACTTTAAAAATGTAGACTTACCACATCCTGACGGTCCGATCAGCGCTGTCACGCTGTTTTCTTTTATGTCCATATTGACACCATGCAGTGCATGATTCTGGCCATAATACAGATTCAGGTCGCGAACCTGAATTTTGATTTTTTTCTCCATTTGTATCTCCTGCAACATGTAATAAATTTCTTGTCTTCGAGAATACATTATATGGATGCTTTGTAAAATGCTCTATCAGATGTATGTAAAATCTATGTCAAATTTTTACACACATAAATTATTCGCACTGTTTGTATTTATTATTTGTATATACTATTTATATGCTTTATAGTCGGCTTTATTAAAGTACTGTCTGGTTAAAGTATTGTATCTTTAATAATTAAAAGCTCATCCATTATCCTGTCTGCATCAATATTTGAGTAATTGATAATAAACTGATGCCTGTCCTCCTTTGGCTTGATCAGGTTGAAATGGGTAATCGCCTGAAGCTTTATGCCTTTTTTCAAAAGCCTTTCTTCAACTGTTTTGTCCGGAAGGTTCGTGTCAAACTGTATGATAAAATGCAGTCCGGAGTCATTTTCTATTACCCTGCATTCCTTTTCAGTGAAGCAGCCTTTTATGGACGAAAGCACGCTCTGGCGCTTTCTGCCGTAGTGCAGTCTCATTCTGTTTATGTGCTTTTCAAAATAGCCCTCGCTGATAAATCGTGCCAGCGTATACTGCTCGAAGGTCGATACCGTACATGAGTAAAATGAAAGCCTCCTGTAAAACTCATTTGCCAGATGCTCCGGCAGCACCATGTAGCTGATTCGGATGGTGGATGTGAGAGACTTTGAAAATGTATTTATATAGATGACCTTTTCACACGCATCTATCGAGAGGATGGGCGGTATCGGGTGTCCGTTCATGCGAAACTCACTGTCATAATCATCCTCTATGATGTATCTGTCGCTGCTCTCGTTGGCCCATGCCAAAAGCTCATAGCGGCGGTTCACAGGCATCGTGATTCCTGTCGGGAAATGGTGTGTCGGGCTGATATGTGCTATCTGCGCGTTCGCTTTCTTTATAAGCTCCACGCTGATGCCCTGCTCATCCATCTGCACCGGCAGACATTTTGCATTGTTGCACTCATATATCTGGCTGATTTTCTTATAGCCCGGATCCTCCACGCAGTATACCTTTTCCGTACCCAAAAGCTTCACAAGCAGTCCGTACAGATACTCTGTTCCCGCTCCGACTATTATCTGGTCCGGGTCCACATTCATACCGCGAAACGATGACAGATGGCTTGCTATCGCTTCCCGAAGCTCTCTCACTCCGCCACACGGCGACACCGACAAAAGTTCCTGCTCCCTAAGGGAAATCGTCTCTCGCATGAGCTTTGCCCATATGGAAAATGGAAAGTTACCCGAGTCTGTCCTGTTTGATGAGAAGTCAAATATACTTTCATCCTGCTCAGGCGGCAGCTTTATGCTAAGCTCCTTCTGCACCGGTGCCTTGATTACCCTGATATCTGACACATCGGCTATGAAATAGCCCCTCTTTGGTCTTGCAAACATATAGCCCTCGCCTATCAACTGGTCATATGCATTTTCAACCGTAATGGTACTAACCCCAGATTCTTTGCGAGGGTACGTTTTGATGGCATTTTCTCCCCGGAGCTTAATTTTCCCTGTGATATATCGTTTTTGATGCACTCATACAGGCATTTGTAGAGTGGTCCGTCTGTTTTTGTGAGGTCGTAGGTCAGCATTTGATTCACCGCTTTCTGGCATTTTTATTTTCCTTATTTTGAATATTTTAATATTACCAGATGTGGCGTAATATTGCAACCATGATATATGGCTGGCATGAGCAAATACAAAAATAAAAGGAGATTTAACAAATGAAAAACAATAAGAATACTCAATACGAACTCAATAAAGGGCTTGCACAGATGCTCAAGGGCGGTGTCATCATGGATGTCACTACTCCGGAGCAGGCTAAGATTGCAGAGGCCGCTGGTGCATGTGCTGTTATGGCACTTGAGAGAATCCCTGCCGATATCAGGGCTGCAGGTGGTGTTTCAAGAATGAGCGATCCTAAAATGATTAAGGGCATTCGTGAGGCTGTCAGCATCCCGTCATGGCAAAGTGCCGTATCGGTCACTTCGTGGAGGCGCAGGTGCTCGAGGCTATCGAGATTGACTACATTGATGAGTCTGAGGTGCTTTCACCTGCTGATGATAAAACCATATCAACAAGAGAGATTTCAAGGTGCCTTTCGTATGTGGTGCAAGAGATCTCGGTGAAGCGCTCAGACGTATCAATGAAGGGGCTTCTATGATACGTACAAAAGGTGAACCAGGTACCGGGGATGTTGTTCAGGCTGTACGACACATGAGAAAGATGAATTCTGAGATTGCAAAGCTAACTTCCATGCGTGAAGATGAGCTTTCGAGGCAGCTAAAAATCTTCGTGCCTTTCGAGCTGGTCAAATTCGTTCACGATAACGGCAAGCTCCCGGTTGTAAACTTTGCTGCCGGTGGTGTGGCTACTCCGGCTGACGCGGCTCTTATGATGCAGCTCGGTGCTGAGGGTGTGTTCGTCGGTTCAGGTATCTTCAAATCAGGCGATCCTGCCAAGAGAGCTGCCGCTATCGTAAAAGCTGTGACAAACTTTACTGATGCAAAGCTCATCGCAGAGCTTTCTGAGGATCTCGGTGAGGCTATGGTCGGAATCAACGAGAGCGAGATTAAAATCATCATGGAAGAAAGAGGCAAATAAAATGAAATCAGGACTTAAGATTGGTGTTTTAGCCGTTCAGGGAGCGTTTATTGAGCACAAGCGCATGCTTGAATCTTTAGGCTGTGAGTGTGTTGAGCTGCGCAAAAAATCAGATATCTGTGATATAGACGGACTCGTGCTACCGGGCGGTGAGAGCACTGTGCAGGGCAAGCTGCTCCGTGAGCTTGATATGTTTGATGAGCTTAAGGAAGAATCGCAAACGGACTTCCGGTGCTTGCAACCTGCGCCGGTCTTATCCTTTTAGCTTCACATATCAGCAACGATGACAACGTATATTTCGGCACTTTGCCTGTCACTGTTAAAAGAAATGCCTACGGCAGACAGCTTGGAAGCTTTGAGGCTACAGCAAGGTTTGACAACAGCTTCGACTTTACCATGACATTTATCAGGGCGCCTTACGTGGAAGCTATTGACGACTCCGCCAAAAATGATGTACATGTGCTCGCCGAGTATGACGGCAAAATTGTCGGCGTGCAGTATAAGAACCAGATTGGGCTGGCTTTCCATCCGGAGCTTGATGATGATACACGGATTCATGAGAGGTTTTGGAGATGATATGATTATTCAGAATGTTATTATAATTTGTAATAGCATTCCTTCTTGTTTTCTATTTATATTTTTATTGCCATATCATTTTTCATCATTTATAATTATATATCATGTGTTTCAACACTATTATCCGGAGGGGTTATGAAAATTTTAATTAGTAGGGAACAATTGGAGCTTTTACTTGAAAAAAAGCGCGATTTTATAGGCAAAAAGATAACAATAGATACAATTATAGCAGGTATATCTTTCTTAATATCAGTATGGACAGCAAACTATGAAACCATATGGATCATCCCGGGAATTGTATTTAAAACTATATTTTGTGTTATCGGAATTGTTTACATGATAAAAATAATATATGATATTATTGATTTCAAAAACAATAATTACACTCACACAGACTTATTGAGAGATATAGAAGGATTGGACATGATACAGCATAATCATTCATTAATTATAATCAAAAACAGTGCCCCCGGCATAAAAACAAAATATCTTACATATTATGATGAAAGATGGGACTGTAAGCTGTTTCCCAATTTAAAAACCGCAGATAAAGACAATGAAGCCTTTATCATCAGTAATTTATCAAATGACTTAGGTATACCCAAAAAAGAAATCAAATGCAAATATATATCATCCAGAGTACAGGAAAAATATTCCGTAAGCCATAACGAAAACAGAGTGTATAACCATAGGCTGTACGAAGTAGAATTTAAAAATATTCCAAAAATAATGAATAAAAACGACTTTTCTATTAACTCCCGACACTATTATTGGATGACAATTAGTGAAATGGAAAAAGACGATAATATAATGAAAAAGAATATGGAAGTAGTTGATTTTGTAAAAGAATGCGAAAAATAATTTTTTAAGCCGGGGCATCTGCCCCGGCTTTTGTTGTTTCTTATGTCGTATAAGTTCAATATATAATATAGTTTTAAAAAGCTCAAAACTCCAGAGTCACCTTAAACAGATCACCATCCACAGTCAGCTCCAAAGTACCATTCATAAGCTTCATGAGACTTTCTGCAATAGACAGTCCAAGTCCGCTGCCCTCGGTATTTCGCGAGCTGTCTCCTCTGACAAAACGCTCCTTGAGCTCATCGCTTGAGATATTAAGCGGTGTAGCTGATACATTCTTGAAGGTTATGATGGCTCCGCTGTCCTTTGGAATGATGTCAATGTACACTCTCGTACCCGGCTGGGCGTATTTGTTGATGTTGTTCATCAGATTATCAAACACTCTCCACAGATGTCGTCCATCTGCCTGAATCATGACAGGCGTAACGTCATTTTTAATAATTAAATCAAGATTATTTTTCTTGAATTTTTCTTCATATTCCCCGGCTACCTGTGATAACATAACAGCTGCATCCAGTTCCTCCAGCTCTACGTTTATGCTGCCCGTAGATGCCTTTGACGCTTCGAGTAAATCCTGAATTAATTTTTTTAGACGTGATGACTGTCTGTCGAGAACGTCAAGATATTCGCGTACCTTCTCGTTATCTATGTCCTCCTTCTGCAACAGGTCCACATAATTGATAATCGAGGTGAGCGGTGTCTTGATATCATGCGACACATTTGTGATGAGCTCCGTCCTGAAGCGCTCGCTCTTCATTTTTTCAGAGACCGCCGCCTCTATTCCATTGCTCACATTATTCAAATCCTCTCCATGCTTTCTGAAAAACAGCATGAGTTTTGACGTATCAACCGGCTGTGAAAAATCACCGTTTGCTATAGCCTTTGCAGCGCATCTTATCCTGTCATACTGCATGATGAATGTGATAAGCAGCGCAAGCTCTATAAGCTTTACAATTAAGCCAAAGCCTATAAGCTCAAGCAGACATAAAAGGCCGAATGCCAGCATACTGATCAAAAACAGCGGTACATTTCTTTCTATCCATGAAAAGCCGTATCTGATTGGAGCAAATACCATCCTGCATAGCTTTTTGACAGGCTTTAAGAAAAATCTCACAACATAGTAGCACAATGTATGCTTCCAGAACTCATGTGCCCTGATTCTTACGTATGTTGTCAGGATTGCTTCAAGCGAAACCATGGTTGCCGCCAGACAAATGAGTGCCACCACCGGAAGCTGCTTTATAAGCAAAAAGCCTGCCGGAAATACCATAAAGTCTGCAAACATTGTCACTCCAAGCATCACCTCATACGGCAGCCTGTCATATAATCGTAATTTAATTTCTTCCGAATCCTCACGTTTTCCGGCAACTGTCAGCAGATACCCCGCTGTAATCACAAAACCAAGTATAAATATGACAAACAATACACTTAAATGAGCCTCTGTAAATTCCATGACGTCAAGTAAGCTGTCTGCCTGATTGAAGTAATCGCCCTTTTCCTGAAGCTGCTGCGGAAGCTTTGCATACACATAATAGTACTCAGGCTTATCTTCCGTTTGGGTGTATGGATAGTACACAATTCCGGTATCCGATATATTAAAGGTATCCGGTAAAAGCTCATAGCTCATTCACCTGCTCCACCACTTTTATGATTTCGTAGCTGTCATAATAAATATCCTCATCATAATCGTAGTAAGAGCCGTCACTATCAAAGCGCGAATCGCCGTCATCACTCAGATTCATGCCACACTTTATATGATTTCCTTTTTCATCATAGCACTTTACATTTTTCCACTCGGCAAAGCCTGTAATATCGAGTGACTGGCCTGTAAACATCTCCTCGTAGGCAAAGTAATTATTTCCATTCTCATCGGTTTTCTCAACTGCCTTATATAAGCCAAGCGAGCTGTTATCGTTAGAGCCTGTCATCACCCTCACCTTTGGAATGACATAAGCGGTACCATCATTCAGGCACAGATAAAAGAGCCCATTTGTCTTGGAATACATGATTGAGCTGATTCTCTCACTGTTCATACTGTTTGATGCATCGTCTGACTCTTCATAGCTGCCGCTCATTGCATCCCACAGATATGATAGCCTGTTCCACTTTAAGTTCTTTGCCTTGTAGCTAAAAATATAATCCGGATTTGATATTTCATCCACACTTGAATACACCTTTGCTGCATCAGATTTTACATCTACCTTGTCCTCTGATGTTTCATTACTCTTTACCACTGCGGCCTGCAGATTTGTATCGTCCATCATCTGCGAAAATGCATTGTCATCACCGGATTCATAATTGTACACCATCTGTCTGCTATAGGCTCCTGCAATATTCGCATGAATTTCATCCCTTAGCTGTGCTGTGCTTTCATAATTGTTTGTATACACTGCAACTAACGTTGTTACAACAAGCCCTGCCGCCATGACCGAGCATACTATAAATGCCGCCAGCTTAAGCCACAGATTTCTTGATATTTTTTTCATATCATTCACCTTCCATTTTATAATGCTTCACTTGACAAAGCTGTATCAAGCATGCACCTATTCAGCGTCAATTTTGTATCCGCGTCCCCAGATGACCTTTAAGTACCTTGGCTCAGCCGGATTTATCTCAACCTTTTCTCTGAGATGACGGATATGTACCGCCACCGTGTTTTCTGTCCCATACGGCTCATCCTTCCAGACCTTTGCATATATCTGATTCGGCGAATACACCTCGCCCGGATGCTCCATGAGAAGCTTCAAAATATCGTACTCTGTACGTGTGAGATTTGCTGCCTCGCCATCAACTGTCACCGTCTTTGATTTGTCATCGAGCTCAATGCCGCCTATTACCAGCTTTCCTGCGCTTGTATTGCCTGCGCCAAGAAGCATGTATCTCGATCTGTGACTTCACCCTTGCCTGCAGCTCTACCGGGTTAAACGGTTTCGTCACATAGTCGTCTGCTCCGACCGTGAGCCCGAGTACCTTGTCAGTATCCTCACTTTTGGCAGTGAGCAGTATGACCGGCACATTAGAGATTTTTCTGATTTCCACCATCGCCTCTATGCCGTCCATGACAGGCATCATGATATCCATCAGGACAAGATGCACATCATTGTGTTTTACTATATCGAGCGCCTCCAGCCCGTTTCGCGCCGGGATTACCTCGTAGCCATCGCTGGTCAAATAAATGCTGATTGCCGATACAATGTCTTTTTCATCATCACATACTAATACTTTATACATAATTGCCTCCGGAAGTTTTATGTTGATCTTATTGTATCAATTGTAACATTAAAATCCAATTATGTAACACATTAAGATTTGTTTAAGAAATAATCTTAATGAAACTCAAAAGAAGCTCCGATTTACTGATATCAAATCGAAGCTTCTTTTCTTAGTTAGATTATTATATTTGTTATTTACTATATTCGTTAATTTATTATTATGATTAAAGGGGTAAAATACCTTTTGACCCTAATATCATCATAATAACCGGTTGATTTGTTTACTTCGCCTGTAATTTCTTTGCCAGCACCTTTGTCAGGATGTTGATTAAGAATACGATTATGAGAAGCACAACCGCAATTCCAAATGCCTGGTCGAATTTTCCTTCACTTGTCGCTGCAAGGTAGAGCTTGATGGTAAGTGTTCCACCTGACTGCATTATCTTTGAGAAATAACCGCTGGCAACCTTTGGAAGCATTCCTGCACTTCCTGCCGTAAAGAGGAGTGCTGCTGACTCACCTACTATTCGGCCGATTGCAAGGATAACACCTGTGATGATTCCCGGCATGGCTGACGGCAGCAGGATGGTGCGGATGGTGTGCCATTTTCCGGCTCCAAGTCCGACTGCTCCGTGTCTGTAGCTGTCCGGTACAGTTTTAAGCGCCTCCTGTGTATTTCTTGTGATGAGAGGCAGCACCATGAGTGTCAGTGTCAGTGAGCCTGTCAGGATACTGTAGCCAAAGCCTATTGTCTGTCCGAAAAACATCATTCCGAAGAGGCCAAAGATGATTGACGGTATTCCTGCAAGTGTCTCTGTGGCAAACTCTATTGTGGATACGAGCTTACCCGGCTTTGCATACTCATTCAAGTACACAGCTGCTCCCACTCCGACAGGAGTTGCTATGAGCATGGTGATAATTATGATGTAAAGTGTATTGAGCAGGTTTCCCGCTATTCCGACAGTACCTCTTAAGACGGATGTCTCGCTGGTCAGAAACTGCCAGTTTACCTGGCCGATTCCCCTGACAAATACATATATGATGATTCCCGCAAGCAGCACTACCGATAATGCCGCACACAGATATATGAAAAGTATACTACATCATCGCCTATTCTACGGCGTTTTCCATTTATACTAGTCATTTTCCACAGCTCCTTTCTTTTGAGTTTCATAAGGGTGAGATTGATTATCATGATAAACACAAAAAGCACAAGACCTACTGAGAAAAGCACCTGTCTGTGAAGTCCGCTGGCGTATCCCATCTCGCTGACGAGCTGTGTGGTAAGGAAACGCACTGAGTTGAACGGAAGTGGAAAGCTTACCGTTCCACCGGCTACCATGTTGATAGCCATCGCTTCTCCGAGCGCACGACCTATTCCGAGCACAATTCCTGTCATGATTCCTGACTTTGCTGCAGGAACCGTCACTTTAAATATTGTCTGTATCTTTGTTGCTCCAAGAGCAAGGGATGCCGCTCTCATCTGCTGCGGTACTGCCTGTATTGATGATACGCTCATGTTGATTACCGTAGGAAGAATCATGATTGCAAGCACTATGATTGCTGCAAGCAGATTTGATCCGCCGGTAAACTGATGTGTTGCTGAGTTTGCAAAAATATGTTTCTCCAGCTTGTATAATACCGGATTAAGTATCATAAGTCCTAAAAGTCCATAGATTACTGATGGAATGGCTGCAAGCAGCTCTACTGCCGGCTGTACTACCGCTGAGAGCTTTTTGTTTGACACCTCAGTGAGAAATACTGCCGTAAGAAGAGCAATCTGTACTCCTATGAGTATAGATACTGCTGTTCCTATGATGGATGTGAGGATTATGTACAATATTCCGTAGCTTGGGTCTGCCGCTGTCGGCGCCCATTTTGTTCCGAATAAGAGATTTAACACTCCAACCTTGAAAAATGCCGGTGCGCCTTTAAGGAACATATAAATTGTTATTGATAATACTGCGAATATTGCCACAACCGCACATACCGTGAATATTATTTTGGCAACATTCTCTACTATGGATTTATGTTTCATTTGATACTCCTTGTTTCAAAAAGTTCCCCAGGAAACCTGCCATTTCCTGAGGAAACCATGTATCTTATCGATATGTATTAATACTGATGTCTAATATCGATGTCTGTATTTTGTATTATTTTTTATACTTATACTTACTAGCGATGTCTGTATTTTGTATTATTTTTATACTTATACATACTAGCGAGGTCTGTATTTCGTATCATTAATATGCCCGATAATTTCTACTGAGGGAGGATAAGACCTACCTTCTTGATAACTGCCTGTCCCTCATCTGAGTTTACATAGTCAAACCAAGCTTTAACAATATTGTTCTGCTCGTCAATCTTGCCCTTTGTAGCCATTACGAATGGACGAGAAAGGAGATATTTGCCTGCTACAATGTTTTCCTCTGTTGCCTCTACTCCGTCAATTTTCATTGCTGTTACTGTATCATCAAGCACGTCAAGTGAAACATATCCGATTGCTCCCGGTGTTGAGCCTACCTTTGCAAGAACTGCTCCTGTTGAGTCAAGCTCCTGTGCATATTTGCACTGATCCTTTACATCAAGAAGCTCCTCAAAGGCTCCTCTTGTACCTGAAGCTGCCTCACGGCCGATTGCTACGATTGCCTCATCTTTTCCACCAAGGTCTTTCCAGTTTGAAATCTCACCTGTGTAGATTTTCTTTAAGTCATCTGATGTAAGCTCTGTTACTGAGTTGTCCTTGTCTGTGATTACTGCGATTCCGTCAATTGCTACGATGTTTTCCTCAACGCCGTTTGCTTTCTCATCATCTGTAAGTGCTCTTGATGAATCTCCGATATCTACGCTTCCTGCTGTCACTGACTCGATTCCTGAACCAGAGCCTGTATACTCTACTGTTACTGTTACTCCAGGGTTTTTCTCCATGAATGACTCCTTGAGCGCCTCACAAAGCTTCTCCATTGAAGTACTTCCCGCAAGTGAAAGTGAACCGCTTAAGTTCTCATTTGATGTACCTTCATCTGCGCTTGTATCTGCATTGTTGTCTGCTCCGTCTGAGCCTGAGCCACATCCTGTAAATGCTGCTGTCATCATTGTTGCAGCAGTTGCTAAAACTAAAAGTTTTTTCATACGATTTTTCATTTTAATTTCCTCTTTCATTTCTTTCTTGAATTTGTTTCTTTGTTTGTTACAACTGATATAGTAATAGGGAAATGTAAAATGCAAAATCATTAGTGTGTAAAATGCATGTAAAAAAATATTTTTAATTTACTGTACGATTGTAAATTCATATCCTCCGGTGGCTGTACATCTGTCCTGCCGGATGGTGGCTCTTTGAGCGTGGGAGTCTCTTTATTTGTACTTTCATCTGCTGTATTGCCGAATGTATCTGTGTTTGCGTTTTCTGTATCTAAAAGATCCGGGAATGTTCCTCCGTTTCCGTCAATCAGCTTAAGGCGCGCATCCAATGCCTCGTTTATACTTATATAGTTTGCGATGTTTATCGTGCCTACAATTGCAATAAGAACAATTGAAACTCATAACATTGCTATGGCTATAAATTTTCTTCGTAATTTTTTGAGCATTTTATCACCTGCACATTTTTTCTATTTCATGTTCTACATCCATTGGGTCCAATGGACTTTCCGCTGTTTCATATGTCAATATAAGATTTTTCCCCTGATAATATCCATTTTCGTTATATTTCAATATCTTTCGATAAGCTTTATTTCGATAATCAGGATTGTCTATCAAGCCAAGATGCTCCCACAGAATTATATCGCCATTTTTCTTCTCAACCGTAAAATCGGGATAATAAATAACATCTGAGATTTTAATCGCCTTCTCGTACTCAAACTTTATATTATTATCATACAAGGCTGTCGCAATAATTACTTCTGATTTTGACCGCACTATAATTCCCATTTTAGTATAAAACTTGAGTGCTTCAGGGTTTGGAACCTGTGACTTTTCATTTGCCTCTTCATTTGCCTCTTCATTTTCCTTCTTATCAACGGCTAAAAGTATACTGCTATAAGGTTTTTGCTTCAACATTTTCTGGGCATAATCCGTTTTATATTTTTTCCGGGCCTTCCTGTTTGTCTCAAATAGTCTGAGCTCATTTATTGTGTCCTTCAGATAAAGCTCCAGATATTTTTTATTGACAAGATTTCTGATTTCCTTATCATTTTTCTTTGATAAATACTCTCTTCTGCCATTTTTCCAAACATACCATTTAACATTTCCATCCTTTTGTGTTGGATAGATTGTTCCTTCCTCAGTGATGGTCTCCAGCCTTTCGAATCTCTAATATCTCACCTTCCAACCATTGGATTCTATTATCTATTGAACTTATTTTATTTTCCTCCTAACTCTTTGCATCATGTGATGCCATGTATGTGATTCTAACAGTAATTCAATTGTTTTTGTGGGGAATATGATAAATGAAAGCTGTCATTTATCTTCAAAAGTGGAGATTATGGTCTCCATTTGTTTGATAGCACCATATAAATTTGCTGCGGGAACACAGAAAATTAGCGGATTTCGAGGTGTAGTCAGATTATGGAAATGCGTAGCATGTAGCAATCTGATTAATCATAAATGAGGGGCAAAATACCTTTTGCCCCTCATATCATTATTATCTTGTATGAATAAAATAAACTATGCATTATTGCTTTTTATGAATGAAATAAACTATGCATTATTGCTTTCTATGAATGAAATAAACTCAGCAGCATTTCTCGGTTTTGAGAAATAGTAGCCCTGAATGTAATCTATTCCAAGCTCATCCAGTTTTGCCAACTGCTCCTTCTCCTCGATTCCCTCAGAAACAATCTCAAGCTTTAGCTTTTGAATCATGCCCATTGCGGCATCCATAACCGGCTTGCCCTTTCCGTTGTCAAAATATGCATTTGTCATGCCTCTGTCAAACTTCACAATGTCAATCGGCATATCAACAATATAGCTTAAATTTGACTGACCTGTGCCAAAATCATCCAGCGCAAACCTCACTCCCACCTTACGCAGGGCGTTCATATTATCAAGCAGTATCTTTTTTTCAGTGATAGATGCAGACTCTGTAATCTCAAGCACAATATCATTTGCATCCACATGATATTTCTCCATAATTGCAATAAAATCCTGCGCTAAATGGTCATAAGCACACTGCACCACTGACAGGTTGCATTCAATATACTCAATTCCCATCGCATGTATATCATGCTGTACAATAAATCTGCACACTTTCTCAAACACGCGCTCTCCAAGCCTTAAAATGAGTCCCCGCTTCTCAGCTACAGCAATAAACCTGCCCGGAGGTATGATATTTCCCTCGCGCGACCTTATTCTGACAAGCGCCTCCGCAGAGGTGAATTTATGCGTTTTAGTGTTATAAATAGGCTGGTAAAATACCTCAACACGGTTATCGCGCAATGCCTCTATTATCTCATTCTCAACCGAATTTTCATCATATATGTGCTCAATGACTTCATTATTTATGAGCATCACGCCGCGCCCCGTAAACTCAGCTCTGTTACGCTTGTCATATTGAAAAGCCCCAGTATATCCGATGGTCTCCGCACAAGCTCAGTAGACCTTAGATAGTATATCTCCCCAAACAGCATCGTCATATTGTCACCGCCCCATGGCTTGTCGAACCTGCGTTCCAATATTCCGATTGTTTTTTCTGCACAATCAGTATTCTCAAAACCAGCAGATACTCGTTTGCCGAGCTTCTAAAAACATAATTATCAGGCAGCTTATTTATAAAAGAAACCACCTCATAAAAAATACTTTTTTCCATCTCGCGGGTGAAAAAATCATTTCCATTGCTTCCATAGCGAATACACACTATCGATACATCATTCCCTGTCCATATGCCTCCTTCATGTATTCAAAAAAGGCATTGAGGTTGAAAAAACCTGTATCCCTGTCAATATTTGCCATCGGATTTTCAAGCATAATAAAAAGGATAAGCACACCTATCACACTCGCAAAGCTGACAATCAATATTTTTTTATCTATAAACTGAATAACCGCCGATATAAACATAAGAGCCACCCAGACCTGCATGCTCTTTCTTCTTCTCGGATTTATAGCCTGACTGTATTTTTTTGTCAACAGTAGAATAAGCGCCAGCAGAATTACAGTTACTGCATATGTTATAATAACAGCCGGACCATATGTATAAACTATATTATCCGAATCATAAATTTTAATCGGTACGACCATTATCAGAATATCAGTTAAGATTCCAAATATCCACAGCCGCTTTCTCCACTTGCGCTCAAGCTCTTTTTTCCTGAAAATATCCACACAAATATACCAGAAGGCCACCATGGCAACCCATGTAACCGTCCAGAGATATAATTTGCAGATAATATTGGTAGCAGTAAGAGGATATCCGCTTCTTTTTTCAATTGCAACAAGTGAAAAAATATCAGAAAAAAGTGACAGCAGTCCTGCAATCCATACCTCAACAAAAGCCTTCGATGTATGTAATATAATCTTTTTCTGCGAAATATAAAAATACATTATTACGAACATCACCGCAATGGCACACATTTGTGAAACAATATTCATATCCCCTATTTCCTGTACCTTTCCTAAATCAAGCCAATACACTAGTACTATTTTACCGTTATTTTACCAATAAAGCAATATATTATTTTGATTTACAAAGAATTAAATAAAAAAAGTTACTATTCACACTGAACAGTAACAAAAACACGCTATGCGCGTGTTCCAAAATAATACAGTCGATAACTATTCAGATATATCCATAAATAAATCGGAGTGACAAGATTCGAACTTGCGACCTCTACGTCCCGAACGTAGCGCTCTACCAAACTGAGCCACACGCCGTCTGCAATTTGTTTTGCAACTATTAAATAATATCACAATGTATAAATTTTGTCTACCCCATAATATATATTTATGGTATGATTTATGCTGTATAAGATAAAAATTTACACTGTTGTGCCCAGCCTCACAGCGAGGTATCATACCCATGACTGAACTGTAATTTAATCACATAATTATTTTCTTTATACTATGAAGCCGGCCCGGCAGCGCAGCGACCGGCTTAGCACCACGGTATATAAATTATAAGGAGAATATCATGACAAATCACATAAATAACACCAATCACATAAATCACATAAATAAAACAGCTATAATAACCGGGCTTCACGCGGTATCGGTGCCGCCATTGCCAAAAGCTGGCTTCCTGTGGCTATAACCTCTCGCTTTGCTGCCGCAATTCATCTGACAGGCTAAAGGCTCTGGCTGATGAGCTTCACTGTGCATACGGAATTGAGGTGCTATGCTACACCGGAAATGTAGGAGACTTTTTCTTTGCCAAGGATATGGTTATGAATACCATTTCCCATTTTGGCCATATAGATGTGCTCATTAACAATGCCGGCATATCGCATATCGGGCTGCTGAGCGACATGACACCGGAGGAATGGAACAATATCGTGGCGATAAATCTGACCGGTGTTTTCAACTTCACAAAGCTCGTCACCCTTATATGGTTTGCCGATAAATGTGGCCGCATACTACAGATTTCATCTGTCTGGGGCAATGTCGGAGCCTCCTGTGAGGTGGCATACTCAGCCTGCAAGGGCGGTATAAATGCATTTACCAAGGCACTCGGCAAGGAGCTTGCGCCATCGCATATTCCGGTAAATGCCATAGCCTGCGGTGTCATAGATACCGATATGAACCGCTGCTTTGATGAGACAGAACGCGCTGAGCTGGCCGATGAAATTCCTGCCGGACGCTTTGCCACAGCCTGTGAGGTCGCAGATATGGCTTACTCCGTCATCACTGCACCTGATTACCTCACAGGACAGATAATCACTTTTGATGGTGGCTGGATTTAAAATTGTAATTTTAAGTTTTCTATTTTTTTCGTATTTTTTCAGATATTTGTTGTTTTTTATGATTATTGTGTTACAATTTGTTTATGAATAAAATTAATGTCTTTTTACAAGAAAAGCAACTATCAACCATTAGTACAACTGTGCCTGACAGGCTTGATTATCTGATGAGGCTCCACAACTTGACCAACATTGCTCTTTCTGAAATCATGTGCTGTGCAGAATCAACTATTTCAGGCTACAGGACAGGCCGTAGAGTGCGACATTTTTCATTTGCCATCTAAGTACAATTTTTGGTGTCACACCCAATTATTTTCTTGGATTCACAGACGAAATTTGTCCAACTCACAACTGATTATGTGATATATACATACAAGGCCTTCGGTATCACTTCACAACCATCACCGGCTGCTGACGCAAATGTCACATAAAATATATTGAAAAATGAAGGGGAAATGCTACAGTCTAAGCCAAAACTGTAACGAAAACAGCCCGGTGCACATATCACAATGTGTACCGGGCTGCAGATTTTATTGTTACTCTGCCACAAGTATTATCGTGGTTCTCGCAGGAACTCTTATGGTGTTGACACCCAAAGCTCTGTCTTTTCCGTGAAGTCCTCTCCGTCAAAATACTCTGCATTGGTGTTGGTGTCCACATGCCAGTGTTTTCCGTTCGGAAGCACCGGAAGCTGCATCACAAGCGGCTCCCAATATGCATTCATGCAATAGAATACAATATCATCCTCCGTGTCCTCCTCATTTCTTCCGGCATACATGATGCCGATAAGCTTCGTCTTGTAATCTGTCGAGGCATTAAACGGTGTACCGTTGTGCACACTGATTTCGAAACTGGCAGGATGAAGGCTTTGTCATCTTTCTGAGTATAGGATGCTCTTTCCTGAACTGAATCATATGACGTACGAAATCATGGATTTCCTTGAATTCCTCAAGCCTGCTCCAGTCGAGCCATGAAATGATATTGTCCTGACAATACGCATTGTTGTTTCCAAACTGGGTGTTACAGAACTCATCGCCCGCAAAAAACATCGCCGGGCCACGGCTGCACAAAAGCGCTGCAAATGCATTCTTTATAAGGCGCCTTCTAAGTCCGTTTACATTTGGATCGTCTGTCTCGCCCTCTGCGCCACAGTTCCAGCTATGTCCGTTGTTGTCTCCGTCTGTGTTATTCCAGCCGTTTTCTCATTGTGCTTTTCAGTGTATGAGTAAAGGTCATACAGTGTAAAGCCATCATGACAGGTCAGGAAATTGACTGATGCCTTGTGTCCTCTGCTCTCCGGGCTGTAAAGGTCGCGTGAGCCGGTGATACGTGTGATGGCATTTCCCGCCATACCGTCATCGCCCTTTAAAAAGCTTCTCATGTCATCCCTGTATCTGCCGTTCCACTCAGCCCATCTGTTCCATGACGGGAAGCTTCCCACCTGATACAGTCCGCCTGCATCCCAGGCCTCTGCGATGAGCTTCTTCTTGCCAAGTACCGGGTCGAATGCCAGCGACTCAAGAATCGGCGGATTGGCCATAGGTGCACCGTTTTGGTCTCTTCCGAGAATGGAAGCCAGGTCAAATCTGAAGCCATCCACTCTGTACTCAATGGCCCAGTGTCTCAGACAGTCTATGATAAAGCTGCGCACAACAGGATGATTACAGTTCATAACGTTTCCACAGCCACTGAAATTGTAGTAGTGTGCATCCGGTGTAAGCATATAGTACACGTTATTGTCTATTCCCTTGAAGGAGAAGCACGGTCCCATCTCATTTCCCTCAGCGGTATGGTTGAACACCACATCAAGAATGACCTCTATGCCATTTTCCTTTAAAGCCTTTATCAGCGATTTCAGCTCGTCTCCCTCGTGGTTGTGCTCCTCGTTGAAGGCATAGCTGGTATTCGGTGCAAAAATGATACTGTATTGTAGCCCCAGTAATTGTAAAGCTGCACACCATCGACCACTCTCGCGCTCTCCATCTCATCAAACTCAAAAATCGGCATGAGCTCCACTGCATTTATTCCAAGGTCCTTAAGATACGGAATCTTATCCTTCAATCCGGCAAATGTACCTGGTGCACTGACTCCAGAGGACTTATCCTTTGTATAGCCCCTCACATGTGTCTCATAAATCACAAGGTCCTCAAAGGGTTGCTCAAGCTGCTTTATGTTGCCCCAGTCAAAGTTGCTTTTACAACTCTGGCTCTGTACTCAAAATCCTTGCCTCCCTCCGGCTTTTCTCCCCATTTTCGCTGTCCAGTGACCGCTCTGGAATATGGGTCTAAAAGGACATTTTCCTCGTTAAACAAAAGTCCCTTTGCCGGCTCATATGGTCCATCAAACGAAAATGCATACTCAAATTCATCCGGCTTTATATCAAAAACAAGCATGGAGTAGGTATCTCCTATCCTATATGAATCAAGAAACGGAATCCTCGCATACGGCTTTGGTGCCTGTGGCTTGAACAATAAAAGAGTGCACCTCGTTGCTCCATGGGAATTGATGGTAAAGCTCACTCCGTTCGATGCCACGCACGCTCCGTACATTCTGAAAAAGCCCGGACGTATCTTAAATCCCTCTACCACATCAAGCGGCAGCAGGCCTGTATTTACTACATCCTCATGCTTTTCTTCTTTACTGCGCTCTCCACATATACATATTGCTCTTTGCTCCCTTACTATATTTGTATGATGGTACATGCCTTTTGTTGCATGACTGCTTTTTATCTTAATTCGTAAAAAAATGATATTGTAACTATTCAGCCCTTCTTTTTCTCAGTGGTTCTGAATAGTTACCTACTGTTAATTTACATGCAGCTTTCCAAGCCCATCAATTTCTATTTTACTATAATTTTGTGAATATGTGTTCATTAAATTGCATATCTCCTGAGCTTTTTCGCCCGAAGCCACTGTCGGCCTGAAATCATTGTATGAGCTTACGCTGCTTAAGTTGCATGGAATAATCTGAGCATCTATGCCCGGCTGCAATTCACCATTTATCAAAGTAAATGCCTGCTGATAAATCGCCGTGTTCTTGTCTGCCGGATTTTTATTGCCTCCGAAGCAGAAATTTCCAAGACTGTAGCATATCATTTTGCCGTTATAGACCTCCATCCCCTGCAGCACATGAGGGTGGTTTCCGACTACCAGGTCTGCTCCCCAGTCGATGATACGATGCTGCCGCCTGCTGATAATCATTAGGTAATGGTCACCCTCTATGCCCCAGTGGCAGCATGCGATAACGATTGCCGCTCCTGCTCACGAAGCTGCGCTATACCGTTTTGATATATGCCTCGCGGTCGCCGTTTTGTGACAAAAGGCTGACCGACACTATTCAATCCTAGTCCCATCAGCAGTCTCATAAATACCAGTATGATCATTGAAGCCATACACTATCCCGGCATTGTCGAGCACATTTCTCGTATCGTCAAGTCCCTGCTGTCCATAGTCGTATGTGTGATTATTTCCAAGACTGCATGCCTCGATGGAGCTGCCCGTCATAATTCCGATGTAGCCAGGCTTTCCTTTAAGGTTCCAGCGCTTTCTACGCGCTCCGTCGCATCCGATAGCACACACCCAGATTGATGAGTGTCATATCGTCAGCCTCAAAAATATCTCTCACACCACCGAAAAAGTAGTCCTGTCCCTTTGAGTCATAATAAGAATTAAAGCTTCCGTCATAGCTTTGCTCCTGATTGTTGCCGAGTGTACAGTCTCCTGTAGCCGTAATCACTATGGTTGACATCTGTGGCTGCTGTGTATCCGCTTCTGTTGCATCAGCTTTGGTTGCATCAGACTGTGTACTCTCTGTGCCTTCTGCCGTACTGTCAACGGCATTCTCATCTTCTTTTCGGTATCCGATGTGTCTTTAACTACATCCACACCATTCCGGTTAGCGGCTTCCTTTATATTATCTCCAATATATTCTTTTCCTATGAGTGCTCCCGCCATAATGATGCATAAAACCAAAAGCACACATAATAGAATTTTTAATCCCTTGTTTTTCATAATTTTTCCTCATATGTAATCTTATACTGTGTTGTATTTGATATGTTATATTATACTTTTATGTTATTATTCCGGCATACCCCGTCATAATAACAGACTTTATTCAAAAAATCATACCCTTAGAATATCAACCGTGTGCGCACTTGCTCCCATCAGGTCTGCTCTCTCACATGTTGAAAGATGATACTGTACAAACATATCAAACTCTTCCTCGTCAAGATCATTCAAAAATGGCCTGATATAATTTGCCGCTCCATCGGCTGCTATTATCTTTTCACGTGTAAGGGCTGCCTGTGCATTTAATGCCTCTATATCTTCCAATCGGACAAAACTGTACAAATCATTAGCTTTTTCTGTACAATGGAAGCTCTCATCGAGCATTCCACCCTCTATGCCCTCTTTTATATGCTTCTCCTTTATGGCATAGGTTATCACGCTGTACTCATTCATAATGTATGCCACAAGTATGTAACCGCCCGGTTTTGTCACCCTTTTTGCCTCATTCAATGCGGCAAGCTTTTCCTCTGCCGACTTCAGATGATACATAGGTCCGAATACGAGTGTGAGGTCAAATTCATCGTTTCCAAACTTTTAAGCTTTGTGGCATTGCCCTGGTATGCCTTTACTTTATCGCTCTTTTGCTTCAGTCTGCCGAGGTTATGCTTAACTAACTCGAGTGCTGTCACATCATAGCCTTCCTCGGCAAGAGGCACTGAGTATCTGCCCGTTCCCGCACCTACATCCAGGATTTTAATCTGTGAGCGAAGATCAAGCTGCTTCTCATTCATCAGGTTGCCAAGACAATCGTGTATATACTTCATGGAGGTGATAAACTCTACCCTGCCGTGGCGGCTGTTCAGGCGCTTTTCCTCGTTGAATTTGTTATAGTATTCTTCTAATTCTGTCACGTATATTCCTCCCTGTATTATTCCTCGATATGCTCGCGTCCCTGCGCAATGATTGTGCGCACATGTCCGTCTGCAAGCGAATAAAACACTGATTTGCCTTCACGTCTGCTGTTTACGAGCTTGTTGGCCTTTAATATCCTAAGCTGGTGTGATATGGCGGACTGTGTCATGTTGAGCACCTTTGCAAGGTCGCAGACGCATACCTCCGCTTCAAACAACACAAAGAGGATTCTGATTCTGGTGGAGTCGCCAAATACCTTAAAAAGCTCTGCAAGGTCGTAGAGCTCGGTTTCCTCAGGCATTGTATCATTTACTATTTTCAGAAGGTCTTCGTGGATTTCGTTGCAATCGCAGCATTCTATCTGTTCATTTATGTTTTCGCTCATGGTGTGGTGTCCTTTCTGCGCTATTTTTGCGTTATATTTACTTTTTGGCTATGGGGCGGGTGCTCCGCATAAATTGCATGTGCCTTCGCTCAGTATTTCGATATTAAGACTCTTTAGGAATTATGATTTAGGTTTTGGCTATAGGACGCAACCGGCTTTTAGCGCCGTCCGTGGCGCTAACGCCTTGTCCGTGCGTCCATGCACGGACATTGCTGTGTTGTGACATAATTCCAACAGACTCTAAATATCTCCATATTCGCGATGTCACATGCAATTTCTGCAAGCACCCTTTGGTTTTGGCTCATTGAAGGGTATGGACGCATCGTATTGGCGGAGCGTAACTGCTCAGTGCCTTCACAGTTACGGGGCTGGTCCGGATGCGTGTAAGGGCACTGCAGGAATTTACTTAGCTTTTGTTTATTAGCTATTGCCGTTTAATTGTCTTTTGTTACTGTCACACTTTCGTGTGAACAGTAACTTCTTTATACGCGAAAGACAGAGTGCACCTCTTGGGTGCATTCTGTCCGGTATTTTATATAGTGGTTTTATGGCATTTTGATATCTGCTCTTTAGGCTCTACCTTTTAGAGCTTGTGTACGAATAATGCGCGGATTGCATTTAACACTGCTATCACCATTACTCCTACGTCTGCAAATATCGCGAGCCACATATTGGCTATTCCGACTGCTCCGAGCACGAGGCAGATCAGCTTGATGCCTATTGCGAAGTATGTGTTTTCATATACTATTCGCAGGCATTTGCGCGATATTTTTATTGCTTTTGCTATCTTTAGCGGGTCATCATCCATGAGGACGATATCTGCGGCTTCGATTGCTGCATCTGAGCCCATGGCGCCCATTGCAATTCCTATATCGGCTCTTGAGAGCACCGGTGCATCGTTGATTCCGTCTCCGACGAAGGCGAGCTTTTCTTTACTGCCCTTTCTTGCTAGCAGTTCTTCCACCTTTGCTACCTTATCGCCCGGTAAAAGCTCACTGTATACTTCATCGATTCCCAGCTCCGCTGCTACTGAGTCGGCTACTGTCCTTGAATCGCCTGTAAGCATTATTGTACCTTTTATTCCGGCTTTTTTCAATGCCTTTATTGCTGCCGCTGAGGTTGGTTTTATCTTATCTGAGATAAGGATATAGCCCTCATATCTGCCGTCTATTGCGATATGGACTATGGTGCCGACCTTGTCAGTTTCACTGTAGCTTAAGCCAAGCTTTTTCATAAGCTTGTAGTTTCCTGCCGCTACAGATACGCCATCTACCTTTGCGGTGATTCCGTGGCCGCTGATTTCCTCAACGTCTGTCACGCGGGTTCTGTCGATTTCCTTTCCATATGCCTTCTGTAAGCTCCTGCTGATTGGATGCGATGAGCTGCTCTCTGCAAGTGCTGCGTACTCGAGCACCTTTTCTCTATCGAGCGTATTGTCGTAGACTCCTGCCACCTCGAAAACGCCCTCTGTCATGGTACCGGTCTTGTCAAATACAACGTACCTGGTCTGTGATAAGGTCTCAAGATAGTTTGAGCCCTTTACAAGAACACCCTCGCGGCTGGCGCCTCCGATTCCTGCAAAAAAGCTGAGCGGAATACTGATGACCAGCGCGCACGGACAGCTTATTACAAGGAAGGTAAGTGCCCTGTATATCCAGCTGCCCCACTGTGGTGCGGCTGACATGAAAAGTATTCTGACAATCGGTGGCAATATCGCAAGTGCAAGTGCACTGTAGCAGACTGCCGGAGTGTAATACTTGGCAAATTTTGATATGAAGTTTTCTGATTTTGATTTCTTTGAGCTTGAATTTTCAACGAGGTCAAGTATCTTTGAAACCGTTGATTCGCCAAACTCTTTGGTCGTTTTAATCTTTAAAACACCGGACATATTGATGCATCCGCTGATTATCTCATCACCGCATTTTGCATCCCTCGGCACGCTCTCACCTGTAAGCGCGCTGGTGTTTAATGTAGATGAGCCCTCAACTATCACACCGTCGATAGGAACCTTTTCTCCGGGCTGTACCACGATTACCGAGCCGATAGCAACCTCATCAGGATCAACCTGGGTGAGCTTTCCGTCCACCTCAATATTGGCATAGTCGGGTCTGATGTCCATGAGCTCGCTGATATTCTTACGGCTCTTTCCGACTGCATAGCTCTGAAACAGCTCTCCTATCTGGTAGAAGAGCATAACTGCTATAGCCTCTGTATAGTCACCATTCTCATAGAGCGCAACCGCTATCGCACCTACAGTGGCAACCGCCATCGAAGTTTTCATCAAATACCTGCTTGTTTTGATTCCCTTAAATGCTTTTTCAGGATATCGTATCCTATAACCAGATAAGGCACCATGTAAAGCAGGAACCTGATAATTCCCTTAACCGGTATGAAATGTAATATAATCATGAGTACCGCTGCGATTATGATACGCGCAAGTACTTTTTTCTGCTTTTTATTCATACGCCATAGCTCCATTCATTATAATCTCTTGATAATCACCCTTACTATAGCGCAGGCATTGAAATAATATCGTTTGTCATTCCTGCGCCCGGCAATTTATAAGAAAATCTCGCAGTCGTCCTCTACCTTTTTACAGTTCTTAAGAACCTCCTGCATAACCGCCTTTGCATCCTGTCCCTCTTCAAACTCAACGCTCATCTTGAGTGTCATGAAATTGACTGTAGCATCCTTTACACCTGCTGTATTCTTTGCGGCATCCTCCATCTTGTTGGCGCAGTTAGCGCAGTCTACATCGATTTTGTAAGTCTTCTTCATAGTGGTGTTCTCCTTATTTTCATGAATTATTTGTTTTACTGTACGTTTTTATTGAACATATGAATGATTGTTCATATGTTAATTTTATTATAGCACCTTTTGCACTGTTGTCAATACACAATGTGCATCTACACAAAATTTATTCACATACTCTAATCACATAATTAATCTCATAGTTTATGATTCAGGCTTCATCTGTAATATTTTCTTTCCAGCTGCTTCCCTCTTCTATCCCGTTTGCCGTAAGCCATTCATCCTCAACCTCTACATGACGCTGTCTGCCGTTTTCATCCTCGAGATAAACCACGCATTTTGCTTTTGCGCCGTCTGCTCTTTCCTCACAGCCAAAATCAGCCTCATATATGTGTGTTACCGTATACATCTTCACTCTACCTTCTTTCATATGATTTTGCATGACATAAATATATAGAAACTTCCCACATGTACAGGTGGATGTATCCACTCCAAAATATCATGTGGGAAGCTTTTCAACTATATTTATGATTATAATGCCGCTTTAATCGCTGCAAGCAGCTCATCATATGTCTCATATGCAGGAAGCTCAGGGTAGTCCTTCTTGATGGCATCTGTGCTTCTGAAAAGGAAACCTGCCTTGCTGGCCTGTATCATGCCTAAATCGTTGTGGCTGTCACCGCTTGCGATGGTATCGTATCCGATAGACTGCAGTGCCTTTACAGTTGTAAGCTTTGACTGCTCACATCTCATTCTAAAGCCTGTAATCTCGCCATCTTCAGCAACCTCAAGCTCGTTACAAAAGATTGTCGGCCAGCCGAGCTTCTTCATGAGCGGGCCTGCAAACTGTGAAAATGTATCACTGATGATGATTACCTGTGTGATTGAACGAAGCTCATCCAAAAACTCCTTTGCGCCAGGCATTGGATCTATCTTTGCGATTGTCTCCTGGATTTCTTTTAATCCGAGTCCATGCTCCTTTAAAATATTTATTCTATAGTTCATGAGCTTATCATAATCCGGCTCATCTCTTGTTGTCTTTTCAAGCTCAGGAATGCCTGTCTCCTTTGCAAATGCAATCCAGATTTCGGTACCAATACTCCCTCAAGGTCTAAGCATACAATATTCATTTTGATTCCTCCGTGTGTTTTATTCTGTGGATTTCGATGAAGCTCAATATACTTGTCAGGTAACTATTTAAGCAGCCTTGAATAGTTACCTGATATTCAGTTCACCGATTTAATCCAGTAAAGTATATCATACAAGACGACTGTCTACAATAGAATTATGTGTGATTTTCAAAGGATTTTTCAGTAAATATTATTACCGTCCATTACGCTCGCTGGCTTTTGCACGCGCACCGGCTTCCGCTGAGAAGACGCCCTCATCATCTATGATGTTTCCGCTCTCAACATGCTTTTTCAGGATATTGTTAAACGCATAATCCCAGATTTTCTCTGAGCCAAGTGCTGTGCGCTTATTTCTGCCGAGTATCTGCGACAGCTTTACACTGTGCTCACGCCATGAAAGCCCGTCCGATGCATCGTTTAGGAGCATTGGCTGGATATTGTCCATGGTGCGGGCAAATCTGGCTTCCGGTGTCTGCTGCGCCTCAAATTCCTCCCACAGCTCTAAAAGCGGCTCGCCCTGTTCCTTTGGCAAGAGTCCGTATATACGCTTTGCCGCCTTCTGCTCACGCTCATGCTGTGTGGCCTTGCCTGCCTCATCATAGGCATATGTGTCTCCTGCATCAATCTCTACTATGTCGTGTATCAAAAGCATTCCTACTGTCTTTAGCACGTCTATCTTCTCATTGGCATACTCACTCAAGAGCATGGTCATGATAGCCATATGCCAGGCATGCTCCGCATCATTTTCCTTGCGGCTTGCATCAGCTAAATAAGTCTGGCGGAATATCTCCTTTTCCTTGTCGATTTCTCTGATGAAATCAAGCTGTTTTTCTAATCTTTTGTCTTTCTCATTTTCCTGCATTATTGTATCTCCACGTTAATTCTCATCATATTTTCAAATCTACATCTTTTTATTATTATGAATTAACCAATAATTTTGTCAAGCGGTCAATACAAATTACAGCGCATCCTTCATTGCTTTAACATACTCACCGACATACTTTGGTGAAGCCTCACCATACTCATCGATTATCTTTATGATGGCAGAGCCCACAATGGCACCATCCGAGATATCTGCCATCTTCTTTGCCTGCTTGGGTGTTGAAATGCCAAAACCGATAGCACATGGCACATTTGTGTTTTCTCTGATTACCTTGACTATTGAAGCCAGATCTGTCTTAATCTCGCTTCTTGTACCGGTAACTCCGAGGCTTGAAATCACATAGATGAAGCCGGTTGCCTCCTTTGCTATCATCGCAATGCGATCCTTTGATGTAGGTGCGATAAATGAAATGAGATCCACATCATATTTCTCGCAGAGTGGTAAAAACTCTTCCTTTTCCTCATATGGGATATCCGGCAGAATGAGTCCGTCAATTCCTATTTCCTTACATGTACTGATAAACTTTTCTGCGCCGTAAGAGTAAACCACGTTTGCATATGTCATGAAAACCATAGGGATTGTGACATCTTTTCTCAAATCTCTCACAAGGTCAAAACCTTGTCTGTTGTAACTCCGGCTTCAAGTGCCTTTATGTTGGCGCTCTGGATTACAGGTCCCTCTGCTGTAGGATCAGAGAATGGAATTCCAAGCTCTATAAGGTCTGCTCCGTTTGCAACAGCTTCTCTTACGATTTTGCAGTTGTCTCTAAATTTGTATCACCACAGGTGATAAATGGTATAAATGCCTTGCCGTTTTCAAACGCACTTCTTATCTTACTCATAAATATTCTCCCCTCTGTATCTTGCTATTGCCGCGCAGTCCTTGTCGCCTCTGCGAAACAGTAACAACGATTATCTTGTCCTTGTCCATTGTAGGCGCCAGCTTCATGGCATATGCCACTGCATGTGAGGACTCGATTGCAGGGATAATTCCCTCTGTCTTTGCGAGGTATTCAAAAGCATTTACCGCTTCATCATCTGTTACCGGTACATATTTTGCTCTTCCGATATCGTGCAGATATGCGTGCTCCGGTCCGACTCCCGGATAGTCGAGTCCTGCAGAAATTGAATAAACCGGAGCAATCTGTCCGTATTTATCCTGACAGAAATATGACTTCATGCCGTGGAAAATACCAAGACGGCCTGTATTTACTGTGGCTGCAGTCTCAAATGTATCTATTCCTCTTCCTGCTGCCTCGCAGCCGATGAGCTCAACTCCCTCATCCTCTATGAAGTTGTAAAAGCTTCCGATGGCATTTGAGCCGCCGCCCACACATGCGATAACCGCATCAGGCAGTCTGTGCTCCTTTTCAAGCATCTGCTCCTTGATTTCCTTTGAGATGACCGCCTGGAAATCTCTTACGATGGTAGGGAACGGATGTGGTCCCATAACTGAGCCCAGGCAGTAATGTGTGTCCGAAATTCTCTTGGTCCACTCTCTCATTGCCTCCGATACGGCATCCTTTAATGTGGCTGTGCGATGTAACCGGGATAACCTCTGCTCCGAGCAGACGCATGCGGTATACATTGAGCGCGACGCTTTGTGTCCTCCTCGCCCATGAATACAACACATTCCATACCCATGAGGGCTGCTACCGTTGCGGTGGCCACGCCATGCTGACCGGCTCCGGTCTCAGCTATCAGTCGGGTTTTGCCCATTTTCTTTGCAAGAAGTGCCTGACCTAATACGTTGTTGATCTTGTGGGCTCCTGTGTGGTTTAAATCCTCTCTTTTAAGGTATATTTTTGCTCCACCGAGATCCTTTGTCATCTTTTCTGCGTAGTACAGTCTCGATGGTCTTCCTGCATATTCATTGAGAAGCTCTGTGAGCTCTCTGTTAAATTCAGGATCGTTTTTGTAATAATTGTATGCTTCTTCTAATTCTTTAACGGCATTCATGAGGGTTTCAGAATGTACTGGCCTCCGTGAATACCAAATCTTCCGTTTGGATTTGTCATGATGTTTTCCCTTCTGATGTATATTTGTAAATATTTTGTTTTCTGTACTGAATAGTTACAGATATTCTTAAAACCATGAAGATACTTATATATCTCTATTAGCTTAATCGCAATTCATCAAGCTTAACCTTTTTGTCGTCGGCTCTCATCAGTGTCTCTCCGATAAGCACTGCGTCAGCTCCGATTTCACGTATTGCCCTGATATCGTCTGTGCTCTTTACACCGCTTTCCGATACAAATATGATGTCATCGGGAATCAGGTCACGAAGCTTTTTGCTGTTAGCTGTATCAACTGTAAAATCCTTCAGATTGCGGTTGTTGACACCTATTATTCTGGCACCGGCTCTTACCGCCATCCCTGCCTCTTTTTCATTGTGTATCTCCACAAGGGCGCTTATGCCAAGGCTGTCACAGATTTTATGTATTCACCAAGCTGCACCTCTGACAGTATGGAGCAGATTAAAAGCACCGCAGCGGCACCGAGTGTCTTTGCCTGATATATCTGATATTCATCAACCGTAAAATCCTTTCGGATGCACGGAATCGAAACCGTTTTTGCAATCTCCTTAAGATACTCATCCGAGCCTAAAACCACTTTGGCTCTGTCAGTACCGAGATGCAATCCGCACCTGCCGCCTCGTATTCCCTTGCGATTTCAAGATATCTGAAATCCGGCTCTATAAGCCCCTTTGACGGCGAAGCCTTCTTGCACTCGCATATGAAGCTCAAGCCATCCTTTTTGAGTGCTTTTTCAAATGCAAAATCACAAAGCTTTTCGTTTTTCGTCTGCATCGCGATATTCTTCATTTCCTCAAGGCTTATTTTTTTCTTGTCCTCTGCCACGCGAAACCTTGAATATTCTGCAAGCTGGTCTAAAATATTCATCGCTTTTCCTTTCCTGTTTTGTGTGCCTAGCTATTGCTTACCTCGATGAGCTTATCGAGTGTTTCAAGTGCTTTTCTGAATCAATGATTTTTGCTGCAAGCTCGATACCCTCTTTCATGCTGTCAGCCTTTCCTCCTATATAAAGTGATGCGCCTGCGTTCATGAGTACTGCATTTCTCTTATGGCCCTTCTGTCCGCCTAAGATATCACGTACAATTTTCGCATTTTCCTCAGGTGTACCGCCTTTTAAATCCTCCTTTGTACAGCGCTCAAAGCTGAAATCCTCCGGTGAGATTACTGTGGTTCTGAACCATCCGTCCTTTATCTCGCATATCTTGGTCGGTGCGCTCATGGAAATCTCATCGAGCTTATCCATGCCATATACTACCATTCCACGCTTTACTCCGAGGCTTACAAGCACCTGTGCAAGCGGCTCTACAAGGTACTCATCATACACTCCCAGAAGCTGCATGGCCGGTGAACCCGGATTTGTGAGCGGTCCTAAAATATTGAATACTGTTCTAAAACCAAGCTCTTTTCTGATAGGTCCGACATATTTCATTGATGTGTGATATTTCTGTGCAAAGAAGAAGCACATGCCGACTTTATTTAAAAGCTCCACACATTTCTCGGGCTCTGGTCTATGTTGACGCCGAGTGCCTCAAGGCAGTCTGCTGTGCCGCATAATGAAGAGGCTGCCCTGTTTCCGTGCTTTGCCACCTTCATGCCGCCTGCTGCCGCAACAAGTGCAGAGGTTGTTGAAATGTTGAAGCTTTGTGCATTGTCTCCGCCTGTTCCTACGATTTCGAACACATCCATACCTGTTTTCACCTGTACCGCATGCTCTCTCATGGCTGCTGCACAGCCTGCGATTTCGTCTGTTGTCTCAGCCTTTGCGCTCTTTGTTGAAAGAGCTGCAAAAGCTGCATTCTGGGTTGATGTTGTCTCACCGCCCATGATCTCATTCATCACTGCATATGCCTCGTCATATGTGAGGTCTTCTTTATTTACGATTTTTACTATGGCTTCTTTTATCATGATTATGTCCTCCTGTATTCCGATGATGTTTCGTTTATAATTTTGTTTATGATTTTGTTCTGCTATTTGTTTTCAATTCAACAACTAATATATAAATTCATTAAACGCTGCAATTTTCAATTAAGCTTTGATAAAATTACTAAGCATCTGCTTTCCATCCGGTGTCATGATTGACTCCGGGTGAAACTGCACTCCGTATATCGGATATTCCTTGTGCTCAACAGCCATGATCTCACCATCATCTGTAGTGGCTGTAATCTTTAGGCAATCAGGCATCGTGTCCGCATCTGCAGCAAGTGAATGGTAACGTGCTACCTTTGCTTTTCGGGCAACCCTTGAATAAAAGGCTTTCTGTGTCAAACGATACATCCGATTGCTTTCCGTGCATGAGCTCCTTTGCATATGTGACTGTCGCACCGTATGCTGCGCATATCGCCTGATGTCCGAGGCACACACCAAGGATTGGGATTTCCTTTCCAAGCTCCTTTGCCACAGCTATTATCACGCCCGCATCCTCAGGCCTTCCCGGTCCCGGTGATAATATGATGCGATCAGGCTTTAAAGCCCTAATCTCTTCAGCTGTCATCTCATCATTTCTGATTACTCTGATATCAGGCTCTATCTCGCCGATTAGCTGATACAGATTGTAAGAAAAGCTGTCGTAGTTATCAATCAGTAAAATCATTCTTCCACCTCCTGTGAGACTTCCAGTGCCTTAAGAGAAGCCTTTGCCTTGTTTATGCACTCCTGAAATTCCTTCTCAGGATCTGAATCCGCAACGATTCCCGCTCCGCTTCTCACGAAAACCTTGCCGTTTTTCTTGTAGGCAATACGGATTGCAATACATGTGTCCATATTTCCTGTAAAATCTATATATCCAATCGCGCCACCGTAAATGCCTCGCTTGTTGTCCTCAAGCTCTCCGATGAGCTGGCACGCTCTGATTTTTGGCGCTCCTGAAAGTGTTCCTGCCGGAAGCACGGCCTCAATTGCATCGAGTGCGTCATACTCTTCTCTTATCTCTCCACGCACTGTCGAGCCTATATGCATCACATGTGAATATCTCTCTATGGAATGAAGCTTTTCAACTTTTACAGTTCCGAATTTGCTTACCTTTCCGAGGTCATTTCTTCCAAGGTCCACGAGCATGTTGTGCTCTGCGAGCTCTTTTTCGTCCTTAAGCAGCCCTTCCTCAAGCTTTTTGTCCTCCTCTGCTGTGGCACCTCTCGGCCTCGTGCCTGCCAGCGGGAATGTGTGAAGCACTCCATTTTCAAGCTTCACAAGTGTCTCCGGAGATGCTCCCGCAACCTCCACATCGGTTCCCGAAAAATAAAACATGTACGGCGAAGGATTTATCGTTCGAAGCACACGGTAGGTATCAAAAAGGCTTCCCTCAAACGGTGCGCTCAATCTGTTTGATAAAACTATCTGGAAAATATCCCCTCTTTGATATGGTGCTTTGCCTTCTCGACCATCTCACAATACTGCTCCTTTTCAAAAAGCGGTGTGACCTCACCCAGCAGCTTGCCACCCATATTCTGTTTTTTCTCTCCGTGCATCAGAAGCTCCCTAAGCTGCTTTAGCTCAACAATCGCTTTGTTGTAGCCTGTTTCGAGCATCAAGTGACATATTTGCGATTAGTATTATCTTTTGGCACAGATTGTCAAATGCTATTACCTTATCAAAAGCATCAGATCAACATCCTTGAAATCCTCTGTATCCTTTGCTTTTCCTCTGATGCTTTTCTCCTTGTAGCCCAGATAATCATATGAAAAATAACCTACAAGGCCACCTGTAAACGAAGGCAGATAATCAAATTTCGGACTCTTGTACTCTGAAAGAATCTGTCTGATGTACTCTGAAGGATTTTCCGTCTCCACCGAAAGCTTTCCAAGCTTCATATGACCATCTATGCAGTTAATCTCAAGCTTTGATCATATCCCAAAATGTATATCTTCCCAGGCTTCATTGGCTTGTGCTGATTCAAGCAGATAACAATGTGTTGAAACATTCTGCAGAATCCTCATAGCCTCTATAGGTGTGATAAAATCTGATAATATCTCACAGCTTACAGGGAGAATGTCATACTTCCCGGTTTTTGCTATTTCTTTAACTTCGGTCAGTGTAGGTGAAATTTTCATATGCTTGCCTCCAAATTTTGTGTGGTAGTGAATAAATGTCCAATGTTCAACCGTGAACAAATGCCCAACATACAAGCTCGAATTCGCCTTTTCAAGGCTTCTCCGCAGCTTGCGCTGCTACAATTCTCGCTTTATGTTGTACAACCCAATGTTCACTTGAAATCTCGCATGCAAGCATGCAGACTTGCAAACTCCATTGTCCCTCTTTGTTCACTAAAAAAACGCCCTTGACAGAATTTTAGTTCTGTCAAGGACGAATAATCTTAACTATCCGCGGTGCCACCTTGAATTCACGATAAAGCTCGTGCGCTTGGCAGGATACCAACATATCCCGGGCAACTGACGTATGCCCACACGTTGCAGAATACTCTGGGATAAGATCCATTTGACTGCACCCTCAGCGGTCCATTTGACAACTTGTTTCTTGCCTGATTCTCAGCATCTCAGGCTCTCTGTAAAGGCATCATTGCCGTTATCTCCGCTTCAACGGTTTACAACTTATTAAATTGTCGAAACAGTTTAAACTGTTTTCACTTCTTTAACGATTTAATACTTTATCTTGCTAAATTTGTTTAGAGTTTATCACTCCTTTTTGTGTTTGTCAACATACATTTTACATTAAAATATACTCCATCTGGCGTTCCTTTGTCTTAAGCCCCATCTTCTCATAAAATTTCTCAGCAGATGTGTTTCCGCTCCATACATTGAGCGTGACCTCGTAGCAGCCGAGATGCTTTGCCTCATTCTTGACATATTCAAAAGCTGCTCTCCGATATGCTGTCCTCTGGTCTTTGCATCTACACACAGATCATCTATGAAAAGTGTTGTAAACGGCACCATATTGTTGGAAAACGGCTGCTGTCTTATCTGACAGAATGCATATCCCATGCATACATCGTCATCATCTGCCGCAACATATATCGGCTTTGTATCGTCCTTTATCATTTCTGCAAGCTCTTCATTTGTATATTTTGTCGTTCCCGGAATAAAAATATCCGGTCTGATATCGGCATGGATCTGAAGCACCTGCTCTAATAATTCAATAAGTCTTTGTATGTCTTTTTCCTGTGCTCTTCTAATATTCATTTTGAGAATCATCCTTCCTGTTGTCGTTAATGTATAGTTTTATATTTCAAAATAAATCCAGCATATTATCGAGATAAATGTGCTCTCTGACATGTATCTGATACTGTGGCTTCGTCATATAGTAGAGCAGAAATTCAAGTATCATGGCACTTCCAAGCCCTCTGCCCTCTATTTTAAAATTGCTAAAGCCCATCGGCAGATAAGTGTTCTTTATATCGTCTACTCCTATAAATCCCGGATTTTCCATCGCCTTCAAAAGAGATATCCCTGCCCCGCATCAGGCGCAGTGCAATAGTGCTCCGAGCAATCCTCGCCCAGATTTTGCGGCTAACCGTCTCGTAGCATTTCTTCCTGTCCTTGCAGCCAAAATAGCAGCACTCATTGCACAAAAATTCTACTTTTCCTTTTGATGCTGTGATAGTGCTTTCAGATTGTCAAATGATTTGTTCAACCTGAAATCCGGTACTACATAGCGGAATTCCTCTCTGTTTAGCTCATTTTTAAATTCACTGAAATCCGTCAGAACCTTTGTGGTTGAAGACACAAAATAAAAGTCAGGGTAGTTTTCTTTTATGTAATCAAGCAGAATATCTGAGTAGATGATTATGCCGTTTCCAACGCCCCTGCTTCGCTCATTATCTCTGCCTATATCAAATATCCTGCACAGTTCGTTACATTTTTTGTCAGGAAGATGCTCCTTAGTAAGCAATGAATTGCTAAAGGTAAGTCTCGCGGATATCCCATATTCCTGCATCAGCTTAAGCACTTCCTTCGAATCGTGCTCACCAAAACCGACACGGCCTCCGCCCCATATGCAGTCTGCCGGTGCACCGTATATTGAGCCTATGTCGCACCAGTCATAAAAATATTCCCGGTGCTTGCGGTACAGTGGGAGAAATTCTTTGTATAATTCATAAAATTCAAACAATCCCGGTAGATGATAATACGCTTTCATTTTGACTCCTTATTTTAATCTGCTGAACCTGTGCTCATTTTAATAATTTTCAATCACATATTCCTCAAAAAGCGGCAGCGTAAAATACACATATCCCCGTATCTCCCGATACAATTCCCTTTTTTATAAGGCGCTTACGATACGGATTGAATTCGTTTGTCTCCATCCCAATTGCATCCCTGATTTCTTTTATTTTTCCGCTTTGTACATCTGCAATCCCCTTTGCAACCATGCGATCCTTCTGAGAAAGCTCCGACCAGATTTTGTCATATACAAATTCGCTCAGATACTGTTCATACTCGCCCAAAATGCCATTGTAGTCGCCACCATTGTTCCACGTCAGATATCCTAAAACCTGAAATGCAAAAGGATATCCTTTGGTCAGCCCCGCCATCTGTGCTGCTTTCTCCGGTGATATGTTAAAATAGTTTTATACTTATTGATTATTGCCGCATTATTTAATGGTTTAAGCTGGATTTTAGGTGCTCTGTACAAAAATGTAAGGCTCTTCTCATTCTGAAGCTCCTCAATATTTTCATACAATCCTGTTCCTAATAGAAATACAGGCAGCTCCTGTCTTACAAATATCTGAAAGGCTCGCAAAACCTTCATGTACTCACTATTTGTCATCTCATCTATCGTAATAAGCAGTCTCTTACCACTCTTTTTAAGCCTTTCCAAAATCTTTATAATAGCTGTCTCTGCATCTGTAATCGGCTGTGTTCCCTCTATAGATACTCCAAAACCGAAAAATGACAGATCGAGCTTTGCCGATTTTATAAGTCCCGCACATATATTATCACTATTCAATTTTGAAAGCATTGCAGGCAGCAGCTCTGTTGCCGGATTGAGTTCTATAACCACCCAGTCATCATTTTCTCTTAGCCTATGCGAAATTTCTGTCATCATTACTGTTTTTCCTGAACCTCGCACACCGGTAATTATAAACATCTGCTGATTTATTGTATCCGCTGTAAAATTCTCAATTATCTCATTAATCTGTACCGGACGGTCTACCGACTCTAGTGGACTTCTTCCAAATGTAAGCGTGAATGGATTTTGCATATCAGCCTCCCATTTTTACTGTTGTTTACTGTTTTGAATTTGTTTTACTGTCTTTTACTGTTGTTTACTGTTTTGGTTTCATTTTACTGTTGTTTACTGTTTATGTCAAGATTACAGTTAATGATAATTCGTATCATATAAACCATTTATGCTGATTTGCATTTTTGTAGTAACCGGTTGCCGTTGTAAAATAGTTACTGGTCACACTGTCAGGCATGAACAGTAACATAAAATAAACCCCGGAGCGTATTGTATGCTTTGATAGCATATCAATATCTCGCTCCGGGGTTTCTATTTACGCCTGATTTAGTTTAAGAAATTCTGTATGATAACTTCCTCTGCCTCTTCCTCTGTAAGTCCGAGTGTACGGAGCTTGAGAAGCTGCTCGTCGTTTATCCTGCCAATTGCTGCCTCATGTATGATAGCCGCATCGATATTTTTGCCCGATTTGGGATTGAACCGACCTCTGCATGATCCATGATGATAGAATCGCACTGGATATGAGCCTGGCATTTGCTGTTACCGATAGCATTTGGATGGAAGGTCTGAACTGAGTTTCCTTTTCCTACGGATCTGGAAACAATCTGTGCAGAGCTGTCCTCTCCATTTAACTGTACCTCGATATTTGACTCCGCCTTCTGATCTCCATCTGTCATGAGACGCTCTGTGACATAGAGCTTTGCGTCCTTTCCAAGCTCCACATTGGTCTCACGGACTGTAGAATCAACACCCTTTATCTGTGCTGTATCGAGTGTGAAAACAGAATTCTCACCCACAAATATATTTGTTACAGGGTTGAGCACTCTCGCACCTGTTCCGTTTCCCTCGCCGTAGTGCTTTTCCTCATAACGTACATTCGCATTTTTACCTACATGGAAGGTATGGATGCCGTCGTGTCTGCTCTCGTTGCAGCCGCTGTTGTGGATTCCGCAGCCTGCCACAATCCTTACATCTGCACCATCCTCCACATAGAAATCGTTGTATACAAGGTCTGTCATGCCTGATTTGCTGAGTACTACAGGGATATAGACAGCCTCTCCATCCGTCTTGCCATCAATATAAATATCAATGCCGGGCTTGTCCGTCTTTTCTTTATCTTGATGTGCTCGCTGTCTCCGTGGCAGATTGATGTGCCGTTTTCACGCAGATTAAAGGCACCTGTCTGACTGAATTTATTATCATTTATGACGTCCAATACGCCCTCTGTTACGTTGTCAAGCTTTACCATATTATGATCTTCCCTCCAGTCTCTCTACGCATTTGTGACATTTCTGTACACCATTGAGATAAGGCAGCACCTCGTCCTTTGTGCCGATTTTCTTGATTTCTCCGCCATCAATTATCATGATGCGGTCTGCCATATTTATGATTTTCTCGATGTGAAATCACTATGAGGCTCTGCTTTTCTCAGTATGGATTTCCTCAAATTTCTGTATGAGCATTGAAAAGCTCCACAGATCGATTCCAGCCTCCGGCTCGTCAAATATACAAAGCGAATGCTCCTTGGCAAGCACTGATGCAATCTCAATTCGCTTCATCTCTCCACCTGAGAGTGTGCCGTCAATCTGGCGGTAAATGTAATCCTTTGCACAGAGTCCTACCGCGGTGAGAAGGTCACAGCACTCCTTGTCTGAAAGCTCATCCTTTGCGGCAAGCTTGAGCAGCTTCATAACAGTCATTCCTTTAAATCTCGGTGGCTGCTGGAATGCAAAGCCTATTCCCGCATTTGCCCTGTGATTGATGTCAAGCTCTGTGATATCCTGCCCGTCAAGTATAATCTTTCCGCTGTCCGGTGTCTGAATACCTATCAGGGTCTTTGCCAGAGTGGATTTTCCACCTCCGTTTGGTCCGGTAATGACAAGCATTTCTCCGTCCTCTACCTGAAATGATATATTGTTCAGAAGGCATTTCTTTCCGCCCTCATCATCTACGTTTAAAGTTAAGTTTTCTGCTTTAAGCACGATTTTCACCTCATTTTTTATTTATGATACAGCATAAAATCCGTCTCCTGCTGTTCTTATTACTTTTTCCATTTACCGTTCACATTCACACATTAGTATGCCCGGCAATGATTACAGTATAACATAATAGTAAACGTTTACAAGGTATAAACTCTCTGGTACTCGCTAAAATACATATTGTGGCTTTTTATAAAAAGTTTGCTTATCTACTAATTTCCCTTATCATTGAATACTCATTGCACAAGGTTCCGTCATTTTGTCTGATAGAATTAAATTTGATGCCAGTTATCCTGAAGCCCATCTTCTCATAAAGTGCTCTCGCCCTGCTATTGCCCTCAATAAAATCCAATTCCATCTGCAATATATTCGGATTGCTTTCTGCTATTTTTATCATTTCCCGGAACATTCTCGTTCCGATCCCCTGATTCCAGAATTCGCTCAGCAAACCGATTGCCACATTTGCCCTGTGTCCGGTTTTCGCGCGTTTATTCCACCAGACCATGCAATTTCCGGCAATTTTTCCATCTGCTTCACAAACCAGCAGCGTATGTGTATCCGACAAATTGCAGCTATTTATGAAATCAATCTCCTGCTCGATGGTCCGGGTCTCACATTCTTCCGGTGTCCTCAGTAAGAAATCCGTTTCACCGGTTGACTTTTTCATGTACTCTATAAGAGCTTTGGCATCCTTTTCATTTGCACTTCGCAAAATGGCAGTTCTGCCGTCTTTTAATTTAAATTCGATATCTTTTATTATCATATTTTCTATAGTACCAACTTCCTATTGATTTTTGTATTCTATCTGTGATAAACTATCGACAATTAATGGTAGTTGCAGCTTAGACAGAGCGAGACGAAAGTTTCCCTCTGTCTATTTTTTTTGCGCTTTTACGTGCATGAAGCCTTGTATACACTTCAAGCCTTTTTCAATTATCGCAGCTGTCAAGAGCCTATTGTAACTACTCGTTACAGCTATATTTATTTTACATAACAGGAGGATTTAAGAAAAATGCCAAAGAACAGATTACAGGAAACAGTTTTTACCATCATGATGGTGCTTGTCATGGTTTATGCCATGATATGCTACAATATTGCCCTTGAAACAGGTGGTATGAAGAACTTTGTTTTTAAAGGCCGCATTAGGCGAATTTCCTATCATGATTGTTGCCGGTTTTATTCTCGATACATTCATTGCCGGACCACTTGCCCAAAAATGCGCTTTCAAAATAGTCACACCGGGAAAGGACAGACCTATTGCTATAATCCTTGCAATTTCCGTCTTCTCAATCTGGTTTATGTGTCCTATGATGAGCTTTATCGCTACCATACTTTTCAATGGTGGTTTTAATTCACAGATATTTGCGACATTCTGTGAGCTCGTCGTAAGAAACTTTCCAATGGCCTTCTTCTGGCAGCTCTTTGTTGCCGGACCACTTGTTAGATTCATCTTTGGAAAAGTCTTCCGAGAGAACTAATTTAAATGTAAAAAATGTAAAACCGGGCATAATAGCCTGCCCGGTTTTCACTGTTCATCGTAACTGTTAAGAATCACACCATGCATATTCACACAAAAGCTCATTGCAGGTGTCTTCTCGCTTCTTAAAGCTTCATAAAACGCTTTGTCTTAGAAAACTCCGTCTATAAAGCCCTTCATATCGTCCTTAGACACAAGACCAATCTGCTGACCGGCAACCTGACCGCCCTTGATTGCAATAACTGCAGGAATATTCATTATACGATACTCTCTTGCCAGATCAGGATTCTCGTCCACATCAATATTGTAAAACTCCACATCTGTGATTTCATCAGAAAGCTGCTCCATTACAGGCGCAAGCATCTTGCATGGACCGCACCACTCTGCCGAAAAATCAACAATGATAGCCTTATTATTTTTAACCTGTTCAAATTCACTGCTATTAATCTTCTTTACCATAGTTGTTCTCCTTCCATCTGTCGAACGAATTATTTTCGTTGCACCGATACAGCAATAAAAATAACTGCTATACTATAGTACACCAAATAAGAAATAACAATGCATCAGAAACTTATTATTCGATGTACTAGCACTACTATAATACATAAATCAGATTATGTCACATAAAAATATTATAAACCGCAAAATTTATCATTTATCACGATTAATTCTTTTTGTGCTCTGCCATGTAAGCCTCTATATCCTCCGTGGTTCTGATGATATCCTCCGACAGACACACTGCACCATCCTCAGTGATAAGCACATCATCCTCAATCCTGATACCGATTTCCCATTCATCTATATACAGTCCCGGCTCATCACTGATGATTGCCCCCGGACGAAGCCTGCTGTTTGAGTCAACTGTCACGTCATGCACATCAATTCCCAGATGGTGTGACACACCATGCATGTAATACTTCGAAATCTCTACAGAATTCTTTATCAGTCCAAGCTTCATAAGCCCGTCTGCAAGCACATCCTTACATACTTCATTTAATTCCTTTGTAGTCATTCCCGGCTTTGCAACCTCGACAATCTTTCGGTTTGCGGCGAGCACGATATCATAAACCTGTTTCTGGCGCTCGGTAAACCTGCCATTTACCGGATATGTTCTCGTAATATCCGAATTGTAGCCATCTATTCTGGCTCCAAGGTCAAGAAGAACCAGTGTTCCATCCTCCATCGTCTCACGATTTGTGTCATAATGAAGCATTGTTCCATTCATTCCGCTTCCGGCGATTGTAGGGAACGCTGTCCACTCTGCCCCACCGCGTCTTATGATATATTCAAAATCTGCCTGTGCCTGATATTCCTTCATGCCTGGCTTTAAATTAGCCATCACATTGCAGAGTCCGTCCTTTGTGAGAGCGATTGCCTTTTTGGTCAGCTCAATCTCATCCTCATCCTTCTGCATACGCTCCTCTGCCACAAGCGGGAAAAGATTCTTCACAGCAACTCCCGGATAATCTGTCTTAAATTCATTGGCTTTTACCACATTGTAATCCGGCAAATCCACTTTCTGATGACGATACGTGTCAAAATATGCTGTGTATACATCCTCACGCGTCATTATCCTGTCCAGTGTGCTCTCAAGCTCATAAATATATTCTATCTCATCAATTCCTGATATTTCCTCGGCTTCCTCCATAGTCACCTTCCTGCCGTACCAGCGCTCCATCGTAGGGTCTGCCTCCTCTATGAAGAGCAGCGTCTTAGCAGGCTCTACACATTTATCCAGGACAAGGACCATGTTGTCACGTCTAAGTCCGGTCAGATAGAAGAAATTGCGGTTAGCCTGTGCTGTGAATAAATCATACTCATCTGCACTCACATGGTGCTCGATGCCTGAGTACAATATTGCTATAGAATTGTCCTCCATCTTGTCTAAAATTCTTTGTCTTCTGCTTTCAAAATCCATTTTGCTGCCTCTTATTCTCATTATTTGTAATGCCTGTTCAAAACATGTCACTGACATTCATACGACCTTACGTTATCACAATATGAGTATTATTACAAGCCATTTGCTCCACGCTATTACATGAATCAAAGGTTTTCTATATTTACATATTTTCTTTCCCCATTCGCATACTCTACATAAGCCCGCTTTTTTTCTTTATCATAACCTGCTATAGGTTTTTTACATATTTTTGCTTTGTTTATTGCTGCCTTAACAGCTTCAACTGCTCTTTCGTCCATTTCATTATCTGATTCTGTCAATGTACTCTTCTCTTCTTCTCTGGATACAACTTTTATAATTCTACCACTCTTTGTGCTTACAGTTGTCATATAATCACTCCCTCTGTTTTGATTAATATTTAAATATATTATCTATTATACTTGTTTACTTTTTATTATAATATTTATTTTATCATAGTTCACACACAAAAACACCCCAGAACCGAAGTTCTGAGGTGTAATATACTCTTGATATTCTCTTTTCCGAAAAATTATCTCTTTGAGAACTGTGGTGCTCTACGAGCTGCTTTGAGACCTGGTTTCTTACGCTCTTTCATACGTGGGTCACGTGTTAAGAATCCAGCAGACTTAAGAACCGGTCTGTACTCTGAATCTACGAAGGAGTGCTCTAGCGATTCCGTGACGGATAGCTCCAGCCTGTCCTGTGTATCCACCACCACATACATTTACGATTACGTCGAACTTGTCAGCTGTCTCTGTAGCCACGAGCGGCTGACGTACAACAACTTTCAGAGTTTCTAGTCCAAGATACTCGTCAATATCTCTTTTGTTGATTGTGATTTTTCCTGTTCCCGGTACAAGATATACTCTGGCAACAGATTTTTTTCTTCTTCCTGTTCCGTAATACTTTGTAGTAGCCAATTTACTTTACCTCCTATTAAAACTCTAATGTCTCAGGCTTCTGAGCTGCATGTTTGTGCTCTGGTCCAGCGTATACGAATAACTTTGTATACATCTGACGTCCAAGAGGTCCTTTTGGAAGCATTCCTTTTACAGCGTACTCGATAACACGCTCTGGGTGCTTGTTCATCATCTCTCTTAATGTTGTCTCTTTCATTCCACCAACATAGTCTGAATGATGATAGTAGATCTTCTGGTCTAATTTCTTACCAGTTACTTTGATCTTCTCAGCATTTACAACGATTACATAATCTCCTGTGTCAATGTGTGGTGTAAAGATTGCTTTATTCTTTCCTCTTAATACTTTAGCAACTTCTGATGCTAAACGTCCTAATGTCTTACCTTCAGCGTCTACTACGTACCATTTTCTGTCGATTGTAGCAGGACTAGCCATAAATGTTTTCATCGGTTTTCCTCCTTAAATGATTCGATTACTTTTAATGCCGATGCCTCTTGAAATCGCGTATGTCCGACGCCACTTCCTTTTGACATCTTATAGTCCTCTGTTCCATCTCAGATGACTATCATTATCTATACTAAATGGTTGCCGGGGCTTTGGCTTCCATTTATCTACTTTTACAGACCTAGATATTATACTTGCGTAACCGGCTGTTGTCAAGTGTTTTTTACCCTTATTTCCGGCTTTTTCTTTAAACTTTTTATTTAAACTTTGTCTTTAAGTTTTTTCTTTATGTTTATACTTTTTCTTTAAACTTTTATTTTAAAACTGCATATATACAAAATCAGCCGGATTCACTCCCGGTCCGTAGTAACCGAATATTATTACTATAAAGATGCCAAGATATATTATCGCCCAGCGAAGCGGCAGCTTTCTTGAAAGTATGAAATCGCGCATGTCGAGCTTTTTATTTTCCTCAACGAAACTGATAAAGAACCACAGCAGAGTACATATTATAAGTAAAAGTATATCGTACTCGTCCAGTCCGCATGCTCCTAGATTCAAAATGATGTTGTTTATTCCAAGCTCGCTGATATGGAAATCCGTGACTGATTTAAAAAGCATGTGAAATGCAGTCGACGCATTTGCAGCTATGTCAAAATAGTAGCCTACCAGTATGAGCATAAAGGTCCAAATCACTGATACAATCGTTGCAAATATACCCTTTTCCCTGAGGCCGGTCAGCTTAAAAGCCGCCTGCCACCTTTTTGTTTACCGGAGCAAAAAGCTCTGCAAGCATGATTACAATGCCATTCCAGAGTCCGAAATACAGGTATTTCATATTGGCACCGTGCCATACTCCGATGACGATAAATGTGATGACACTCGCGATGCAGCCCGGCAGCACCTTACTGATATGCGCGCCAAATCTCGGCTTTAGCCATTTGCCAAAGTTCAGGAAACGCTTTGAGATTGAAAGCGGGTAGAAGATATAGTTTCTGCACCAGTCTCCAAGAGTCATATGCCAGCGGTGCCAGTACTCAGTGAGCGAGCGCGAAAAATACGGATGATTGAAGTTTGTTGACATCGTTATGCCAAACATCTCCGCAATACCACGCACTATATCGATTCCTCCCGAGAAATCCGCATATAGCTGCAGCGCATACACTACTGCCGCAAAAAATACATAGGTGCCCGAAAAATCCATCGGCTTATCCATCACAAAATTGATGATATTTACCGCGCGGTCTGCTATCACAAGCTTTTAATGACTCCCCAGAGCACCAGAAGCGCACCCTTTGCAGATTTTCAAGTCTCGGGGAATGTCCCTCATAAAGCTGTCCCGCAAGCTTATCATATATCGCAATCGGTCCCTGTATGATCTGTGGGAAAAATGATACAAACAGCGCTACCTTAAGGAAATTCTTTTCAGGCTCGACAATTTCCCTGTATACATCCATCACATAGCCCATGGACTGGAAGGTGTAGAAGGATATGCCAAGCGGAAGCAAAAGTCCAAGCTCCCGCATATGGTATATATTTAAGGAATGCCAATATGCCGAAATTGCAAAGCAGCGCAAACAGCATGACTGCCACTCTCTTTTTTCTGCCCTTTTCCTTGTATTCCTTTCTGGTCTGCCTGTCCCAGTCCTCCTTGTGGCTTTTTACGATGGCATTCTGCTTCTTTAACAGCTTGTCAATCCATATTGTTGAGCCATAGGTGGTGCATATTGTAAAAATGATAAACAGCACATACCACTTACATATAATCACATAGTATGCCATGCTTCCCGCCAGAAGCACATACCAGCGGTATTTCTTCGGAAAGCAATAATATAGTACAAGCAATGCTATTACAAATATCGCATATTTTAATGAAATGAGTTCCATTTTATTTACTCCAAATCTATTTTCTAAAGTAATACTGCCATACATACTTTAATTAACAGGCAGTATTTATTTTAAAGTCCATACACTATCATGCTATTTTTTAACCGGGGGATTTAACTCCTTGACAGGCTTTGCATCGTTGTTCGTATCTGCTACCTTATTTGTCGCAAGGCTTGACGAAAAATTATAAGGCAGATAAACGGACATCTCAAAATAATGATTGCCCAGACTCAGATCCGTATCCCTTGCGCAGGCACTTATCACCTTGTCAGCGCGCCTTGCGCACTCGCCCCATGCACTCTGAATCTCCGGTGAGTGGTCTGCATTAAGCCTGTAATTATCAGACAGATATTTTCCCATATATGCAGTGAATTTGCGGCTTCCATTTATATTCAGGTGCTCTGAATTGTAGAAATCATCCCTCTCATTGATTCCGATAAATTCCTTATCGCCTTCAAAGCTCGCAAAGTCATAGCCATAAGACTCCACCAGCTCCTTCACGTCGCAAAGCACCTGTGGATTCTTTACCTTCTTCTCATGAGGGAACCTCGCAAAAGCACCTTTTCCACCCCTGTGCTTTACAATACTCAAGCAGATCAGTCATATTCGCTCTGCTCTTGTCGGTAAAGTAGAGCTTTTTCTGCTTGCCTGATGGACAATCGGAATATTTTGCAATAGATGAAAAGCCCTTCATGCATGATGTTTTTGCAAAATACATTCCAACTCTTGTGGCAAAGGTGTGTGCACATTTGTCAATATCCTTCCAATTGCTGTGATATAGCTTCAAAGGGTTTCTAAAGTTATCCTGCTCATCCTTTGGCACAATCTCTTGTATTGTATCAAGCCTGTTTTCCTCATTATGGATATTGTCTATCCAGCTATGCAGCTTTACCGTCCTGTCGTAATAGCTGTCATTTTGTAAAAAGCCATTCACTTCAAAAACCACAACCTTCGGATGCTGTCTGGTGAGAGCTTCTCTGAGCATAGATTTGTACAGACTGCCGGGCGCCCCTGATACCCCAAGCGAGTATGATGTGTATCCATAATTCTTCCAGGCCTCGGTTGCGCTGTAATCAGCGTATACCTCGCTGGCTCCTATCATCATCACATCAATTGTGTTCTTCGGCTCCTTGTAAAACCCCTCTATAGTCGCAATATTGACAGCATCCGTCATCTTAAAAAATGTCGAGACAAACGAAAACAGCACGACAAATACCAGGGCAAACGCTCCTATACGGATTACCTTACGGTGTCTGCCTTTTCCTTCGTCTGTGCTGTTTATGGCTTTGTTTTTTATAATTTTCTCTTTTCCTTTTGTAAATCTCATAACCGTCTTCATCTCCAAGCTTCTTTTACCGTACCGTGTATTAACAGTAACAACATTATAGCCTATTATTGAAGCAAAAAACGGATATTCCAAAAATCTTAATATAATATTAAAAATCTAAAACTGTTACTCATACTTAAGTCCTATCATTGTAAGCCCTTGGGCCGGGGCTGTAGGACCTGCTGCTGCCCTGTCTGTTGCGGCTATTATGTCCTTCATCGCATCTGCCGGCATATCGCTTCCACCTATCTTCACAAGTGTTCCTGCGATTATGCGCACCATATTGTACAAAAAGCCGTTTCCTGTCACACGTATTGTGATGATGTCACCGGCCTTTGACACCGTACAGTCATATATCGTGCGGACTGTGGTCTGTGCCTGCGAGTTTGCCGAGCAAAAGCTTGCAAAATCATGCTCTCCTATGAGATATTTTGCAGCCTCACTCATCTTTTCTGTGTCAAGCGGATAATGATAGAAATATGTGTCAAGCCTGCGTGTCGGATTTCTGAACCTCGCATTTAAAATGCGGTATTCATAGGTTTTACGGCTCTTTGAGAAGCGCGGATGAAAATCATCGCTTACCTCACAGGAATCGACCACCACTATATCCTCCGGCAGCTTCTGATTCAGTGCATACGATATCTTTTCCGCCGGCATGCGGGTATTGGTATCAAACATACACACATTTCCAAGTGAATGCACTCCCGCATCGGTGCGGCTTGCTCCTGTCACCTTTATATCCTCCTTTAACAGGCGGCTCGGTGCTCGTTTAATACCTGCTCAATTGTTATGCCGTTCGGCTGTATCTGCCAGCCGCAGTAATTTGTGCCATCGTAGGCTACAATCATTTTTACACGCATATATCTCTCCTGTTATGGCTGCACTATCTATTTCACTATCTGAAAATAAGATTGCCCAGATTCACCGGCAGAAGGATTCTAAGCACTATCACAACCGCTAAAAACGCAAATATGAAAAGATATGCTATTTTATCGTCCTTTTCATATACGAGCGGCTTCATCTTTGTCCTGCCCTCTCCACCATTGTAGCATCTGGCCTCCATGGCCATTGCGAGGTCATCTGCACGCCTGAATGCCGATACAAAAAGCGGCACTAAAAGAGGTACCATGCTCTTTGCTCTTTTTATGATATTTCCATGCTCAAAATCAGCTCCTCTTGCCATCTGTGCTTTCATTATTTTGTCCGTCTCCTCAATAAGGATTGGAATAAAACGAAGCGCTATCGACATCATCATGGCTATCGCATGCACCGGAACATGTATTTTATTTAAAAAACCCAGTGATTTCTCAAGACCGTCCGTGAGCTGGTTTGGTGTGGTGGTGAGTGTCATGAGCGAGGTTCCTATAATGAGCAGCACAAGTCGTATCATCATGGTTGCTGCATTTATCAGTCCGGTGTCAGAAATATGCAGTATACCGTATTCCCAGATTGTATACTCTCCCTGTGTGAAAAACACGCTGAAGCATGCTGTAAAAAGCAGCAGTATTATAATGGATTTGAGTCCCTTTACCATGAACTTAAATGGCACCTTTGATATCTTTATAACTGCGGCAAGCGCGGCAACTATAAACAGCACACCGGCTATTCCTTTGTAGGAAAACAGCGCAATAATATATATAAGTGTTGCGAAAAGCTTTACTCTTGGGTCCAGTTTATGTATTGGCGACTGCGCCGGATAATACTGGCCTATGGTAATATCACGAATCATTTTGTATTCCTTCCTCATAATTTGTATCAAAATGTCAGCATTGGTGAGCTATTTAAAGGCTTTTAGTATTGAGTCCCTCGCCTCCGCAACTGTCGTTGCCGAAAGGTCAACCGGTATACCCTTTTCCGCCAGATCATGCATCAGATATGTGACCTGCGGTGCTGCAAGTCCGACTGCCTCGAGCTCCTTGTAGTGTGAGAATACCTCCTTCGGCACTCCGTCAAACATCACCTCTCCTGAATTCATAACAATGATGCGATCCACATACTCCGCAACATCCTCCATGCTGTGTGATACGAGTATGATTGTGATACCCAGATCCTTTTTCATCTGTAAAAGCAGTCCCAGTATCTCATCTCTGCCCGCAGGATCCAGTCCCGCTGTCGGCTCATCGAGTATAAGTACGTCGGGTGCATTGCAAGTACTCCAGCTATGGCTACACGCCTTTTTTGTCCTCCGGACAAATCAAATGGCGGCTGATAGTAGAGATCCTCCGGAAAATGTACATTCTGCAGTGCCTCATAGGCTCTTAGCTCCACTGTTTTTCTATCGAGCCCCTGATTTTTCGGTCCAAAGCATACATCCTCAAAGTTGGTTGTCTCAAAAAGCTGATGCTCCGGATACTGGAACACCATCCCCACCTTGTGACGCAGCTTGCTTAAATCATAATCATTGTCATATATATCCTGTCCATTGTAGTATATATGACCGCTTGTCGCCTTCAAAAGGCCGTTCATATGCTGGATAAGTGTGGATTTTCCCGAACCGGTGTGACCGATTATTCCGATAAACTCTCCATCATTTATCTCAAGGCTTACATCTTTAAGTGCCTGCACCTTGTAGGCTGAGTCGGCACTGTAGCAATAGTTTATGTGATCTAGAATTATTGACATATTTTCTCCCGCCTATCTGTTTTTCAGCGCAACAAGCGCATTTACAAGTTCTTCTCTCGTCGATTCCATCAGGGATATCAAGCCCTGACTTTTGAGCTCATCGGCTACCAGTGTCACCTGCGGCACATCAAGCATGTGCTCCTTCAGCTCGTCCACCCTTGAAAAATCTCACGCGGTGTGCCGTCCATTACCACCTTGCCCTTTTCCATGACATAGACATGGTCTGCGCCGACCACCTCCTCCATGTAATGGGTGATGAGAATAATGGTCACGCCCTTTTTCTTATTGAGCTCATGTGCTGTGGCTATGACCTCCTTGCGGCCGTTTGGGTCAAGCATGGCTGTAGGCTCGTCAAATACTATACATTTTGGCTCCATTGCCACAACTCCCGCGATTGCCACACGCTGCTTCTGTCCTCCGGAGAGCTTGTTCGGTGAATGTGTGCGGTACTTTGTCATACCGACAGCCCTTAGTGCATAGTCCACGCGCTGCCAGATTTCATCTGTCGGCACACCAATATTCTCGGTCCAAAGCCCACATCCTCCTCCACGACATTGGCGATAATCTGATTGTCGGGATTCTGGAAAACCATACCTGCACTTTTCGACAGGTATGACATTCTCTTCCTTTGACACATCCATGCCATCCACCCATATGGTGCCGTCGCTCGGCGCAAGAAGTGCATTGATATGCTTTGCAAGAGTTGATTTTCCTGAACCATTGTGACCGAGGATTGCAATAAACTGTCCCTCTTTATGTCGAGGTTTACGTTGTCGAGTGCTGTAGTGATTGACTCTACATTGCCTTCCTCGTCTCTTCGTATAAATTCATGTACTAATTTGCTTGTTTTAATTATGCCCATTTCTTTTTCCTAAAAATCTACCGTATTTACAATTATCATAGCTGTTAAAGCCCAAATAGCTGCAAAAAATATGCGCTTTGCCGCTTGATTTAGTCATCCCAGCTCAGGTGATGAAGCTCTCCCTCAAGCCTCATATGATCAAAATTATTCTGTCTCAATGCCTCGTAGAGCACGATAGCTACTGAATTTGACAGATTAAGTGACCTTGTCTCACCTATCATCGGTATCCTGATGCACTCATCCGGATGCTCCTTTAGTATCTCCTCCGGAATGCCTGCGCTTTCCTTGCCAAACATAATATAGCAGTCGGGCTCAAAATGAGCATCAGAGTATACATGTCTGCCCTTTGTTGTCGCATAATATATCTTTGCGCCCGGATTTTTCTCAAGGAAATCCTCCCAGTCCACATATGTGGTGACGTCAAGGTCCTTCCAGTAATCCATCCCGGCTCTCTTTAGTGCCTTCTCTGAAAGTGAAAATCCAAGCGGCTCTATAAGATGAAGCCTCGTACCTGTCGCGACGCAGGTTCTTCCGATATTTCCGGTGTTTGCCGGAATTTCCGGCTCATGTAACACTATGTTCAGCTTTGCCATTTTGTCTCCTGTCAATTTAAACTATTTATTATCCATCCCGGCGCGAAGCTCTGTGACAAACTCCTCAATGCGGCCGAGCGCCTCCTTTAAATCATCAAGCGAATATGCATATGATATACGTAAAAAGCCCTCGCCGCACTCTCCGAATGCAGTTCCCGGAACCACGGCAATCTTCTTGCTGTTTAGAAGCCTTGTGGCAAACTCATCGGATGTCATGCCAAACTCCTTGATGCTTGGGAACGCATAAAAGGCTCCGAAAGGCTCAAAGCACTTAAGCCCCATCTCCTTAAAGCGGTGAAGCACATAGCGTCTGCGGCCGTTGTATTCCTCCCTCATCTGTGCAACATCCTCATCGCCGTTTTTCATAGCCTCGACAGCTGCATACTGGCTCGTGGTCGGCGCACACATGATTGCAAACTGATGAATCTTTAGCATCTGCTTTAAAATGGTCTCAGGTGCACATGCATATCCAAGCCTCCAGCCTGTCATGGCATAAGCCTTGAAAACCGTTTATAAGCACTGTGCGCTCCTTCATTCCCGGAAACGATGCTATAGACACATGCTTATCCACATATGTAAGCTCGAATAAATCTCGTTACTTATCACAAACAGATCATGCTCCTTAACCACCTGAACAATTGCTTCAAGGTCTGCTTTTTCCATGATAGCGCCTGTTGGGTTATTAGGGAAAGGCATGATAAGTATCTTTGTCTTTGGAGTGATAACAGCCTCAAGCTCCTCGGCTGTCAGCCTGAAATCATTTTCCTCCTTTAGCTCCACAATCACAGGTGTGCCACCTGCCAGCACAGTACATGGCACATATGAAACATAGCTTGGCTGTGGGATAATCACCTCATCTCCCACATCGAGCATGGCGCGCAGTGCGATATCTATAGCCTCGCTGCCGCCGACAGTTACCATGATCTCTTTGTTGTAATCATATGTCATGCCGTATCTTCTGTCGAGATATCTTGCAATCTCAACCTTTAACTCCTTGAGTCCGGCATTTGAGGTGTAGAAGGTGCGTCCCTTTTCAAGGGAATATATGCCCTCATCCCTGATATGCCACGGTGTGTCAAAATCAGGCTCACCTACTCCGAGCGATATCGCATCCTTCATCTCGCTCACTATATCAAAAAACTTACGGATGCCCGATGGCTGGATAGTCTTTATTGTACTGGATAAAGGGTCTCTCATTATGACATAATTCCCTTTCATCGGATTTGACAGGTGCCGCCATGATAGTTCCATGGTCCTTGTATTTCTTCAGAATAAAGTTTGTCTTTGTCGAAAGCACCTGATCCAGTGTAGAAAGCTTATCTGTCACAAACTGTGATACCTCGCGCAGAGTCTTGCCCTCGAGTGTGACCATGAGGTCGAAGCCGCCTGAGATAAGGTATACAGACTTTACCTCAGGATAGTTGTATATACGCTCGGCAATCTTGTCGAAGCCCATGCCGCGCTGTGGTGTCACTCTGACCTCTATCATGGCTGTGACCTTCTCAAGGCCTGCCTTGTCCCAGTCAATCAGTGTGTGATATCCGCAGATGACATTCTCCTGCTCCATAGCAGCAATCTCGTTTGCCACACTTGCCTCATCCACACCAAGCATGATTGCAAGCTCCTTCAGTTTATCCTGCTGTTTTTCTCTATAAATGTTAATATCTTTTCTCTCATGATATATATTCTCGATTCAAATATATTAGTTGAAAACCTTGTATATCTCGTCAGTCTGGGCAGTCTCCAAAAGCGTCTCTCCTCGCCGGAAATCAGCACTCTGTCGTTTGAATCGGTTGTGGCACCGACTATAACAGCATTTTGTCCTGTTTTCTCAAGCTCTCTGACCACGCGGGTACCATCTGCAGCTATGATTATCAGACTTCCTCCTGACAAAAGCTTATACGGGTTTATGTCAAAAAATTCACTTATTTCAATCGTATCCTGCCTGATAGGGAGCTTCTTTAAATCGATGTCAAGACCAATTCCCGAAGCCTCTGCCATATCCCAGAGTGCTCCAAAGATGCCTCCCTGCGAAGCGTCATGGATTGCCGCCACACCGGCGCCAATCGCGGATGCAGCCTCCATTGCGGTGGAAATATGGTCTATATATGCTGCTGATTTATCTATAAATGCCTTGGAAAATCTCGTTTCAAGCTCGGCTCTTTTCTCATTTGCAAGAATTGCGGTGCCCTCAAGCCCCACATATCCTGTCACTATTACGTCCATGCCCGGTGCTGCTGCCGATGATGGTGTAAGCACCTGCTCATAGGCCTCACCTATTGCTGTAACTGTCACCACGATATTCTTCACAGCACGGCTCACCTGTGTATGCCCGCCAAGCACCACAATGCCTGCTTCCTCACATACAGCATCAATCGCTCTCACCGTCTCGCGAAGCACGGCTTCGTTTTCTGTGGTAGGTACAAGCAGTGCCAGCTCTATCCCAACAGGGCCTGCCCCCATGGCATAAATATTGTTCAATGCATCATAAACTGCGCAGTTAGCACGCACATGCTTATCCGATACATCAAGTGTGAACGTCTGGGTAGCAGTAACTAACCTGGTTTGGCCGCCTGCCTGCATGGAAATCACCGCACAGTCCTCACCTACTGCCGGTTTAAAAAGTATTCTGTCGCTTTTGGTATGAAGTTGTTTTAAGACAGAGCGCTTTAAAACCGACTCTGATATTTTACCGTTTTTCATGTGTTTTCCTGTTCCTAATAATAATATGTTTTGTATACTGTTGCAGCCTGGTGCATTGATTGCAAATAACTACATCAGAAACAACTACCTGCGGGCATTTACTGCGTCTGTGCTCCCTGTGTCTGTCCTGCCGCATTCTGGTCTGTCGGCTGTGTCTGAGCACCTTGTGTCTGCCCTGCTGCATTCGGATCTGTAGTCTGGGTCTGCGCACCCTGTGTCTGCCCTGCCGCATTTGGGTCCTGTGTCTGAGTCTGTGCTGCCTGAACCCTGATGCCGCAGACGCAGCAATGGATTTAACCGAGCCCTCATCATTACCCGCTGCCGCCGCCTGAAGCTGCGCAACAACCTCCGCTGATGCTCCTGCCGTACCAACCGTCACGATTTTTGGTGATGACTTGTACTTGCTGTTGTTGAATACCTCATCGCTCTGCACTGTTCCATCAACTGTGACCGTCTTCCATAGCCTTGCGGTCACTCCCTTGTGCGCAGACTGCTCGGTGTTGAAATAACCGACCGGCTGACCTGCATCAAACTTAAACTGCGTGACCGGATCCTCCTCGGAAAGTGTCTCACTCCTGAAGGAAATTTCCCTGTTTGCCGGTCTCGTCTCCACTCCGTACACATTGAAGGTGATGACTCCACCACTGCAATAGCCCTCTATATACACCGGATTGTCCAGATTATTTTTAAACTTAAGATCCTTGTAGGTTCCTGCGATTGCCGCATCGTCAGATGGCTTTACATAGCTTACTATCATGGAATGGTTGTAGCGCTGCACTATGTCAAGCTCAGCCCTTATAACCGCATTGTAGAGTGTGGTAGCAACCTGGCACACGCCTCCGCCTACCGAGTCCACTACCTGACCGTTCTCGTATGCGCCTGCTATCTGATAGCCGTTGTCAGTTGTGATAGGGCTGATAGCCTCGTAAACCGAGAACTGCTCCCCCGGATATATGACACTGCCGTTTATCAGGCTGCACGCGTTCTTTACATTGGTTGCACGCCCTGCTGCCGAGCTGCTGAAATCGGTAGAAAAGCCTCCCAGATTATCCTTAATCTTTGAGAGCTCTTCCTTTGAACCCCTCGGCTGGACCGTATTTGTGACCAGCTCTATCTCATTCGCCGAGCCATCCCAGCTATTCTGCAAAAAGTCATTTATGGCATAGACTGATTTTACCACATCGACCTCTTTGCCTTCCTGTCCCGGAACAAAATCGAAGCTGTCACCGTTTCTCTGCAGCGAATTGTCAACTGCCTTTATATTGAGCTCGTCGCTCTTGTCATAAATCATATTTGCGGTCTTTTGTTTATCAACCGACAGATACATATTGACGGCAACATTGCCCTTTTTGAGCTCCTCTGACTCCACAAATCTGTCAATCAGGCTGCCCTCATGGCACACTGAAAGAGCCTCGTCCACCGCTGCATCACTGTCCGCCGAAACAGACATTTCCTGTGCTGTTGCATCAAATGAACCATTGGCACCCTTTAATGAAAAGGATGTATCCTTTATGCTGTCAACATAGGCATCAACTGCTTTTTTTGCTTCTTCGTTTGTCATACCGCCTACATCCACACTGCCAATGCACACACCATCTGTAATTGTCTGTACCTTTGCCTTCTTTGTGCCTGACGAACCGCTTGCATATGCACTTACCATGCCCGATGCTGCCACAAGCACAAATGCCATTGTACCCAGTAATAATGCTTTTTTATTAATCTTCATTTCCGCTTCCTTTTCCTCGAGGCTGTTAAAAGCGCCCTGTCATCGCTTAACTGAACTGCATTTTATATCATATTATCATATTTTTTCCATATTTCAAGAAAAGCTATACAAGACTTGACACAAATGTTGTCACAAGCATCGCTGCTATAACCACTATTATCACTATAGCAACCACCTTCTGATTTCTTTTTTTATTAAAATCGTACATACTATTCACCTCTGTTCAAAAATGAGTTATACTATTTTCATATATGAGAAAGGATTTTCCAACATATGATTCCAATTTGTCTAATTTTATTCATTTTATTTATAGCAGTGATTACTTTTGCCATAAAGAGGGCTGATTCTGCCCAGGCAAAGGTCACCGAGGAGTTCTGGGAAAAGGAGCGTAAAGCCAACTCAACCCTCCGCGGAGATACCACTGACCTGTGTTATATTACCATACCGGAAAAGTTTTTTCCATTAAATAATGATAAAATAAATGATTTAAGGGATAAAACCCTTGTCAATCTCACCGGAATGACAAACACTGATTTAAAGCTTAAATATGGCATTCTCAATTTTAAAAAGCTGTCTGAATATGATGATAATTTCACGAAATTTGTTTCAATGCTGCCGGACTATTACAATAGGCTTAAGGAAGCAGGCTATGAATCGCTAGGCAATGAACTGCTTGAGCTTGCAGTGAAGCAGGGTGCCGATTCAAAGAACGTATACAGTCTGTTAGCCAACGCCTTCATCAGCATGTCAAAAACCGACCGGATTGCAGAGCTTATCGAGAAAGCAAAGCAGCTTAATTCTCTTTCAAGGGATGGAATCGTTTCTATGCTTGAGAGCCTACAGGCTGATACCGCCTCGGCCGGTAATTAATTTGCGTTATAGCTTATTTGGTTATAGCTTATTGTATTATAACTTATTGTATTGAAACTTATTCCGAGTCATCCACACACCTATTAATGTACTTACTGCGATATTCATCGTACAGCCTTGAGGCCTGACTTCTGGTCGTTGTCCCACGATATGACATCTGCTATCCCATACTCAGCCATCAGCTCCTTTAGCTGTCTGACCTGATGTGCTGTGGCAGGTGTCTGTTTTTGCCTTGTATACAAGCGGCTTTGACTCCACCGGCTCACCATTTTCATCCATCAGTGCAAGCAGCTTTTCAAATATCTGCTTTGTCTCTATCGCATCATCGAGCGCCCTGTGGGCATTTTCCCTGCTCACATCAAAATACTCACACAAATCCTCCAGCTTCTTCGACTGCTCCGCAGGCAGACATTTTCTGGCTATTTTCAGAGTATCATATGCATTTAGCGAGAGGGTTCTCTTGTGATTTACCGCCCACTGCTTTAAAAAACTGTAATCAAAGGTCACATTCTGCCCGAGTATGATATCATCCCCGATAAAATCAAGCAGGTTATCCACAGCCGCGTCCATATCTGCCGCGTTTTCCACATCACTGTCGGTAATTCCCGTTAATTCCTGCACACGCTGTGGAATATGCTGCTTCGGATTTACCAGTGTGGATATCGTATCCACTATCTCGCCGCCCCTCACACGTGCCGCACCTATCTCTATTATCTTGTCATTTTTAGCTGAAAGCCCTGTCATTTCAAGGTCAATCACCGTGTAATTTTTTATATTATCTATGTTGCTCATTTTTCTTAGTCTGTAAACCTTCCCGGCTTTTACTGTTATCTACATACTCCACCAGCGCCTGGTGGTCAAGCGGGTCTCTCATGTCGTAGTGGAAAGCGCCCACACCGGCTCCTTATGATACTTTGGCAGCTCATCCAGCTTGCGCGTGTGCTTGTCCGGAAAAATATAGTGGAACGGCTCCACATGCGACAGCTTTCCATTTTTACAGTATGCATGTGTCATGTGCTTGAAGCTTCCTATATCTGTGGCCCACACCGGGCGGCTCTTGCAGTTCTCACGATAGTACAAATCAAAGATGAGTGACTCTGAATCATGCTGTAAATCTGCGCATTTTCATCAAAATCAGTATTATCTCTATCTATGGCATTTTCGTCGAAATCAGTATTATCTCTATCTCCGTCATTTTCGGATAATCCCACAGAAGTTATATCGTCGTTGTCACAGCCATGCAGGTATAAAGCCAGAAACTCAAGCAGTATCTCACACCTTCTGATGCGCGAATGGCTCATTCCAAAATAGCCGTTTGCCTCATAAAATCTCCAAGCTCTGAAAAAACTCAAACGCACTGTCAAAGATACACTCCATGAGCTTCATCGTAATCTCAAACTGGCCGCTGTTGTAATACACCTCAAGCATATCCTCGACGCGCTTAATCTTTATCACATCATCAAACGAAAGCCACTTCGTGGACATAACCTCATACGGTGGCTTGTCATGGTAGACAATACCATATTCCGCGGCATGCTCAAACATGTACGAGCCCTTGAGCACCTTTAAAAATCCCAGCTGCAGCTGGTTTGGCTTAAGCTCATAAATCTCATCAAAGGAACGCCCAAAGCTGTCATAGTCCTCGTATGGCAGCCCTGCAATCAGTCCAGATGCTCATGGATATTGTTGCCGCTTTGAATGAGCCTCACAACCTCCTTAAGCCTCTCAAGCTTCATAGTCCTGTGAATCTCCTTAATCGTGACCTCATTGGTGGACTGCACACCGATTTCAAGCTGTATCAGTCCCGGCCTCATATCAGAAATCAGCTCAAGCTCCTCCTGATTCAGCAGATCCGCTGATATCTCAAAGTGAAAGTTTGTCACACCATTGTCATTCGCCTTTATAAAGCGCCACAGCTCCATGGCATGAGCATGATTGCAGTTGAAGGTTCTGTCCACAAACTTAATCTGTGGCACCTTCTGGTCTATGAAAAACTTAAGCTCTCTTTTGACAATCTCAGTATCCCTGAAACGCAGTGTCTTATCCACCGATGACAGACAGTAGCTACACGAAAAGGACATCCCCTGCTGCTCTCGTAGTAGATGATGCGGTTTGAAAAATCATCAAGCGTATCATAGCAGAATGGGATTTCACTCATGTCTTTGATTGGACGGGGACTTGTGAATACTATTTCACCGGCTTTACCATCAGCGCTTTTTTTTCTGAAAGCAATGCCTGCAATATCAATCAGCCTTTTTTGATGAGCATAGTACCCACACAGTTCTCTAAAGGTATCCTCACCCTCGCCAATCATCACACCGTCTATGTATGGATTTTCCCGCAGAAATGCCTCCACCTCGTAAGACACCTCAGGGCCTCCAACCCATATCGGCACTGACGGACAAAGCTTTTTATACTCGCGTGCAATATCAGTCACATAATCAATATTCCATATATAGCACGAAAAACAAAGTACGTCGGGCTTTCTCTTGTAAAGCTCCTCAAGAATGTAATCCTTTTGATTGTTTATCGTGTATTCCGCAAGCTCCACAGCATCCCTGTACTCCCCGGCACAGGCGCGCAGTGAGTAAACTGCGAGGTTTGAATGTATGTATTTTGCATTTATTGCTGTCAGTAAAATATTCATGGTTTCTCCTCAAAAAATGACCCTTGAATGTAGACTTTTTACCACATTCAAAGGTCTGCTTCGTATTATTGCAGCATCCGTTCAATTTTATTTTTAACGGCTGCATTGGTACAAATTCAATTTTCAACTGCATCCCCATTCCATGCGCAAGCCTCTTTAAAAGTTTCAAAGATGGATTTCTTGTACCATTCTCAAGCTTACTAATATCCGCCTGATCAATGCCTGTACGTGCCGCAAGCTCTTTTTGAGTCAAATTATTTTTAATGCGCGCATCTATCATAGCCCTTATAACATCCATCTCGGCTGAAGATCGTCCCACTCTTTTTTCATTATTTTTAAGCTGCTCCTGTAAATAATCATCATATCTCATATTATTTACCATGCCTTTCTATATAATCTCTTCTATATTTCTTAGCCTTTTCAATTTCACCAGCCGGTGTCCTCTGAGTTTTTTTAATGAATCCATGTGTCAATACTATTCTTCCTTCATAATAGAAAAAATATAATACTCTCGAAATATCTGTTCCTACCTTAGCTCGCAATTCAAAAATTCCATCCCCGAGCGGCTTGCTGTATGGTTCTCTCAGCAACGTACCTTTTTCTTCCAATAGTTTAATTTCCATCAATAGCTTTGCTCGCATCTTAACATTTAAACTATCTAAAAAATCTTTTACCGGAATTTTGTCCCCATTCTCATAAAATTCAGCAATAAATCCACCCATAACTCTTCTCCATTGTTCTCACAAAATATTATATGGTATTTTTACCATATTGTCAAATCAGTTACTTTAATTTACATCGACATATTAACAAGCCTGTCGTAAATGCCACTTGCAAACAGCATCATCATGCCAATCGTGCAGATGACCGACAGCACAAAGCCTATTATCGATGTAATCAAACCGGCAGTTGCTATTGTATTGTTATACTGCTTTGCCTTTTTTGACATTTGGGAAGCAAGCATGCCGACAATTCCAAGTCCCATCAGATATCCAAAAAAAGAGAAAATAATGCTGCAAATACCAAGCACCAGTGAAACCACTGCAAGCTTAGCCCCTCCCTCTCGTCATCTATGATAGGCACATTGTTGTAGAGCATCTCAAGACGGATGCGCCTTGACTTACGCAGCATAACAAACATAGGGATACCGAGCACGATAAACGCGATGCAGTTCATTGCCGAAAACTCATTAATCCTATCGGCTGCTCCGCCACCCTCAAATATTCCAGATGATAAAGTCCTCCCATATCTACAACAGTATGGAAAATGGCAAGCATCCAGAAATTGCGTGTAGACGCGTATATCATGCAAAACAGCACACCCATGAGACCTGCTGAAATAACCTGTATCAGACAACTGCTGAACTTAACCCCTGCGCCCATATTGGAAAAATGCATCAATCCAAACAGTACGCCTCCCAAAACTACGGCTCCAGTGATTCCACCTTTCGTCTTTGGAAAAGCTCTCAGCAGCAGATTGAACACCACGCCTCTGAACACCAGCTCCTCAACGAGCCCTACAAGGCAAACCGCTATAAAGAAAAAGATGATGTTGTAAAATGCCTTCACGTCACCATGCTCACTCAAAAAACACAAATAAATGCCTGAAACAACAGCATACAAGCAATACACTATGAAAAAACCGCCTGTGTAAAGGCTTCTGGTCCATCCTGCTGCATTTTCCTTAAAGATATCCCACAGCCCAAATATATATGTGATGCCAAGAAAAATAACCAGAACAACTGTCTCCACAATAGCCTGCAGCAGATAATCATCCGCCTTTTCCATGCCCGGAATCAGTCCCAGAACTTTACCGCTCCACTGCAAGGGTGCAATGAAAATAAAAACTGCAAGAATGGCAAATATTATATTTGCTGGTGCCGAAAGGTTTCTCAATTTCTGTTTCATAACTTTAAATCTCCTCATTTGCGTTTAATTTGATATGAAAATATTCTATAGCATTTACTTTGACATTGCAAGCAAAGGATTTCATACTTCAATGGACAGCAAAAAAGCCCTGTCCTTACGAACAGAGCCCTATGCATTATTTTGCACTTACAAGCCTTACTATAACATCAATTCCAGCCGCCCAAAAGAGTATCGCCCCCACGATATATACCTTTGTCTTCTGCTCGAAACCGAAATGATATCCTGTGTAAATGCCTGCCACTATACAGATTACAGTGAGCAGCGCCACCATTATCATAATGGTGAAAAGTCCGGTACCGAGGAAGCCGAATGCTATTCCTGCAAGAACCGTATAAAATGCGGTGATTCCTGCTATTCTTAGCACTCTTTTCATGTCAAGCTGTGCCTGACAATGCTCCTCAATCCTTTCGTTTCTTATAGCCTTTCCTATAAGCCTGATCCCCAGTCCTATCAGTATTCCGATAGAAATTATCTCTCCTAAAAGTGCTTCATCCTTCACCGAGTATTTCCCATTAAGAAAGCTTGACAGGAAATACCCGATGTACATTGCTAACAACTGGCAAACTGCAACTATGAAGCAAATGGCTGTAAGCTGTTTCTTATTTACTTTCTGGATCAGGGATCCCTGACATTCCATCGCAACGAAAATCTCCAGTGAGCTTCCCGCCACGATTAACAGATATTCTATCCAGCCCATTTTGCCTCCCCTAATCTTTAAACATCCTTTAATTAATTATTTGTCGCTATCTGCCTTAGCATCTATTGAAGCTAATTTATATATGAACTTAACGCTGCCCGTCTGTCCATCAGCGATTGCTGAGTATGTCTGATATTCCTCACCCGCGTCAATTACTGCCTGAAGCTTGTCGGTGAATGGCTTTAAGTCACCGTTGTATGCGTCGAGAATCTTGTTGATTCCTTCCTCATTAAACTGTACCATACCGTCTGCAGTGTGTGTGCACCCTCTGAAAGTGTCTTAGAGCCTGTTGTGAGCTGGTCTACACCTGAGACTATCTGATTTGTTCCATCTGCAAGCTGTGATGCTCCGCTGTTGAGCTGTGCATTGTTTGCTACAAGTGTGTTTGAACCGTCTACAAGCTGCTTGATACCGCTTGTGAGAGTTGGTACTGAGTTATACAATGTCTGTGTTCCATCTGCAAGTGCCTTCATTCCTGTTACAAGACTGTATCCATTTGCCTGCTTTTGATTAATAGAGGCTGCTACAGTCGCTTTTGTCTGCTCTGCAGACGTTATAGTAGCCTGCTCAGCTCCTGAAACTGCTCCTGTATAGGCTGCTGTTGTTGCTGCTGACTTGCTCCTGTATAGGCTGCTGTTGTTGCTGCTAAACTTGCTCCCGCATATGCTGCTTCTCCTGCCGTCTGTCTTGCTGCTGTATATGCTGCTGTTCCTGCTGCTAAGCTTGCTCCTGTATAAGCTGCTTCTCCTGCTGTCTGACTTGCTGCTGTATATGCTGCTTCTCCCGCTGCAATCTTAGAAGCATCCTTGGCTGTTGATGCTACACTTCCAGCTAAGTTATTTATTATTGTATCAATCTGTTCATTGACACATGCTTCAGCCGCTCCGTCTTTCATTCCAACATTCTGGTCAAAAAAAGTCTTTGCTGAATCATAATCTGTGATTGCAGGATTTTTTTCAGCCATCTTCTGTACAAACTGTGCTTTCACACCACTCTCAATTACCGGCTTAATACTTGCTAATTGTTTCTTTGCTTCATTTGTTATATAGTCAGTTTTTCCGGATGTAAATTCCTGTTCAACAGCACTTGCTGCCTGATTCTTTATTTCAGTTTCCTGTTGTTTTACTGTCTCAGCTGCTACTGACTTAATCTGCTCCTTCTGATCGTCTACTGCGGCCTGAGCCTTTTTCTCAATATCTTCTTTCTGATCAGCTACTGTACTCTGTGCCTGTTTCTGTATATCTGTTTTTTGTAAGTCAACAGCACTCTGTGCCTGCTTTTGAATGGCTGTTTTCTGTGACGCAACTGTTGTCTGTGCCTGTTTTTCTATTTCAGATTTTTGAGACTCCAATGTGCTGTGTACGATCTAAAAGAGTCTTCTTTTCTGAATCAGTAAATTTTGCTGAAACAGTTGCATTAAGCAAAGCCACTCCATCATTCAGTGATTTTGCACTAGAGTTTAATGTTGTTATGCCATTAGATAAAGTAGGCACATTTGAATTCAGTTTATTCAATCCACCACTTAATGTACTAACACCATCAGTATATGTCTTAAGTCCACTCTGCAGTGTGCCAACTCGATGCGAATGTGCCGAGCTTGCTCTGCAATGTTGAAGAGTCCGTCAGCAAGTGTGTCAGTACCCTCTGCCAGTGTCTTTGAACCATCCTGAAGCTGTGTTGAGGCATCCTTTAAGTCATTTATCATGTCATCGAGGTCTGATGTATCAATTCCGTCTGTGCTTACATAATCAGATGCGTTTACCACGAAGGTCATGGCTGCAGGCATTGAGAAATTCTCTACATCTGCTGTCATTTCCATGTATTCAGGGATATTTACATCGCCATCGAGGTCTTTGTCCTTGATTCCGAGGCTGTCCTTTAAGCCCGGAAGTGCATAATAAGCACTACGCTTGATGAGTCGCTTACCTCAGCCTTGCCGTTTGTCACTTCGATATTCTCGAAGCCATCGCCGAGCACAAGTCCTGTTACTGCTGCAAATGGTACGGAAACTGTCTGCTTCTCGCCGTTTACCGTCTCTGTATATGATGTGGTATTTGTGTAGTCAAAACGGATTTTGACCTTTCCTGATTTTCCCGCAAGGTCCTCGGTGAGATTTCTTTTCCATCGAGGTAATATGTAACCTTCTGTGTTACAGGTGGCTCCTCTGTTGCTGTGCCGATAGTAAATGTCCTTGCCACCGGCCTGCCATGTGAGCTTATCACCGCTTTGTGTGAATTTTTCCTTGCCCTTTACGTTCTCGATATCTGAAAGGTTTGAAGCATCCTCCAAGGTATCCTTTTTGTCTTTATTTTTAAGGTGATCTACTACGATTGTTTTGTTTACGTTGCCGTTTGCATCTGAGATGAGATATACGCTCTCGTCCTTGTCTGCGTCGTTATCCTTTAATGATACGCTGTCCATGAGCTTATCTGCTATGTCATCAGCATCCTTGCTGCTTCCTGTTGTGCTGTCTGCCTCGGCTGTGACTGCGGTGCTGTTCTTCTCTGCAAAAACCGCTGTTGCTCCGATTCCTGTACCTACAAGTGCTATTGTGAGGACTCCGGCTACAACACGGACAATATATTTACTTTTTAACTTTTCTTTCAATTCTGGTAATTTCATGTCTTATTCCTCCTGATTTTGTTTTTGAGGTCATATTTTTATGTTATGAGGGTCAAAAAGTATTTTATCCCTCATTTATGATTAATCAGATTACTAAGCTGTCAGGTTTTTGTTTTTAAAGCCTGCGCTTGTGGCACATATTACTTTGTCAAAAATCATAAACATTGACGGAAGTATAAATACTACTACAAACATACTGATGATTGCGCCTCGTGCAAGCAGTATACAGATAGAACTGATCATATCAATGTTGGAGTAAAGTCCTACACCAAAGGTTGCGGCAAAGAAACAGAGTGCACTGACTATAACTGAGTTTGTCGAATCTGCAAGTGCCTTTGTGATTGCCGGCTTTTTGTCCATTCCGGTGTATCTGTTCTTTCTGTACTTTGTGGTCATAAGTATCGCATAGTCTACCGTTGCTCCAAGCTGAATGGTTCCGATTACGATGCTCGCGATAAATGGAAGCTTCGTTCCTGTAAATCCCGGAATTCCCATGTTTACAAAGATTGCAAACTCGATGACCGCTACAAGTATGATTGGAAGCGATACTGATTTGAATACTACGAGGATGATAAGGAATATCAATACGATTGATACTGCACTTACTGTCTTGAAGTCTTTATCTGTGATAGTGATAAGATCCTTTGTACAAGGTGCCTCACCGATAAGCATTGCGTCCTCGCTGTAATTCTTTACTATCTTTTTAATCTCTGTAATCTGGTTGTTTACCTCATCAGATGCTGTCTCATATTTTGATGAAACAAGCATCATCTGGTAATCACCGTTTTTGAATATCTCCTTTGCCTCATCCGGCACCATATCATCCGGTATGGTAGGTCCGAGTATTGAGTCAAGCGATACCGCAAGCTTTACTCCATCGACCTTCTTTATATCATCTATCATGCTTATGCTGTCTGCCTTTGACATATTGCTCGGTGCGATGATGATATGTGTGGCACCCATAGCATACTCCTTGTCGAGTCTTTCATTGGCCTGCTTACTGTATGCACTGTCAGGCATGGTTCCTGCAAGGTCATAGTAGACCTGATCATGAGTGTATCCGTATATTGCCGGGATGAGCACTACGATGAAAATCACTGCAAGTATCTTATAATGATTTGTTACCCAGCTTGCAATCCTGGAAACATCAGGCATGAGAATCTTGTGCTTTGTCTTCTCGATTGCCTTATCACATGCAAGAATCAGTGCAGGGAGAATTGTTACACATCCGATAACTCCGAATACAACGCCCTTTGCCATTACGATTCCCAGGTCAAGTCCAAGTGTAAAGCTCATGAAGCAGAGGGCTACGAAGCCTGCGATTGTTGTGATTGAGCTTCCTGTTACTGAGACAATTGTGTGGGAAATGGCATGTGCCATGGCTCGCTTCTTGTCTCCGTCATATCTGTCTATCTGCTCGATAGCTGTGCCACAGGAAAATCGAATAATCCATTGTTACGGCGAGCTGCAATACTGCTGTCAGTGCCAGTGTCAGATATGAAATCTGTCCCTGTATAAAGTTTGTTCCCAGGTTATAGATAATAGCCATTCCTATGCTTAGGAGGAATAACATCGGAACAATTATTGAATCCATTGTAATTCCCATGACAAGCATTGAAAGCAATGCTGCTATGATGACATATATAGGAGCCTGCTGCATAACAAGTGTCTTTGTATCTGCGTTGACTGCTGCCATTCCTGCTACGAAGCAGTGGTTTTCACCATCTTATCCATCTTGTTGACGGCTTCCATTGTCTCATCCGAACCCATTGTGTCACTATAGGTGACGAGCATGAGCTGGCTGTTTGCATCCTTGTTGTTGAATGCGTCGTACACCTCATCCGAATTGCCTCTCTTGGCAATGTGGAATCAGCGATTGTTCCGTACCAGATGACATCCTTAACACCCTCAAGGTCCTCAATGTCATCAGCCAGAGTCTCTATGTCCTGATCCTTCATATCCTCTAAGATCACAAATGACAACGCTCGGTTCCAAACTCATCTACCATGATATCCTGACCCTTCATAGTCTCTATCTGGCTTGGCAGATAAGAAAGGATATCAAAGTTGATTCTCGTGTTGATAAAGCTGATGCCCGACGGTATAAGCAGTGCAAATGCAACTATCAGTATCAGCACACGATGTTTTACGACTCCTTTTCCAAATTTAATCATTAGATTCACCACTCTTTCTTTTCGTATTGAAGTATAAAAAGATCGAATAAATAAATATTCAATCTCTTCGATTTGTCATGTGAGATATACAAATCCATCAATTTGTATATCCGATATGACACATATATGATATTGTATTTGATTTCTGACACTTTTTCACAGCATTTTTATATTTATATGAACACATGCCTCTTTATGATTCTGCTTTATGAGATTGCTTAAGCCGTCATTTTTCCATGGCAATTGTCCTCTACAGCTCACTTAGTATATCATCCATCGAGCGCGTAATCAGATACATGTATGCCTCCGCCATCTCCTTCGGCTCAATATCATCCATGCCCTGGGCTATCCAGCCCTCTGTGATAAAGCACAACGACTGCGCATAATATGTAGAAATCACCTCGGTGTGAGCCAGCGGTATTTGGATTTCTTTCCTGTGCTCTTTTCGCTTATGATATTCATAAACATCTCATAGACGCACTTCATGGCAATCTGATTAAACGTCACAGCGCCCTCCAGCTTTAGTGCTTTCTTGTAAAAAACACTGTTTGCCGAGATATTATTGAGCATCAGCACAATCGCTTCAAAAATCATTCCGGCATTGAGCAGCGGCTTGATGGGCTCAAGCAGCTCGGTTTTGATAATCCACTCTATCAGCTCGTACTTGTCCTGAAAATGATTGTAAAACGTGGGGCGGATAACTCCGGCCTTGTCCGTTATCTCTTTAATTGTAATCTTATCGATTGGCTTTTTCGCTGAAAGCTCTATAAGGCTCTCAGCGAGCACCAGATCTATTGCATTCTTACCTTGCTGTGTCATTACTCATCAAACTCCATCGTGACAAAGTAGCCCTTCTCAGTCTCCCTCACATCCACGACATCGCCCTCACGGCTTTTGAGCCTCTCGCTGACCACGTAGTTTCCCGACATGGCAATCGCATGCTCTATCGTGTAATAATATGAAGTTGGAAGCTTGCTCTCTGTTACCTTCAGATGGTCACCGACCTTGGTAAGTCCGGGTCTCTCCATCTTAAACTCCATCCGACGCATTCTGTCGCCTTTCTGTTACTGCTTAATTGTCCTCTTTTCTGTCCTCGACAAACGTTGCCTCAAACTCCTTTTGCTTGTTGTAGGCGCTCTCAGCCTTTGTGGCACGGCTTGTAATCCAGATATTGGACACTCCGTTGAAAATCAGTATGATACCGACAACAACAGTGGCTGTCTTCATTACATCAAATGCATTTGTCACGCAGATTATTCCAAAAATCAGACTGATTATTGAAAAAATCAGGCCGACACTCCAGCCTCCGTAACCGTATTTTTTGGCATCCACTGCCTCAATAATGCTCCTGATGCTGTGAAAAATGAGCACCAGACCGATGACTATAGGTATCAGGCTCACCACAACCTTTGGCTGTACCAGAAACCATATACCCACTGCCAAAACCACAAGCCCCAGCATCGCTGAAAACCCATTCGTAACTATATTCAAAAAATAGCTGCACATATAGACCACTCCGATGATGATAAGCACTACCGCAAGCACATTGGCCACAATCGTGAGCACCGAAGCTCTCCATATGATAAACACCAGTCCCAGCGCTATGCAAAGCACTGATGACAGTAGAAAATCAGCCTTTATTCTGCCTAAAAACTCCTTCATACATGACCTCCTTTATATATCCTTCCCTACATTACTTTTCTAATTCTATTCCTCTGCACTTTTCTTAACCAGGTCAAGAACAGTCTGAAGCTCAGCACCCTCAACCGGCGCAGCTCCATATCCAAGACGCTTGTAATCCTCTGTAATCTCAGCCAGCTCAGTAGTTTTATCGCCCTTCGCATCAATTACAAAATATCTGCCCTGTGACATAGCATCATCCCACACGAGATAAGCACGGATTGCGCAGTTTGGAGCCATATCCCTTGTCGGGAAATCAACTCTGGTGACATTAAGTGTATCAGAAATCTGCATAGACATAACAGAGAAATCCTCCTCCATATATGGATACATACGCTTCTGCTGATATGCCTCCTCGTACAGCTCATCTATTAGCTTTTCCTTCTCATCGGCTAGTCGGTCCATGAACTCTTTTCCGCCCTCAAACATCTTTGCCGGCAGGAAAATATGCTCATACTGCATACGCTCAAAGATGACATACTGCTCTGCTGTCATCTGTACAGTCTTGCCCTTTGTCGGTGATGTAGGATGTCCCTCTCTTCTGGCCTTTTCCACTGCCTCAATCTTTTCTACAAGAGGCTTTTGAAAATCAGATTGTGAGTGAACGGGTTGAATGCGATACCATTAATCTTTGACTCTTTATTTGCCACCATGTTGTTGACTGCAAGAAACGGCATATTTACAATGCATGGTGACGGATGATCCTAGAAAGCTGTGCCTTTGAGGTATAAATCGGCATGAAAGCCTCTCCCTCACCGTTTTTAATAAATAGCGGAATCGGCTTGTTGTTCTCTCCGACATTTGCAGGTACCAGGAATCTGCTCTTAGTGCATTTTTCAATGAGCTTATTGAGCGTCTCCGCCTTTTTGTCGCTTGAATACTGTGTCATCAGCGCCTCAACCTCCGGGTTTTGCACCTCAAGAGTGAAGGCCGGATCATCCTTTAATTTATTTTTGATTTTATTTTTATCCATTTATACTGCTTCTCCTTATATTAAATGCCCGGATTTACATCCAGGCATTATTTTAACACATTTCTTTTATCAACTCAACAATCTTAGTGTCTCTTGCTATCCATTCTTTATCAAGAAAAGCGCTGTTGGCCTTTATTATCTCATCCGGCGTAGCCCATGACAGATGATACTCAAGCCTTATCTCGCTGTCTGTCATCTGTGCTGCCACATGCTCGTCCTTCACATCACAGAAATACACGTAGGTGTGACAGTAATATATCTTGTCAGCCTCAAATATATCGCGTCTCTTTTCTATGACCTTGCCACACTCCCTGATGCTTTCCGGCACGACAAGAAGCCCTGCCTCCTCGCGCACCTCACGTGCCAGCGCCACCTCGTTGGTCTCGCCTGCATCGATGCCGCCGCCCAGTATCTTGTAGTAGCCCTCACCGGCCTGCTGCATGGCAAGCTTGCCGTCTCTGATAATAACCGCGCGCACCGCGAAGCGCTCAAAAACCTCCATATCATCGGAATAGTTGTGTTTGTCAAATGTATATAGCGTCCTCATTTTGTCCTCCGTGTATGGGCTGTAATCATTGATTAGTATATTGGGAAAGTAACACCACTGTCTCTATGTGCTCTGTATATGGGAAGCAGTCATATGGTGTTGCACGCTTCACTGTATATCCATGCTTTGTGAGATACTTTAAATCCCTCGCCAGTGTTTCCGGACCACATGACACATACACCACTCTCTCCGGCGCCAGCTTGACAACCGATGATAAAAATGCCTCATCGCTGCCGGTTCTTGGAGGATCCATTATAACAACATCCGCTTTCTCACCCTTTTGTGCCATCTCGACCATGAATTTTCCGGCATCGTCATTGTAGAAGCGGATGTTTCTGATGTCGTTACGCTTTGCATTGGTAACTGCATCGCGGATTGCATCACGGTTTTGCTCAACTCCGATGACTTCACCTGCATTTTTCGCTGCTATGATACCTATGGTTCCGGTGCCACAGTATGCATCGATTACGCGCTCTTTACCGGTCAGGTGTGCCTCATGAATGGCTTTTTCGTATAAAAGCTCCGTCTGTACCGGGTTCACCTGATAAAACGAGCCTGGTGAGATGCGGAAGGTACAGCCGCACAGCTTATCCTCTATGAAGCCCTTGCCATAAAGCGTGATGTTTCTGTCTCCGAGCACCATGCTTGTTCTTTTATCATTCACGTTGAGCACCACTGTCGTGATATTGGGATGCTTTTTCCGAGTGCTTTTACGAAATTGTTCTTCGATGGAAGTATCGGCGATGCCAGGACAAGCACTACCATTATCTGCCCTGTTGCATAACCCTTTCTTACAAGCACATGTCTGAGAAGGCCATAGCCGGTGTCCTCATCATAGGTCTTTATCCTGAATGAGCGGAGCATATCCTTTATGTCCCTTATTATCTCATCTGACTCCTGCTCCTCTATCATGCAGCTTTCGATATCCACCACATCATGTGTTTTTCCTGTAGGCTCCCGCCACAATCTGACCGCGCCTCGTACAGTAAAAGGCTGCATGAACCTTGTGACGATAATAGAGCGGATTTTTCATGCCGACAATCGGCTCCACAAAGCAAAAAGGCTTTAGCAGCTTTTCATGTATGCCTGCTTGGTTTTAACTGTTCCTTATATTCTACGCCCTGATAGTCGCAGCCGCCACATTTCTTCGCATACGGACATACGTTATCGCTTTTGCCCGGCTGCTTTTTTCCCTTACCCTCTCCTGTCCTGCAGGGTTTTGTATTTTTCTCATTGTGCATGTTATGCGTGGTCTTTTTTGAATTGCCTTGATTTCCCGCCATATCTGTACCCCTTAAAATCAGCTTTGCTGACTACTTGCCGTATGTATTATATAAATACACATGATTATCTATACAGTGCCATCCGCTTGAAGCGCCTGCTGTCACACATATATATGTCTTTCCGCTTGCTGCCTTCTCGTAGCTGACCGCACAGTTACCGGACTGATTTACAAAGCCTGTCTTTGCACCGATTACCTCGCCACTTGTCATCCTGTCCTCTATTCGGCGCAGGAACAGATTCGATATGTTCAGGTTCTCCGGATGCTGCGGTGTTGCAGCCGTGCTATATGTATGATTTGAAAGTACTGTTTTACAAATGTCGTCCTGCATCGCTGCCTGCATGATGACCGCCATATCATAGGCTGTGCTGTAATTGTTCTCATCATATATGCCGACAGGGTTTGCAAAATGTGTGGTCTGGCCTATACCAAGCTCTGCTGCCTTCTGGTTCATCATATCGACAAATGCTTCCATGGAGCCTGCTGTATAAACCGCAAGCTGATATGCCGATTCTCCACCGATGGCAGGATGGTTCCGTTAAACACATCGCGAAGAGGCACCTGCTCACCGTCTAAAAGCCTGTTGTACTGCAATCATGCACATATGAATAATCTGTGGCTTCTCTTGTAATTGTAACAACCTCGTTGAGCTTGTTTTCTATCACAGCCTGCCTGTCTATTTTGGTGTTTTCATTCTCCGCTGCAGCAATTGCATTTTTCTCAGCCTGCTCTGCTGCTACAAGCACTGTCATAACCTTTGTCATGGAAGCCGGATACATTTTCTCATGAGCATTTTTTCCCGCAACAACTGTGCCGTCCTGCTCATCAATCACTACGGCATAAGAGCTCTCAAGCTCATCTCCGATTGCTGCTGTGCCCTCAGACTCCTTTGGTGCAAAGAGCTCCTTTGCTTCCTCTGTCTCACTTACCTGCTCAGTCACACCGGTCACATTTTCTGTGGTCGTTCCTGTGTCTTTTGCCTTATTACTGTCTTTTTTCGCTTTATTAAAGCACGATATAACTATTATAATCGCTATAACGACTATCACTGCCACTATTCCTACAAGCTTAATCTGTGAAGCTCCTGTATTTTGTCTGCGGCGTCTGTAATTTTTTCTGCTATTATTTCTCATATCCAATCCCTGTCTCGTTGTAACTATTCATCCCACGCACATTCGCAAAACCACACTTGAATAATCACATTTCATTTTATACTGTAACTTATTTAGTATACTCCCTATCCGGAAGCTGTGCAATAATTATCGCAATAAACATGAGCACACATCCAAAAATTTCTCTGCCACCTAGCATCTGGCCCAGCAGAATCCATCCTGCAATCACAGAAACCACCGATTCAAGGCTCATCGCCACCGATGCCACCGCCGGGTTTAAGCCCTTTGTCCGACAATCTGCAGCGTATAGCCCACTCCGCTTGAGAAAATACCGGCATAGAGAATCGGAATCCATGCATCCCATGTGCAAAGCGACTGTGTCCACTGCGCTATACCGCCGGCAGACGGTCCCATATCTGTAAAAATCATCACTATACATGAGCCAAGCCCAGTGACAAAAAACTCAATGCATGAGAGTCTGACCGCCTCTACATGTGATACGAAATGGTCTATAACAAGTATCTGTATCGCAAAGCACAATGCCCCTGCCAACAGGAGCAAATCCGAGCCACTAAGTGAAAATGCCCCATTCATGCACAGAAAATACATGCCTATCAGTGCAATAAATACACCTATCCATATTTTGGCTCCACATTTTCTTTTGAGGAAAATCCCTAGTATAGGCACCATAAGTATATATGTAGCTGTAAGAAACCCAGCCTTGCCGGATTCTGCGCCCATGCTGATTCCAAGCTGCTGCAGGTTGCTCGCAAAGAAAAGTGCTATTCCACAGCAGGTTCCGGCTATCCAAAGCTCTTTCTTTTGCTTTTTGCTTTCAGGTCTGTTTACCGTCAGCTCTTTTACATCCAGTATTTTTATGACCGGCAGAAGGCAGAGCGCACCAATAAGGAAGCGGATGCCGTTGAATGAAAATGCTCCAACTGCATCCCTCCCTTTGACTGCGCTACAAAGGCTATTCCCCAGACTATATCTGCCAAAAACAAAATAAAGACATGTCTTGTCTTTGAGGCTGTATTCATTATAATAGTTCCTCCGTGTTATAAAATCTATTTAAGGTTACCGTTTGCCATTGTCTCCGGTAACCTTAGTAATCCGTCTTATTTGACAAAATCAGAGATATTATATCACCGTCTACCTTAAATTGCATACTTAAATATGCTGTTACATTTCGTTTGTATATAAAATTATACAAAAAAGGCAGCAAACACCCTCTTTGGGTATTCGCCGCCTGTCTTTATATCTTATTGCGTAACACTATTATTTACGCTATTCTGCCAGCTTAAAATGCTTTATCTCTCCGTTTCCTGCCACATAGAAATCATTATCCTTGTAAATGCCTCTGTAGCCCTCTGTATTTTATAGGTCAGTGCCTGCTGCTCAAAAGACTAAAGCCGTTTTCACTGTCATACGAAAACAGATAGTAGTCATTCGCAGTAAATCCTATCAGATTTTTCTCCGTGTCAGCAAGAATAGCCTTGTAGTTGTATACAAACTCATTACTCCAGCTCTCAGAACTGTCGATAAGCTTCTGGTTCACCTCAACCGGCTTTGTCGGATCACTCACATCAAACATAGTAAGCTTTATCTTACTCTGCTGCGAATCACCATAGCCTATTCCAAGTACGTGCGTATCATCCCACATATGCAGATATTCAGAAAAGCCACTCACCTCAAGCTCTCCCAAAAGCTTTGGTGCTGTCGGATTAGATATGTCTGCTACAAAAGAGGATCCGTCTGCCTGTATGTGATGAAATATACGTATTTTCCAACAAAGCGGGCTGCGTATATACTCTCCCGCGTGCAATCTCGTTTATCACACCGACCTCATTCATATCCTTATCCAGCACATGAAGTGAATTGACAGGCTGGCTGCCGGTATTTGAGGTTGGAAGCACATACAGATACCCTCCTGCTCATTTATTGCAAATTTATCGTTAAGATAACCATTCACTGAGGTTGTCTCCCCGGTCTTCATCACTCCATCCTCAAACGAAATTTTACTGATTTTGGTAAGCTCACGGCTTGCACTCCAATCAGAATGATACAGATACATAGCATTGCTAGAAACGTACACCTCGCCGCTATTATTCATAATGCATTTTGCATCTATCGTCTTATCAGGTTTATTCACATCAAAGCTCGAAATAACTGTGCCTGAGTATGTATCCTCTCCTATATAGAAGCAGTCATAGCTTATCACTTTGCCATTTACCTGAGGCACCCATTTCTCCAGATTATCCTCCTGCAGCGCCACATTTTTATTCATATCGGAGGTCTTTATATATGTGTCTGAAAAACATATACCGTATTGCCGATTTTGCGCGATGTATTGTAAAATCCATCCTGACGCGCTTTACCTATAAGCACCGGTTTCGTCGGGTCAGCTATATCATAGCTATAGCATATAGTCTCATCCTTATCGCCCGCATGGTTTGATATAATAAGCATTTTTCCGTCACTGATATAAAGCTCCTCTACAGTATCTGACGGTACCTCAAAATCAGGACGAAACAGCGTCTCTTCCCCAGGCTTTCCCTTTGAAATATCCGTAATGGATATCTGACCATCCTCGACCATGTAAATGTATTTTCCGTCCGTCTTTACCACATCACTCTCATCAACGCCCTCTGTCATCACGTTGGTTGTTGAATACTCTGTATTGGCTGCCGACTCCTGTTTATTTGCAGACGATGCATCAGACGTAATTCCTGTTGCATCCGCACTCTCCAGCAAGTCTCCAGATGCAGTATTCCTTATGGAAGCCTCAGCTTTTGCCACATCATACAATTTCCCGTAATCAGAGGCCGCTTCATAATCCCCAAGCTTTGCACCGCTCTTTATCCCTGCATAGACATTATTCTGCGCATTATTCTGTGAAATCACATTTGCAGTTTTTGTCTCCAGCTCATCTATACGGTTATTAAGCCGCACAACCTCCGTGCCTAAGACTGCAACAACAAGGACTGCCGCCACTGTGGCAAGCGCTTTTGCTGCCCGTGCAAATTTTTGTGCTTTTTCCTGTTTTGTCTTCTCCGCCGTGATGGGTTTCATGATTTTTTACATAAATTTCATCACTGTACCCGGCCGATTCTCCGGTCGGCTGCGCTTCTTCAATTATTTGGTCATCGATGTAATTTAAACCATCAAATAATTCCTTTTTCATAGATATACGCCCTCCTCATCCAGATATTTTTAGCTCTGCCCTTATCCGAAACAGTGTGGTCTTTACGCTGCTTTTGCTCCTGCCGCTCATATCTGCCAGCTCATCAATCGTCATGCCATACCAGTAGCGTCTCACGAAAAGCACTCTCTTTTCCGTCTCCAGTCCGTTCAGAAAATCCGATAAACACCTTCCAATGTCCGACAGCTCGCCCTCGTATTTTGCATTGCTGTCTGCAAGGCACTCCTCAAGCTCATCAAGCATACAGTTCATGTTGGAATTTCTCTTTGAAGCATTATTCCAGTCAATCCTGTCGCAGACGATATTGCGGCATACCCTGTAAAGCCATGAAAGGAAACGCATAGGGCGCTCCGGCGGTATCTTGTTCCATGCTGCTATGTATGTGTCATTTACGCATTCCAGCGCATCCTCATGTGCTATCATCGTGTCTGCAAACCGGGTAAGCTTCGCTCCGTACATCTGCGAGGTCGCACTGACAGCCTGCTGGTTGCGATCAAAATACATATCAAGTATCTGTTCCTGTGTGTACATTTTCCGCAAACCTCCCTTCTATATATTATGTAGGATTTTGTTTGGTGGGGGTTACATTTCATCATTAATTCTTTAAAATTTCCCTTATGTAAACTTTAAGCCTAGCCTCTAGGAAATAAAGCTTATAGTGCTGAATAATTGAATTGTATCATATTTCGTCTTGGATTAAATATCTTGTTTTAAAAAAGCCGTTGACTTATACACACTTAATGTGTATATTATGATTATGGAGGAGGCATTTATGAAACAAAGAGAGCTTATCAAGAAACTAGAGGCTGCCGGATTTGAATTTTCAAGACATGGCGGTAATCATGATGTATATGTTCGGGGTTCAGATATAGAGCAGATTCCGAGGCATAAAGAGATCAACGAAATGCTTGCCAAAGCAATTTTACGTAAATGGGGATTATAGCATTTATAATTTATCACATATTATATATACATTAATTTATGGAGGATATTATATTATGAAACAGGTATATCCAGTTATATTTACACAATTAAATGATAAAAAAGACACCGTGCTTATTAATGTTCCTGATATGAATATATTAACAGAGGGCTTCGGTCTACCAGATGCTATAGAGATGGCTCGCGACGCCATTGGGGCAAATGGAATCACATTACAGGATCTTGGCATGGAAATTCCGGTTCCAAGTGATATTTCAGATATTGACATCAAAAACGGTCCCTTTGACAATACTGGTATTAGTCATGTTTCATTTGTGGATATAGATTTTGATGAATACCGCCGCAAGGTCGACAATAAAACCGTCCGAAGAAATGTCACTCTCCCTAATTGGCTTAATCAGGAAGCTGAAATCTCATATCAACGTATCCCGCGTTTTGCAGGAGGCTCTCATGGTAAAGCTAGGTGTATCAAGATAAATAAAGACATAATAATAAGCCATGTTCTCACCGCTGTGGCGTAACATGGCTTATTTATCCCCCTAATAACCAATGCATACACTTCATTTACAATAATTTTGGTAAAGGCTATATGATCATATACTGTCTGCCAGGCTTTTCCTGCCATTCCGGTAACACAAATATATTTATTATTTGCTTCACTTTCATACATACTTACCGCACAATATCGTGACTGATTTACATATCCTGTTTTCGCTCCAACAACTTTTCCTTTTCCAAATTTACGATCTATTCGGTTCAAAAACTTACTTGAAAATGTTATTCCCTGCGGATGCTGTTGTGTACATGAAGTTGTATAATTTCTTGCTGACAACACCTTTTTACATATTTCATTTTCCATCGCAGCATGTAAAATAACCGCCATATCACATGCTGTACTATAATTATTTTCATCAAATATCCCTACTGGATTTGAAAAATGTGTCGTCTGTGATATTCCCAGCTCCTGTACTTTTTTATTCATATCATCCACAAACTGCTCCAATGTTCGGATGTCATAATTGCGGCGATACGCAGCCTCTGCACCAAGGCAATATAATGCCATTTAATAAATCCTCAACAGTAACCTGCTCTCCAACCAGAAACCCTGCTGCACTACAGTCGTTTTTAAAAGAATAATCAGTTGCTTCAATAGAAATTTCAATTTTCTGGCCAAGACTCTCATTATTTAATTTCTCCGCTGCAACCAAAAGTGTCATAACCTTTGTCATAGATGCCGGGTACATTTTTTCATTTGCATTCTTTGAAGCAATAATAGCTCCATCGTCTGCATTAACCAACACTGCATATTGGCTTACAATGTTGTTATCAGAAGATACATCTACCGTTTTATCATCTGTTGATGGTACAAATATATCTGATTTTTCTTCTTGTAATTCTGACGTCTCAATTGTAGTCTTTTTCTGAATATTTATATCATCAGATACATTTTGACTCGAATCGTTCTTATGTTTACTGATTTCCTTAGTGCTTAAAACACTGCACACCACTATCAAAACTATCAGGCAAATACATGCTATTATTTTTGTTTTCTTCACTGGTATTTTACTCTGTAATTGCATTATAAACTATTGAAGACACGTTATCTCCATCAAATATAAATGAAAGCTGGCTGTCTCCTTTTTGTAAATATACGAGGTCTCAGTTGAGTCAGAAGCATCTCCATATTTTTCCTCAACAGCCTTTTGTCAGAACCTATCGATATTCCTTCCGTGTTGATACTGTATCATCAAGTAATTCTATTGTATAAACATAATCCTTGTTATCTTTAGGATATGTTGTTATCTTAACACTTCCATAAGTATATACCTTATCCTTTCCTGAAAAGCACAGGAATCAGATTCAAAGTAATTATCTGCATCCCCAAGTTTTTACCAATGGCTCCATGTTTTCATTCATGGCAACTGTTACACCCTTTAAATCATATGTAAATACATCCTGTTTTGTCTCAGAACCAACATCTTTTTATCATTTTCGGACTCTTTACTTCCACATGCTGTCATCATAGATACTGAAAGCATAATACATAACATTATTGAAATAATTTTCTTCATCGTTCTTCCTCCTAATTTTGAATCGCATTTGCACCAAAGCTCTTCAATTCACCATATTTGTTCAATTCATCATATTGTTGTTGTTTCATAGAATCATATGCAGCTTCTTTTATCCCATATAGAAGCATACTCACTATCATTTCTGTAATCAGTTAAATTATAATTTTCAACCAGATATTTTCCAAAATAATCTGCCATTTTTTCAGCGCCTGTAGTATTCAGATGTAAACCTGCATCATATGTATCCTGTGACATATCCAAGCCTATATCATTTTGCAATGGAATAAAATTGATGTAGTCAACATCATTTTCATCAGCAAACTGTTGCACCTGTTCATCCCATTGCTCATACCAATAAGGATATTCTGTAGGTGCCTTTATAAGTACAAGCTTAACCCCTTTTTCCTTACATAAATCAGTCATTTTCTGCAAATATCCCATTGCTTTATCGCCAAGCTTATAATCGGTAAGTGGTGTTGGATCCGGAAATTCCTGTTGTGGCTTTGTATCAACACGCATATAATATCCATTATGAGTCACTTTGTCTTTGGAAAAATATGTTTCACATCATCTTTTGTAAGCTCAGACCATCTGGAATGATATCTCAACAGCGGAAAAATATAATCAACAAAATTTTCCTCATCTGTCATAGAAGCCTTAATGTCATTTACCTTTTACATAGACCATTTCATCCCATCTATAGACATTCTGTTATAAGCTTCACTCTGAGGCTCATTATATTTTAATGCCAAAACATTAAACACCACCACTTTAGGAGTCTCATGTTTCAAGGCATCCTCTAATAAATAATATGACTGCCATGTTAATTGCTGTGCACTTCCTCTGATGTAACTTGTTATTCCATATTTTCTCCATAATTCTATGGTGGAAAATTCTCATAAACCTCACAATCGCCCACAAATAAAACTTCGTGATCTGACCTATCCTTATAGTATTCTTCAACCATAGAGCCTTCAACTATTCCTGTCTGATATTTGGGAACCAGAAGCCTTTGAACAATATACAGAGCTCCAATAAGCAGGACAGCAACCAAAATGCATGCTGTTATTTTTTTTCTTCTCATCGCACTCTCCTTAAAACTGATTGTAGATAAACTGAGACGAATCGTAGCCTATACCATATGCGCCAAACACTATAATAAGCATAATCATAACAGCCATAATTCCAAAATAAACAATTGGCGGTTTTTGTAATAAAACCGTTCTCACATTTCCTACTCTTACCTTAAAAAGACTCACTGTAAAAACTACTATAAATCCCACTATAAGCACAACATAATCAGCCACACTAAGCCCTATAGAAAGCAGCGAACCATTAAATAATTCACCTATATTGAACTTTGTAAACATTGTTCCAACCATCTTAAAAGTCAAAGGAACATCTCTATAGCAATCAAACATTCTTATACAGCTCATCAATAAAAATGTTCTTAGAATCTGAAATGCTTCATATGGAACTTTACCTTTTACACTAAATCTTTTATGAAACTTTTCATATAAAGGTTCCAGTTCCTGAGAGACCATAATAACAACAAAGTTCATTAATCCCCAGACGATGAAGTTCCATGCTGCACCATGCCATAATCCCGTTGTAAACCATACTACAAAGGCTGACAAATACACTGTCACTCGCTTACCAATTACCTCACCAAAATGTTTTCTTGAAAATTTAGACAAATTAAGCATAGGTTTACATACTGAAATAGGATAAAAATATAATCTGTAAACCATGTACCCATAGTTATATGCCATCTGTTCCAATATTCTTTGATATTTTTGAGAAATATGGAAGATTAAAGTTTTCTGTCACACGAATACCCATAACCTCTGCTATACCAATCGTAATATCAATACCACCGGTAAAGTCACAATATAACTCGAATGCATAAAACAACATGGCGATAAACACATATGCTCCTTGATATTCAGAAGGACTGTGTATCAGGGTTGTTACTCCTGTAATAATTCTGTCTGCAATAACAACTTTCTTGAAATATCCCCACAAAATCCGCATCAAACCTGATACTACCACATTGCTTTCAAAATAATGCTTTGAAAATAATGTCTCCGATAAATCATGAAATCTGCTTATCGGTCCCTGAACCAATTGTGGAAAAATGAAACAAACAATGCCAGCTTAAAGAAATTTTTTCAACACTCTGTTTTCCTCTATACACATCAATTATATATCCCATAGTCTGAAATGTATAAAATGAAATTCCCATCGGTACAATCATATTGACAGTATGTAAACCGGAAACTCCATGCAGCATATCATTAATATTTTGAATCACAAAATTAGTATATTTCGTTACGCTTAATATACCAATATTTATGAAAGACATATCAAAGCCATATCCATTTTTATGTTTCATATGGCTTTTATAATTCTTTTTTTGCTCTCTGCTTAAATTTCCCTTGAATTCTTTAATAAACTTATCCTGCGCCATATTAATCTGATTCATTTTAAGACTTATCAAATAAGTTGATATTGTCGTCACCAGTATGAATATCAGATATCTTGGATCGGCAATGAAATAAAAAATATAACTAAATACCAATAATAAAGGCCACTGACACGATTTTGGCACCAGATAATACAGGACAAAAACTATTGTCATAAATGCTATAAAGCTATAAGATGTAAACAGCATATCTTTTATTCATCCTCTAATCTTACTATTAAATCATACAAGGCTTTTGCAGAATTAAAATTCTCCGGAATAATCTCCTCTGCCGGAATTGCAACATCAAATGAATCACTTACCTCAGATATAATTGAAACTATGTCAAAGGAATCAAGTATCTTATCATCAATCAGTGTTGTACAATTTTCATAATCTACATCCGGGTGTAATTCCTTTAAAATTTCTAATAATTCGTTCATCTTTTTTCTCCTTTATCTTTCCTGTGCTTTTTTCATTAAAAATACTCTGTCTATTTTCCCATTTGCTGTTAATGGCATCTGCTCCAGCTTTTCTGTTTTATTTGGAATCATGTACCTTGGAAGCTTATCTTTAAGGATCCTAACCAATTTATCAGTTCAAGTTCTCCGATATAATATAAAACTATCTTTCCTTTTCCTTATCGTAAACAGCACATGATGTGGATATTTCTTCAATCATATTGACATTTACCTCTATCTCACCAAGCTCGATTCGATGTCCCATGTGCTTAATCTGATAGTCCTTTCTTGATACAAATATCAGTTCACCTCTTTCATTCCTTTTTCCTAAATCTCCCGTCTTATATATCAATTCAGGATATCTCGAATTGAGAGGATTCTGCACAAATACCTCACTAGTCTTTTCAAAATTATTGTAATATCCCAATGTTAATGAAGTTCCTCTGACACAGATCTCACCAACATTTCCATCTTCTACCAGCTTATTATTCTCATCCAGCAATAATATTTCTGTATTATGGAATGGTCGTCCAATTGGCACCACCTCATCCAACTCAAACTCTCGGTCCACCTCAAAATAACAACACATTCCTGTTGCTTCTGTTGGCCCATACAAATTTACAAATCTGGCTTTTGGCAAAGTTTCTCTCCATATTTTCAACTGCTTAATAGGAAATACCTCACTACCAAACGCTATAGTATGCAAATATTCAGGTTTAATCTTGTTAAAGGTCTTAAATGCCGATATCATGGTCAATGCTGACACAACCCAGCAGACAGTATTTATCTTATACTCATTTAAAAATTCAACCAGTTTTATTGGAAACATAAACAAACTTTTGGGAACAATATATGTTGTAGCACCGAATTTCAATGTCGGATATAGTTCCTTAAGACACGCATCAAAATATAACGGTGTCTGGTTTGCAAATCTTGTATTCTCATTAAAACATAACACCTCAGACAGATTCTCTATATAATCTATAACCGATCTGTGGCATGCTACAACACCCTTAGGAACTCCTGTTGAACCTGAAGTAAACACTATATAAATAGGATCCGTATCTAGCTGTCTATCCCTTATTCCAAATAACAGCTCATCTGAAATCTCATTTTTTCTTACATGATCATATAATAGAATTTCTCCATTATAATCAAATTTTTCAACGGCATTTATTGTTGTATCATCACATATCATTACTCTTGGATGTAGGTTTTCAAAAATAAGTCTAATCCTGAACTCCGGCATTTCATCATCTATAGGCACATAATAGCAGCCACCATAAACACATCCGTAAAATGCTGTAATAGCATGTGGATGCTTTTTCATAAAAACTACTACCGGTTCTTTATAATAATTGTTATTTGCCAAATAACTTCCGATAGCTCTGCTATCATGGTATACCTCACCAAATGTCATTTCCATGTTTTCATTTGCATAGGCAGTCTTATCCGGAACTCGTTTTACTGTATTTTCCAGGTATTCCAAAACATTTGTAATTTGCATCTTTTTCTCCTATACTTCATATCAAAATACTTTAGTTGAATGGTACAAACAGCTTATTGTATTTCGGTTTAACTCTTTTGTTACACTGTATTAATGATGATTTTGCAAGAACCTCCATTGCATCTATGACTCCTGTTTTAATATCATATTGTTTTTTCAGTAATGAAAGCTCTGTACATCCCAGGATAATTACCTGAGCTCCCTTGTTTTTCAAATGCGTGGCTACAACATTATACTTTTCAATGTCAGGTATCTTTCCCGCCTTTATATCCTTATATATAATATCCATCACTATTCTCTGATATTTTTTATCCGGTACAAGTCCATGCATTCCATTCTTTTCTATTTCATTTTGAAAAATTCTACTTTGAATTGTACCATCAGTAGCCATTATCCCTATTTTTGTTAATCCCGCCTCTTTTAACATATATGAGGTGTCCCGAATAGCATGAATCACCTTACAGCCCGTTTTTTCTTCTATTTCATCATGAAAATAATGTGCTGTAATGCACGGAATAGATATACAATCCACATTCTGTTCCTTTAGTTTTTCCCGATTTTTATAATCGGAACAACAGGATTTGCATTACTTTTTCCTAAGATATATGCGGTTCTATCCGGTATTGATGGGCAATTATAAATAATCATTTCCAGATGATCCTGATCACATTTTGCATCGGTCATATTAATAAGCAGTTCCATAAAATAGGCAGTAGCCATCGGTCCAAGACCACCAATTATACCAAGTCTCATTTATTCCACCTTATTTGTTTATCGTTCCCTTTGCATAATTTATTTTGTCCTGTACTGATACAGTCGCTCGTTCAGGATACAGCGAAGAATCAAAAATATGACTATTTTATGCTTGGTAGAATATGCTGCCAGTTCTGCATCGGTCAACATGAAAAAATTTCCTCCACCTTTTCTTGGAGTTGCATCAAAATGATACCAGCCATCTCCAAGATTTATCAGGCTCCAATAATGTGCTGAATGTGAAGTATCACTTTTCACTATATCAACATTTTGTATTCCACAAACATCAAGCATAGCTTTTGCTGCTGCATAATAATTGAAACAGTCTCCTGATTTTTTCGTAAATGCCTGATAAGCTCCGATTGTCCAGCTATCTTTGTTGGATGTTCCCGTATATCCTATGTTTGTTTTTGTCCATCTGTATATTGCAAACGCTTTTTCCATATCAGTCATTGAATCATTAGTAATCTGGTCAACAACCTTTTGCGCAAGAGCATATACGTCTTCTTTATCTACATATCCCTTAGGCTTCTCTTTTATTGTAATTTTTGATGATGCAGACGATGTATTTCCTGCACTATCTGTAGCTGTATATACAACCTCATATGTTCCTGCTTTATTCAGATTCACTTTACTGTTATCAATATCAAGTGTTGGATTCTGATCCATATTGTCAGTCACAGTCACATCTTTTTTATATGAGACCGTTTCACCTATATATGCGGTTATATCCTTAACTCCCTCAATCACAGGTGGCTCCGAATCACTCACAACCGTTAGTTTAGCTTTTACCTCTTTCTGATTTTTTCCTTCATCAGTTAACACGATTATCACTTCTGACTCTCCGTCTTTTGATACATCGGGCTTATCCTTAAAGCTCACATCAACCTTTGTTGCATCCTTTATATCCGTCACAAACTGGTTTGCCTCAATTTGTCCATCTTTATTAACCGTCACATCATTTGCCTTTGCAGTAGGTGCTTTTGTATCTTCAATTGTCAATTTTGATGTATATTCTTTTTTTCCAACCTTTACAACAATTTCATGGCTGCCTATGTTTCCTGTATTAATCTGTGAAACGTCAGTCACAAACTTAGCATCTGCATTTTCCTTTTTCAGGAAATCTTTAATGTTGATTTCACTACCTGCCTCTAAGGTTACATTCTTTTTTATCTTTGACAAATTACTTATTGCAAGGAACACCATAAAAATAAACACAATTAGTGTAGCAATACACATACCTGTCATTTTAATCCTCTGTGCACGCCTTCTTCTTGCTCTCATTTTTTGTCTTTTTTGGTTTCTATAGTCGTCCATTTCTGACCTCTCATGTATAAAAACTAAATTTTCTTCTAGTGCATTGTATCTCTTAAAGTGTAGTATGTCAACACTTAAAGTGTAGTTTATATGTATAAAACAACCCCTATTGCGTAGAATTCAATATTAAAATATGTACACTAAAAGTGTGGAGGTTCGCTAAAAGAGTATGATAAAGAATTTAGCTGGTAGACTAAAAGAATTGCGTATTCAGAATAAATTAACACAAAAACAGGTTTCAGAGCTATTAGGCATATCACCAAGCATCATTTCCGGTTATGAAACCGGAGAACGCACACCCAGTGCAGAAATTCTTCTTTCTCTATCGTATCTGTATAAATGCAGCACAGACTACTTACTTGGGAAAAGTAATGATATGCCCGCAATTTTACTAGACACCAATGGACTGACACCTAGCCAAATCAAGGCCATTTCTGCACTGATTGAATCTATACGTCAATAATTCTTAATCGAGTAGGAGGCGGTGACTAACCGCCGTCCTCTCACAGCACCGTACGTACCGTTCGGTATACGGCGCTTTCAATAGTTGACGTGCACAGACTGATAGGCTGTGGCTAAATCGTAAAAGCCACTGTTTATCAGTCTTTCTTTATTCAGCGCCCAAATCACAGCTTTGTTATTGCTGATATACCAATACTTTCTGCGACTGTTTGCTATTGTTGCCGCATAGTGTTCTGGGATTCCAAGTTTGACTAGATTTTTATATTTCGTTCTAGGTTTCTTCCACTGTTTCCATATGCACATGCGTATTCTGTGATAGAGCCATCCGTTGATCTCTTCGATGTTGTTCTTCATGCTTGCTATTCCGTAATAGTTCAGCCATCCTCTTGCATATATCTTGATTTTCTCAAGGCTTGGCTTGATTGACTGACATCGCTTACGGGAAGATAACTCCTTCAGTCTGGACTTAAACTTCTTCCATGACTTCGGATGAACGCGAACATAAATACCCGTTCCATTCCTTCCCAATGCAAAGCCTAGATACTTAAAATTTCGGATTGCAAACACGCTGACTGTACGGCTCTTTTCTCGGTTGACTGTAAGTTTCAGCCTCTCCTCAAGATATTTTGTACTGCTTTCCAGAAGTCTCTCCGATGCCCGTTTGCTCTTCGCAAGGAGCACAATGTCATCTGCATATCTGACGCATGGGACACCTCTTTTCGTATTCCTGGTCAAACTCATTGAGATAGATATTCGCCAGTAGTGGGGATAGATTTCCTCCTTGTGGTGAGCCTTCCTCTGTGTCAATGACCACCCGTTTTCCATTACACCGCTTTTCAGATAGCGCTTTATCAACTGTACTACACGTTCATGTTTTACATTCTTTCGTAGAAGATTGATGAGAATTTCGTGATTAAGAGTATCGAAGTACTTTGACAAGTCAAGGACTACAGCAAATGTATAGCCTTGTTCGGCATATTCTTTCACTTTTTGTATTGCGTCCTTCGCACTTCTGCCCGGACGATAGCCAAAGCTACCCTCTGCAAACAGCGGTTCATAGATTGGCACTAACTGTTGGGTTATTGCCTGTTGAAGTGTACGGTCTACCACTGTTGGTATGCCAAGCTTTCGCACACCACCATCTGGTTTGGGAATCTCAACTCGTCTTACTGGAGACGGAGTATACTTTCCACGATAAATGCGGTCGGTTATCTCTTGTTGATGCTCCTTTAGATATGGAAGAGCCTCCGCAATGGTCATGCCATCAATTCCTGGTGCTCCCTTGTTTGCCTTGACTCTCTTATACGCTCTGTTAAAGTTGTCTTTATACAGTTATCGCTTCTAAAAGTCTCGGCTGTACACTGTCTCTTTCTTTCCATATCCGATTGAATGACCTAGACGCTTTTGCATACCCTTCGTGTTCCGCACTATCTCTTTGCAAACAACCATTGTTTTCAATGTTTTCTGCCATAGACGGTCATTCCTCCTTTCTCGGTCATACTCAAGACTCCTACTGATTCGGTCCTTCCTCTCGGCTACTATGACCTCTGCTGACTTCTGTGCGTTCAGCATTGCTTTATGCAATGGTTACCTCTTTCAAGGCGTACCGCACAGACCTCCCTAGGTACCACACGTTTCTTCCTCTCCATCCATCTGCCTCATCTATCATGCATGATTCCGTGTAGTTATTGGGCTTTAACATGGGTTGCTGTCTTACGCACATGCATGACCTCATATGAGATTTCTGTTCGTCAGACCAGAGATTTGCCCGTGAGTTGGTATATTCCTCACATCCAGCTTCCTTCAGATTCCATCTCACGATGGACACCCTTGCCTTCGGCTATATCCTTCCCACTACCGGGCGGATTCGGGACTTTAACCCGTTAGAAACGTGCGCCGCTAGGCGCACAACATAAAAATAAGCGTGGAGCCCGGTATGTCCAGGCTCCACGCTTATTAGAATGCTGCTCTGTAAATTTCCACAATATCGTCCTTGCTAAGCGGTACAAACGATCCCTTTGAACCCTCGCAGGCCTTCTTTGCCATCACCTCAAAGTTCCTGTCGTCTGTGATTCCTACTGCTCTTAGATTTGCAGGAATGCCCATTGTCTCAAAGAAGAATTTCTTCAGTGCATCAATGCCAGCGTGTGCAAGTGCATAGTCATCATCACCACAAAGTCCCCAGACATTTTTGCAAACTCCACAAACATCGGAAGTGTATCGTCATTTAGTATGTGCTCCATCCACGCCGGTGTGAGTATTGCAAGTCCCTCTCCGTGAGTAATATCATAGAAAGCGCTCAGCTCATGCTCCATAGGATGTACGCACCATGCCGGTGAGCATCCATCGCCCACAACGCCGTTGATTGCATGTGTGCCTGCCCACATCGTTGGCTCTGGCCTCGTAATTATCGCTGTGCGAGAGCAGCCGGTCCATTTTAATCATTGTACGTAACAACCCTCCGCCATAAATTTCTGGCAGTCAGCATTCTCCATAGAAAAATAATTCTCCATTGTGTGGCTCATCATGTCTGCGGTTCCTGCTGCGGTCTGTTTTTGATACTGAAAAAGTATATTCAGATTTAATATTGACATAGTTGGCACCATATACGGCGATCCTGTTCCCCACTTTTCATTTTTAGACATATCAGAGATAACAGCAAAGGATCCATCTCTGTTCCTGTTGCGGAAAGAGTAAGCACATCAAATATCGGAAGTGCCGCCTTGACCTTTGAGCCATCAAGCACCAGATCCCATGCATCACCGTCATACCTTGCACCTGCTGCAACAACCTTTGAGCAATCGATTGTACTGCCGCCTCCTATTGCAAGCACCATGTCGATACCCTCATTTTACAGATTTCAACACCCTTTCTGACTGTCTCAATCTTTGGTTTGGCTCCACTCCGCTAAGCTCAAACACGGTCAGCCCCGCATCCTTAAGGATCTTCATTGCGGTATCGTAGAGACCGTTTTTCTTTATAGAGCCGCCTCCGTACACTAAAAGCACCTTGCTGCCATATGCCTTAAGCTCTGATAAGTTCGAAATAGTATCCTTTCCGAAATGGATTTTTGTTGGAATGTTAAATGTGAAATTGTACATATATAATACCTCCTGCTAAATAATTATATTTTTTAATCTCTCCATATCATCTGCATCGGGATGCGACAAAGCCTTATCAAAATTTTCAATCAGTGCATCAATATTATCCGTATGCTCTGGGTTTTCTTTCATTTTCACATAGCGTTCCCTCACAGACTGTGGCATTTTGCCCTGACACATATATTCTCCTACAATAGTGTTGCTTGAATCAATGGCGCTTTTAACATTGCCAAGAATCCTTTGAAAATATGCATCACTTCCTCCAAAACCGGCTGTTCCGAACAGAAATATCTTTTTATTTTTCAATTTAGATAAGAAATCTAATGTATCGCTATCCGCGTTTCCCTTGTCCGTCCAAAATCCAATGTATAGCAATTCGGATTCTATCCCACTGGCATCAGCCGTGCCAAAATAATCACAGCTCTCCTTTGGTAGTATTTCATGAATTTTATCAGCCAGCTTACGTGTGTTGCCGGTCATACTACTGAATATTATAGAATAATTTTCGTTGTACATGCAATATCCTCCTTTAAATTGAACTAATTCTCGTATCATAATTTCTCTCAGCATCCGATCAACACTTTTTTTCCGCAAAATGCAAATCCGTAATGCTTGATATTATTCCCAGATATTCCCCTGTCCAGCAATTGAGTATCATAGTTTTCTCATCAATTTGTCTGAGCGCTGCCGCAACCGTATCTTCGAGTCCACTTTCTTCACCGTCATCAAACACCTTAAACTCCATAACAAATGCGTCACGTCCCTTCTCCCTCGGAACCAGAACTACATCATATCTTCCAAAGCCACTTTCACGATTTGAAAGGACTTCATAATTATCACGTATATCAACCAAAAGTCCAAGCACAAAGCCATGATAAAAACGCTCCGGCTGACTACGGTCTGATGGATGATTGCCTGTATCAAAACTACTAAAAGTAGACATCGCCACATCATTCATATACACGTTCATTGCTTTTACATCCCCACTAAATAAAGCCTTCACAAATTCATTATAGTTGGATGATACATCCGCAAACCATCCTTTGAACAGATTAGAAAACATACTTATAGTCTCAAGATTCGTTATACTAAGTCTATACCAGGGCTCAAGAGTAATTCCCTTATGGACAATGCTATCAACCTTCAGATACCCACTCGCCAGAAGAAGGCTCCATATAGCGCTCTCATCTTTTCGAGCCGGTTGAATACTATCTGTTCATCAAAATTAACCTCAATACTCTTTCCATTAACCAGACTTTCCATGAGGCTCTTTATCTCTGCAGATGATTCCTGTATAAGTCTGCTTATAAGAGCATTGGAGCTGGTAGCAGCCCAATAAGGCTTTAACTTTTTTTCTTTCAGGAAATTAGTGATAGACCATGGATTATATATATCTTTGAGCGAACCAAAGGTAAATCCATCATACCACTGCTTAACAACAGCTTTTTTATCACTCATGCCATACTTTTCAATCGACTCAAAAACCTCTTTCTCAGTAAAACCAAAGCAATCAGCATATTGCTCTGATGTAGTCGTAACAACTACCAGGTTATTCAGATCTGAAAAACAGACTCTTTTGAGACTCTCGTAATTCCTGTCATTATTGCACGTTCCATATATGGGTTGGTCTTAAAAGTAGAGTTCAGCAATCCTCTCATAAAATTAACGAATTCATCCCAATATCCATGAATGTAAGCTTCCTGCATAGGTGTATCATATTCATCAAGTAGAATAATAACCTTCTTCTTGTAGTACTCGCTTAAAAATATGACAGATCTTTAAGGGAATCCTGAGCTGTTACATCATCAATCCTATCTGTCATGTCTGACAGCTTGCGCCTGTCAGCTACTGTGAAATCAGGATAATCCATCAGATAACGATACTGCCTGTATACATCCGCAATTATCTTCTTAACCTTCTGTACCGCATCCTTATAATTTCCCTGCTTTACATCAGCAAAGCTTATAAATATAACAGGATATGCTCCCTGTAGCTTGCGGTATTTTACGCTGTTCCATATAGAAAGTTTCTCAAAAATCTCACTTTTTTCCGAATAATGATTTGAGAAAAAATAATTAAGCATACTCATATTCAGAGTTTTTCCAAAGCGACGTGGTCTGGTAATAAGCGTGATGTCATCCGCACTCTCCCACCATTGCCTGATAAAATCAGTCTTATCTATATAAAAATAATTGTTTTCACGAAGGTATAGAAAATCCTGTTTTCCAATGCTTATAGTCTGTGCCATACTTTCTTCTCCTAAAATCATATATGCCTATTATATAATTCTTTTGAAACGATTACAAGCAAAGAAAGATACCTCTTACACCCCATAACAACAGCTTGCGCGAGAAATAAAATCCAAATGGTAATGGCAGCACAGAAATCAAAAATATTATAATATAGGTTAAATATACATTACAGGTTCTTTATCACTTCAACTCTGGTTACCATGCCTTCGCGCATACTATCCACTCTAAGTGCACAATCCTTATAATACACGCAGGCACCTATTGCAACCGTCTTTCCCTCTTCACTCAGCTTGTCGCTTATGACATTGCGAAGAATTCTTGTCTTTTCCTCCGAATTTTGGCTCGGTTATGAGATTCGCGTGTGCTACTGTCTGGCTGCCCCGGCATATCATGTGATCAGCCTCATCAAAACTGCAGAACAGGAATTTTCTGATTGTAAACAATGCTGCTATCGCGCCAATTCCAACAAGAGTCTCATATACGTTGAGGTGCTCGACTATCATCTGTCTGGCTGTTGCAAAAAGCAGAACCTCTATTATCGTGCCTGGCTGATGCGTACAGAGCATCTTTACAAACTCCACGCCTATAGCAAGCGACATGGCATATTCCATGTAATACTCCAGTTCAAGCTTGTCATGCCATATATCAAAAACATTGACCTACAAGCTTTATAATAAGTATCGCTATCACAAATACGAGAAATGCAGACAATACCAGTTCCACGTAGGTCGCTATGTTTTTCATGGTTTTCCTAAAAAATTGTTTCATCATTCGGTCTTCCTCTCAGTTATTGTATTATTGAATGAATTGCTCCTGGGATGCTCATATCCACAAACAGAGCTATCATAAATGATAGCTCTGTTTGTTTTGTTAGTATCTGTTTTATTATGTACACAAACTTTCCATACTGATTTATTATTCGGTGTACTGGCAAATATTTGCGCTTCAGGACACTCAATTCTTAGAACAGGAATGCCACACTGCATATAGAAACAACTGCAATAAGTATTATAAGTAACGGTCCACCGATTTTTACGAAATCCGAAAACTTGTATCCTGCCGGAAGTATCTGCATATTTACAGCTGTTCCGAAAGATGTTGCTATTGCAAGGTTTGAGCAGGCACCGATTACGATTACCCATGGAATAGGACTGATTCCAAGCGATAATGCAATTGCTATACAGATTGGTGTAAGCATTGCTGCTGTTGCGTTGTTTGACATGATATTCGTGAGCACACTTGTAAGCACTGCGATAACTACTGTAAGAAGCACAACCGATGCGTTCTTTCCTCCGAAGAGGTTGAGTACAGCGTTTGCGATTAATGCTCCACCACCTGATACATCAAGTCCTGTTCCGATTCCTGATATTGTTCCGATACATACGAAAACATCCCAAGGAAGATCCGAATATGCTTTTAATCGAGATACAGCCTGTTCCAAGTACCATTGCAGCACCTATAAGACCGATTGTACCAATGTTAAAATAGCTCTTGAAAGGCTGGAAACCACTTAATACAAACAATACTATGCATAAAATCATGGTTCCGAGTGCCACATAGCCCTTCCATGCCGGAGCAGCTGACTCCTGTTCTTTCTCGAGCTTATGTATCTCTGCAACTGAATACATATTTCCCTTGTCGAAGTCAGGACTATCCGGTTTTAATACCTTGTCGAGGAGCTTGTAGCCGATTGTTCCCCAGAAAATAATCTGTACAACTGCTGCCGGAAACATGATCTTTGTCATGTCAAACATTCCCATACCTTCCTCATAACCGGCATATCCCTGTAATACCGAGTTTGCTGCAAGCTGTGAGGTTGAGCCGATTAGTGAACACGCACCTCCGATAATGGCTGCTGTTCCGGCTGGGAAAATAACCATTTTTGAACGGATTTTTCCACATGAGTTTGCTGCTACGATTGCGATGATAGGCATCCAGATAGCAACTGTTCCGTTGTTACTCATAAATGCTGACATCAATGAACACACAGCACTTACCGTTACTATAAACCGCCTCTCCGTCTTGGCAAGAAAAGAATTTCCGATTTTTTCTCCTATCTTTCTTGCTATTCCGGTTTCAAAAAGTGCGGCACTTACAACACACATTCCGACTACCATCGGCCAGCCTGTTGCGCTGAATCCGCTGTATACTGCGGATAAATCCATTTCTGGAATAAACATTGCCATTGCTACCGACCCAAGGATAGCAACCACGCTTATCGGCAGTCTATTCCAGACAAACAAGCCCATTGTAATTAATACAATTATAATTGAAATAATACTAGAATCCATATTATATCCCCCGATATATTTTTATTTTAAATCTCTGCCCAGTCAGCACCCTTCCATTTCTCGTGCTCATATACTGACTTGTCGGCTACATATGGCCACTTTTTACCCTCTACGACTGCCAGACAGCCCTTGATACACATCTGTGCCATCTTGATAACCGCCTCTCTTGTCTGGGCTGCTGAGTGCGGACTTACGATAAGATTTCTGCAGTTCAATAACGGATCATCTGTTTTTGGTGGCTCGCTGCAGAATACGTCTGTTCCCGCACCGGCGATAACTCCGTTATTTAATGCTTCTACGAGATCTGCTTCGTTGATGATTCCTCCACGGCTGCAGTTTATTATAAGTGCCGTCGGCTTCATAACAGAAAGCTCCTTCTTTGAGATCATGTTCCTGGTCTGATCTGTGAGCGGTACATGGATTGATACCACATCGCTGTCCTTTAACAGCTCCACATAATCTTCATAATATTTAGCCCCATAGCCTTCTACCTGCTCTTTTGTCATAAAAGGATCATACGCTGCAATTCTCATTCCGCAGCCTTTGCAGATTTTGGCTGTTTCTCTTCCGATTGCTCCAAGCCCAAGGATTCCGACTGTCTTTCCCTCAAGCTCGAAAGCCTTCTTTGCTCCACGGATTTCCCAGTTTCCTTTGCACATCTCGTTCTGTGCCTCGATAAGATTCTTTGACAATGCAAAATCATTGCTACCGCATGCTCAGCAACACTTCTGTTGTTGGCTCCCGGTGTGATGACCACCGGGATACCAAGCTCTGTTGCTTTTTTTACATCAACCGAATCATATCCTACGCCTGTACGTCCAATTACCTTGAGCTTCGGGCTGTTTTCTATAGCATTTGCATCACATTTTGCAATTCTTACAATAAGAGCAGCTGCATCCCTCATCTCGTCAAGATAATTGTTCGGATCCTGATTGTCAGCTACATATACATCAGCTATTCCATCTAAAAGCTGCATTCCTTCATGGCATACAGCCTGTGTCATTACAAACTTCATATTAATTCATCCTCCCCAGAGCTAGTTCATTCCTTTGTCAGCATTCTCTTTTAATACCTTTGCAAGCGCTTCCACACCCTCATCGCACAGATAGTTGAATGGACGTCTGCAATCGCCAACAGGATATCCGAGCATAGCAACCGCTTTTTTAACAACTGTGTTAGGATTGCCGTATTTGAATACCGCTCTGAAGCTTGCAATAGAATCCTGTGCTGCCTCTGCCTCCTCAAGCTTGCCTTCTTTGAAAAGGTTGTAGATGGATGAAAGAACATGTGGATAAACATTTGAGCATCCTGCTATTCCTCCGACTCCGCCTTCTTTTAACGCAGGAAGAATGAGTGAATCATTTCCTGATAATACATAGAACTTCTTGTCAAGTTCACGTGTCTCTGTGATATATGCCTTTAAGTTATCCCAGTCACCGCTTGAATCCTTAGCACCGATGATAAGGTCAACATCCTTTGCAAGCTTCTTTACTGTCTCAGGAAGCAGCTTGTTTCCTGTACGGGCAGGAATATTGTAAAGAACAATTGGAGTATCTACATGTTTGGCAACCTCTACATAGTGATCGTATAACTCCTTCTGTGACGCAACCGCAAAGCTTGGAGTGATTATTGAAAGGACGTCAGCTCCGAGCTTTTCTGCCTCCTTGCTCATCTGATAGTATCCTGTGTTGAAATGCAACCTGATCCAGCATATACAGGTACTCTTCCTTTTACCTGATCAATTGCAGCTTCAAGGACTTCGCATTTTTCTTTTTCATTTAAGATATATCCTTCACCGTTTGTTCCAAATGGGAAAATTCCGTGCACACCGCCATCGATAAGTCTGTCAATCTGTGTTCTGAGCTCGTCAGTGTTGATGCTCTCATCTGCGTTCATTGGTGTTAAAATTGGTGTAATAATTCCTTTTAATTCTGTCTGTTTCATGTTTTTCTTCTCCTTTTAAACTTGTTTAATTTTGTTTATTTTTGATTTAATATTTTGTCTGCAATCTTTACCAGTACATCTTTGGTTCCGAACCCACCTGATTTGGATATTATCTGCTGCACAAATCCGTGATTTTTCAGATTGGAAACAACCACACCCTGTTCTATCTCACATACCGGTGTAATCTGGGTACAGCCTATCAGCTTCATATACCCCATCAAAGTATCGCCGCCTGTCATAAGTATTGTCGTATCCTGCCTATTTGCTGCCAGATGGTCAGCTATGTGTCCATGTGCCGTTGGAATCAGGGTTCTTACATCATTCATAGTCAGCTTATTTGCTTCCATAAAGCCCTTTTTGTCTTCTTCCCGGTCTATGGAATCAATGATGAGGCATCTGTCTTTTTCACATTCTTCCTGCATTTTGCGCAAAAACTCCAAGCCCGCCTGCGTGCTGTAATAATCCTTCTGCAATTTTTGTTCTACGGTCATATGGATTCTTGAAAATCCGTGTTTTCGGCATAGTCAAGCTGATTTTGCGTAATCATATTCAAGCTGCCACATTCCACAAGAAAATTTTCACTCTTCCTATAGCTTTGCGGCTTCACTGCATCAAATCTGAGCTTGTCGGCAAGCGCTTCCGCAAGTGCGACACATCCGGCAATAATACAAAGCTCATCTTTTTCCTGCAATTCATCAAGCCTTTCTTCTATGTCTTTGTGTTTTTCCACATCGCAGATTACGATACGTTCATCGCTTTTTATATCATTCAAAGCTTCATTCCGCTTAACACAGGCACATTTCAAAGATGTCTGCTGTGCGATAATATCAGGTATGTACGACATCTTTACCGGTTCAAACGGATCCTGCCCGAATACACTTTTTTCAAGAAGCTGTCCCTGTATGTAGTGAGTTCCGTTTACCGTACAGCGGTCTATCTTCGGATACCCGGCAGAAAATAAACTTTGTCGTGTCTGCTTCCGTCCAAAACTGCCTGAAGCTCACTTCCGATATTCCCGCGGAGCGCAGAGTCCGTCTTTTTGAAAATAATAGGAATCTTAATTGCTTTTGCCCATCCTGTAATATTTTTCACAGCATCATATGCCTTAGCTGCAGGCATTGGTCTGGTCTCAGAATCTATAACCAGAACCTCTGTTGTCTCATCTATATCCCCGATAGCTTCCGGCATTTTTGTAAATACCTGGGTGGCAATTCCCTTATTCACAAACTGGATTCCGGTATCCAATGCACCGGTAATGTCATCTGCTATGATCAACAGCTTTACCATCGCATTTCCTCCCGCTATTTTTGTTTACTGCAAGCTTTGTCGCATAGTCAATTGAATTTACAAGGCTTAACTCATTCGATTCGCCTTTTCCTGCAAGGTCAAAGCCTGTACCATGGTCTACCGATACCCTTATTACAGGAATTCCGAGTGTTACATTTACACCTGCTACAGCATCCCATTTCTTTAATTCTTTGTTGTATACAAAACCTTTAACCTTCAGAGGAATATGTCCCTGATCATGGTACATTGCTACAACTATATCATACCAGCCTCCGATTGCCTTAGAGAATATGCTGTCAGGCGGTGTCGGTTTTTTCTCAGGAATATTGATTCCTTCTGCCATTGCCTCATCTATTGCCGGCTGGATTTCCTCAATTTCCTCTGTTCCAAACAGTCCGTTTTCTCCGCAGTGTGGGTTAAGACCTGCCACACCAATCTTTGGATTCTCAATGCCTATCGCCTTGCAGGCATCATTTGCAATTCTTATAACTTCAAGGACTCTGTCCTTCTTTACCTTGTCACATGCCTGCCTGAGAGACATGCGTCGATACGTGTACAACCCTCAAATCCTCGTGCGCAAGCATCATTGTGTACTTGTCTGTATGGGTGTACTCTGCATAAATCTCTGTATGTCCCGAATAATGATGTCCTGCCATATTTATTGCCTCTTTATTTAAGGCATTTGTGACAGTTGCGTCAATCTCGCCGCTCTGCGCAAGCTCTATTACCTTTACGACATACTGAAAAGCAGCCTCTCCACACATCTTTGATACTTTTCCGAATATGTGTCTGTCCATGTTCACAAGATTCATGTCGTACACATCAATCGTTCCGTACTCAAACTTTGCAGCTTTAATATCGTTAATCGCATGAATCTTTATTTGTCCTTCTTTTCCTGCGATTTTTACTGCCTCTTCCATGCATGCAGCATCACCGATAATCACCGGACGACACTGCTCATATATTTCCGATCTTGATAACGCTTTTACTGAAATCTCAGAACCGTTTCCTGCAGGATCTCCCATTGTAATTCCGATAATTGGCTTTTTCATAGGTCCTCCTTTATTTTAACACCTTAAGATATATGTTTCTGATATCGTCAAGACTTAATTCTTTCATATTGTTTACAAGAAGTCTCTGCTGTTTGCTTCCGGCATCAACAAGGAAATCCAGGTCCTCCGGCTTAACACCGAATTCCTTTAAATCTGTTGGAATGTTTGTAACCTTTACAATGTCAGCAATCTGATCGATCATGTACTGTGCTTTCTCATCCTCAGATTTTCCTGCAAGCTCAGGGTAAACAGCATCGCAAAGTATTGCAAGTCTCTTGCTGCATGCGTCCTTGTTAAATTCCATAACATGTGCAAAAAGTATGGCATTTGATACACCGTGAGCAATGTGATATTTGCCTCCCAGTGGATATGAAAGCGCATGAACTGCTGTTGTTCCGCTTCCTGTAATTGCGACTCCGCCATAGAAGGCTCCGGTCATCATATTGCTTTTGCTTCCATATTGTCCGGATTGTTATAAGCTTCCCGATATTGTGGAAAATAAGCTTGGCTCCGGCTGCTGCATAGGTATCGGAAAACAGTGTTGCTTTCTTTGAGGTGAAGCACTCAACCACATGGGCCAATGCATCTACACCTGTTGCTGCCACAATTGATTTTGGAAGCTTTCTGATCATATTCGAATCCAATACCACATAGTCCGGAATCATACTGTCATTTACAATTCCTTTCTTTGACTGTTCCTCCGGAACCGCAACGATTGCATTGCAGGTTGCCTCAGATCCTGTTCCGCATGTTGTCGGAATCATAACCGTCTTAATCTGTTTCTTTGCAAGCATCGGATCATTGAGCAAATCTTTTATAGTATAGTCTGCATCTTTTAATACGCAGCAAAGCTTTGCTGCATCCATAACGCTTCCCCCACCGATTGCTATGATAAGATCACCTGATGTGTTCTCCACTTCCTTCATAACCTTTTCAACATCCTGATATGATGGTTCACAAGCAAGATCATCAAATACCTGATACTCTGTCTTGTTTTCCTCAAGAATGTCTGTCAGCAGATCTAAAAGTCCTGTTGAGCGAATGCCTTTATCAGTAAAAATTATTACTTTTTTTGCATTCTCTTTTTCTATTACCGCTTTCACATTCTCAATGCTTCCTGCTCCGCCAAAGATACATGACGGAATTTTAATCTGATAACTCATATATTACCTCTCCTTTGTTATATTGTTATTCTTGTGTTTTATTTTTGAACATCTCTTTGAACTAATCATATAATATCTGTTTTTTGAGCCACGTTCAACGCGTTGTTTTGTTATTTTTGTTCTATTTCGAAACATAAGCCGCATTTATTTGTTGCATTTTGAAACATTCTGTAATACAATATGGTTGAATAGTAACAAAGCATCACTATCGCTATCTTTACGTTTCATTTTTAAACATTAAAATAACCACTTAACATTTACAAATCCCATAAGGAGAAATATATGCAGAAAACCAAGATTCTTGCAGTCGCCCCTTACGAGGGCATGGCTGACATACTTACCGATATAGCACAGTCGCGCGATGACATTGCTCTTACGGTCCAGACCGGCGATCTGTTCACCGGCCGTGATATAGCAATGCAGCTTGCACATAAAATTACGATGTTATCATTTCGCGAGGTGGCACTGAAGAGCTTATACAATCTGCTGTTGAGCTTCCCGTCATAGATATATCCATCTCTGTTTACGATATACTTCTGAGCATCAAGCTTGCCGAGAGCTACAACGGAAAATTTGTAATTGCCGGTTTTCCGGAATCACTGCAAATGCACATCTGCTGTGCGACCTGCTTCAATATGATATTGACATAATCACTTTCAAGGACTCGGCAGATGCAGTCAATCACCTTAAAAAGCAAAGAAAACGGCTGCACACTTGTCCTATGTGACGTGACCGGTGCCAGAGCCGCAAAGGATATCGGATTAAATTATAATCTTGTAACCTCTGGCAGGGAAAGCATAGAAAACGCCGTTGCCGAGGCTGTAAAGCTTGTGCACTCTTCCAATTATGTCCACAAGCAGAAGGATCTGTTCCAGTCGCTTCTGACCGAGGATGACCGCGAATTCTTAATTTACTCGCCTGCAGGTACTCTGTGGTTTTCAAGCATCGCAATAGATGAAATGAATACATCGTTGATGAATTTTGTACAGACATACATTAAGTCATTTTTGAAAGTTCCGAACCAGACCGTTTCGCATCAGATACGCGATAACGTCTATACTCTGTACAACCGCCACCTGATTTACGAGGACCAGAAGTACACTGCAATTACTATATGTAAGAGTCCTGCATTAACCGCCGAGGACGACCCTGGATTTCAGATTTACAATATTGACAACACCTCCTCCAACGACTTTGCTGACGCTTACAACGGAACCGGTAAAGCAGGCAAAATAGCGCAGATAGTAGAAGAATACGCTAAAAGCCATCTGCCTGTGCTTATTCTCGGAGAAAACGGAACCGGCAAAGGCAAGGCTGCATCACTTATTTACAAGCAAAGCAACTATAAGCACGCTCCATTTTACAGTATCGACTGTTCTCTGATAAAAGAGCGTAAGTGGCACAGCCTGCTAAACAATGAGAATTCTCCTCTCAACGAAGTGGACAGCACAGTATTTTTAAAAAGCCGATGCTCTTAGTCTGGAACAGATTGGTGATTTGTTTCAATATATAGACCAGACGAAGCTTTGCACGAGAATGAGACTCATAGTCTCGCTTTCCACCAACAACTCAATCAGCCTGCATTTGCCACAATACGCACCTTCATGGAGAATCATCTTTCCTGCCTTACCATGAATCTCCCACCGCTTCGAGAGCGCATTGACGATTTTTCCGGTATAACCGCGCTCTATCTGCACCGGTTCAATGTCTCCCTCGGGAAACAGATAATAGGCTTTGACGTTGACGCAATGGAAAAAATGCTCTCGTACAACTGGCCTAACAATCTCGACCAGCTGCAGCATGTCCTTAAAGAGCTTGTCACAATAACAAAGACACCGTATATCTCCTGTGACACTGTAGAAGCCATCCTGAAACAGGAGCCCGACTACGGACGCGTCTTTGATGATTCAGTAAAATTTGATGGAACTCTAGATGAGATAAATTATCAGATCATTCTTCAGGTGTTACACGAAGAACATGACAATAAAGAAAAAACCGCCAGGCGGCTCGGCATAAGCCGAAGCACACTCTGGCGAATCTTAAAGAACAATAATTAATGCTTAATCAATTTCTCCCTGTGGGATAAAAACCTGAACATCAGCATTCTCGTCAAGCTCTATAAATACTCTTGTATCTTTGCCGACCAGTCCCTTAAAATGTCCGGTGAATTTTTCTCCGGACTGGGTTGTTCCGGTAACATCCATTTTGTATACGCTTCCGGCATCTGATGAGAAATCAATTGAATCATGGCTGCCAAGTGTGTTGACAGTCTGCTCTTTGCCATCGTTCCAGGTTACCTTGATATCCTTAACATTAAAATAAGTCTGGTTTATAAGCCGGATAGTTGTTGTCTCTTTTCCGTCCTGCGCTGCATAAATACAATTAGTACCTATTAACACTCCTGCCATGATAGTAACTAATGCAAACGTAGCAAGAACTTGTTTGTTTATTATTTTATTCATTTCTGAATACCTCCTTATAATGGCACTCCATTATCTTCGCGGATATTTTATCACAAGATATATTAATTAAACAATTGTCAATTAGCTCAAAACTTTTTTATTATTTTATGTTTTTATTGACACTTTTTCAAAGCATTTGACATTATTTTTGGGTTTGTTTTGTACCTAAATTTTATATGAGCGTATTTAGATAAAAATGGACGAAGCATGGTATAAATGATATAATTAAAATGAATGATGGAATAATAAGAAATGGGAGAAACTGTTATGGGATTGTTATATGCAATATTTTCAATTTTTATCACGCTATTTTTCCCAAAGCAAATTACGGATGTGATTTGTTATGGAAGACATCGTGATAGAGAAAATATAAAGAGTAAAAAAATATATTGTCTTATATATGTTTTTTGGACATTATTTTTTGGTTTGTTTTGTCTTATGATGGGTTCGGCATCAGGTGTAAATAATACATTTGATAGAGTTTTGGATTATTATGGATTGAATTTTGGCGAATATGATTATTTTGAGGCGGCGTCCATATATGACGAGCATGATTATAAACATGAAGGTGATTTCACTCTTGTATACTATATCAGAAAACATGAAGATAATTTAGATGATTTAATTAAACAAATTGTTCAAGAAAACAATTCTATATACAAAAGATATCAGCTCAGTGAAATTGACGTGGTATATGAAACGAATGGTATTTATTACATATGTGAAAAGGGGGAGGTGATTGCAAAGGTAGTAGTAGAAAACGATGGATTGTTAAAAAAAGTAAGTTATCAATGGAGTAGAGAAAAATTAGAACAAAATCTAGGAGGGTAACAGTATTGTTATGAAAAATTATATCCTGGCAAGCCTATTATTTTCTTTCACCCCTATCTGTCAATAGTTAGCTGATTCTCAAATGTTCGCTAACTGATTCATAAAACTTAAACAATGGAATGTCTTTATAGTCTATTCCTTCATCCAAGTCTTCTGAATATAACAAAGGGTGCTTTTAGAAGTGTTTTTCATGTCTATATGCAAACACAATACATTTATAAAAATAATCGAAATAATGAATTTCACATTTTATTACATCTTGATATTCATATTTATTCCCATCAATATAGAAGAAATCTTCATATATCTCATACTCAAATTCCTTTATGAATAATTTCCTTGTTGCTTTTTGATAAATATATGCTATTCCTACAATCATAAATGCATTCATAAAATAAATGGAAATCCATTTATATTCAAGCACAACCTATCAATTGAATATTCCTCAGCAAATACTGCCACAATTAACACCAAGAAAAATATAGAAAATCTACCAAATAAGTGCTGTATTTTTATCGTTTTCATATAATACCTCCTCGTATTTGCATAGTAACCAATGTTCCAAATCCATTTTCCTTTTCTACTATATACTTCTTATCAATTTTTCGTTCAAAGCAGGCAAATTCCTTTTTACTGAAAAATAACATAGTCAATGTAATTTCTTCATCTTTTGATTTCGATATTGTGATCCATGTCTTATGATAACAATCAAGACCTAGAATTTTCTGAAGGTTTTCTTTTAGTCTGGCACTATTTTTTATTTGATTTACTTCCTTGTTAAGTACTAATACAAATCCTATATTTCCAAATAAACTGTAGATATCCATATTTTTTCTATCTGAAAACCATATTATTGGTGTAAAATAGCCAACAACATACATGCTGCTAAATTTAAGGATATAAAATCAGCACTTACATTTATATCTAGTGCTAATATTACTAATAAACACGCCCATGAAAGTATATTCACAGCTGCCAATATCTTCCACAGAATATTAATTCTTTTCGTCTTTACTAAATAGTATCCCGCAATAAAAATAAGAGCTATGTACATTCCTTCAACAATCTCTTTATTCAAATTCATTACTCCCTTCATGTACTTTAAAATTAATAAAGTAGGTCACACGAACGACACTTTCTTTTCATGAATGGCATGTTTTTACCTTGCTTTCTAAAAATATTCAATTGCCATACCATTTTGTTTTTTTACTAGAAAACTGTTAAAAACTATTATTTCAATAGGTAACACAGCTAAAATGATATACGAAAAGATTCGTGTTATTAATGGCAATCCCATAAACATTGACGGATACAATATTCTAATCACTATTTCAATAATAATTAATATCGCTCCCAACAAAATTCTCCCTTTTTTAAATAATATATCTATTTTGCTCCAATTTGTTTCTTCACTGATTTTTCTATAACGCCATTCACTTTGAATGATTCCAATTAACATTCCACCGAAAATCACAAATGGATAATATGGATGCTCTCCACTAGCAATTGTTGCCACCACAAAAAATAGATCAATCACACCTGTGATTAAGTGAATTATTTTCCGGCTCCATCCATTCAAGCGAAAAAACAATGTATATTCTCCAATTAAAAAATTAAGGGGAATCAGGATCGTAATAAGTCCTGACTTTTCGAAATTCAAGTATTCCATATCACTTACCTCTTATATAAGATGATTAAATGGTCAAAAGGTATCATCGATGCATGGCCGCTGCACAGTCTGTTGCATCATGCTGCTTTATAAATGTGTATCGCATTGTTTCCCTTTCGTATGCTATATATTAAAAGCTTATTTTCTAATTTCTTCTGTCTAACAAAGCCTCATTTTTAGAAGCAAGTCTTATAAAAAAACTGTTTGGCAACTCTGTATTTTTAAAAATGACAATATAAAATATTATAAGAATTAATTTTGTTACGTTTGATACATTTTTTACATTAACCAACAAAATATCATCCCACTTATAACCAAGAACACTGCCTATAGAACTCGTCAATACATTAAATGCAATAAAAATAAGTAAAAATTGTTTACTCCATATATTTTTTGTCCAAAAAGATTTTATATATTTACGTGATAGTATCAGCACAATAACAGAAACTACTATAAGAACAATGCAAACTAATGGTTTCTTATAAAGTTCAAATATATACTGCAAGCTAAACATGTTTATTAAAATCCCCATGCCACGTCCGCCAAATATTCCCGATTCATTCAATTCACATTCAATTTTCTTGATTTCTGATATCATAGAAATATAATACACTGCATAAAACATCAAACATCCGATTAATAATACGCTAATATTCTGAAACTCATCTCCGGCCGTTGTCTTGTCTAATATATAGTAACTAATTATACCTAGTCCCCATATAATAAAATGTACGATATATTTTTTCACTCTTCACCCCTGCATTTTTAGAATGATCATAATAAATATTACAGCTATGATCTGACATACTATTCCTATAATATTAAATTTCCTGCTATTATGAGCTTCCAATATGTCTTTTTTTGAACTTTTCAAATTACAAAAAACAGATATTAACTGAAAAGTCAGAAATCCTATATATAATACTTTATACATTTTTATCCCGCCTCTTCTCTTTGTTTTATTTTTGCCATTCCCGTCTGCAGACAGTCCCGACTCTATGTAAAGCTTTTACATTCTCATCTGCAGAATGCAGCTCATATTTTAATAAATTATTTAATTTAAACGTTTTATTTTCATATATTCTTATACTACTCATTTCTATCCTTTTCTACTTTTGTATCTCAAGATTAAGCATAAAATTAACACTATTCCAAATAATGTACACATAATATCAACAATATAATTCTCATAAGGCATTAAAAATAATATTGCCTCCCCTAAGTACATTAACGAAATCACCAATGTATACCCTTTTTCTTTATTTTTATGAGAAAAGTAATTTTTAAATTCAATTAAGAATATACAAAATAAAATAAATATAATGTATTTTTCATTAAAAAGTTTATGCTCACCTAAATATTGAATCATCTTATCCTCCAAAATGTGTAGTTCTCCATATTCACACCTACAAAAATAAACTAGAAGCAGAGCAGGAAAGCTTCTAGTTTATCCCATCTTCCGCCTATATGCTAACTATTTTCTGCGAACGGTTCATTTTTTCGACGAACGGTTATTTTACAAGCAGACTTTATTGGAGACAGATAGTAATTTAGAATTGTGTTTATTATTTCATTTCCTACATCGTAGTCTGTATGGTCATCGCATATTGCAATTCCTATCATTTACACTTGCCCCTATATTTCTATAACATCTTTAGTATAACTTTTGGTGTTTTTAATTTACAATATTTGTTTCTTTCCCCAATAAAAAACAACTGTGGCATAAATCCACATTATGGGTTATACTACTGTTACATTACACTAAAACAGAAGAAATGAGGACAAACATGGACATTTTATCAGGCAATCCTATCATGGAAAGCCTGGTATGCTTCACATGAAAGCTTCACAGCTCATACTTGATGCTGCTGAGATTATCATGGCTGAAGCAGAGGTATAGACCACAGCATAAAAGTGGAATAACTACAACATACAACTAAATGTGGCAAATTGCCAACAACTTGTTGACGATTTGCCGTCTCTTATTTTCTTACCACTTTATAACACTGTGATACGATATTTTGCGATACTTTACGAAGTTTCTTCCGGGCAGGTCTTTGTATTCTCTTTTTTCAGCAAAGCCGCTATTTCAAACCTGCGGCTATTTCGCCAGATAATCCCCAGTACTTAGTGGCAAGCCGCCACTAACCGGGCAATGGTTGCACCCTTGTAGCCCACATATAAGCCAATAATCATACTCTTGATCCTTCAACCTGCTTCTTGGATACTCTGTATTTCTTATTTAATTCTGAAATTGCATCTGTAGCAGAAACTTTCTTGGTTAAGACATTTCTTACTCTTTGACGACATTCTGCATCAAATGGCATGCTTTCCATTTTGAAGCTGGATTCAATACTGCTTACTCTTCTATCAACTGTCATACACGTATCCTTTCCCCTTTCCCTTTCGCAGAAAGGTATTTGTTCTTCTATAGTATACCACAAAACGCTACATCTATACTACAAATTTCCGTATTATGAAGAGCGAACACATAACCTTCTCCGGTGTCATTGTCATTCCAATTTACCCCCATTACATTTCAGGTGCTTGCCACTCAGACTTACCATTTTTCTTACCACTTTATACCACTGTGATACGATATTTTGCGATACTTTACAAGGTTTGCAAGCTAATCACTAAAGACCTTCCAGCCCTTGTAAATCAAGCATTTCCGCCACTTTCTGTCATCTACTTCTCATCAACGACCTGGAAAATGAAAAACTTAAGATAATACGACTCCGGTACATTAGCTGAGTTGGCCCACAGTATCGGATGATCCGGTCCCTGTGTGCGGAACTCCACCTGGCGCAGCCTCTTGTGAGTGGCCCTTGCCGCTTCCTTGACCGTTTTTGCAAGCAGCTCCTGCGTCATGAAATGAGAGCATGAGCAGGTAGCCAGAAATCCACCATCCTTAACAAGCTTAAGTCCCTTCATGTTAATCTCGCGGTAGCCCTTTATCGCATTTTTGGTAGCCTCACGCGACTTTGTAAATGCCGGAGGATCCAGAATGACTACATCATATTTTTCACCATCTGCAGCGAGCCGTGGCAACTCATCCAGCACATTTGCAACGCGAAACTTCACTGTGTCTGAGAGATTATTTCTCTTCGCATTTTCTGTGGCCTGCTTAACCGCATACTCTGATATATCAAGTCCTGTAACCTCACTTGCCCCCGCAATTCCTGCATTGAGAGCAAATGTGCCCATGTGCGTGAAGCAGTCGAGCACTCTTTTCCCCTTGCAGATACGCTGCATAGCAAGCCTGTTATACTTCTGGTCTAAGAAGAAGCCTGTTTTCTGTCCATTTTCCACATCGACCATATAGTGAACTGCGTTTTCTACTATCTCCACATTTGTGTCAAACTCGGCTCCTATAAAACCTTTTACCTTAGGAAGACCTTCTTTTTTGCGCTCATTTGCATCACTGCGCTCGTATACTCCACGAATATTTATTCCGTCCGCCGCCAGCACTTCCTTTAACAGTTCAACAATTTTCACCTTAAACTGCTCCATTCCAAGTGCAAGACACTCCACCACAAGCACATCTGCGTATTTGTCCACTGTAATACCCGGCAGGAAATCAGCCTCGCCAAATATCACACGACAGCAGTTTAAATCAGGCACATTATCATTGCCTCCTGCCATCACCTGCTTGCGATAATCCCAGGCATTTTGCACTCTCATCCTGAGGAAATTGTCATCAATCAGCTGGTCTGCTTTTCTTGTCATCATTCTGATACGGATTTTTGAATTCTGGTTTATGAAGCCGCGCCCCATCGGATATCCGTCAAAATCGTGTACCACAACAATATCTCCGTTTGTAAAGGTTCCTGTGATTGTGTCTATTTCATTGTCAAAAATCCATGCGCCACCTGCCTTTATAGTGCGTCCTTCGCCTTTTTTCAGTGTTACAATTGTATGATTTTCCATATTTGTTCCTCTTCTAAATTACTTCATTATTCCTTGCTAAAATCTGATTATATAGTTTATCTGAAATTCTATAGCCTTTAGAAATAAGTTTATCCATTTCAGGCTTTACTAAATTTATTAACCCTTTTGTTTTTGCCAAGCTCAAAATTCCTAAAACGCCTATTGTATCAATTAAAAATTCCGATGCCATTTTTCTTGCAGCATGCTCATCGATTATTGCAAAATCAATTCCAAGCTCTTTTGCACCAACAATAACTTCAAGCTCTCCAAAATGCAATCTTCCATATAATGCCTTTACTGTATCCGCATTTTTTACTTTGTATATGATAATTTTTCCTGAATTAACACACTCTTTAATCCTTTTAATTTCATCCTGATGATTTACAGAATCTGCACATAATTCATTGAATACAGCTTCCGGAATTATAATGCTTCCAAATAAATCCCATAATAAATATAATCTATCTATCGAAATCAAACCTATAATAGGACTGGTATTGCATATAATGTCAATTTTTTTCATCCATTATTCCCCCAATTTACTCAAAAAAACATCATCCATATCCATGTCATCCTCCTCATATTCTCCCCATGGTATACCATATACCTTAAGAATATCTATAAAATCCCATATACTTTTGCCTGTCAACTCCGCAGCTTTTTCTAAAGTAATAACTTTAGTAGTAAACAAACCTACCACCGCTGATAATGTAAGCTTATCACTTACCGTTTCGCCACCTTTTAGTATATATAAATAAGGTACTAAATCTTCTGATATTTTTATATCTATATTCTTTGAACTCATAGTCTTTCCCTCCAAATTCTAATATAATTCCAACATTCCATTTTAATTATATGAAATCCCGGCAATATTTACAATACACAAATATTTCTGCAAAACATGCCGATATATATATTATAATATAATCGTAACAATTATAACATCCGACCGGTAAATGGAGATAAATATGATTACAATTAGCTTATGCATGATAGTAAAAAATGAAGAAGAGGTGCTCGAACGATGCCTGAACAGTCTCAAAGGGCTGATGGATGAAATCATCATAGTGGACACCGGCTCGACGGATAGCACAAAGGAGATAGCTGCACGATATACGGACAAAATCTATGATTTCTCATGGTGCGATGATTTTGCTGCGGCCAGGAATTTTTCGTTTTCCAAGGCTACGCAGGAATACATATATGCACGATGCCGACGAGGTGCTCGACGATACCAACCGCAGGCGTTTCATGATGCTTAAGGCTGCGCTGCTGCCGGAAATTGAGATTGTCCAAATGAAATACATTACTCCAAGCAAATTCAACACAGTGCAAAATTCATCCTCAGAGTATCGCCCGAAGCTGTTCAAGAGGCTTCGCACGTTTACATGGATTAATCCGGTGCACGAGACTGTGCGCTTAGAGCCTGTAGTCTATGACAGCGATATCTGTATACAACATCTGCCGCAGGGCACTCACGGCAAGCGGGATTTCACCATATTCAAGCGCTCGTTTGAAAGAAACGGCACCCTGCCAAAAGTATAGCGACTATGTATGCCAAGGAGCTTTTAAAATGCGGAAGCCCCGAGGATTTTACCAATGCCCTGCCATATTTTCAGGGTGAATACCGCAACAGCCCCGACATCGAATCCACCTGCGTGCTATCACGCTACTATCGCATGAATGGCGACTACGACAAATTTTTTTCTGTTGCCCTAAAAATGTAGCAGTTGATGGCTGCAGCGAGGTGTGCTGTGAGCTCGGTGCGTACTATTTCGACAAGGCAGACTATGAGGAGGCAAGCCTGTGGTATTACAACGCTGCATTCGAGACAAAGCCGGTACTCGATGTGGAGTGCGGCGGTGGCAAGGCGCTTCATGCCCTGTCTGAGTGCTACTCAAGATGGGCTGATGAGAAGCAGAAAAAGCTTGATTCGCTTCCTCCTAAATCAAGGAATGTATTTAAAGGCGATAAGGAGCTGATTGATTCACTGCGCAGCCAGGCGGCCGATTACCAGAAGCAGGCTGAGGAATGGATGCTTCCAGAGGGTGACTAGCAAAGGCTGTCATATAAAAGTCTCTACCAGCATTTACCAACTTGTAAAATCCTCTCTAAAGTGATAATATAGAGAGTATAGGGTTTGTTATTTTTTTAACGTAGCATTTTGCTACTATCATTTTAGGTATCTAAGGAGGATTTTATGAGCTTTTTAGAAGAGTACAAGCAGAAACTTGTCTCAGCAGATGAGGCAGTAAAAATTGTCAAATCAGGCGACTGGGTTGACTACGGCTGGTGCACAGGCACACCTGATGCCCTCGACAAGGCACTTGCCAGAAGAACTGATGAACTTAAGGATGTCAATGTACGTGGTGGTATTTTGCTTAAGCCACTTGCCATTTTCGAGCGTGAGGATGCCGGCGAGCACTTCACATGGAACTCATGGCACATGGGCGGTTATGAGAGCTTATCAAGAGGCTGTTCTTTCTACTCACCAATCCGTTACTCAGAGCTTCCTCGTTATTATAGAGATTCAACAACACCTGACGATGTCGCTATGTTCCAGGTTGCACCGATGGATTCACACGGTTACTTCAACTTTGGTCCTAACGCATCTCACCTCGGTGCTGTATGCGAGACTTCAAAGAAAATCATCGTTGAGGTCAATGAAAACATGCCTCGCTGTCACGGCGGTTCAGAAGCCAATGTACATATTTCACAGGTTTCTTACATTGTTGAGGGTGACAACCCTGCAATCGGAGAGCTTGGTGCCGGTGGTCCTGCAACAGATGTAGACAAGAAGGTTGCAGAGCTTATCGTTGACCAGATTCCAAACGGTGCCTGTCTCCAGCTCGGTATCGGCGGAATGCCAAACGCAGTAGGCTCACTCATCGCTGAGTCAGACCTCAAGGATCTCGGTGTCCACACAGAGATGTACGTTGACGCATTCGTTGACATCGCAAAGGCCGGAAAAATCACAGGAGCAAAGAAAAACATCGACCGTTATCGTCGCTTACGGCTTCGGTGCGGAACCAAGAAGATGTACGATTACCTCGATGAGAATCCGAGCTCATGAGTGCCCCGGTAAGCTACACAAATGATATCAATAATATTGCCGCACTTGACAATTTCATCTCAATCAATAACTGTGTAGACCTTGACCTCTACGGACAGATCAGCTCAGAGAGCTCAGGCACAAAGCACATCAGTGGTGCCGGCGGACAGCTTGATTTCGTTCTCGGTGCTTATATGTCAAACGGTGGAAAGAGCTTTATCTGCTGCTCTTCAACTTTCACCGACAAGCAGGGCGTAGTTCACTCACGTATCCGTCCTACTCTTGTAGATGGTTCTGTCGTTACTGACACAAGAGCCAACACTCACTATATCGTTACAGAGTATGGTATGGTAAATGTAAAGGGTCTTTCTACATGGCAGAAGGCTGAGGCAATCATCTCTGTTGCTCATCCTGATTTCCGTGATGAGCTCATCAAAGAGGCCGAGAAGATGCACATTTGGAGAAGATCTAACAAATAATTATCTTTGGATATAATTTTTACAATAAAAGCGGTTTCAAGACGAAATGTCTTGAAACCGCTTTTGTGTTCTTAATCCGTCCCACAAACTATATTTTCAAAAAGTCAAAGCACCTCTTTTAACACTTCCTCAATCTCGCTCTTTGCTGCCTTGACAGAGCCCTGCACCATAACCGGCTTACCGCCGCCTCTGGCACCCAGCTTATTTCTCAGTGCTGTGGCAACTGTATTGCAGTCTGCATTCTTGCTTCCGATAATAAAGCTATAGCCCGCCTCATCATTTCCTGTAAAAAATGCACTAAAGCCACTATATTTCTCCACAAGTCCATTGACGCAATTTCTTGCTGTATTCGTATCAATGCCGTCCTCAAACAATACTGCATTGTCCGTATCAGTAGGAAGCTCTGCTACCTTATAATCCAAAAGCGCTGACTTTGCAGTGCCAAGCTCTGACTTAAGCGACTGGTTTACTGCCTTAAGCTTTGTGACGTTATCCACAATAGCCTCCTGATTTGTGGTAAATATCCCCATGAGCTCTGAGATGATGTCGCACTTTTGTCTGAAAGCCTCCAGTGCCCTGAAACCACAAAGGATGCTGATTCTGACGCCTCCTTTATAATTCTGATAATTCATAACCTTAAGCATGCCAATCTCGCCGGTGCGCTTCACATGCGGCGCACAGCATGCACACACATCATACCCCGGCACTGTCACTATTCTGACCTGTCCTTCAATCTCGATTTTGCTTCTGTACTCCAGCTGCGCAAGCTCATCCCTTGACGGATATGTCACCTCTATCGGAATATTTTTTGAAATGGCTACATTTACCTCATGCTCCACCTCTGCTATATCCTCCGGTGAAATCACTCCACTGAAATCCATTGTCACTACAGAATCACTCAGATGAAAGCCCACATTCTCAAAACCAAACCTGCGGTGGACAATTCCCGAAAAAATATGCTCTCCACTGTGCTGCTGCATATTGTAAAACGATGCTGCCAGTCTATTTTGCCATGTACGTGGACGCCTGCTGCAAGCTCTACTTTCTCAGAAGCGCACTCCATGCCTGTAATCTGTCCATCAGTCTTCTTTTCTGTCTGAGCCTCTTCTTTGCCCATTATGCAGCAATCACCTGCGGAAATATCCACCGTATGAGTAATGACTCCATTCTTAATCTGCACATCAACGACACTGTAGCCACCAAGTATTCCCATGTCCGGGCTCTGTCCGCCCTCCTCCGGGAAAAATAAAGTCTGATTTAATATTATATCAAACTGCTTATCATCTGCCTTGTTCGGCTCGCAAGATATAATATCTGCCTCAAACTCTATGGCATATGCATCCCTGTCGTAAAGTTTAATTGTTTCTGTCATACTCATACTGCTTGTTCCTCCTCGCTCTATATTCTTACGCATCATTGCTATGTCCTATTATAGCGCATTCATAATTCATATGAAACCCTAAATCTGGTTTCCCACAATCCTGTAGTATGCTCTCGAAGTAATCTTGAAAACAATATAGTATATGACCATAAACACCAAAAGCGTAGCAACCATACAGACCACAATAAGCTTAACATCCGTAAGATTGAACATGACAAGCAGTCTGCGAAGCAGAGGAAATGCTGCTGCAAGATGACACGCGGCAAGTATAATAGGCAGGAAAAATACCATACGCACCTGTGAAGTAATGGATTTCTTCACCTCGTCATTGCTCATGCCCACCTTCTCCATAATCTCATAGCGTGCTTTGTCATCATAGCCCTCTGAAATCTGCTTATAGAAAATAATCATCACAGTAACCATAAGAAACATCGTTCCAAGGAATATTCCGATAAAGAACAGGCCACCATACAATACATAAATCTGTTCTCTGTTTGCATCACGGCTTTCCTCATAGAAGCCTGACACATCTGATTTTACACTATTTTCCTCAAAATGCTTATCCAGAGCCTTTGCCACAGCAAGCTTATCCTCACTGCTGCCATACAGATTATAATCAATTTCATTGTTGAGCATAGTCGGCACACTATCCTCTCCCAGCGAGCTGTTCAGGTTAAATATCTCTGCAAGTGTTGCCTTGCTGTCTACCACTACATAGTACACACCACTATACATAGAGGACATATAGCTGTCTTTACTTACAGCAGTTTTTTCTGCCGCAGCTACTTTAAATTCTTTGCCCAACAGATTAATTATATCGCCATTAAACTTTTCCGTTCCATAAACAGCCACCGAACCGGTATCAAGCTGTGGGATTTTTTATTCAGCCTCTCTTTAAAGCCGGTCTCCATCTCATCAATTTCATCTCCTGTGACAAAATACAACAGGGAAATATCGTTATCGTAACTTAACACCGGCTTAAACTCTGTCCCCTCTCTAAACACTGTCCAGCTAAAATAAGTGTAGCTTTTGCTGTCTTTAACATTACAAGCAGAGTCAGCTATTATTTTATCCGAATCTGCAGCAGCTTCTTTAAGTGCATCATCCAGATTCACATCAGCCGGCACTTCCTTATACCAGCTATATACACTGATATCCGAAGGATATCTCTGCTAAGTTCTCCCTCCATGCCCGCATACATGCTCACGGTTGTGGAAACAACAACCAACACCATTGTGGAAAGAACGCATATACTCGCTAGTCCGCCCGCATTCTGCTTCATTCTGTAAATCATTCCTGAAACCGCCGCAAAATGCTTTTTATTATAGTAAAACTTCTTGTTTTTCCTGAGTGCCTTAAGTATCACAATGCTTCCGAAATAAATAAAAGATACGTTCCGATGATGACAAGCAGCACTGCGACAAAGAACAGTGAAAGCACCTGAAGAGGGCTCTTTGTGGTAATCGCAATATAATATCCCCCGGCAAGACAGCCTAGTCCGATTATAGCGATAAGCCATTTGCTCTTCGGCTCTTTCTCACCGACATTGCCACCGCGAAGCAGCTCTATCGGATTAGCAAGCTTCACCTGCATCAGGTTATAGATGAGAGTAAGAAAATACAGCACTCCAAAAATAAGTATTGTATTTACGACAGCGCCAGTAGATACAGCGAAATCAATTTGTGCTTTAATATTTATAATCCTATAAAGAAACATAATCAACAGCTTAGAAAATAAAATACCGGCTATAATTCCAGATACTATTGCTGCGAGTGCTACGGTAAGTGTCTCAATTATCAAAACTCTCGCGATATGACGCTTTTCCATGCCAAGAATATTGTATATTCCTACCTCTTTCTTGCGCCTTTTGATGATAAAGCTGTTTGTATAAAACAGAAATATATATGAAAAAACCGCTATTGTTCCGCATCCAAGCCCCATTATCGACGCCAGTGCATCCGCGCCCGGCACCTTGCCAAGTCCCTTTGAGTTGTTTAAAAACATCATCACATAAAACATGGCTATCATGACCATTCCCGATATAATGTAAGGCATATAAAGAGTCTTATTATTTTTTATATTTGTAAATGCCAGCCTGCTATATATTTTATTCATGCTTCTCACCACCTGTCGTAATCAGCATAAGTGCATCCTGAATCTTCACATAGAGCTCGTCATTTGTAAGATTGCCACGGTAAATCTGATGAAACACCTGACCGTCCTTTATGAAAAGCACCCTGTTGGCATGACTTGCAGCCTTTGTGCTGTGTGTCACCATGAGAATGGTCTGTCCGTCCTCGTTTATCCTGTTGAACAGCCTAAGCAGACTGTCTGTTGCCTTTGAATCCAGTGCTCCTGTTGGCTCATCAGCCAAAATTAATTCGGGATTTGTTATTATCGCACGCCACTGCTGCCCTTTGCTTCTGTCCTCCTGACACCTCGTATGGATATTTATTAAGCAGCTTTTCAATTCCAAGCAGCGAAGCTATAGGTGCAAGCCTTTTTTCCATATCCCTATAATCCACACCTGACAGCACAAGCGGTAAAAAGATATTGTCCTTCAGTGAAAAATTGTCAAGCAGATTAAAATCCTGAAATACGAAGCCCAGATGCTCACGTCTGAAGGCAGATATCTCCTTTTCCTTCAATGAGACAAGGTTCTTTCCATTTAAGAGTACCTCTCCCGCTGTCGGCTTATCAAGTGCCGCGAGAATATTTAAAAGTGTCGTCTTTCCTGAGCCGGACTCTCCCATGATTGCCACATACTCACCTTCCTCTACAGAGAAATTGATGTTTTTCAATGCCTGTACCTGATTGCCACCAAATCTGGTTGTATATATTTTTTTGAGGTTACTTACTTCTAAGATTGCCATTTCAATGCTCCTTTACGATGATTTCAAAATGTTATTTAAACTTCTATTTTTGTTACATTTATTTTTAATATGACGTCATAATCGGCTTCACAACTTACATTGTTGATGCTTCATGTAATTATAATAACAAAATGCCGGAATGTATGCTATCGAATCAGCTTACATTTCGACCTTGTATCTTACATTTTTGTAAGAAATGACAAAGAAACTTAATCTGGAGTAGCAAAAAGAGGATTAGCACAGATGTGCTGATCCTCCTTTTATCTACAGATTTTTAATTACCTCAACTCTTGTGACAACGCCCTGCTTCACATTATCAACTCTGAGCGCACAATCCTGGTAATACACACAGGCTCCGATTGACACATTTTACCCTCATCCTGCAATTTTTCGCTTATCACATCTCTAAGCAGCTTTGTCTTTTCCTCCGGTATATTTGTTCGAAATAAAATTCGCCCTCGCTACCGTCTGGCTGCCACGGCATATCATGTGGTCTGCCTCATCAAAGCTGCAGAAAAGGAATTTTCTGATGGCAAAAAGCGCCGCTATCGCACCTATTCCGACAAGTGTCTCATATACATTGAGATGCTCCACGATCATCTGCCTGGCTGTCGCAAACAAAAGCACCTCTATGATTGTGCCCGGCTTATGAGTACAGAGCATTTTCACAAACTCCACGCCGATTGCAAGCGACATGATATATTCCATGTAATACTCCAGTTTAATTTTATCATGCCATATATCAAAAAAGCACTGCCCTATAAGCTTTATAATAAGCACCACTATCACAAACACCAGTACTGCCGACAGAAAAAGTTCCACGTAGGCTGCTACATTTTTCATTGTTTTTCTCAGGAATTGCTTCATTATCATTTATTCCTCTCTTTTTTAGTTACCGGCAATAATCTTTTTTATTGCAGTAATTTATTTTAATATCCTATGGAAATGATTATCATACTATTCTAATTTCATATATCTAAAAGCTCCCACATAATAGTCAAATTATGTGAGAGCCTTTGCGCGAAAAATTATATTTTTTTATGTTTTCTCCCGCATTCTGCGGGTATATATTTTGCCAGAATACTTTCATGGCAATTGGGTTCTAAATAAATTTGATACCAGGCTCCGGCAACTATTTGATGAATCCTACCTGCTTGCAGATTTCCTCTGTTGCTGCATCTTTTTTCTTGTTGAACTCAACTTTCTGCTGCTCGAACCAGTTGTTACCCTCTGTATCGATAGATACGATCAGTGGTCCGAACTCTTTTACACGGCAGTTCCAGAGTGTCTCAGGCATTCCGAGATCTCTCCACTCTGCGCGGACGATTTCCTCAACCTCTGTTGCGGCTACTACTGCATTTCCTGCTGGGAATACACAATGAATTGCTCCGAATTCTTTACATGCACGCTCTGTGTTTTCTTTCATTCCACCTTTTCCGATGATTACACGTACACCAGTCTCTTTTACGAATTCATACTCAAATTTTTCCATACGCATACTTGTTGTCGGTCCTACAGAAATCATTTCAAATTTGTCATTCTCGAGTGGACGGATGATCGGTCCTGCATGGAAAATAGCATTGTTTCTTACGTCTACCGAAGCTCTCTTCCCTCCTCAACGAGACGGCGGTGTGCTACATCACGGCAGGTTGTCATGCTTCCATTTAAGTATACAATATCTCCGATTTTTATTCCTTTAAGATCCTCTGCTGAGATTGGTGTTGTTAAAATTGTTTTTCCATTAATTCTCTCTACCATTATAATTCCACCCCCGAATGTGTTGTGATTGTGTAATTAAGGTCCTTATCAAAATACAATGTGTCCACGTCTGTGAGACCAGCAGCCAACATTCACGGCGACACCGATTGTAGATGGATGACGGGCTGTGTTTTCAATATGTACCCCCATTACGGAATACTTGCCGCCCATTCCCTGCGGTCCAAGGCCGATAGCATTGATACAATCCTCGAGAAGTTTTTCCATCTTTGCGGCTCTCTCGTTCTCATTGTGAGATCCGATTGGACGCATGAGTGCTTTCTTTGATAAAAGTGCTGCTGTCTCAACAGATGTTGCTACACCTACACCTACCAGGAGAGGTGGGCATGCATTTAAACCATAAGTAGTCATAACATCCATTACGAATTTTGTAACTCCTTCGTATCCTTCGCCCGGCATGAGAACCATGGCTTTTCCTGGCAGTGTACATCCGCCACCTGCCATGTATGTGTAGATCTCACATTTATCACTGTTCGGAACGATATCCCAGAATACAGTCGGTGTTCCTTTTCCTACGTTCTTTCCTGTGTTGTACTCATCGAAAGTCTCAACACTGTTGTGACGAAGAGGAGCCTCAAATGTAGCTTTACAACAGCCTCTTTAAAAGTCCCTCAAGCTCATCAATAAGTGGGAATTTTGTTCCACATTTAACCCAGAACTGAAGTACTCCTGTATCCTGGCAGCTTGGGCGGTTAAGTTTTACCGCAAGCTCCTGATTTCTAAACATTGTATCATAGATTGTTTTTGAAAGAGGACTGTCCTTTGTCACGGAGTTCTGTCAGTTTTGCAATGACATCATCCGGTACTATTTTTGCTATATGAGCGATAAAATTTGCCATATAGGTGGTAAGCTGTTCTACCTGTTTCTCGTTTGACATAGTTTTTCCTCCTAATATAAATCTTGTAAATAATTAAATATTAATTTATTGTTTACCCACTCCCATCCGTTCTTATGGGAAGAACGGATAGAAAATCGGCAGTAAGACCATACTTACAATGGTCGCCACTACTATAAGCGGAATACCGGCCTTTGCATAATCCTTGAAGGTGTATCCTCCGGCTGTAATGACCATTGTGTTGGCAGGCATACCGATAGGTGTGGCGTATGCACATGAACCACCGATAACACATGCCATAAGTACTGCACTCGGGTCAGCTCCAATCTCTGTGGCAATTGATACGCAGATTGGAACCAAAAGTGCTGTGGTGGCGGTATTTGACATAAAGTTCGTAAGTACACAGCAAAGCATGAACACTACGAATGTGAGAACGTATGGTGATGGATTTTTGCCAAGTATACCGATAACCGCTGTTGCGATTTCTTCGCCTGCCCCGGTCTCCTGAAGCGCCGCTGCAAGTGAAAGAGTTCCACCAAATAAGAAAATGGTTTTCAAATCTATTGATTTAAGTGCGTTTTCTCACTAATAACGCCTGTAATGATAAGGGCAAGTGCTCCGACACAGCCGATGACACAAAGCTTTATGCCAATCTTGTCCTCGAAAATCATTCCCAAAAGTGTAAGGATTAAGATAATCAATGACATCATCTGTTTCCATTTAGGCACATTTGAAAAATCCTTCTGCTCATCATATGAGCTTTCCGTACTGCCCTGCTTTTCGCAGGAATTTGTATCCTATAAATGCAAAGTACAGAATACCTGCTATAAGTATCGGAAGTCCTACCTTTGCATACTCGAAAATCCAAAGCTAAGTCCAATCTCTCCCATAGCTGATTGTGCTATGAGATTTCCCGGTGCACCGATGAGAGATAAATTTCCACCCATGGCTGCTGCAAAAACAAGTGGCATAAGAAGTCTCGATCTCGAGTATCCTGATTTTGCAGCAATTCCGATAACTACCGGAATGAGAACTGCTGCAGTTCCTGTGTTTGAAAGTACTCCGCTCATCAGTCCCACAATCACCATGATTGCTATGATAAGCTGCCTCTCTGTTTTGGCGAAGTGTGTGACCACTCCTCCAATTTTGTTTGCCATACCGGTTTCAAACAATGCTCCTCCGACGATAAACATCGCTACGAAAAGAATTACATTGCTGTCAATAAATCCTGAAAAAGCTGTTTTCCAATCCAGTACTCCTGTGATAACAAGACCGACGCATACTATCATGGATGTAACCCCAAGCGGAATCTTTTCCCACACGAACATCACAACGGCAAACAATAAGAATAAAAGTGTTATTGTTGCTGGACTCATATCTTTTTCCTCCTCCGTATAATATTTGATATTTGATATTGTATCCAATTTCTAAGTTTAAGATATAACAAAAAACCGAAATCGTCAATACCTTTTTGACAATTTCGGCAATTTATATATATTCAACCTATTCAATTTGTGCATCTATTACAAGTAATGTGTTAAATTAATAACTTACATCTACACATAATATGTCAGCATATCATCACGACTACGCATGATATGCTCATACATCCTCCGCTGTGCAAGCTGCACATCATGAGCCTTGATTGCTTCGTATATAGCCTCATGCTCCTTTATAGAAATGCCCGCATATTCCTCCTCTGTGACCATGCTGCCCATTGAAAGTCCGTTCCACAATTCTGCGATCATATTTTCCATCTTTTTGTTGCCGGATGCTGCCCAGATTTCACTATGAAACTCACGGTTTAAATCCGCATATCTGCTATAATCTCCGGAAGCTGTCATCTCCCTTGCATCCAGGTATGACTGCTCTATCTTGCTGATATCGATATCAGGTGAAGCAGCAAAACCTGCACATGCGCCCTCGAGTATGCCTCTAATCTGATAGTGCTCCCTTATGTACGTCTCTGTAATTCCAAGTACTATTGCTCCCTTATTCGGTCTTAGCTTGATAAGTCCGTCATGCGCTAATATCTGAAAAGCCTCACGCACGGGAGTTATAGATACATTGCTGCTGCGCTACACTTTCCAGTGTAAGATTTTCTCCCTCTTTTAGCTGTTTTGACAAAATTGCCTTGCGCAGCTCCGATGCTACACGCTCCTTCGCTGACGGAATCTTTATCGGTTTAAGTCCTATCATAATTACTTTTTCCTCTTGTTATCTTTTAATTTTATATGCTTCCGAATCATCTGTCATTATTCAGTATAAAATAAGTCACCAATTACCTGCTGCTTTCTTCCCTCTCTGCTATAACAGCCTCACAAAGACTTCCAAAATATTCTCCCAAAAGTTCTCTGACAATATTTATATCCTTATCCGAATATGCCTCTGCTATTTTCGATAACAGCTCAAGTCTTCGCGCATTTTCCCTGCCTGCTGCCGTCTCTTCAACCGCAAACCTGATATAGCACCAGAGACCATTTTCAAGAATATGTGTAAAATACTCGTTATGACTATTGGATATAATTGTCTCATGAAACTGCAGCTCTGCAGACAATTTTTCATTTATAGCAGATGGCTCATGTACGCAATTGGGCTGCTCACTGTTATCACTGACCGCTTTATCCCACAAACATATACCAGACTGCAGCATTCCCTTTAGCAGTTTTATCTCCACATCTGAAAGCAACTCATAGATTTCCGTTATCACCTCGTCCGAAAAATCAGCAACCACCACATGCCTTGTTGCCAGTCTCTTTGCCAATCCCTGCGACTCAAGTATCTGCAATGCCTCCCTGATTGGTATTCTCGAATAACCGAGACTATCCGCAAGCTCTTCCTGTCGCAATGGCACTCGATGACATACGTCCTGATAAAATTTCATTCTGAATAGCTTCCGCTATATAATCACATACTCTTTTATTTCTCATAATATATATTATATCTGATTTTGGATACAATTTCCAGTCAAACTTATTACACCGATTTATCCTAATCTCTCACATCCGCATAATCCAGATCAAACCCTATCCACACCTTAGTTCCTTTTCCAATCTCTGACTCCATGCGGATTGTATGCCCCAGCTTGTCTGCCATCTGCCTGCACAGATAAAGCCCAATTCCTGTAGCCTTCTTATCGGCATGACCATTGTAGCCTGTGTAGCCCTTTTCAAAAACGCGTGGCAGATCTTCGGCTTTGATTCCTATTCCGGTATCCTTTATTGTAATAAAAAACCGGTCTTTTTCCTCTGCAGTTTCTATTGTAACAACCCCATGCGGTGTATATTTTATGGCATTTGAAAGTATCTGTTCCAGCATAAATGCAAGCCATTTTCCGTCAGTATATACCTCCTGCCCGGTTCCTGAATAATTTATCCCAATATGCCTTCGTATCATAATTTTTGCATATTTTTTAATGGTATCACGTATGACAACATCTACACTGACTTTTTCAAGCACAAAATCATTTTCGGTGCTGCTCACACGCTGATACTGTAAGGCCATACTGACATATTCCTCTATGCGGAACAATTCGTCCTCAAACGAGTCCATGTTATCTGACAGCTCTGTGAGTACAGCCTGTTGTTTCAAAGCAGCATTTAATCCGGCAGCACCGATATTCCCACCGGTCATATCGCCTATATGGCACTGACTCTGTTCATCATCACATATAAGCTGCCCAAGCTCCTCCCGCTCTGCCTCAAGCAGTAGTTTCATAGCCGATATCGGAGTCTTTATCTGGTGCACCCACATAGAGTAATAATCTCTCATCTGTGATTGTCTGATTGCAGCACTGCTTTCTGACTCACTTCTTGCAATACTTTGATTTTCCAGCAGCCGATGATAAAGCATCTCCACATCATCTGTTGCTTCCGAAGCTGTGCCTGTTCCTCAACCGGACGCTTTAAAGCATTGCTTAGAGCTTTTACCTTGCTGCTATATCTGAAAAATCCAACCAAAACTGTTATCAGAAGAAGTATTGCATCAAGCACTGCCGCATACACCAGATCCTGTTTACGTGCACCAATCGTACATGTAAAGCAAATGGATACATGACATTGTGACTATCATCAGAATCCATATATAGTTTTGTTTTATAAAGTTTGTCAGATGCGGTTTGTTTTGTATTTTTGCCATGACCTCTCACCCCAGCCTATACCCAAGCCCCTTTTTTGTGACAATAAAGCTCTCAAGCCCTATAGAATCCAGCTTTTTACGCAGCCTGTTGACATTCACCGAAAGTGTATTCTCGTCCACATACGCATCACTCTCCCACAGCTTCTCCATTAGAAGGCTGCGTGATACAATCCTTTCTTTGTTGTCAAAAAGTGTCTGCAATATTTTGAGCTCATTCTTTGTAAGCTCGAGCTTTTTGTCGCCATAGGTTATGGTGGCATCAGATATGTTTAGCATAGCGCCATTATGCTCAAAACACTGTTGTTTGCGCCAAAATCATAGCAGCGCCTGATGATAGCCTGTATCTTGACCGTCAGCACCTCGAGGTCAAACGGCTTTGCTATAAAGTCGTCTGCCCCCATACTGACTGCCATCACTATATTCATATTATCAGCAGCGGATGACAGGAAAACCACAGGAACCTTTGATACCCTTCTGATTTCCGTACACCAGTGATACCCATTGTAAAACGGCAGACCGATATCCATAAGCACAAGCTGCGGATCAAATGATGCAAATTCTGACATTACAGCATCAAATTTCTGCACCACATGCACATCATAATCCCATTTTTCCAAATGTCTTCTGACAAGCTTTGCTATGGTCTCGTCATCCTCAACCAAAAATATTCTATACATTATTTTCCGCTTTCTTCCATGATAATCTCAGCCGCATCGATGATGAGCTGTGATGCCTTCATACGAAGTAAATCCGGCTTGAGCTGTGCCTTTGGAAGCACCTGCTTTACAACGTCAACAGGCTGACCATACTTCTGTGAAATAAGCTCATACTGCTCATCCATCTCCTCGTCAGATACAGTGATATTTTCCACTCTGATGATTTCATCGAGAACAGCCTCAAGCTTTACCTGCTTCTGTGCTACAGGCTTGAGTTCATCCTTTAAGCTATCCATAGTCTTGCCTGTCATCTGAAGATACTGCTCCATAGCCACACCCTGCTGTGCAAATGATGCTGCCATCTGCTGAAGCTGCATATTTACCGCTGTCTCTACTGCCTGTGGCGAAACAAGGCATGAGCTGCTCTCAAGAATCTGGTCATAGAGCTTTTCTCTTGCCGCATCAGCCTTTCTTGCCTCTACCTGGTACTCAAGATACTCGTTGATATATTTCTTTAAATCCTCCACTGACTGTACCTCAGGGAAATTGAGAGATGCTGCAAACTCATCGTTCAGCTCTGCTTCCTTCTCATTGTAAATCTCGTGCAGCTTAACCTTGAAAACAACCGCTTTGCCTGCAAGCTCCGGTGCATGATACTGCTCAGGGAATGAGAGATTGATGTCTCTGTCCTCACCGATTTCCATGCCTACAAGCTGCTCCTCAAAGCCCGGAATAAAAGAGCCTGAACCGATTCCCAGAGGATATTTCTCAGCCTTTCCGCCCTCAAACGCAACTCCGTCCTTAAAGCCCTCGTAGTCTATTACTGCCGTGTCACCCATCGCTAACGGGCCTGTTTTCTGCTCTCTGACAGGATTTCCTGAAAGAAGTGTCGCTATCTGTGAATTAACATCCTCCTCTGTATATGCAATATAAGGGATGTTTGCCTTTAATCCTTTGTAATTTCCTAATACGATGTCCATGATTATACCTTTCTTTTATGTGTATTTATATCTGCTTAACGAAGCTGTTATATGCAAATAGTATACACTAGTTACCAAATAAAGCCAATAAAAACTCATTGCATGCTTTAAAAAGGATTGTAAGGCTGTGATACGTGAAAATGGTTCTAATCTTACGCAATCAGGCTATTAATAGCCTTCAATTCATACAATGTAAATGGATCAATATCTATACAATCACTTTCATCCATTTTTCCGGAAATATCCCATGCAAGCGTTCCATTCATTACCGTACATGCATTTTTAAAATTTTCAATATCTCTCAAAGGCTCAAAAATTGAAGATTTAAGATCCTGTGTTGTATCATAATCAACTATTTTACCATCATCAAAGAAAACCTGTACATGATAATTATCTAAAGGTATTACCTGTACAACTGTAGGAAAATATTCATTCATATATTTCACCTCTCATTATATAAGTGGATTAATTTTGTTCAATGGTTTCATGTCCTTGGCCAATTCCCAATTCTGCATTAATTCATCCTGATGAATCGTACACCAGGCCAATATCAATCGTAATTGTTTATTCGGCAAATAGCCTCTTATTACTTGTATATTATTAATATCTACTAATGCTTTATGTCCATTATATTCAGCATGAAAATGTGGTGGCATATGGTCATTATAATACATAGTGACTCTAATCCCATAAAATAATGATATCTCAGGCATATTTTACCCTCTTTCTATAGAAACAAATCCGCAATACTATATCAATAGTATAGCGGATTTACATCTAAACACAAATTAGAAATTATCTTTTTATTTGCAGGCTTAATTTCTTACTGCCTTAAAGCACAGCCATCTATGCTCAGATTCCTTAAAAATCAAAAACAATTCCCACCATAACCGGTGTATACAGTCCCAAATCGAGCCAGCTTTTACATGCCATCCATAAGATACCCTCTCATAAGAATTGCTGAAAGCTGTCCAAGTATGACCGGTATCATAATATTTTTCCAACTACTATAAGCTTTGCTTTTCTCAACTTTTTAAGGTCAACCGGCAAATATATATATTTCTCAAATATATTAACTTTTCTACCATTTTCCCATATATATGTAATGTATCTGGACTGTGCATAATACAATCCAAATGTAAAAAACACCACCATATTATAATAATAAAGATCAAATTCAGTATTCATTACACCACAAAATGCACCTGCGATTACCACAAAACCCATACCTATATTCATGAGGACATACGTTCCGCAGGTCTCAACTATCATGCGCTTTTTCCAATTGTCGTGCTCCGTTTTAATCAGGGTACTCATATTCATTTCACATCTCCATCTGTTTTCTATTGCGTGCTGTACGCATAATACAATTCATAAAATCATACTATTCTCATCCCAGTGTGACCGCCAGCAATTATAAGCTACTCTAGCACCTCACGCATTGAATATTCTCCGTTCTTTACATCTATAACATAGTCTGCCACCCTCGACAAATCATCGTCCAGATGCGTGGCAAAGAGTATTGTCATCTCATACTCTGCCACAAATTCCTGCAGTAATTTTAAGAAGTCATCCCTGAACACCGGGTCTAGATTGGCAGTCGGCTCATCCATCAGAAGCACTTTTGGTCTGTATGCTGCCGCAAATGCAAACTGATACTTTATCATTTCTCCTGTAGAAAACGAGCACAATCTGCGTCTTGGGGAAAGCTCCAAATGTGCAAGCATCCTGTGATACTCCTCACTATCCCAGTTCTTATAAAATGGACTGTATATTTTTTCGTTTCCATTGGCATCCTGCGACAGGTAAAATTTCCTGTCCTGCGACACTATTCCTACAAGCTCTTTTACCTTGGTCTTATTTTTTACAACATCAAGACCGTCTATGTATATTTTGCCCTTCATTTTGTCATACATTCCAAGCATCATATGAAGCAGCGTGGTCTTTCCCGCACCGTTTTCTCCCTGTACACCTACAATGTAGCCCTTTGGTATTTCTAAATTTGCGGGCTTAATCATAAATTTTTTTAATTTTAAAGCGGCATTTTCTATTTTTATAATTGTCTCATCCATTATTTTTCTCCCAATACACGAACCATATCTATTATATCCTTCAAGGTCATTCCGGCATTCTCACAATCTGCAAGCAGTTCTGACATCCTGTTCTCAAGATTCATCATCTGTTTTTCACGCAAAAGATCATTTTTCTGCTCGCACACGTAAAATCCACGCCCCGGCACCGACTCTATTACGCCTTCCTTTTCCAGCTCCTCATAAGCACGCTTTGTCGTAATCACACTGACTGCCAGCTCCTTTGCCAGCACTCTGATTGACGGCATGCCATCGCCTGCCTTAAGCTCACCGCTTACCACTGCATCGCGTATCTGATTTATAATCTGCTCATATATCGGCATACTAACTGTTGTTGAAATGACTATTTTCATACACACCTCTACGCAATTTTTTTGTCTTTTTTTGATTCAGCAAACTCGTAATCTGCCATACAGCGAACAATATCGTCATAATATTTTTTCCTGCAGGATACAATCATCGATATAAAAACACACCTATCACTAAAGAAATTAATATCTGAACCAAATCCAGCGAGCTGTCATTCTGGTCATAGCTTGCGGCAACAACCACCGCAGACATAAACATGATTACATCAAATATCGTTAATCTGCCCGGATTCACGCTGCCCAGATAATTGTCAAATGAAGTACAATACAAAATACCTGCCATTACAAGCATCTCACACATATAATAGACTATTCCTGATACTGTCAGAGTCTTATCAGGGCTGATTATTGCCGTGATTAATATAGGTAAAAGCAGCACTATATACGACACACTGAATCTGTATTTGAACATTTTTTGTATATAATGCTGTCTTTGTTCTCTTGAATACGGAGCCAGATACATATACTGTGGCAATTCGAATGCGCTTCTATTATAATTGCTGAAAATGAAAAAAATGCTGATCATCAAATTGTATATATACATTACCTGATTCAGGCCTCCAAATGAGCCTTCTGTAATTCCAAGCCAGAATAATGGTATCATAACTATGGCCAAAACAAGCTCCCGCCTGCTACTATCCAAAATATTTTTCCACAATATTTTCGGCATTTTCCTTTCCCCTTTCACCAGATAATGTATCAGCTCCCTGATATCCGGAGTATGCTCTTGAAGCTCTCTGTCTACCAGAATACATTTATCCCTTATAACCATGGCAGTGGAGCTGTATGTGCCTTCTTCCATGTAAACCACAGCTTCCCTGGGTATCATCTTACATTTATATACAGGTCCTGTAACTATCCGAAAATGCTCACACGCAGCATCCTTAGGCTTAAAACAACAGCCTCCCTGCCTGCATATATGCAATATAGTCTGCTATTCTGTCCAGATCCTCCGTAATATGAGAAGAAATGATAATGCTTTTTTCACCATCCGACACAAGCTCTGTACACAGCCTTAAAACTCCTCCCAGTGCTTGTCAAGCCCTGCAGTAGGCTCATCGAACAAAAAAAGCTTTGCTCCATACGACAGTGCAAATGCAAGCTGCGCTTTGATTTTCATACCTTTGGACAGTTTTTTGTATTTCTGCTTTCTATCAAGGTTAAATCTTTCAAGATATCCCAGATACTTTTCCATATCAAACCGCACATACATCTGCCCATAGTATTTTCCGAGCTTTTCGAGATTTATATTCTCATCAAAAAATCCCTCATCACCTACTACCGCTATTACTTCCCTGGCTGCTGCCTCATCGCTGTTTAAATTGTGTCCATCTATCACTATGTCTCCTGTTGACCTATACAGTCCCATCAGGCAGCGCAAAAGAGTTGTCTTGCCTGCTCCGTTTTCTCCTACAAGGCCGCATATATAACCCTTTGGCAAATGAAACGATATGTTTTCCAGATGAAACCTGTCCTCCCCGGACATTTCCTTATCCAATTCATGAACCCTTAGCATAACTCTCTCCTTTGCTTTCCCACAATTAAAATAGGTGTGCATATACTGTATATATAAATATATACAGTATATGCACACCTTTCAAGATATATTCTAAATGTTTATGTACTACGACAAATATTACAATTCAATCAGGAAAAGAAATGCCAGTCCATAATAGGTCACAACTGCCACCAGATCATTCACTGTAGTGATAAGAGGACCTGACGCAACCGCCGGGTCAATCTTTATCTTGTGGAAAAACATCGGAATCACTGTGCCCACAAGGCTTGAAATTGCCATTGCCACAAGCAGTGAAACTCCTACACAGCCTGATACCGCAAATGCTCCAAGCCATGTGTAGCCCTTGAACAGATGCACATATATTCCCAGAAATACAAGTGCCATTATTCCAAGCAAGCCACCATTTACAAGGCCTATTCTTACCTCTTTTACTACAAGCAAAAGCTTCTGCTTACCGCTTAGATTCTCATCCATGAGTACTCTGATTGTGACAGCCAGAGACTGTGTTCCTACGTTTCCTGCCATGTCAAGTACCAGCGACTGGAAGCAGATGACTATCGGCAAAGCCGCTACCACATTCTCAAATATTCCGACTACGGAAGACACTATCATTCCCAAAAAAAGCAGGATGATAAGCCATGGCATTCTCTTTTCATGCTCTGCAGTGTGGTTTCCTTCAGATCCTCCTCGGCTGACAGACCGGCGAGCTTTGCATAGTCCTCACCCATCTCATTGTCCACCATCTCTACAATATCATCAGATGTGATGACACCGAGGATATGCTTATCCTTTGAGAGCACCGAATTGAATCCTCAGCGTAGTCCTTGATTGTGTCGATACAATCATCGATTTTCTCATGGTCTAGCACATATGGATATGAATGGGCTATAATGCTTTCCAGATTCATGCCCTCCCTGGCTGTGATTAAATCCTTTAAATCGATAGCTCCCGCAAAGCATTCATCTGAATCAACCACATATATAGTCATGATATTGTCGTTTTCGCCCGCCTGCCTCACGAGCTGGCTCATAGCCTGCTTCACTGTCGCCACCCGGAATACAGATGTAGTTGGTTGTCATATAGCTGCCTATTTCATCATCGTCATATGACAGAAGCATCGACATCCTTTTCCGCTTCCTCATCCAGATGCTCTACAATCTCCTTCTTGTCCTCATCCTCCAGATTTTCAAGTAAATCGACAGCATCATCCGAATCCATCAGCGATACTACCCTTGCCGCCTGCTCCACAGACAGCTCATCAAAATAGGCCTGCGGCTCATCAAGATATGCAAAAATCTCAGCTGTCCGCTGTGTTCCAAGGAGCCTGTAAAGACGTTTGCGCTCCTTCTCGTTCATTCCTGCAAGCATATCAGCAATATCATTCTCATGATAATCTGACAAAACCTCCAGAATTTCCTTATCCGTTTTGTGGCTTCTCAATAAAACAAGAAGCTCTTCGTATTTCTTTGTATTCATCTCCATTTCTCTCCTTTCTCATTTCCGATAGCATTTTCCACATAAAATAAACATATGTGGTTCTCCAAAATCCCGGGATTTTGAAACATAAAAATCATTCCATGATAGAAAGGACGAAACCCGTGCACTCCATAAATTTGCGCACGAAAAAAGCACCTAACGGTGCTCTGATATATAAACAAGTATGCATTTGTGCACAGCAAAACACAGCACGGCGTAAGCCGATATTCCTTAATATGCCTACACTGTACCTCTAAAACTGTCCGGTGATGAATCCTTCCACGGACAGAAGCCACTATGCCTGCCAATACAATACTCACTTGTATATCAGCACCGATGTTGTTCTTACTTCGCCCAAGACCATCACTACTGTCCATGAAATTCACCTCCATACTTAGATTCTTAATTTCTACAATTAAAGTATTAAATTCGGTATACATCACCGGCCTGCAGATATCTGTCACGTCCGTAAATCCTACCAAACTCTTAACCGTAGAAATTGTATCATCAATATACACAATTTTCAACCCATTAATTATATCTTAAGACACACCATACCTACATTTTACAAGCACGAAGCGTAAGCACCGGGCGAAGACTGGTGCACACACGCGACAATTTTGCCACAAGGGGCGTAGGCGTAGGTCTCGGTGTGGAGTGGCGGCATGTGCTCTCGTGTGAGCGCATAGCGAAGCTGCCTAGATACTGTAGAAATTATGCCCATGAAACGCAGAAATGCCCCGCCAAGGACGGCGGGGCAGGATTATATGCGCCATGGACGGCGCATATAATCCGGTTTCGTCAATCATAGAAACCCTAAAAGCATAATTTCGTACAGAATCTTGGCAGCGAAGCGTAGCGAACGCAAGAGTACATGCCGCCACTCCACACTGGGACCCGGACCTACGCCCCGTCCACCCAAGAAAAATTCATTAAAATCTACTGGTTCTCTGTCGGTTCATCTGTCTCCGACTCACTGTCGTGCTCCACTGCAGGATCCACATATGTATACGTATTCTCAGACTTTCTGAAAATGGTATCACTAGATCCAACCTGGCACACAGTTATCTCATCACCATCACTGATGTCTTCCTTCCTGATAGCAAGCACACCTGCTGAGAGATAAGTCGAAGCCACCTTGGAGTCGTTGATATAAACCTTACTCCAGTTGGTAAAGTTGTGACCGTAAATATATACTGTATCACCGGTCGATGAATCAGACACATTTGTGATGTCCACCTTGTCAATTCCCATGACAAGATCTGAAGCCGGATATAAATCTGTGCCGTTGTAGCAGTAACGCTTTCCATAAAGGATATCGTACTGTAACAGGTCAAGTCCATCCTGATATGATGCCTCATCTGTACTGTTCATCTGAGTCTGATGATAGTTCATGATAGTTCCCTCATGGATACCTACAGTGTCTGTAGTCTGGGCAAGAAGCTGGTAAGCATAAAGGTCAGCATCCTCCTTTGGCAGTCCCATGTTGTTCCATGTGATGTACTTTGTCTTGTAGATATCACCTGACTTCATATCAGAATTCTGAAGTCCCATTGTAGGGAGGTGATCGCCAAACATAACAACGATGGTGTCCTCATCTCTTAGAAAGCTCATCTGTGAGCTCCTTGATGAAGCGGTCAGCCTCGTTGAGCTGGTTTACATAATATGTCCAGGCATTTTCATGCCCTCGTCCTCAACACCTGATACGGTGTATGTAGGATTTTCAATAACAGGCTCCTTTGGATAGTCACCGTGAGTACCAACTGTGATGATATAAGTAAAATCAGACTGATTTGGTGTAGCATCAAAGGTCTTCATAGTCTCGCTGACGAGAATATCATCTGTAGGCCAGCTTCCGTTTGGAGTGTACTCTGTGATATTCATGAGCTCCTTGCTTGTAAAGGTATCAAAGCCCATCTTAGAAAATGCATTGGTACGGCTGTAGAAATTACCGCCGTTGTTGTGCACTACATGTGTTGCATATCCAATCTTAGATAAATCAGAGGCAATGCTCTCGCAATCTGTCTGCTTTAAGATAGTCTTGTATGGATACTCTCCTGTACCGAAATACTGCATGCTGAGTCCTGTAAGCATCTCAAACTCTGTGTTAGCAGTTCCTGCTCCGACTACAGGTACATTCAGATATCCGCTTGAATAGTTTTTCTCAAGCTCATGGAATGTAGGAATAGGATCCTCATTCACCTGAAGGAAATTAATCTCGTTCGGGTCACAGAATGACTCTAAAAGCACACAGATGATGTTTGGACCGGTCTTTCCGTCCACTGTGGTGGTCTGCTTCTGAGAATTGACCTTCTGCTCTACATCTTCCACATTCTGCTTATTGTAGTCATCCGGCTTTTTCATTCCACGGTCCACTACAGTAGATGAGAATGAGTATACAAAGCCATAGTCATCATAGCCCTGGGCGATGTTTGAATAGTAGCTGGCAACTACATTGGTATTCTGTGCCACATTGGTTGTGACAGGGATTGCCACGAAAAGCAATGCTAAAAATGCCACTGAAATGCCTGCATAACGGATTTTTCCTGTATATTTAGGTCCCTTGATAAAAAGTGCCACAAGAAACAGTGCAAATGCACCAAGTCCAAATACAACTATTGTAGCCTGCTGTGCTGTAAAATAGCTGGTATTGTTCATGGCCAAAAGCTCCGAATACACTTTAAATCAGTATAACCAAACGGTGTGACACGGTTTGAAAGCACACAGCCGTTGATGATTCCGAGGATAGTCCAAAAGCCTGTAATTATTACCCTTGCAAAAGCCCTGCGCCTGAACAGATACACAAGTGAAAATGATACAAACACTAAAAATGAGTTGTACATGAACGCAAGTGTATGTGCATCTACGAACTTACATGCAGAGATAAAGCTCCTGCGCGAGATAATCTCCACTATAAATACGATAGCCATCGCTATGATTGCATGGAATAAAAGCGAATATTTATTTAAAAAATCAATTCTGCGATAATATTTTTCTGAATGAATCTTGTCTTTCTTTACAAAGAGCTTTTGTTTAATGACATTCAATACATCAAATATTTTCTTCATATTTTCCTCCTATTTGCCTTTCTTTTACCTTCTCTTTACTACATGATAATATAGACAAAAATATGCACAAAAACAAGGGCATTTTTTTATAAAAATTGACGTTAAAATTATTGTTTTTGGGTAAATATTGATAATAAAATTAACTCTTTTTCCCTATTTTGGTTGTTTTCGTAAATTTTGAGTATAAAAACTATTGTTTAATCCGTGGGTAATATGATTATGAAGCCAATGGATTGAAATGTAAATAGGGAAATCGCATATTTAAAGAAAGTTTAATATTTAATAGTGCGTGGCGAATGCCACAGATTCAGGTGCCGCAGACCACACACCCAGCAGCTACGCTATGCGATTAAGATTCTGTACGAATTATGCTTGAAGGTTTTATTAAATACAGGCATATATACCGCACCCGGCGGATATATGCCTGCTTCATTACGAAATATTTAAATGCGCTCAAGTACTTCGGTTGCTTTTGCGAGGTGGTCGTTTTCTATGCTGTAGAAATCACCCTTATCGGCGATAGCTGCATATGATGTATCGAGTGGCAGCTTGCCAAGTACCGGTACTGAAAGCTCTTTGGCAATCTCGTCTATATGGCTCTCTCAAAAGCTTTATCTCCTTGCCGCAGTCGACAATTGAGATAGCTGAAGTTTTCTACCACACCAAGCACTGTGATATGCATTGCCTCCGCCATGTTGTAGGCCTTTTTGACAATCATATTGACAAGCTCCTGTGGTGATGTGACGATTACGATTCCATCTACCGGGAGGGACTGGAATACGGTGAGAGGTACATCTCCTGTTCCCGGTGGCATATCAACGAATAGATAGTCTATATCGCCCCATGCTGTCTCGTTCCAGAACTGTTTTACTACTCCGCAATGACTGGGCCTCCAGATAACCGGATCCTCCTCGTTGTCCATGAGCAGGTTTACTGAGATGAGCTTGATGCCCTCTTTTGTCTCATACGGATGCATCAGGCCGTTTTCGTCTCCGAGTATCTGGTCATGTGCGCCAAACATCTTTGGTATTGACGGTCCTGTGATATCGGCATCAAGGATACCTACCTTGTAGCCCTTCTTTGCCATGTTTACTGCCAGTGAGGATGTGACGAATGATTTTCCTACTCCGCCCTTTCCGCTGACAACTCCTATTACATGCTTGATGTTTGAAAATTTATTCTGCTCTACGAGGAAGCTCTGTGGTCCGCCATTATGTGATGGACAGCCCTCGCAGCTTGATTTTGTGCAGCTTCCCGCGCTGCTACAGCTACTGTTTTCCGGCATTTTTATCTCCTTTTCCTATGAGAAAGCAATTGTTGTATTTCACAAAATATATTTGTGATTGCGATTACTTCTCATATCCTGTGTTTATTTATGTGTTTATCGTTCATATTTCATACGACATCTATATAATGTAGTATAACACGTATGCAGTATTTTTTATGCTTTTTAAAAACACCCCTATTCCCACTTGTTTAATCGTATTTGTATTGCGACTATTTGCCTTGGACTGTTTTTCCGGAAATTCAGCCACCTTTTCATGTTTTGTCGTAACTGTTCAGTACCTTCACAGTTGTAAGCCGCAATCTCATTAGAATCAGCTTCGCTGATGGGCGCTTGCTCCTACATATCTATAATCGTGCTACGTTTTCCCTTTTTATTATATGGATATTCACGCAGCTTTATAACATAATCGAGATTCACAACCTGCACTCCATTTTTATTTTCCAACACAATTCCATTATCTGTAACTTCTTTTATTACTCCATCAGCTCTTCCATCCAACAAATTGATATAGACATCTTTTCCTATAAAACGCTCTGCTAATTCTCTCATGATTTTTCCTGCACTCCTTTGACTATTGTTAATTTTGCCTTTTTTCATAATTCTTTTTGCTGCATATCGTTTCCGTCTTTTCCACGGAAGATACAATATTATAATCATCAAAAGCAAATAATAAATGAACCATGTGTTATCCATAGCTTACCTCCCTACTGCATCAGGTCACCTTAAAGTACTTTAGAGCACTTTGCCGCAGCCCTGCAATATACACACTGGTTGACAAGCCATATCAGACAGACGACAAATGATGGCAAAAATCCTATATCAAACATCATAGCGCTTATTGCCAGAATAATGGATAGTGCGCCACATACTGAATTGGTCACCTTGAATGCCTCAAAGGCACATCTGCCTATCATCATTTTTTCTGCTTCATCGCAGCTGTCTACCCATTTCTTTTGAAATTTCAGATCATATACCGAAGCAGTTTTCTCCGGATACATTATTTTGGTAATATCAACTGCCTTTTGCTGGATGATTATCCCTCAGCCAATATTATCAGAAATGTCACAATTGCAAGCACATACATATTCAAATGTTTTTCAATCATTGCAAATCCACCTGAATATGTTGCGCTGATAAGGAAAAATGCACATATCATTGCAATGCTGATTATCATGAGTACCGTATTAAGCTTCTTCTCTGCGATGTCGCATATAGATTCATCCTCTCCATCCCATTCCAAAAGCAGCCTTTTTGTCTTTTGATAAACAGGTATGACCACTATCGGTGTGATGACGGCTATAGCAAGCAATATCCAGCTCGAAACATATTTGCCGAAAAATGCTCCCGCGCTTTTCATACTGCCTGCCAACTGTTCAACATCATATTCTGCGGAATAAAATCCGACAATACCACCCACAATTGCTCCCACGAGTGCAAGAAGCAGAAATCCCGGCATAGCCTTGCGGTTTGCTTCTTTAATCTCATTTCTCTTCATCTTCATCTTCCTCCTGCAAATAAAATACATCTTCAACTGTAACACCGCACACCTTTGCTATCGTCAGTGCCAGGGTAACTGATGGTGAATAGTCGCCTCTTTCTATAAGGCTGATTGTCTGTCTCGACACACCACACAGCCTGCCCATCTCCTGTTGATTGACATTCAGCGCGGCCCTGCGTTCCTTTAAACGATTCTTCAGTGGGTTAATTAAGGTAAATTAGTGAATTTTTAGAATAGCATTGCTAATCTCTCCAAATACTACTATAATTATAATTAATTCATATGAGGAGAATAACAGATGTGTCTTACAATTGATGAACTTAGAGGTTTGTGTACTCCCGACAATATTTATTTAACACTGCATGCGTCAAAAAGACTTGAGCAACGTGGTATCCTCATTGACGATGTCATATCATGTATCATGACCGGTGAAATAATTGAGGAATACCCTAATGACTATCCATATCCCAGTTGCTTAACACTTGGAAATCTGAATACAAAATGTCCATTACATGTTGTAGTCGGTTCCAATCACGAACAGCTCTGGATTATCACCGCATACTACCCGTCTTCAGACAAATTGGAGTCCGATTTAAAAACAAGAAAGGAGAATTGATATTATGAAATGCTTCCTGTGCAAAGGTGATACTGTCAAAAGTACCACAACTTATATGACTGCATATAAAAACTGTTATATTATTATAAAAAATGTTCCATGCCAAAAATGTTCACAGTGTGGTGAAGAGTTTATTAATGGCTCCACAATGCAAAAAATCGAGTCCATTATATCAAAACTAAAATCCATGCTACCAGAAATAACTGTAATTGACTTTCAAAATGCAGCCTAAATTTCACATAATAAATGCCGGATGAAATATCATATTTCTATCCGGCATTTCATTTATAACCTCATTATTCTTTTGCTTTAAGCTTCATTTTCAACAGCAAAAACCGCCACCAGCGAACTTACCAGCAGAAGCATCGGATAAAACAGATACGGCAGTATATTAAAGGCTGACACATCATGCCCCAGCTCGTGTACTGCCGATATGGCCACGAGCATCTGCGCTCCATATGGTATCACTCAAAAATGCACGAAAATGTATCCAGTATAGACGCTGTTTTACGTGGGGTTATGTCATATTTCTGAGCCATTTCCTTTGCTATCGGATTTGCCATAACTATAGCAACTGTGTTGTTGGCAGTGGCAATATCGATAAGTCCTACCAGAAGTCCCATACCGAGCAGTCCACCTCGTTTGCCCCTGAACGTCCTGTAAATACCCGAAAGCAGGGCATCAAAGCCACCATATTCACGAATCAGCGCACACATGGCTGCCACAAGCACTGCAACCATACAGGTTTCAAACATGCCGACGCTCCACTTCCCATATTGGTAAGCAGATCGTATGGTGCTGTATTTCCTGTTGCGAGCATTATGACCGTTCCCGATATGATTCCTATTATAAGCACTACAAATACATTTATTCCGGCAATTCCACCGATCAGCACGAGAATATACGGTACTATCTGCAACAGATGATATTCCTGCGATACAGCGCCCGCGATATCTGTCTGAATGACAGAATTGCTATAACAACCAGCGTCATTACTGCCGCCGGAAGTGCAATAAAAATTCTCCTGAACTTGTCCTTCATCTGACAGCCCTGTCCGTTACATGCGGCAATGGTCGTATCTGATATAAAGGAAAGGTTGTCTCCGAACATCGCGCCACCCATTACGGAGCCTATACAAAGCGGCAGACCAAAGCCCGATGCATCCGATACTGCTGCCGCTATCGGCACAATAAGTGTTATGGTTCCAACCGATGTTCCCATCGCAATAGACACAAAGCATGCCACAACAAAAAGCACCATCACTGCGAACCTTGCCGGTATCAGTGACAGCATGAAATATGCCACGCTCTCCGCACTGCTTCGACCCACTACACCCACGAATGCTCCCGCGGTAAGGAAAATGAGCAGCATTGTTATGATATTTTTGTCAGCCAATCCCTGTGCCATTATCTCTAGCTTTTGGTCGAATTTCACACTACGATTCTGCAGACAAGCCACTAGTATTGCCACGAGAAATGCTATTATAATGGGCACATTATAAAACCCCATCGGAATTTTCATTACATATTCAAAAAGTATTCCCAATCCCAGATACAGTACGAGAAATACTGCTATTGGTAACAGGGCTATTGGATTTTGTTTTTTCACGTTTATATGTTTCCTTGACATTTTTTTAGCAATTTTTATCATAAGTAATCATCATTAGTATGTCAATAATAATATGCTATTTATTATAATTTTATGTATCTGTTCAGTACCTTCACAGTTGTGAGCCGCAAGTGTTTCGTACTGAGTTAAAAGGACAGCACGATGTAAATCCCAAAACAGGCTATATTTTGAGCTGTTTTGGAGGTTATAGTGATTTCAGCTACTTTCTGCTAGGTCTTTCCCGGAAGTTTTGCTGGGTTTTGGGTGCTGTTTTAGGAAGTTTTGCTGGGTTTTGGGTGCTGTTTTAGGAATTTTTGCAGTTTCAGCTACTTTTTCCCGGGTCTTTTCCGGATGTTTTGCAAACAATTTTGTTTTCAATTTAATGGTATCAAGCTTGTACTTGACAAAATGAAAAAACATGAGTTCATTCCGACTAATCATCTTACAGTAACATAGTCATATAAATTGGTATATACATAATTCCGTCCTGATATTTTAAATCCTTCGTATAAATAATGAATCTGTTCTCACACTTTAACTGATATTTCTGAAGCAGATAGTCAAATGATTTGTGCGACATATAGTTTGAAGATTTTACTTCAATCGGACATATCTTCTTTTTCTTCACAATCATAAAATCAATTTCATATTTCTTTTCTCTGGTCGTTCCCTCCGGCACGTACAAATATTCATGAAAATACAACTCATGTCCAGCTGCTCTGAGCATCTGTGCTACAATATTTTCAACAATCATTCCCTGATTAATTCCCAGATTGTCTATAATCAGAGCCTTATATAAATCCTCATCTGTATTGTCCCGGTTCTTCATAATCTGTGTAACCAACAGTCCGGTATCACCCATATATAATTTGAAATTGCTTCTGTCCGCAAACAGCTCCAGTGCAACCTCCGGTTTTGTCACATTGATACACTCATTTCCTATCATTGCTTCAGAAATAAAGCTGACCGCATCCATATAATTCTGATAACGCGCATTTTTATCTACCATAGAAAGTTTGAAATGTGAATTTTTATTCTCTAGCTGCTCTGGTATTGTTCGATAAATAACTGACGCTTTTTCCCTGTTTTCTGTATCGTATTTTGCCAGATCCTCTTCGTAAAGGCTCAGAATATTCCGTTTAACAAAATCAATTTGTTCATAACTTTTCCCTGAAACATAAGCATCTACTGCCTGCGGCATCCCACCTACAACCATATAGGTACGAAAGCTTTTCATAATTCTCCGGTGAATCGCATCTCCAAGTGGCTTCCTTTTTTCAAAAGATTCTCTGATCGTAGGAATTGTAACCTCATCATTGATTGCCCATAAATATTCTTCAAAATCCATCGGATACATCTTAATCCGGTACTCTTCCGAAGGAATCAGAATATCCTTTACATTTTTCCGGATTGAGATTAGAGAGCCTGTCTCAATATATTCATATCGACCATCAGCGACTAGATATTTTATCGCCTGCCGTGCCTGCGGAAACAACTGTACCTCATCGAAAATAATCACGCAGTTCTTCCCTTTTAAACGTTTTCCTTTCAGAAGAAATAAGTTCCTGAAAAAGTATCCAGATCATTCATGTTCTCGACAAAATTATTTTTTACATCCTGGTTTTCTCTTGCAAAATCAAGAATCATATAGTCATCATATTCCTTTTTTGCAAACTCCTCTACAATGGTACTTTTCCCGATACGTCTAGCCCCTTCAAGCAATACTGCCGATGTTCCTGCTGCCAATGTTTTCCACTCAATCAATTTGTCATAAACTTTTCTTTTAAAAATCATTCAGCATTCCTCATTTCATTTTACTTGGTAGTATTATAGCATATTTCCACCTCAATTCTACCATTTTTCACGAAAATGCAAAATTTTTTTGCCTATTTTTTAACGAAAAGCAGAAATGTTTATACCTGCTTTTAACGAAAACAGAAATGTTTATATCAAGTTTTTAACGAAAGCACAAAATGTTTGTTGTTTCATTTCTTAAATGCGTTATTTCCGGTTTATTCGCTCAGAAATTCAGCCACCTTTTCTATCTGCGCACTATTGTACTCCATATATTCCAGATAATACTTTTTCACGGTCTCATTCTGCACTTCTTTTTTATAGAGCCACTGTCTTGTTTTAGCCTCCGGTGCAAACAGCACTGCCTGATATTGTGGAGAAAATATCTCATCGAGGCTACAGGCTGATTTGTCCAGCACGCAATTGTAGTCCATATTTTTTTCCGCAAAATACCGATTCAATGCTTCCGCAAACTTTTTTGCTTTTCTCACATGGACAGCATATTCCACCGGATTATACGGCTCTCCTTCTATTACCGGCACCTGCCATACTAAAATACATTTTTTCATCTCTTTGTACTCCTTTCATTTTTGCCAAATTTATATATAGATATCTTTTACACGCTTTGTAACCTCATCTGTCTCTTATTATACATACAAAAAACCGCAATAACAAACATCACTATCAGAACAGGAATCTGCAATGCAATGTCTGATAAATGATATGGTCCGCTGTATCGATATCTTTCTTATCTTGATACTCTCTTTTCCAGCTCATGTATGTATGATAACAAATGCTCTTTCTCTGTGAAACCGTGTCTAGACCAAACAACTCTGATAACCTTACTGCCACGCTCAACTCCGAATTAATAAAAATATTCCATCCTATTTTCAGCCCGCAAAGAATAAACACCACACCTATAACTTTTATTTCCCAATAATAAAAATTTATGCAGAACCATACTCCTGTCAGTTCAAACAAAACTATCCAAAATATCTTCTTTCTGTTCTGAATCTGTATTTTCTCCAGTTCCTTATACTTTCGAAGATTATACTCTAAAGTATACGCCAAATCATAATCAGGCAGATTTGTATGTGCAATCCTTCCCTCTTCCGTAATAATAGTGGTCCGATTCACTCTATAGTCATGTAACATGACAGCCACACTTACACACAACATAATTCCACCAATCCAAAGCATGTTTTGATACTTTTTGCAATCTACTTCCTGTATACATATGCCCTTTTTCAAGCTGCTAAGTGAAAAATCCGGCACCTGTTCATACCATTCCATAGAAACATCTTTTTCTGGCAACACTTTACCAATTAAATCAACCTTTCCCTCTAACTGTTCTTCCAGATTCTTATCGTATACCTTTACTCTCACATAAGTATTATCCATGTATGGAATATTGTATACATAGTAATCTCCGAAAAATGTCACCTCTACCTCACACTGTCCTGAAGAAACGTCTGAATTGTATTCATCAAGCGGTTTGGACAGATAATCCTTTAATTGGAACTTGACATACTCGCCCGGACGCAAAACTGACTTTTCATAATCCGTGGCATTATCATATTTGAATAATGAAATTCCATTTATCGCAAGTATTATAATACTTATGATTACAAAAATCCCTGCACAAATTGTCCGATAAGATATTGATATGTTTCTTTTCATTGAACATTCCCATAGAATCCTTACTATAAATTTCCATAATGTGAATTAATTATATGATTATGTAATTTTCCCTCACATGCCACCTTAGCACTAGCATTACTTATTAAAATGGCCAGTACGTTGCTTTAAATATTTTACCACAATAATTACATTTTGCAGAATATGTCGCAAATTCAAATATATAAAAAATACACCAGTTTTATTGTTCATGTATATTCCTCATAATTATCCTTTGATTGTAATGACATCAAACATAAAATTTGATGCCATTACTTTTGTGCATCACCACCCAATTACCAATTAACCAAAAATTCTGTAAATATCGGTACCTACTCCATATCCTATATTGTATAGCATAAGTCCAATTATCCCTATAATTAATATATTTCCATAAGTTTTATGTTCCATATACCAGCTAATGATTTCTTGCATATAATTCACCCCTTTAGATTCTCATTAATTTTTTATGCAATACTAATTACTCATTTTTTTTTTAAATGGGAATAAGCTAAAACTACAATAATCCCACATATACCACCAACAATACACGATAACAGCATGTAAATCACCTCTTTCAATATTCTGGTCTGTTCATATTATTTTGTTAACATTATTTTTGTTAATATCATTACAGCGCCCATCAGATTCCAAGTACCGTGTATCGAAACATTTATCCAAATATTTTTGTATTTTTTATAAATAAATCCTAAAAGTATTCGACAAAAATAGTCTAACCATTGACACAAAAATAGTAGTATATTTGTGTTTCCAAATGATGAAAGCATATGCATTGTTCCAAACAAAAATCCTGTCGACAATACCGCACATAGTTCTCCATATTTGCTGAAAAACCGAAACAATATACCTCTATAAATTATCTCTTCTGTAAAAGGTCCCATAATTACACTCATGATAACAGCCAAAATAGGATAATCCACAAAATATCCATTAACGTTTGACTGATTTGCCGAAACCGATATATTTGAACACATTGTCATTTCAATAATTCTAACTATGCAGCTTAACAAGAATGCAATTCCCACACCTGCCAAAACTCTTTTTATATTTACAGAAATTCTGTCAGCTTTGAATTTTTTAAATGAAGTGATCAAATATTGCTTCATTGCCACTCCAATCATGATAATTAAAGTCAACTGATAAATCATATTTATCAGCAGCCCATAAAATATATTTTTTCCTTTAAAATAGAAATAATACCACTAGCTCCTATGAGCATAAAACAAACATGAATTATTACGACTCCAACTATTAGCTTTTTATGATTCATATCAGTGGATATATAATTGTTTTCTTTTTTCATCTCTTTGTACTCCTCATTTTTTACCAAATTTATACAGACATCTTTATTAAATTTTGAAGCTTTAACAGTGTTATCAGTATCTCTGTTTGCTATGCATACTACCACCATAAGAAAAAAAAACAATATATATGTGCTATTTGGTATGATTTCGGTGCCATTTGACACAATCTACTGTTATGGTGAATTTATATCTAATAAATTTAATTATAATTTTATGTAATGGTATCTGGCACCAATATGGTCAAAATCATTGTTTGCATATTCACTATACTCTTTTATGCACAAAAAAAGCAATCACTATGGCATGAACGACACTTTTTAGGTATGAACGACATACTATTTCATCGACAACATATCAATAATTATGTGCTATTTGGTAGGATTTCCGTGTTATTTGGTAAAATAATATACAAATTTTTTTATTTTGGTAGTATAATATGATTTGAGGTTCAAAAGATATTCTGTTAAAGATACCTTATAATCATAAATTTGTACCTTGAAAACTTCACATAAATGAGGATTTTATCAGCAAAAATTGGTATTATATAAGTAGCAGCAAGCAAGGAAACCACTTATGTCTCAGATCTTGTTGTTTATCTTCACAAACAAAATGAAGATGACAAGCTGCGCCTGAAAACCCAAAAAGATGGTGACATGAATTCTTCCATACTTTAAAATCGTTTATGTGAGATTTTCAATGTACAAACTGTTTTTTAAGAGGTGGTTTTGCCCCTCAAATCATAATATAGAAAATTACGGAGATTCTAATGCAAACCATTTACAAAATATATTTTGAATTACTTTTTGATATTCCTTTGGCACTTCTTCTTTTTCGTATTTCAGAAAACAGACAAGATAAACCTGTATCATGCTACACAAAATTAATGTATTGTCTAATTTTATTTTGTATATCTTATTTTCTTAATGCATCACTTTTTTCAGTTATTTTATGTTTTATTACATTACCACTAATATATTCTTTATATGTTTTCCCTAAAAATTACCGGATTGCATTGAGGAATTTTTTTGAATTTGTAGTTTTATTTTATGATTTATATTATTATTGTGATTGTTTATACGCTGCTCTTTAATGATCAGGATATTACTATTATTTCACAACAATATAATACCTACAAATCCGCTATAATAAATTTATTAACATATATAATCTATGCATTAACTTCAAATCTTGTACAAATAAATATTACTAAAAGTATATACATCTTATTTTTTAATGCGGTAGTAATTTCCATCAGTGTCATTCTTGGTTACACAACCCTTTCTTTAAATCTATGGGATTCGGGTTCAACTATACTTCCGGTTATCTTTGCTACTATTTTTGTCTTAATTATTATTTGCATCTCTTTATATAATAAATTCTTATCTATTATTGAAGAAAACACTAATTATCGGTTCAAGCTTGAACTTGATAAAATGGAACAGGAATATTCTGCCAAGCTCGACGATAAATTAAATCAGCTCCATTCTTTAAGACATGATATGAAAAACCATCTGATAGTAATTGATGGTTATGCTTCACAGCACAATGATAAGAAAATTCATGAATATATTCATAATATTTCTGAAGACCTTTCTCTGACAAATGCTGTAGATTCAGGCTCTCATATCGTCTCAGCTCTTATAGCTGAAAAGAGGACAAGGCAAAGTCACAAAATATCAGATGCGAAATTAATATAAGTATACCCGGTATTAATATTGACGATTTTTCAATTACGACCATAATAGGTAATCTGTTTGATAATGCGATAAAAGCAGCCGCTGAGTGTGAACATGGCTGGATCGTTCTCCCTCACACAGACCGGCTCATATATGAATATAGTTATTGAAAATTCCTACTCTGGAAATATTATAGAAAACAATGGTGAATTTACATCTACCAAAAATGACAATGTCTTACCTCATGGAATAGGCATAAAAATGTCCGTAAAGTCGTTTCCAACCTTAACGGACACATTGATTTTTCTTATGCCAGCGGATATTTTAGCGTAAAGGCAGAACTCCCTAATTATAGTTAAGTTCCTGCTCCTTATATGCTCTTCTTATCTTGTCCAGATGAAGTTCCTTTATCTGATCATGATATTTTCTGCTCAAAACTCAATCCATACTGAAATACTGATGAATCCATTGAAACTCCATTTATCCCTATTTTATATCCGTTCTATCTGCAGATTGTTGCAAGACATGCCGCTCCACAGTCGGTTATATCGTGTTGTTTTATACAATAGTATTTCATCCTTTTATTGTTCCTCTGTTTCTGCCTTTTTTACTAATTATTGTAAAAATATCTTTCGTATATTTTAGGTACATATATATATAATTTATCTTTTCTAATTTTCAATATAATATCATTGGTTAGCCATCTATCATACTTGTTCTTTTTACAATACTTTTTTTCAGTGACATTATCAATTATTATCTCTCGCTTCATCTTTTGGGTTATAATTTGTTCAATCTGCTTAATTTTACCGGATTCATTTTCCAACTCTATACAAACTAATTCCGCTTCTTTACTTCCAATAAATGACATTGGAAGGACATACAATATCATAATGTCTTGAACAACATCCTCTCATTTTTTATATTGGCATATATGCACCAATAGCACATCCTGTAAGGGCACCAGCTACATAGCCTCGATATCATGTTCCGCAAGAAAGTTTTCCCTTTGAAATACCATATCCAATTTCTATCTGATTTAATTTTAATATGCTATTGCATCCACACAACTAATAATCCAATAAACCATAAACATAATAAAACCAATTCCACAAAATTCCTTTTTGAAGTTGAATTTATTAACATTGGCTTCATCTTTAATAATAAACACTGTTTTGGCTTTAAGTATCACTATTATGGCAGCACTTATTACAAATATAATTTCTGTTAAAATTGTATATCTGCCGCTCGGTATATAACCCGATATTATCGCTCCAAATAAATTAAATGCCATATGCAGATAAATCGCATACCTTACTTTACCTGTAATAAGTACAATATTCGCACACACTATTCCCATAAAAATGGTATATAAAAACTGTTCCAGATTTGCATGAGACAGACCAAAAGCATACTGCTTATTAAAATTGCTGTAACCTTGCCATATGGAAGTAATTCTTCCAACAGCACCTTTCTGAATAATAGTTCTTCAAATACAGGCGAAATGATTACAACACATACAAGGAGTATCCATGCCGGTACATTTCCTATATAATTTTCAACAACACCCACATTTTCTGTATGAACCAGATATCGCTTAATAAACTCAAGTATAATATCCGTAATTCCTGACAATATTGTTGTGCCACCCAATAAAACGAGCAGATATCCGATGCCATCCCAAACCGAGAATTTTTTATTTAACGATATTTCATTTATATTGATTTTCTCGATTTCTTTAGTAAAAATCCTAAAAAAATAAAAATATCCCACGCTGGCGATGCTACCACAGATAACCTTAATTGATTGCATATCCAGTGGTAAATTTAAAGTTCCCATAATAACTAATACTACACCGCTCAATATGCTTGACAACAACATAGATATAAGCAAAGCTCCACTTATTCGGCTAATTTTTTTCATTCTTAGATTATTCTCCTCGTACAATTCCAACTATTTGTTGCTGTTATTTCTGTGCAATATGACAATTGCCACAATAAGCATTATGATAATAACAGGAATTTGCCTTACAAGAAAATTATATGATCCGCTGTATCGATATCTTTCTATAGCCATCATGTAATTACAATATTCCGAAAAATCCCATGCAAAATGCAGTAATATTACACTCCATAAACTCTTAGTTCTTAAATATATTACAGACCATACAAATCCTACTATACAGCCAAATATGATTGTAGACCATATAGTTACCGGATTCATATTTTCACCCCAAATAAGGTTTTCAAGATGTGCCAGCCCAAACAGTAGTCCTGAATATAAGCACCCCAGTACTATCGTTTTATTTTTTCTAAAAAAACAATCAAGCACCACACCTCTAAAAATCAGTTCTTCCTCAATACCAACCGTAAGATATAGCAATAGATTAACAACCAGTTTTTCAACCAGTTTATGACCATATAGCCCTGCATGACCATTAAAAATCCAATAAATTGCCTGTACTGAATAAAATACTGAGAACGCAGTTATGGGTAATCCATATACGCAAATTCCTTTAGCACAGCCTTTCATACTGCCTTTGCTCACTTTCATCTTGAAAATAAGCAATAAAATAATAATAGATATTATATCTATAACATTTGCAATAAGATTTGCGATATCATAATATTCTCTCATAATTGGTATTCCGTTCATAAGAAGCGACAATACCAATACTTTGTAGAGCAAAAATATAACTACCACACCTATAGAAATAAAAATCCAAAATATATTCCTTATTTTACTAACCATTATCATTATTCCCTATCGCAAACTTTTATCATTTTCTCAATACAAACTATTCCTACTACAAATATACTCAGCACAATCACACTATCCCCACAGTTAACTTTCGTTATACTACTAATCACTAATCTGGCAATATTAAATATCATACAAAAAGCCTGTATCGCTAAAAATACTCTATTATCTTCTGCTCTTTTTGATTCAATATAGTATATGGCAGTTATCGTACAGACCACAGTCAATGAACTCGCCAGCCCCATCATAAAATAGCACGATAAGGCATTAATTACTAATGATATTACATATAATAAATATCTCAATGTTAAAGTTTCCTTCCTTCTACTAATCGTTTAGTAAATTGTTTTAGTGCAATGTTACATATATGAACCTTCCAAGATTTTCGCCACTGCAAAAAGCAAGCCATTTCAGTTTCAATTCATTCATGCCGCAATTTCTAACATTCGGCATTTAATCTTCGAAAGAAAGTGGAGACGGTCGGTCAATTTTATTTTTGACACATTTACTTTTTTTATCGCTAAATGCTGTTTATCTTTTATTCTTTCGCTCCTTAATGCTCTTTTCAATCCCATCTATCAAAGAACAATCTGCATTCCTATACAGCCTCCACCAATAATCAATGCAATTTTATTGTTCTGATCTTTCAAACACATAATAAAACATACTATCGCACATATTGGTACGATAATGTAATCAAAATATTTTTTCTCATATCAATATCACTTACTTAATCTTTTTTATCAGATTTAGAACCCAATGCTATTCCCAAGGCACAGCCAAATGAAGTTCCAATTGGCAACATCACTATATTGTTTGTTGCAACACTAATTGCTACACCAATTGCCGTTCCTACTGCAACACCCATTGGAAGCCCAACTTTTTTATTCATAGCATTGTTCCTTTCTATTTTTTCGACTAACTCCAGTGGCTATGCCGCCTGCAAAGCCAGCCGCAACAAGCGTCCAAAATATAGCATCATCTACACCAAATATTCCACCTTCTACATCATATAATTCTTGCATACTTAATCTTTTAAAGTTGTCCATTTTTGTCTCCTTTCTTTAACCAACAAAATATCCTACAATATGTCCTAATGCCCATCCTCCTAATAGAGCTCCTGTATAAATGAGTACCAGTGCTATTCCCTTATTTATCTTTGCATATTCACTATACTCTTTTATACACAAAAAAAGCAATCACTATGGCATGAACGACACTTTTTAGGTATGAACGACATATTGATTACTTTTTTATATAACTTTTTCCTATTATTATATATTTATTGATACAATAAATCTTTCATTTTCTGAGATATTCTCATATCTCCATCATATTTTTTTACAGTTCTCCTTACATTTTCTAACCCTATACCATGATTCAGCTTATCCTCTTTTGTAGTAATAAACTTTTGTTTTTGATTTATAATACTCTCCACATCATAACTATTACGAACCGAGATAAATATTTGTAAACTCAATTATTCTTTTGTCCTCTTGTATTTTTCACATGCCTCCTTTCGAAATTAAACCTATCACCATATATTTACCATTTCAATACTTTAATGCTATTTGGTAAGATTTCGGTGCTATTTAGCAATAAATCGTAAAAAATACTTTAATCTTTGATTTATTTTATTTATAATACAAATATAATCTTTATGGAGGCTGCAAGTATGTATTTAATTTACAGACTTTACTTTTCCTTAATTAACAATCTTATAATTGTACTGTTTTTATTTCGCTTCTCAGAAAATAATATGCATACTGTCTTTTCCATAAAAAGAAAAATAATAGTTTTTACACTTGCTTCACTGTACTCTATCGTTCCATTATCAAGATTTGACTTAATTATTTCTAACGTCTTTTTCTTATTGACACTTTATTACCTGTCTGATTTTAACCTTAAACAAAGTATTATAATTCTTATAAAATTTGAGATATTACTCCATATATCATCTGCAATTATATGCTTTTACATAGCCTGCTATTTTCTGATGCTCAATTGCTATATGATAATGTGATCTATCAGGATTACAAATCCATTCTTGTGGAAATAATAGCTTACGTTGTTTATTGCCTATATTGCAATCTTTTCAAATCAAATACCATCAAAACATGTACTTGCTACTCTTCAATATCACTATTTTAGGCATTTGTTTATTGTTAAGTTACATAACCTTGTACATCTGCTACTCACTTCCAAAATCCTATATGCTTTCAGCTATTTTTGCCATTATTTTCGTACTTATTATCATATGTATTTCACTATATGATAAATTTCTGGCAGTCATTGAAGAAAACACAAATTACCGGTTCAAACTTGAACTTGATAAAATGGAACAGGAATATTCTGCCAAGCTCGACGATAAATTAAATCAGCTCCATTCTTTAAGACATGATATGAAAACCATCTGATAGTAATTGATGGTTATGCTTCACAGCACAATGATAAGAAAATTCATGAATATATTCATAATATTTCTGAAGACCTTTCTCTGACAAATGCTGTAGATTCAGGCTCCCATATCGTCTCAGCTCTTATAGCTGAAAAAGAGAACAAGGCAAAGTTACAAAATATCAGATGCGAAATTAATATAAGTATACCCGGTATTAATATTGACGATTTTTCAATTACGACCATAATAGGTAATCTTGTTTGATGCGATAAAAGCTGGATAAGATTCTCCATCACCCAGACCGGCTCATATATGAGTATAGTTATTGAAAATTCCTACTCGAAATATTATAGAAAACAATGGTGAATTTACATCTACCAAAAATGACAAGGTCTTACCTCATGGAATAGGCATAAAAATGTCCGTAAAGTCGTTTCCAACCTTAACGGACACATTGATTTCTCTTATGCCAGCGGATATTTTAGCGTAAAGGCAGAACTCCCTAATTATAGTTAAGTTCCTGCTAACTTGAAAAAGTAAATTCCAGTGCAGAAGTAAATTCCACACTCATTTAAAAGTTCTTGATTTTCTAAGAGTTTTATAAGCTCAAAACGCTTATTTCTGTTATAATAGGAGTAACTTCTTGGAAAAACTGATTTGATGGTATGACAAACGGACCACTGGAAGGTAGTGTGCGAGACTAAATTCCACCGGTCATGTGAGGAAAATGTGAAAGTTTAATTTCCAGTCCGACAGCAGATTTCTAAGTGGTTGTTAATGGTTGAAGCGAATCAGCTTAGGCGTTAGATTGACCAAATCAGGGTCAATGCGCTTAAGCTGAAATGCGTTTAGGGTTTCTTTTCGAGTGTCTCTAATGCGGCGTCATAAGGCGTGCTTCCATTAAGACTTTCCTTGGAGTGGAGTTGATGTGATTCACGATTAGATTCACATCCCATTGTGTCAAAATTCAAAACTAGTTCCTTTGGGAAGCACCATGCGAAGCATGGTGTGAACTCAAGACCTCCTTTTGTCCGCTACGCATGGGATCACAATAGTAGATGCTGGTACGCTGAATTTCATCCAGTCCTGTTTCAAGAGCGACAGGATCTCCGAATTCTGAACCTCTGTCTGTCAAGATATATTCAAAGACAGATAAGAACTCATAGGTGCCCATACGTTTTTCTAAACGGTCAAAAATAAGCCGGACAGCGCCTTTAGTACAACGATTCAGGAGAAAGGCAAGGAACAGCTTTTCCTTAGTGAAGAAAAAGGTCAGTAACGTCTTGTTGGATTCTCTGGATGAGTGTACCGTATCCATTTCTACAAAGAGGATAACTGCAGCTCACTAAAATCACTGAATAACCTTTTCTCGAAGACGGTTCTGTTTGTAATCTGTGTTTTATGGCACTTTCGTGGCTTGAAGCCGGGCTTACGTTTTAAATCAATGTTTCTGGCTGTAAACAGACCTTGATCAGATAGGTGTACAAGGAACGGACTGACATATCCAGTTCTGGATGATTGGTAATGATTTGATATGGAGATTGTCCCTGCTCGATTAAAGGAGAAACAATGCCATCCTTTTGCGTAATTCATGTTTTGTCATGTTTATACCGGCTCTGGAACCGGAAAGCTTTCACGGTATTTTCTATCAGCAAAACGTGCATCGTATCTGTATTTCTGGGCGATGGTGCAATGATTTATCTTTTTTGTGCAGCCATTACAGACATAGGGCGCCTTATCCAGTCTTTTGCACTGTTCCTTCACAAAATCCTTGCAAGTTTGATTACAGGTGGGGCAGGAAGTGCATTTTACATCGCAGAGAATGATTTTTCCGCAGACATTGGTTTTCCGGCAATGGAAGCGATGAATACAAAAGTTATGGGCATTATAGAAAGTACCTTTGTGATACCAGTCGGATAGACGGTGCGCCCTTACTTCTTTGGAAATGGTTGTTGGATCCTTGCAAAGCGGGCAATGTTCTTAAAGGTTTCTCCCTTGTTCAGTTCGTTTTCGATATAGATACGGTCTTCAAGGGAAAGGTGCTTCTGGTTTCCTGGAATATATTTACTCATGGATATCCTTCTTTCTACTGCTGTCAGAAGAAAGATAACCTTACCATTTTATATGAAAGAGTAAACCTTTACTGTGCGGGAGTAAATTCCACCACCAAATGTGGTGGTGGAATTTAAAATTTCATTTTGGTAGTTAAGTTCCTGCTCCTTTATAGTTTAATTTATCGTTTTTTTAAGTTATAATATTAAACATAAGGAGACACGGTATGAATAATTACATTAATATTTTTTTAGAATTTTTATATCTTCTTTGTAATGCATTCTTGCTATTCAGAATATGTGAAGAAAATATGCACAATAAAATCAGCATTCCGATGAAGTTATTTTATATTATAGTATTTGTAGTTTTTCCAGCCACAATACATGCTATCGGGATATTATCATATTTTGCTCCTATCCTATTCATGCTTATAATTTTTAGAAAATTAAACAAACTACTGTTGAAATGTTTATTCAATTATATAGCTATATTATTTCTATTTATACCAATTGCCACTATACAAACTTTACTATTAAATGATGCACATTTTGCACTGAGTTCTCAGGAATATTTAAATTATAAAACCACAACCATTTTTATAGTTGTTTATAATATTTACATACTTTATACCAACAATATAAAAAGAAAATCCAGTGCATATTTTTATTCATATGCATTTACAATTATTATATTGGGATTAAGTATGTTGCTTGGCTACATTACGCTTTCAATATGCATTGAAAATCCAAACTCTTATAATTTGATTGTTATTTTTTCAATTATATTTTTATTCCTTATCATATGTATTTCACTATATGATAAATTTCTGGCAGTCATTGAAGAAAACACAAATTACCGGTTCAAACTTGAACTTGATAAAATGGAACAGGTATATTCTGCCCAGCTCGACGATAAATTAAATCAGCTTCACTCTTTAAGACATGATATGAAAACCATCTGATAGTAATTGATGGTTATGCTTCACAGCACAATGATAGGAAAATTCATGAATATATTCATAATATTTGTGAAGATCTTTCTCTGACAAATGCTGTAGATTCAGGCTCTCATATCGTCTCAGCTCTTATAGCTGAAAAAGAGAACAAGGCAAAATCACAAAATATCAGATGTGAAATTAATATAAGTATACCCGGTATTAATATTGACGATTTTTCAATTACGACCATAATAGGTAATCTATTTGATAATGCGATAAAAGCAGCCTCTGAGTGCGAACATGGCTGGATCAGATTCTCCATCACCCAGACCGGCTCATATATGAATATAGTTATTGAAAATTCCTACTCTGGAAATATTATAGAAAACAATGGTGAATTTACATCTACCAAAATGACAAGGTCTTACCTCATGGAATAGGCATAAAAATGTCCGTAAAGTCGTTTCCAACCTTAACGGACACATTGATTCTCTTATGCCAGCGGATATTTTAGCGTAAAGGCACAACTCCTAATTATAGTTAAGTTCCTGCTCCTTATATGCTCTCCTTATCTTGTTCATATGAAGCTCCTTTATCTGATCATGATATTTCCTGCTCAAAGGGATCTCCATGCCTCGTCCAAAACATACCACATTCTTTTTACTTCTTTAATGTAATTAAAATTGGCTATGTAACCCTGATGTGTATACATAAATACATCATTATCCAATCTTTCATATACATTTTTCAGAGGCTCATAACAGTATATTTCCTCATTCCTTTTATGGAATACACACTGGTTTCTGCGTTTTTCTATATATAATACATTTTGAAGGTCTATGAGAACATCTTCATATCCGGATTTAATTTTTAGATATCTTTTTTCCGCTTTTTGTGCATTTTTACGATAATCAATCTGAATTCTTGCTTTTTCGATAATGTGCTTTACCTGTGTATATTTTATCGGTTTCATGACATAATCAAGTGCATCAAGTCTGAATGCCTGTATCGCAAATGCATCATAACTCGTCACAAATGAGATACATACCCATGGGTCGATCTTTCTTAATGCATCAGCCATCTCAATACCTGTCATACCGGGCATTTCCACATCAAGAAACAATAAATCATATTCCTTACTCTTAGAAAGTATATTATTCATAAGTTCTTTTGCATTATCATAGAGATCGATGCTTACATTAATATCCATTTCATTTCCGTATTCACTCACGAATTTTTTAAGTTCATTCCGAAAAAATTCTTCATCATCGCATATTGCTGCTCTTATAGTTTCGTATTGCATATATTAAATTCCTTAAAATTCCCCTATAACCACCTTACAGTCCTTCTAAGCGTCTTACAGTTACAATGTCATATATTTATGTAATTGTCGCGGTCTACCTCTATCACGGTATAGTAATTCTTTCCAAGCTTTTTCCTGACATTTTCCTGTATTGCATTGCATATATCATCATCTGAGGTGATATAGCCGAATGGAACTGCAATGTCAAAAACCAGATTCGTATGTGTATCACCTCTGATAATACGGAAATCGTGCATATTTATGTGCGAATCAAGCCCTTTATCACGGAGAGCACCTCGGCCTTCAGTCCGGCTACCTCCTCATCCTCTATCGCTACCGGGTCCATGTGGATGGTCACTATACAGCCCAGCTCCCTTCGTATCCTGCGCTCCAGATTATCGATTATATCGTGCAGCTCGACCATATCTCCGTCCTCCGGCACCTCTGCATGAAACGATACTATCCTGTGTCCCGGTCCATAATCATGCACCATAAGATCATGCATACCGAGTATGTTTTTGTCAAAGTCCAATACCATCTCCTTGAGTCTATCGACAAACTCGCTCGGCTTTGCTCCAAGCAGCGGGTCTATCGCCTCCCTGGCTGATGATATTCCTGAATAGAATATAAACAATGACACAAATACACCGCCTATTCCATCCAGATTGAGTCTTGAAAAGTGCGCTATGAGTGTGGCTGCAAGTACTACAGATGTAGCGATACAGTCTGACAGACTGTCCCTGCCTGTTGCTTCGAGCGTTGATGAATCAAGCTTTTTTGAAAAATAGAAATTGTATACCGCCATGACGCATTTTACGGCTATTGATGCCAGTAGTATCGCTACAATAAGCCATGAAAACTCTATGTCCTGCGGCTTTATGATTTTACCAAAGGAATCCCTGAACAGCTCAAAGCCCATGATGAGTATGATTGCTGCAACTGCCAGTGTAGCCACATACTCCATCCTCGCATGTCCGTATGGATGCTCCTCGTCGGCTCTCTGTGCCGCCATCTTGAAGCCTGCTATCGTGATGATTGATGAACCTGCATCTGACAGGTTGTTGAATGCATCCGCAGTGATCGAGATTGCACCGCTAAACATTCCTGCAAAGAGCTTGCCGGCAAATAGTATGAGGTTTAAAAATATACCGACTATACCGCACAGCATGCCATATTTATTTCGTTTTTCAATGTCTATTTCTGTCTCTGGCATTTACTTTACCTCTATTTTTATTTTATATCCTGATTTACAGCTTATTTCACCGCTCCGAATCTGTCGAACGGGTAATATCTGAATATCGCTTTTGCAAGTATATCGTCCTTAGACACATATGTGTGCTCCCAGACTCTTGCGTCTGATGAGCCATTTCTGTTGTCACCGAGCAGCAGATATGAGTCCTGTGGCACCTTAAACTCGTAAGGTCCGGCATTTACTGTCCACGGATCCTCACCGCTCTGGTTTGACTTGAGATAATCCTCCTCAAGCGCCTCACCGTCTATATACACCTGGCCGTCCTCTATGGTGACTGTCTCTCCCGGCAGACCTATTACACGCTTGATGTATTTCTCAGAAGGCGAATCCGGTGCATTGAATATGACTATATCCCCTCTCTTTGGATCAGAAAATGTATATGCGAGCCTGAAGCCAAATATGTCATCTCCAATCTGTATGGTGTTCTCCATCGAGCCTGACGGGATATTTGCATTTATAATGACATAGTTCTTTATGAGTATTGCCGCTACAATGGCGAATGCGATTGTTAACACCCAGCTTAAGATTTCCTTGACAGGTGATGTTTTTTCCTCCAGCTTTTTTGGCTCCATCTCATCGGTTGTTTTTGTGTCTTCTTCGTTGTTTAAATCTAATATCTCCATTTTCATGTTCTCCTTATTTATGCTTCAATAAGTGTTTGATAATATATGTCATGGCGGTACAGCCTATGGTGACATCCACCACTTTATAAAGTCCTTCCTTGTAAAATAAAGACTTGTAAGCCCGTAATCTGCGATTTCCTTATCTGTAAAGGTCTTTGCTATATACGCATTGATTTCATCCGGGAAGTCTCTCTCGAGGCACCACTGTGCCTGCAGGCTCATTGGCTTTTCCAGCTCATATTGGTGCACGAGCTCGCCTCCAAAATCTATGATACTGTTCCATCTGGATGCATTGCCCAGTATCCTCTGCTTGATATTTTCTATGATCACAGCTCTTGCAATCCTTACCTTTTTGTACTTTTCGGCGCTGCAAAGCATTGCATTGCGGTTGTGGGTATTTATCACCAGCTCCATCGGGTCTGTCAGCTCATTTGACACCAGACAAAATACAGGGTCCAGATCATAATACTCCGGTCTTAGCACGTAGTCGTTTCGAAACGTTGCTGCTGTCTTTGCCACGGTTAGGTCTGCCGATACATCCGTGTATATGATGCCCGGCATGTCACCCATAACATACTCCATCGATGTGATATACGGTGTCATAAACTGCCAGAAGGCTCTGATATTCTGCTCAAATACTATGATATCGTACTTGTCAATAAACTGACCATAATCATAAGGGTAGTTCTCCTATAGTGCGAAAAGTGCCCTCTGCATGAAAGCTATCTTTATTTTCCGCCCGATAAAGCCGTTTATTACTGTCCTCACCGGGACCTCTACCTCGCGCTCCTTTATATATACAAGCACCTGTACAGCTCTGCTTACCAGCTCGTTTTCCGCCTCGTATTCACATACCAGCCGTTTTCTGCCATCTGACAGATACTGGCCAAGTGTAAGCGGGCTCTGCCCAAAGGCATCTATGATAATCTGTCCTATATACTGGCGGGCTCTATGAGCTTTTCATCGAAGGCTGCTCCGTCTCTTGATATGCTTATATTTAAAAACCTCTTTTTGATATTGAGCTGATACGAGAAATTGTCTATCCATGATGGTGCAAGCCCCAGTATGTCTGTAGCATCTGAGACAAGAACTCCCTGCTGGTACAGCGTGGACTTATGAAAATACCCCTTGTGCTTTGGATGATATATGGCAACATAGCCCTCAAGCAGGCTGTTATCCACTCGTATGATATTCATGCCAACAAGCTCATTCATCGGATAGTTCCACTTTGCCTTTGGCTGTGACAGGCATACCTCCCTCGTATCACACGATATTTACAGGTATAGGCAGTGTAAGCATATAGTGCTTTATGGTTTCTACTATAAAGTCCAGATCTATATACGGCGCATATGATGGTTTTACGGGGATAGAGATGCGTGTGCCCGGTGTCTTTTTCTGCGATATGACATACTCTATCTGGCCGCTCTCTCCAAACCACTTTGCCATGACCGGTGCCGTATCCTGCGGATTGCTTATGTTCCAGGCAGTGTTTATGACCTTATCCTTTTTCGACTCGATGAGCACAGCCTTTGAGACTGTAAAGCACGAGCATAGCCCGATGCCATAGTGGGAATACGGCTCATATTTCAGCTGCTGATTGAAGAAATCTGTGCTTGTATAATAGCTTGCCCCTATCTGTGCGATAAAGTGCTCCAGGTCATATTCATTTATGCCTATTCCATTATCCTCTATCGTAAACAGTCTTGTATCACTGCTGTACGTGATGTCTATGCGTGGCTCATATATGGCCCTGACATCGCGCATCTGGCTTGCCTGCTCCATCTCAAGGAACTCCGTGCCCCAGCTCCACTCAAGTGCCTGCCGCACATTGCAGGCATCCATGGCATTGAGCAAAGCTCCCTGATAAAGACCTTCCACGAAGCATAAAACTGCTGGCTTGCAATAAGCGGAAGCATATTTGATTTTCCTAACTCTACATCGATGCTTTTCATGCTTTATCCGACTGCCCGTAATAGCTGCCGTAGTAATTGCCATAGTACCCACTGACATGGCTGTTTTCTTGTTGTTTACCTTGTTGAGCACAGCTCCCAGTATCCTCACTCCCGATGCCTCGAGCTGTTTTTCACACTCTGTATCATCCTGGCGCTCGCCATGCCCTGTCCTATCACTATTATAGCTCCGTCACAATACTTTGCTACAACTGCCGCATCTATGGCAGCTCCTATCGGTGCACAGTCTATAATTATGTAGTTAAAGTGCTCCTTGCCGAAATTAAGAAGCTCCTGAAAGTATTTTTTCTCAAGAATCTCTGTCGGATTCGGCACAGACGGCCCTGCAAATATCATAAAAAGGCCCGGTATTTCCGTGCCATACATCACTTCCTCAAGACGTCTCTGACCGGAAAGATAGTGCGACAATCCGCATATCTCCCCTCCACTTGCCGCTGTGGCACGCAGACGCCCTGCAAGGACTGATTTACGCATATCAGTATCTATGAAAAGCACTCTATTTCCTGACTCTGTAAGCGACCGCGCCAGATCAAGTGCCACGGTGCTTTTGCCTTCATTTGGTACAGAGCTTGTCACAAGAAGCGTGCGTATATCATCCCCGCAAAACTGTATATTTGTCTTCAAGGCTCGAAGTGATTCCTTCATCGTATAGCTTTGTTCTTTTAGCTTGCCAAATTTTACTAATTCCATCTGCCCATCTCCTGATACAGGCTTCCTTATGCTGAAGCCGATTTCTTTTTTCTTTTCTTTCTGTGGCTGCCTCTGCCATGCTTTCTGCCATTTCCATGCTCGCCATCATCCTCCGCCTCATCAAGCGGAAGTGTACCAAGCACGTTCATGCCAAGCTTCTTCTCCACATCCTCTGTATCTATGATTGTATCATTGAACAGATAAGAAACCACTATAACCGCAATCGACAGAAATGCTCCCGCAAAGGCTCCTATCACTGTGTTTTTGCCGATATTAGGGCTTACCGCGCCTCCATCATCATATCCGCTCTGGATGATGGTCGGCGGATCCTGCTTCATCTTTTCCGCTATATATGCCGATGCAACCTTTGCTATCTCATCTGCTATGGTCTTTGCCATCTGCGGGTCCGGATCCGTTACTGTGATATTGAGTACTCGCGAGTTGGACGGATTATCAAGCGTCACCCTGCTGCCAAGTGTCTTGTAACTCTCATTCAGATTCAGATTTTCTATGACCTGATCCAGCACCGGACGTCCCTTTACTACAACTATGTAATCATTTGTCAGGCTGGTGCCTGTCTGGATATCCGCAAGGCTCGTGATGGATGTGCTCTTTGAAAGTACATAGAGCTCAGATGTAGATTCATACATAGGTGTAATCATAAATCTGCTTATCGCAAATGCCACTGCACCTGTCGCTATCGTAACAAGAATTATCCACTGCCAATATGAAATTATCTCAAGAAACAGAGCCTTTAAGTCTATCTCTATCTCGTTGTCAAAATCCTGTTCTCTCTCCATTACGTATCCCCGCATTTACACTGATTATCTTCCGTTTATTATATTTTCCGGTGTGGTCTACATGATTTCCTGCGCGTAGTCATCACCGAACTTCTTTGCCACGTACTCATAGCATTTTTTCATGTTGCAGACGCGCTCCTTTGTGCCATGGCTGTCGCTTGCTATTACATCAACAAGTCCTGCCTTCAAAAGCTTCTTTGTGTATCTCTTGAAGTGTCTGCCATCTATGCCAAGCACTGAGTCTGCATTGACCTGTATGAGCGCTCCAAGCTCCTGCAAATCCTCTATACGGCTTATATCACTGAGACACTCATATCTCTCTACATGTGCTATCACCGGTATATATCCTGCAAATATAGCTTCGCGCGTCATCTTGTATACAAATGAGTATTCGCTGGAATGTGAATACTCTGTGAGTATATACTGTGTATCTGCCAGTGTATGACACAGCCCACCATGAAAGGCATCTATCATATCGGTTGCCACATGATACTCTGTGCCGAGCTTTAATTCTATTCCAAGCTTATTTGCATATGGCATCAGCTTTTTATAGTGTCGCTCTATCTTTTCAAGCGGATGCTTAAACATTCCATGGCGCAGGTGCGGTGTGAGGATTATACCTGTAATTCCCTGCTTTTTGGCTATCTTGAGCATCTCTACCGATTCCTCGAGCGACTTTGAGCCGTCGTCCACTCCGTATAATAAATGGCAATGTATATCTATCAAAATTCATGGTCCTCCGTTTTGTTTTCTGAACTATCATTATACTATATACAGATTTTTCGTGCAATTCTTTAGATATTAAATTTTTCTTCTTTTTTGTGTGGGGAGGGTGTGGCGTAAGCGCCGGGCATCCGTGCATCGCACACCCCGCGCCTGCTACGCTACGCTGCTAAGAGACTGTACGAATTATGCCTTGGGGTGGTTCTATGCTTGACGAAACCGGCTTTTATGCGCCGTCCGTGGCGCATAACGCCTTGCCCGGCCGTCCATGGCCGGGCATTTCTGTTTTTCTTGGGCATAATTCTACAGTCTCTAAGCAGCTTCGCTATTCGCAGGCGAGGAAGTGCGTGCGCTGCCGGATGCCCGGCGCTTACGCCACTGTTGACAATAATTTACAATTTGAGATATAATAAGTATTCGAGGTCCAAATATCAAAGATATTTGAACCTCGGGGGATTATGCTATAATACTATAATGCCATAGCACCGTAGCACTATAGAGCCATAATGTTATAATGCCATTATGCTATATAATTATATTATCCGATTTGTCTGACGAGATTTATCATTTCGATTGCACCGAGTGCACAGTCATATCCTTTGTTTCCGGCTTTTGTTCCGGCTCTTTCTATTGCCTGCTCGATGTTTTCGGTGGTGACTACTCCAAACATTACCGGGATTTCTGACTCGAGTGATACGGATGCGATTCCCTTTGATACCTCGTTGCACACATAGTCATAGTGGCTTGTTGCGCCTCTGATTACTGCTCCGAGGCAGATGATTGCATCGTATTTTCCACTTTTTGCCATCTTCTTTGCGATGAGTGGTATCTCGAATGCTCCCGGCACCCATGCTACGTCTATGTTTTCCTCCGGCACGTCGTGTCTTACGAGTCCGTCCTTTGCTCCTCCTAAGAGCTTTGATGTGATAAATTCATTGAACCTTGCTACTACGATTCCTACCTTGATTCCATCCTGTGTCATTTTTCCTTCGATTACGTTCATTTTTGTTCTCCTTATGTTTTTTATTTTTACTCAGATGAGTTTATCTGCAATTATTAACTATTTAGAATTTGTTACTATTCAGAATCCCCGCACACATTGCAAAAATGCTCGATGCGGTGTACTAATATGAGAGTATGTGTCCCATGCGGTTCTGCTTTGTTTTCAGATAAAACAGGTCATGCGCGGTGGCGCTCATCTGGATTGGCACTCGCTCGCTTATTTCCATGCCAAACTCTGAGAGCTGATATACCTTGTCAGGGTTATTTGTGAGAAGGCGCAGACTGTGTACGCCGAGCTCTCTTAATATCTGGGCTCCGATATAGTACTCGCGCTCATCTCCGGCAAAGCCGAGTGCCAGATTTGCTTCGAGTGTGTCCATTCCCTGCTCCTGAAGCTCATATGCCTTCAACTTATTTATCAGGCCGATGCCTCTGCCCTCCTGACGCATGTAGAGCAGTATTCCTCTGCCCTCCTCGTCTATCTGTCTCATGGCCGCCTCAAGCTGCTGGCCACAGTCGCAGCGCTGTGAGCCGAATACATCGCCTGTGAGACACTCAGAGTGTACTCGGCAGAGCACATCTCTTCCATCTGCGATTTCGCCCTTTACAAGTGCCACATGATGCTCTCCGTTTAATCTGTTGACAAAGCCATATGCCTTGAATTCGCCGTATTTTGTCGGCAGCTTTACCTCTGTGACTCGGTCAACGAGCTTTTCATGTATCTTTCTGTATTCCTGAAGTGCCGCTATTGTGATGAATTTGATGTCCCATTTTTTTGCAAGCTCCATGAGCTCTGTTGTGCGCATCATGGTACCGTCCTCACGCATTATCTCGCAGCACAGTCCACATTCCTTTAGTCCTGCGAGCCTGCACAGATCGACTGTTGCCTCTGTGTGTCCGTTTCTCTGCAGTACGCCGTTTTTCTTTGCAAGAAGCGGAAACATGTGGCCCGGACGTCTGAAATCCTCAGGCTTTGCGTCATCAGAGACACATTTCATTGCTGTGATTGAGCGCTCTGCTGCGGAAATGCCTGTGGTTGTTGAGACATGGTCTATTGAGACTGTAAATGCTGTCTCATGATTGTCTGTGTTTTCCTGCACCATCTGCGGAAAACGAAGCTTCTTTACATATTCCTGCGACATCGGCATGCATATCAGACCCTTGCCGTGCATCGCCATAAAGTTGATGTTTTCTGTTGTGGCAAATTCTGCCGCACAGATGAAATCGCCCTCATTCTCTCTGTCCTCATCATCTGTGACAAGTATTATTTTTCCTGCACGAAGCTCATCAAGTGCTTCTTCTACTGTGTTGAATTTCATATTTTATGTCCTCGTCTTTCTATTGTGATTTTATAGCTATTGAGTTACATGATTTTTAACCCTTCAGCCCCACGCACATTCGCAAACCCGCACGATACCCGTGCTTTTATGTTAAAAGCCGTATTTTGCCAGGAAATCTCTTGTTATTCCATCCGGTTGTTTTTTATTTTCGCTGGATTTATGTGAAGCATTTTCCTTAATTGTCTGTGCTCCTATTATTTCCTCCGACTGCCCTTTAAACAACAGCTTCTCAACATATTTTCCTATGATATCTGTTTCCAGATTTACGACAGCTCCCACTTTTCTGTCCTTTAACACAGTCTGGCTTACCGTGTGCGGTATCGCTGATATTGAGAAATTATCCTGTGCAACCTTTGCGACTGTGAGGCTTATTCCATCGATTGTGACGGAGCCCTTCTCGACTATATAGCGCATGAGCTGTGGTGTGGCCTGTATTGTATACCAGATGGCATTGTCATCCTTTTTGACCTCCACAATCCTGCCTGTTCCGTCAACATGTCCCGACACTATGTGCCCGCCAAATCTGCCATCTGCCGCCATCGCACGCTCCAAATTGACATGTGCTCCTCTTAGCGCATTTGCAAGCGATGAGCGATTTAGCGTCTCGTGCATGACATCCGCTGTAAACGCATGTGGCATGAGCCTTGTGACTGTGAGGCAGATGCCATTTACCGCTATGCTGTCTCCGACCTTTGTTCCATCGAGCACTTTTCAGCTCTGATTGTAAGCACTGCTGAGTTTGCTCCACGTGAAATTGTATCTATTGTTCCAACTTCTTCAACTATTCCTGTGAACATTTTGTATTGCCTTTCTTTTTTAAGAATTCACAATATCACTCTCGATGAGGAAATCATCACCAAGCTTTGTTACCTTACTGTTTCCAAGCATCACGGCATGTGCCGGCGAGTCGGTTCCCATTCCCTCTATCGGAGTTTTGCATCCGCTCCGCCGAAAGCTTTGGTGCAATATAAGCGTATACCTTATTCACAATCCCACTCTCCAAGGCTGACCAGTTGAGTATGCCGCCTCCTTCTAGCAAAATGCTGTCTATGCCTCTTTCGCCGAGCTTTTGCATGAGGTCATTTAAATCAATATGACCATTTTTTTCAGCTACATACAGAATTTCTATTCCGTTTTCTTCAAGCCGTGTTATTTTTCTGTTTTTGATAATCATTGTTTTCTTGTATACTATCTTTTCAGTGTCGGTAAGGCTTCTGACTGTGCGGTTTCACGATATCGCTCACTGACTGCAACAATCGTCGGCACTTCCTTTGCAGTATTTACTATCTGCGATTCCAGTGGAAGCTTAAGGTGCGTATCGCATATTATGCGGATTGGATTTACTCCGCCCTCGATTCTGCATGTAAGCAGCGGATCGTCTGCAAGTACTGTTCCTATTCCTGCCATTATGGCTTTATATCTGTGGCGCAGGTTTTGCACATGTTCCCTCGCTTTTTCTCCTGTTATCCACTTTGATAGTCCTGAATATGTGGCTATCTTTCCATCCATCGTCATGGCATATTTCATAGCGACATATGGACGTCTGGTCTGTATAAAGTAAAAGAATACCTCGTTCAGCCTGTCGCACTCCTCTTTAAGCACCTGCGTGACAACCTCTATCCCATGCTCTTTAAGGATTTTGATACCGCCCCCGGCGACAAGCGGATTCGGGTCATCCGAGCCCACATATACTCTTTTTATACCGGCTTCTATCACTGCCTCCACACACGGTGGCTGCTTGCCATGATGACAGCAGGGCTCGAGAGTCACATACATATCCGCTCCCTGTGGCGATTCCTTGCAATGCTTTAACGCATTTCTTTCCGCGTGCAGCTCTCCGTATCTATCATGCCAGCCCTCTGCGATTATCCTGCCGTCCTTTACTATCACAGCTCCGACCATCGGGTTTGGCGAGGTATATCCCATGCCGCGCTTTGCAAGCTCAATCGCCCTTCTCATATATTGTTCATCAGTCATTTGAGTTCCTTTCCTGTCCTTTTTATATTCCACAACCTACATCTCGAATTCGCTTCTTACGAAGCTTCTCCGCAGTTTACACTGCTACAATTCTCGATTTATGTTGTGTCGTCAAATGTTCGCATATCTCCTTGCATGCAAGCATGCAGATATATATGCTCCATTTTACCTCTTTGCCCACTAAAAAGCCCCAAACTATTAATGTTCAGGGCCTAGTAATTTCAAATATCATAATCTCAAAAAAATATGCACTAACTGCATTTCATGATAAGAGTGTCAAAAGGTATTTTGAGATAAAAAAATCTGGAATGTATCAAAACACTCCAGAGTAGATATCTTTTATAACTATGATATGTGCTGTATCTATATCTGAAACTGAATCTAAAACCCAGCTATCTATACTCTGCATATATCATATTCACATCTTCTTTCATCCAGACTTTACTGTCGGCCTCGGAATCTCACCGAATCATGCCTTGCGGCTCGTGGGCTATACCACCGGTAGGAATTGCACCCTGCCGAAGAATAATTATTTAATTAGCTTACGCTAACCATAGTAAACCTTTGTGGCTTGTATGTCAAGATTATTTTTATAATGTGGAGCATATTTTTTTATAAGTTGTCGTGCACTTTATTAGAATGGAATTTTTAAAGAGCCAACACCTTGAATGGGCTGACTCTTTCAATGTCACCTGTAATTGATAAATTTGAATTTTCTTAATTCTTCATCGCCGGTTTTTTTCTTTTCCAATTAATCAGTAGACCAATCGTGGAAATAACAAAAATTAATGCCGATGTTAAAGAAATAATTCCATCAGTAACCACAAATATGATAAACGTGGCTAATGGAATATAATTAAGAATACTTTTCAAAATTTTCATGTCCAATCCTCCTTTTAAAATCTCATTAATCTTATAAAATATTTTGTTCTAAAAATTCAAATAAACGCGTGCTTTTATAGCTCGCCTCTCAAACGTGCTTCTATATCAGATGCCGTGTATAACACATCCGTTACAATTACCCTTTCGTCACGGATTGTGTAAAACACTGAATAATTATCGACGAGCATTCTACGCAACTTCATTCTCTTTTCCGGCTCAGAATCCATAATCCTAAATCGTTCCGGGAAAGTGTCTAATGTAAGTATTTCATCAGCAATGCGATTATATTGCTTCATTAATGCCTCTCTCTAAATGCCACAAACGCACTAGCTGCATCCTCAACATTTCCTTTCTCTATATCGGCATATCCTTTTTCTAACTTTTGATGAATCTGTGTAACAGACATCATATCTGCATTCACTGAATTAGCTGCTTTTGGTAATACAATAGAAAAGGGAATTCCTCCTACTAATGATATTTGTTTTAAATACATATCTATAGCAGTAGCCATTGGTATCCCTAATTGTGCCAATACACTTTCTGCATTTTCTTTTACATCTGGATTTACTCTTATATTTAATGTTGCTGTTTTTCCCATAGAATACACCTCCATCTTTATTTCATTGTAACGTCTTTTGCGTTACAAGTCAATCTATGAAATATATTTTCGATGCGATAGCTTCACATTGTTTTGATTAACCAGTGCATATCTGAGCGTTGTATCTATTTGCTCATGTCCCAGAATTTTCTGTACCTGTTCAATCGGCATACCTTTCTCAATTGCTCTGGTGGCCATAGTCCTTCTGAACTTATGTGGGTGTACCTTTTCTACACCTAACTTCTTCCCCATTTCTCGTAATCGTAACTCCACACTGCTTTCAGTAAGTCTACTGTGTGGTTTGTTTAACGACACAAATAACGCTATATTATTATCTGTCCTTGATTCAATATAATTCAACAAATGAATTTTGATCTTAGCATCTCGGTCGTTATCTTTATGACCGGAATATTTATTGTATCCAACATCTTTTCAATATTACACCTATAATAGCGTATTGTTTTGTCAGAACACCCTTCTAAATGCTTTGCAGTTAAAACATATCTAGAAAGTCCATATTCGTTGTCTGCAAATAATCAGATACAGTATTTTCAGATAACCGTTTTACCAACACCTCTTGTAGTTTCTGCATCTGCGATGCATTTAATACTTCTGCCATGTCATTGATGATGTCATAAATTTCTCTACCCATAAGAGCACACTCCTTTTTGAAGGAGTATATCGTAGAAAAATCAGCACATCAACAGAGCGTATTACTGGAATTTGTCAACTACAATTCTTTCATCATACACAATGATTCTGGCATCGAAATGTAGGGACCATAATTATCCATTTTTTCAAATCCTACTTTTCGATATACATGACATGATTCTTGTAGCAGTTCTCCAGTTTCAAGAATCAACCTCTTGTAACCTAGCTCTTTTGCCCACTCAATTAATTCAAGAACCAGCTTGGTTCCTATTCCTTTTCCCTGAAATTCATCTCTGACAAATACTCTTTTCAGTTCGGTTGCATCATCAATATCATCATACTGATATTCTCTAATTGCTCCTGCACCAGCGGCTCTGCCATCAACATATACAACTATAGCCTCTTTAATTTCATCGAGCTGATTGTACTGTTTGTATTTGTCTCTCTTAATCACTCTTCCTACACGCCTATCTAAATCCATATCTAATAGCTGACAGTTCATAATAAAGTCTTCATTTATGCCAGAACATCTAATAAATTCTAAATCAGCCATATTCAGTCGTCCTCCTACGTTAAGTAAATAAAAACTTACAAGCTCTACAAATTCAAATTCTATTTCCAAGGTCTCTTTTTCTCTGTCCATCCCTTTGATTTCCAATGTTCAACATCACGAGGATTAAAACCATTCTTCTGCATTATATGCATAATCCAAAACATTCCCTTGGTTTTTATCCCTGGTTTAACATTTCCCGAATTATGTATAATTTTCTTCGCAATACTTGATGTTGTTTTGTCAATTACTCTCTTTTTCTTTTCGCTTACGCCGTTCCAATCAACCGCCGCAACACCAACTCCATATTTATATCTTTTAGCTACTCCCCAGAAAAACAAGCTGTCCATCATATCTTTATTTGTCGATTTCATACCAGCTCCGGCAGCTGTGGATATGCATACTCCTTGTTTCTTAAACATAGATTCTTCTGGACTATGCACCATCCATCTGTATCCGTAATGGTCTAAAAAAGCTTTCATCGCCCCAGTCGCATGAAATACATAAACCGGACTGGCTAAGATAATAACATTTGCTTCATCCATTGTATCAGTAAGAGGCTTTAGTTTTTCATAATGCGGACATTTTGTCTCGGATTCAGTGAAACACTTTGTACAGCCTACACAAAATTCTCCAAAATCTTTTGGAAGAAAAAATTCTTTTATATCGCTACTTATTTTCTCTGCCAACATATGAGCTATATGATATGTTGAGCCTTTATGACTTTGACCATGTATAATTACTATCTTCATATTTTCTCCATTTGCTTCGTGAAATTCAATTTGTCTATACAATTATAGGTTTCAGTCCATTTTTTCTTATGTTTTCTAATTCTTCTGCAGTTAAGCACTGAGACTCATAAAGCCGTAGATATTCTTTGGATACATCTGAATCAAATATTAATACATCATCAGAATTTATAGTAACATCAACACCACTACGATACAGTTTTCCAATCGGATGCATAGACATATCTGCAACCCTTCCAAGTAAAATATTACTTGTTGGTGTGATATTTAATCTGATTTTATTATCTGCCAAGAAAGCGGATTACTGATTCATCGCTGACTGCTGCTATCCCATGTTGAACCTCATCAAGTTCTAATTCCTCTACTGCTGTTCTTACGTCTTTAGCAGTCCCCCATTCTCCAACATGCGCTTTTAGCCTTAATCCTTCTTTTTTTGCACGCCGATAAATTCCTTTAAAATTTTCGATAGGTTGTGCTAATTCATCACCGTACAAATCAATAGAATAAAAATTCTTATTTCCCCAAAAATGCGATAAACAATCTTCTAAATAACTGATTGGACAATGTCTTGATAACCCGATTTGGAGCCTTAATTCTATATCGGGAGCGATTTCTTTTTGAGCACTTGTAAAAGCATTAACCAGCTCATCAATATCATTATGAAAAAATTCATTTAACCCCCACACATCTTCACCAATTTCAAGCACAGTTACTCCATCTTCCTTGGCTTGTTCAAAGGTTGCTCTGATTAAAAATTTTCTCATCGCAGTGCTATTAAAATCTTGATCAATATATTTTTGACTCCATTGATTCATCTCATCCATTGATGACAAAGGATTAACTAATGGCTCAATTTTTTTACAAGTTTTCTGATATATGAACATTCTATTTCCACCAAGCACAAAATGATTGTGCAAGTCTGCCTTAGGATACTTTCTTAATTCTTCCAGATTTCTTTGTTCCAATGCATATGTAAAACTATTCATAAATAAATGCTCTCCTAGCTGTTTGATTTTCTCTATAAATACCGATTTACATGTCTCTACTATATCACAATGATACTATTATGAAAAAGCCAAAAATAGTTCGTTAAATATATAGCTGTTGAATTGATACTTCCGCTTTCCGGCAAAAAATAAATAGAAAGCTATACTATTAAAATTAATAGCGACTTATAAATTTGATAATATCTTCTACTTGAATTTATACCCGGTACTTGTCTCGATTTATAGTCATATCAACCAAATGAAATACAAGTAAGATAATAAAAAAAACGGAAACTATTATTATTCCTGCGCCCAGCTTGATAAAATCAATTATACCGCCAAGACAAAAGAGCATTGCCCATGTCTTAATCCGTTTTCCAGTAACTCTGCATATTTTCTCTGTGTTTAATCCAGTATAATCTCCTGATAAAAACAGCACACTTCTTTCTGTATTCCTTGATTTGATAAAAAATCTTCCAACAAAAAAGAGAACAGTTGCCATCAGTAAATCAATAAATATAATTATTATTTTCATTTTCAACACCTCTAATTCTAAGTTCACAACTTCAAATTGTTTTAATTCTTCTCAGTTCCACTATTGCATACTTACATATATCTTTGCGTTGAGATAAAATTTCAAGCAAAATCTGCCCGCCAAGCGATAGTCCTCCCATCATTAAAACAGAACCGCCCAATTTGCTATTTACAAATTCTATAATATCCAAAGCATTATTCTCTATCGTTGTAAACTGCTTATCACATCCTGCATGACCATCTAATATAGGCAAAACCACATGATAATCTGTTTGAAGTCTTTCAGCAACCTCTTTGTAATTCCACCATGATAAACCGCCTCCGTGTAAGAGGATAATTACATCGCTGTTTTCTTTTCCATATTCTACATAATTCAACCTCTTTCACCTCGCTGTAAACTTTCGATTTTCTCAATTCTCCAAACTTGAATTTTATAAATTTACGTACTAAAAATTTAATTTACATCAATTGCCTTGTAAACTACTTTAAACTCCTCACAAAGAATTCTTGTTTGTCCATTGAATTCAATTTGTGTTTCTTTATATTCTTCTGCAAAGAATTCTTCATGGCTCATTCGCCAGTATGCAAGACTTCTGTCTCCTTCACCTTCCTTGTAGGCATGCTCCGCTGATACTTTATCAAATGGAACCACTGTAGTCTTAGTGGTTTGAATAACACAAACTGCCTCATCCTTTGAGTTTAAAATAACACTATAATCACCTGGCTGTGGTAATGGCTCCTCTTCTCCTTCAATAAAATACAAATCATATCCAGATGCAGTTGCAGTCTTAATTCCCGTTAATACAAGGTCTGCCAGCTGATCATGTGCATCTCCAAATCCCCACGCCTCATAAGGAGTATTAATATATATATTCTCTTTCTCGCAATATTCTTTCCATAATTCTTCTGCTCTCATAATGCTCCAATCTGTAACTTGCGATTTTTAATTCTCTGCGACTTCCCGATAAGCTGAATGTTATCATGTTCTTTACAACAATGACTTTTCAAATTGATCCTTCACTAAATTTTTATTTATATATTCAAAATAAGGTTTCTTATTAACCTCTGTTCTATGTTCCAAATACCATTTAACACTATCTCGCAATCCATCCTCCAACGATATGGTTTCTGGATATATTTTGTTTTGACGTGATACATCTAGATAGTACTCATAGTTGTAAAACTAAAATAATTTCTCTGTTCAATCTCTTCATAAACATTCACAAAATTTGGTATTTTTCCTATGCTTTCATAGCATTTTGTTACCCATTCTTTAATAGAAACTGCTTCAACATTACCAACATTTAAAATATGCTCTTCCGGCTTTTCTTTAATTATTACCTCCATCAACCTGCATAAATCTTTCACATGAAAAAATTGTAATTTCATACCGCCATCTTGAGGTAAATAGAATTTTCTGTCCGCCAAGGCGCAATCAAATACAAAAGCCTCTCTATACACATTATTCATTGGTCCATATAAATAAGGCGGTCTTAGTATATATGCATCTTTTACTCTTTCAAGTAATGCCTTTTCAGCCGCTATTTTATTGGTTCCATATGCACCCCAAAATTTATTTTCGGATTTCTCTGATTCTTCCAAGAATGGCTGAACACCATACTCGGGATAAACAGCACTTGAACTAATCATAATATACTGATCAAAAGAACCCAATTCCTTAACAAAATCAATTATATCGTTATCATTATAAGCTGTTATATCCGCTACAACATCAAAGAATGTATCCTTCAATACACCACCCAAATTATGCCTATCAGCCTCAATGAGTTTTACTCCCTGAACTTGTGGCTTCGAATTTCTATTAAGCACAAATACTTCATAACCCACATTCACAAAATATTCTGCCACATATTTACTTACAAAAGTTGTTCCGCCTGTCACTAATATCTTTTTCATAAAGTTCTCCTTTACGCAAAAATTCCGATTTGTATAACACTAGTCTAACACATGTTGATAATAAATACTATATACAAACTAACGTCTGTGATTTGATAAAATTTATGCTATAATTAAAAATCAATCAAAAAAATTTAAAATTTTTTGTAACAAAACAATCCTTTCTACGTCTAACCTATGAACAAAGGAGGTGACAGTTCTGGATTATGAGAAATTGTACAATTCCTATTACTTGCAAGTATACTCATATGTAATGACAATTGTAAAAAATCAACATCAGGCTGAGGAAATTACCCAGAATACTTTTTATAAGGCCATGACCGCAAAGAAGGCATATGCCGGCAAATCAAGCGAACAGACCTGGCTTTGCAGCATAGCAAGAAATCTGGCAATGGACGAATGCCGAAAAAGCACAAAATTTACAGAGCTTGACGAAGAGCAGCTCGAACAACCCGATAATATGGTAAAAAGCCTAGAAAATAAAGATACAGCTCTTCAGATTCATCTTATACTGCACGAGCTTGATGAGCCTACAAGGAGGTCTTTCAGCTTAGAATATTTGGTGAATTGCCATTCTCACAAATAGGCATGATATTTGGAAAAACAGAGAACTGGGCACGGGTAACTTACCATAGAGCCAGACTGAAAATCAAAGAAAGGATGGATAGAAATGAATAATCCAATTACACAATCAACCGATGAAACCTGCAATATAGTTCAGGATTTACTCCCACTATACTATGACGATGTATGCAGTCCCTCAAGCAAAAGGCTTGTTGAAAAACACCTTAAGACTTGTGAAAAATGTCAAAATACATACAATGAGCTAAAAAACGATTCTATTGATTCAATGATAAAAAAAGAGGCCGACAGTGTATTAAAACAGCATGAGAAAAAGGAAAAATCTGCTGCCTACAAGACCGAGTCATAATAGCGGATTACTGCTTATCCCAATACTCATCACATTCATAGTGTGCCTGTCAAATGGCGGTGGTTTAAATACCTTTGCGGTGGTAACAGCATCTATGCTTCTTGTAGCTGCAATGACAGTTGTTCCACTTATGGCACAGCAGAAAAAACTGACCAAATGCATAATCTGCGGTGTTTTTGCTCTGCTTTTGATATTCTTTTTTGTTGACAGAATGTATAGTTCAAATGAATTTATGCTTTGGTCTGTTCCAACTATATTTGGATTATCAATTGTCCTTTTTCCGTTTGTCATCAGAGGAATTGAGCTTCCACCTGCTTTATCAGACAAAAAAGCTCTTATCACTATGCTGTGGGATACCCTATGGCTTTTCCTCACAATCATTGAGGTGTGTGGCCATACAAACGATGTTGCCGGAATGAAGGCCGGCTGTATTATAGCATTTGTCTTTGTACTTGCGGCCTGGCTCATATTCTTTGATGCACGATATTTAAACGCAAACGGATTTATAAAATCCGCAATTATTGTTTTGATAGCTTCGGTTTGGACAGCTTTTGCCGATGACATATGCGAGTTTTTAATTTTTGGCACCAGACAAATCACTATAAAGTCCGTGAATTTTTCTGACTGGACTTCCAATATCTGCGTGAATGCCAATGTTTACGCTATTGTGCTTGTGTCCGGCGTTATTATCGCCTCTATACTTTTTGTAGCAGGCGGTATTAAAGCATTTGCTAATAAAAAATAAATTAGTTTTCTCTTTGAAATATTATTACAAAACCCCTCCCACAGATTTCTATCTGTGGGAGGGGTTTATAGTCATTATTCAATAAGTGCCTACAAGATTAGCAAACACCCTGTGCAAGCATAGCGTCAACTACTTTCTCAAAGCCTGCGATATTTGCACCTGCAACATAGTCAGTCTTTCCACCAACTGTTGCATTGTATCTCTTAGCAGCATCACTAATGTTAGCGTAGATTGTCTCCATGATACCCTTGAGCTTTCCATCAACCTCTTCGAAGGTCCAGGAAAGTCTCTCACTGTTCTGGCTCATCTCCAGAGCGGATGTAGCAACACCACCTGCATTGGCAGCTTTACCACCTACGAAGAGTACTCCGTTCTCCTGAAGATATTTTGTAGCCTCAAGAGTTGTAGGCATGTTAGCACCCTCTGTTACAGATGTAACACCGTTAGCAACGAGCATCTTGGCATCCTCAATGTCTAACTCATTCTGAGTCGCACATGGAAGAGCAAGATCTACCTTGTACTGCCATACACCGTGCTCACCGTTCTGCTTTGCATGATACTCAGCAGTTGACTTAGCAGCTGCATACTCAGTAAGACGGGCACGCTTAACTTCCTTAACTTCCTTAAGAAGAGCAACATCAATTCCGTTTGGATCATAAATCCATCCGGTAGAATCAGAACATGTTACAACCTTGACACCGAGCTGCTGTGCCTTCTCGATTGCGTAGATAGCAACGTTACCAGATCCGGAAACTGCTGCTGTCTTTCCCTCAAGGCTCATACCATGATCTTTCCATAATGCGTTAGTAAGATATAACAGACCATATCCTGTAGCCTCTGTACGAGCAAGAGATCCACCATAGGTAAGACCCTTACCAGTCAACACACCTTCGTATGATCCACGAATTCTCTTATACTGTCCAAATAAGAAGCCGATCTCTCTTGCACCTGTTCCGATATCTCCGGCCGGTACGTCAACGTCTGCTCCGATATATTTGCAAAGCTCTGTCATAAAGCTCTGGCAGAATGCCATAACTTCTCTGTCAGATTTTCCCTTAGGATCGAAATCAGATCCACCTTTACCTCCACCGATTGGAAGTCCTGTAAGGGAGTTTTTGAAAATCTGCTCGAAACCGAGGAATTTGATAATACCAAGGTTTACAGAAGGATGAAGACGAAGACCTCCCTTGTAAGGTCCAATGGAATTATTGAACTGTACACGGAAACCTCTGTTTACCTGTACCTGACCATTGTCATCTACCCATGGTACTCTGAACATGATCTGACGATCCGGCTCTGTGATTCTCTCGAGGATAGCGTTCTTTCTGTAAAGCTCCTCATTTGCCTCGATTACAGGTCTTAAAGAATCAAGTACCTCTGTTACTGCCTGTAAAAACTCAGGCTGGTCAGCGTTTTTCTTCTGTACTACTGCGAGTACTTCATCAACATAGCTCATTTTTATATCTCCTTTACAAAATTATTTTTGACATCAACAAGTTTATTTTATATAAATCTATTGCTATAATCAAGTAATTTTTGAAGGTTTTATATAAAAAAAATTCATTTTATTTATTATCTTCATTTATATTATCCCAGTTTTGGTACTGATTCTCCTCATCATCGGAATATACCACCTTGAAATAATCCGAGAGTTTTGCAAGTGAAGTTATAAGAACTTTCATTTCGTCATCCGAAAGATCGTCCTTTATATGCTCTATCATATGACGGTGAAACTGCTCATGATGATAGTATGCACTCTTTCCCTTGCCGGTGAGTGAGAGCTTTACCACACGCTTATCCTCCTCACTGCGGATACGGTTCACGTATCCCTTGCGGGTGAGACCATCTATTGCCTTTGTCAGTGTGCCCAGAGTGATAGACATAAGCTTGGCTACGGTTCCGGAGCGCTTTGGCTCATCGACTCCTATTGCTTCTATTATATGCATATCGTTGATAGAAATATCAGAAAATTCGTCTGTTATCAGACATCTGCCCTCTATCTCTGTCAAATCCTTGAACAGACACACCAATAATTCATTTAAAGTTTCATCTGCCGTCATAAATACCTCTTTCTATTGCCACTCTATGGCGCAAGCTCCCCATGTAAGTCCTGCTCCAAAGCCTGATAAAATTATTTTTTCCTCATGCTTTATCATACCATCTTTGCGGACTTTATCAAGCAAAATCGGCACACTTGCCGCAGAAATATTTCCACACTGCTGTAAATTGGTCGGAAATTTGTCCATAGGCTGCTTAAGCCTCTTGGCAACCGACTCAATAATACGTATATTGGCCTGATGCAGCACATAGACATCCACATCATCTACGCTCCAGCCGATTTCATCAAGCAGCTCATTTATAGCCTTTGGCACTGTCTTTACCGCAAACTTGTATACAGCAGGACCATCCATAGTGACATAGCCACCGAGTGCAGACTGCTTTCCATTGTCGGTAAACGGATTGACTACGGGACGGTTGTCTCCGTCAAGCGCCTCACCGCCTTTTCCGTCCGAGCCCTGTACAAAGCCCTTAAAAGCATCGCCCTCGTCTGTCACAACGGCTGCTCCTGCTCCGTCTCCGAAGAGTACACAGGTGCTTCTGTCATTCCAGTCCATTATTTTTGAAAGAACCTCTGCTCCCACTACAACTGCCTTGTGAAATCTGCCGGTCTTAAAATATGCATCCGCTGTGGCAAGCCCGAATAAAAAGCCTGAGCATGCGGCATTTATGTCAAATGCCACTGCACTGCCTGCACCTATCTCAGCCTGAATCGGACATGCGAGCGATGGAACGATTTTGTCTGTGGATACGCTTGCCGCTATTATCAAGTCTATCTCACTTCCGTCAATTCCCGCATCCTGCAGCGCACTTTTTACTGCATCACAGGCAAGTGAGGTGGTTGTCTCAGTCGTTGCAATGTGTCTGTTTCTTATTCCTGTACGCGAGCTGATCCACTCGTCAGATGTGTCCATTATGACTGCCAGGTCATCGTTTGAGACCACTCTCTGTGGCAGGCAGCTTCCTGTTCCAACTATCTTCATAGAATTTCCTTTCCGGGACTAGAACTTGCGGAAACGCTTGTATCTTTCCTCCAAGAGCTGGTCCTTTGTCAATTTGCTTTCTTTTCCAAGAATTTCTTCATGTTGCCCTTCATGTAGTTTCCGATTGATGAAAGAGCATCCTCATCGGCTCCGCCAAACTCGTATTATATCATCCACGACATCAAGCTCCTTTAAGTCGTGTGCTGTAATCTTCATTACCTCTGCGGCTTCTTTTGCACGTTTTCCGTCTTTCCAGAGAATCGATGCAAATCCTTCCGGCGAAAGGATCGAGTAGGTGGCATTTTCCATCATCCACACTTCATTTCCTACAGAAAGAGCTAAAGCTCCGCCGCTTCCGCCTTCTCCTATCATGAGACAAAGGATTGGCACCTTGATGCCGCTCATCTCATAAAGATTTCTTGCGATTGCCTCACCCTGTCCGTTTTCCTCTGCCTCCATTCCAGGATAAGCTCCTGATGTATTGACAAAGGTTATTATTGGACGGTTGAATTTCTCTGCCTGCTTCATGAGGCGCAGTGCCTTGCGGTAGCCCTCAGGTGATGGCATACCATAGTTTCTCTTTGCGCAGTCCTCAAGGTCTTTTCCCTTGTGAACACCGATAACTGTGACCGGCTGGCCGCCTAAGTAAGCGATTCCACCTACGATAGCCGGGTCATCGCGGAAATATCTGTCTCCGTGCAGCTCCATAAACTCATCAAAGATATAGTCCATATAGTCAACCGATGCAAGTCTCTTAATCTGTCTTGCAGCGCTGACCTTATCCCATACCTTAAATGGCTTGGCTTTTGCCTCGCGCTCCTTCATAAGCTCTGTCGGCTCGTAATTGTCGTCTGAGTGAAGCGGGTCAAAATTGGCATAGCCAGTGGTAGGTCTGTGAGCACGTAAAATCTTGTAAAGAGTCTTCTTTAAATCCTCACGCTCAACTATCATATCCACAAAACCGTGCTCCAGAAGGAACTCTGCTCTCTGGAAGCCCTCAGGCAGCTTCTGTCCGATGGTCTGCTCGATAACACGAGGACCCGCAAAACCGATAAGTGCCTTTGGCTCTGCAAGAATGATATCTCCAAGCATTGCAAAGCTGGCTGTCACACCACCTGTTGTAGGATCTGTGAGTACAGGCACATATAAAAGTCCTGCCTCTGAATGACGCTTTGCTGCGGCTGAAGTCTTTGCCATCTGCATCAGGGAAATGATACCCTCCTGCATTCTTGCACCGCCTGAACAGCAGAATAATATAACCGGAAGTCTTTCCTCTGTAGCACGCTCAAATGCGCTTGTGATTTTCTCACCAACCACATGACCCATGCTTCCCATCATAAATCTTGAATCAATTACACCAAGCACTGTCTCCTCGCCGTAAATCTTTGTCTTACCGATGACAATGCCCTCAGAAAGTCCTGTTTTCTCCTGAGTCTTTGCAATTTTCTCCTCATACTCAGGGAAATTGAGAGGATTTCCTGTTGTAAGCTCTGTAAACCATGGCTCAAATGCTTCCTTGTCGGAAACCATTCTGATTCTGTTTTTAGCACGCACACGGAAATAATAATTACACTCATAGCAGACGTATTTGTGCTGTTTTACAACTGATTTAAGCACAGTCTTGCCACACTTGGGACAAACGATTGTCTCAGGGACATCCTCTTTTGTTTCCTGTGCTGCACCGGCATTTTTGCCATCTGCGGCTGTTTTTGCGCTCTCAGCGTTCTTTGCTAAAGTCTCTTCAGCTTCTATATTTTTATCTTTCTTCTTGAATAACTTCATCATGTCTCCTTATGCAATTAACCTATTGCAAATGTAAGCTCCGCCATACAGGCAACCTTGCCGTTTGCCCTGGCAACAGCTTTGCCCACACCGATAGGCCCCTTAATCTTTATAATCTCAGTGGTCAGCTCCAGCGTATCTCCCGGAACCACCTTCTGCTTGAACTTGGCATTATTGATGCCTGCAAAATATGCAGTCTTGCCCTTCCACTCATCCTGACAAAGAATGGCAACTGCACCGGTCTGCGCCAAAGCCTCAATAATAAGCACTCCCGGCATCACCGGATTTCCCGGAAAATGTCCCATAAAATGTGGCTCATTCATAGTCACATTCTTCTTAGCCACACACTTTACGCCCGGCTCCAGTTCCTCAACCGTATCAATGAGAAGAAACGGACTGCGGTGCGGCAGAATATCCATAATCTGCTGCGTATTCATAATTGACATATTGCATATATCCTTTCTCAACTTACTGTAAACTATTTACATTCTTCGAGCTCCACAAAGTGGAGCAATGAAGCACAAAGTATTCCATAAACCTAAACTGCGCACATGCTTCGCGCTCAATAACGTGGAGCCGGGAAGCGCACAGTGTGTTCTGAATGAAAAATATGAACTGTCACGGCGTTCCATCCGCTCCAATAGCATGAAGCTCTAACACCATATCACAGCCTGCCCGTGCAAAATGCCGTGACTGACTTCATATTTTTCACGAGGAATATACTGTGCGCTCCACCGACCTCACAGCCTACATTCGCGAAGCCCTAAAAAGCAGTAGCAATTTATCTACATGCTTCACGCCCAATAACGTGGAGCCGGAAAGCACACAGTGTGTTCTGAATAAAAATATGAACTGTCACGGCGTTCCATCCACTCCAATAGCATGAAGCACTAGCACCATATCACAGCCTGCCCGTGCAAAATGCCGTGACTGACTTCATATTTTTTATGAGGAATATACTGCGTGCTTCACCGGACCTCATAGCCTAAATGCGCGAAGCCCCTAAATTATTTATAAGCCTTGAGCAGAATACTTGCATTATGTCCACCGAATCCCAGTGAATTGCTAAGTGCATACTCAACAGGCTCCTCATAGCTGTCCTTGCAGAAATTGAGGTCAATCTCCTCATCGAGTCTCATAGCCAACAGTCTTATGTATAAATCCATCCTGGATTTCCTTCACACATGTTATAAACTCAACAGCTCCCGCTGCTCCGAGCAGATGTCCTATCATAGACTTTGTTGAATTGATTTTAAGATTTGCAGCCTCATCACCGAACGCAAGCTTGATTGCTCTTGTCTCAAAAAGATCATTGTGATGTGTGCCTGTTCCGTGAGCATTGATGTATTTTACATCTGCCGGTGTGACACCTGCATCGCTCATGGCATTGGTCATGGCTCTTGCTGCACCTGCGCCATCCTCCTGCGGAGATGTGATGTGGTATGCATCCGATGAGCAGCCGTATCCGACTACCTCTGCATAAATCTTTGCACCTCTTGCCTTTGCATGCTCAAGCTCTTCAAGGATAACTACTCCTGCGCCCTCACCCATTACAAAGCCGCTTCTGTTCTTGTCAAACGGAAGTGAACACTTTGTCGGATCATCTACTGTAAAGCGCTGTGAGTGCTGTAAATCCTGCGATTCCGATAGGACATACACTGCCCTCTGTACCACCGGCTACCATCACGTCAGCCTCACCGTACTGGATGCTTCTGTATGCCTCACCGATTGTGTTTGTTCCTGTAGCACAGGCTGTTACATCATTGATACTCTTTCCCTTGAGACCAAACTGGATGGAAACATTTCCTGCTGCCATGTTACAGATCATAAGCGGCACAAGCAGAGGATTGACTCTGTTTGGTCCCTTTTCATAAAGCTTTTGTGTCTCGCGCTCCATAGCCTGAAGACTTCCGATACCTGAACCGATGGCACATCCAACCATGTATGGATCTTCCTTTTCGATATCAAGTCCACTGTCATCAATTGCCTGCTTTGCAGCAGCTACAGCGTACTGTGAGAATGGCTCCATTCTCTTTGCAGCCTTTCTGTCCATAAAATCCTGTGGATTAAAATCCTTAAGCTCTGCTGCAATGTGACATTTATAATCTGTTGTGTCAAATTTTGTGATGTGGTCAAATCCGATTTTTCCGGCCTTTACCGATGCCCAGAAATCGTCCACATTATTTCCGATTGGTGTTACTGCTCCAAGTCCTGTTACAACTACTCTTCTACTCATATTGCCATTCCTCCGTCAACAGACAGCACCTGGCCTGTGATGTAGCCTGCTGCATCTGATGCTAAAAATAATACTGCGTTTGCGATATCCTTTGTGTTTCCCGGTCTGCCAAGCGGAATCTGTGATAATAGATTCTCCTTTGCCGCATCGGCAAGCACATCTGTCATCTCTGTCTCTACAAAGCCCGGTGCCACTGCGTTTGCTGTGATTCCCCGGCTGGCAAGCTCTCTGGCTACAGCCTTTGTGAGTCCTATAACTCCTGCCTTGCTGGCGCTGTAGTTGGCCTGTCCTGCATTTCCGAGTATGCCGGAAACTGATGAAATATTGATAATTCTTCCTGATTTCTGCTTCAAGAAATAGCGTGACATATGACGGATTGTGTTGAACGCACCCTTAAGGTTTGTGTCGAGCACTGCGTCATAGTCTGCCTCGCTCATCTTCATGATGAGACCGTCTCTTGTGATTCCTGCGTTGTTTACAAGGATATCTATGTGCTTGTACTCCTTGATGAGCGCTGTTATCATATTCTGGCACTCGTCAAAATCAGATACATTGCACTGATAAGAAACTGCATCACCGCCTGCTGCCTTTATCTCTGCAACAACGGCATCTGCCTTTTCCTTTGAACCATTATAATTTACTATTACAAAGGCGTGTGCTGCGGCAAGTGTAAGAGCTATCTGTCTTCCATTCCGCGGCTTGCGCCAGTAACCAGGGCATTTTACCTGTTAACATACTTTTCAAAATCCTCCAGTTTGTCTATGTTTACGACTTTTACGTCTCTATTTATCTTTCTCATAAATCCGCTGAGTGATCGTCCCGGTCCGATTTCCACGAACTCATCTGCACCATCTGCGATAAGGCGCTCGATGGTCTGCTGCCAGCGTACTGACGATGAAACCTGCTGTGTCAGATAATCCTTTACGTCTGCCGGTGACTTCACATAGTCTGCTGTGACGTTTGTGATATATGGCACCTTGATATCGTGGATTTCTACACTCTCAAGTGCATCTGCTAGCTTTTCTCCTGCACCCTTAAGCATTGCTGAGTGGAAAGGTCCGCTGACCTTGAGCAGTACGCATCTCTTGGCGCCTGCCTCGCTGCATGCTGCTGCGGCGGCATCTACCGCTGCCTTTTCTCCTGTGATAACAATCTGTCCCGGGCAGTTATAGTTGGCTACCGATACCACTGAATTTGTCTCATCTGCTGTCTTTTTGCAGATATCCTCAATGACCTGCGGATCAAGTCCTAAAACCGCTGTCATGGCTCCACCTGTAGGAACTGCCTCCTGCATGTAGATTCCTCTTTTCTGACAACTGCGAATGCATCTGCCATAGTCATGGCTCGATGCGATAAGAGCACCATATTCCCAAGACTTAATCCAGCTGTGACATCGTGTGATACCCTTGTCGATGATTGCCTGATATATAGCTGCCTCAACTGCAAGCATACATATCTGTGTGTACTCTGTAATGTTGAGCTTGTCATTTTCCTCAAAGCAAAGCGCCGGAATATCCAAGCCTGTCTGTTCACTGGCAAGGTCGATTACTGCCTTTGCATTTGGCATTGTATCGTAAAACTCCTTACCCATTCCTATCTACTGTGAGCCCTGTCCGGGAAACATAAATACTCTCTTACCCATTTTCGGTTTCTCCTTATTTCTGACAGGATACCGTAAGCCACTCTTTGCAGGCGGCCCGGTCTCCTTAAATTTGCATGTAAAAGTGAATACTGTCTATTTGTTCAGTCCCACTACATCCTCAATGATTTCTTTGCAGGTTTCCTCTTTCTTTACGAGTCCTGCGCTCTGACCTGCCATGACGCTGCCATATACGGTATCTCCGTCCACAACGGCTTTTCTGAGTGCGCCAAGTGTCATTTTTTCGAGCTCTTCAAATGGAGCTCCTTCCTTTTCCAGCTTGAGATATTGTCTGGTCATCTTGTTTCTGAGCACTCTGATCGGATGGCCTGTGCTCATTCCTGTAACCTCAGAATCTATATCCTTGGCCTTAATGACCTTCTGCTTATAGTTTTCATGTACTATCGATTCTTTTGCTGTGACAAAGCGTGTGCCCATCTGGACTGCCTCTGCACCGAGTGCAAATGCTGCATTAAAGCCTCTGTTGTCTGCAATTCCGCCTGCTGCGATTACAGGGATGCTCACTGCATCAACAACCTGTGGCACAAGTGTCATGGTAGTCTGTGCTCCAATATGTCCGCGACTCCATTCCCTCTGCGATTACTGCGCCTGCCCCGCCTCTCTCCATGAGCTTTGCGAGTGCTACGCTTGCAACTACAGGGATTACGATGACGCCAGCTTCTTTCCACATGTCCATGTACTTTGCAGGATTTCCTGCGCCGGTGGTGACTACCTTTACCTTTTCCTCGGCGATGATTTTTGCTATCTCATCTGCCTCCGGATTCATAAGCATGAGGTTGACTCCGAACGGCTTATCTGTCTCCTTCTTTGCAGCGACTATCTGCTCCTTTACCCATGAAGCTGGGGCTCCGCCTGCTCCGATGATGCCAAGTCCTCCTGCATTGGACACAGCGCTGGCAAGCTCATGGGTTGCTACCCATGCCATGCCACCCTGAATGACCGGATATTTTATTCCAAGAAGCTTTGTTATTCTTGTTTCCATGTCTTTTAAGCCTCTACACCTTTGTTCTTAAGATACTCAATGATGTCGTTTACTGTTGCGATTTTCTCTAAATCCTCTGAAGGGATTTCTACTCCGTACTCCTCCTCGAGTGCCATTACAAGCTCGAAAAGATCTAATGAATCTGCCTCAAGATCCTCCTTGAAGTTTGACTCTAATTTGATATCATCCTCGTCAATTCCTAACTGATCTGCTACGATTTCCTTGATTTTCTCCAACATATTTCTGTTCTCCTTTTTCTGTGTTTATTTTCGGTTTTGTGTGCTGGTATATTTGCACTAGTTTGCATGTCAAATATTTTCATCATCAAATCATTTGACAGTGAAAGTATATCACATTTTAAATAGTTGTCAAGTCAAAGTATTTTTTATTTTTCATTTTTTATATGGTACGGGACTTGTGGGGCGGGTGAGGGACAGTGGGCACAGTTTACAATGGTTTACGCTGCGCTGCTAAGATACTGTACGAATTATGCTTATAGTTTCTTGTAGCCGACGAAACCGGCTTTTATGTGCCGTCCATGGCGCATAACGCCTTGCCCCACCGTCCTTTGTGGGGCATTTCTGTATTTCAAAGCATAATTCTACATTATCTAAGCAGCTTCGCTATTCAACCGTTGTAAACTGTGCCCCTGTCCTCACCCGTCCCGTAAGTCCCTCACACCGTTACAATGATATACAATAAAAAACAGACTGCAATTTTGAGTGGTCAGCTCAATTTTACAGTCTGCTCTATATTTGTTGAAATGATTATGGATTTACCAATGATACATTATACCGGCTCGAAGCTTATATCCGGCTTCTCTCATTGATTTTTCGAACTCTTCAAGCGATAATCCAGCTTTTTCAGCACCTCTTTGTACAGAGTAATCTCCATCCTGTACAGATAAATATATCTCTGTACGACGCCCTGTCTGAATGCCTTCCTGTTTTTGTTCTTCACCATATTCTTTAGCATATTCTTTTGCATACTCTTTTGCATATTCCATTGCATACTGTCTTACTGCTTCACTCATAGCACCACGTCCTTCCTTTCTTTGTAATAAGCCACTGCTTTTGACAATGTCTCACTTTCTATCTGCTCCGGCCTGCACTGATGAAAATCTCTCATCATACGGCCTATATCATCATTACCTTCATACCTTCCATTTACATAGATAATATGCGAACCATCTCCAAAGGCTTCACCCGTTTCATCAACACGCCTTTGAATGTGATAAAATGGCAGTCCTTTTCTGAACTTATCGTGATCATAAATAAAAATCACGTAGGAATCCTTAATCTCCTTAAACTCATGTCCTTCCTGCAGCATCCTCGCATCCATCATACTGCTGTGATATCTGGCTCTTCTGACATGCGAACCCTCCGCATTAATCTGCACCTCGATATCAATATGCCTGCCATCGACATCTATTGCATGCACATCCAAGGTAATACATCTCCCGCCAATCACAGGATTTTTAATTCATCCTGCCCTCTGACGTCTATAACCTTAATATCACGCTCCATTATTACGCGAAGCAGTAGCTCCGTCGTCTCGATATTCTGCCCGAATACAAGACTCATCAGATTGTCATCAAACAGTGTCATTTTGTCAATCAATCTGTTGATGATTACATCGTTTTGGCCATAATTACTGCCCAAAACTTCTTTTGTCTCTCCCGACATTATTCTCCTCCTGTTTAGTTGTGTGAGCAGGGAGAATATAATATCGCATGATACTAAATTTCTTGTCAATATAAAGCATCAGCAACCCCAGTCCGCTTCATTCACATAAGATTATCTCAATCGACATATCCATTTTTCCCTGCTATTGATAGGTAACTTAAAGCATTGAAAATTTCCATGTCCTTGTCGAAAAATATTAAGTGGTTCTGCCCTCTTCAAAGTGATACGCACCGATGAAAATGTGTATTGTGGTGTCGCTCAACAGAAATATAATGCTTTGTATAATTGTAGCATAGTGAGCTATATTTGTCATTATATTTTCGTCTGTCAGATTGCAATTTTATATTTTTCGAGGTTTTGTTTTGCTTTTTTCGAATAATAAAAGAGCAGGACAAGTATTTCTACCTATTCTGCTCTTTTTTACATATTTTAATTATTTAGATATAGATTATCTACATGCTTGTTTCCTATCGTGACAGGTGCGTATGCTGCAAAGAACAAAACTCCCGACAGCACTGCAAAGAAAAATCTACTGGGCTGCTCCGCCTCCGGTGGTACCACCGGTAGCTCCACCTGTATTACCACCGGTGTTATCTCCGGTATTTCCACCTGTTGTACCGCCTGTGTTGCCACCGTTGTTTTCTCCGGTATTTCCGCCTGTGTTGCCACCGGTGTTTTGTCCACCATTTCCGCCTGTGTTACCACCGGTGTTTTCTCCGGTATTTCCGCCTGTTGTTCCGTCTGTATTGTCTCCGGTATTTCCACCTGTGTTGCCACCAGCAGCATCTGTCTTATTCGGGTCTGTTGTGGTCTTATCCGGTGTGGTGGTTCCTGCATCGTGCGGTCACTGTCTGATCTGTAGGATTATTCTGCGTCTGGTCATCGGCAGGTGTATCCTGGCTGTCCTGATAATCATCCGATATTTGGGCATATGGCAGGAAATCTATTGGTGTAAGGTCAGCATGTATCTGATCCATGTAGTTCTTCCATATTTCTGCCGGGTAAGAGCTTCCTGTCAGTTTTTGACTGACTCAGGCATATCACAGCCTACCCATACACATGTGGTGTAGTATCTGGTAAAGCCACAGAACCAGCCATCCTTCTTATCGTTTGTGGTTCCGGTTTTGCCGGCGCAAGGCATGCCATTGTCCAGATTAGCGCTACGTCCGGTTCCTGATTTCATAACATCTGTCATGACATCTGTCATCATACGTGATGCTGTCTCTGTATATATGACGGTATCCTTCTGCGATGATGTATATATGATATTGTTGTCAGAATCCACAATCGACTTAATACATGTCGGATTCCTGTACATTCCATCGTTCTCAAGTGTTGAATATGCAGATGCCATCTCCAGTGTGGATACACCTGTTGTAAAACCTCCAAGTGCTGTTGCTGTGACATAGTCATCCTTTACAATATTGGTAAAATTCATATCCTTGAGATACTGTAAGCCTACCTTTGGCGTGAGCTCATCATATAGCTGCCATGCTACAGTATTCAGTGATTTTTGAACGGCAAACCTGATAGTCACATCACCGTAATATGAATCACCCGAGTTAGACGGTCCTCCATCAAACTTGTGGTCATTTACGATGGTATCCGGTGTCTTACCACGCTCAAATGATGGTGTATACACAATGAGCGGCTTGATTGAGCTTCCCGGCTGACGATGGCTTTGGAAAGCACGGTTTAGCGTATGACTGACCGCATCCTGGCTTCGTCCACCAACTATTGCAACCACCTCGCCTGTGTCGTTGTCTATACAGGTTGCAGCACTCTGCAGCTTAAATGTGCCATCATCGGTCGTGTCTGTAAAGTCCAAAAGCGTCAGGTCAATTGAATCCTGAAGCTGCTGCTGCATAGTCAGATCAATTGATGTATAAATCTTGTAACCGTCTGAGTAGAGCTTTTTCTGACAATATGAATACATCTCATCATATGAAGCATCATACTCCTTTTCTTCATCGTCTGAGTCAAAGTAATACTTGAACTTGAAACCCTCATTCTCCATGAGCGCCCTCGTAGCGCAGTAATATGCATAGGTATCCACATAATTGTACTTGACCGTGTCATCCTTCTCAGGCATATTGAGGGTTATCTCCTCGTTTATGGCAGACTCATATTCCTGTTGTGTGATTTTGCCGTCTTCCCTTAGGTTTTCAATATGAGATTGCGACGTGTCAATGTATGATCCTTGTTGTTTATCGGGTCATAGTATGTCGGGCTGTTCGGAATCGCACACAAAAAGGCAGTCTGCGACAAATCAAGATCCGAAAGCTCACAGTTAAAATAGCCATGGCACGCTGCCTGAATACCATAATATCCGTTCATGAAATAGACATTATTCAGGTAGAACTCCATAATATCGTTCTTGGAATATTTTTTTTCCAGCTCCATTGCTATGAACATTTCCTTGACTTTTCGCTGCCAGTTATTGTTCGTATCCAGATAAATATTTCGGGCGAGCTGCATCGTGATGGTACTGCCACCCTGGGTAATTCTCTTGTTTTTTATAATTGACTTTGCGGCACGCACTATTGCCTTTAGGTCCACACCATTGTGCTTATAGAACTTCTTGTCCTCGATACTGACCATGCAGTTTACGAAGTTCTGTGGGATATCCTCATACTTTACATAGTCAGCCTTTTGGTAGTGGCCGTCTCGGATATCTCATCACCGTTTGTATCGTAGAGTGTACTCGTGCGCGCCGGTAAAATGTGTTTTGTCAGATTTCTGCACGAGCTCTACCGCCTCTGAGTGAAGCTTCGCCACCTTGTCTGCATAGCCTCCAAAGTAATAAAAGCATAATCCACCAAGAATCAGTACCATCAGAAAATCTGAAGCTTTATGAAAAACCAGAAAACGCGATGCTGCTTTTTCTTCTTTTTCTTTTTCTGTTTTGCCATTTCTAAACGTTACCTCCAAACTATCGGTATACCATTGTATATCGGCATACTTTATAGATAATTGACAACTATATCCAATATGTACTGTCTATTATACTACAATGCCTCTACATCAGATAATTAATAATTGCTTAATTTTCTATTATACCTTTATAGCACAAAGGAAGCTAATTGCTCCCTTTATCAAGCTATTTTACATCTTTATTACTGTTGTAGTCAAGTAAATAGTTTTTTACAATGCTTTTTGCTATCTCTAGCCAAGCTGGTCAGCCAGAAATTCTGCTGCTGCACCCGCCAGCTTTTCGGCAATCTCAGACTTATCGGCTTTTTCATCGTAAGCACACAGTATAACGGCTCCCGCACTATCACCATCATGCACTATTACTGCTATTGCCTGCGCTTCACAGTCAGCTTTATCGTCCTTTACCACAGGTATCAGGGTATCGTCTTTTTTACTGTACAATGCACTTTTTCTCTTATCCATAATATTCTCGAGCTCTTTTGACAAAGCCTTGCCTATATAATTTTTGTGGTTTTGCAGGCTGCCGCTATTATCTCATCCCTATCCGCCACACATACCATGGCTCCTGTTACCTTTGACAGGCTCTGTGCATATGCCTGTGATATATTCTTCAGGCTTCCCACCTGCGAATATTTCTTTAGCACTATCGTCTCGTCCGCATCCATATATATTTCCAGTGGGCTTCCCTCTTTTATATGCAGCATCCTGCGAAGCTCCTTTGGTATGACTATTCTGCCAAGGGAATCTACTCTTCTGGTCAATCCTGTGATTTTCACTTTATTGTCCTCCGGTTACTTTTTTGCATTTGCATTCATGCTTTGGAGGTAGTATATGGAATTTGAATAAAATATACATTCAGTATGCACTGATACAGTGCTCTTTCATAATAGCTTTCATAATAGCTTTTATAATGTCACGGTATGTTTTGAATTTGATAAGGTATCTATATCCATCAGCTCACGCTCATCTGCGATATCCACATATACACAGTCATACTTCTTTGCCACACTTCTGCCACCCTTATCACCCTCCAGTGATAAAAGCTGCGGGATGAGCGATGAATGAAATACACACGGATTACCTACAGCATTTCCACAGCGAAGCGAAAATACTAATCGCTTATTCCCTTTATTTTCAAGCACTTTGTCTATTAATTTAATCATGCTTTGACTTTTTAAATATGGCTGGTCAGCTACTGCAAACATGTAGTAGTCCTCTGGTTCGGCTGTATTATGCAACGAGCCACTGGTTTTTTCCGGCTTTTTCTGCCACACACTGCTTTGCCACATCTGCATACCGGTCTTTTTCTGCTCCTGCACCGCCATAATTCCTGCTTTTATGGTGTAGGCTATGCCTTTTTCGCTGTCAGGACTTAAGACTGCATGGCAATCCGGGATACATGCGCAGTAGTCCAGTATTTCCCGGTAACGTGTAACGACGGTTATATCTATGACCGGGTTATTCGATTCTGCATTTTTTAATTTATTATATCTATCTTTAATTTCTATTAAACGTTCAAGCAGATGCCTGTACATAGGTTTTCCATCCAGCTCATAAAACAGCTTATTACTTCCAAAACGGCGGCTGTTTCCAGCCGCCATGTATATGATATGAATCATTTCACTCTTAGGTCCTTTTCGTGCCAGTCAGGGTCTGCCATTCCCATAAGTATTTTCTCTGGGGTAAACGGAACTGTCCTGTGCCATACGCCTGTTGCGCGATAAATGGCATGTGCCAGCGCAGGAGCCGGTGTATTGATAACTATCTCGCCGATTGACTTGACTCCAAATGGGCCTGAAGGCTCATAGCTTGTCTCAAATTCGACGTTGATATGTCCCACATCCTGTCGTGTCGGTATCTTGTACTGCATGAAATCATTTTCTGCGATTTTACCACCGGCATTGTAGCTGACATTCTCATAAAGTGCCATGCCGATTCCCTGACCTATGCCACCCTCTGTCTGTACACGCGCAAGGTTTGGATTGACCGGGATTCCGCAGTCCACGACAGCGATAATCAAGTATTTTAACTGCTCCTGTCTCCTTATCAAGCTCTATCTCGACCATGCCTACCATGTATGGTGGCGGTGAAACAGGTGATGAATATGTGGCGGTGACATCTACAGGTATCGTGTTGTTGACCTGTGCTTTTGTTGCTATATCGGAAAGACTTACGGAAACTGCCCCATTGTCTGCACCGTCGATTTATGATATACACCTCTTTACCGTCGAAATCCACCTCTGATGCAGCGCAGCCCAGCAGCTGTGCACCGATTTTCTTTATATTTTCACGAAGCTCAAGTGCTGCATTCTGTGTGGCCATTCCTGTGATATAGGTGGTTGATGAGGCATATGAACCCGAGTCATAAGGAGAAGCATCTGTATCCGCTCCAAACACTATTATATCATCCGGCTCGCAGTCAAGTACCTCAGCCGCCATCTGCGCAAGTATTGTATCACAGCCTGTTCCCATGTCTGCCGCGCCTATCATCATATTGTAGGTGCCACAGTCTGAAAGCTTTAAGGTACACGAGCCGACATCTACATTGGATATGCAGGAGCCCTGCATTGCAAGCGCCATGCCTGCCGCACGAACCTTGCCATTTCCCATATCGCGGACAGGATACTTTTCTGCCCAGTGGAAATTGTCCGCGCAGTGCATTATGCATCTGTCGAGTGCACATGCATTGGCTGTCTCGCCAAAATATGCCGGCATAAACATGCCCTCGCGTACAATATTTTTCAAACGAAGCTCAACCGGATCTATATGCAGCTTTTCTGCAAGCTCATTGACGGTTGATTCAAGTGCAAATATACCCTGTGTGGCTCCATAGCCTCTGTATGCTCCTGCCGCCTGCACGTTTGTATACACAACATCGCACGAAAATCTTGTTGCCTCGCAGCCTCCTGTATAAAGAGGAAGTGATTTATGACCGGAAAGTCCTACTGTTGTAGTGCTATGCTCTCCGTATGCTCCACCATTTGACAGCGTATAAAGATCTATCGCCCTTATATGACCATCTTTCATCGCTCCGAGACGCACGGTAACCTCCATCTCATGACGCGGTGACGCGATAGTCTGGCACTCTTTTCTGCTGTAGATTATCTTGCTCGGGCGCTTTGTCTTCCATGTAACAAATGCCGGATACACCTCACAGACCGCTGTCTGCTTGGCACCGAAACCGCCTCCGATACGCGGCTTTTCAGCGCGCACCATAGACTTTGGAATATCAAGTGCATTTGCCAGTATTCGGCGCAGGTGGAAAACTATCTGTGTCGAGCTGATACAGTGAAGTCTGCCGTATCTGTCTATCTCACAGTATGCCCTGCAGGTCTCCATATATGCCTGCTGCGCTGCCTTTATGCGATATGTGTGCTCAATAATCTCATCGCACTCTGACAGAATTTTCTCCACATTTCCATGCTCATCCTCTTCGTGGTGAATGAGATTGCGCTTTACATCGCCTGTATCTATGCTGGATGACCAGTCATCCTCAGGATGCACGAGCACCTTGTTATCCAGCGACTTTCTGAAGTCAAGCACCGGCTCAAGCACCGTGTACTTTACTTTTATCATGTTAAGAGCCTTGTCCACCGCCTTTTCAGATTCTCCGACTACTATAGCGACGGCGTCACCTACGCTTCTCACATGGCGGTCAAGGATTAATCTGTCATATGGTGACGGCTCGAAATGTCTGGCCTGCGATAGAAAACGCTTTTCGGAACATCCTCCCAGGTGTATACTGCGACCATGCCCGGCACCTTAAGAGCGATATCTGTCTTTACATCCTCGACAATTGCATTTGCATATGGGCTTCTAAGAAGCTTTATGACAAGCGCATCACGCGGTGTGATGTCATCGGTAAATACCGGCTTTCCGAGTAAAAGCTGGCTCGAGTCCTTTTAGGTATACATTTTCCAACCGCGTGGTAATCCCTTCTGGCGCGGTTGAAGCTGTTTCATTAGTTTGATTTGTGCTCATCCTGCCACTCCTTTCCGATATCCTCTCCATAGACGCCTGCCTCAAGATTAAGAGGTGCGCCCTCTTTCTTACTGTTTAAGAAATTTCTGATTGAGCGCAGCTGACTCTGATATCCTGTACAACGGCACAGATTTCCTGAAAGATATTCAAGAATTTCCTCATCAGTCGGGTCGATTTTCTCTCAGAAGCGCCACAATATTTACAATATAACCCGGATTACAAAAGCCGCACTGATCCGCTCCTGTGCAGCAAAAATCCTGTAAACTGCTTAGCTTCCTCCTCAAGTCCCTCGAGGGTGTCCACCGCTCTGCCGTCTGCCCTGCCTATCGGCGTGCTGCATGACAGCACAGGCTTTCCATCCAGAAGCACTGTACAAAGACCACAGTTGCCTGACTCACAGCCTCTCTTCACCGAAAAGCAATTGTGCTTACGGCAAAAGTCTAAAAGGACCATATCCTGGTCTACCGAGTCGGTTATTAACTTTCCATTTAATTTTATTTTAACATCCATATATATGAATTCCTTCCTACTTAATGCTCGTGCTTAATATCATCGCAGATGTCAAGCGACTGTGTAACAGCGCGGCGTGTAAGCACCCTGCAGATTATCTCTCTGTACTCAGCCCCTGCCCTTATATTGCTTCCAAAACGGATATGCTCTGCAACATATTCGGCAAATTTATCTATTTTGGCATTGGTTTCGGAGTTATCTGTCAAGGCTGCATTACCATCTGTCTTTGCATCTGCTATGCCATCGAGTATGCCATCCTCATCCCACACAGGCTCTGCCATATATGGTGATGCTCCGATAACCGCCACATACCTGCCGCTTCTGTTTGCCACTGCACATGAGCACCGGAAAGTCTGTTGACTGGTTTCTCTGGCTTAAGTATACTACGCCCTTTGCATTTTCGGTACTATTACTGACACAAGCATCGCGCGTGGTTCTTGGAAGTGCCGCAAACTCATCCAAATCCATAATTCCCGCCTTGTGAAGCTGCACCTTTGCTCCCAGTGCCCTGAAAATCGTCATGACATCTGAAAATCCGAATCTGCCCCAGATGCTTCCTCCGACAGTTGCCACATTTCTAAACTGCACTCCGACAATATGTCTGACCGACTCTGCGATTGCGCCGTGTGTATATGCATTCAGTGCTTCATGAGTCTCTATCTGCCTGAGTGTTGCATATGCACCGATTCTAAACTCGTTCTCATCCTCATCAATTTGGTCAAGCCCGAGATCGCACAGGTCAATTGCCGTGCCAAGCGTCTTATTTTTCATTTTGAGCCAGAGCATGCCGCCCAGCACAAAATTCGGTTTTTCTGATAAAGCTCGTAGGCTTCATCAAGGCTTTGCGCCCTCACATACTGATTGTAATAAAACATATTTTTCTCCTGTTATCCTGTTATATAGGTAACTATCAGTTACCTCATTTCGATTTCATACATCGCTTCCCACCTGATGTCATGTTCCTTCATAAAGGCTATGAGGCACTCTCTGTCAGAAAGCTCTGCTCTCCATGCCAGCCCGCAGCCCGCTGATATGACAGACGGAAGAGGAATCGTGCGTCCCGGAATACCACATGCCTTGCCCTTGATATCAAGCTTCAACGGTGCTGTGGTAGTCTCGAAGGTGATGATTAGCCGTTTTTTTTTCTCTTGCCAAATTTTTATCCATTACCTCACACCTTGTATAACTCTAAGGACTTACAATAAGAGATGCCCCAGCCATCTTTTCTGCGATATCATACATGTTGGTTACCTCTCCGACTGCAAGCTTATCTGACAGCTCATAGTAGTTCAGGCATGTTCCGCAGGTAAGAATTTTCACCCCACGGCTCTTAAGCTCCTTTAAATCCTCAAGTGACTCTGAGCCCTCACAGGTCAGCTTTGCTCCTCCATTGTAGAAAAGCATGGTTTCAGGCGGGTTGTCCTGCTGCGAAAGTGCGTAGATGAAGCCCTTTATAAGTACACTGCCAAGCTCCTCACTGCCCTCTCCCATATATGAAGAGCGGATTACAACAACTCTGTTATCTGCAGCCGGCCTGCATGTATACTGTGAAGCCTCGTCTGTATCCGAAAGCTCATCGGCATTTACAGCTTCAATTGTCAGCTTTACGCTATAGCTTCCGTCATCGAGCTTACTGCTATCACAGCTATAGCCCTTCTGTGCAGCCATCTTTTTTAAATTTTCCACTGCAACTTCATTGTCCACAAGTGTCTCCACCGTATCCGGCTGTGTGAGAGCCTCGATTGCTTTCTTTGTCTTTACTACCGGGATTGGACATGTATCCCCTATTGCATTTACTGTTATCATATTTATAATCCTCCATATGTTATTTTAACTCGTCAGCCCTCAAAATGAAGGGCATGCAGCCTGTCAGCAAATTTGCATAAGCTATGGCAGCTTAAATCAACTCACATATATCGGCACATCTCGCCGCTTAACAAATCGTCCCACCTTTGCAGCCGGAAGCCCTGCGGCTTTAAGCTCATGCAAAATGCATCTGCCTCAGAGGCTTTTACTGCAAACAGCAATCCTCCGGTCTGCGGATCGAAAAGTACCTCCTCCATTGAAAAAGGTATATTTTTTGCAAAGCACACCTTATCACCTACATGGTTCCTGTTGCGCTGGGCCGCTGCCGTGAGGAAAAACTCATCTGCGCATCGCAGTGCTCCGGTAATGACCGGTATGGAAATCGAGTCGATAAGTGCTGTTATATCATCATTTAACATCTCACTCAGATGTCCTAAAAAGCTAAATCCTGTGACATCTGTGCATGCATGTATATCGAAAGCATGACTGATTTCGGATGCTGCCTTATTCAGTGTGGTCATAGAGCTTACCGCATCCTCAATTGCACCTAACGGAGCCTCCCCTACGCGGTTTGCGTTACATACAAGCCCCACTCCGAGTTTCTTTGTAAGTATAAGCACATCTGACGGCTGCCCTGTGTTGTTGCTGTAAATATGCTCCGGGTGGACCGTACCCATGACTGAAAGTCCGTATTTTACATCACTGTCTGCTATAGAATGGCCGCCCGCAAGTGTGCCGCCTGCCTCTATCACCTTATCGGCACCGCCCTGCATTATTTTGCCGAGTACATTCAGTCCATTTTCTCGAAACAGACGATGTTCAATTCGGTCTTTACTGTGCCGCCCATCGCATAGATATCACTGAGCGCATTTGCGGCCGCTATCTGTCCAAACGTATATGGATCATCAACCATCGGCGGGAAAAAATCAAGCGTCTGGACTACCGCCGTATCGTCTGAAATTTTGTACACTGCCGCATCATCACAGCTATCATATCCGATGAGCAGATTGCTGTCTTTTTCACCCCTTGGCAGCTTTGCTAAAACATTACTTAACAAATCCGGACCAAGCTTTGCGGTACAGCCACCGCCCTTGCAAAACACTATTTCCTGTGGCATTTTTCTCCTTTCAATTGTTTAATACTATTTATCGCAATGCCGCAATCTGCATAAGCGCTTCAGCGGCCTCATTTATCTCATCAACTGTATTATAATATGAAAATGAGAATCTCACCATACCCTGATTTTGTGTTCCAAAGAATTTATGCATCAGCGGTGCGCAGTGTATGCCGCTCCTTGTTGCAATGCCATACTCATTCATAAGTATGTCTGACACCTCCGCCGAATCCATATCAGCTATATTTACTGAAACAATCGCACAGTGCAGACCATTGTCGGGCAGCATATCGAAATCTCCATATATCGATTCCCGGGATTGTCTTTATTTTTCATAAATGCCTGCATCAGCTCATGCTCTTTAGCGTATATATTGTCGAGGCCGATTTTCTCAAGCTCCATGACACCTGTTAAAAGCCCTGCGATTCCCGGACCGTTTAAGGTACCGGCCTCAAGTCTTGTCGGGCTCCATAGGCTGATTCTCAAGAAAGCTTAGCACGCCGGTACCACCGCTCTTAAACGGCTTTATATCTGCTCTCTCTCCCACATAAAGTCCTCCGGTGCCCTGCGGTCCCATCAACCCCTTATGACCTGTGAAGCAGAGCACATCAATATTCATTTCCCTTATATTTATAGGAAGTACACCGGCTGTCTGCGATGCATCGACTATAAATAAAAGGTTATGCTTTCGTGCAATTTGCCCTATCGACTTAATATCCACCACGTTGCCTGTGAGATTTGAAGCATGTGTGCAAACAATGGCTTTTGTATCGGACGGATTAAAGCCTCTATGTCCGATGGGGAAATTATTCCCCTTTTTATGCCTACATCACTGCATGGTACAATATCCACACCCACGCCCCGCTCCCTTTGCATATAAAGAGGTCTGAGCACAGAATTGTGCTCGAGCTGTGTTGTAATCACATGCTCCCCCGGCTCAAACAGTCCGTGGATTGCAATGTTTAGTGCCTCAGTGGCATTTGCCGTAAAAACGAGTCTGGCCGCATCATCCCCGCCGAAAAATTCTGCAAGGCACATTCTGGCCTCATATATTTTCCTCGACGCATCAAGCGATGCATCCGATGCCCCGCGCCCGGAATTGCCGCAGTGCTTCATTGCATCAAGCACTGCATCATATACCGCATCCGGCTTTTTAATTGTTGTGGCAGCATTGTCCAGGTAAATCATAGTATGTCCTCATTTACTTCTCATCCAAGCAGATAAAAATTCTTTATATAAAGCTCATCATTTATATTTTTGCTAAGCATATTTGCTTCTGTATGCCTCGGAAGGCTTGCGTAAATTATTGAATCGTTATTTAATTTACACAATACTTCCCAGCTTTTCAGTTCTTCAATCATTTTATAATCTTTAATCCTGATTATATTTTTATCATTATATACAAGTGCCGTTTTTGCTTTGCCTACCGATATTATTATATCCTGTGGGAAAACACCTATGTGTGATATGTCGTCCATATCCATTGCAGTCTGTTCAATCTGCTCATCAGTGACCTCAAATACGCTATCCCATTCCACGGCAAGCACATGATGCTTATCCTGCCATTTCACCTCTGATATATTGTTACAGCCCACAAGCAGTGCCTGCTCCACAGACATAGGCCGCATGAAGAAATCTTTTTGTCGCGGACTGTACTCACACACCGCTCTCAATACTGCCGATACGCTCGGCAAGGCGATACCTCATCGCGATTGTGTGACACAAAAATAACAGGATTGTGAAAATCTGTCAGCATCTCCATAAGCTCTGATTCCATGCTTCTTTTCACATGCTCATCCAGTGCCGAAAAAGGCTCATCGAGCAGTATGCACTCCGGCTTAGCCGCAAGCATGCGAAGCATTGCCACGCGCTGCCTCTGACCACCGGAGATGATTGGGATATGTGTATGCCATGCCCTCAAGCCCATACCTCTTGAGCCAGCCCTTCACTTTTTCCTCGTTACGCTGACCCATTGCTATGCATATATTTTCCATCACAGTCATTGTCGGAAATAATGCATAGTCCTGAAACAGATAGCCTACCCTGCGCTTACCCGGGTGCAGATTTATACGCTTTTTCGAATCATACAGCACACGGCCGTTTAATGATATAAAGCCTGAGTCCGGTGTCTCTATCCCTGCTATGCACTTTAATGTCATACTCTTTCCTCTGACATACCGATTACGGACACAACCTCGTCCGTAAGCTCCATGTCAACCGAGAGCATGAAATTATCCAACTGTTTTTTTATTTTTACTATGAGCGACATTATTTTTTCTCTTTCTCTTTATGCCCTTGCTTTTGCCGCATATCATATTTATTGATACAAGGCATGCAAACGAAATCGCTATGATTACTATGCACCAAAGCCCGCTGTGGCATAGTCTCCACTTTGGACGACCATTGCTATCTGCTGTGATATGGTCGAGGTTTTTCCTGCTATATTTCCGGCAAGCATTGATGTGGCACCATACTCACCGATAGCTCTGGCAAAAGCCAGTGTGACGCCCGAAATGATGCCGGGCTTTGCCATCGGCAGACGTATCTTCCAGAAAATCTTCCACTCACTTATGCCGAGTACGCGCCGCATATATGACATTTTCATCTGTCTGCTCAAATGCCGCTCTCGCATTTCTGTACATGAGAGGGAGTGCAATGATGGTTGCTGCCACCACACAGCCAAGCCACGTGTGTACTACCTGTATCCCCATGCTATGGCTTAAAAAGCTTCCAAAAGGACGCCTTGTGCTGAAAATCCTTAAAAGAATGTATCCAGCCACGGTAGGCGGCAGTACCATAGGAATTGTCAGCAGTCCATCCCAGAATGCCCTCACTCGGCCCTTTGTGTTTATGACAAGCTCAGCAAAAGCTATTCCTATGAAAAAAGAAAAAACTGACGCTACTATTCCTGTTTTTAATGTTACCCAAAGCGGTGAAAAATCAATCTGCCCCATTATGCATTTACCGAAAAATGATATTTCTCAAATACTGACATTGCCTCATCTGTCTGAAGGTATGCGATAAATTCCTTTGCTGCTTCAAGCTCATCTGATGTAGTGCTGTCTCCCTTTAAGGCTGCTATCGGATAGATGACATCGCCTGTTAAGCTGTTTGGAAGCTTTTCTATAATATCAAGCTGATTCTCGTATCCGAATGTATCTGAGTAATAAACTGTTCCTATCTCATTTGCGCCCTCAGCTACGGCAGATGCAACCGCACCTACATTGGCACAGCTGTTTATTTCCAGACCGTCAAGTGCCTTTGAGATATCAGAATCTGAAATATCCTGTGGATTTGAAGCATCACCTTCAACCATTTTGAATTTACTAACGCTGCTCTGGTGTACTGTCCTACAGGAACAGTTCCGTCAGCAAGCGCCATATTTTTAGCCTTTGAGATGTCTGCAAAGCCGGTAACTGCCGTGCCACTATTCTTATATGTAACAAGGCACACCTGATTATTTAATAGTTCAACACGAGTACCATCCACCACGCTTCCTCCGTCGTAGCCATTCTGAAGCTCATCCATCTGTGCCACTCCTGCTGAGAAAAGATGTTGCACTTCGCACCCTCTTTAATCTGTGCCATCAGAGTTCGAGCTGTCATAGTTGTTCTGGAAGTTTACATTTGGATGCGCCTTGGTGTAGGCTGCACAAATTTCATCCATAACACCGTTTAAGCTCTTTGCCGCAAAAATTGATAAATCGACATCTGCATCTGGTGTATCCTTTTTTCCACAGCCCGCAAAAAGTCCTGCTATAAGGATAAGTCCAAACGCAAGTCCTGCATATGCTTTAAATTTTCTCTTTAAGCCCTTGCGCTCCTTTACTGCTCCGTCAGTACCTGTCGCTATTCTTAAGCTCATACTTTTAACCTTTCTTTTCCTTTATTTAAATTAAATATACATGTGATTAATATTCATATTCGGCTTGTCTTGATTTATTAATATATGATAATTTCATCATCCAATCTGCTCCAGCAGCACCGAAATACTTCCTCCGCACACCATGCCCTCTTTCTCGGCATCGTCAGTGTTCATGCTCACATCCATCAAACCGCATTTGAACTCCTGCTTGCGAAACAGTCTCCTGCAATAGCTTATAACCTCTGCCTCCGCACAACCGCCGCCTATAGTTCCGATAATCCGATTGTCTGAGCTCACGAGCATCTGTGTTCCGACTCCGCGCGGTGCACTGCCATTCTTTTTTATGATGGTACACAGTATGTACTTCTCATCTGATGCCTGTGTATCTGTTTCCTGCTTAGCTGCCTCAATAAGTGCATCAAGCACTTCCTTATCCACCTGTGTGCAGCCGGTACGCTCATTTTTGCACTTTACTATCTCACTTATCACCGAAAGCGCAATTTCCTCCGGTGTCTGTCCACCTATTGCAAGGCCTATCGGAGAATGTAATCCGGATATGTTTTCCTGTGAAAATCCCGCTTCTTCAAGGTCTTTTTACTATGGCAGCTCTTTTCTTTGAGCCCATCATCCCCACATAGGCGTATGGCTTTCTGAAAATCTCTGTAAGACACTCCATATCAAAGCGATGACCTCTTGTCATGCATACATAGTAATCATCTGCCTGTGGCTCCAGCCTGGCGAGAGTTTTTTTATAATCGCCGCAAATTACATGGTCTGCTCCTTGGCGCTTTGCATTATCGGCAAACAGAGGTCTGTCCTCTATCACCCATATGTCAAAGGCCAAAAGCGATGCCATGCGTACAAGTGCCGCCGATACATGACCTCCTCCGCAGATTATGAGGCGTGGTCTGCTGCCTATCTGCTGTTTAAACATCACAATGGAATTATCATTGTCATTTATTTCATCTGCCCATGCACTGCCTGATGCCACTCTTATTCTGCCATCTATATAAAGCGCCTTTTCACCGGCATGTGCTCCTTCTATGACTGTCAACAGCTCACAGCGGCTGTCCGCCGGTCTGTCCTTTATCGAAGCATATATGTTTGCCGGAATCAGCTTCACCTCGTCACCGGTATGAATCTGACCGCCTCTTATGACTACTGCAAACACGCCCTCCTTTGGCATAATGCACTCGCCCATCCTCTTGTAGATAGCACAATGCGAATGACACTGTTTGCCTATCTGCGTCATCTCCAGAATGGCATCTCCTATGCAAAAGCGTGTTCCAAGCGGTAAATTCTTGAAATCAAATCCTGATATAACTAAATTTTCGCCAAATGCGCCGTTGTCTATCTGCGCTCCTCTTGCCCTGAAGGCATATATTTTCTCCGCTGAAAGCAGGCTGACCTGCCTGTGCCACTTTCCGGCATGTGCATCTCCCATGATGCCATAGTCCGCAACAAGCTCTGCCTGTGGCACCTCTCTCTTTTCAGTTCCTCTCTCTTTGCTTATATTGATTGCAAGAAGCTTTCCCATGATTTGCTATCAGCCTCCTATCCGGCTCATATTTCTTGCTGCATTTACTTCCGCAGCTTTCAGCTCTGTAGTCTTTGTCTCCACAGTCTTTGTCTCTGTAGTTTTTGTATATGTCACTGCATTATCATTAAAATTGTGACACCCCGGCTTTGCCTTTATGGCAGCCTTTAGTGCCTGAACTATTACAAAATCTTTTTCCAAATCATCTGTAAATTCGCATGAATCAGGTACTAAATCCATCGTCACGCTGCTTCCCAGGCATGGCATAAGCCTGCCGTCAGCCGTAACCCGTATGCGGTTGCAGGTATCGCAGAACTTCCCATGGATTGCCTGAATCAGCCCTACTCTGATATCAAGTCCATGAAAACTGTAATACTCTGCCGGACCGTTATCCGCATTATTATATCCCGAATTAATTTCTTCTCTATTTTCAGTATCTATATGGCAAGGAGTTCCATATACTTCTAAAAGTGCGCTAATAACCTTCTCATACGGCTCGACTCCGTTGGTATGCCCTTCACCTACCGGCATCATCTCTATAAAACGGATATCTGTGCCTTTTTGAAGCATACCGTGTGAGGCCACCACATCTGTCTGCGGTGTGAGCACTGCATTGATTTTCACTCTTATTCCACACTCTATGGCGGCATCGATTCCATGCTCCACTTTATGAAAAGCGGTTTTGTGATATGTTCATATTCTGACGTCTCTATCGTGTCCAGGCTCACATTTATACTGTCTATGCCGGCTTCCTTAAGCTGCTTTGCATGCTGCGCAAGCAGTACTGCGTTCGTGGTGAGCGATACACTCGACACCGGGTATCTTTTGATTTGTGAAACCATCTCATCAATCTGCGGATGCAGAAGCGGCTCACCGCCTGTCAGACGAAAATGCGTGATTCCAAGCCTTGTGGCTGCGCGGACTATGCAAAACACCTTTTACGCTAAGTGTATTTATTGCGACACTTTTATCATTGTCCTGTGGGTTGCAATAATAACAGTTCAGATTACAGCTATCTATCACCGATATGCGCATGTAGTCAATCTCTCTGCCAAATCTATCGCGCATATTAAAAGCCCTTCCCGAAACCGCAGTTAGGAAACGTGCAGACATCACAATTCAGGCAGAGTCCGCCTTCTCCAAGTCCGGCAAGCTCATCTGCCAAAATCATATCACACGCCATAAGCCTCGGCAATACAATATCAAATATCGTGCGCTTGTTATACATGGCGCAGCCGGGCAGTCCACATATCGGCACCAGCCTGTCACCTGCATCATAGTACGACAGCAAAAACATGGCTCCCGGCAGCACCGGTGAACCGTACGACACGATCCGCGCGCCTGTATTTTTTATGGCAAGCGGTGTTTTATCATCAGGATCCACGCTCATTCCTCCTGTGCAGAATACAATCTCCGCTCCTGCCTCTATTGCACGTAAGCATCCGTCTGTTATTTTTTGGTCATCATCATCAAACACCTCATGAAACATCATCTGTGCACCAAACTCTGCTATTTTTTTCTCGATGACAGGGGTAAACGCATCCTGTATCCTGCCGTGGTACACTTCGTTTCCGGTTGTGATTATTGCTGCTTTTCTGACCACAAACGGCTTTATATCAAGAATCGGTCCGTCATCGCATATGTGTGAAGCCGCCTCTAGCTTATCCTTTTTATAACAAGCGGTATGATTCTTGTTCGGCGAGCTTATCCCCTTTTTCACAGTGGTATTGCCGTGCCTCGTGGCTATCATCATTTCACCAAAGGAGTTGACCTTTTTCAGCTTTTCGCTGTCCACCTTAAGCAGTCCGTCACAGTCAGCAATCACCTCTATCTTACCTTCCTTTACAGGGGATGGATGCATTTTACTTGTGGTGCCACCAAAATGCCGGATTCTGCGGCTTCACAATGATGTTCGACGTCGGTCTCATTGCTATTTGTGCCACATGCGCTCATGCGATAAAGCATCTCTGCTGCCTCATTTTCGTGCATCATGGTCTCATCATTTTCCCATATATATATGGTGTCTTTTCCGACGCTAAGCAGCACCGGTATATCTTCTTTTGTTATAATATGCCCTTGCGAAAACCGCATCCTTTTCACACGGGGATAATCTGTGTGATATCGTGGCAGAGCACCTGTCCGACTGCCTCCGTTGTCTTCATAAGCTTCATATAATCCCACACTCCAAATATTATTTTTGTAAATAGTTACTGTCCTAAACCATACCCCGTGCATTTCCGTCACCGGCCGCACTCACTGTCATACTGCAGTAAAATATCAAGTCCATGCTCTATATTTCCCATCAGAAAATCCATGCTCTCCGACACTGCCTTCACACTGCCGGGCAGATTGACTATCAGTGTGTTTTTCCTGATAACTGAAGCTCCTCTGCCAAGCATGGCTTTAGGTGTAAGACTCATGCTGTACGCTCTCAGTGCCTCAGCGATACCCGGTGCATTACGCTCTGCAATATCCATTGTAGCTTCGGTGTGATATCTCTCGGTGAAAACCGGTACCTCCGGTTGTAAGCACCAGATTGCATTTCACATCATCACACAGCCTGACAAGCTCGTCTGCAATCAGTTTCCTCTCATCCGGTATGATTTTATATGAAACCACATCATACTTATCTTTTGGAAGCAGTTCCTTTATTTTCGGGCCGCTTTTATCCTCGCGCTGGCCCGCTGCGCCTTTATCGCTTATCGTTATAATCCCTACAGTATACATTACATCTCCCTGTTATCCTTGATTAATTGTGTATTTTTAACTTTTCAGCATTTTAAATGGACTGTAATCGTTGCCAGTCACATTGTTAGTTGTGAACAGTAACGTAGTGTCCGCTCTTGCCACCGGATTTTTCCAGCAGATGTATCTGCCCGATCTCCATGCCACGGTCCAGTGCCTTACACATATCATATATGGTAAGAAGCGCCACACTGACCCTGTCATGGCCTCCATCTCTACACCGGTTTTGCCCACACAGGCTGTCGTGCAGATTGCCGTGATACTGCTGTTTTTTTCATCCAGCTCAAACTCAACATCACACTTCGTCATGGCAATAGCATGACAGAGCGGAATGAGCATGGAATTGTTCTTTGCGCCCATGATTCCCGCAATCCTCGCTACTGCCAGCACATCGCCCTTTTTAGCTGTGCCCGTAGATACCGCCCTGTATACGGCGCCATTTACCTTTATCGTGCCACAGGCTTTCGCCACGCGGTATGTGTCATCCTTTGCATGCACATCCACCATGTGAGCTTCCCCTGCCTCATTAAAATGTGTGAGCTTTCCTTTATTTTGTTTCTGATTATTGATATCTAATTCGTTTTCCTGCGTCAATCTATTTATCCTCACTGTAACTATTCAGAACCACTAAAACACCTTAATAGTTACCCTCATTTATTATTTAATAAATCTTTACGCCGTGCTCAAATGCCGATACCGCCTCAAGCACACTGCCTGCTATACTCCTTGCCTTGTCAGAGATTGTAAAGCAATTTGTTATCTCACTCTCGCGCGGGTCGATATCCGCTATCTTGAAGCCTTTCCTGAAATAATAACCCTCACGGATAAGGCCTCGTATGATGCCTGTAATTGTAGCATTCACAGGGACATATTCAGACAATGCATTGTCATAGCTTTCTTTATCCGGATATATCCGCGCTATCTCATCGCCCTTTTGCACGATGTCTCCGATTTTTCTGACGTCATGAATATATCCTGCCGCGAGCGTGAATCACACGCTCACTTGTGAAGCCGGCGATATTTCCCGGAACACCTGTGTTGGGCTGTGCCATGCCATCGGTAATGATGCGCGCCAGATTGTGCCCACGCATGGACTCAATCACCAGATGCACGTCTTGCCCTGCCGTAAAGCCCGGGCCTACTCCTATCACAAGCGGTGCCATATCGATTGTGGTGCCCAGATTTTTCTTTGCTATTATGGCATCTACCACAACATCCGGCTTTAAAAGTGCAATTGACTCACCCTTTTGGTCTATAAGAAGCGGGACCTCTCCGGCTTCAAGCACAGCTTCGATGGCTGAACTATCCCACTTTTCTGATGCAATATGAGCTGCCGGTGTGTCATTTTCCCTGAATATGTCTCTGTATCAGTCTCTGCATCAGTCAAGGCAGGAACAAGTCTGGCTGTCACACCCTCTACAACTGCGCTCCCATCATACACTGCTTCACAAAGGACACCTGGCGCCGTATGGCAGCCGGATAGTCTGTCTCAAGCGCTATCACCCTATGTCCTGCCCGGTGCAGTCTGTGGATGATGCCGGTCGCAAGGTCTCCTGCACCGCGGCATATGATTAACAAATTTTTCTTTATTATCTGATTATTGCTCTGATTCATGCTCATCTGATTAATTACCCTGTTACCTTATTATTTCCATATTTGCAACTATTCAGAACCACCCACGCTCATTCGCAAAAACGCACGATACTCGTCCTTCAAAACCGCTATCGCGCAGCTTTCTGACATAGACCTGCCGCAGCGTATCTATAACCGAATCATCAACCACTGCATCTGCTGCCGTTCCAAGCTCCTCTTGCATAAGCTCATATCGAAATACAACGTCCTTACATGACCTGCCCTTTTCCCATGTGCCAAGCACTATGATAACATCTGTGGTACCCGGATATATGACCGGCTCATCCGCTGCCGGATATTTGAGGGAATGGTGCTTTGCTCCATCTGCTTCGATTATAACATAATCTAACGCCTGTGGCATGTCTTTAATCAGTTTATCGAGCAAATCATACGGCAGTCCGCACATCTTTGGCTTTGACTGTTCTGATATTTTCTGTTCAGATATTTTATGCCCCGCCATACAATATCCATCTTTTATTATTTTATCCCTTAACGCAAAAATCGCAGGATAGGTCAGTGTCAGCTTCGACATACATGTGCGTTGTCGTTGTGACAAGCACACCTTTTCCACTCCTGTGATATTCCCTTGCAAGCTTATGAACGAGTGTGGTCTTGCCACCTGCGCCCACTATTGAAATCATTTTTTCCATATATTTCCATACTTTCCCACAAACAATAAAGCCGCCGGTGTACTTAATGCACCGGACGGCTTCAAAATCCTAAGCGTTAGTCATCAACACGCTTCACATCGTCTTTCTCGTCCATATCCCACATATATGGCGCGTTCTTTGACTTCTTCGGCAAAATAATATTGAGAAGAATAGCGCAAAGTGAGCAAGGCACGATACCTGAACCGCCAAATATAAGCTGTACATAGTATGGCAGATGTGATGTAGCACCAGTTGTAGCGCCAAGTCCGTAGCCTAAACCGATTGCTACTGAGATAATTGTAATCTCACGGCTGCCGATTGGCTCCTTTGTGATGAGCTCAATTCCCGAAATCAGGATAGAGGCAAACATCATAACAGCAGCTCCGCCGAGCACTGACTGAGGCATGATTGACATGAGAGCTCCAATCTTTGGGCAGAAGCCGCAAATAACAAGGAATATAGCTCCCATTGAAATAGCAAATCTATTGACAACCTTTGTCATTGAAACAAGACCTACATTCTGTGAGAATGAGGTATTTGGCAGTACTCCGAAAGCGCTGCAAATGATGAACCAAGACCATCACAGATAACACCGCACAGCTCTGAATCTGTAGCCTCTCTGTCCATTCCACCCTCCACACAGGCTGAGATATCGCCAACTGTCTCGATTGCAGTAACGATAAACATGATGCCGATTGGGATGATTGCATTGGCATGGAAGGAAATTCCCACATCTGACAGCTTTCCAAAGCCTATAAAGCTTGGAACTGCTATCCATGCCGCATTTTTAACCTCATCAAAGTTTACAACCCATGAGTATGTGTATTTAACACCGTCAGCGGTCACACCTGTGTGTGACATGGTAAGTGTCATAATGATTGCTACAACATATCCTGCCAGGATACCAAAAAGGATGGCAGATGATGAAAAAATACTGCGCGATGGTGCAAAATGCTTAAGAAGCACGATTACTATAAGTACAACCATTCCAATAAAAAGGTTTGGCAGTGAGCCGTAATCATTTTTGCCTGTTCCACCACAGAAGTAGTTGATTCCCACTCCAAGGGTGAAAGTCCGATTGCTATAACAACTGAGCCTGTAACGATTGCCGGGAAAAACTTGCGCAAAGGCTTTAAGAAGGCTCCGAGTATGCCCTCGAAGATACCTCCTACAAGGCAGGCTCCCATAATAGCACCATATGCTATAACTCCGCCGCCACACGCTGCAACTGTATTATTTAATACTCCAAGAAAGCCCGAAGAGGTTCCCATAACGATAGGTACCTTTCCGCCGACAGGTCCGATGGAAAACATCTGTACTAATGTTACAATACCTGCGATAATCATTGCATTCTGTAAGAGAGCAGTTCTAAGCTCCGCAAAGCCAGCGTCCGCTGTGAGCCCGCATGCTCCCATAACAATGATAAGAGGTGTAAGGTTTCCGATGAACATAGCCATAACATGCTGCAGTCCAAGCGGAATAGCCTGAGACAGAGGTATTCTGCCCTCAAACTGGTAAGGTGAAGAGTTCGTTGTCTTTTTCATTGGTTCCTCCAAATAATTATACTCTTAATTTAATAAAAATTTACAAAATTATTTTACGAGCATAAGGCTATGTGGTCAATTTAGTATTACTTATAATATAATGTCCATTTACTTATAAATAAATGTTATTGAAATTAGTTTCTGACAACAACAGGGCACACCACAACCGGTATGCCCTATCTATTACAAACGATATAGCTATTCAGAATAATCTATATTTATTCAACCCTAAGCAGCTCACAGTTTCCCTGCATATCCTTCCAGAAATCCTTTATAGGTGTGCCGCGAAACTGATTGACTATGCTGCAGTTCATTGCACCGTGTCCCACGACAAGCACATTTTGCCTGCCTCAAGCTGCGGTCTTAGCACCTGCTCTATAAACTCGCCTGTTCTGTGATATAGCTCCTCAAAGCTCTCTGCGCCGTCCTTTGCCACATATTTTTCCGGCTCCTCAAAGAGCAGGTAGACAGGGCATTCGGGCTTTTGCCTGATGTTCTTCACTCCCTCATAATCACCGAAGCACATCTCGTGAAGCCTGTTGTCAGTGATAATCTCTACTGCTGGGTTTCTGTCTGCAAGAAAAATCCTTGCCGTCTCCTGTGCTCGCTTAAGTGGGGAGCAGTAGCATATGTCAAAATCTATATCCTTATATTTTTCTGCGGCATCGTAAGCCATCTGCCTGCCGGTTTCGTTGAGTGGGATATCCACCTCACCCTGCAGTCTGTGCTCCTCATTCCAATCTGTTCTTCCATGTCGCAAAATATAAAACATAATTAATCCTCGATTTCTCCATTTCTATGTCTCTCGAAGAAATGCCTTGTCTCCTTAACAACAACACCACTAAGAGCAAACAGCGCTATCATATTTGGCAGAGCCATGAGACCGTTGAAGATATCAGCGATAGTCCACACCGCACTTACAGTCATATAAGGTCCGATGAAAACTGCAAGTATATATATCCAGCGATAAACCTTTACATATTTCATCCTTCCGCCACTCAAATACTCTAAGCACCGCTCACTATAATAATCCCAACCGAGTATAGTTGTAAAGGCAAAAAATACAAGACACAGCATAAGTACAAATGCTGATAGCTCTTTCGGTAAAGGAAGACCATTCTGGAATGCGTATGTAGTAACCTGCACGCCCTCGAGTCCGTCAACCTGCCATGCGCCTGTGAGCACGATGGAAAGTCCTGTAAGTGTACATATAACTATTGTATCAATGAAGGTTCCTGTCATGCTGACAAGCCCCTGACGTACAGGCTCCTTTGTCTGGGCTGCTGCCGCTGCAATCGGGGCACTACCAAGTCCTGCCTCGTTTGAAAAGATTCCTCTGGCAACACCCTTTTGCATTGCAACAAGAAAGCTTCCCACGGCACCGCCTGTTATGGCCTTCGGTGAAAACGCTGCCTTTACTATTGTAGCAAACGCTGCCGGAACCGCTGTGATATTGCATACCACAAGCACGAGCACAAATACAATATATATAACAGCCATAAAAGGAACTATTATCTGGCTGACACTTGCAATACGCTTTACTCCGCCGATAAGCACTGCTGCCACGCAGAATGCCAGTACAAGCGAAGCAATGACAACTGACCATGAATACTCACCAAGGAACGGTAAAACCTTTACTGTATGCTGGTTTTTAGGGTCAAAAAAGTTGTTTACAGCACTTGATATTCCGTTTACCTGGCTGAATGTTCCTATTCCGAATAGTCCAACGCATACGCCGAAAAATGCAAATATCTTTGCAAGCCATTTCCATTTTGCACCCATTCCCTGCTCTATGTAGTAGAATGGTCCGCCGAGACTATGTCCGTCCTTGCCGATGACACGATATTTTACAGCCAAAAGTCCCTCTGAATACTTTGTTGCCATGCCAAAGAAGGCTGCAAGCACCATCCAGAAAAGCGCTCCCGGTCCTCCTGCACCGACTGCAGTTGCTACACCGACTATGTTGCCGGTTCCGATTGTTGCGCTAAGCGCGGTACAGAGTGCGCCAAAGCTCGTAATCTCGCCATCGCCGCCCTCTTCATTTTTGACCATCCACTTTAGTGCCAGAGGAAGCTTTCTCATCTGAAGAAGTCCCAGACGAACTGTGAGCATTATACCTCCTGCCATGATGAGCACCATGAGCGGCACTCCCCAGACGAAATCGTCCACTGCTTTAAGAAAAATGTTGATTGTGTTCCACATTGAAATACTCCTGCCTCTCTTTTTTATCTAAACACAAAGTCTTTGTGTTTTGAGCAAATACTATTGATATAAATAATTTCATCCGGAAACAATTGAAAAAGCAGGCTTAGCAGCACTTACGTGAATTGAAATAAAAAACCCCATATACGCTGCATATACAGTCTGATACATGGGATTAAGAAGATTATCTTAAGAATATCTGTCCAATATCTTCTCCGTCCTGTTGCCTGAGAGATTCGTACGGGAAGCAGCCTGTGCCATGATATATTCATAGTCACTGCACTCCTACTGCTTCCTATTCGTACGTTGCACCTTCGGCCCCCGCCAAGCGAGTGTCTCCAGAGAGTCGATCCATTTACAGTTGCACCGCCTGCTGCGGCACCTGAGAGTTTTACTCCTTCGGTAGGCTTTGATAAGGTAAAATCGCTGCCGTTTTCCTGCAAACTTCATCTCGAAATTGTTTATTTTAAATTTATTGTTTTTATTAACCGTTAAGAATTATATGACATATATACGATTTAATCAATAGCACAAATGTACTAAACTGTCTCAACCTTAATCACATTGGTGTTGCCTGTCTTACCATTGATGAGACCTCCTGTGAGCACTATATGATCACCCTTTTTGAGCTTCATGACACTCTTTGCCTCGTTCATCGCATTGTAGAACATAACCTCCATTGAGTTGTATTCCTCGCACAGAACCGGCTTTACACCCCAGCTCAGGTTCAGCTTGCGCCATGCCTTTTCAGAGGTTGTCATGCCTATTATATCAACAGGGCAGCGGAAACGGCTGACCATGCGCACTGTACGTCCTGTCAGCGAGCTGACTACGATACATTTCGCATCCACATCTATTGCCATGGCACATGTAGCATGTGAAATAGCGTCAACTATGCTTTTTGTCTGGAAATCCGCATTGGCAAATCTCTTGCCGTAGTTTATCTGCTTTTCCGTATACTCTGCTGTCTCTGCCATATTTTTTACAGCCTCTACAGGATATTTACCTGCTGCAGACTCTCCCGAAAGCATGATAGCTGATGAGCCGTCGTATACAGCATTGGCTACATCCGAAAGCTCAGCTCTTGTAGGACGCGGATTGTGAATCATGGACTCAAGCATCTCTGTTGCTGTGATTACGCGTGTACCAAGCATACGGCACTTGTTGATAAGATACTTCTGTATTGCAGGCACCTCAACGCCCGGAATCTCAACACCGAGATCTCCTCTGGCTATCATGATTCCGTTTGCTATCTCACAAATTTCCTCCACATGGTCTACACCTGAGCGGTTCTCAATCTTTGCGATGATTTCAATGTCCTCTCCACCGTTTTCATCCAAAAAGCTTCTCAGATCAGCTACATCCTGCTTCGTAGAAACAAATGATGCAGCAACATAATCCACCTCGTTTTTTATACCAAAAAGCAGATCATCCTTGTCCTGCTTGCTTAAATATGCATGCTTCATGACCTTATTAGGAAGTTCATGCTCTTTCTGTCTGAAAGTGTACCTCCTGCGATAACATCACAGATTGCATCGTTTCCTTTAAGCTCTCGGACCTGCAGAATGATGATTCCGTTCGCAACAAGCACACGGTCACCAACCTTTAAATCCTTAATCAGATTCTCGTAATTAACTGATACTCGCTCCTGATTTCCTACAATATCGTCAGTGGTAAGTGTGAATGTATCTCCATCCTTGAGCTCTATTTTGCCATTCTCAAAGGTCTTGATACGATACTCAGGTCCCTTTGTGTCAAGCATGATTGCGATTGGCATATGAAGCTTCTGTCTTACCTTCTTGATTAAATCTATTTTGCCCTGATGCTCCTCATGTGAGCCATGAGAAAAATTCAATCTGGCAACATCCATACCTGCCTTTATCATCCTGGTGAGGACATCCTCATGTTCACTGGCCGGTCCAATAGTACAGATAATTTTTGTTTTACGCATTAATATTCCTCCTGATGCTGATCACCCTATCAGCTTTTCTTTTAAAAATATAATCTCACCCGAAGTCATTATATGACAATTTTGTTCAACAATAAAGTAAAAATATATATTTTTCAATTATTTAAAAATTCATATGCTCCACATACATTTCATTGAAATGCGGATACGATGCCAGCTCGATGTAACGCATGTTCCCGCTTATCTCCAGTGCTCTTTCCCAGGCTTCCTGCGATAAAGCTGCCGAAACAGCTCCGTTTCCTGCCGCATTTCCCACTTCTTTTGCCTTGTCCAAAAGCTCCTGTGGAAACAATCCTATTGCCGCCGCACTTGCTTTGTCAATGTAGTTTCCAAAGCCTCCTGCAAATGTGAGAACATCAATATTACAAGGCGTACAGCCATATTCCTTAAATAATACTTCTATTCCGGCGGCTATCGCGCCCTTCGCAAGCTGCAGCTTCCTGATATCCTCCTGCGTAATGTAGACTCCCGGTGCAATATGAACGGCGAGAGAGGGCTCTGTGCTCTGTGCAGCCTCCTCCGCTTCCACCTCAAACACATACGACCTAAACAGTATAGGAAGCTCCTGTCCGCTTAAAATCGTGCCGTTTTCATCTATGATTCCGGCTTTCAGAAGAACAGCAAGCGCATCGATAAGCCCCGAACCGCACAGTCCAACAGGTCTGTCATTTCCGATAACCGAATACTTAATTCTGCGCCCTTCCAGCCATACCTTATCCACGGCTCCCTTAGACGCCGGCATGCCCAGCTCAATCTGCGCACCCTCAAATGCCGGTCCTGCCGCAGTGGCACAGCACACATATCTGTCCCCTTTTCCAAGCGCCATCTCACCGTTTGTTCCAATATCCAGATATAGCGTCAGCTCGTTGCAGTTCACTGTCTCCATCATACCCGCTGTAATATCTCCGCCTACAAAGCCTGACACAGCCGGAAATATAATCATGGTTTGACAATTCTCAAGTCCTATATCCAAAGGATTAAATACTCTTCCAAAATATTCATCCGGCATAAACGGTGCCTTGCCAAGCTTTTCCGGTGAAATTCCCATAAGCAGATGACACATAACTGTGTTTCCGGCAACTGAAAACCGGCTTACTTTAGTTCTGCCACATTCCGTGAGCATTTCTGATATCCAGCCGTTAAGCAGGGACACTATCTGTGTCTGCATCATCTGCAGGCCGCCATTCGCTTTATCGTTATCATCCGCCCTCGCTGCCGCATCAATTCTGGAAAGTACATCTGCTCCAAAGCTGCGCTGTGGATTGGCACCGCTTCTGGTTGAGATAATCTGCCCGGTCTCTTTATCAATCAGATAACAGACTACTGTTGTGGTTCCGATATCACAGGCCGCCAGAGTGTCTTCAACATTCCTATTCACATGCTCATTAAATTTTTCCGATACATTTTCTCCATTTGTCAGAACAACCATGCTGTCTTCTTTGGTTCCGGTGCTTTCTTTTCTTCCAACAATAATTTCCATACCGTCACAAATCTTCGTCTGACAGGCCAGCACGTCCTTATAGTATGGTTTTGCCACCGTCACCTTGCACTTGCCGCAGGTTCCTTTTCCACCGCACGGTGTTTCTATCCCTGCAATGCCGTGACTGCGGCAGTATTCAAGAATAGTGGTTTTGTCGGTTGTTTTGCTATCTGTGTTAAGATTTATGGTAATTCGCTGCTGCATATAGTTTACCTCATTTGACATTGTACTATTATGGCTTTTTTCTTTGTTTGTATGATAGCATATTTATATATACTTTAATACAAAAACCCGGACAAACGTCCGGGTCTTCGTTAATCCATAATTCTATCTGGTAAGTGCTGCAACAAGCTCATCCATCTGCTTTTCAGATGCCTCATTAAGAGTAGATTTAATTGTAACAACCGGCTCAACACACTCAATATTCTTGAAGCCCTCAACAATAGCCTTCATCTGGCGTGCTGCTGTAGGTGCCCATGAACCGTTTTCCACGAAGGCAATCTTACGATTCTGATAAGCCTTTGCCTTGAGATGATGTAAGAAATCCTCCATTGGTGGGAAAATGCCTCCATCGTATGTGCATGCGCAGAGCACAAGCCTGTCGTATCTGAACGCATCCTCAACAGCCTCTGCCATATCATCCCTGCAAAGGTCTGTAAATGCAACCTTTACACCTGTAGCCTTGAGCTTTTCTGCTAAAAGCTCTGCTGCCTTCTTTGTATTGCCGTGAATAGAAGCACATGCCACAAGGATTCCCTCATCCTCAGGCTGATAGCTGCTCCATGTATTGTATTTATCTATGTAGAAGCCAAGGTTCTCTGTGAGAATCGGTCCGTGAAGAGGACAAATCTTTTCAATGTCAAGCCCTGCTGCCTTTTTGAGAACTGCCTGCACCTGAGCACCATACTTTCCAACAATATTGAAATAATAACGTCTTGCTTCACATGTCCAGTCCTCATCAGTATCGAGCGCACCAAACTTACCAAAGCCGTCTGCTGAGAAAAGCACCTTGTCTGTTGACTCGTACTCCATCATAACCTCCGGCCAGTGAACCATAGGAGCCATGACGAATGTAAGCTCATGCTTTCCAAGAAGCTTATCTCCCTCTGCCACTACAACCTTTCTGTCCGTTAAGTCTATATCGAAAAACTGTCCCATCATGTTAAAGGTCTTTGCATTACCTACAATCTGCATATCAGGATATGTCTCTGCAACCTTCTGGATATTGGAAGCATGATCCGGCTCCAAATGGGAAACAACGAGATAATCCGGCTTTCTGTCACCGAGCGCCTCTCTCAAATTGGCAAACCACTTATCCGTAACTCTTGCATCTGCTGTATCCATGATTGCAATTTTGTCATCCATAATCACATATGAGTTGTATGAAACACCGTTTGGAACAACATACTGGCTCTCAAATAAATCAATGTCCTTGTCGTCCACACCGATGTAAATAATGCTGTCTGTAATCTTCTTGTCCATGATAGGTACCTCCTGCTAATAATCTCTACTTAAATTAGTAATTATTACTATTTTTTTGATTAAATTATATGACAAAAGTATCATTCGGTCAACCTGATAAATTGTATTTTTTTGTATTTTTTGATATTCTCGCCTAAAGGTTACACAGAAACGCTCATCCACTTTTAGTTGCAAAAGTATATTTTCAACAAATCTGTTGTTGCTTTGTCATTTATGACAGCCCGTCCTATTGTTATGCCATTGCTGATGATAATATATTCTCCGTTTTCATATCTGACATTTACCAAATCATCTTCCCTTTTTAAGTCTATACATATACTTGATATAATTCCGCAAATCTCTTCTTGTGAGCTTCCACTTTTTATCTCATAAGCATAATCCGCATCTCCTATCTCATTCAAATCAGTTACCAAACAATACTCCGCTCCATTCATCAGCATTTCTTCATTCAAAGTGGGTAATTGAGCCGTCTTATACTCATTAAATAAAAAGATAACTACAAGCGCAATGAATGCCGGAAAAAAGATACCGCCAAACCGCTGTGCATAATTTTGTTCTTCCCACCGCTTACTATGACGACCAAACAGCGGTATTTTCATCTGCACCAAACCTGCTCCTATACTTACAAGCAAAAATAAAATATAACTTTTATCAAAGACTCATCCCCATTTAACCATTAATAAAAATATCGTTCCAAAAACGACGCCTACTAACCATATAAAGCGAAACACCTTGTTATATCTTGAACTATTAGAACACGGAACAAACCAATATTCCTGTGGAAACCCCAAAAGGTATTCTTTTAATTCCTGCATCAATTCCATGACTATACTCCACATTAATCCAAACAGCACAATGCACACCGTTCCATAATATGTAATTGGTGCATTTGTAACCACAGCAAAGAAATAATGTGCCATCTTAAGAAGGAAGATACACCACGCAATACAGCATGGAATTGTAAACGTCCTTTTCATTTTCCACTTCAAACCAAATATAACCTCTGGAACGAATACAGTCAATGCCCCAATCGGCAATCCTCCTGTTCGTCCATGTGTGAAATCGCTCTCCGACTCCAAAGACCAAATTCCTGTCAATACTATTACTGTTGGTATTAGTATGGTGCAGAACAAGTTATATGCAATAATCAACACATTTTCATTGTCGTCGTTCATAACTTAGCCCCAAATCAGTTCATCAAGCCTGATAGCCACTCTTCCTGACAATGAATAATGCAATACTGTTAGCTTTGCCTTATCGTACAAATTTGCATACACGTTATAATAACATAGCGATATTGACATACCAAAGCCAAATAATGTTGTTCCTGCCAATACTCCTAAAAATCCCGTAACACATGCATCAATATACTGTTGGCTGACATCCTCCGGCTCCAAATCTACATACATTGCATTTAATAATTCATTTACAGAAGCCGTACTCTCATAGTGGTCCTTAAATGAAGTGACAATTAACTTTGCTCTTGATGCGGTTTTTTCCGGATCAAACGTAGATAAACCATATATCGCATTTGCGGTATTTATGGATATAACTTTTCCCTCATCCACCGCGGTTAGAATGTCTGACGAATTATTTACCGCAGACTTGAACTCATCCATAAAATTAACCAGATTTGTAGAGAACATAGAAAACTTACTTTGTGCTATAAAATTCTCATATGCTGTAATATCATCTGAAGTAATAACATAAGCATATATATTATCAAATCCTGGACTTTCTTTAGTATAATTAGGATTGTCTATATAATGGGACATATAAAGATAAAGTACATATTTGTTAAAATCTGCTGTGTTATATGTATTACCATATCTCTCTAATGCTACTTGTGTAACATATTGCATCCTTTCATTCTGTTCTTGTGGGGTTGCTGGCGGATTACCGTTCTATGCATAAGATTGAATATACCCTTGCCCTGCTATTGCGTTTTCTAATGCCTTTGTTTCTACTGATAATCTAGCTATGTCCGTGTTCAACGACGCATAATATGAGTCATCTTTCCTTTGCATCTGCATTATATTGGCAATATCCTCCGAATCAAAACCAATATTCTCCCATGACTGTCCCGCTACTGTTATATCGTTCAGCACTGTCAACATATCATCCGGATTAATCCGAGCCGATGATGCTGCATATATCGGCTGAATAGAACTTCCAATGGTTGAAATAAACATCAAACATATTGCAATTACCACGCTAATGACTTTCTTAATCATATTGACCCCTCCTGTTTTTTCCTATCACTCTAATTACCATATACCAAACATATATGCTCCAAAAAATAAGTATTATATAGTTACTGGAAAATATTCTTACTTGACAGAGAAACTTAAAGTGCTGGAATAGTTGGCATCTTTCTCCAAAGCTCATTTCAATATAAACCCTATTTTTTCCGCGACCGAGTTAAATTCGCCCATACTGCAATCTTTTTACACTGATTACTAAAGTGAATCCAAAAAGCATATCAAAATATGCCTTTTAAGATACTATCGGGCAATATAAACATGTTCAAGTCATTTCTTCAACGCCTAAAAATAACTTCGGATCGCATTGATCCGAAGTTATAAGTATCATATAGCTATCGGAAAGCATTCTTACATTTCCTGCAATTTTAATTTATTTTGCCTCATAAGAAGAAGTAAACCTAGACCGTCCAGAATCGACTTGATTATTATACGCATCTACAATGTCGCTATATTCCGTTGAATCGCTAAAAGGAGCAATATCGCTTGTATTGTCAGATACACTCATGTTAGAAACAGGACCGGAAATTAACAATGACCCGTCCGGCTGGGCATAAGCAAAAAAGATATATTCATTTCCTACAACCGGAAGCTCATCACCCTCATAAACAAAATATTGTGAGCCATCTTCCGAAAGTCCGCCAGATTTTTGAATCGGGATAGCCGTGTCAGTAACTAAATTGCCTTTGATATTTTTGTGACGTTCACAGTATAATTTGTGTATGGGCCGGAAACTTCACGAGTCTTTCCATCGTCTGTTTCAACCGTAACAGCATCTTTATAAACAGTACCTTCTTCACTTGCGACCGTACCAACGAATACATAATCAGCATCGCCTACAACTGCATTCAGATCGCTATAATCAATCGAAAAGTACCTCTCAAATATGATGTCTTAATTTCGTCAGAAGTTGAAGGTTTCGCAATGCAAAAAAACAGCACACCAATAACCAGCAAAATCACAACAGCTCCGATAAAAATACCAATTTTGGTTTTAGACTGAAATTTCATAGATATTCCTCCCTTCTTTAATATCTTTTATAACTTGCGTCATAGGAAGCCTTGTCGTTGGCAGAAAGACTTGTTACTGAGCTTACATACGCATACTTTTCATTTGACTTTTCCTCTCTATTTACTAAGATTGATAGTGCCTTGTTTCAATGTTAAATAATCGGAAGTTGCGCTAATAATATATAAATTGTATTCTCCCCCCTCTCTAACTTTTAATTCGTAACTTCCGCTTAGACTTCCAAAACTTTCTCCGTCATACATAACCCCATCTTTAATATATCCTATAACCAGCGCCTGATTAGAAACCGCATCTGACTCATATTTTTCAAACGAAAAGGTTAATATATCCCCTGCTTTACAATTCCAACCTGCATAATCCTCCAGATAAAATACTGCCATACTTCCGTTAGTCATAATAATTTCAGGTGTCGTATCATTCTCCACCTTAAACTCAGAAACAGATAATGGCAGCACAATATTATCATCTGCGACACTCTTTATAATATGGCTTTCAGTTATAGCTCTTCCCTCAGCATTCCCTATATCGCTTTCTTCACCATGCGTAACCTCCGGTTCCGAATTATCTATGACTTCTTTTCCGATCAATCCTTCGTTTTCATCTGTAACTAATTCCGCACCAAACAGCCCATTAATCCATTGAACCAGTTTCTCTCCTGTCGCTGCATTGGCAATTCCTCCTGTTGTAAAAAGAATGATACTTACCGCCATTGCAGTTGCAACGCGAGCCAACCATTTACGGCTATGTGCGTTACTTTCATGAAATAGTTTACTATTCTTTTGTAAGGAAATATCGTTTTCTTTTTTTTGCTCTAAACATTGTGCAGCCTCTAGGATATATTTATCGTTTATTTCATTCATTGCATAAAAAATATCTGATTTCAAAGTTTTCATAAATACTTCCTTTCCGCTAATTGTTCTCTCAGCTTTTTTCTTGTTCTAAATAAGATTGTTTCGACCTTGCTTTTGCTCATATTACAACATTTCATAATCTCTTTTACCGACATAAAGTACCAATATCTTAATACAAAAACTTGTCGATGAGGTTTTTGCAACGATTCCAAAAAATCCTCAACAATATCTTTCAATTCATTATTTTCCCAATCTTCTTCTCCCGCTTTCGCCAGATAATTACTCAATTCCTCATATGGCAAACACATATCTATATCTCTTTTTGCCGCATGAATATGTTCATACTTTTTTAGCGCCTGATTCCTTGCAATTTTTAAAATATAAGCTTTCAAGTTATCTGGTGTTTTTGGGGGAATCGTAAACCAGACACCTAAATATGTATCATTTGTACATTCTTCAACATCTAACTGATTCTTTATCAGCCTGCCAATTATAAATGATACAAGTTTCCCATATTTCTTCTCTGTTTCTAGCAATGCATCCTCGGATCGGCAATTATATAGTTTAATTATTTCTCTATCGTCCATTACAACCCTCTCTTATTTATTAAGTACGGATTCGATCCCTTTTGCTTGCAAGTTTTAAAACTTTTTGCTTTATTTTTTTTATTTGTCATTTCAGCTACACAGAATATAGCTTTTGATGTTAACAGTGCCTAACCCTTTCCATGCTGGTGTTTTAATAAAAAAGCCAGAGGTCAGTGTCTCTGGCAAAATGTATATTATATTAAGTTTGCTAAGTTCGTCCAATTTGCATCATAACCCATTATGGACATGATATCTGTGGCTGAAATGGTATGTAACTGTTTTTGAAGTATGCATCATTAGTTCCATAAGTATAGGCGCCATCTTTGGCACGTACAATCCCTAAAACGGAGAAATTTTTAATACTTTTTGTATGATTTATCTGCCATGGTACCTCCTATATATAAAAAGCCCCCGGGTCCGAAGGACACCGGAGGACAAACTGGCAATCTCTTGTATAAGTATTATACTACACATTGGCAAAATGTCAATGACACTATGCTGATTTGGTGTGGATCGCATCGTGCAGTCCAAATTTTTCAATTTCACTTTATTAACCTGCTATTCCAAAAACAATTCAAACCCATAACAGCTCTACAAAGAAACAAGGACATTGATATTTACTATCAACATCCTTGTTCTAATTATTACACTATCTCAGGAAGTTTGTAGCCTAATTTTTACATTGCGTCTGCGAAGTCATCTAATGACATACTTACTCTACTTGCGCCTACCTCAGGTTCTAATATACCATCCTGAACAAGTGAATATATTTCAAGGCATCTGCCTTGTTGTATTCCTTCCTGTATGCTTTTATGATCATCCTATGCCTTACACATATTTACCACATCTTCCTTTTCATCATACTTAATATCAGTTCTTGTCTCAATATAACCTATCACCTACAATAATTGCCCATAAAGCAGTATCGATATACTCACCATTTTTATAGTATTTTTGTCTGGCAATGCCTTCTAACACCATGCCGCATTTCTTTAATACCGCAGAGGAAGCATCATTTCCATAGAATACTTCTGCCTGAACTCTGTTAAATCCAATTCTATCAAAGGCATAATCTAAGACAGCCTCCAATACTTCTGTCATAATGCCTTTATTCCAAAATCCGGGAGACAACATATAGCATGTATCACACATATGACATGCTTCTTCCACATTTCCCAAATTAATTGTTCCTATCAATTCTCCCGTTTCTTTCCACTCAATTACCCAATGAAAATATGAATCCGACTCATAATTAGATATCCAATGCTTTACCTTGTCCCTATATATTTCTATGTCATCAACAGGATTAAATGGATAGTATCTGCAAACTTCATCATACTTAGCCCAATTTTCATACATCATAGTATAATCGGATAGTTTGATTCTTCGTAAAAGCATCGTTTTGTTTCAAAAATTCTGTGTGCCTATATAATCCATAAATTATTCCTTTTCATATTCAAAATAAATTCCTGCAAATATCTATTAATCACCTGCATGGTAAAATATACAGATACAAGATACATCTACTCCCCTGTCATATAAAATCATGCCCCAACACAAATCAGTTGGGGCAATTTCTATACTTTAAGCTATTATACTACACCATCTCAGGAAGTTTGTAGCCTGCTTTTTGCATTGCGTCTGCGAAGTCATCTAATGACATACTTACTCTACTTGCCCCTACCTCGGGTCTAATATACCATCCTGAACAAGCGAATATACTTCAAGACATCTTCCTTGTTGCATTCCTTGTTGTATTCCTTGCTTCATCCCCTCCGAATGCCAAGTTTTTATGATCATCCCATGCCTTACACATATTTACCACCTCTTCCTTTTCATCATACTTAATGTCAGTTCCTACAAATAGATTGATAGCCGCAATCGTCTCAACGTCAACCCTTGTAAAGGTTTCGTCTTTTGTAATTAAATCATTCAGCTTTCCCTCATCTGAAGCATTTTTCAGCACTTCAAACAGTGGTTTCAGACCTGTTTTGAACTTGGAAAAATCCGTAATCTCCAGTGGATTCAACAGATTAATCCTGTAATCGTTGATAAATGGCCGAAATCTCTCGTCCATATGAGGCATCATCTCAACAAGACTTCTTGGACCATCCCAGTTTTTTGTTCCAAGATATAATGTAATTGTAATCACCGGTGTCAGCCTATCCTCAAGTGTAAACCCTGATAAAAACTCATCTGATGATTTATAATCTTTGTTTTTCTGATGTTGCTTCTTCGCCTCGTTGACCTGTTCTCCATAATTCATGGCATCATAAATCATGGTCTTAACCGGCATCGAATAATGAACATCTGTCTGTGCCTCTATCCCCATCAGTACGATGTATACTGATTCTGTATATTTTACAGACACCCTTTAGCAAATCTCTCCATTTCTGCTTAACAATCTGCTTCCTATCAATACCGAAAACTGATAACACCTCTGTGGTGTCACATTCCTTTAAATTCTCCGGTTTGATAACCTTCTCACCGTCAAACAATACATAATTGCAGATTTCACTGAACCTCGTATTGTCTGACAAATACTCCTTCGCCTTCGAGTCCTTTGTACCCAAATTAACCTCCTCTTCTTGTGTGAGCAGGGAAATTCGAAATCGAATTAAAATACTGTATGCTAATATAAAAGCCGGCAAAATCCCCACACCCCGCTTTTCTCGCAATGTTTTCACATCTGACATTTCAATTTTCCTGCTATTAACTGGTAACATAAAGCATTGAAAATTTCCATGTCTTTGTCGAAAATGCGAAGTGGTCTGCCCTCTTCAAAGTGATACACACCGGAAAAATATGCTGTGGTGTCGTATTTACAGAAATATAATGCTTTGAGTTGATTGTAGCACACAGAAGTAAGCTTGTCATTATATTTTTATATTTCAGCTACCTGCTATTCCAAAAACGACTCAAACCCATAACAGCTTTTCTCAAATCCATACTTCTCATAAAATGTATGTGCAGCTTTTCGAGGCATACCTGAATCCAATATGATTGCCTTGCAGCCACGCGCTTTGGCAAGCTTCTTAACATGATCAACCATCAGCCTGCCATATCCCTTTCCCTTTATTTTTCACCTGCCCTGCATTAGTCACTATAATGGTTTGACTGACGCCACATATTCGTTTAGCTTCGCTCTTATCTCTTCAAACTGCTTTCCTGTAATCTCATTATCCGACTCAAATGCCATCATTTTGTCAAGATATCCTCTCCTTTGCTATCTGAAGGCTGATAGGATAAACCAACTCAAATGTCAGTGCAATATGCCCTGCCACATGGTCTACCACGGTCTTTTTGCAGGAACGAAGTACTGCGTGCCTCTCATCAAAGGCTGCCATAACCTCAGGACTCACCTGCGAGTTTTTCAGTTCCTCCGTTGTCACATTATATATATCCTCTGCCGGAGTATCTATATTTACCCTGAAAATATCCACCTTATCAGCATCCCTTAGTATATTGCAAAACATAACCGTATAATCATCGAGCCTCTCATCTATCCTGAAAGCGCTGTGATTTCTTATCGCATTCTCAACAATCACACCATATTTATCATCATGAAATCCATCCACATATGTGTCAATAAGCCCTTCCTTAAACAGCAAGTCTGCTCCAAAATTGGCATGATCAACAGACTGTGCATCGTTAAATGTGTTATAGCGCTTAATCTGTTCAAATCTTCCGACATCATGCAGCATCCCTGTGAGCCATGCCACATCTGTCTCATATTCATCAAGCTTTAAATTCCTTGCTATCAGCTCGCAAAGCTCCGCTACCCTATAGGTATGGTCTATTTTGAGCTTAATCTTTGGGTCTGTGGCGTTGTACCCTGATGTGTATTCTGCGAATGTGTTTTTTACTCGTTCTCTATCTATTATCATGTTTATTATCCTTTCAAAAAACCGGTTTATCTGTGGCTTCATTGCTGCTGTTTTAATTTCCATCGCACCACATCTCTATGTGGATTAACCCTGGCAAGTCCAATCTCCGTAATTGCCGCTTCAAAAGGCACAAAGCTTTCCTGCATTACTGAAAATGCCATCTGCATCTGTTCCTTTGTCAGTGTCTTTCCAAGTGTAATATGTGGCAGCCAGCTCATTGGCTTGTAATATCTGCTCACTGCACATTCCGGAATGCTTTTCATCTCATCAAATACTTTTTCCGATAAATCCTGTAAATATCCGTTAAGCACCGGCGTGGCATAAAATACATATGGTAGCAATTGTCCAACTGACACAATGCTAATCGTCCCATTAGAAAGTGAATTTCGCAGATTATCCATTGCTCCCAATAAAGCATTTTCACTTCGGGCTTCTATTGCCGATATCGTCATGTGTGGCGGCACATTGTTATCCGTCATGAATGAATTACCTGTTTTCTCAGCTATTTTATTTATATATCGTTGTAAAATATGCTCTGCCGTCTTGTCAAAATATACAGATACAAGATACATCTACTTTCCCCTGTCATATAAAAACATGCCCCAACACACATAGGCCGGGGCAATTACTGTTATACTTTTAAGCTATCAAACTACACCAATTCAGGAATTTTGTAGCCCGCTTTTGCATTGCGTCTACGAAGTCATCTAATGACATACTTACTCTCTTTGCGCCCACCTCGGGCTCTAATATACCATCGAACAAGTGAATATACTTCAAGGCATCTTCCTTGTTGCAGTCCTTGTTGTATCCCCTCCTGAATGCCAAGCTTTTATGATCATCCCATGCCTTACACATATTTACCACCTCTTCCTTTTCATCATACTTAATGTCAGTTCCTACAAACAGATTGATAGCTGCTACTGTCTCAACGTCAACCCTTGTGAAGGTTTCGTCGTTTGTAATTAAATCATTCAGCTTTTCCTCATCTGACGCATTTTTCAATAACTCAAACAATGGCCTGAGCCCTGTCTCGAACTTGGAAAAGTCTGTAATCTCCAGTGGATTCAGCAAATTAATCCTGTAATCATTGATGAATGGGAGTATTCTTTCATCCATCTGTGGCATCATCTCTGCAAGGCTTCTTGGCCCATCCCACTGTGTAGTTCCAAGATACAGTGTGATTGTAATCACCGGTGTCAGCTTATCATCAAGTGTAAAGCCTGACAAAAACTCGTCCGAAGACCTGTAATCCTTATTTTTCCGGTGGCGTTTCTTTGCCTCGTTGACCTGCTCTCCGTAATTCAATGCATCATAAATCATAGTTTTAACAGGCATCGCATAATGAATGTCTGTCTGCGCTTCTGCTCCAATTAAGATAACATACATTTGCCCTGTATGCTTCACGGAAACACTTTTTAGCAAATCTCTCCATTTCTGCTTAACAATCTGCTTCTTATCAATACCGAAAACTGATAGCACCTCTGTGGTGTCACATTCCTTTAAATCCTCCGGTTTGATAACCTTCTCTCCGTCAAACAATACATAATTACAGATTTCACTAAACCTCGTATTGTCCGACAAATACTCCTTTGCCTTCGAGTCCTTTGTACCCAAATTAACCTCCTCTTCTTGCGTGAGCAGGAAAATCTGAAGTCGAATAAAAATACTGTATACTTATGCTTTCCACGTATATAATGTGTACAATAATCCCTTATATAAAAGCCGGCAAAATCCCCACAACCCGCTTTTCTCGCAATGTTTTCACATCTGACATTTCAATTTTCCTGCTATTAACTGGTAACATAAAGCATTGAAAATTTCCATGTCTTTGTCGAAAAATGCGAAGTGGTCTGCCCTCTTCAAAGTGATACGCACCGATAAAATATGCTGTGGTGTCGTATTTACAGAAATATAATGCTTTGAGTTGATTGTAGCACAGGGAGGACAGTTTGTCATTAAATTTCTCAGAGTTTCTTATCTTTGGGAATATTCATAGTTCCTGTTCCTATTTATCCTTTCCTCTCCTCATCGCTACAGCTCCCGGCGATGATATCGCACTTCCCAATACAAGCTTCACCAACCATATAAAAAATACTATCACAAGTACAGGAATAAGGCACGTTGTGACTATGAGCACCGCCAGTCCATCAATGAACTTATTGACCATGTTCTTTACACTATCTGCCGTAACTGACAATGTATTTTTCACACTGTTTACTGCATCCTTTGCCTTATCTATAAAGCTGCTTTCAGAGTCCTTACTCTTCTTGCTATCCTTATCTTCATCCTTTGACGCTTCTGATTCATCCGCTAAATCATTTGCTTCATCGATTGTCGCATCAATTGACTCCTGATATGTACTGTAAATCATTTTGAGACATGCACACTTACCGGAATAACCGCATATATTGCCAGTCCAAAAATGAATATTTTGACACCTATTTTCCAAAAAAGCTCCTTTTTGCTTCCAAAATACACTGCCAATGCCAGCATTGATACCGGAATAAGCCATTTGAAGGTCAGCGCGCCCAAAATAGTCAACAGATATTTTTCAAGATATATTGCTGATACAACAATCAGAAAATATCCTGCCAGATCCATTAATTTATTTGCAACAGGAGTTCCGTCATCTCCCGGCGCTAATGTAATAAGTGTTGAAACTGCTGTAGCACTTGCGCTCAGCTCCAATGCAGTTGTTTTCTTTTCATCGAGATACTTTATAGTTTCTTTGTTTATTTTTGACTCAGGCGATGAATAGCTTTTTGCAAGTCCAAAAAATGAACTACCTGCAATAATTATACACACTATAATTGCAACTACTCTGAATAGTATGCTTCTTTCAAACGATGAATCAATTTTATTTTCCATAATGACTTATACCCTCATATTCTATAAAAATGTTCTTTTTGCCTCTTCCCGACTATTCTTCAAGGTAGATGCAGCTCCCTCTCCGACAAAATACTCTTTCACAAGCTTTACAACTACACCCGAAAGCAAAAATACTGCGATAAGGTTTGGTATCACCATAAGGCCATTGAAGGTCTCCGCTATGCTCCACATCAGTCCGAGGTTCATTGTCGCACCGACTATCGCAACAAGCGAATATACTACCATGAACGGCTTATTTGCCTTAGTTCCGAATAAGAACTCTATGCATCTGGTTCCGTAAAGTCCCCAGCCTATGATGGTTGAAAATGCGAAGCAGCACATTGCAACCGCTGTAAAGATAGATACCCAGCCGCCGTAGGTGGATGTAAATCCGCTGATGGTAAGCTCTGCGCCTGCTGCTTCTCCATAGCCCACAGAAACTCCGCTGCAAAGTATGACAAGCGCTGTGAGTGTACATATCACGATAGTGTCCACAAACACCTCAAATATGCCAAAGAAGCCCTGCTTTACAGGCTTTTTCGTATCTGCACATGCATGCGCGATAGAACCTGTACCAAGTCCTGCTTCGTTTGAAAAAATTCCTCTGGAAACGCCCTTTTTCATGCTCATAAAAAAGCTTCCTACTGCTCCGCCTGTCACTGCTGACGGATTGAACGCGCCCTCTATTATGGCTCCGAATACGCCCGGTATAGCTTTAAAGTTGACGATTACTACTCAAGTGCCAGCAGAATATACATCACTGCCATGAATGGGACAAGCTTTTCTGTAACCTGGCCTATACGCTTGATTCCTCCAAGCAGAATAAGCGCAATAAGAGCGGCAAGCACTATTCCTATTATGAGATTGAACGTTGATGCCGACTCTTTGAAATTATATCGTAATTATATAAAGCTGAATCAATCGCTGTGGTTATGGTGTTTACCTGCGTAGCGTTTCCTGTACCGAACACGGTGAGCACGCCAAACGCTGAGAACAGATAAGCCAGCCAGTGCCAATGCTTTTAAGACCGTTTTAATATAGTACATAGGGCCGCCTACCAGGTCGCCGTTTGCATTTCTCTCGTGAAAATGTACAGCAAGTGTGACCTCCGAGAACTTGGTGCACATGCCCAGAAGTGCGGAAATCCACATCCAGAACACCGCACCCGGTCCGCCTATCGCAATGGCTCCCGCAACTCCTGCCACATTTCCTGTACCGACCGTCGCCGCAAGTGCCGTACACACTGCCTGAAACGGTGTTAGCGCTCCGTCGGATGCCTCACGTTTTTTGAGCATCCTGCCAAGCGTAACCTTCATCGCATATGGAAACTTTCTAATCTGAATAAATCCCGTTCTGAAGCTCAAAAGCAGCCCGACACCTATGATACATATCATCGCAGGCACGCCCCAGATAAAATTGTTGACCACGTCATTGACTTTTTCTATTACTGATAACATCTTTTTCTCCTACTGAATTTAGTGTAACGTATAAAGTATAACACGGTTTGTACAATTTTTTATATATTTAATTTCATTTTTTTGAAGTTTTTCTTTATAAAAAACACCCGGATATAGCAATTTATCTATATCCGAGTGTTTATTTTGTATAATATATACAGGATATCCCTCTACAGTCCCTGTGTCATCTTGTAATCTATAAGTGTCATGAGTGATTCTGACTCGATGGCGAGCTGCTCACACTCCTCAATCCACTTGTCATAGGCTTCACTCGCCTCATCCTCCGGCTCCTTTGCTTCGAGCGCCTCCATCATGGCATTGACCTCGGCAAATTCTGCCTTGATATCCTCTAAGAGAGAGTCTTTTGTTGATTTCATAGTATCCTCCCAATTTGATTTAACGTAAAATATATTTTTATGATTATTTCACAAAAATTTCATTCTATAAAGTGTGGCTCAAGCATCTCAAGCTCTGCCACATCTATGCAGTTTGAATCGTGCCGTTTATCACGTCCTGCTTACACTCTGCGTAGTCAAACCACTTTACAGAGTCGATTTCCTCCTTCTGCACGGTGATGTCCGCTTCGTCCACATCGAGCCACAGAAGAAACACCTTGCTTATCTGGTTGTCCAGAAATCTTTCTCCGTGAAACACCTCGTCTGCATGGTGCCTGTGCAGTCCACAGTCGATAAGCTGTTTGGGCTCTATTGTCAGCCCCAGCTCTTCATTAAGCTCTCTGAGCGCAGACGGTATGTAGTCCACACCGGCCGGTATGTGTCCCGCGCTTGATATGTCATAACAGCCCGGAAAGGAGTCTTTTTCCATGCACCTTTTCTGTAAAAGTATCTGTATGGAATCTCCGCGGCGTCTGACTATCCAGACATGCGCAGTCCTATGAAGTATATTGTTTCTGTGCGCCTGCTTGCGCTCTACGGTCTGTCCTGTTGGATTTCCCTGCTCGTCCACTATATCAAAATATTCCATATGAGACTCCTTTTCCTGCTCAATAAAGTGCATTTTTGAGATATATTATAGCTTATTTCTGATAGAAGTACCTATCCGGAAATCAAGGATTTCCGGGATAGTTCGGTCGCCGAACTTGAATTTAGCCAGACATAAAATCATGCAAGCACGATTTTACGTCTGCCTTAAATCAGTACTTCTCGTCGCTTACGTCCTATTCTATAGGTGCTCCTGCCGGCATTGGTTTCTCGGTGTCGAGTGCGAGATTGCCCTCTGCATCCTCTGCGCACAGCAGCATTCCCTCTGATAAAACACCTGCGAGCTTAGCCGGTTTTAAGTTTACGAGAACCATTACCTTCTTGCCTACCATCTCCTCAGGAGAATAGTACTTTCTGATGCCTGATACTATCTGCTTTGTCTGGTTTCCAATCCTTACCTGTGAGCAGAGAAGCTTCTTTGACTTCGCAACTGCCTCACATTTTACGATTTCACCAACCTGGAACTGAAGCTTTTCGAAATCATCAAATGTGATTTCTTCCTTTGCTTCCACATCCATAGGCTCAAGGTCTGCACCATCTGCGGCATTTTCACCTGCACCACAGCCACATGTTGCCTTACCCTCAACTGCAGCAAGCTTAGCCTGCTCAGCCTCAAACTCTGCTTTCTGTACCGCCTGGATTTTCTCTACCTCAGGCATCACATCCTCTGCCTTTAATCTGCCGAAGAGGATCTCAGGTTTGTCTGTAACCTTTGTGCCGCTCTCATAAAGACCAAATTTGTCAAGATCATCGAACTCACGGAGTGTTGTGTTAAGCTGTGCCACAATCTTTTCTGCTGTCTCCGGCAGGAATGAATGAAGCAGGCTTGCTCCGATTGTGATAGACTCTGTGAGGTTGTAAAGCACCTCAGCAAGACGATCCTGCTGTGCCTCGTCCTTTGCAAGCACCCAAGGCGTTGTCTCGTCGATGTATTTGTTGCAGCGACGGAAAAGTGCGAATACCTCTGTGATGGCATCTGCCACACGAAGTCCTTCCATTTTCTTTGCCACTTTATCTCTTGTTCCGGTAACAACAGCCTTAAGATCTGCGTCAATGGCTGTCTGATCTGCATCGCCTGTTGCGCCTGTGCACTTTACGATGCCGTCAAAATATTTATTTGTCATGGAAACAGTTCTGTTTACCAGATTTCCAAGTGTATTTGCAAGGTCTGAGTTGAATCTCTCTATTACAAGATCCCATGTGATGATTCCGTCATTCTCGAATGGCATCTCATGCAGTACAAAGTAACGTGTGGCATCCACGCCGAAAAGTCTGACCATATCGTCTGCGTAGATAACGTTTCCTTTTGACTTACTCATCTTGTCACCGCCCTGAAGCAGCCATGGATGTCCGAATACCTGTTTTGGAAGTGGAAGATCAAGTGCCATAAGGAAGATAGGCCAGTAAATAGTGTGGAAACGCACGATATCTTTTCCGATAAGGTGCAGATCTGCAGGCCAGTTTTTCTTGAAAAGCTCTGATGATCCGTCAGGATCGTAACCGATTTCTGTGATATAGTTTGTAAGAGCATCAAGCCATACATATACAACGTGCTTTGGATCGAAATCTACCGGTATTCCCCACTTGAAAGATGTTCTGGATACACACAGATCCTGAAGTCCCGGAAGAAGGAAGTTGTTCATCATCTCGTTTTTCCTTGAAACCGGCTGGATGAAATCAGCGTGTGTGTTGATATAGTCGATCAGTCTGTCTGCATATTTGCTCATTTTAAAGAAATATGCTTCTTCTTTCGCAGGCTGTACTTCACGTCCGCAGTCCGGACATTTTCCATCTACAAGCTGAGACTCTGTGAAGAAAGACTCACATGGTGTACAGTAAAGTCCCTCGTATGAACCTTTGTAGATATCGCCCTGATCGTAAAGTTTCTTGAAGATTTTCTTTACCTGTTTCTCATGATCTTCATCTGTTGTGCGAACAAAATTGTCATATGATGAATTTACCATATCCCAGATTCTCTTTACCTCACCTGAAATCTGATCTACATACTCCTTCGGTGAAATTCCGGCTGCCTCAGCCTTTTCCTGGATTTTCTGTCCATGCTCATCTGTTCCTGTCTGGAAATATACGTCGTATCCCTCTGCTCTCTTGTATCTTGCGATTGCATCTGCAAGCACGATCTCGTATGTGTTTCCGATATGAGGCTTGCCTGATGTGTACGCAATGGCTGTTGTCATGTAATATTTACCTTTGTTTGCCAATTTAGTTTCCTCCTGTTTTTAATGCTTCGCACATATAGTCTTCTATAATGCCGTATCACATACAGTATATTCCTCAGAACAACTGTATGCTCTCCGGCAATTCAATATATTACGTGCGAAGCCGTAATAATAAAACAAAACGCCTCGGAGAAAACTCCCAAGAAGACGATTATATCGTGGTACCACTTCTCTTCACACAGCTATCAAAATCATCCAGCATCTTTTGCCGGCTCTGCTGCGCCTCTTTCCGCTATAACAGGCGGTTCCTGTCAGTATCTAGCCAATGGTTCGATACTGCTGCTCCAAAGCCATGTTCCTCCTACTTTAGGTCATCCCCTCTCAGCCTGTGTGGGATTTCTCTGTAAATCTGCCATAAAAGTACTCTCTTTTTCGTCGCTTTTATCTCATACATTTCTAGAGTAGCATGTGGCTTTTAAATTGTCAACTGTTGTAAGTCAACAAGAATAAGTTTATTGCAAATAATTAACTTTCAAGTAAATTACTTTGAAGTTAATTGTTGTGCCTTATTCAAACCTTACCGATAAACTGTACATATATTCGTTGTTTCCGATAGATGCCCGGGCATTATAGCCTCAACATGATCCATTCCATAACTAATCCTCAAAAGCTCAATTTCTTCTCCTTTTACTATATCTACATGCTCTTTCTCATCTGCCCATGCGCACATATATCCGGTCAGCTCCACATTATCTTCCATTAATTCAAATGTAGCCTTACCCTAGTCTACTGTTACACTTATCAAATCATTTTTTCATTACTGTCATTTTCTGATGAAACCTTAAGCACACTGTCTACAGTATTTGCCCTATCTGAAACATTACCCGACTTAAAACCATATGTCATCACATCATGTTTATATTTTTTCTCAACTTTTTCATAACAGGTTATCATATCTTTTTCATTTTCAATATCCCATCAACTTTAAGCCGATTTTCTACAACACCTTCGAACCATTTGCCGTAAGCTTAAAAGTTGCACCCAGCACCTCTGCTGCGCCACGGCACATCATCATTCGACCTAAGAAAATTTCAAAATACTCATACATAGAGCAGATTTTCGTATCAATCTGCAGATTAAGCGCTATGACTTTTTTATCCATATTTATCTTAAGAGCTGCATCTGTTACTGCATAATTTACCCTGTCGTGTATATCAAAATTTTCTTTTGCCTTGTTCCTTACACGGTTTCTGCGCACATCGGTTTTATCTGCTATGATGAGTGCTGCTGAAATAGGATCCGTTGCCCCTCCGGTTGACTCATCATGATGTCCTATCGCAGACACAACCGTTATCCTATCCTTCAGACTCATATCTGTTTCTTTGAGTATCTCGTTTGCCAGTATTGCACCATATTCCGCATGACGGCTTCTGTTTACCACATTTCCGATATCATGCATAAATCCCGCGATTTTTACCATTTCAATATCAGATTCGCTGTAACCGAATTTCTTTAATATATATGCTGCTCTTTTGGCTACCATTGTGCAATGAGCTGCCGAATGGTCTGTAAAGCCCAATACTCCAAGGTTTTCATTCCCTTTCTTTAAACATTCACAGACCTCCTTATTCTTTTTTATCTCATCGTATGTCAAATTATTGCCTCCTGTTTTGTTACTTAATCATAAATTATAGTCTGCTTTTCATAAAAATATTCGTACATGTTTTGTAATCTTTATTTCTGCACTTATAAGCGTAACAAATAATTGAAAATATACTGAGGTGGCTGTGTAAAATTTGTGGGAAATTTTCTATTTACTATTGATATATTTTGCATTGACATATTTTGTTGCATATTTTCCTCCTTTATGCATATATTTAACTAAAAATATGCAGATACCCAATAAGTATCTGCACATTTTCTAAGTAATATTATGCATTAAAGGTTCAAAAGGTATTTTACCCTATCGTATGATAATATACGCTGTATATGCCGCATACATTAGCAGCATGATGATGCCCTCGCCTCTTTTTATCTCACGTTTTGTCCATGCCATAATCCACACGATGAGTGAAAATACCACAAGCACGATAATATCTATGATATTTTCCTGTATGAATGCTATCGGGCTGATGGCTGATGCAATTCCGAGCACCATGAGTATGTTGAAAATACATGAGCCGACGGCATTTCCGAGTGCCATATCGACCTCGTTTTTTCTGGCTGCGACTATTGATGTCACAAGCTCCGGAAGCGATGTTCCGATAGATACGATGGTCAGTCCGACGAGTGTCTGGCTCATTCCAAGGTCAATCGCTATGCGGCTTGCACTGTCTACTACGACATCTCCGCCTACTGCGATGCCGACAGCCCCGATCAGGATGAAAATCACTGCTTTTGGCATTGAGATGAGAGGTATCTCATCGACCTCCTCATCTGATGACTGCCTGTTCTGTTTTAATGTGTGTCTGATAAGGTAGAAAATGTATCCTGCAAAGCAGCCGAGCAGTATTATTCCGTCCACTCTGCCGAGTGTCATGCCGATTGTTCCCATGACAAGAAGTAAAATGGCACATATCATCGAAAATGGGAAATCCCTTTTTAACGATGCTCCGTCCACCACTACTGGTGTCATCAAAGCGCACACGCCGATTACTACCATAAGGTTAAATATGTTTGAACCTGTCACGTTGCTGACTGCAAGCGTATTATTGTGTGCTATGGATGCTGCCACACTGACCGCTGTTTCAGGAAGCGAAGTTCCCATCGCGACAATTGTCAGTCCAATGATAAGTGACGGTACCTTGAAGCGCTTTGCCACGCTTGAGCTGCCCTCCACGAACAGGTCTGCGCCCTTTACCAAAAACACAAAGCCCACTATCAGGCAGAGCAGCACCACTATAAACGGTGCATTATTGATGAAATTTTCCATGTTGATTCCTCCATTTTTTATTTTTGTATTCTATATTATTTCATTTCTTATAGTATCTGAAATGTAATCCCAGCCACAGTTTCTGTCATATCATAACACGCTCATTAAAAGCTTATAATACCCAGGTGCTCAAGCAATATCTTCACACCTATGAGTATGAGAATGATTCCTCCGGCTATCTCTGATTTCTTTTTATATTTATTGCCGAAAAAGTTTCCGACTATGACTCCGATGATTGAGAGCACGAAGGTTGTAAGTCCTATGATTGTAATAGCCCAGTAGATGTTTAAGCTGTCATAGGTAAATGCAAACATGATTCCGACTGCAAGCGCATCGATGCTTGTTGCAATTGCAAGCAGAAGCATCTCTCCCTGATTGAGCGCCAGGTCTTTTTCCACGACCGCGTCATCATCCTTTTCCTTTACTGCCTCATAAACCATCTTTCCACCGATAAATCCCAGCAGAATGAATGCTATCCAGTGGTCAATGCTTGTGATGTACTTCTCAAAGCGGATGCCCAGCATATAGCCGATAAACGGCATGAGCGCCTGAAATCCTCCGAAATAAAGACCGATTGTCAGCGCCTGCTTTCTGTTTACCTTTGTCATTCCAAGTCCCTTGCAGATGGATACTGCGAAGGCGTCCATTGACAAACCTACTCCTATGAGCAGGATTTCAATAAATAATACCATATTTTTCTCCCTTTTGCCTAGTGTGCGGCGATTAATTTCTCCCAGATAAGCATATGAATGCGTTACTGTTCACACCTAACAGTGTTATCAGCAACATGAACGCTCCATATGAAAAATGAGACCCTCGCATGCAGACACGAAACCTTATAAAGCTATAATTATATGGCTTATATAGCTTTATTGTGTGCTGCATACTTGAGTCTCATTCTTTAATGTTTGCCAGGTCTATTGACCGGTCTGTTGACAAACCACGTATATGTAATGATACGCGAACTACTCCCTCAGAGGTAGTGTGTATTTAATTAATCGCCTTTGCTTCTAAAAAATATATCAAATGACATGGGCTGTGTCAATGTATTTTACCGCTAATCTTTGTACGGAGTGGCTAACTTTTTAAAATAATCGAAACACCCGGAACATTTTTTACAGAATAAATTTTTCAGAACAAATTATGCAGAATAAATTATTTTAGAATCACTGTTGACATGAAAAACAACATGTGATACATTTACTACGACAGACATAGTATGACACTCGTAGTATGTCACACGTAGTATCAATTAATTTTAACACGCCTGATGTACAACCTTTCATCTGTGTATCAGGTCTTATATTAATAAAATATGAACATCATGATGAAATAAAATACTTAAAACAGGAGGTGAACAATGGTCAATATAAGCAGCGATGTCATCCGCGGATACAACGATACCATCATACTCTACCTGCTCCTCGACAGACCATCCTACGGCTACGAGATTTCAAAGCAGATAAGACTAATAACCGAGGAAAAATACGTCATAAAGAAACAACTCTCTACTCTGCATTTACCCGCCTTGAGAAAAACGGCTATATCACATCATTCTCTTCGAGCGACAATGCAAGCGGCAAAAGGCGGACCTACTATCAGATTACCGATGCCGGCAGAGAATATTACAGGATGAAATGCGAGGAATGGAAGCTGACACTTGATGTAGTAAGCAAATTTATACGATTTTAAAGGAGACATTTTATGGAAACTATAAAGAATTATCTGGAAAATATGTTTTCGCACCTCCCGAATACACCCGAGGTGCAAAAAGCCAAATATGAGCTCTATCAGATGATGGAGGATAAATACAACGAATTAATATCCGAGGGCAAATCTGACAACGAAGCCATAGGCATAGTCATATCAGAGTTTGGAAATCTTGACGAGCTCGCCGACTCACTCGGTATCAAGAGCTTCGTGAATCCCAGTCAGGCAATGCCTGCCGCCAAAACACTCTCCCGCGAGACTGCTGCCGCATTCCTCAGGGATTCGGCAAAACAAGCATATCTCACAGCGTTTGGAGTGCTGCTTTGCATAATCGCAAGTCTTGGACCGATATTCAGCGAATGCATTCCGCGTTCACTCGCTTCACCGGACGCATCTGATGCAATCGGCATTACCTTCCTGTTCCTGTGTGTCGCAGTGGCAGTCGGCTTCTTCATTTTTTCAGGCTCTATCTCATCCAAGTGGAGCTACCTGAAGCAAGAGCCTTACTGCATAGATTTTGAGACGGCAAACTGGGTCATCGAGCGAAAGGAAAGCTACCGCTCCACACATGCGATGCTTTTAACAGTGGGTATCATGCTCTGCATACTCTGCGCAGTGCCGGCAATCATAATCAGCTCACTGAACACCAAAAGCACCTTCGCAGACTCACTTTCAGGCGGACTCGTGCTCGTGTTTATAGCAATCGGTGTATTCATGATAGTATTCACAAACATGAAGAAATCAAGCTTTGACAAGCTTCTTTCCCTGAACGGAGCACAGACTATGGGCGGTAATTTTGCCAATTCACACGATGGCAAGGTGCACTATGAAAACCCTGTTGTGGCTGCAATCATGTCAGTTTACTGGTCAACAGTCACATGCATTTATCTATGCTGGAGCTTTATTACCTTTGATTGGGGTATCACATGGATTATCTGGCCAATAGCCGCAATCATCAATTCGCTGGTGGAAAATCTGCTCGGCGATAAACATGGAAATTAACGGAAACCAGGACAGTCAAAATGTGTGTAGCATATTTTGAATAATCACAAAACAAATTATGCAACAAGATAATTCAGAAATGGAGACAAGTCATGAAAAAAAATATATATCTAATAATAATTACAATAATTACAGTGGTCTGCATCATCGCCGGGAGCCTCTACCATATCGGGGCTTTGCCCTAGGCCTGTTTAACAATCTGATTCCGCGCTCAGACAAGTCTCTCGGAAACGTATGCACAGAGGAGCTTTCAGTCGATGAATTTTCAAACCTGGTATTTGATACAACCATATCGAACATCAACGTAAAAACCGGTGACAGCTACATGGTCTCATACAAATGCAACAAGCGACTGGTTCCAAAGATTAGGAGCACGGCGATACCCTCACAATATCCCAGAGCAAAGGAGCCAACTACAGAAGAAACACCACAAGTGAAATCACTGTTACCATTCCTGATGGCGCAGCATTGAACAAGCTATCCCTTGATACCGGCGTAGGCGAGGTAAACCTTAATTCCCTGACCGCAGCCGATGCAGAATTTGACACCGGCATAGGCGATTTATATGTCACAGACTGCAGCTTTGCCACATGTGATGTGGATGGCGGAACCGGCAATCTTAGCTTTGAAAACTGTGCCTTTGACGAAATGGATATCGACGGCGGTACAGGTAACATCACTGTAACATCCTCACAGTCACTTGACGGTTACATGATGGACCTGGACTCAGGTACAGGCGATATCACAATCAACGGCAATGACTATGATGATGAGTATGAGGTAAATGAGCATGCCAAAAGCACCTGATTATTGACTCAGGGCTTGGGGATATTGAGGTGAAATATTAAATTAAACTTTTCACTTTTTATTGTCCATAAACTGCGGCTCCATATATCCGGTTCCTGACATGGACTTGTAGTAGCGGCTTGCTGCCTGCGTGCCGACACGCACCTCGCGGGCCTGCTTCTTTATGGACGCAAATTTCAGAGTCATGAGATCCTTGTTGCGGGCCTCGACTCTGTATTTTACGCTCTTGTCCGTGATACTGCGGATATGCTCCTGCATGGTGCGTATCTGCTCCTTGTAGTCCTCTTTGTGACCATTCAGTTCTTCCTTTGTACGTTCAAAAAGCTTCTCAAAGCCTGAGTCTAAATTATTGAGCTGGTCGATGAGCCTGCTCTTTGCCTCAACTACCTCGTCGAAGTCGTCAGGTGTAAGCTGTGGATCCTCGAGCTGGTTCTTCTGCTTGATATCAAGCTCTATTATCCTGTCGAGTACCTGTTCCTTTTCTCGTGGCTTTGTATCATTATATCTATGTAAGTCTGTTCCATTGTGTTCCCCTGTATTTTCGATTGTTTTAACTATAATCATCTCTATGATAGCACAAAACGCACAAACAAACTAGCTTCATGCTGCTGTCTCTGCGTTTTGTTTAAGTTAAAAACTCTCTATAATCCCTGTCGGTGATTTATGATACATTTATCTATGACACATGTAACTTGTTTCCGTTACATGTGGCCTGCATGACCTCTTTCCACGCGTCACGCATAGTGCGCAGGTGCTCAAGCACCTCCTCAAGAATCTCCTTGTCCTTCTTTATGTTTGCCTCGACAAGACGTCTGTGAAGATATGTATATACATTGTTAAAATCCTTTGATACCGGATATTTGTCATCAAGTGTGGACTGGAACTCTTCTATGATACGCTCAACCTTGCGGATGTTTGTGTGAGCCTGCTGGATATCCTCCTTCTCCACTGCCATGATTGCAATATTGCAAAATTTGATTGCACCATCATACAGCATGAGTGTAAGCTCTGCCGGTGATGCAGTCATGATTTTGTTGTTTGCATATGCTGCGTATGCTTTATTTTGTAACATAATATACCCTCCCTGGTATCTTTTATGAGAAGTAGCTGCTAATTGAGCTCTGTGTGCTGTTGAGCTTGGTCATAGCTGACTCCATCTGAGTAAACTTGTTGTAGTAGTAATCCTCACGATCTGAGATTTTTTCTCCCATTCCTTAATAGTCTTGGTGTAGTTAGTGTACTCTGTCTTCATCTGCTTGTCATTGTAGATGGTAAATGCTGAGCTCAAATCTGTAGACTTCATCTTGTCACCGATTGCACTATACAGATTAGTTGAAAGCTGCTGCATAAACTGCATTACCGTATCCGGATCATCGTTTATAGCTGCCATGAGCTTATCTGTCTTGCCGGATGTATTGGCGTCATCCTCATCACCATCAATGTGATATGCATTTTGCTCATTCTCCGCTGCATTCAAAAATCCAAGTGTGCTGATTCCAAAGCTTGAGAGCGAGTACTTCTTGCCACCTATCTCAACTGATGACATCATGGCTGTCTGCATTGCTGTCATTACGCTGCCAAGTGTAGAATCCCTGCGAAGCAGAGAGTCCTTAATCTTTGTCTCCCACTTCTCAATCTCTTTATCAGACATCTGATCCTTTTCATCATCCGTGAGCGGCTCGTAGCTTCCTGCTGAATCAGCATTGTATAGCTTCGTCATCTCGTTGATGATGTTGTTGTACTCTGTCAGAAAATCCTTTACCTTATCATATACACCCTGTGTATCTGTGCTGGTTGTAATGCTTATAGCACTGTCTCCGGTCTCAGCAAGTGCCTCGATTGTCAGTCCATTGATTGAATAGCTGTTACTGTCACCTGTATATTTTACACCGTTCAGCTCAATCTCCGAATCCTGTCCTGCGACCTTCTTCACCTGTGAATTGAAAAGTGCCTTATTCTGAAGCGTGTATGAAGTGTTTACCCTGTCAAGCAGGTCGTTTAGCGCCTGTGTATACTCAGCCGAATCCTTCTGCTTTGAGGCAAGCTCCTTTACAATATTGCTATCTGCTGCTTTTTTTGTGTTGGCCTCTGCTGCCTCCTCCAGAGCATTGGCTTTATTTACAAAGCCGTCAGCCTCGTTTCCGTTTCCTGCTAAAAGCTGCTCTACTGCTTTCTTTCCTGAAACAGCGATTGTGCCGCCATCCTTATCCTTGCCTGCATAAGCATTTTGAATAGCCTTTGTGAGGCTGGCAACCGAATACTCGTCATCGCTTCCGAGCACTTCGTCCTTTGAAGCCTCAAATGCCTGAACTGACGCAAGAGCCTCATCGTATGAGCTTTTAGTCTTTTCGTCCATTGACTTTATGATTGTGTCATACGCAGCTGAAGCTGACTCTATACCTGTCTTGTTTACGGCATCTGCCGCAATAGTGTACTCGGTCTTTTGTGAAACAGTGATGGAATCAGTTTTATCAGCTGTGCCATCTTCCTTTTGCAGATAGTACTTGCCGTCTGCCTCGTCCTTTTTGTAAGTCTTATCACCGACTTTCAGTGTTGTATCATCGACTACTGTAGGTACTGCTTCAAGCTCCTTGCCATCAGCGTCCGTATAAGCTGTCCTCGTAGATTCTGTCACATCATAGTACGATGTGGTATCCTTGTCCTTATCAGCAACGGCTGCAATATAGTGGCTATTGTTGTCGCTGTCAATATACTTATAGAGAGTATTTCCATTTGTATCGGTCAGTGTGGTCTTTGTATATGTATCATAGCTGTCACCATTCTTTGAAATCAATGCGCCATCACGAGATGAGCCAAGCTTCTCAAGCAGCTTCAGCTTATCACTATCTCCTGCATTGTTTGCATCCAGCTTCTCATAAATGCCCTGAAGTGTGGCATATGAATAGCCATAATTTACAGCATTCATAAGATTTTTGCTCTGCGCATTCATCTTCGCCGCATCTGTTGTCAGATTATTGTAGTTTGTAACAGCTGCCTCGATTTTGGCTCTGGTCTCATCGTCTGAAACTCCATGTAAAGCTGCATACTCATCATATGGATTGGATGAATAAGTACCGGTAGTGGTCTTTTCACCACCATATGCTATTCCCAGGCTATAAAGTGCTGATGCTCCATCTATATTGCTGCCGGTTATGGTAAAATCGTTTGCCACGCCTGTCTTTTTTGAGCTGATATAAAATCTCTTGTAGCTTGAATCGTAGTTTGCATCAAGCCCAGCATTCCTGAGTTCCTTTACCACGTCGTTCATGGTAGATGATGCGCTGAGCGTGATGGACTTGGTCTCATCGCCCATCTTTACCTCAAGCTTGGCATCACCACCTGTGTAACCGAGCTGGGCAAGTGTAGTCTTCTCACTGTCTGCCTTAATTTCTGCTCCGGTCATATATCCGGCCTTTGCCATCTGCTTGATTTTCAGCGACTGTGTGCCGCTTGGTGCACCGGAGCCTGCCTTTACTGTGGCCTTTGTAGTATCCGAAACTGATGTCTTCTTTAAGTTGTATGCTGTAGAAAATCGCAGATTGGAAATATTGCTGTACAAGCTGTACACCTTGGTATTAAGGGATTTCCACGCATCCTGTGTCCACTCAAGCTTAGTCTGCGCCTTCTGATATTTCTCTTTTCTGGTGGTATATGACGATACCATTGCCTTTACAATAGAATCTGTATCCAGACCTGATGTCATTCCCGATAATCTGATTGCCATGGTGTCCTCCTATCTCTTCTCATCTACCATGAGTCCTGCCATCTCCCAGACCTTCGCTATCATGTCGAGCGTCTTCTCCGGCGGAAACTCCTTGATGACTTCCTTTGTCTTCTTATCAACTATCTTTATTGTCACGCGGTTAGTCTTCTCATGGATGCCGAACACTGCCTCCGACTGGTCAGCCAACGCGCTCTTGTTGATATCATCCACAGCCTTTTTAAGCTGCATATTCTTCTCATTCTGCTTTTGTGCAGCAGCCTGTGCCTGTCCCCGCGCTCTGGCATCACCGGCTGAATCACCGCTTGCTTCCTTCGTATTCATCGCCTGAATATTCCTTGCGATGCTGTCAGACACGACCTGATTGTCCGCACTTGACACCTCTGTCCTTCCCTGTGCCTGTTCCTTTATCTGTGCAGTTGATGTACTTCCCTGATAAACCATTCCTGCACCCTTGATTGCCTCTATTGCCATCTCTAACACCTCCGTGTGAAAATATGTTGCAATTGACTGTTGTTCTTACCCTATTCTAAGGAATATATCGGATGAATTGCGGGAAAGTTTATAGCTTTCTTCTCTTTTTAAGTATAAAGAGATTTTGAAAAATCCCGGCCCACATCAGGATACTTAACTTTATCCTATGACGTGAGCCGGGATGGCTTGTCTCTTTATTCTTTTTGTGTTTTAGTCTTAATGCTCCAGATTTGCAAACTTCGTGTACTCAGGCAGCCATGCGAGGTTTACGGTGCCGATTGGACCGTTACGCTGTTTGGCGATGATGATTTCTGAGATACCCTTGAGCTCGGTGTCCTTGTTGTAGTAATCGTCACGATAGATGAACATGACGACGTCGGCATCCTGCTCGATAGCTCCTGACTCTCGAAGATCAGAAAGCATAGGCCTGTGGTCGGGACGCTGCTCTACGGCTCGTGATAGCTGGGAGAGTGCCACTACAGGGACTGAAAGCTCTCTGGCGAGTGCCTTAAGTGAACGTGATATATCTGAGATTTCCTGCTGACGCGATTCTGAGCCTCGTCCTGAGCCTGTCATGAGCTGCAGGTAATCGATGATGATGAGCTTTAAGTCGTGTTCGAGCTTGTATTTACGGCACTTGCTTCGAAGCTCTGATATGCTGATACCCGGAGTGTCGTCTATGATGAGCTCGGAGTCTCCGATGATTCCGGCTCCCTCGACCAGCTTTTCCCAGTCGGCATCAGACAGATTTCCTGTACGCAGTGCCTGCGCATCTACCTTTGATTCGAGCGAGAACAGACGGTTTACGAGCTGCTCCTTCGACATCTCGAGTGAGAATATGGCTGTACATAGATGTGCATGGAATGCCACATGCTGTGCTATGTTGAGCACGAAGGCGGTCTTTCCCATTGACGGACGGGCTGCCACTAGCACGAGATCTGACGGCTGAAGTCCCGCTGTCCTGTAGTCAAGGTCTATGAAACCTGTCGGGATTCCTGTTACGGTGCCCTCCTGCTGTGCTGCTTTTTCGATTTTCTCGAGGGCATTCATGACTACAGTACGGATTGGCACGTAGTCACCTGTCTGCCTTGTAGAAAGCAGTTCAAATACATCGTGCTCTGTCTTGTCGAGCACGCTCTCGAGCGATTCCTTGCCGGCGTAGCACTCGTTCTCTATGTCCTCTGTCACATGGATGAGCTTTCGCTTTATGGCATTTTCTTTTACGATATTGGCATAGTACTTGATGTTGGCAGAAGTCGGCACACTGGTGACGAGAGTTCTCACAAAGTCAAGACTTTGTATTTCCTGCGGCACATCCTTTTCCTTTAAACGGTTCTGGAGTGTGACGAGATCTACAGGCTGCCCCTCTGTAAAGAGCTCAACCATGGTCTCAAATATGATGCCGTACTGCTGATGATAAAAATCCTCCTTAAGGAGCATTTCGCTGGCGGTCACTATGGCATCCTTGCTCATAATCATGGAGCCGACCACGGACTGCTCTGCCTCAAGGCTGTTTGGCATTATTCGTTTGATTAATGCTTCTTCCAAGGGGATTCCTCCTATCCTTCAACTACTGATACTGTAAGGTTTGCTGTTACCTTTGATGAAGCTTGACAGGCACCTCATAGTTTCCGAGTGCCTTAATTGACTCGTTAAGCTGCATCTTTTTCTTGTCGAGCTCTAAGCCATGCTGCTCCTTTGCCGCAGCCGAAATCTCCTTGGTGGAAATGGAGCCGAAGGTCCTGCCGCCCTCTCCTGAGCGCAGCTTTACTACTACCTTTGTGCTCTCTACGACCTTTGCGAGCGCAAGTGCACTCGTAGTTTTCCTGTGCTACCTTGTCAGCGTGCTGGTTCTGAAGCTTTAAGTCATTTAGGTTCTTTGGAGTAGCCTCTACTCCGAGCTTTTAGGTATGATATTGTTTCTGGCGTAGCCGTCACTTACGTTTACTATCTCGCCTTTTTTGCCTAATGGTTTTACGTCCTGTAATAAGATTACTTTCATTCTTCTATGTCTCCTTCTTTTAGCATTTCGTCCAGTGTATCCTGTATCATGCGCTTTGCCTGCACGATAGTAACGCCTGTCAGCTGCGCGCCTGCCACATTTAAATGTCCGCCACCGCCCAGCTTCTCCATGATTATCTGGACATTTATCTCGTCGATTGAACGAGAGCTGATATAAATCTTGTCATTGTACTCCGTGAGCACAAATGATGCCTTGATTCCTATGATGTTTAGCAGCTCATTTGCTGCCTGTGCACCGACGATTGTCGGGCTCTCCACATTCTCGCTAGGGCATACCGATATGGCAAACGAGCCCCTGTATACCTCTGCATGGCGTACTGCCTCGGCTCTTGCCTTGTAGCATGCCATGTCATTTCTAAGCATCTTTCTGACGCGTGTTACCTCTGCACCTGAGCGCTTCAAAAAGGCTGCCGCCTCAAATGTACGCACGCCTGTCTTCGTCATAAAGTTGTTGGTGTCGATGAGGATTCCTGCGTAGATGCAGTCGGCCTCTGTCGCATTAATCTTGACTCCGTCGTTGAAGTACTGCAATACCTCTGCTACCATCTCACACGCACTTGATGCATACGGCTCGATATATGAGAGTATAGGATTCTCTATTATCTCGCTGCTTTGTCTGTGGTGGTCAAATACGACTATCTTTCCAGTCTTTCTGAGGAGCTCGGGCACTCTGTGTAGCTTGGCCTGTTGGTGTCCACCACCATGACAAGAGTATCCTTGCTCACCATCTCAAGAGCTTCTTCGCTGTTTATAAACATATCCGCCGGGTAGCCCTTTGCCTCTGAAAATGTCTCCATAAGAGGTCTTACTGAGCTTGTCGGGTCATTTATTACTATCTGTGCCTTTTTGTCGAGATTCTTGGCTGCACAATATATACCTATGCCTGCTCCAAGCGAATCTACATCTGTGATGCTGTGGCCCATGATAAGTACGTTCTCACAGGTCTCAATGATTTCCTGAAGCGCCTGTGCCTTGACTCTCGCCTTTACCCTTGTCTTGCTCTCCACCTGCTTTGACTTGCCGCCAAAATACAGGATATCATCGTGATCCTTTATAACTACGATCACCGCCTCGTCCGAGGGCCAAATCTATGGCATTTCGCGCATAAACGTAGTTTTCATTATACTTATCGCTCTTTATACCGATTCCGATACTGAGTGTGACCGCCATCTCATTGCCGACCTTTATAGCCTTAACCTCGTCGAGCACCTTGAACTTGTCCTCCTTCATGCTGTCAAGGTACTTGTACTTGAACACCACGAAGTATTTGTCGTTTTCTATCTTTCTGACAAGTCCGTCATACTTGGCAAAATACTGGTTTACACGCCTGTCGATAAGTGCAACGAGCAGTGACCTCTTTACGTCCTCTATGCTGTCAAGTGCCTCATCATAGTTGTCAATATATACAAGCGCTGAGACCTGCTTCTGCTCTGTGATTTCCTTCTTGCAGTGATAAAGCTCCGACTCATCAAATACATACAGCGCCGTCAAAACTGGTCTGCTTCATTTGTGTCGATTATCTCATTTTCCTCTGCGATAGAGTTGAAATATATTCGCTTGACGGACAGACGGACTATGCTGTCCTCCTCCTCATTTACTATCTTGAAGTCTGTCGGCGCATCACTCTTGGTGAGAAGCTCTCTAGTCACTGTCGGAAAAAGTGTAGTGATGGATTTGTGATATTTTTTATCCACACCCATTAGTTCTGCGAATTTGTCATTTACCCAGAGTATCTTGCCGAGTACTCAAGCAGGGCATACGGCACCTCAAACTCATTAAGCAGCCTCTTCTGCACCGATGAATACTGTGTTGCAAAGCTTATCAGCTCATTTGCAACAACTGACTTGCTTCTGACATACAAAAACAGCACAAGCGCAAAGTAAAACACTGTAAAGCCTACCATGCCATAGCCAAGCCTTCTGTCATAGCGCAGTGCTATTCCGTCAGCACATATCCACACAAACGTCAGATATAGCGGCCAGCACATGTAGCTTTTCAGCCTGCCCTTGAATTTTATTTTTTTCTTCATTTTACTCTCCTTATCCCCGCTGCGTTGCGCTGATGCTGCCGGTGCAACGGTTGCGGTTTCGAGAATGTACTACAAATTTATAAGTTACCGGTCACACCTTTGTGCAGCCCGCATCGATTGATATACCTACTAGAGAGTATACCACTTTGTGGGGATTATTCCTAGTACTATATTTATCAGTTTGGAATTACAGGAGTTCAGGGCAATCCTGTGTAATCTAAGCACAATTCTGTGCAATCTAAAAAGCACCGCATATATCTGATATTGATATGATACATGCGATGCTTTTTGTGTGCTCTCATCTTTCGGTATTCATTTTAATTAACTATAATTACTTCTCAGTCTTATCCGCAGCTATCTCTGCAATTGACTTTGTAAGACCTGCAATCCCCTGAATCTCTGAAGGGATGATTATCTTTGTAGCCTTGCCGTCTGCTGCCTTGGCAAATGCCTCTAAGCTCTTTATCTGGAGCACTGCGTTATCCGGATTTGCCTCCTTTAACATGCGAAGTCCGTCTGCATTGGCCTGCTGTATCTTGAGGATAGCCTCTGCCTGACCTGCTGCCTCCTGGATTGTTGCCTCCTTCTTTGCCTCTGCACGAAGGATGGCTGCCTGCTTTTCAGCCTCGGCATCGAGGATGACTGACTCTTTATTTCCCTCTGCAACAAGGATTGTTGATTTTTCTCACCCTCTGCACGAAGAATGGCCTCTCGTCTCTCACGCTCTGCCTTCATCTGCTTCTCCATGGCATCCTGGATGGCCTTTGGAGGTATGATGTTCTTAAGCTCCACACGGTTTACCTTGATTCCCCATGGATCTGTTGCCACATCCAGGGATGCGCGCATCTTGGTGTTGATGGTCTCACGACTGGTGAGTGTCTCATCAAGCTCTAAGTCTCCGATGATGTTACGAAGTGTTGTGGCTGTGAGGTTCTCAATTGCCATGATTGGATTCTCTACTCCGTATGCGTACAGCTTCGGGTCTGTGATCTGGAAAAATACAACAGTATCAATCTGCATTGTTACATTATCCTTTGTGATTACAGGCTGTGGCGGGAAATCTACCACCTGCTCCTTTAAGATGACTTTCTTTGCTATTCTGTCGATAAATGGCACCTTGAGGTGAAGTCCTACGCTCCATGTGGTGAGATATCCTCCCAAACGCTCAATTACCATTGCATGTGCCTGTGGCACGATTTTGATGCAGTTTACCAGTACTATAAGTACGATTACGAGTAACACTGCAAGTGCTATTAATCCTTCCATATCCGATTAAGCCTCCTTTACCCTTTTTACAATTAATTTTACTCCGCTTATCTTTACTACCTCGATAAGCTCGCCTTTCTTATGACCTGGGTCTCTTCCTGCGGTCTGACTGTCCACTCGACCGTTTACAACGGCTTTTCCCGTCTGCTTCATGCTGTCAGCATCCTCGGTGAGCACGGTTCTTTCTCCGACCAGACTGTCCACGTTTGTCTTCACTGTCCTGGAATTGATGTACTTCCCGGCCCATGGCTTTGTGAGAGCTAAAAGCACGACTGAAACGAGTATAAATGCAATTCCCTGAACCACGACATTGCCGCCAAGCAGTGCGATTATAAACGCTACAAATGAGCCTGCCGCAAACCATATGGATGTGAGCCCGACTGTCATAATCTCAACTAAAACAAAAACTACGGTGGCTGCCAACCAGAAAACAATGTATGTATCCATTTGAACCCTCCCTTTTTATTAGTATTTGTTTTATATTCATTTTATACTATGTAATTTGATTATGCAACAAATATTAATTTTTAAACATAAAACATTTTTAACCTAAAAAATCCCGACCACCATCCGGTAGTCGGGATTTATCATACATTTATCTTATTCGCAAACGTATGGCATCAGAGCAATGTGTCTTGCTCTCTTGATTGCTACTGTAAGGGCTCTCTGATGTTTTGCACAGTTTCCTGTGATACGGCGTGGAAGGATTTTTCCTCTCTCAGAGATGTATCTCTTTAATTTGTTTGTATCTTTGTAATCAATGACATTGTCTTTTCCACAGAATACGCAAACTTTTTTTCTTCTACGCATTGGTCTTCTCTTCATTGATGAACCATCAGCTGATTTATTGTAAGCCATTTTGTTACCTCCTTGAATATTTGTCCTCGTGGACACTACTAATTGAATGGAAGCTCCTCGTCGATTCCGTCCGGAATGTTCATGAAGCCATCCCCAGCAGCCTGGCTAGGTGCAGGTCTGTCTGCCGGTGCAAATCCGCCTGCATTTCGATGCGGCTGATTTAGACTCTGCAAACTCTGCATTTTCAACCACGACGTCAGTGGTGTATACCTTCTGTCCGTCCTTGTTTGTATAGCTGCCGGTCTGGATTCGGCCCTCAACAACAAATTTTGTTCCTTTACGGCCAAATCTCTCAAAAAATTCTGCTATCTTTCCAAAAGCTACGCAGTTGATGAAATCCGTTGACTGCTCCTCTGCATTCTTGCTGTATCGTCTGTCTACCGCAAGTGAAAATCTTGCTATTGCAAGTGAGTTGTCCCCCTGGGCATAGCGGATTTCTGCGTCTCTGGTTAATCTACCCATAAGTATTACTTTGTTCATAATACAATCTCCTATTTTCTTATACTATGCCTCGTCTTTTCTAACGCATAAGAAACGAAGAACATTGTCCATGATACGAACGTCCTGCTCGATTTCTGCTGGGACTGTTCCCTCAGCATCGAACTGGATGAAGTAATAAAAGGCCTCAGTCATGTGCTGAATCTCGTAAGCTAATCTCTTCTTACCAGCCTCCTCAACTTCTGTAACAGTACCGCCGGCACGTGTGATGTACTCTTTTGCCTTCTCGACTACTGCTGTTCTCGCATCATCCTCGATCTTTGCACTAACGACGAGTGCTAATTCATATTTGTTCATGCGAATGTTACCTTTTTGGTCTCTGGCTCATAAATCTGATTATGAGCAAGGAATTTTATATCACGAGTCTAGATAATAACATGAATCGTGGTACTTTTCAAGGGGTTTTTTCATTTTTCTTTATTTTTATTAGGTCGGAACGTGCGCCGCGGACGGGAGGGCACAGGCATACTTCCGCGTGAGCTACGCTTCGCTGCTAAGTGGCTGTACGAATTGTGATTTTGGTTTTCTATGCCTGACGAGACCGTCGCTACTCGCCATCCATGGCTCGATAGCTCCTTGCCCCGGCTTCCATGCCGGGGCATTTCTGTGCTTCGCAAAGCTACAGCCTCTAAGCAGCTTCGCTGCGCTCTTGCGGAAGTATGCCTGTGCCCTCCCCTGCCCGCGGCGCGTCCCTTACTCTGTGGCTGAATTTAGTTTATATAAAAAGACGAGGTGCAGTAAACTGCACCTCTGTTTTTACTATTCTACTTTGTTTCTATCTAACTAAGCCTGCTTCTTCGTGAGACCGCGGTCATTTTTCTCGACCAGCTTCCTTGGCACCATAACCTGGTGTCCGCAGCCCATGCATTTCAGGCGGAAGTCTGCGCCGACACGCATGATTTCCCACTCGCTGTTGCCGCACGGATGCGGTTTTTTCAGTTTTACGATATCTCCTACTGCGTATTTATCCATTCTATATTCCTCTTCTACCTATGCCTGCCATTTAATATGCTGTGTATTATCCTCTGTTTATACCTCTATCTGCTCAAATACAGAGCCCAGTCCTGCTGTATCAGAAGGTCTGCTCTTGCGTCCATCGGTGTGGTGGACTTGTTGATAAGCACGAGCTTGTTTCCGTTGTAATAGTCTATGAGGCCTGCCGCCGGATATACCGCAAGTGATGTACCGCCTACTATGAGCACATCGGCATGACTGATGTAGTAGATTGCATCCTCAAGCGTTTTCTGATTTAAGCCCTCCTCGTACAATACGACATCCGGCTTTACCGGGCCGCCGCACTTTTGGCATTTTGGCACACATGTTGAGTGGAGGATTTCCTCTGCGCTTACAAACTGCAAGCACCTCTCACAGTAGTTTTCAGCACACTGCCGTGCAGTTCCATCACATTTTTGCTGCCTGCCTTCTGGTGCAGTCCATCTATGTTCTGCGTCACAACACCCTTAAGCTTTCCTGCTTTTTCAAGCTCTGCCAGCTTGTAATGCGTGATGTTCGGCTCTGCATCAAGGCAGAGCATCTTGTCACGGTAGAATCGGTAAAACTCCTGTGGATGCTACCTGTAAAATGTATGGCTCAGGAGGTCTCGGGCGGGTAATCATACTTCTGATTATAAAGTCCGTCCACGCTTCGAAATCGTATGCCACTCTCGGTTGATACACCTGCTCCGCCGAAAATACAATATTGTCCGAAGCCTTTATCCACTGAAAAATGTTTCTACACTGCTGTCATTGTTACCCATATGTGTCCATCCTTTCTTCTTTTAATTTTAATTGCTGCCAATTATTATTTGAGCCACACTTTTATAGCTTTCGCACCAGCTTGTCCACATCTGCATTCAGTCCAAGCACCATCACTGCATCGTCTGCCTTGAACACGTAGTCCGGCAGCGGAAGCACGCGATTCTTTCCGGCTTCCTTTACTGTAACGATATTTACATTGTATTTCTGGCGCACATTATTTTCCTTGATGCTCTTTCCTACCCAGCCTTCAGGTGGATTTATCTCGTAGATTGAGTAATCATCGTTTAATGCCACATAATCAAGCACATGGTTGGCGCTGTATTTTTTGCTCTCTCTGCCATGTCGCGGTCAGGATAGATAACCTCATCCGCACCGTTTCGAAGCAGGAACTTGGCATGCACATCCCTGTTTGCCTTGCTGATGACGTATTTTCCGCCCATCTCCTTAACGAGACTTGTTATCTCAAGTGAGCTTTGGAAATTGGTGCCGATGCATACAAAAATCAAATCGAAATTGTTGATTCCGAGTGCTTTTACTACCTGTGGGTCGGTACAGTCACCTATCTGCACCTTGGTCACGTCATAGATTAAATCCCTGACCTTGGCCTCGTCCTTGTCCATCACCATAATGTCATTTCCGTTTTTTATCAAATCCGCACACAGATGGTGTCCGAATTTACCCATTCCAATAATTAAAATTGATTTCATTTCGTTTCTCCTTATCCTTATCCAATGATAACTTTTTCCTCCGGAAGCTCTATATTGGCTTTATCCGGTCTATGCACAAACGAAAGCACAAAGGTCATGCTTCCGATTCTTCCACAATACATCATAATTATGATAATTATGCGTCCTACTGTATTTAAATCTCTTGTGATGCCTGTTGTCATGCCGACCGTACTGATTGCAGAGTATACCTCAAACAGTACATCGTCCATCTTCATATTGGATGTAGCAAGTATAGCTATCACCGCTGTAAGTCCAAGCACCAGATTGATGATAAGCACCATTCGCCTTTTGATTACCTCACTGCTTATTTTCCTGCCAAACACATTGCAGCCTGCTTCCTCTCATATAAGAAACAATATAGATTATCATGACCGCCATGGTTGTGGTTTTGATTCCGCCGGCTGTCGAGCCCGGGCTTCCTCCTATGAACATGAGCACTATAGTCAAAGCTTGCTCCTGTGTCAGTGCTGCTGTGTCTACTGTATTGAAGCCTGCCGTTCTCGCCGTAACCGAGCCGAATAACGATGCAAATATGGCACCCGGTGTGTCCATGCCATGGTATTGTTTTTTTCAAAAATATACAAAAACAGTCCGCCACCGAAGACAAGCATCAGTGTGGTTGATATTACTATCTTGGCGTGGAGCGAGTATCTGCTAAGCTTAAGCTTTTGATTCTGACCTCATTCCATATGGTAAAACCGATACCACCTATGATGATAAGCAGCGTAATTGTGATATTGACTAACGGATCTGCGACATATTTTGTAAACGATGAGTACTCCTCGTTTATGCCCATCAAATCAAAGCCCGCATTACAAAATGCAGATATCGAGTGGAACACCGAGAAATATATACCTCTTAATATGCCAAAATCCGGTATGAATCGGATTGCAAAGCACCGCTCCTATGCCTTCGATAAGGAAGGTTCCCTTATTATCACGCTGAAAAGCCTTACTATTCCACCAATCTCGAGTGCATTGACGCTCTCCTGCATCAGATCCCTCTGTCTGAGTCCGATTTTTTTGTGCAGAAGCATGGAAAATGCCACACCGATTGAGATGAAGCCCATGCCTCCTATCTGAATCAGCACCAGAATTACAAGCTGCCCTATAATACTCCAGTGTCTGAAGGTATCAAACACAACAAGACCTGTCACACAGGGTGCGCTTGTTGCCGTAAAAGTGAGTCCAGAAAATTAGTCCATTGTCCGTCTCTTGAAGAAAACGGAAGGCTCAGCATTATTGCCCCTGATAATATTGTCAGAAAAAAGCCAACTGCGATGTATCTGAACTCTGTCAGGTTCTTATGTCGTTTTTTTATGTCATGTTTTATATCGTTCATATCCAATCCTAACTATTTGCTGCAGAATGTATTATTGTCAGCTTACAGAAGCTGTTTGTATATATCCCTCTTGCTGACACCTCTGTCCTTTGCCACGAGCTTCATGGCTTCCTTCCTGTCAATGCCTGTGACTCATAGTGCCATATGCACTTCAAGCGGCATGGCTTCCCAGCTTTCCTGCTGCTCCTTGCTATTTCAGCCACGTTTCTGCCACAGATTACAAGCACATATTCACCTCTTGGCTCCTGTGTCCTTGAACGCTCCAAAAGCTCCGAAAATGTAGTCTGCACCTTTTCCTCGTGCTTTTTCGTAAGTTCCCTGCACACTGTAAGCTCTCTGTCTCCGAGCGCATTGTAAAGCTCTGTGACTGTCTTTACAAGATGATGGGGTGCCTCGTAGATGATGATTGTCCGGGTCTCGTTTTTAAGCTCTTCAATGACACGCGCGCGTTCCTTTTTATCCCTCGGCAAAAATGCCTCAAACGCAAACCGCCTGGTCGGCCTGCCCGACATGGTGAGCGCTGTAATGCACGCTGCCGCCCGGGAAGCGAGGTAACAGGCACGCCCTCCTCGTAGCAGATGCGCACGATGTCCTCACCCGGGTCAGAAATGCCGGGTGTTCCGGCATCGGTGATGAGGGCTATATTTTTGCCCTCCTTAAGCTTTGCCACAAGCTGGTAGGCTTTATCTATCTTGTTAAACTCATGATAGCTCGTCATGGGTGTCTTTATCTCAAAATGATTGAGCAGCTTTATGGAGTTTCTCGTATCCTCCGCTGCGATGAGGTCTACCTCCTTAAGTGTGCGCAGCACACGGAATGTGATGTCCTCCAGATTTCCTATCGGAGTTGCGCACAGATACAGTGTTCCTGTCATATGATTCTCCTGTTATTTTCCGTTATTCCGAGGCTTATCGCCGTATATCTCATATATCTCATCCGTGTATACATTAGGCTCCTTGTATACAACTAACGGTTTTTCGATGGTGATACGGCTTTTGCCGCCCTTTAACCCCTCTATGAGCACCATGTTCGGCTCCCTGTCCGCGTAGGGATGTACAAGGCGCATGCGCTTTGGCTCGATATGATATTTCATCATCGTGCTAAAGATTTCTGCCAGCCTGAATGGTCTGTGAACCATGTAAAAACGCCCATTGAATTTGAGCATTTTTGCGCTCTCCCTGACTATATCGTCAAGTGTACACCTGACCTCGTGGCGCGCTATAGTCATGGCATCGTCTGCATTTTTGATACCGTGCTGGCCTATCATATACGGCGGATTTACCGTCACCACCTCCACGGACTCACGCCCGAAAAGCTCTGAGGCATTGCACACATCGCCCTCTTCTATGGTCACTTTGTCCTCAAGATGGTTATATTTCACACTTCTTCTCGCCAGGTCTGCACACTGAGGCTGAAGCTCAAGCCCGCTGTAATGCTCTCCGTTATTCTTTGCCTCAAGAAGTATCGGAATCACACCGTTTCCGGTGCACAAATCCACAGCTCTCTCTCCGCGCTTTACCTTTGCATAGTCAGATAAAAGCACGGCGTCTATGCCGAAGCAGAACAGCTTTGGATCCTGTATGAGCCTATAGCCCTTGCGGCACAAATCATCCAGTCGCTCATTACTGTGTATCAGTGCTTCCATTGTCTTTGTCCCTGTTGTAATCTTTATTATAGTTTTTGTTCTTGTAATCCTTGTTGCGGTTGTATTTCTGCTTGTTTGGTCTGTTTTTGCCGCCCTTGTACGGCTTTTTGTAACCGTCCTTATTTTCTCTGCCGGCATTTGCAGCATTTACTTCATTTGTCTCATTTGCAGAAGCTTCCGCTGCCTCTATGTCCGCCTTGTACGAACGTCTTTCTCTGTTGTCACGCTTATCACGGCGCTCGCGATATTCATTTTTGTTGTCACGGTGTCCACGGTTTCTCTGCGGTTTCTCCTGTGGCTTGTCCTCCATCGTCTCGTCGCCGCTATCCTCGAGATCCTTGAGCTCGCGAAGCTCCTCCTCGGTGAGCTTTACATCTTTTTTCTGGCGCGGCTTTAAGCGCAGATCATCTACAGTGTACTCACGAAGTTCCTTCTCCTCGCCGTTGTCAATGACAACACGCACGAGCTGCCTGAGCACGCTGACTGACTTGACCTCTCCGATGATTCCCTCAGGTGTCTTTACCTTTTCTCCTACCGACGGCATTCTGCTGTTCAGATACTCATATGTATCCTGCTCATAGAGGCAGCACATAAGCCTTCCGCACAGACACCGGATATCTTGGTCGGATTGAGTGAAAGATTCTGCTCCTTTGCCATCTTGATGGAAACCGGCACAAAATCCGCCATATAAGAATGACAGCAGAGCGGTCTGCCACATATTCCAATGCCTCCCATCATCTTGGTCTCATCCCTGACACCGATCTGACGAAGCTCGATTCTCGTGCGGAATACCGCTGCCAGATCCTTTACGAGCTCCCTGAAGTCAATTCTGCCGTCCGCTGTAAAGTAAAACAGCAGCTTGTTTCCATCAAAGGTATACTCTGCATCCACCAGCTTCATCTCAAGTCCGTGCTTGATGATTTTCTCCTTCCAGATGGCAAATGCCTTTTTCCTTTTCCTTATTTCTCTCAACCGTTTTCTCATCCTCGTCGGTTGCCACTCTGATGACAGGCTTAAGCGGTGAAACCACCTTATCATCATCCACCTCCTTCGGCGGAATGAGGACAGTTCCCATCTCTATGCCTCTTGCTGTCTCCACGATAACATGCATTGCCATGTCGAGTTCGAAATCAACCGGGTCAAAGTAATATATTTTGCCTGCTGTCCGAATCTGATACCAACTATTTTTGTCATGTGATTAGTTCTCCTTTATGGTCATAAGCAGCAGCTCAATTACCAGGTCAAAATTGACGTTTGCGTTAATTCTTATCTTCGCCTTCTCAAGTACTTCAAGTATTGCCTCGATTCCCTGATAGGAATGCTTTGCTGCCTGTTTCTTTATATCATAGACCTCATCCTTGAATATGAGTCCGTTAACATCGTTTGTCGCCTTCATATACAGCACATCTCTGTACCACACCATAATCAGGTCAAAATAATCCTGCACCTTAAGCTTGTACTCAGCTATCTGCTTTACCGCTGCGCCCAGCTCGTACAAATCTATGTCATCGAGGCGCTTTATAAGCGACAGTGCTGACTCCTTTAGCTCGTTGAACTCGTCTGATGAGGCGAGCTTAACAGCCTTTCCGACGATGCCCTGTGCAAATGCGGCACTGATATCTGCCTGATAATCCGGAATATGCTTTTCGTTCATCAGGTATGCCTTTATCACCTCGTCCTTTACCGACTTCATATTGAGTGTGATGCAGCGCGACGATGGTCTGCAGAAAGCTGTCTGCATTGGTGGTAAGAAGCATGATGACCGCATATGCCGGTGGCTCCTCAATGGTCTTTAAAGCGCGTTCTGCGCCTGCTGGTTCATTTTTCAGCCTCATCCACTATGTAAATCTTGTATTTACTGCTGTACGGCTTTATCACTATATCGTTGTTAAGCTGTGTCGATGTCGTCAACCGATATGTTGTTGGGCTTTTCATGACTGACATATATGATATCAGGATGATTGTGGTCATCTGCCTGATGGCACGATTTGCACTCTCCACAACCGTCTGTGCCCTCCTTCTCACACTGCAGTGCCCTGGCAAATGCCTCGGCTATCATCATTTTGCCGGACAACTGTGGTCCGTTTATTATATATGCATGTGAGACCTTTCCCATTGATATGGCATTTTGCAGATGCTCTATTATCTGCTCATTTCCTACTATATCCTTAAATCCTGCCATAGCTTCTGCCTCCGTTTTAGTCTGCCTGTGTCTGTTATAGCTTTTATCTCCTACGTGAGTATATCAAGCAACAGTCCGCGTATCTCTCCGATTCTTGCCAGTATGGACAGATGATCCTTCTCATCCTCCACCAGCTCTGATGCCAGCTCATCCAGATTGCTGTCTATCAGTCTTATTATACCATAAACTCTGTGCCTTCCTCTCCTGTCGAGGAAATTTTCTCTGGAAAATTTATGGGATCTGTAGACCACCTCATTTAAAAATCCTTTATGAGCCCGCGATATCGCTTCATATCCCGATATCCATATGCTCGGCTATTCTGTTGCCCTGTGCTGTGATATCCTGCATCAGCGCATCTACCTTTGCCTGGAGATCAGCGTCTGTTATGGCGCTGGCCAGTGTGAATTTGAACGAGCCGTCACCGGCCTGTGTTTTTTGTGCATCAGGAACCTGTGTCACCTGATTTACTTCATTTACTCTGACTGCCATGAGGCTGCCTCCTTATTCGTTTCCGGTTACTTGTGTGCAAGCCGTAACCATCATCTTGCTCTGCAATTAGGAACTCTGTCGTATGTATGCTGAAATCTCGGCAAGCACAGTATCCATATCATCATTTATGAAGCGACGTGTAATCCCGCCTCATGCAGCTTCTCCTCAGAGAAATCTGATGCGTCTGCCAGAAAACGGCGGCACATCTCCTCATATTTAGGCACCTGCTGCCCCTTTTCCCGGTGAATGGCGCGTATCAGACGATCGCCGTCCTCCACCTCCACATAGATTGGCAGAACCTTGTCACTGCCAAAATAATCGCGTATCTTTGTGTAAGACTCCAGTGTTCCGACTGTCAGATAGCTTTTGCAGCGAAGGTCTATATCATCATCGTTTACCGTGAAATACTTCCACACGCCGTACACTGTATTGTACTCGCGAAGCTCTATGATGCGCCCCTGTGCACTGAGCCTTTTACATCCTCTTCATTGCAGAAATGATAATCCTTATCCTGTGTCTCTCCGTCCCTTATCGGGCGAGTGGTATACGGGATAATCCTGCTAAGCATGAGGGAATCATCCTGCAGTATTTTGTTGTATATAGTGTCCTTGCCTGATGCGCTTTTTCCCATCACGCAGAAAATCTTACCCATCTGTAAACCTCTTAATATTGTAATTAGTATAAATATGATCGTTTGCTATGTCAAACTGTTGCTTGCAGCACCGCAACAAACTTCCACATATTGACATCCGGATCAAAATACAGGCCATCCACTTCAAGACCTGAATTTACAGCCTTTATTACATCATCTATGAGCTTGTCGTTCATTATCTCTCCCGGCACCACAAGCGGTATCCCCGGCGGATATATATTTATAAAGGCACCGCTCACCTTCCCGCTTGCCTTAAAGGCATAGACCGCCTGATGGTCTGCATCATATGCATCATACATTTCCATTACGGCAGGCAGCTTTTGGTATATGGTTGTATCCATTTTGACAGGAAAGTAAAATTGATGTACCACACCCTCCTGCTTTAATATATCATAAAACTCTTCAAAATCAGACTTATATTTTTCGAGCTGGCTGTCTATTTCAATCAAAGCATCCGCAAGCCTGTCAAAGCCCTCATCCGTATCCATGACAGATGCCAGCGCCAGTACATAATTGCCCGCTGCCATCTCAAGCTGCAGCTCATATTTTTTGAGCAGAAGCTCAAGCAGCGTGTGTCCATTCATAGCCTCTTTCGTAAATATAATAATCTTTGACTCGTCAAAATCATATGCCTCATCAACAGAAAAATCACTTTTTCTGACCACGTTCAGATGCGAAAGTCCGCTGACCTTCTGATAAAATCTGTCAAGTCTGCTCCTAAGCTGTACAAAGGCTGTCTCTTTATTATCGCGCACATAGTGTATGCAGCGCTCTATGCCTGTCATAAGCACATATGACGGTGAGCTTGTCTCTTAAATGCCGAGAAATTTCTCCACTGCTCCTTCACGCATCCCACCCAGCAGTAAAAGCGCTGTCTGTGTAAATGCCGGAAGTGTCTTGTGCAGGCTCACTATGACCGCATCGGCCCCGAGCGCTATGGCATTTTGAGGGAAGCCGCCTCCAAAGCCAAAGTGCGCACCATGTGCCTCGTCAACTATGAGCAAAGCTCCATGTGCATGTGCCACAGATGCGATTGCCGCCACATCGGAAACAACACCATCGTATGTAGGCGAGGTTATCACAACCGCTTTTATGTCGGGATTTTCATCAAATGCCGCCCTTATCTGCGCCTCTGTTATCTGTCCCTGCAGCCCTGTCCGTGTAATTTCAGGGTATGTAAACACCGGGTGAAGCTGCCTTAAGTAAAGCGCATGATATACCGCCTTGTGACAGTTCCTTGCTACAAGCACCTTGTCTCCCCTTTTGGTGGCCGCAGATATTGCTGCCAGTATACCGCAGGTGCTTCCGTTTATGAGAAAATATGCACGCTTTGCACCGTAAAGTGCTGCTGCCTCAGCCTGCGCCTCCTTTATAATGCCCTCAGCGTGGTGCAGATTGTCAAAATTGTCTATCTCTGTGATATCAATAGCATACGGGTCCAGACCTGCACCTATATCACTGCCACGGCGCTTATGCCCCGGCATGTGAAACGGATAAATATTTGATTGTGAATTATTTATCAGTTCTTTTTCCATTTAAGTACCTATATATCCTTTTTAGCCCAGAAATCTTCCAAGCTCCGGCATCCAGTCATCATAAAATATTTCATCATTGCAGAACGCGCTCCAGACCGGTGTGAGGAAATCAAGTATCAAATCAAGCGTCTCCTCCCAGCCTGCATTCGCATATGCCCTCTGCTGTCGTGTCAGCCTCTTACAATACCGCTCCCAGCGCCTTCTCATATAAGCATAGCTGCGATAGCCATACACCTGCTCAAGCCGGTGCATGCTCACTGTTTTCGGCTTATTTTTCGCTCTAACCTTAAAAATATCAATTATCTGCCTTCCGCTGACCGAATATCTCTTAAGTATCTCATATGCATCACCATATGGTTTCATATCGCTAACCAGCTCAAGCTTATCCATTATCTCAAACAGCTGTTCTCCGAGCCTGGATTCAGGCGAAAAAATACAAACATCTGCGTCTCCATAAAGCTGTTCATAAAACAATATTTTTAGTCATGGGAACTCCTGCATCCGCTTCATTAAGGCGCTCAAGCCTCACTGCAAACGGTACTTCCCCGCCATCACACATAGCGCTTAGATTCCACGTGTGTATCAGCGGCTGCATATCACTGCCGTCCGGTTCATTATCTGATACATTTGCCGTCTGCTTAGATAATTCTGCATTAGTCCATACCACATCACTGTGACTGTTAAGCCCTGCATTGCCTATAATGATATTGCGCAGTACATCAAACGGCGTACCATTATCCTCTGCCCTGCCACCGGGGCTGCCATATACATAATAAAACGCCAGCTTTTCTCCTGTTGCAAAATACGGCTTTTGAAGCCACAGCACTTTTCCCAGACCGGCATTATTTATGCGCCAGAGAAAATCCTGCTTCACGTACTGCCATAACACATCGCTGTACGATAATTTTTCTCATTGCTTATATGTCTTAAATCTAGCCTCACTACGACCATACTCCTATGAAGCTTTGCACCTTCTTTACCACGCGCCTCTCCCTTGCGTAATCCATGAGCACGGAAATATCCTTGTCCGTATCCGCTATGTACGACTGTACAGCTGCCTTGAAATCATTGCGGTCCAGTCTCGACTCATACCAGGCAGTCGCATATCACACGTTCTTTATCATAGATTCCAAAGGTATTGCCTCCAAGCTCAATGGTTGTGGCTCCAAGCATAAGTGCCGTGGGCTCCGTATAAAACGGAATGATTCTGGGATAGTCCATCTTAAAACGCGATTTTGATGTGTTTTTGTCCACGGCAAGCGTCCATCCGTAAGGCTTCTCCTTTATATAGCCATAGGCGTAAAGTGCACTTTCCATGCAAAGCATTGCATCCGAAGAGTGCTGCGACAAGTGCATCCTCAGAAAAATCATCCACGCGGTCGGTGTAATAGCCGTTTCTGATGCGGACAAGCTTCCCCTCCCTGACAAGCGTGTCAATTCGCCTGTAGTCTATACCAAGCCTTGTAAGCTCTTCTTTTTTCACTATTCCGTTGTGCTTTTCCATGGCAACAGCTATGATAGTCTGTACCTGTTGTATATTCATTACTGCTTCTCCATCCCTTGCTTATCGGCTAAAAGCCTCTTGGCATCACGTAATCCAAGCTGATACAGGCTCTCAAGCTTATTAGGATCCTTTTCTACCTTGCTTATTTTAATGTGCTCCGACGGCCTTAACACCTCGGCAATGCCCTGCTTTTCAAGCTCCTTAAGATGCTCAAGCTGATAATTGTACATGATATGCCTGTTTGAAAATGCCTCGTAAAACCTCGGAAAACGCTTTTGTATACCGATGTAAATAACCTTGGCATAGGTTTTTTTATATAGTCTGCCGGCTTTGTCAGCACGACAACCACTCTGTCATATCCCATATCAAGCATATGCTCATATGGGATACTGTCCGTCACCGCGCCATCCAGATACCACTCATTCCCCAGCTTCACGGGCTTTGACACTACAGGCATGGAGCCAGATGCCCTGAAAGCACATCCATCTGGTCAAAGACACTCTTTATCTGCACATATTCAGGCTTACCTGTCCTGATATTCGTCACAACCGCATAAAATGGGATATCCGACTTCTTATATTCCTCATCATCAAACGGGTCAAGCTCTCTTGGTACGGTATCATAGGCATATTTCGTGCTCACTATGTTTTTCTCCCGAAGAAGCGGCCTGATACCCATATAATTTTTGTCACTGTTAAACCTCTTATTGTATCGTATAACCCTGCCGCGCTGCTTTGACAGCAGATTCACTCCAAAAAGTGCTCCCGCCGAAACACCGATAACAGCATCAAAGCTAATATCATGGTCCATAAAACAGTCGAGTACTCCGGCTGTATACATACCTCTCATGGCTCCACCCTCAAGCACGAGGGCGCATCTTTCATCACTCATTTCTGCCTCCATTTATAATGTCATAATAAAAAATGTATTAATATTTATGTCGACCGCTGAACTTCAGATTGTCTCTCCTTCTGCGCTGTTTTCTCTCAAGCTTGTGCTCCCTGAAGCGCTCGCGCTGCTCCTTCTTAATGCTCCATTTGTGTTTCAACACATATATATTGTCTGATATTCTTCTAATCATGAAAATGCTCAGAATAATCACTGAGATAAGTACGAGCACCCAGAGAAAATATACCGGCTTTATCCTTATTATATCACTTTCCACGTTCTGTCTACTGTTCTCATCAAAGTACGACAGATCGACCTTTGCTCCTGATTTCAGCAGATCCACACAGCCTACCACATGATCACCATACTTGTATCTGACCGTAGCAAGAGCATCCTTGTTGTCGGACTTCATGTCAGCAGCTTCCCTTTTAACGCTTGAAAAATCCGCGTTGTTCGGCAAAACAACATAGTTTTCCGACACCTTTGCATACATGCCGTGTTCATTCATCACGCCCAGATCCGTCGTATTGTCAGTAGCTGCGCTGTTTTCATTTTCAGCTATGCTTAGTGCCTTGAAGTTACTGAAATAGTAATTGAGCAGCGTGTTTGTGTCTGCATACTGGTCAGGCGACTGCGCATTCATAATAACCGCGCACAGCGTCAAGCCATCCTTCTCCGCATAAGTGACAAGCGTGCTGTTAGCCACTGAAGTGTAGCCGGTCTTGCCGCCGGTACAATCATGATTTACAAACTGTGAATACGATTTAAATGGATGCAGCATCGCATGATGATTGTACAGCGGAGTATCCTCGGTATGCTTGTTTGTAGGTGGTATGATATAGGTCTTTGTGCCTGTAATCTTTCGAAACTCGTCATTCCTGTATGCTGCACACGAGATAAGCCCCATATCGTATGCGCTTGTCCAGTGATTTTCATCGGGCAGACCATTTGCATTGTTGAAATGTGTATCTGTACAGCCTAATTCTTTGGCTTCCTTGTTCATCAGATCAATAAATGTGCTGTAATCTCCCCAAGCTTTTGCCTGTATGCTCTGCTGCAGCATATGCGCACTCGTTTGCCGACTCAAGCATAACTCCATATAGTGTCTGCTCCATGGTCATCTCCCCGCCCACATCCCTCTTGATGCTCGACGAACCATCACTGCTCTCCTTCACCGCCTCTTTTGAGAATGTAACCTTCTCATCCATCTTGCAGTTGAGTATAGTCAGATATGTGGTGAGGATCTTTGTGATACTTGCAGGATAATGCTTTTCGTGTGAATTTTTCTCATAGAGCACCGTACCTGTATTGACCTCCATCACCACGGCGCACGGTGAATTTATCTGCGGGCCCTCCGGCCAGTACGTGTCATCACCATCCGCAAATGCCATAAGCGGTCTCGCACAAAGCGTCGTGACCATAGCAAACACTGCCATTATTAGTATTCCTGATTTTTAAATTTATAATTTTATGCTTCATATCTGTTCCTATTAATTCTAAAATTGGGTAGCTGTTCAGTACTATAACCAAAAATGTACTATTTCTAATTATAATGTATGAAAAACATGTTATCAAGGGCATGTGCAATGTATTTTGCCATTTTATTTTGACACCCACACAATTGTAGGGTATTATCTATATGAAATTTTACGTTTTATAAGGAGATTTACATGAGACTTAGAAATATCCCGGGCGCCGGTGAAGTCATCGACAACAGCCCTTATTGCATAAAGGAGCCTGTTGAATTAAAAGGAAAATGGCATGATTTTTTAGGAAACAATAATCCGATTCATATAGAGGTTGGTATGGGAAAGGGCAGATTTCTGATGGATCTGGCACGGCTTCATCCCGAGATTAACTATATAGGTATCGAACGATATACCAGTGTGCTTCTTCGTGCCGTACAAAAATGCAGGAGGACGAGCTGCCAAATGTGCACTTTTGTGCATTGATGCCGCAACTCTTCCGGATATTTTTGACCGTAATGAGGTTGACCGCATTTACCTGAACTTTTCCGATCCATGGCCGAAGGACAGGCACGCAAGAAGACGCCTCACCTCAAGCGAATTTCTTGCCAGATATGATTTGTTTCTCGCACCTGACGGACGCATAGAGTTCAAGACTGACAACCAGGACCTCTTCACCTTCTCTCTGGAAGAGATTGAAAGCTCTGATAAATGGCACCTCGACGCCAGTACACGCGACCTGCATCATGATGCTGCAATGAATGAGGGCAACATCATGACCGAGTACGAGGAGAAATTCTCTGCTGTCGGAAACCCTATCTGCAAGCTGATTGCTTCAAGATAATGCAACATATCTGTCGTTAATCGCATGATTTATATAGTCAAACATGACCCAGCTTTTATGACATTCTTCAGATTTTTCTGAGGAACTGTCATATTCGTCTCTGGCATCGTTGAAATATCTCTGCGCTTCCTTATCTCTTCCCATCTTGCTATAGCTTGAACTGATATTACTGTAAACCATAGCCTTAAGATCTCTCGAGCGGATAATTTCTGCCGTGGCAAGGCTCTCCAGATAACATTCAAAGGCTTTTGACTCATCGTTCTCAAGCTCATATACCAATCCCAGGATATTGAGATACTCTGCATATTTTTCCACGTGACCGGTGCTCTTCAAGCGCGCAAGCGCTTTCTTTATACGTACAACCGCACTGTCATAGTCCTTCTTTACCACGTCATCTACTGCAATTATCATTTCGTTATCCGCTATATTGTCTGTTGAATATTTGTCTACCCCATTCATCATATTTTACTCCGACCAAAGCATCTTTCCAAATGTTACTTTTTTCCTATTCAACAGTATAAACTCATTATTTCAAAATTTCAATATTAATTTCACTTTTTATGGGACTATCAGACTACCCAAAAATTATGCAATAAAAAAGCACCAACCCTATGGCTCATACGTCCATAAAACCGGTACCTTTGAGTGCGCCTCCAGGGCTCGAACCCTGCACACCCTGATTAAGAGTCAGGTGCTCTACCAAATGAGCTAGAAGCGCGTTTATTAATTTGTTTGCGTTTTCCTTAACGCGAAATTTATTATATAGTATAGTTTATAGAAATGCAACACTTTTTTTAATTTTTTTAAATTTTTTTTTAGATTTTTTGTAAAACAGTTGATTTTACACCGTTTTAAGCTATATTATTTTCTATATACAGAGACTTTTTATTCCAGATTTCCAATCCAAAGTCTCTCAGAAAGGATTTACTGATAATGAAAGTAGAAGAAAGATTATTAAAATATGTGGGCTATCACACCACATCTGATGAAGCAAGTGATAAAATACCAAGCAGTGACAGGGAATTTGCACTCGCAAGAGAGCTTGAGTCAGAGCTTAAGGAGCTTGGCTTATCCAAGGTTGTGCTCACTGACCATTGTTACGTGTATGGTCTGCTGCCTGCCACTGCCGGCATGGAGCACAAAAAAGCGGTCGGATTTATTGCACATATGGATACTGCACCGATTTTTCCGGGAAAATGTCAAGCCACAGCTGCTGCGTCACTATGACGGAAGCGATGTGCTGCTTAGAGGCAGTGGCGAATACCGAGTAAGCGATTTTGAGCTTAAAGCCCTCCCGGACGCACTCTCATTACCACAGATGGCACTACCCTGCTTGGTGCCGATGACAAGGCCGGTGTGGCTGAGATTATGACCGCCTTAGAGCAGATTATCGCAGAGGGCACTCCTCACGGCGATATCTGGGTTGGATTTACCCCCGATGAGGAGGTCGGAAAGGGTGCGGATTTGTTTGATCTGGACTATTTCGAGGCAGATTTTGCCTACACAGTGGACGGTGATTACGAGGGCGAGGTGGCCTATGAAAACTTTAATGCCGCAAGCGCTGAATTTACCATAAAGGGCGTCAACGTGCATCCGGGCGAAGCAAAGGACATTATGGTCAATGCTGCTTTGGTTGGCTGCGAGATTGCCGCAGCGCTGCCTGCAAACGAGACTCCTGCCACAACTGAGGGCAGAGAGGGCTTTTACCATCTGTGTGATATGAGCGGTGATGTAGCATCAGCCCATCTGTCATATATTGTGCGCGACCACGACAAGGCTCTTTTGCTAAAAGACTTGATACTCTCCGCTCTCTTGAGATAGAGATGAACAAAAAATATGGTGAGGGCACTGTTTCTTTGACTATCACCCACTCCTACGAGAATATGCTTTCAATCATAATGGACAACATGTACATTATCGACCTGGCAAAGGCTGCTATAGAGGAAAACGGTCTAGAGCCGCTATCACGCCCGGTTCGCGGCGGTACAGACGGCGCACGTTTATCCTTCATGGGACTTCCTTGTCCAAACCTCGGTACCGGCGGCTACGGCTTCCACGGCCCATTTGAGCACATATCAGTGGAGGGCATGGAGACTGCGGTTAATATAATCAAATCAATTGTGAAGCATGTGCTGATGCTGGCTGACGCGTGATTTTGCTGCCGGTCAGTTACTGTTCACTACTAACAGTGTGACTAGCCACGGCCACTTTACTGTTCACTACTAACAGTGTAACCAGTAATCCGGCACTTATCATTTTTGCAGTTGTTGGTGGAATATTTGTAAATTATCGTCGCAGAAATCAGAATGATATCGGCGGAGGAATGGGAAAGGATTACATGAAAGAGCATTGGGGAATCGATGACGACAAGTAATCAAAAATACCGGGCAACACATTTTGTGTCCCGGTATTTTTTATACAACCATCATAACTATTCAGAACCACTAAGAACAAGAAAAGCTGATGCGTTATCAGAAAAGCGTGACTTTGCTATCGTGAATTTGCAGGCTCCATGTTCACAGAGCGCCCCTTTATCTTCGCATTCTTCATGGCATTGAGCACTTCCTTGCCATACTCAGCCGGCACTTCAACAAATGTATACTTATCGTACATGTCGATTGCACCGACAAGCCTGCCAGGCATGCCTGACTCGCCTGCAATGGCACCTAAAATGTCACCCGGCTTTATCTTGTCCTTCTTTCCGACGTTGATAAACAGGCGTACCATGCCATCCTCTGCTCCTGTATTGTGGAAATCATAGTCGTCCTTTGATTCAGCTGTGGATATCTCTGAAGCACCCATAGCCTGGTATAAAAATGCCGCCGCTATATCCATTGCAGTGTAATCTGACTCATTTATCTGATTCTCTATAATATCAATGACACTTGTGAGATTTTCCTCATCTATAATGGTGGAAATCTGGTCCATAATCTTTTCTGCCCTGATTTTGGCAACATCATCAGAGGATGGAATTGGCTGTGCATAGATTTTTGTCTTGCAGTAGCGCTGTATGTCCTTGAGCTTATATACCTCCTTGCCCTTTACAAAGGAGAATGCCTTTCCACAGCGGCCTGCTCTTCCTGTACGACCAATTCTATGTACATAATACTCGTCATCCTGAGGCAGATCATAATTGAAAACAGCCTCCACATCATCCACATCAATTCCGCGTGCTGCGACATCAGTGGCAATAAGAATATCTGTCTTTCCGTTTCTGAAGTTCTTCATGACACGATCTCTCTGCACCTGCTTCATATCGCCATGAAGTCCTTCTGCACTGTAGCCGCGTCCGCAAAGCTCATATGCCAGCTCGTCGACCATCTTCTTTGTGTTGCAGAATACAAGTGAGAGCTTTGGATTATAGTAATCCAACAGTCTTGTAAGTACATCTATCTTGTCCTTGCGCTTCACATCATAGTAATACTGGTCGATATTTGCGACTGTCAGCTCTTTTTTCACAATCTTGATATTGATAGCATCATGCTGATATTTTCTTGTAATTTCCAAAATAGGCTTTGGCATTGTTGCCGAGAAGAGTACTGTCTGATGCTCCTGTGGCAGGTATTCGAGCACTGTCTCGATGTCCTCCCTAAAGCCCATGTTGAGCATCTCGTCTGCCTCGTCGAGCACTATTGTCTTTACATGGTCAGGCGATTGTCTTTCTCGAGATGATCCATAAGACGCCCGGGGTTCCGATAATAATCTGCACACCGCCCTTAAGTGCCTTAATCTGGCGGCTGATATCCTGTCCTCCGTATACCGGAAGTACCTTCACACCATGCATATATTTTGCAAGCTTCGATTTCATCTGCCACCTGGATGGCAAGCTCCCTTGTAGGAGAGAGGATGATAACCTGTGTCTTGTGACTTGATGCATCAACGCTCTCAAGCACCGGAATACCAAAGGCTGCTGTCTTTCCTGTTCGGTCTGCGCCTGTCCGATTACATCCCTGCCCGAAAGCACTGCCGGGATTCCCTGAGCCTGTATTGGAGTTGCCTCCTCAAAGCCCATATCCTTGATGCCTCGCAAAATCTTAGGGTTTAGTTCTAATTCGTCAAATCTGATTGTTTCCATATATTTTTTATATTTCCTTTCAAAAAAATAAAGTGTGCATATTTTTATAACATGCACACTTTAACATATTTGTGAGATAATTACAAAATATTATTTCTTCATTTCTTTACTGAATAGTTACCAAAATACTACATACTGCTAAATAACGCTGCTATCTCATCCGGTGTCAGATTACGATTTGTGTTATTCAAATCTACAACCGGAGGCTTTGCAGGTTCCGGTTCACTTACAGGCTCCGGCTCAGGTGCCTGAGGTGCCTCTGTGACCGGTTCCGTAATCACTTTCTCTGCCGGCTCTGATTCAGGTTCTGTCGCACCTGCGTTTGCACTTGCAAAAAGTGCTGCTATTTCATCTGCACTCAGCTGGCGGTTCGGATCGCTGTTTGTCGTATCTGCAACAGCTTCGTCTGCAGCAGGGCCTGGCTCTACTACAGGTTCGGTTCGGTACATGTGGTGCCTCTGTGACCGGTTCCGTAATCACTTCCTCTGCCGGCTCTGATTCAGGTTCTGTCGCACCTGCGTTTGCACTTGCAAAAAGTGCTGCTATTTCATCTGCACTCAGCTGACGGTTCGGGTCGCTGTTTGTCGTATCTGCAACAGATTCTTCTGCAGCAGGGCCTGGCTCTACTACAGGTTCCGTTCGGTATATGTGGTGTCTCACTTACAGGTTCGGTTCGTACATGTGGTGTCTCAACTACAGGCTCCGGCTCATTTACCGGAATAGGCTCGGTATCTGTTCTGACTCATTCGCTTGTACAGATTCCGGTTCAGGTATCGCCTCCATGGCCGGTGATGATTGTGGTGCGTCGATCGTTTGCTTAGGCATCTCAACATTTGCTGTAAACTGAATAGGATTTGCTGTGATTGCCTGACTCAGACGGATTTCCATATCCTTTATGCTGTCAGACAGAGCCTGCTGCTTTTCCATAATGTCCTTGAGGTTGTCATAAATCACATTTTTCTGGCTCTCAATAATGAAATCATTGCTCTCCTTGAGCTTATTCTCAAGATGCTCAAAAGTCTCCATAAGCTGTTCATTAGAGTTCATAATCGCATCAGCATTTTCCTTATTCCTGTTGATAACAACCGTTGCGATTCCCTTCTGTGCATTGATGATATCCTCAGTCGGAATCTTTGACTCCTTCTGCAGTATCTCAATCTTTCCCTCTATCTCATCAAAATACTTTCTAAGCATGAGGTAAGATGCCTTTTCCGACTTAAAAATACTGTCATACTGTTCCTCCCTCCTGTCCTCCTTTAGAGCACTCAGTGAGAAAAATCCGCTTATCACTCCCCACAGGCAAATCATAAAGATAACTGTGATTGCTGCAATGAGCATGTATTCCTTTGGATAATTAATTATCGCATAAAAATCCGCTAAAATAACAAGCGTGGAAATAAGAATTAGAAATATAACCTGTATTTTTGCCTTTTTTTGCTTTTTATCCTGCATATAATTCCCCTTCCCGGGGCCTGACGCTATCCGCGACAGCCGTACCGCGTGACGGCTGTGGATAATACAAGTCCCAGTACATTTATCTTAATGTATCTATTATAGCGTTTATTGGCTGTAATGTCGATTGTTTTTAATGATTTTCAGACATTTTCAGACATTTTCCAAGTATCCATGTTTTCCGAATAGCGTACGTATATACCGATGTTAGTATTTTTTTTCATTACTCCCCGATAATTGTAAACCTTTATTGCAGTTATGGTTGACAATCGACATCTTTTCATGTTAATGTGTTAACCGTACAAAAATTACTATGAAATTTACAAAAAGGAGATTTTATCATGAACCAGACAGAAACTATAGACTACAAGCATGGAACGACCTATGCCATAACGGTAACAGCGCTCATGACAGCTGTCACATGTATTCTTGCACCATTATCTATCCCGATTGGGCCGGTACCGATTTCACTGACAAACCTGGCCATCTATATTTCATTATATCTGCTCGGATGGAAACGCGGAACTATAAGCTACCTGATTTACCTGCTTATCGGACTTGTCGGAATCCCTGTATTTTCAGGCTTCACCGGTGGCCCAGCTAAGCTTGCCGGTCCTACAGGCGGATACATCATCGGTTTTATTGCCATGGCAATTATTGCAGGACTTGTAATCGATCATTTCCACCAGCCTTGGCTCCAGCTCATTGGTATGATTGTCGGAACTATCATATGCTATGTGCTCGGTACAGCATGGTTCTGCTTTGAGGCAAAAAGCACAATCAGCGGTGCGCTCTCAATATGTGTGTTCCCATTTATCCCGGGCGACCTGATAAAAATGATAATTGCCATGCTTATCGGACCGGCTATTAAAAAAAGACTTCGCTAAACATCAACTCCAAGCTTTCTAAGCTCGATACAGGCGCGCTACCGGAAGCCCTACCATTATTGTAATCACCATGTATTCCCTTAATGTGGATGGCAAAGCGTCCCTGTATCCCGTAGCTTCCTGCTTTATCCATCGGATCCCCGCTTGAAATATAGCGATCAATTTCCTCTTCCGTCAGTGTATACATGCTGACATCCGTCTTCTCATAAAAGCAGTGTTCTCCGGTTCTTCCGGCTTTGTCAATAAAAACAAACGTTACCCCTGTATAGACACTGTGCGTTTTTCCCGAAAGCATCGAAAGCATACGCCTGGCATCTTCTTCGTCCTTCGGCTTTCCAAGAATCTGATTCTCATAAGCCACCACCGTATCCGCTCCGATTACAAGAATATCCTGCGGTGTCACAAGCTCTGCATGCTGTTCATTGTAGGTAAGCACACCTGACGCTACCTCCTCTGCCTTTTGACGGGATAGCTCCATGACAACCGCAGATGGCTCCTCCTCTGTGATTATCTCTTCTCCCTTTGCAGGACAGACAACAAACTCTGCCCCAATCTGCTCTAACAATTCCTTTCGGCGCGGTGATGCCGACGCCAATATTATCTGACTCATATTTGTTATAACCTTTTCCTTCACTTTGGATTTTGTGGCTGTTTCATCTGAAGAATACAATTCCTCATGACTTATTACACGTTTCCACTTATATTATACAGTTTCCTCTTTCACCGGCGCTTTCACTGACATAATTCTATAAAATACAGCACAAAATACCAACGCAAAAACGACTCCAAACACATTCTGAATCACCCTGAGGCTGACTGCTCCCTTTAACCCATAGCTCTCTGCAGCTATAGCCAGAGCACCAAATGTATTAAAACAGCCTGCCAGCCGTATTGTGCCGATAATCCCACGCCGATTCCACCTATGATTCCTATGTACGCATAGATTGATGGTGGAAGCAGGAAGTATAATGCCGTGAAGCATATAACACCGGCGATATTACCGACAATCCTTTTCTGACTCTGTACTGCATATCCTCCATAAACGGCAGGATGGCAGACATGGCTGCAATACCTGCCCACATTGCACGCGGCATATTGCAAAGCTGTGCAATACAAAGAACTAACGGTACACATAGTATCTGGCACAGCTGCCATTTCGTTCGTGATGAAAAAAGATCAAACTCTGAATTACGGCTTTCATATTTCTTTTAAAGACTCTGTTTTTATGATTTCTGTAAAATACCAGGCATGTGAGAACAGCGCCTGCGGCCATCCCTGCTATTCGAAGCATATAGCTTTTTCCCACATCATATCCATATAACAATAAATAGCCAAGAACCAGTGTGGATTGATTAAACATAAATGGATTATGGCATCCGAACAAAATCAGCACTGCAAGAGCTGCAATGTTTATAAGCAGCGCCGGAAGCGGTGAAAGCTGATTTGCCAGATGTGGGCATACTGTCATAATTACAAAGAACAATGCCAAAAGCCATGTAGAGTGTCCGGTATGGATTCCCAGATCAGCGTTTCGAAATACCATAACGCATAATAAGACCACTACTCCCACAATGCTGTTATCCTTTCCCAATATAATGCTTGAGGCAGTGACAAAGGCAAAGCAAAACCATTGTGACAGCTATCTTCACCATATATACAAACGCATGGTATAGTTTTTCTTTCATTGTTTTACTATTTTTCAGCAGGCTTTTAGAGCCGGCCTGATTTAACTGCAGTTCCTGATAAAATGTCATGTAAATTCTCCTATCTTTTATCTTATTATTTTATTATTGTAACTATCATGTTCTAAATAGCTACTCATTTTAATTCTTTATTGGCAGTTCTACTACAAATCTGCATCCTCCGTATTCCCGGTTTTCAGCTTTGATTGTTCCACCGGCGATGTCTACAATTCTTTTCACAAGTGCCAGGCCAAGGCCGTTTCCCTCGGCTTTATGGGAACCATCCACCTGATAAAACTTGTCAAATATTCTGGCTTTTGCATCATCCGCAATTCCCGGTCCCTCGTCTTCCAGAATAAACTGCACAGAATCATTTTCATGCCTTAGAAACATGGTGATTGTCCCATTTTGTGGACTAAACTTGATTGCATTATCCAAAAGATTCATCCAGATATGCATAAAAAGCCCTTCATTTCCAACATATCTGACCTCCTCCATCTCCACCTGAAAGCCAATTCCTTTTTCAGTCCATTTGTCTTCCAATGAAAGAAATGCCTGACGGATTTGTTCATCCAGACGATATTCGGTTTTTTTCATTGGAATATTCTGATTTTCCAGCCTTGATAACAATAAAATATTTCCAACAAGACCTGAAAGCCTTTGAGTATTAAACAGGATTTTTCTACATACCCCTCCTGCTCCTGTGACAGCTCATCTCCCTGGAGCAGCATCGTATAGCCTTCAATTGCATTGATTGGAGTCTTGAACTCATGGGAAACATTGGATACAAAATCCATTTGCAGCATCTCTGTTGCACGAAGCTCTTTTGTCATGACATTAAAGCTCTGATAGGATTCTCCAATCTCGGCTATGCGGCTGTTTGTTTCCAGATGCTGTTCAAAATCTCCCTGGGAAACTGCTTTCATTGCTTTACTGAGCCTGGTAATCGGCTCAAGGAGCCTTGCATTGATAAATGATGTAATAAGTCCTGCTATCAATGTATTAAAAATCAAAAGCCAGCCAAGGCCCGGTATTTTCCCGGGCAAATCCAAAAAATGATTCAAAAACGCAAATAACAGGGCTGATATCAGCATAGAAAATGCAAGTGCCAGCCAGATTGCACCGGTCAGACATGAGCGGATACGCAATTTTTTTCTTTTATACTCCATTATTTTTCACCACCTTGTATCCCAGACCACGCATTGTTACAATTTCGAAATCCGGATTTTCTTTAAAACGCTCCCTGATTCTTCCTATATGTACCTCTATCGTATGTGGGTCTGCCTCCGTCTCATATCCCCATACCTCATCCATTAGCTGCTGCTTCGTAAATGTCCTGCCCGGTGAAGCTGCCAGCTTATATAAAAGCAGGAATTCTTTTTTTGGCAGGACAAGCGTTTCATCACCGGTCACAACTGTCATTGCATCATAATCAAACTCGGTTGAGCCAATCACAATTTTGTGTTCGTTCAGTATCTGTGCACGACGAAGCAGTGCTCCTACCCTCAAAACCATTTCATTGACATTTACGGGTTTTACCATATAGTCGTCACTTCCCGAAAGAAAGCCCTGACGCATATCATCGAAGCTGCTTTTTGCAGTAATCATAAGCACCGGTATCTGATATCCCGCCGAACGAAGCTCCGACACAAGTTCATATCCATCCATAACCGGCATCATTATATCGGAAATGATTAAATCAATATACTCTCTGTCCAATACCTTGAGTGCCTGTGCTCCATCCGACGCACTTTTGACCTGATATCCGCTCTTTTCAAGCACCTTTTGGAATAACAGACTTAATTCCTTATCATCTTCTACAATTAATATCTTAAACACGCTTTATATTCTCCTTTAATCAAAACAAATCCCTTGCCCATCCAAGCAGATGCCGTACCAGAAACACCTTTCTTTTATGTTTTTCTGTTAATTCAATCGGCTTTACATGATACGGATCATAATATGTTCCGTCGTCTAATACCTGTCTGGACACGCTCTCATACTCCATCATGCCATCCTCCAGCTGTTTATTAATCTCTTTACTGCGTATTACAAGCATCAGCTCTGTATCCAGATAAGTACTTCTCATGTCCATATTGAATGAGCCTATTACTGACAGATCATCGTCAATCAGAATACTTTTTCCATGATACGAATAACCGCCTTCATATTCCCAGATATCAATTCCTGTTTCTAAAATTCTGTTTCTGTTTTTGGCATAATCAGCAGCTCCAAATGGATTTCCGTTATTTGCAACAGAATTTGTCATAATAGAAAAGTCCGGAACCTTCTGTGCAATTTCCTCCCATGTATTATACATCATATCATTGCAAATAATATATGGTGTATGAATTTTTACGCGTTCCTTTGCATTTTTCATTAATTCTCCCAGCTGATACCATACCACCGGTTCCTTAGCTTGGGTGTGAATTGGGTTTGATAACAATATAATCTTTTCTGTTTCAAAGGTTTCATCCGCATAATCTGTATCACAAATTTTTTCCTTATTAACTTCAAAATATTGCTGATACCCTTCCTGCAGCTCTAAAACTGCTTTCTTTACAGATTGTCTGTCAGCTAATTTTTTACTGTTATGAAAATACCGACAGTCCTCCTGTTCCCATATTGTTTCAAAATAATTCCAAAGCTGATTGACTGAATTATCTTTCTGTGGCTCATCGCAGACAACTAACACATCCCGGTCAAAATTTTATGCCCCGGAAAATCACCCAAAAAATAATTATATGTGTTTCTTCCGCCAAGAATATATATTTTACCATCTGCAATCAGATATTTATCATGCATTCTTCCCATTGTCTTCCATGGCTTAAGCGGATTTGCTTTATTATACAGCTTAATCTCAACATTCTCATGCGAAGATAATCCATAAAAATATGGATTACCCTCCATATCAATCCAGCTCTCCATTCCATCTACCAATATGCGGACATGTACGCCTCTGTCTGCCGCACCATGCAGTGCTCCTAAAATCAATTTTCCGCTTTCGTCTGATTTAAATGCAAATGTAGAAAGGATTATTTCATCCTTTGCATTTTGGATTAATCTCACTCTTTCTAAAAGAGCCTGCGAATTTTTTTCAATGATTACTGCTCTTTCCGTATTCTCTCTCCCGCCACACTCATAATATTTTGTGTTCCCTTTATAGTAGCATCAGACACCGCCGGCTGTTTTTTATATGTGATGCAGATTCCGATTAACTCATAAAAAGCCACACATAAAAAAACTGCCAGTATAGCAAAAATAATTTTACATATTTTATGCCTTTTCATTGTACATCACGATTCCTTGTATTTTATACTCATACAATACAATGTCAATCTCAATTTTACCTCAACAGAATTGATTTTATGCAAAAACTACTTCCCTTATACCAAAAGAAGACGGGTAAAACCCCGTCTTCCTATAGATAATCCGTATAATATTTTTAAAGCACAATTACGGCAGCGTCAAGCCCCTCTACTTTTCCGTCAAATGCGCTATCTGTCAGCAGATTATATTTCTTGGCATACTCATTAAATTCCTTTGCACTGTTGCCACAATTGAAAAGCATTGCGATGGTCTCCTCGCCATTTTTTCTAATCATAACAATCGTATCCTCATCATCATTTGCGATTGTCTCAATCATTTCGCCCTCTACGATGCATGCATGTGCTTTTCTAATCTGCATGAGCTTCTTATACCAATTATACATCTCCTTGTCCTGGTATTCCTCATCCCAGTACATGCCTCGTCTGCAGTCCGGATCATTTGCTCCCGGCATTGCATACTCATCACCATAGTAGACCATAGGCATTCCGGGCAGTAGCAGCTGAAGGCTGCTGCGAGATGCTGTTTTTCTTATTATCATGACACAGATGTAAAAATCTTGCTGTATCATGGCTGTCAATCAGGTTCCACATCAGCGGATAGCACTTTTTGTTTAAGCGCCCCTTCAGATATCCCAGATTCTGTACAAACTGGCTGACATTAATCTTTTCGTCTGCAAGCAGGTCTATCAGATTCGGTAGAATGGATAATTCATGACAGTATCCCACTCATCTCCCTCGAGGAAGTCTCCTGCGTAGTGCCATATCTCACCAATTATCAGCATATCCTTCTTTACTGCCTTGATTGCCTTTCTGAAATTCTTCCAGAAGAAATGACTGATTTCGTCTCCTACATCCAGTCTCCATCCGTCAATATCACATTCCTTAATCCAGTAGCAGGCAACATCAGTGATGTATTTCTCCACCTCAGGATTTTTCAGATTAAGCTTTGGCATTCCACCGTAGTAGCCGAAGCATTTGAAGTTTGGAATCTCTCCCCATTCACTCTTAGGCGGCAGCTCGTCGATAAAATACCAGTCGAGATATTTTGACTTTTCGCCCTTTTCAAGTATATCCTGAAATGCGAAAAATTCTCTTCCTGTGTGATTGTATACCGCATCCAGGACTACTTTCATGCCACGCTCGTGAGATTTTTGTACGAGTTCCTTTAAGTCCTCTGTTGTTCCAAATGATGGGTCAACCTGATAATAATCAATAGTATCATACTTATGGCACGAATTTGATTTAAAGATTGGTGTCAGATACACCACATCAATTCCCAGATCTTTAATATAATCCAGATGCTCTATGATTCCCCGAGATTGCCATGCAAATCATCCATAGGCGTAATCGGCGCCTTATACCACAGCTCTTTGTCCACCGGCTGTGTTGCGGCAAAGCGCGACGGAAAAATCTGATACACTACCTTGTTGGCTGCCCACTGTGGCACCTCAAACATCTCTTCCTCCCTGAGGTTCTGCGGGCAGTCAAACATTCTGTCCCTGTTTGTAATGCACTCCTTGTTAAACTCATAGTTGCCGTAATATACCTTTTCACCCTGCATGTCTGTAAATTCAAAAAAGTATCTCAGACATATCAGATTCATCCGAAGCTGAGCTTCATAATAATCGTGAAACTGTGAGGTTGCTACCTTCTTCATAGGAAGAGTCATTCGCGTATCCTTGCGCTCCATAGGTATATACTTGTCCTCATAGTGAAGGATTACCTCCTTCATATCATCCTTTTTTACCTGCACGCGTATCACAAACAAATCCTTATCTATCGCATAGCAGAATCTTTTATCCATGTCATGAAAAATTGCTGAGTATTCCATAAAATGCCCCTTTACTTACGTATTTCGTTATTTTGTATTTTAACGCACTATCTCAAACAATTCTATCATTATATCCATGACATTTTTACACTATTTCTACTTTATGCATGATTTTAGATTAATAACATTTTATTTTTTTGACTTTATTCCCTAAAACACTGCGTTCATTATATCACTGCACACTCAGATAGCTTGTCACACAATAAAGTGTCTGTCCATTATATTCCACGCGTGACCAGCCAAACTCCTCATTGATTCGGTTCTGGTGACGGTTTCCCCATTTTTTATCGTTGCAACAACTGTAGCATCCGGATTTGTGACACTTGGAAGTGCACGCAGATTAACCTCTATTTTTGCAGTGACAGTATCATTACACTCCTTGAACTTTGTCTTCAATCCGTCTCCGCTGCCACTTCCGTCCTGCCCCGGAACTACATAGTTCATATCTGTTGTGAGGTAGTTTGAAATGGCATAATACGTCTGTCCATTATATTCGACACGTGACCAGCCACTGTCACTGACTCCTGTTCTTGTTGCTGTATCACCGTTATTGAGCGTTGCCTTAATTGTGCTGTCATTGCCCTGACTTGGAATATCCCTCAGATTGACACTTTCCTTGGCAGTTACGGTCTCATTTACATCCGAAAACTTCATATTTGCTTCCGGGTCAGCCGTTGCATTGTCAGCCGCATCACCATTTTTTGCAGACTCTGTCTCATCAAAACCAAAGTATGCCACATTCAAATCTACCGGCTTATCAATCCCTGACACCTTTCCCTTATTGGTATACTGCCACATGGCATGTGTGCCCTCATAGGATGACTGCGGTGTTTCAGGGTAAGCCGTATCCGGATATTGTGACACCCAGATTTTGTACCTGCTCTCAAGCGCCTTAGTATCCCACTGGCTGTTTTCCGACAACTCATTCATGGCAGCGTAAAACATAGGCGTGTATCCTTTATTATATATTTCCTGCAAAAATGCCTCAGCTACTTTGGTGCGTGCCTCTGATGACATGCCATACTGTCTGCTGGCTGAGTCTGTGAAGCCCTCGCAGTCAAATGCCACCGGATATGTAATCTGATATTTTGAGATGTAATCTGCCACCCAGTCTGCCTCCTCAATGGCTTCTGTTTCATTTACTGCCGATGAGAAAAAATATACTCCAACCTTTATGCCATTTTTCTGTGCCTCCTGCATGTTGTATCGGGCATTTGTATCAACACACATCTCGCCTGTTTTCTGGGTTCTGTAGCCCACACGTATCATCGCAAAATCAATTCCGCCTGCGGCAACCTTGTCCCACTTTATGGTGCCCTGATATTTAGATACATCAATTCCGAAGGTCAGATTACTGTTTTCCGCAACAGTGCTTGCAGACAGTATCTGTGTCTCATCCGCAGAAGCTCCCTCATCAGTTGTAACACTCATTGAGCCGGCATTGTCGCCCGTATGCTGCGGGTCTTCCTTGTCTGAACTATCCTCTGTGGCTGTTTCCGTCATCTGTGACGAGCCTTTAGCCTCGTTTTTTGCTGACTTAATCACAAAATGTGGCAACTGCAGCCAGTGCAGCTACTATCGCAACAATTATAAATATTGCTATTATCTTTCTTTTATCGTTCATAGATTTTCCTCTTCATTATTTATATATGTCACCATGTACAGGCAATCTGCTTTTATGCAACAAAATATATCATATAATCCTGTAATTTTCAAATATTTGTCTTTTTTCAGAAAATATTCCAAAAATATTAAAAATCCGCTATACTCACCTATCGTATAGCGGATTAATATAACACTATTTAATTTTCAGTCTTTTCACCGTTTTTGTCCGTATCCGCATTTACAACGAGATTTACTCCATCAAGTCCGGTTACATTTACGTTGCGATTTACCTTTGCGTCATATGAATCAGCGTTGATAATCTCAGATAAATCAATACCTGTTGCCTCTTTCATACTCTCAAATACCTTTGCCATTACAACCGGTACATTTCCGGCAACCTTGCCTACACCATTTTCGCCATCACCGCCACCGATAATAGTAATCTTGTCGATTTGTCCAAGTGGCTCTGCAACCTTGGCTGCGATATCAGGCAGCACCTTAATCATCATCTCTGCAACGGCTGCCTTTATTGTACTTGGCATATGCCTCTGCCTTTTTCTCCATTGCCTCAGCCTCTGCAATACCCTTTGCCTGGATAGCTGATGCTTCTGCCTCTCCGACTGCACGGATACCGGCAGCTTCCTGCTCCTTGGCATATCTCATGGCTTCTGCCTCTGCTTTCTGTGCCTCCGCCTGACGCTGTGCCTCGAACTGTCTTGCCTCTGCTTCCTTCTGACGCTGGTAGAGCTGTGCCTCTGCCTGCTGCTGTGCTGCGTATTTATTGGCTTCAGCCTTTTTCTTGACCTCTGCCTCAAGAGACTGCTCTGTTACTGCAACCTCTTTCTGCTTTAACTCAATCTCTCGCTCCTGCTTTGCGATATCAGCGTTTGCTGTGGCAACCTCAATGGTCTTACGCTGCTCCTCCTTCTGGATGTCGTAAGCCGCATCCGCCATAGCCTTCTTTGTATCAGCCTCCATCTGAAGCTCTGATTTCTTGATAGCGAGCTCATTCTGTTTCTTGGCAATCTCTGTCTGTGCTGCAACCGCTGCATCATTTGACTCTTTATCAGCAGAAGCCTGAGCTACCTTGATGTCTCTCTCACTCTCTGCCCTTGCGATGGCGGCGGCCTTTTTAATCTTTACGATATTGTCGATACCAAGATTCTCTATTACCTCGTTGCCATCCACAAAATTCTGCACATTAAAGCTGATGATATCAAGTCCCATTGCCGCAAGATCAGGCTCTGCATTCTCTTTTACCAGATTGGCAAACTTCTGACGGTCTGAGACCATCTCTTCAAGCTTCATTTTTCCAACAATCTCACGTACATTACCCTCGAGAACCTCTCTGGCAACACCAGCGATATACTCTGTGTTTTTGTTAAGGAAATTCTCAGCCGCAAGGCGTAGCTTCAGGATTATTACTGATCTTTACGTTTACCGTAGCATCGACGTTGATATTGATATAATCTGCTGTCGGTACTGCATTGCTCGTCTTTACATCGATAGGTATCAGTCTGAGATTCAGCTTATCAAGACGCTCAAAAAACGGAATACGTATGCTTGCCTTTCCGATAACTACCTTTGACTTTTTCTTCACACCTGAAATGATATACGCCATATCAGGCGGTGCCTTCACGTATCCGATTGCCATAAACAACAGGATAACAAGAACAACAACTGCAACAATAATTCCAATGATACTAATGTCCTGCATAACTTTCTCCTCTCTTTAGTATGCTTTTTATTAATAATTTAACAATATCATTTTATTATAAATATATTGTTTTGTCACCCTAAATATTAAAAAAATAATATACCCCAAAAATGAAATTTTAAATTCCACCACCACATTTGGTGGTGGAATTTACTCCCGCACAGTAAAGGTTTACTCTTTCATATAAAAATGGTAAGGTTATCTTTCTTTCTGACAGCAGTAGAAAGAAGGATATCCATGAGTAAATATATTCCAGGAAACCAGAAGCACCTTTCCCTTGAAGACGGTATCTATATCGAAAACGAACTGAACAAGGGAGAAACCTTTAAGAACATTGCCCGCTTTCTTTGCAAGGATCAACAACCATTTCCAAAGTAAGGGCTCACCGTCTATCCGACTGGTATCACAAAGGTACTTTCTATAATGCCCATAACTTTTGTATTCATCGCTTCCATTGCCGGAAAACCAATGTCTGCGGAAAAATCATTCTCTGCGATGTAAAATACACTTCCTGCCCCACCTGTAATCAAACTTGCAAGGATTTTGTGAAGGAACAGTGCAAAAGACTGGATAAGGCGCCCTATGTCTGTAATGGCTGCACAAAAAAGATAAATCATTGCACCATCGCCCAGAAATACAGATACGATGCACGTTTTGCTGATAGAAAATACCGTGAAAGCTTTCCGGTTCCAGAGCCGGTATAAACATGACAAAACATGAATTACGCAAAAAGGATGGCATTGTTTCTCCTTTAATCGAGCAGGGACAATCTCCATATCAAATCATTACCAATCATCCAGAACTGGATATGTCAGTCCGTTCCTTGTACACCTATCTGGATCAAGGTCTGTTTACAGCCAGAAACATTGATTTAAAACGTAAGCCCGGCTTCAAGCCACGAAAGTGCCATAAAACACAGATTACAAACAGAACCGTCTTCGAGAAAAGGTTATTCAGTGATTTTAGTGAGCTGCAGTTATCCTCTTTTGTAGAAATGGATACGGTACACTCATCCAGAGAATCCAACAAGACGTTACTGACCTTTTTCTTCACTAAGGAAAAGCTGTTCCTTGCCTTTCTCCTGAATCGTTGTACTAAAGGCGCTGTCCGGCTTATTTTTGACCGTTTAGAAAAACGTATGGGCACCTATGAGTTCTTATCTGTCTTTGAATATATCTTGACAGACAGAGGTTCAGAATTCGGAGATCCTGTCGCTCTTGAAACAGGACTGGATGAAATTCAGCGTACCAGCATCTACTATTGTGATCCCATGCGTAGCGGACAAAAAGGAGGTCTTGAGCAGGCTCACACCATGCTTCGCATGGTGCTTCCCAAAGGAACTAGTTTTGAATTTTTGACACAATGGGATGTGAATCTAATCGTGAATCACATCAACTCCACTCCAAGGGAAAGTCTTAATGGAAGCACGCCTTATGACGCCGCATTAGAGACACTCGGAAAGAAACCCTAAACGCATTTCAGCTTAAGCGCATTGACCCGATTTGGTCAATCTAACGCCTAAGCTGATTCGCTTCAACCATTAACAACCACTTAGAAATCTGCTGTCGGACTGGAAATTAAACTTTCACATTTTCCTCACATGACCGGTGGAATTTAGTCTCGCACACTACCTTCCAGTGGTCCGTTTGTCATACCATCAAATCAGTTTTTCCAAGAAGTTACTCCTATTATAACAGAAATAAGCGTTTTGAGCTTATAAAACTCTTAGAAAATCAAGAACTTTTAAATGAGTGTGGAATTTACTTCTGCACTGGAATTTACTTTTCAAGTTAGCAAAATAATATACCACTGTGCATTTGAATGTCAGATTTCCCGCTGTGGATGCCTGGCCGATTGGAATCATTGCGGATGCCGCAAATGCAAAGGTATTTATATGGCATGCTGCACCCGTCGCAATTAGTACTGCTCCTCCAACTGTCCTCCAGATTCCCTGTGTCTTTACTTACAATCGAAATGTCTCTCTGACTTTTTATCTATTTCACCAAAAGAATGAAAACTGTTATTTATATAAATTTCTAGTTCCTGTTCTGTAAATTTATATTCTTTGAACAGTTTTGAAATATGTAATACCTTGGAACACGCATATATTATTGCACTCCCATTAAATGGTCCTGTAAATGTACAAAAATTTCTTTCATCTATTACGTATGTATACCAATTTCCATTTCTTTCAAAATATCCACACTGATTTGGCTTTTCGATAAACTCACCAAAATGAAAATCTCTATACTTTTCCAGATTCTGCTCTGTTTTTTCAAATAACACATTTTTTATTTTTTCCGCTTTTTCATTTAACATATTATTCACCACTTTCTTATTTCTACACTTACTTAATCACAACAGTATCCATATCAAAAATTATTCCAGCTTCTTTTAAAGTTCCCCAACTATAAATTGTATTCATCTGCCCTGCTCCACCTTCATAATATCTGTAATCATAGCGCATGCCGCCTCCAAGCGCAGAGGACAGCCGTCCCATGGCATCATAGCTGTAATCCGCCATATGTTCCCTGCAGCCGGCCGAGGATATCATAGGTAAACTTCTCGATGCTTCCGTTCTTCTCTCGGTAATGTTTCGCAACATTTTTTCTTGTTGCTAAGAGTGCGTTTATATCAGCATATTGGAACTAAATATTCTATTTTGATTTTGTAATGTTCGTTCGTATACCCAACTCGGCAAAATTTCGCTAGCGTCTATTAATTAACATCATGGATTCTTAATTGCTTCTGGGCAGCCATGATGGTTAATTATTAGACGTGCAGGAGTTATAGGTTGTTGGGAGTCCGAAAGAATAAACATATAAATAACCAAGCATCCTCTTTCAACACTACTTTTTTAAATTAGAAAGCATTTTCTCTGCTTTATCCATTTCGCCTAATAAAGGATTCATATAATCACTAAACGCATCTAAATAAGCTCTACACCCACCACTAATCATAATTTTACTAATATCTTCATTACTTGATATAATTTCTTCAGCTTTCATATATCTATCATATAATGTTTTTAGAATAGGTCTGTTAGGCTCAAGTATTATACGTTGTTCCAACAATTCAATTATTTTTCTAACCTGTTTTTTTATTTCAATTACATTTTCATCCATAGCTGGTCTTACTATTTTCTTTTATCAAAAGTCAGTAGACATTTTACATCTACTGACTTTTACATAACATAAATAATCTACACCTAATCCGAGTCACAAATTACCAAATATCAATTCTAGATACTTCAAACTGAATACACATCCCATTTGACATATCTTTTGGGATTTTATCTTCATCAATATGTAAATTAAAACCCTTTACCTCAACAATCCCATTCTGCATATCTTTTAATTCACCTCTTAACTTATACTTAAATTCGCCTTCCATTTTTTCAATAATATTGTCCTTTGTTTCACACAATATAATATTATCTGTATCGAGACATTCTAACGGTTCTCCTAATACATCTCCAACATCACATGAACATGGGCATGAAAAACAAACTAAACAATCTGTATCACTTACAACTTTTAAAACTGCTTCTTCTCCCCCTATATCTAACCAGTTAATTTCTTTAATGCGCATATTTTATACCTACCTTTCAAACCCTAAACTTGGTGCTTTCTTAATTAATTCAGAGATGTTTTTTATATGGAATGTGGTTATATCTCCTGTAGTACGGTCAAGCCCTACAAAACCATATTTTTTACCACTCATAAAACTCACATAACCATTTAACTCTGGTGCATATGTTCCATTGTTTATTATGTAATTTGCATCATCTAAGTATTTATCAATAGAATAGTTGGAATCACCTAAAACATCTGCAATTTCTTGACCATGTTTGCCATAATGTTCATCTAACAAGGATTTATTTTTAAACAATTTATTGGTCTTATCCAGTCCCTTGTCTGCAAGTAGTGCTGTCACAACTTCCGTTACTATATATCAGGACGAGTACGCAACTCCCTTTTCATCTGCTGTGTCACATATTGACTGCCCGATTCCTCCAATGGTATTTACCGGATCTTTGAGTCGCGGCTCGTACTTTTGTTTTATCTTTTCCACTTCCTGATCCAGCACCTCCGAACCTGTATCGGCACTACAGATTTCCACCGACATCCACATATAGAGTTCCCAAATCTACTACAAGTGTCAAAAGTCCCATAACAGTTCCTGCAAGGCTGTCCCACACGCCTGTCATGAAATCCTTGATTGCATTTCCTGCATCTTCTTCCTGTTGCTGGGCAGATTTTTTTGCTTCATTTTCTTCGTCGCTGCTAAATGGATTGGGAATAAACAGCCGCTTGTAGGTTGCCAGTGTGCTTCCTGTATCCTGCACAATCCAGTCAAAACTGGTAGCCTCTCCCTCTATCTGCTTATGTTAGTTCAGTAGGATTAATTTTTTTACTTTCGAGTCCTAAAGTATAACCCTAATAAATATTACTTTTAATCATATTCAACATATATATTTTTTTCATTTCTAACAGCCATATTGATAAAAGAGACTAATTGCTCAACAACTTCCTTAGATTTTTTGATAATTTCTTCATTTCTCGTATCTAATAACTTTTCATTAAATCTTTTTAATTCTTCCAATACAATATGTGGATATTTCATCTCCCATTTTTCATCATAGAATCCATCTTGATTAAAATAGCACTCAATAATTCCATTTTTCTGGAATTCTGAACTAAAACACCCCTCTAAAATTGTATTAAAAAAGCCAATCCAAATAACTATACCATCCTCATTGCCGTTTTCTTCACTCCATACTTTTACTTCTCCTTCGCCTTCATATCCTTCATAATACCTTGTATCCAACATATGCTTACTCCTTCCAATGTCCTTTATCCAACAATTCAATCTGCTCTTGCGTAGCTGTTCCATTTTTCCGAGCGCTTATTGCATCATACCATTTCCATCCTTCAACCCATTCATTTTCACCAATTAAAAATTGTGTCGATGGTTTTTTGCCTCCATTTCCAGGAATTGTTCTTTGAATTACCCAAGTATTGCCTTGTCCTTCTGGTGCCCCCGAAGTACGGGTATGCCATCTCACTTCGTACTTATATGTTCCATCATTCCATTTGTAAGAAATCTGTTCATATCCATCCGCCATAGATTTTGCTTTATACTTTGCAGTATCAGGAATTTCTATTGGTGCCTTTTTCCTATACCTTTCTACTATTTTAACTATTTCACTTTCTGTCATATCAGAAAATTTAAAAATTTTACCACCACTCTCAACAATTTTCCCAACATCTTCCGCTACATTTCCAGTTCCCTCGGTTACTCCATCAATCCCTTTTGGGGCTTTCGCCAGCTTGTTCGCCTCTGCTTCAATTCCATTCAGCCCCTTTGCAGTTACTCCACTTGCAACCATACCGGCAACCATTCCTGCTGTATCATTTCCTGTCACATCTGTGGTTATCTTCTGCGCACCGGCTCCGGCTCCCATTGAGATGCCTTCTTTGGCGACTATTGTTGCTGTGCTTTTGAATGTCAGATTTCCCGCTGTGGATGCCTGTCCGATTGGAATCATTGCGGATGCCGCAAATGCAAAGGCATTTTCTGTCAGACAATATGCATCCTCGTTTCCCTGAAACAGGTCATCCTTTATGCCGTTTACTGCCGTGCTGTCAATGTCACCTGTGCTTCCATAATAAATATCCTGAGTGCCCTCTATGGCATCTGCAGCTCCGAATACTGCTGTTCCGCTTCCTACTGCTACTGCAACGTCAGCTACTATTGGTATTGCAGCACCTCCTGTCAGCACTATGCATGCTGCACCCGTCGCAATTAGTACTGCTCCTCCAACCATCCTCCAGATTCCCTGTGTCTTTCTCTTTTCGGCTTCATCCTTTATCTTCTGTTCTGTCTCATAGATTTCATCGTATGCTTCTTTATTCTTCTCATGCAGGTCTCCAAATATTTTAATACCAGTGTTCGGGCACCTGCATCTTTACCTGTGATAAAACTGCCTGTTTCATAGCTCTCAATCGCACCCTGGCTAAGGCCTATTTTTGAAAGACATGACTGCAGATTTTCCAGAAGCAGCTCTACTGAATTTTCAAGCCGTACCACATTTTCCCTCTCGTAGCTGTTTACATTTGAGACAAGCTTTATAAGGTCGCTGTCCATCTGCTCATGGATATCAAATACTCCGTTACTGTCCGGCATGCCCACATCAGATATGTCCGATACTTCTGAAAGTACACTTCTTATTTTGCCCGTATACTCATCAGTATCCTCATAGTTTGATGCCAGTTTTTTGAATTCCTGTATTGCTTCTTCATCCAGTTTGAAGTTCGTCGAGCTATCAATGGCACGGTATCCATCCTTGTATGCTGCCATATTGTCAAGCAGTGTCTGTGCAGTTACTTTAATGCCTGACAGGATTGTTATATGTGCTTCACCAAGATAACTCTTTACTGCGTCTCCGGTTTTTCCTGTAAATACTGCATTTTCCGTAAACATATTGATTTTTTCTATGCAGTTATCAATATTTTCAATTAGATTGTCAATTTTTCGCTTATATTCCCAGAACAGATCACTGAGATCCGCATAATTTATCTGAAACCCTTCCATTTTCATCTCCTAGTTTTATGGTATCACAGCTGTATCTGATAGTCCAATACCATTTTTAATATAATCTTCCTGTTTTCTGTCATTTTCATTTATTGCATTTATTATCAAGTCTATTTTTGCCAGATTAGTTCACCATGCTTCTTTTGAGTTTTCTTACATCTGCGCGCTCTATTTCTGTTTTCTCCATGGCATTAAAGATGTTGTCACACATCATTATCTCATCATCATCTACATACCCTTCAAACACAACCCTGCTGATATCTGTATGCTGAAAATACATAAGCCTGTCACCATTCATATCTTTTCACCTCATACTTCAATAAACTTTTCATACATACAAAAAGGCTGCAGCAATCGGTATTCACCGGTTGTTGCAGCCGAACTGTCATTACTACATGTAACTGTTTTAGACTCTGGCTTTGCGGCCTTACGTTTCCATAAGTGTGCCCTTATGGTTAATAATTTTATTGAATTTGCACATTTTTGTCAATATATTTTCTTTATTCATACAGATGTAATATAGCAATAAAATTGTTAGTAGCCTGTCTGTGGTCATAATCCATCTTGAAGTAAAACTTAATTGCAAGAAAATCTTGAAAAACACTTGTCTTCCTATGTTTTCAATATACATTCTGGTAGTTCTGTGCTATAAAAATGAGTAAAAAGATATCCTTCTCATACCACCACAATATGAAGAAATTTAATATAAAACCTCGTACTGAAATAATAAATGCAGGGTCGGATGCTTCTTACATAAAATCAGATACTATAAGGTTTTCTAGCACCTATAAAAACATCAGTTCTGTGGAGCAGCTATAATTCTCCATTAGCAGAAATGCAGATACTGTATAGTTTTCCAGAAAAGGCTAAAAACTTTGTCCGACACTTTGGTCTGAGTACAACGATTTCATCATTATACAGAAATGCATCTCTTAAAATTATCAGTATAACGAAGAAAATCTGTAAATGGATTACCGCTTTTAGAGACCATTTTTATGTCTGAAATACCGCTTGTAATACTGACTTTTATAAAATACCCTTACCATTTATAAAATACCTTCACAGAAAAACGCACCCTTTCGCAACATTTTGTTACTAAGAGTGCGTTACATCAGCATGTCATTTTTCAATGTTCGTTCGTATACCCAACTCGGCAAAATTTCACTAGTGTCTATTAATTAACATCATGGATTCTTAATTGCTTCGCAACAGCCATGATGGTTAATTAATAGACTTGCAAAAGTTGTAGGTTGTGGATGTCCGAAAATATAACCATAATTAATTATAGCAAACATTTCGAATTATGAATTTCTAGTATTTCCTCTTGATTCAAATTTTTAAATTCTATTCCAACAAAATCATCTCCTAGAAACAATAAATTATTTAAATCATTAATCCTATATGCATTTAGCACAAGTTCCTCAATATCATTTTTCAATATCAAAATTGTATTTTCTAATTTCCAAAATTTGAATCTCCCATCTACGGTAACATTCATATTATCCTCATTGAAATCTTTATTACATATACTAATTCCCATATCCTCATTTATAATTTCGGGAATATCACTAATATTATTAATCATTTCATCTTGAGCAAAATAACTAATATACTCTATCATTCCATCGTCTGGATTAATTGCTATATCCAACGGAGGCTTTCGCTTATCCTCAAAAAATAAATGGTAATTTTGTCCTACTCTTTTATCAACAACTGATATTTCAAACAAAACAAGCCCCTCCCCCATACTTTCTATTTTTCGAACATATTTTTTATTATTAAATACTTTTTCAAACTTCATTTTTTCACCTCGTATTATATAGTAGTAATTTTTATAGACCCTCTCCAAGGTCTTTACAACTATTAGGTCATAGTCCATTCTTTACCTCTTCTGTAGGTTCGACTATGATATATAAGATGCTGTGGATTGGTTTTATTTCTCCTACCACTTGATGGTTTTAGGAAGGCTCCAACCACAGTCTCTTTGTTCATTTGTTAATCAGTTAGATACCGCATGACGGTTTATTTAGAACGAGGTTACAATCGCAAGGAGCACCCTGTGGTTCTAAAACAGCATTAATACATTTCAAAGGAGATTTATTATGATTTACATAGGAATTGATGTTGCAAAAGATAAGCATGACTGCTTTATCACTAACTCTGATGGAGAAGTGTTGTTTAAAGCATTTACCATCTTAAACAACTTAGATGGTTTTAATGATCTTTATCAAAAGATTGAATCCGTTATGGATGATATCACCAATGTAAAAGTAGGACTGGAAGCCACCGGACACTATAATTACAATCTCTTAGGATATCTCATTGATAAAGGTTTGCCCGCCTATGTTATCAATCCGTTACATACTAATCTGTACAGAAAAAGTCTAAGCCTTAGACAGACGAAAACGGATAAAGTAGATGCCCGCACGATTGCTTCCATGCTCATGTCTGATGTGAACTTAAAGTCCTACTCAGACATATCTTATCACAACGAAGAACTAATGTCATTAACTCGTTATCGTTTTGATAAAGTAAAAGAACGTGCTAAGTTAAAAGTCTTCCGTTTCAAGACTTGTCTGTATCTTATTTCCTGAATTAGAAAAGTTAGTTCCAACACTTCATATGGCATCGGTTTATGCATTGCTTTCTGAATTTCCCAGTGCTAAACATGTAGCTACTGCACACCTTACCAGACTTACAAATCTTCTTTCTGAATCTTCCAAAGGTCGATACGGTAAAGATACTGCTATTACTTTCAGAGATTCTGCAAGAGCTTCTATCGGCTCAAATATGCCAGCCAAATCTCTTGAATTGAAGCACACCATCAAACTTATTCAGGAACTTGATTCAGAGATTGATGAAATCGAAAATGAGATTAAAATCATCATGGATGAAATCAACTCTCCAATTCTTAGCATTCCTGGAATCAACTATCGCATGGGAGCTATGATTATTGCCGAGATCGGTGATTTCAATCGTTTTGATTCTCCTGATAAGATCTTAGCTTATGCCGGCTTTTCGCCATCAACATATCAATCCGGACAACTGGATGGTGCCTACGCACATATGGAAAAACGTGGCTCCAGATACCTGCGATACGCTTTGTATAATGCCACCAAATATGTCTGCCACTGGGATCCAACATTTGCAGCCTATCTTGCTAAAAAACGAGCGGAAGGTAAACATTACAATGTTGCCATATCACACGCTGTAAAAAAATTGGTTCGAGTGATTTATCATCTTGAAAAAACAAAGCAGCAATACATAAAAGCAGCTTAAATCTTTCTAATTCAATACTCCTTTTTTGAGCACCTATCACGATGCTCTTTTTGTCATACAGTTTTCAAGGTTCAAGGAACTCTAACTGAGTTCCAAATATATCTAAAATACATTTCTGTACTTTATTCAAAAAATATCATTTTAAGGCTTGACTTTTAATAGTTAGTCTTCCTAATTAATCATCCTTGCATGATATACTACACCAGTCTCAGTATTAATGCCAAGTTCCCAATTGCCATATGTTCCAAAATATCTTCCAGGTGTCTCTGTGCCTATTGTTTCCATTGCTTTATTAAGTGATGCAGAATAACTTTCTAACATCGCTTGACTTCGAGTACCAATGTCCAACTTTCATCTCCAAATCTACTTACATACTCACCCATATGTTTAGTTGCATTTGAATTTGTCCATAATGTGTTCGTTCCTGTTTCAGGATTCACATAATTAATGTTTCCATCCAAATCAATTTTAAATGTGGCAGGTATTTTAGTAGCAGGCATATTATCAGCTGTACTAGTAATATTATCCCATACAGTACCAGTCTTTTACCACTCTGGTATGCTAAACACATAGGAATCAAAGCAGTCTTTTTCTATCTATTGCTTTTATTTCATTCCTATACCACAATTATCCTGTAATAGATAGAGGTGTGCGTCACCACTCTTGAAGCACTTGTGACTTCGTTCATTGAGACTGCTCCCTCTGCTTTGCAGGATTTTGCGTATTAGCTGGATGTTGACAGCATTTGTGCTGTACTTCGTATATCTAACCAGATTGTAACCCGCATTGAAGTGAGGATTCTATCTACTTACAATTCACATTAGAAAGGATTTCAATTATGTACATCGTAGGCATTGATATTGGCAAAAATCATCATGAAGCATCCATTGTTTTACCTGAAGGCAAACAAATCGGCCGTTCTCTTCGCTTTGCAACTACACACAAAGGTGCAGATTCTCTTATGAGCTTTATCTTCAAAAACATCGGTAATTCCCCTTGTGTATTTGGCATGGAAGCTACAGGTCATTACTGGTATCCCATTTATTCATTTCTAAAAGCAAAAGGATATACCATCTATGTAATCAATCCCATCCAGTCTGATTCCCTCAGAAAGATGTATATCCGCAGACAAAAACGATTCCATCGATTCTTTTCTGATTGCAGAAGTGATACGTTTCGGTCAGTTTGGGACTACTTCCATGGCTGATGAAAACATCCTTGCCATGCGTCAGTTATGTCGTTATCGTGATTCTGTCATTTCTTCCAGAACCGAAATAAACTCCGCATCAGCACGATTATGGAGCAGATCTTCCCAGAGTATGAAAAACAGTTTTCTTCTCTTTGGGTGAGCACATCCATGGGCATTCTGGAAAAGTATCTCACCCCGAGAATATTGAGAATGCACCAATAGATGAGCTCTTTGAAATCATAAAGATAAGAGCCACAACCGACTTACCAGAGCTAAAGCCATTTCCATCAAAGAAGCTGCAGCTGATACCTTTGGTATTAAGATAGCACAGGATGCTTTCTTTCCAGTTAAAACAGCTCATTGACAGAATGAATTTTCTTGATAAGCAGATTGAAGCTCTTGACTGCCAGATTCTTGAGTACTACGAGAAGTTTGATTGTTATCTTCATACCATTCCCGGAATAGGCATGATTGCTGCTGCAACCATTCTTGCTGAAATCGGTGATATAAACAGATTTAAGAGTTCATCTGCCTTAGTTGCCTTTGCAGGTATTGATCCAACTGTACGACAATCCGGTGAATTTAGCAGCACTCATAATCACATGTCCAAACGGGGTTCACCTTACTTACGGCATGCCATTTTTCGCTGCAACTACCTGTTCTTTCCATAACAGTCCGTTGAATGCATATTACAAAAGAAAAGTGACCAAGGTAAACATCACTTAACTGCCACAGAAGCTGAAGCAAGAAAGCTTACCTCCGTAATCTATGCAGTATTACGGGATAGTAAGCCTTATGAGCCTAAAAGTTTTGTTAATGTCTGGTAGTAAGACTATGATTTAAGCCTGCCTGTGGGGAGGCTTAGTTGTGATGCTCATTTTTGTTTCCATATTATATTCACGTTTTCCTGCTAAACACTCTAAGAAATACATCCACTCATCTTTGCTAACCTCTTCTTCGCCACTGGCATAATGTTTTAATGTAAAAAAAGCATCTGTTATCAGTTCCTCATCTGAGTCATATATTTTTCACAATCAAAATCGTCAATTAAATATTCCATTAATACATTTTATCTATATCACCTTTTACTACTTTTTCTATTATTTTTTCCATTTCATTATGATACATATTAACCTCCTAACTAATGTCCCTTGTTTATCAATTGTCCCGATGAAATTCTTACAGCATCAAAGTCTCTGTGAATAATATATCCCATGGCATCTGTAACTTCATGAATCAAATATTTTGTTCCTAATTCATCACTATATTTATATACAACAGAAGTTCCTCCTTCAGTAGATGCACGGGAACTCATTATCCTTTTATTCAACAGTGAAAATCTTCTCCTCTAGCTTCAACCTGTCCAATTTTATCTATTGTGGCTTTATCTGTATAAAATTTTCCATTTCGATTTTCAATATTAGTCAGAAAATCTGCTGTAGTATCATATTTTCCACTTGACTTCCCATAGCTGGTCTCAACAACCTTCCCAGCATCTTCCGCTGCACTCTCGGCTCCCTTTGGCTGCTCCCTCTAGCCCTTTTCCGGCTTTCCCCATCTTCCGCTACATTTCCAGCGCCCTCGGTTACTCCATCAATCCCTTTTGGGGCTTTCGCCAGCTTGTTCGCCCCTGCTTCAATTCCATTCAGCCCCTTTGCAGTTACTCCACTTGCAACCATACCGGCAACCATTCCTGCTGTATCATTTCCTGTCACATCTGTGGTTATCTTCTGCGCACCGGCTCCGGCTCCCATTGAGATGCCTTCTTTGGCGACTATTGTTGCTGTGCTTTTGAATGTCAGATTTCCCGCTGTGGATGCCTGTCCGATTGGAATCATTGCGGATGATGCAAATGCAAATGCATTTTATTTTCATCCATGCAATACGATACCATGTTCTCAAATATTTCCGTATTTAAAATTGATTATATACACTTTTTCTTTCTATACGAATGTTCTCTATTTCTTCTTTCGTTATAATCTTATGTGTTATACGCTCATAAATATCATCTTCAAAACCAAGTCGAAAATCCTCTTCTAGCTTATCTTTTCTAGCTAATAACTCTATTTTTTTAATCTTCTATATACTCTTTGAACTTCATATTCATTTTCTTTATAAGTTGCATACATTTTGGATAACATTAAATCATCTAACTTATTTAATGTTATGTCAGTTAAATATCCATCCCTATATTTACGAGAACGATTTGTTATAATTTCATTTGATAACAGCCATATATCTTGCTATTTGTTACCTTGCATATGTCAATTTTTCTATATCAACATATCGATTTTATTTTAATTCAATTATTCCAACATCATCTATTATGCCAACAAGTGTTCTTTCATTACCAATATCCTGAGTGCCCTCCAGATTCCCTGTGTCTTTCTCTTTTCTCTGCAAGACAATCCCTGCTCTTGTTCGCGCAACTTTGCATAATCTACTTTTTTTGCAATCCGTCCTTTAAACCTGCAATAGCGTTTTGTGTATCTTCTCTCAAATAAATAAGATAATTGTAAGCATCTAACGGACTTAAATTAAACTCCTTCACTAGTTTACTTGCATAATACCCAGATTCTACAACTCCATCTTCAAATATTTCTCTTAAAACATAATAATAAAATTCATTAAAAATATCCCCATATTTATGAAACTTATTCAATATTGCCTGCTTTCTTCTATCTGAGTAATCTGTAGAAAAAGATAGATAATCAATTATAACTCTATCCTCTAACCCTTCCGGCAAACCAGGCTCCAAGTTCATATACCTATTTACTATTAACTCACCATTGATGGAAGAGTTCATAACTAAATCCAGTTCTTCCTTTGAAATCTCAATCTGATATAATTTATCTGATATTCCTCCTGCCATAAAACGTATATACGATTTTCCATATTGATTTAGGATAATTATACCTTGTTCTCTCTTTAATATTTCCACATCACTCACCTATTCCTTTTCTCATCCAATCCATTAATTCTGAATTATTAAACTTGATCACCTGATATTCTCCTCTAGGAACCGAATCTATAATCGCTTCTGCTTGATTTCCAGAAGTAAATCCTCCTGGAATATAGTATCTTGGCCAAGCTCCCATTGAGATTCCTTCTTTGGCGACTATTGTTGCTGTGCTTTTGAATGTCAGATTTTTCATTCATATCTTTTCACTTCATACTTCAATAAACTTTTCATACATACAAAAAGGCTGCAGCAACCGGTATTCACCGGTTGTTGCAGCCGAACTGTCATTACTACATGTAACTGTTTTAGACTCTGGCTTTGCGACCCTATGTTTCCATAAGTGTGCTCTTATGGTTAATAATTTTATTGAATTTGCACATTTTTGTCAATATATTTTCTTTATTCATACAGATGTAATATAGCAATAAAATTGTTAGTAGCCTGTCTGTGAATGTCATAATTCATCTTGAAGTGAAACTTAATTGCAAACAAATCTTAAAAACACTTGTCTTCCTATGTTTTCAATATACATTCTGGTAGTTCTGTGCTATAAAAATGAGTAAAAAGATATCCTTCTCATACCACCACAATATGAAGAAATTTAATATAAAACCTCCTACTGAAATAATAAATGCAGGGTCGGATGCTTCTTACATAAAATCAGATACTATAAGGTTTTCTAGCACCTATAAAAACATCAGTTCTGTGGAGCAGCTATAATTCTCCATTAGCAGAAATGCCGATACTGTATGGCTCTCCAGCATAATCTGAAAACTTTATCCGACACTTTTGTCTGAGTACAACGATTTCATTATACTGAAATGCATCTCTTAAAATTACCAGTATACTGAAGAAAATCTGTAAATAGATTTCCGCTTTTTAGACCAATTTTTGTATCTGAAATACCGCTTATAAGACCGATTTTGATAAAAACACTTACCGTTTATAACATTACTTTCACATAAAAACGCACCCTTTCGCAACATTTTGTTACTAAGAGTGCGTTACATCAGCATATTGAATTCACAATGTTCGTTCGTATACCCAACTCGGCAAAATTTCGCTAGTGTCTATTAATTAACATCATGGATTCTTAATTGCTTCGCAACAGCCATGATGGTTAATTAATAGACGTGCAAGAGTTGTAGGTTGTTGAAAGTCCGAAAGTATAACCATAATTAAATACATTTAATATTTAAAAACATCATTCAATACTCCATCTAAGTTATGCTCAGATAAAAAGAAAAATATCATATCACAAAACAATTTTAAATCACTTTCCTTTACCACGTAACTTAAAGATTTAAAATTTCCCTTTTCACCATCAATCTCAAACTCTATCTTTCTATCTTGAATTTCATCTTCAAATCCCCACATCCCCATTGGCATAATGACATTATAACCCTTATAATCAACATAGACTCTACATTTATCTTCTAAATGCTCAATTTTTAAAGCGCATACATTATTTGTCCAAATATCAAAAGTTTCTTTTTTTTGTACTTGCCACATTCTATTTTCCTCCATGATAAATATCATATAATCCTGTACAAGCATCCATTCCTGGATTACTTCTAACCGTAGCATTGATTATTTCTTCATGTGAACCATATTTCTCTAATGCTTGTTCCAAAGACATGCCAAATTTTGCTGCAATATCTTTTGTTGTATATCCACTATTATACAAATCTTGCAGCAGTGATTCGTTACATTATGGTATGCTTCTCTCGTTTGCCTTGCAACTGCAACCTGTTCAGGATTAGTCCAGTCAATTTTATCAGCGTACTTTCCAATTCTTGTTGATTCTGGATTAGGCGAAAACCCATATACTGCATCTGGGTTTTCTATGATATCCCTAGCAGCTTTCGGATTATCCATAGGATTATGCTCATACTTAAATCTTGTTCCACTACCACTCTTGACAAAGACTCTTTACCCTTATAATTATCCAAACCAATGCACATCTACTAAAAAAAGAGTACACTTTCTAAAGCCAACTCTTGCATTAGCTTAAATTCTACCACATATTTGCCATTTTCTCTACACATTTTCGCCAGCATTTTCCACTACTGGCATACGGTACTCTGTACCGTTCTTTAGCATTCCATAAATAATACTGATTAATCGTCTTGAAATACAAATCAGTGCCTGCTGACTGCTCTTTCCCTCTGCCTTACGTTTCTCATAGTATGCACGAACTAGTGGATTTCTTGGTGTTCCTTTTGATGATACCTGCACCATCTGAATTGCAAGAAAGTAAATCGTAGCTTGTAATCTTCTGTTGCCTTGCTTTGTAGCAAAATCCTTACCTTTCCCACTGGATGATAACAGATATCCTTCTCATACCACCACAATATGAAGAAATTTAATATAAAACCTCGTACCGAAATAATAATACAGGATTCGATGTTTCTTACGTAAAATTAGATAATACAAGGTTTTCAAGCACTTATCAAAACATCAGTTCTGTGGAACAACTATATTTCTCCATTAGCGGAAATGCCGATACTGTATGGCTTTCCAGCATGGAGAATTGTGTTAACGTGTCATTATGCGATGACATAATTTAATCAATTATTACTTCTTCTTGATGCATTCCTGCATACTTGTCTATTTCTTTTTGCCAATTGTCTATTTTTATTTGTGTTATCTTATCACCTTTTCCTGCTTCAATTAAACATTTTTACGTTCTTCTATTGAACGTATATGTCCAATTTTTCACTTTTACATATAGAGACAAATTCCTTGAAATTTGGTGCTATTATAATTTCATTTTGAGGATTATCATGATAAATGAAGCTAATTTCTCCATTTTTCTCTTCTGATACTCTTATTACAAAATAATCTCCAAATGAATTAGTTGCTATCGGAAGTCTGAATTTTGATATTAATTCTTCTCCTAATCCTCCATCTAAAACAAACCTCAAATCTGAATATTGATTTTCTTCTGTAAACCCGTAAAATCTTCTTATATCTGTTTTCACTTTACCTCTGCTAAGATTTGTCTTTGGTGTTTCTCCACCATTATATTTCATCAAAAAGTCTTTGTAATCATGACACAATACAATATCATATTTTTTTTCCAATTCACTTATTTTTTCAAATGTACTATCTTCAACATATTTTGATATTAACATAATTTCGTCTCCTACTTATTGTAATAATTTCCACCATAATGTGTGAAAATTCTATGAATTTCTTCTTCTATCAATTGCATTTTACCATTTTCATAATCATGATGTAAAACGTAACCGTCTGGAATTTCATCATATCCTTCACTTCTAAGGAATTCCAATGCTGCTTTTTTATCCAGCTCTCTATCACCTGTAAATTTGCCAATACTGAACTCTGCAATATCCTCATCTGGAAACATATATTGTTTCGGAAATTTAACTTGCTGGTTAATATATGGAACAGTATCACCTTTTGCTGATGTATATTTGCAAATTTGAGAACCATCATCTAATGTTTCTATCTCTAATGTTCCACCTTTTTCAAACCAGTTTTTAGGTATTGGAGAACCTTTTGGTTTATTTCCTTTCAAAAATTTTGTGACTTTTCCTTTATAAGCATCCTTCATATCATCCCAATTACTAAATTTATTAGAAGAACTACCACTCTCAACAACTTTCCCAGCATCTTCCGCTGCACTCTCGGCTCCCTTGGCTGCTCCCTCTAGCCCTTTTCGGCTTTCCCCACATCTTCCGCTACATTTCCAGCGCCCTCGGTTACTCCATCAATCCCTTTTGGGGCTTTCGCCAGCTTGTTCGCCCCTGCTTCAATTCCATTCAGCCCCTTTGCAGTTACTCCACTTGCAACCATACCGGCAACCATTCCTGCTGTATCATTTCCTGTCACATCTGTGGTTATCTTCTGCGCACCGGCTCCGGCTCCCATTGAGATGCCTTCTTTGGCAACTATTGTTGCTGTGCTTTTGAATGTCAGATTTCCCGCTGTGGATGCCTGTCCGATTGGAATCATTGCGGATGATGCAAATGCAAATGCATTTTCTGTCAGATAATATGCGTCCTCGTTTCCCTGAAACAGGTCATCCTTTATGCCGTTTACTGCCGTGCTGTCAATGTCACCTGTGCTTCCATAATAAATATCCTGAATGCCCTCTATGGCATCTGCAGCTCCGAATACTGCTGTTCCGCTTCCTACTGCTACTGCAACGTCAGCTACTATTGGTATTGCAGCACCTCCTGTCAGCACCATGCATGCTACACCCGTCGCAATTAGTACTGCTCCTCCAACCGTCCTCCAGATTCCCTGTGTCTTTCTCTTTTCGGCTTCATCCTTTATCTTCTGTTCTGTCTCATAGATTTCATCGTATGCTTCTTTATTCTTCTCATGCAGGTCTCCAAATATTTTAATGCCCGTGTTCAAGGTACCTGCATCTTTACCTGTGATAAAACTGCCTGTTTCATAGCTCTCAATCGCACCCTGGCTAAGGCCTATTTTTGAAAGACATGACTGCAGATTTTCCAGAAGCAGCTCTACTGAATTTTCAAGCCGTACCACATTTTCCCTCTCGTAGCTGTTTACATTTGAGACAAGCTTTATAAGGTCGCTGTCCATCTGCTCATGGATATCAAATACTCCGTTACTGTCCGGCATGCCCACATCAGATATGTCCGATACTTCTGAAAGTGCACTTCTTATTTTGCCCGTATACTCATCAGTATCCTCATAGTTTGATGCCAGTTTTTTCCTGAATTCCTGTATTGCTTCTTCATCCAGTTTGAAGTTCGTCGAGCTATCAATGGCACGGTATCCATCCTTGTATGCTGCCATATTGTCAAGCAGTGTCTGTGCAGTTACTTTAATGCCTGACAGGATTGTTATATGTGCTTCACCAAGATAACTCTTTACTGCGTCTCCAGTTTTCCTGTAAATACTGCATTTTCCGTAAACATATTGATTTTTCTATGCAGTTATCAATATTTTCAATTAGCTTTTCAATTTTTCGCTTATATTCCCAGAACAGATCACTGAGATCCGTATAATTTATCTGAAACCCTTCCATTTTCATCTCCTAGTTTTATGGTATCACAGCTGTATCTGATAGTCCAATACCATTTTTAATATAATCTCCCTGTTTTCTGTCATTTTCATTTATTGCATTTATTATCGGTCTATTTTGCCAGATCATTATTTAACGTATCTCTGTAATCTTTCACAAAGGCTTTCAGCTGCCTGTATTCTTCCTGAAATTTGTCCATTGCTTCAGATCTGCTTTTGATTTCTGTCTCTGCCGCTGTGAGACTTACGGAATCAGAAGCTGTTTTATACCGGCAGTCATAAAGATACCTGCATATTATCAAGGCTGATTTCCATCTTTGTATTTCTCCTCTCCCTTTTATTAATTGAAAAAATTCTGTATTTTCGTGCACAGATCATCCCATGCGTTAACAAGTCCTGAAAGCACACCATATTTTTCATTCATTTTTTCTTTTAGTGTATTTATTTCCCAGTTGATGGCATCCTCAGCTGCATCTATATTTGACACATATCCGTCATAAGCTGTATATAAATTTCCGTTCTCACATGAATCATAACATTCCTGTGCATTGCCGCCTGTCCACATGCACTGATAAAGGTCTGAATTTATCATATTCCTCTGGTTATGCTTGATATCATCAATAGCCTCCTTGGCATCATCCAGCTTCCTGTATGCCGCTTTCAGCCTCTCTATTTTCTCATCAAGCACATCTATCTCTGACTGGCACTGTTCCTGCTGTTTTTTATTGTCAGCTTTCTTTTTCTTCAGTTTATTGTATTCTTTTCTGTCATTCTTTTTTGCCATATCAGTTCACCATGCTTCTTTTGAGTTTTCTTACATCTGCGCGCTCTATTTCTGTTTTCTCCATGGCATTAAAGATGTTGTCACACATCATTATCTCATCATCATCTACATACCCTTCAAACACAACCCTGCTGATATCTGTATGCTGAAAATACATAAGCCTGTCACCATTCATTCCCTCAGGATATGGGCAGGCAGCATAATCAAAGAACTGTTTACAGCCATTTATATTTACCTGCAGTGCTCTTGCAACAATCACAAATTTTTTTATGCCACCGCTTACTACTACAACGCTCCCAAGTGGCAGAAAATCAAATTTTTCATTCATATCTTTTCACCTCATACTTCAATAAACTTTTCATACATACAAAAAGGCTGCAGCAACCGGTATTCACCGGTTGTTGCAGCCGAACTGTCATTACTACATGTAACCGTTTTAGACTCTGGCTTTGCGACCTTACGTTTCCATAAGTGTGCCCTTATGGTTAATAATTTTATTGAATTTGCACATTTTTGTCAATATATTTTTTCTGGATAGTATCTGCTTCATTAGACTACTTGTGTCCATGCGTTCTTTCCTTTCCGTCTCGCTTGATTTGACCACCTTTTTCCCGATTGATTACGGCAGATGTTGTCATTTCTGCAATACGAGACATACTCAAACTTATTGATTGTTCGCCCCTTCGCTCCATCTCCATTACAGAGACTTCTTCGCTACTATGGGCTCGGCTGACTTCTCACAGTTCGTTGTTACTAGGCTAATGAAACCTCTGTGAGACCTCCACGCTTAAGGTGCACGCTCTTTCCTCTCATATATCCGCCACATTTGCTTACAGCTTCCTTCAGATTCTACCTTACGATAGACACCCTTGCTGTTCAGCTATACACTTCCTTGTCGCCTAGGCGTGTTCGGGACTTTCACCCGTTAGAGCGCGCCCATGGCGCAAAAAAAATCCGCTATACTCACCTATCGTATAGCGGATTAATAAAACATTATTCAATTTTCATCTTATTTTTTATTGCTCTAAGCTATTGTGCCATTTGCAATGTCGTTCTTTGCCAATAAATATGTAATACTCGGCATAAGAATGGCTGAAATAATTGCTTTGACAATATTACCAGCACTAAGCTGTGCTGCAATGGCATATGTAACTATACTTACAATGAATCCCAGAGCTGCAAGTGCAATAATAAGCACCAAACCAATCTTTTTGTGTGCGAAAAGCAGAATACCGATAGAAACAGTTATGACAACCTGCAGTATAACGCTAATGAAACACAGTACGACATATATCGAACCTAATCCTAAAGTAGCTCCTACGACTGAAGCACCCAACGCAACGACGATTCCGCCAATTGTTGCAAGAATATTCAGCACGAAAATAATCCATAACCATACGGTTAAACCTGTTGAAAGCTTATTGTTTTCCATAATTATCCTCCTTTAGTAATCCCAATTTTTTTCAACATGTTCATTATAATGTACTGAGAAATTTATTTCAATAGTCAAAATGTCTTATTTTGAACTTTTACTTCCGGGCTAATCAAAAAAATTATCATTGATTTAAACGATAGATGCATTTACAATATAGCTATTATGAAAAAATTATTTGTAAAATACGTCTCACAAAACATACTCGGCATGGTGGGTATGTCATTATATATACTTGCCGACACCTTCTTTATCTCAAAGGCGGTAGGCTCAAACGGTATCACCGCGCTCAATCTGGTGCTGCCTGTATACAATTTGATTTTTGCCATAGGCGCAATGATCGGAGTCGGCTCCGCTATCAGATATGTCGTAGAGAAAAATAAGGGCGACACATCCAGCGAGAGCTACTTTTTTCATGCCCTCCTGTGGTGTATTATAATAAGCGTTATATTCATATTGATTGGTATTTTCATTCCGGACAGGCTCGTAGGGCTGCTCGGCGGAGATTCAGCAATTATAAATACCGGTAAAAACTATACACGTATTTTCATGCTTTTTACGCCGTTTTTCATGTGCAACTATGTGTGCAACGCTTTCGTAAGAAATGATGGCGCACCATCCATTGCCATGTGCGCCACACTTTTCAGCAGCCTTTTTAATATTGTTTTTGATTACATACTCATGTTCCCGCTTGGACTTGGTATGGAGGGAGCCGCTTTAGCTACCGCTATTTCACCGATTATAGGCATCCTGATATGCTGTATTCATTTCTGCTCAGACAAATGCTCCGTAAAGCTTAAGCCGACGGTTCCATCTGTCAAGAGACTCTTTTACTCCTGCCAGGTTGGTGTTTCTTCCTTTGTTGCTGAAATATCATCAGGTGTCATAACTGTTGTCTTCAATATGGTTATCCTGAGGCTTGCAGGAAATATCGGCGTGGCAGCATACGGTGTGGTTGCCAATACGTCACTGGTAGCTGTAGCTTTGTTCAACGGAATAGCACAGGGTTCACAGCCTCTTATCAGCGACTATTACGGCAGAGGACTTAGAAAAATGTAGGTTCGATACCAGGATGGCTGTCGTTTCATCTCTCTTAATTGCTGCACTGCTCATTTTGTTCATATGCACCTTTGCACCTTTTGTGACATCTGTTTTCAACAGCGAGCACGATGCCAGGCTTGCTTTATATGCCGAGAGCGGACTGCGCCTTTACTTTACAGGCTTTATTTTTGCCGGAATTAATATAGTAGGTTCTGCTATCCTAAGTGCCGTTGAGTCCGTAAAATATGCATTCGCGGCATCTATCATGCGTGGTTTTATCGCTATAAGCATTTTCGCATTCGCACTTTCAGCCGCCTTTGGCATGACAGGTGTGTGGCTTGCTTTTCCGGCAGCTGAATTTGTGACTATGTTTATTATTGTTAAGGGATTAAGAAAAAACTATTCTAATTATAATAGATAAATTTTTTTCAAAAGTATTCTTTATGTTGGAAATCAAACATACAAGTTGTTTTTATAACGCTATTATTCTGTCAGAAACATAAAAAAACTACTGATGGAGGAAAAAAATATGTTTTGTTTTCAATGTGAACAAACAGCCGGATGCACCGGCTGTACCGGAAATACAGGTGTCTGCGGAAAAAAAGCAGATACTGCACAGTTACAGGATGAATTGACAGGCGCACTGATTGGTCTGGCGAGAGCTGTCGATGACACATCTGCTGTTTCAAAAAAGACCTGGCAGACCATTATCTAGGGCTTATTTACCACAATTACAAATGTAAGCTTTGATAATGCAGCAATCGAAGATATGATACAAAAGGTCAGAGCAGAAAAAGCCTCTCTGGTTGGCGACTGTAATAAATGTCAGTCTCCTTGTGGACTAACTGACGAATATGATATGCAGCAACTATGGAATGCAGATGAAGATACCCGATCTCTGAAGTCTCTCATTCTCTTTGGCATTCGCGGAATGGCTGCATACGCCTATCATGCATATGTCCTGAATTTTGAAGATCCCGAGGTAAATCAGTTTTTCTGTGAAGCCTTGTTCAAGATTGGTTACGCAGAAAGTATGGATGAACTGCTTCCCACAGTGCTCAAAGTAGGAGAAATCAATCTGAAGTGTATGGCACTTCTTGACAAGGCAAATACTGAAACCTATGGAACACCAGAACCAACCGATGTGACACTTACCATAGAAAAAGGGCCATTTATTGTAGTAACTGGTCATGATCTGAAGGATCTGCAGCTTTTACTTGAACAAACAGGCGGAAAAGGGATCAACATCTATACTCATGGTGAAATGCTCCCAGCCCATGCCTATCCGTTCTTAAAGAAATTTTCTCATCTAAAAGGGAATTTTGGAACCGCATGGCAGAATCAACAGAAAGAGTTTGATCATCTTCCCGCTCCGATCCTTTACACTACCAACTGCCTGATGCCGCCAAAAAGCAGCTACGCTGACAGAGTGTTTACAACAGAAGTTGTTGCTTTCCCAGGCACTGTTCATATCGATGAGAAGAAAGATTTTACGCCGGTTATTGAAAAGGCACTGGAACTGGGTGGTTACAAGGAAGATCAGATACTCACAGGCATCAATGGCGGTACAAAAGTAACAACTGGTTTTGGTCATGCAGCCATCCTGTCCCATGCAGATACTGTAATAAAAGCTGTAAAATCAGGCGAAATCAGCCATTTCTTCTTGGTTGCCGGCTGTGATGGTGCTAAACCAGGTCGAAACTATTACACAGAATTCGTAAAACAGGCACCTTCTGACAGTGTGATTCTCCTCACCCTTGCATGTGGGAAATTCCGTTTTAATGATCTTGAGCTGGGAGAAATCGGTGGCCTGCCACGGCTGATGGATATTGGTCAGTGCAACGATGCTTATGGTGCGATCCAGGTTGCTGTCGCACTTGCAGATGCATTTGAATGCTCTGTTAATGAACTTCCACTCTCCTTCGTTCTTTCCTGGTATGAACAAAAGGCCGTCTGCATCCTGTTAACACTTTTGCATCTGGGTATCAAAAACATCCGTCTTGGTCCTTCTCTTCCAGCGTTCTTATCACCTAACATTCTGAACTTTCTGGTAGAAAATTATGGCATTGGACCTATTACCACACCGGAAGAAGACATTAAAGTGCTGTTGAAGCAATAATATGTATTTTTCCGATGTTCTAATACACTAATAGGGAACTATAAAAAACACAGGATATAGCGCCTTTGCTGTATCCTGTGTTTTAAATTAACTTTAAATAAATTTGTAATCATTAGGGTAATCTAAGCTAATTCTCCCCATACATCTCCGGCCGCCTGTCCCTGAACAGCCCCCAGCTCTTTCTCTCACTCTCCAGCTCATCCAGATCAAAACTGTGGAGTATGAAGCCCTCCGTTACTCTGTCCATCTCCTCAACAACCTCTCCGGTCGCATCTGTGATAAACGAAGAACCATAGAATGTCAGTGCAGAGCTCTGGTTGCCGTTTTCTGCACACGGTACAACCTCCTCTGTGCCTATCCTGTTTGCCGCCACAACCGGCATCAGATTACAGGCTGCATGTCCGGTCATACACCTTCTCCAGTGTGGCATACTGTCACATTCCAGTATCGGCTCGCTGCCTATGGCTGTAGGGTAAAAGTATCTCCGCGCCCTTTAAAGCCATGCCTCTTGCCGTTTCCGGAACCACTGATCCCAGCATATACAGACTCCAATTGTTGCATACCTTGTCTTAAAAGCTTTAAAGCCTGTATTTCCCGGTGTGAAGTAAAACTTCTCCTGATAATAATGATCATCCGGGATATGTGTCTTTCGGTATATTCCAAGCACCTCTCCGTCGGCATCTGTCACCGCCACTGAGTTGAAAAGCTGTCTGCCCTCTCCCGCCTCATAAAGCTCACAGGAATCACCACTCCAAGCTCCTTTGCAAGTGCCTTCATGCTCTGCACCGCATCATTTTCAGAAAGCGGCTTTGCATAGTCATAATAATCGTACCGCCTCTCCTGACAGAAATACTGTCTCTCAAAGCTCCGAAGGAAGTATTATCTGCGCTCCGGCCTCTGCCGCAGCCCTTATAAGCTTTGCTGCTTTTTCAATATTTTCTTTTACGTCACGGCTGCAGCTCATCTGGATTGCAGCAATTGTAACCTCTCTCATACTATTCACCTTTCTCATCCTGTCGTCTCACAATGGGCTTTTCCCAAGTCTCCAATGTGAACAAAACGATTACAACCAATTAAATTACTGTGGTATCTGCTGTGTGATACAGTGTATATTTCCCCCGCCAACAATTATGTCGCGCGCATATATCGGATACACTTTTCTTCCCTCAAAAAGGCTTCCGATTGCCTTAAGTGCAGGCTCATCCATCACATCACCAAACTGTGGAATGAGCACACCGCCGTTTGTGATGTAAAAATTCACATAGCTTGCCGCTAAGCGTTCTCCTGCCTCGCGCTCATCCTCACCCTCCTCAAAGGTGAAGCCGGAAAGCTCATATTCTGTGATACACACCGGCTTCTTTGGAATGTAAACTTTGTGAACCTCAATTTTTCTACCCTTTGCATCAGTTTCATTTTCCAATATTTCAAGGTCCGCTGAGGACATCTGATACTGTGGGTCATCCATGTCATCAGTCCACGCAAGCACCACATGCCCCGGGCTTGTAAACGCACATACGTTGTCCACATGCTCGTTGGTTTCATCATTGTATATTCCATAAGGAATCCAGATAATTTTTTCGGCACCGAGATAATCCTTTAATTTCTGTTCTATTTCAGACTTCGATAATTCCGGATTTCTGCCCTTGCTTAGCAGACAGCTTTCCGTCACTATCACAGTTTTCTCTCCGTCTGTGTGGATGGCTCCACCCTCTAAGACAAACGGATGCGCATCATACATGTCGTATCCGGCTTTGTTGCAAAATAAAGCCGCTACTCTGTCATCCTTTGTCCAGTCTGCGTACAGTCCGTCCACCTTGCCGCCCCAGGCATTAAAACACCAGTCAATTCCTCTGACAGCGCCATCCTCATTTTTCACGAAGGTCGGCCCCACATCTCTGGCCCAGGCATCATCTGACTCCATTTGTATATATTTCACCGGGAAATTTTCCTGATAATTTTTCTGCTTTCTGACAGCTTCCACAACAGACCTTGCATTGTCTATCACATCTGCCTCAGCGAGCACATATGCCTGCTCAGACTCTGCTATTGCACATATCACCTCCGCAAAAGCCTCTCTTGCCCGCCCGGCACCGTAAATCCATGAGCCCGGGCGCTTTGGCCAGATAATGATGGTACCCTTGTGGGGAGCATACTCTGCCGGCATATAAAAGCCGTCTGCTCTAGGACAGCCTGCATTTAAAATCTTCATATTCGAATCTCCTGATAACCTTACAATCGTTATTTTCATCCATTACTGCAATGTCCGGAAGCGGCATGCCGTTAAAGGTATTATTTTTGACCATCGAGTAGATTGCCATATCGCAAAAGCACAGCCTATCGCCGGTTTTTATCTCTCTGTCAAATGAATAATCCCCTATCACATCACCTGCCAGACAGGTACATGAGGACAATCTGTAGGTATACTTCTTCTCACCCGGCTCGCCACTGTCCATAAGCGGCGGACGGTACGGCATCTCAAGCACGTCCGGCATATGGCAGGCTGCGGAGGTATCCAGAATGAGTATCTTTATGCCATTGTTTTCAACTATATCAAGCACCGTTGTCTCCAGATATCCTGCATCAAGCGCAACCGCCTCTCCCGGCTCCAGATAGATTTTCAGGTCGTATTTGTCACGCATATGCATAATGCATTTTCAAGCCTCTCAATGTCATAATCTGCCCTTGTGATGTGGTGTCCGCCTCCCATATTGAGCCACTTTAGCCCATACAGCAAATCTCCGAATTTCTCCTCTACCGCTGCAAGAGTCGTTTCGAGCGCATCCGAATCCTGTTCACAGAGCGTGTGAAAATGAAAGCCCTCTATACGTGATAAATCAAGCCCGTTTTAATAGCCTTATCGAGTGCCTCTCTCGTTATCCCAAGCCTTGAGCCCGGCGCACATGGGTCATATATCTCATGCCCCTCCTGTGTGGAGCACTCAGGGTTTATTCTGAGCCCGACACTTATTTTTTTATCAGCCTTTTCTATTTTATCCCTGTGAAGCAGATACTGCGATACGGAATTAAATACAATATGGTCACATATTTCTACAAGCTCATCCATCTCCTGCGGCAAAAAAGCGGGACAGAATACATGGTTTTCCTTTCCCATTTCTTCATGTGCAAGGCGGGCTTCAAAAAGCCCGCTTGCAGTTGTCCCGCTTAGATATCTGCCGATAAGAGGATATTCATAAAATGCGCTGAATGCCTTCTGTGCCAGAAGAATCCTTGCACCTGTCCTTTGCATGACACCGTTTAATATCAAAAGATTTTCAGTTAATTTTCCCTCGTCTATCACATAACAGGGAGTTCTTAATTCATTTATCTTCATACCGGCCTCCGGACTAATCCATATGTACTGACTCATCCTCAGTCTTGTAGCAATCCACAGTAACCGGATTCTCCACTACCTGCCAAGGCAGTCCGAACTTATTAAGAGCCTCCATGTATGGATCCGGATCCATCTCCTCGAGATTGAACACTCCCGGCTTCTTCCAGAGTCCCTTTACCACCATCATGGCTCCAATCATTGCCGGCACACCTGTGGTATAAGAAATCGCCTGCGATTCAACCTCCTTGTAGCACTCGATGGTCACATACATTGTAGATGTAGATTGACTTTTCCTTTCCGTCCTTGACACCTGTAAAATACATCCGATATTTGTCTTTCCGACTGTACGAGGTCCCAGGGATGCAGGGTCGAAGCAACTCCTTAAGCACCTGTATTGGCACTATTTCCTTTCCGTCCACCATGATCGGGTCTGTCCTTAGCATGCCTACATCCTCAAGACACTTCATGTGTGTGAGATAGCTCTGTCCAAAGGTCATGAAGAATCTGATTCTCTTTATTCCCGGAATATTTTTGGCCAGCGACTCAATCTCCTCATGGTGAAGCAGATACATGTCCTTGTCTCCGACCTGGTCAAAATTGTACTGCGCTCTCCACTCCATAGGCTTTGTCTCTACCCAGTGGCCGTCTGTCCAGTATGAGCCGTTCGCAGAAACCTCACGCAAATTTATCTCAGGGTTAAAGTTTGTCGCAAACGCGTATCCATGGTCACCGCCATTGCAGTCCAGAATGTCTATAGTATGTATTTCATCAAAATAATGCTTAAGCGCATATGCAGAATAAACAGAGGTCACACCCGGGTCAAATCCGCATCCAAGAATAGCTGTAAGCCCTGCCTCCTTAAATTTCTCCTGATATGCCCACTGCCATGAATAATCAAAATATGCCGTAAATCCAAGCTCCTTGCAGCGCTTTTCGTAGATTGCTCTCCACTTTGGATCCTCAGTATCCTCACACTCATAGTTGGCAGTATCGATGTAGTCAACTCCACACGCAAGACATGCATCCATGATTGTAAGATCGATACGGAAGCGCAACATTTAAAACCGCATCCGGCTTGTATGCATTAATCAGCTCTTTTAATTCCTCCACATTGTCGGCATCAACCTTTGCAGTCTCAATTTTTGTGCTTGTCTTTCCCTCGAGCTTTGCCTTTAAGTCATCACATTTTGACTTGGTTCTGCTTGCAATCATAATCTCGGTAAATACCTCGCTGTTCTGGCAGCATTTTCTGATTGCCACCTGCGCAACTCCACCACATCCGATAATAAGTAATCTGCTCATTTTGTCCCTCGATTCGCTTTGGTTATGATATAGTTTTTCTAATTTGTTTTACTTTGTTTCCTCTTCCTCGAGTAAATCCTCCACATATTTCGGAAGCATGAAGGCTCCCTGTGTAAATGTGTTGTATAATACCAGGTTTTAAGCCCCAGTGCATCCCATCTTTTGCATCCAGATCATAAAGCGGATGATATTTTTTTGATGCAAACCCAAACAGCCAGTAGCCTGACGGACAGGTTGGAATATGTGCCTGATATACCCTGCTTATAGGAAATGATTTATACACCTTTCTGTGCATTTTCCGGCACTCAAGCTCATCCTCATCATAAAAGGACTGCCGTGCTGGTAAACCATGATTCCATCATCCTTTAGTGCCTTATAACAGCTTCCATAAAACTCTTTTGTGAAAAGTCCCTCCGTATGTCCGAGCGGGTCTGTGGAATCGTTGATTATCAGATCATATTCATCATGCTTTCTGCGTAAGAATCGCAGACCATCATCATAAAACATGGAAATTCTTTCATCCTCAAGTCCACATGCTACCTCGGGGAAAAACCGCCTGCATACATCGACAAACATCTTGTCTGTCTCAACCACATCAATATGCTCGACAGACGGATATTTGATAAGCTCCTTCGCCACGCCGCCGTCGCCGCCACCTATTATAAGTATCTTTTTGCATTCGGGTGGACCGCCATCGGCACATGTGTGACCATCTCATCATATATAAACTCATCTGTGTCCGAAAAAACAATCTCGCCATCCAGCGCGACCATTTTGCCAAACTCATATGATTTAAACACATCTATTTTCTGATAATCACTCTGCCAAAAAGCTGCTCCTGTATCCTTACATCCAGCTTGACATTGGCAGTATGATATTGTGAAAACCACATTTGCATAGCTTTTCCTCCTGTTTACTGCTTTAATACCTTAAGATATTCTACCGCAGGATCCTCTGTTCCCTGCATGGAACAGCCCTTTTCCTTTGCGTAGACAATGTATTGCGCAATCTCTTTTGTGATAAGCTCTCCCGGTGCAAGAATCGGGATTCCCGGTGGATAACACATGACAAACTCACCACTTACAGCGCCTACCGCGTCCATAATGCGCACTGATTTCTTCTGCGAATAAAACGCCTCCTGCGGCGATACCGCCACCTTTGGATTTATGTACTCTCCCGACAAAGTCCGGTCTTGTCCTTACTGTAAAGGCGCTTGATATCCTCCAGCGCACCTACAAGCCTCTCTATATCCTGTATACTGTCACCGATTGATATATACGCAAGTATATTACAGATATCTCCAAGCTCTATCTGGATATCATACTCATCACGCAGCAGATCATATACCTCTATTCCGGCAAGCCCTATATCGAGCGTATAGATGGACAGCTTTGTCACATCATAATCATATATGCTCGTGCCATTTACAAGGTCACGCCCATACGCATAATAGCCGCCTATGGAATTAATCTCCTGCCTTGCATACTCCGACATCTGTGCCACCTTGGCAAAGGATTCCTCGCCTCTGAGTGCCAGATTTCTTCTTGATATATCAAGGCTTGACAATAGCAGATACGATGCGCTCGTGGTCTGTGTGAGGTTGATAATCTGACTCACATAATCAGCATTCACATCCCTTCCGGTGAGCAGAATCGAGCTCTGTGTCAGGCTTCCTCCCGATTTGTGCATCGATACCGCAGACATGTCTGCCCCGGCTGCCATTCCTGATATCGGAAGCCCCTTTCCAAAATAAAGATGTGTACCATGTGCCTCATCCGTGAGCACCTTGATTCCCTTCGAATGAGCCAGCGCAACTATCGACTTAAGGTCAGAACAGATTCCATAATATGTCGGATTGTTTACAAGCACAGCCTTTGCATCCGGATTTTCCTCGATAGCCCTCGCCACCTGGTCAATCTCCATTCCAAGCGAAATACCAAGCTTCGCATTCGTCTGCGGATTGACATAAACCGGTATCGCTCCGCAGAGCACGAGTGCATTAAGAGCGCTTTTATGAACATTTCTCGGAAGTATAATCTTGTCTCCTGCCTTGCAGGTGGACAAAATCATGGCCTGCACCGCAGAGGTGGTGCCTCCTACCATAAGAAAAGCATTTGCCGCTCAAAGGCATCTGCCGCAAGCTCCTCCGCCTCTCTGATTACCGAAACCGGATGGCACAAATTGTCAAGCGGCTTCATTGAATTGACATCAAGCCCTACACACTTTTCTCCGAGCAGATGCACCAGCTCAGGATTTCCCCTGCCTCTCTTGTGTCCCGGCACGTCAAACGGCACCACTCTCTTCTTCTTAAACTCCTCAAGAGCCTCATAAATCGGCGCTCTTTCCTGTCTTTTGATATCCATTTACTTCTCCTGTATTTAAAAAGGATGATGCGTGCAAGCATCATCCTTTAGATTCGTCTTAACAACAGTAAAATCGTAACATATACTATGGAGTTATGCAAGAATTTACGTTTTATTTTTGATAATGATAGTTACGCCATTGCAGGCTCTTTCTTCTTAATAATTGCCTCAACTTCATCAACACCTGTTTCAGCTACATCTGCGATCTGATCCAATGTATAACCCTTTTTATACATATTCAGAATAAACTTTTCGCTTGTCTTTTCAGTAGCTCTTTCAGTAGCTCTTTCTTCAATTCCTGTACTCAGATTACACATAATTCTCACATCCTCTCTAAATTCCTGACTGATTGGAATATTATATTCATGTTCTATAATATCCAATTTTTCCTGTTCTTTCAATTCACTTGAAAGCAAAGCTCCAATCAACCGGTGCATTTCATATTTTTCATCATGTTCGAATCTCATTTGTGATTCCTATTAGCACAATGTTTAACAGGTCGAGATTACCTTTCCAGTTACATGGTTTCAGCAGCTCATCTTTTGTCAAATGGATATGGCTTAGGCTGTTATCATCCATGTTCATACATATCCATATGCTGAATACCTGCTTAATGTCATCATAGTTAGTATTTACAAAATCTCTTTCCTTTTGTGACGAAATCAGCCTGCTCACATAAAAGATTGCCCGATTTAAAATTTTATATTCCGTCGGCTCATCCTTCTGAGCCTCAATATTCACAATAATCTGCGAAAGTCCATTCTTCATACGGACATAAAAAATAATATCAAATCTGACTAATCCTTCATTAATTTCAGCATTTTCTGTATTAAGACCTACAATACGCTGTCCTGCAGCATCTGGTTTTTCCATATTTGCTAATCCCGGCTCAACCGGAACAACGCTAATACTCGGTTCGCCTTCGATGTATTTCACAACATCTTCCGGCTTCATTCCTTTAAATTCATCGACTGTTTTCACCAAAATATGTGCTAATATACTCTTCTGTGCCAGTAACCTTTTAACACGAGTATCATATTGTGCCTTATCTCCTGCTGCATTCACAGCATTTGCTATTTCTGTATTCAAGTCGGCATCCCTCCTTTTGTACTGTGCATAACACTTCTAAGATTCCGCAAAAGGCTCTCTACCTTAATATCATTATAGGCGAGGGACTTTACGAAATCAACTGATTTTTCATTACTTATATAGGCACTTTTTAGTCTTCCAACTATAAAGAGGAAGCCGGTACATGTGGAGTGTGCCGGCTAAAAATATGAAAAAGATTAATATGAGTATTTCTTTTGTTTATGATGTCAGTATACAGGACAATTGTGAAAATGCTGTGTTTACTTTCTTACCCTTTTATAAACAAAATATTGCATTTTTTTATTTTTACCAAGAACACCTGCAGATACCAGCCTATAAGCAGGACGCAGGCATATCGTATTGTAAAGACTGCTGCCGGCAAAACAGTGCAGGATGAGAGGGATGAGATTTATCTGAAGCTTGAATTATAGTAACTTCTATTCCGCCGGCCAGGATTTTCTGAGAGCCACATAGGAAATCAGGAAATTGGCAAGCCAGCCGGCCGGTACAGCAAGCCAGACAAATGCAATACCGAAACGCGGCGCGCAGATTAAGGCAACCGACAGACGGATTGCCAGGTTTACCATATTTGCAGCGAGAAACGGACGCATGATGCCAAGTCCACGAAGCACACCATCGGTGGCCATCTTGATACCCATAAAAAAAAAAGAAGCCAAGCCATCTCATATAATCTCCGGATACCTGATATGCCAGGGCCGTTCCGTCTTTGCCCAGGAATAATGAGGAAATCTGAGTATGCAGTGTTTCAATGACTATAAAGGCAAGCACTGCAAAGCACAGGTCTAACACCAGCGCAGCGTGATAGCCTTTTTTGATACGTTCTGTCTTCTTTGCTCCGAGATTTTGGGAAACAAACGGCGAAACTGCATTTCCAATGGATACAAATATCAGTGAAAAAACATTCTCTACCCTCATCGTTGCAGAATAACCTGCGAGTGCCTGTGTACCGAATGGATTCACAACTGCCTGTACGATCATCATACCAATTGACACTGTGGACTGCTGGAGAACTGACGGTACAGCAATTTGAAGCATGGAATGAAGCTCATGCCTGTCAAACCATTCAAAGCGACTTTTATACCGGCGCATACGGCTAAGGAAAATCAAAAGTGAAAACACTGCAGATATTCCCTGAGCAATTAGAGTTGCAAGAGCAGCACCGAACACTCCCAGGTCAAGGCCTGCCACCATCCAAAGATCCATCAATATATTTAACACAGATGAAAATATCAAAAGCCCCAACGGAATCCTTGACTCGCCAATCGAAGTAAACATTGTTGAGAGAATATTATACATAAACAAAAATGGGAATCCCACAAAATAAACTCGCAGATACAATACCGCTTCATTCAATATATCAGGAGGTGTTTGTAATAAACTCATCATTGAATGTGAAAAGAAAAAGCCAAAGACACCCAGAAGTATACTTAAGACCAGAAAACTGATCAATGATGTTGACACGATCGTTTTCATTTTACCATAATCTCTGGCTCCAAAATAACGGCTTACGAGTACACCTGCGCCTACACCAGCGCCCAAAGCTACACAAATGAAAACATTCGTAAGGGCAGCACAGGCACCGACAGCTGCAAGTGCCAAAGAACCAACAAACTGACCGACAATGATCGAATCAGCCATATTATATATCTGCTGAAAAGAAACTGCCTAAGATCATAGGCATTGCAAAAACTGTCAGCGCTTTAACGGGCGCATCTGTAATCAAATATTCATCTTTTGACATTATCTTTTCCTCAATCCGCTATACTAAGCTATAGTATATCCGATTGAAAGACAAATTACAATATAGCATTCTTTATCGACATTTTTCCATTTCTTATGCTTTCCCTCTAATGCAAACATCATACTGCTCCTTTGTATTTTAATTTAAAAAGCCGCCCAGGCCATAGGCCTGTGCGACTTCTCATAACATGATTTAAATTAAGTTTATCCTTCAATAGCAATATGCTTTGTGGTCTCAACTTTCTTTTGCTCCTTCTTCGGAACTGAAAGTTTAAGAATACCGTCCTGATACTTTGCCTTGATATCTTCCTGTTTCAGCTCATCACCTACATAGAAAGACCTGCTCATAGCACCGGAATAGCGCTCCTTACGGATATACTTGCCATCCTTTTCTTCCTTTTCTTCCTTGTCAAGTCCTTTAGCTGCGCTGATAGTTAAGTAACCATTCTCCAGCTTAGCCTCAATCTCATCCTTCTTGAATCCCGGAAGATCTATATCTACTTCGTAGCTATTGTCTGTTTCCTTGACATCAGTCTTCATAACGTTCTTTGCGTGTTTACCATAAAGCACCTTGTCAACATCAGGAAATGAAAAATCCATCCAATCATCGTTAAATAAGTTTTCTCCAAAAATACTAGGCATCAACATAAGTCATCTCTCCTTCTTAATCTATAAAATCTGTGTCAACCTGTTTCTTTGGAACCGGGATGTTTCAAGAACTCAAAGCCTTTGCTTTTTGTTCCTTTCCTTTGTTCTTGACTATGTTATACACCTATTATTAGCACTCGTCAATAGTGAGTGCCAATAATTTATAAAATGTTTATATTTTCCGAGCAGCTTCAAAGTACTTACCATATGAAACTCCATTATTTTGCAATAAATAACACTCCAAGTGTGCCAGGCCCACAATGTGATGAAATCACACCACCTGCTCTTGTCTCTATTATTTCCTTAAAAATGCCAAGAGAGGCTATGTAATCTCTCACCTCTTCAACTGTATTAGCATCACATTCCGAATGTGTAATAAATACCCGATCCGGTATTGCGTTTTTCAGGTCCTCTTCCAGATCTTTTGCATAATTCTTTATGACTTTACCGATCTTACCTCTATATTTCCTGCTTGCATCCATTTTACCATCCTTTACAACGATCATGGGATGAAGTGCCAATGCTCCTCCGATAAGCGCAGAAACCGCATTGCATCTGCCACCTCTGTAAAGGTACACAAGTGTATCTACAACAAAGCTTGCTCTTACCTTCGGGATCAATTCATCAATTCCGGCTTTTATCTCCTCACGGGATTTCCCATCTGCTGCCATAACTGCCGCCTCAACAACAAGCAGGCCTATTCCTGTGGACAGATTTCTTGAATCTATCACCGTAACTTTATCTTCTGCATCAAGTTCTTCTGCCGCCATTCTGATCACATTGATTGATGTCGACATCTCACTTGATATGGAAAAGCATATGATCTCCCTGCCTTCATCAATATATGGTCGCATTACATTCATTGCTGTTTCTATAGATGGAGCTGAAGTCTTTGGTGTAGTCTTATTTTTATCAGCCCACTCATACAATGCGTGAATGTCTATCTGCGGTCCGTCCTCCAGCTCTTCATCTCCTTTTACAATATGAAGCGGAATAATATCTATATCGTATCTTTCTAAAACTTTCTGTGACAGATCACATGTACTGTCTGATATAATTTTTACCATTTTAACACCTCCAGGCTTTCAAAATCATTTTGTCCTTCCTTTCTGTTCCATTATACTATCTTATTTTATTATTTCAATTGCGGAATAAATATATTATTTTCATGCCCATATTCAATAGTTATATGTTCTTTTTATTACAGTATCAAAAAAAGATATTTTCACCAAGGGGGAAAGCAACGTTTATTTTACTGTTGACTGGCTCCGCTGGCTTTGTGATATTGCCTTGTAGTAAACACAAATAGAAATGATTGCTGTAATCGCTTCCGTGATCCAAAACGCATTCCAGACGCCAACCGCTCCGAAAATGCTGCTGAGTAAAAACGCAGTTGGGATGATAACCACAACATACCGGCAAAGTGAAATCAGTAACGAAGGAATGCCTTTTCCAAGTCCCTCCAGTGCGCCGGAAGATGTAACGGAAACCGCCGAGACAATAAAACCGGCGCCGATGATACGCAGGGCTGTTTTCCCGGTCTGGATTGTCGCTTCTGTGTGGGTAAACAGCCCCATAAGCTGGCCGGGGCTTAGCAGACATATCACTGTCCCAAGCACCATAATGATACCGCTCATGCACAAGACGATTTTATAAATCTGGCTGACTCTTTTATTCTCCCCGCACCGTAGTTATAGCCGATCAAGGGGCGCATCCCCGAACAATGCCATTAGCGGAAGATAGATGAATGTCTGCAATTTGTAATATATTCCCAAAACCAGAATATACACTTCGGAATATGCCGCCAAAATTCCATTGAGCGCCGAAATCAAAGAGATGGGAGCGCAATATTCAAGGTTGCGGGAATGCCAATGGAGTACAGCTTTATTACCATCTTTTTGCTGAGCAAAATGTACTGCCTGCGGATATGCACGCGAATTGGCCGCACAAAATAAACGACCAGATAAATCGCAAGCGTCAAGGTCTGCCCGATGCCGGTTGCCAGCGCGGCGCAACCGCCATTTTGTTATTTGTCTGCATGCTTTCCCTCTTCTCCACAAATTGTCCGAACATTATAGTCCTCCATTCTGCTAATACTTCCGAGTTACAAGCAACAAAAAAGCCACACAACTATCACAAGATAGCTGTGTGGCAAAAAGATGACCGAATCCGGAAAAGTCCACTAAAATTTTGCGTTTATCATTATAACGAACTTGAAGGAGACTGTCAAGCAGCAATCATTACGGAACTATGCAGAAGAGAGAAACTATATCTCTCTACATGCTTATTAATACACATAAAGGTACATCGAAGCAAAAGTCCCGCCTCACTCGTTAAAGTGTCTTCTGGAAGCGAATCATACAGGCAGTAATCAATCTGATAAAAAAGCCGGTATTGGATTTTTATGCTGATTCTCAATAGTAATGCGAGCATGTTTATGAAAGGGCATTGCAAAATAAGAATTAAGTCATCGTGATGGAACAACAGTTGTTATTTAACACACAACCTTGCACACTTTCTTAAAACATGCAATTCCATATTTGATAAAATTTTTCATACCATCCTGTTTTAGTTTTGCCACATAATCTTTCTCTTCAATCTGTTTTAATGCCTTATCACATGCTGCATCCAAATCACCGTCTTCAGCGTACTTGAGTTCTATTACAATTCCTGTTCTGTTTGTCGGTACTTCCACAAGTATGTCACTATAGCCGATTCCCGACTCAGCATTCGATTTGATCAGCCAGTTTGATTTATATCCTAGAAGTCCAAGCAAAATACCATGATAAAAATTTTCCTTCTTTTCTTTTGCAACTGCTGTATCACGTATGCTTATTGTGTTCCACAGATACTCACCATATATCTGTTCAATCTTTTGTGCATCTTCATTCACAAACGCACTACAAAGCTCTTCGAGTGTTTTTCCATCACTTTTAGAAACATCCGAAAACCATTCTTTTATTTTTTTGACAAAAAGATTTCTAATCTCTCTGTTAGGAATTACAAGACAATATTTTCCGCTTTCAGTGCGGCCGTTGTGCGTCAGATAACCTGTCGTAAAAAGCACGCTCCACAGATTTTCTATGCTCTTATATATCTCGTCGTAGGTCAGCTCAGGAGCTACATCCTTTTCAATACTCTCTCCTGCTATCAGCCTCTCTATTTCCGTTTTTGTAGAAACATCAGCCATGTCGATAAATCTGCGGACAATCGCATTTCCGCTTGAATTTGACCAGAAATCCTGCGGTTCTGCAGTCTTGTCATATTTTAACTGATCAACATAGTTTATGACATCCCATGGACAATAAATATCAGCCTTACCAAAATGATACCCATCATACCATTCCTTTGTCTCTTCGAAATGTGATGCCAAATCGTAATCATCCAGTATTTTCTTCACCTCATTATCTGTAAATCCAAACTGTTCATCAAATCTTGCATCCAGAATAGACATCACTTTAAAGTTATTGAGCCCTGTAAAGATGCTTTCCTTAGAAATCCGCATACAACCTGTCAAAACCGCAAACTGCAGGCTCTCGTTTGTCTTTAGTGCCATTCCAAAAAGCCCTCTGATGAGTGAAACCATCTCTTTATAGTAACCATTCTGGAATGCCTTATCCAGAGGAACATCATATTCATCAATTAATATTACAGTCTTTTGTCCGAAATGCTTATATAATAATTGAGATAAAATCTGCAGACTCGATACAAGCACTTTTTCATCCATTGCATTCGTTCCATCCTTCAATGCAATAATCGCCTTGTAACGCTTTTTTTCATTTTCTGACAGATGTTCACTATCTTCCAAAAAGCCGAATCTTTCTGCCTCCATTCCTATAAGCTCAGTAATACGATATATGGCATCCTCGTATTTCAATCCCTCCACACTCTTTAATGACAGGAAAATAACCGGATATTTACCCATATGTTCTTCGCAAAGTGCCTTATTTTGCGCAATATATAAGCCATCAAACAATGACTCATCCGCACCGGTTTCAAAAAAAGCTTTAAGCATACTCATGTTAAGAGTTTTTCCGAAACGGCGCGGCCTCGTAAAAAGAGTGACCTCTCCACCGGTTTCAACCAATTGCTCTATGAGTTTTGTCTTGTCAATATAATAAAAGTTGTTCCTTCTGATTTTTTCAAAACTATCAATTCCTACCGGCAGTTTTAAAGTACTCACCATATGAACCTCCACAAAACGTATCAATCCGCTATACTTAGCTATAGTATAGCGGATTGAGGGGCAAAATACAAATATTATTACCGTTCTATTATTCCCATTTTTCTATACACAAGAAGAGCTCTTTCGAGCGCTTTTCGATTTTCATTGTAAAATGAATTTCTAAATTCCGCATGCCCTAATGAAGACAATGATTTGAATTTGCGTTTAAGGAATTATTATTAGAAAAATCAGTTGATAAAAAACCGATTGATGAACTTCCGCTTTCTCTCAAGGAAAAGGTAGTCTTAAAGAAATTAATAAAAGCTGTAGAAGGAACCGATCATCTTTTATCTGAATAACCATTTTATTTTTTCTATTCTTCTTAATGACAGCTATCTGCTATTTTCTTCCTGGCAATCTCGTAAATCCGTTGAACCGTTGTTCTTGCGACTTGCATAGATGCTGCATCCCAAAGCTTCCATATATTCAAATCATTCCTGTGACCGTATTGTAATAATTTTAATTTAAAAAGCCGCCCAGGCCATAGGCCTGTGCGACTTCTCATAACATGATTTAAATTAAGTTTATCCTTCAATAGCAATATGCTTTGTGGTCTCAACTTTCTTTTGCTCCTTCTTCGGAACTGAAAGTTTAAGAATACCGTCCTGATACTTTGCCTTGATATCTTCCTGTTTCAGCTCATCACCTACATAGAAAGACCTGCTCATAGCACCGGAATAGCGCTCCTTACGGATATACTTGCCATCCTTTTCTTCCTTTTCTTCCTTGTCAAGTCCTTTAGCTGCGCTGATAGTTAAGTAACCATTCTCCAGCTTAGCCTCAATCTCATCCTTCTTGAATCCGGAAGATCTATATCTACTTCGTAGCTATTGTCTGTTTCCTTCACATCAGTCTTCATTAAGTTCTTTGCGTGTTTACCATAAAGCACCTTGTCAACATCGGAAATGAAAAATCCATCCAATCATCGTTAAATAAGTTTTCTCCAAAAATACTAGGCATCATCAACATAAGTCATCTCTCCTTCTTAATCTATAAAATCTGTGTCAACCTGTTTCTTTGGAACCGGGATGTTTCAAGAACTCAAAGCCTTTGCTTTTGTTCCTTTCCTTTGTTCTTGACTATGTTATAACACCTATTATTAGCACTGTCAATAGGTGAGTGCTAATAATTTATAAAATGTTTATATTTTCCGAGCAGCTTCAAAGTACTTACCATATGAAACTCCATTATTTTGCAATAAATAACACTCAAGTGTGCCAGGCCCACAATGTGATGAAATCACACCACCTGCTCTTGTCTCTATTATTTCCTTAAAATGCCAAGAGAGGCTATGTAATCTCTCACCTCTTCAACTGTATTAGCATCACATTCCGAATGTGTAATAAATACCCGATCCGGTATTGCGTTTTTCAGGTCCTCTTCCAGATCTTTTGCATAATTCTTTATGACTTTACCGATCTTACCTCTATATTTCCTGCTTGCATCCATTTTACCATCCTTTACAACGATCATGGGATGAAGCGCCAATGCTCCTCCTATAAGCGCAGAAACAGCATTGCATCTGCCACCTCTGTAAAGGTACACAAGTGTATCTACAACAAAGCTTGCTCTTACCTTCGATCAATTCATCAATTCCGGCTTTTATCTCCTCACGGGATTTACCATCCGCTGCCATAACTGCCGCCATTCTGATCACGTTGATTGATGTCGACATCTCACTTGATATGGAAAAGCATATGATCTCCCTACCTTCATCAATATATGGTCGCATTACATTCATTGCTGTTTCTATAGATGGAGCTGAAGTCTTTGGTGTAGTCTTATTTTTATCAGCCCACTCATACAATGCATGAATGTCTATCTGCGGTCCATCCTCCAGTTCTTCATCTCATTTTACAATATGAAGCGGAATAATATCTATATCGTATCTTTCTAAAACTTCCTGTGACAGATCACATGTACTGTCTGATATAATTTTTATCATCTTTAATACCTCGTTTTCTGTTGAATCCTTCATCTAAGAGAACTGCGCCAATCTGTATTATTTCACTGGCGTATTTATATATTTTTCTTAATGACAGCTATGGCTTCCGCATCCATGCTCACCCACGGTCAAAACAATAGGTGTGCTTTTCTCTTTTTTCCATTCTATCACAATCTCACCATTAATCATCAATTTTTGATATTTTTCTTTCCACCACTGTAAAGCAGCCTCTGAACATTTCGTTATACAGAGGGATACAAATAAGAGCAAGATCCACCATCTACACCCACAACTTCAACATATTCAATATGGTGTTTTTTCACAGTTCTATACCTCCATAAAATTTACTTTATCGACTATCAGACCACTGTTCTTTTGTAAGATAAGTAAAATGCTCCGTTCTAACATCTCCCATAAGTGCACAGGGTTTATTTTCTTCCGTATGATGATATTTGAATCCACATTTTTCCTGACAGCGTTTTGATTTTTCATTTCCGTCATAATATCCACACCATATAGCACTACAACCCAAATCTAAAAAAGCATGCTTCTGTAAAGCTCGAACCGCTTCGGGAATCAAGCCCTGCCCCCAGTATGGAACACCTATCCAATATCCAATTTCTATTTCATCATCAGCTGCTTTTGTGTGCGACTGAGCTGGCGGAGTCAATCCGATACTTCCAATTGCAACATTATCTTCTCTTAAACACACTGCATATGTTTCATCTGCTGCCAAAACACTTTTGATGATTTCTCTGCTATTCTCTACACTTGTATGTACTGGCCATCCTGCTATAGGCCCAACCTCTGGATTTTTGCATATTTATATAAACTCTCTGCATCATCCTCTTTCCAGGGACGAAGTATTAATCTCTCAGTTTCTAATGTCATAACCTACTCCTTTACCAACTGCTTTCTAATATAATTTGTGATCGAATCAAATACGACCGGGGACATTTTAACAATCCGGCTCCACATTCGAATTCCTTGATAAACTTTTTTTCATGTAAAGCACCTCCTCGTTAAACTTGAAGTTGTTGATTTCTTTATTATCTAATCTGTTAGTAATCTATCCAACAGCATCTGCCTATTATTTATAAACATTTCTGTTACCTGGTAACTCTCTGTATCCTCATATTCGCACAGATGTATGCGTCCATTATCAAAACAATAGATATCTGCATCTGGTATTCCTAACAAAATTGGCGAATGCGTAACTATAATAAACTGTGCTCCCTCTTTTGCACATCTGTATATTTGCATCAACAATGTAAGCTGTCTCTGCGGCGATAATGCAGCTTCCGGCTCGTCAAAAAGATACAAGCCATTTGGATTCATATTATTCTGTGCTAATGCAAGAAAACTCTCTCCATGTGATTTTTCATGATATTTAGCGGAAGGATGTGTAATATCTGCATATTCTTCTTCCTGCGTTGCAACATTATAAAAGCTTTCTGCCCTAAGAAAATATCCCCACTTTTCCTTCCGATAGCCTTTGGCAATTCTTATCGCATCACACAACTCTGAATGTGTATCATGCGTAGAAAAAACATAATTCTTCGTTCCACCCTCAGGATTAAAACCATGTGCTACGGCAAGTGCTTCCAATAAAGTTGATTTACCGCTGCCATTTTCCCCTACAAAAAAAGTAATTGGTTTGTTAAAATCAAGTTTTTCAATCCCCTTAAAAGCCTCGATTCTCTTTAAATAACTATCGTTATCAATTCTATTCCAATCGAATATTACCCCTTGTAAGAATTGATCATTCATTTAATTCGGCCTCAATTTCTTCAATAGTAGGCATACTACCTCTGAACTCTTCTGGTATAAGTTTTGATAATTCATAACTAGAAATACCAAGTGGCTGGCTAGTAGATTCTAATGCATACTGGGCTTCTACTTTATCCATATCTTTACAAATCAGAAGTCCCAAAGTAGGGTTATCAGCTTCTGTTTTCATCTGATGATTAACAGCCACAACATAAGTTCCCAATTGACCTGCATAAGAAGAATCAAATTTTCCTGTCTTTATTTCTACAACAACATAACAATGCCTTTGAGTATTGTAAAATAACATGTCTATAAATTTTCAGTATCTCCTACCTCAATTCTCACTTCCCTGCCCATATAAGCAAAGCCAGTACCTAACTCCATAAGAAAATTATTAACTTTCTCTATAAGTGCATCCTTTAGTTCCTTTTCATCATACCTTTCACGCAAAGTCAAAAAATCAAAATTATATGGATCCTTCGTAATTGCTTGTGCTAAATCGCTCTGTTCTATCGGAAGTGTGTTAGTAAAGTTAGTTATTGCTTTGCCTTGACGTTCATATAAATCCGTTTCTAAGAAGTTTAGTAAAACATCTCTTGACCAATTGTTTTCAATAGTCTTTCTGATATAAAACAATGCCTTTGCAGAATTTCCTTTGCATTTATCAAGTATTATTTTGTTATGTCCCCATGGTATTCTAAAAATGATTTGTAAATCGTCCCCAAGTTGGGGATGATTTGCATCTGTAATCAATTCGTCCTCAACTTGAGGACAAATTACTGCGTCAGGATACATCTCATAAAAGTATCTCATATATTTCAAGTTAGTTGGAGAAAATGATTTCACATCTGGCAAAATAGATTTCAAATCGTCACTCACCGTTTTATAAAATCTTGTTCCATATCCAAACTGTTCACTCATAGATGAAATGCCCTTACCAAGTTTCTAATAAAATCTTAGCATCTCATCATTTATCTTCATAGAAGCCCTGATTTGGCTTCTTCTAAAATCAGTGGATATTCCGGCAATCCACTCTTTATATTCATTATCAGCCTTAAACAATTCACTCATATATAATCCTTTCTACTGTGTCAGTTCGACAAATTCCGATTCTAATGTCTCTATTATACCATAATGATACTATTATAAAAAAGGAAAAAGAGTTCATTCGAGCTCTTTTGAGTCAGTTCTGCAAACTGGAATTGAACAAAATCGCTGCGCGATGGCCTGCCAAGGCTGTGACGCAGTTTTTCTTTTCCTAAATAAAAAGCAGTGGAAACCAAGTCCTAAAAGTAGTATTGTTAAGTCACCACAACGCAACAATCAAACAGGATCGACATTACCACTGCCTATGAAAAGATTAACACCTAACCGTTCTTTTAGCAAGCGGTTTTATTATTCCAATGCACCTCCATGTAAGCAGTGATACCCGAAATTACTGACTTTACATGGAGGAATTATTATGTACGAAAAATATTTAGTACAGCTTGAGGAAGCTGGAAAAATCCGCAACCTCAAAGAACGTTCCATTAACTGCTACAAAAACTATGTTTCTTACTTCCTTAATTACATGGAAAAGCACCCGGAAGAGCTTACCTGTCAGGATGTCAGGGACTTTCTTCTTGCCAAGAAGGACAATGGTCTGAAAGCGACCACCCTCAACCTTTATAATTCAGCCATCCGTTTTTTCTATCGGAATGTACTTCACGTTCTGTGGGATGATATCACTGTTCCACGCATGATAATAGAGCACAAACTCCCAACCGTACTTTCTACTGATGAAATTGACCGGCTTCTTGATGCTACGGATGACCTGAAATATGAAGCCATGTTCGCCACAATGTATTCTTCCGGAATGCGTGTCTCGGAAGTGATTCATCTTCATTATGATGATATTTCCCGCACAAACATGCAGATTCATGTCCGGGATACCAAGAACCGGATGGACCGTTATACCATTCTGTCTGAAAGAAACCTTGCACTTCTTACGGAATACTGGTTCCGGAAAGGCAGACCAAAGGGCATTCTGTTTCCGAATCAGTTTACAGGGCAGTATCTTACCGTAAGTACACTGGAACAGGTTATCCGACGTTCTGCATCGGCTGCCGGGTTATCCGGTGTTACTCCTCACTGCCTCCGTCACAGTTTTGCCACCCACCTTATGGAGCAGGGAGTGGAACAGCGGAATATTCAGGCATTGCTTGGACACCGCGATCCGAAATCCACAGAAGTTTATCTTCATGTCAGCAACAAATCCATTATGGGCATCCGCAGTCCTTTTGACAGAAAGGATGGTACAGCCAATGGATAAGCCCACAGTACAGGATATTTTTCATCGTTTTTATCCGGCATATCTTGATCAATATTCACCTTCCCCTGTACAGGCAAAGGTTGCACATAACATCATGAACTGCAAAACCGGTGCCTTTGGTCTGAATGTAAGTGTATGCGAGGATTGTGGCTTCGTACAGATTCATTACAATTCCTGCCGTAACCGTTGCTACCCAATGTGTCAGGCTGTTCCGAAAGAAATGTGGATGGATGCACGCAGAGAGGATGTCCTTGATGCTCCTTATTTCCATGTGGTTTTTACGGTTCCTGATATTTTAAACCCTGTCATTTACAGCAACCAGAGACTTCTTTATGATGCCTTATACCATGCAGCTTCTTCCACAATCAGCGAACTGACTGCCGACCCAAAACATCTCGGCGCAAAGGTGGGATACATCTGCATTTTACATACATGGGGTTCTGAAATGAACTTTCATCCCCACATTCATACCATCCTGCTGGGGGGAGGACTGGCTTCCAACAACCAGTGGAAGGACAATGGTGAAAATTTCTTTCTTCCCATCCGGGTCATCTCCAAAATGTTCCGCGGAAAATATCTGGAGGAACTAAAGAGGCTGTGGGAAGAGGATAAGCTGGTATTTCATGGTACTGCAGAAAAATTTCGCAACCATTATACGTTCAAGGAGCTTTTAGATTCCTGTTATGGTATGGACTGGATTCCTCATTGTAAAAAGACATTCAATGGTGCTCAAACAGTAATTAAATACCTTGGTAAGTATACTCATCGCATTGCCGTCAGCAATCACCGCATCGTCCGTATGGATGATGATACCGTTACATTCTTAGTAAAGGATTACCGTAATGAGGGACAGTGGAAGGAACTGACTATTTCGGGTGTAGAGTTTGTCCGGCGGTTTCTCATGCATGTACCACCACGGCGTTTTGTCCGCATCAGGCACTACGGACTGCTATGTTCCCGTACTAAAAGCCAGAAGCTCACCCTTTGCAGAAATTTACTTGGATGTAAGAAGTATCTTTCAAAGCTTCGTGACATGGAAATGCCTGAAATATTGGAACATCTTTATGGCATCAAAGTTTGTGTGTGTAAGGCATGTGGTGGGCATCTCGGAAAGCCACAGATGAGAATGCCACTGCGCTGCTAAAGAGCAACATCTAATACTTTCAAAAGCCTCAGTTTCTGAGGTTTTATCGTCATGCCCATTTGCCTGTTTTTTATAAAATGTTGTAGCTTTCATACCGAGAATCATATATAATCATGGACAGGAACAAAGAATTGAAAGTCCATAGGTTGCGGCTACCCGGACGCTCACTTTGTTCAATTAGGTCAAATCGAAAATGGTGTAAACGAAGGGGCAGTTCACTGGAATGCCAAAACTGCTTTTTCGTTTACCCCATCATCGATTGTAACCTAAAGAATTTGTCTCTTTCTTACCCATTAGCAATCTGAACCAATTTATCAATTATAACTTGTGGTATCTCGCTATTTTCATAACCTTGTTTAATAGATTCGATTGCATTATCTATATCGTTATTCTTTGCATATAAAAACGCTCTGATATGACACATATACGGAACATATATATGTGGTAAAGTTACTATCCTCTGATTAAGAACAGTAATGGCATCATCAACTGTTTGTACATTATTTATCCACTCTCTTATCAGTGGAATATTTTTATCTATAACATTTTTATATATTCCAATGCAAATTCTATATCGGACGTGTAGGTAGGTATTTGATATTGAAAACTTGTACATTTCCTTGGATTATAAAATTCTTCCTTTGTATATCCACAGTCTTGTTCTCTTTCATCCTCTATGTGATTATACCAAGCATCAGCAATGTGTATTTTACAGAACTTTCTGTCCGATGCCATGTCAACTTATTTTTACTATTGATATCAGGGATAAAATCATAATTATATCCCCAGCGCAAGTATATGTGATTTCCTCTTGGATAACATAATTCGACCACAAAACGCCGATTAGCACTCCATTCAGAGTGCCATTTTTTTATCTTTTCATTATATTTCAACCCGAATTCTTCTGACAACCTTCGAGATATGTATTCGTCATAAAGTTCTCTTTTAATATATTCATCACCATGTAAAAACTTATCTTTATACTCTTCTTGTGATAATATTTCATTTGATTCCCTTTTTGAACAAAACCCTTACTCAATACATCAAATTGACTCATAAGTAACCTCCATTATTGCAAATCATCTCTTGCTTAAATCTCGATTTACCAATTTCATTAAATAATAAAATTCACGAACTAACTACATTGTCAAAAAATTCATTACAAGATTCACCATTATATCTTTTTCTTCTGGTCTTGACTCTGCAATCATAAGCGTAATCGCAACCAATGCTCCATCACTGATTATCTTACTATCATCTCTATACAAGGCATTATTCCGAGCAAGAAATTCCAAAAATAAAGATGCTGCAATTCGCTTACATCCATCTACATATGGATGATCCTTAATCATAAAATATAATAAATTAGCAGCCTTTTCCTCTAATGACGGATATACGTCTCCACCAAACACACTCTGATAAACTGCTGCCAAAATACCCTCAACTTTACCATTTTCTTTCTCCACACCAAATACATCCGATTTAAATGAACTCTCCATGTGTGAAACCATTTTTTTACATTCCTCATATGTTATTTTATATATAGGTCTGTTTCCCACAGGTTTTTTAAGAGATTGATGATCATATTGATCCAAAAGCATTAATGCATCTGTATACGAGGTAACAGCCTTTAAAATTTCTGACTCTTCAACCTCCAATGTGCACGCAAGCATCTTTGTTTGAATATCAACGGTTCTTTCAAGCGCTTGCAATCGTTTTCCATTAATAGCATAGCCTTGAATCACATATTGCTTTAACACAGAATTAGCCCATCTACGAAATGCGATGCCGCGTTTTGAATTAACACGATATCCCACAGATAATATCATATCAAGATTATATATCTTGGGTTTTCTTCCTCCAGAACTTTTGTCGGAAAAACCGATAGAAGTCTCATCCAACTCGCCTGACGATATAATATTATTGATATGTTCACTTAACGTTGCCTGTTTTACTTCAAATAATTCTTCCATTTGTTTCTGTGTCAACCATACTGTTTCTAATTCTGGACTTAACTCAACTTCAAGATTTATTTCACCATCTGTAAATAAAACAATTTCATTTTTCAAAAAAATCACCCTCCTTATGAATCGCGCACGGGATAATCTTGCCCTGCGCATCCGTTCTGTAAATAAGAATTTTCAAATTAGTCTTTGCAAATAACCTTTGAACCTTCACCATCGATTACAATTCCCTGATGGTTGTTAATTGGGCATAGATTCAAATCCGAAAATTCAGTCATTATTTTCTCAGTAACTTTCTTAAATGGTGCTGTAAGATAATGCGGAAGAACATAGAAATCAATCAAATCAAGCCCTGCATCATCTTCTTGTGAGTAGTCCTCCGGCTTTTCATCCATTTGTTCAATATATTGGATAGTTGGCGCATATAATCGCACCCGCCGATTCACCGATCATCAGTTTTCCCTTTTCCAATTCCTTCTTCAATAGCTCATCCGTTCCCGTTTTACGGAGCTGATCCATAAGGAAGAAAGAATTTCCACCAGTAAAATAGATCACATCCGCATCTTCAAAAACGGACTGTATCGTTAAATAAGCCTCCGTTGAAATATCAATTTCCGTTACGGTTGCTCCCAGTTTATTGAATAGCTTTCGAGCCGAGCCGACATAACCGGTATAGCCTTCACGCAGCGAAGCTGTGGGAATAAATGCGACTTTCTTGTTATCAATTTCTTCTTTTATCAAACTTCCTACACTTGAAAAGTGCGAACATAAAAACAGTTTCATCCATATCCTCCTTAATAAATTATGATTTACCTATCTGTACTCAACGATTTCTTCGAATGATTTCCTCGGTCTTTTGTCCGGAGCTTCGTCGGCAAAGCCAACCGCAACAATTCCTGTCAACTGGCTGTCTGTTTCAATGAAGTCTATAAGTTCATTATATGCAAAACACGTATTTGCAATCCATAATGTACCTAATCCACACCCTGTTGCTGTCAGAATCATATTTTCAATCGCTGCACCTATGGACAGCGAATCACATATTTCAACAATTCGCTTTTCATTTTCAATGCTTGCAAATGGAGTATGCTGATTGGTATTAAGCACTGCTATAAGGCATGGGACCTCCTGCATGATTCTGACTGTATTCTCAGCATCCGGTATAGCAAATGCCCATTCTGGCATAAGCTTATGAGTCGCTTTTTCTGAATTTATACCATGACGCATGACATCAACCAGTTTATCTTTTTCTTCCCCCTGATATACAATAAATTTCCAAGGCTGCCTGTTTTTAGCAGATGGTGCAAGGGAAGCACTGTATATGATCTCTTCAATTAACTTTCTTTCGATCTCATCTGGCTTATATTTTCTTATACTTCTTCTATTCTCAATTTCTCGTATCATAGATTTCTCTCTCCCTTAGAGCCTTGCCCTCAAGGCTCATTTTCTCCTATGATTTCCAACCTATCCATCCCAACATGACATTTCAGGAAAAGCACCTCAACACCTGCTGCCTTTGCCTCGTGAAGTGCAGCGCCAAATTCAGGATGCGTTTCCGTATTCGGTCTGACTTCACTGATGCCTTCCATTTGAATCACAAATGCTATCAAACATTTATATCCTTGTCCGCACGCAGCTGCAAGTTCCCTTAAATGCTTAACTCCTCTTTCCGTCGGGGCATCTGGAAAATATCCAACTCCATCTATCTCAAGGGTGCAGCCTTTGACTTCCATTAGATATTTTTGCTTTCCTTTTTCCATATAGAAATCCATCCGGCTATTTCCAAAGGTATACTCTGGTTTAATACAATCATACCCCTGTGTCATCAGCCATTCTTTTACCACTTTATTCGGTGCCTGAGAATCAATGTTAACCCATATCTTATTCTTCTTAACTGCAATCAAATCATAGCGAGTCTTTCGATTTGGATTCTTTTCTATGCAATCTTCCAAAATCACTTCCGCCCCTGGCAGCAGTAATTCACGACAACGGCCCGTATTCTTTACATGAACCAATTCTACCTCTTCCGCTCCGTCAATCTTTACCCGCGCAATAAAACGATTGGGACGTTCTATGAAAATTGCTTTCACTATCTTATCATATTTCATGTGACGTTTCCTATTCTCTTATCATTCGATAGAATGTTCCGGTACCAATTCCTGTTGTCAACTCATAAGCTTGTCCATCAATCCTAAATCCTGCTTTTTGATAGCACTTTATCGCTCTGATATTCCATGTACGAACTTCCAGATACAACGGCTTGTTAGGATATAACTTTTTTGAAATCTCATAAGTAATCAAGAGCATTCGTTGACCATAATGTTTATTACACAAATCAGGATTTACGCCTATTCCAATAAATACCTCTTCTCTTTCCTCCAATATATTGACAAATCCCACCAATATGCTTTCATCCCAAAAACCATAATAATTTTTTTCCCTTTGGGGATTCATGAATCCTATCTGTCGAACTTGCATTTCTTCATAAGAAGGAAGATTATACAAATCGTATTCTCCGCCATATTTCCATGCACATATTTGTCGTTTTTCATCTTCGGATAGATTTCTATATACTAATTCATTCATAACATTTGCCTCGTCGAACTTAAAGTTATCAGTCTGTTTCATCTTTTTTATAACTTTTATTGGATCTTCATTAGGATGTGTGGTATAGAAAATCGCTTTGGAATCTCAACTCACAGCAGCAATGTTGAATCAGTCCTGCTCCAGCTTTACCTGCTCACCTGTGTCTGCCTCAAATTCCTCTAGCTGCTTAAGCCAATATTCCTTATCTTTATTTGTTATCATTCTTATGACTTTACATGGATTTCCTGCCGCTATCACACTATCCGAATATCCTTTGTGACAGCCGACCCTGATCCTATGACAACATTTGAACCTATGGTCACACCCGGATTGATGACCGTATTGCCACCGATCCATACATTATCGCCTATTGTAACCGGCTTGCCAAGCTCCACACCGGTATTTCTGATCATCGCATCTATCGGATGACATGCACAGTATATATTGACCCTTGGTCCCAGAAATGCATGGTCTCCAATGATGACATCACACTGATCCAGAACTATCAGCCCTGTATTTGCATAGAAATAATCTCCCACGTGTATATTGGTTCCATAGTCACAATAAAAGGTGGCTCTATATAACACTCCTTTCCCATGTGTGCAAATAATTTTCCAAGATATTCTCCGGTTCTTGTCATAGTCTCAGACCTCGAAGCACTGTTGAACTTATCTACCAGATCCTTCGCCTTACCCTCCGGATCCCAATCCACACATCTGTATAATTTACTTGCTTTCATTCTTCCAAGCATTTTCTCTACTCTATCCATAGCATTTTCTCCTCGCATTTATAATATTTACTCATCATGTTTATAACTGACTAAAGGATACCATTGTTTATGTCTGTAATCAACTTCTAGCAACAGAAAAGTGGACTGTGAAAATAGGCCCATTTTTATCTATCTTTTATTAATACACATAAAGGTACATTCCAAACCAATGCAGCGCAGCCCCCAGCATCACAAAGATATGCCAGATAAAGTGCATCCCCTTGGTGTCCTTCACAAATGGAATCATGCCGAGCGTATAGACAATACCACCGCCCACGATCCATCCCAAAAGCGGCTTATCATTTCTGAACCAGTCTGGAATGAACATGATGGCGCTCCATCCGATGACGAAGTACAGCGTATAGTGTATCGGTCGGAACCTGCCTGGTCCGAACACACATATGATGGTGATCCCCGCTACGATGAGCGCCCACTGCACACAGAACAACACTATTCCAAGCACATTTTCCCAGTACACAAGGTACATCGGAGCAAATGTTCCGCCTATCAGCAGATATATCGAGGAATAGTCAAATCTTCTCCAGATACGCTTGACTGCTAGCCCGGATTTGTATGAGTGATACAGGCAGCTCATAAGAAACATCAATATCAGTGATATTCCATAAAAACACGATGCCATCACTTTGAGCCCTGTGTCTGACTTCAGGAGAAGAAGGACAAAGCCGGCTATGGCAAGTCCTGCTCCTATTCCATGGGTGACTGCATTTCCCACTTCCTCAAGCACGGTGAGTTTTGGTGGCTCATTCAGTTCCCTGTAGTACTGCCTTTTGCTCTTTTTGCCTCTTTCTTCTCTTCTTTTCTTTTCTCTTTGTCCAGCTCAGCTTTCTGCTGAGTGCTCATATCTGATTCCGAGTTCTTTATTTCTGCCATATTTAATCCTGAAACTCCTTTCTATCTATAATTTATTCTGCTATCTATAATCTACACTGTCTTACAACCGCAGTTTCCTGCACCGTACAGAGTACAGCCCTGGGTTCATCATCGCAGATCGCTAAAGTGCCTCAAACACCTACACGCTACGTATCCCACTACAATTACTATAATATACACAAAATTTGATAAAAGAGCAACAAGTACTCCCATGCTCTGCTTCAGATTCGAGATTCTTATCCGAAAATGATTATTGACAGAACCAAACATCCCCAATATAGCTATGAAGGAATCGAAATTCCTTCCAGCTGCATAAAAGAAAAACGAGACGACCAAAATATTGACTCTTCTTATTCTGGATGTTTCTGTGATATACTTATATGCGGTCGTATCAGACCGGAAAGGAAATATTATGTTACAAAAATTATATGTTTTTTTCAGGAAAGAAACCGTTTTGTCAATTGCAGTGATCCTGGCGATTCTTTCTATGTTCTGGGTCAGACCGGATAAGGCTTATTTTACTTATATCGATTTCAGGACTCTCGGGCTCCTCTTCTGTTTGATGGCAATTGTAGCTGGTTTGAAGGCTGTTGGTGTTTTTGATATACTTGCCAAAAAATTGCTGATGGGAACATCGGGGACTGTGGGTGTGATCAGGCTGTTGGTACTCTTATGTTTCTTCCTGTCAATGGTGATCACCAATGATGTGGCATTGATTACTTTTGTTCCTCTTGCACTGATCATTGTGCATAAACTGCCAAAGGAACTGGGCAATTACTGGCTTCTTAAAATAGTAGCCATGCAGACAATCGCTGCTAATCTCGGAAGCATGCTCACACCAATCGGAAATCCGCAGAACCTTTATCTATATGCCAGAGCAGGGATGTCCGCGGCAGAATTAATAACCCTGATGCTTCCCTATTCCGCCACAGCACTTATCCTTCTTCTGATATGGATACAGGTAGCCGCTGCCAAAGCACCTCACGTATGCGGTTCCGAAAAAGATAAAACTCTTTTGGGATTTTCTGACAGAAAAAAACTTAACATGGAATACCTGGCCGCTTACCTGATCTTATTTACAATCTGCCTGCTCACTGTTGCACGTATCATTCCATACCAGATTCCTCTTGTATTGGTTCTTATATATATGCTGCTAAGAAACAGGGAAAATATAAGCAGGGTGGATTACTCCCTGCTTGCCACCTTTATCGCATTATTTATTTTTATCGGCAACCTTGGAAGGATTCCGCAATTCAGCAGTTTTCTGGAAAGAATCATGGCAGGAAGGGAAACACTTACTGCTGTTCTTGCCAGTCAGATTATGAGCAATGTTCCCGCTGCGCTTCTTTTATCCGGCTTTACAGATAATTACCGGTCTTTAATTGTCGGAACCAATATTGGAGGTCTCGGCACTCTGATTGCATCCATGGCAAGCCTGATAAGTTTCAAATATATTGCAAAAGAAAACAGGAATCTGAGAGGGAAGTATTTGGGAATATTCACAGCCTCCAATATTATATTCATGATATTCATGTTAATATTGTATTTTTTTCTTAGATAAAAGAATAGATAAAATGTTGTTATACTTGTATCAACAAACATAAGGAACAAGTGCACAGGTTAAATTGTAAAGGAGGTAGTATATGAGACAGATTATTTTTCACAAGGAAACGAAAACTTTCCATTTATACAATGAAAAAATTAGCTATATCTTATGTGTATTAGAAAATGGACATCTGGGACAATTATATTTTGGAAAACGACTTCATGATAAAGCAGATTTTTCTTATCTGGTTGAAAAATGTGGACGCCCAATGACATCATATATATATGAATGGGATCGTACTTTTTCATTGGAACATATCCGACAGGAATATCCAGTTTACGGTACGACAGACTACAGACATCCGGCAATTGAATTGTTGCAGGAAAACGGCAGCAGGATCAGTGAGTTCCAATATGACAGTTATGAGATTATTGATGGAAAATCAAAGCTCTCCGGATTGCCGGCAACTTATACAGAATCCGATGAGGAAGCGCAGACATTGCGCATTTTCCTGAAAGACGCTCTGACCGGTGCGAAACTGGCGCTTTTATATACGATTTTTGATGAATATAGTGCAATTGCAAGAAGTGCTTATATTGAAAATGCCGGTGAGAAAAATCTGCATGTATTAAATATGATGAGCTTAAGCCTGGATCTTCCGGATAAGGATTATGAATGGATGCAGTTGTCCGGTGCGTGGTCCAGAGAGCGCTATATTAAAAATCGAACATTGGAGCAAGGCATAACAGCTATCGACAGCATGCGCGGAAATTCTTCTCACGAACATAATCCGTTCCTTGCTTTAAAACGTCACAACACAGATGAAAATGCAGGAGAAGCAATCGGAATAAGTCTTGTATACAGTGGAAATTTCCGTATGCAGGCAGAGGTAGATACACATGATGTGACACGAATTACAGCCGGGATCAATCCGGAAGGATTCGATTGGAAATTAGAACCGGGAGAAAGCTTTCAGACACCGGAAGCAGTTCTGGTTTACAGTGAAAATGGATTAAATGGCATGAGTCAGACATTCCAGAAGCTGTATGCTAAGAGACTCGCAAGAGGGTACTGGCGTGATAAGACAAGACCGATTTTAAATAACAACTGGGAAGCAACTTATTTTGACTTTACAGAAGATCGCCTTGTAGAGATTGCCAGGAAAGCAAAAGAATGTGGAGTAGAACTGTTTGTCTTAGATGATGGATGGTTTGGCGCAAGAAGAAATGACAGAGCCGGTCTTGGTGACTGGGTGGCAAATGAAGAGCTTCTGCCAAATGGCATCAAAGGCCTGTCAGAAAGAATTGAAGCACTTGGATTAAAATTCGGTCTTTGATTTGAGCCGGAGATGGTAAATAAAGACTCTGATCTTTATCGAGCACATCCAGACTGGATCTTACAGACACCGGGAAGAAATACATCACACGGCAGATACCAGTATGTACTCGATTTTTCAAGAAAAGAAGTAGTAGATCATATTTACGGAATGATGGCAAAGTTATTATCGGAGTCGAAAATCTCATATATTAAATGGGATATGAACCGAAGTATTACAGAATGCTACAGCAGCAAACTTCCTTCAGACAGACAGGAGAAGTGTTCCATCGTTATATTTTAGGTGTATATGCTCTGTATGAACGTTTGACAAATGAGTTTCCAGAAGTATTATTTGAATCCTGCGCCAGCGGTGGCGGAAGATTTGACCCGGGAATGCTGTACTATGCACCGCAGGGATGGACAAGTGATGATTCGGATGCAATTGAGCGTCTGAAGATTCAGTATGGAACTTCTATGTGTTATCCGCTCAGCAGTATGGGAAGCCATGTGTCTGTTGTACCGAATCACCAGGTATTTCGCAATACCCCATTACATACAAGAGCGAATGTAGCATACTTTGGAACTTTTGGATACGAACTGGATCTCAACAAATTGACAGAAGAAGAAATCAAAGAAGTAAAAGAACAGATCACATTTATGAAAGAATACCGGGAAGTGTTACAGTTTGGAACATTTTATCGTCTGAAAAGTCCATTCGAAGGAAATGAGACGGTATGGATGGTGACAAATGAAGACCGCACGCTTGCAATCGTAGGCTACTATCGTGTTTTAAATGGAGTGAATCAGCCGTATAGCCGTGTCAGATTACAGGGATTGAACCCGGATATGATTTATGAAAATGTATGGAACCATACAGAAAATTACGGAGACGAATTGATGAATTATGGATTGATCACATCCGATGTGACAGCCGGTGAAGTACCAGGGACTGTGACTCCTTGTACCGATTTTGAATCTAGAATATATATGCTGAAAGGCAAAAAGTTCAGGAGGTAAGATAGAAAATGACGAAGACAAAAAGAATCATCGGAATGGTACTTGGAATATTGTTCATAGGATTATGTGTATCTTTCTTACGACTTTCACAATTTGGTGTGGATCCGTTCAGTGCGATGAATCTTGGAATCAGCGGGTTTATCGGATGGAGTTTTGGAACGTGGAAGCTGCTTATCAATGCGATCATTCTTGTAGTTGTATTCTTTCAGGCAAGATCCTGCATTGGTGTGGGTACCATTATCAATATGATATTTGTCGGATACATTGCAGACTTTATTTGTTATGTAGCGAATGATGTAGTGCAGATTCAGATGAATCTGCCACTGCGTATCATTGCACTGCTGCTTGCTCAGCTGATGGCATCTATGGGAGTGGCATTATATATGGTCGCAAATATGGGAATCGCTCCATATGACAGCGTCGCAATTATAATCGAGAAACTGACACATCAGAAAATTCCATTCCATAAAGCAAGGGTTCTTTCAGATGTTGTTGTTGTGATTATCGGAATCATATTTGCCATTGCATCCGGGGCAGGTATCTGGTCGGTAGTAGGGATTGGTACAATTATAAATGCCTGCTTCAACGGTCCATTAATTCAATTTTTTAAAACAAAACTGGAAAGATTTTTCTTGTAAAATCTAAAGATTACAATTCTCCAATTCTTCAAGGCTCATATCCATAACAGATACGGGCCTTTCATTTCCATGACTACACCTCAGCCATCTTCTCCTGTGAAAGTCCAGCCTGTTTTCTGTAATGTTTAATTTGTTCTTCTAAAGTCATTTTTCTACCTCCGTTTTCGGTTTCTTATTTTCTTTATCATTTGTCTTTGTACATCTCATGCATCTATTATGATATTTTTTTCAAAATCTTTTTCTCTTTTGTCTTAGAAAAATCACTTAACCGATAGGATCGGATCCGTGTCTTGACAATGATTGGAATTAACAAACCATTATTTACCAGCTTTGCACATCTATTAATAATCGTTTTGTTGGTTACACCAAGCATTTTGCTTACTTCAATTGGTGTAAACTCATATAATCGCTTTTTTAACAGAAAAGCTAAGAATTCCTTTTCTTTTGCATTTAAATAGGACAGACTTCCATCTAACTCATCGTTCTCGGATTCTTTTGATAATTCGTATACTTTTTTAGAATACAATTCCATCATTCTCAAGAAATAATTGATCCAAATTTCCGGATGAGGAGGATTTTCTCGTCCGGAATAATACAATGCCGGTAATCCCATTTGCAGTGATGCATAATACTCATCTGGGTCATAGGCAAAATATTCTTCCAAAGAACCTATTCCATTAAAACCATATCCATAATAATCAAGGATATATCCTGACATTAATCTGGCGGTTCTGCCATTTCCATCTTCAAAAGGATGAATAGTAACCAATTGATAATGAACTATAGCAGCGATAATCAGCGGATGGTCATCTGTAGTATTTACATATTCAACAAGCTCTTCCAGTAAATCCGCACTTCCTGTTCCGGCTTTAAAAAATGTTTGTGCGGATCACTATCAATAGCTTCATTTGCCTGTTTTTCCACTAAAATTACACTATTTTTTCACTATTTTTCATTACTTCATCGTCTTCGCCACGCTACTGTGCCTGAATCAGCTGTCCGTTAATCCCATTTTGAGAAAATATAATAATGATACTATTATGAAATGAACCCCAGTAGTGCCAGCTGCTGGGGGTTCTTCTCTTTTTGTTCGGTTGAGCATCCGATTAGGCTAATAAAGGGCATGAATGATTTTTGTTTACTTTCCTTTATGAATGGGCAGCCAGTGTTGCCAGCTTCTGCATAATTGCACTTACATCCTGCATTACATTCAAATTTTCTTCCTCTGCCTGCATCGTCTCGCCTGCGTGCGCCGATACCTGCTGGGAAATCGCTGAGATTGTCTGAATGGAATCTATAATTTCCTTATTTGCATTCTGCAACTCGGAAATGCTTCTTGAAAGAGTATCTGCATTTTTCTGAATTGCCCGTGTATTGTCCTCGATACTCTCAAAGCTTTCTTCTGCATTTGATGCACCGGTCTTCTCTTCATTAATTCCATCTACCATATTGGAGACAACACCGACCACCTCCATGATTGCATTGGACACGTTGCTGATCAACTCTGTAATATGTACGGTTGCTTCTTTGGTTCTCGTTGCCATACCGGAAATTTCTGTTGCAACGACAGAAAATCCTCTTCCTGCCTCTCCGGCACGGGCTGCTTCAATGCTCGCATTCAATGCAAGAAGACTTGTTTGGTTCGTAATTCCTCCAATCAATTCTACAATGGAATTCATTTCATCCATATACTGGTTCAGATTTTCCAGTTTTTCTGTAACCTCGGTTCCATTATCAACAGAAGCTTCAACTTCCGATGCCAGGTGCTCGATATCCTGTTTGCCTTCCGCTAACGCTTTCAGAGTAAGCGTCATGCTGTTTCCGATTTCTTCCACAGCGGTTGCAACTTCATCCACCTTATCCTGAATTGCATGTGTCTGTTCCAACTGATTCTGCACATGTTCTGCGGTATCAGTAGCACCTGCAGATACTTCCTGCATTGCCTCAGTCGTTGTCTTAGATGCCGCTGTCAGCTTTTCGAAACGTACATTGATATCTGCAATATTGCCGGAAAGCTGCTGATCAAGTTCCTCATTTCTTTCCAGAAGATTTTCAGCCTCTGCTTTTGCCTGCGCCACTTCTGTAAATCTCTTTCTTGTGTTTTCGCGAATCACTTTTGTAGTCAAAACAGAATACGCTCCAACCATGATCATAACAACAATCTGTACAACTGCTGCTTCAATTCCATGATACCCAAAACCGCCTTTTGTCGCACCGATCACAACAACAATGATACACTCTAATATGGCACCTGTATTAATCAGAAGAAGATAACGTGTGTCACTGTAAGTGGTGACAACAAAAATCATCGGAATTACAAATACATAAATCAGATTTGTCGGTGAGGTAAAAGACATATTGTGTAAAACAATGAAAATCCATAGGAAACCAGATGTTTGATCATCGCATGTTCCGTATTACTTTTCCAACAAATCACCTCGCCAATCAAAGGTATGACACCAACGACCGTAGCGATTGTCATATATACCGGAGACAGTTGTCCTCTTACGCTTTCCCATATCATAAAAACACCATAACCGTTACCGTACTGATATGTGACAGCATCGCAATGCGATTCGACCGCGTCAATTCCGAAAGTTCTTTTGTTTCCATCATCATAATTCCTCCTCTAGAAAAGTTTTTCCTACTTATATGACTATTCTTCTAACTTTTAAAATATCATAAACATCCACATCCTTCAAGAAAATCTTTCTATTTTTTCACAACCAGCTGACTTCCCATAATGATACTATTATGAAAAAGGAAAAATCCTTCCAATCAGAGGCATATTGTCAAGTGTGTATAAAAATATAACTTATGTCCATTCGCCACCAGCATCTGAGCTATTGCATTTTCATAAAGCATTCCTTCATTAATCTGTAATTTGCCTGCCAATATCTGTTTATATACTTCATCTTCAAGTAATTCATTCTCATCAAATGCATGGCTTACCAAAAGTCCGGTATCACCCATATAACACTTTACATAGCTTCTTGTCTCATTCAATGATAAGCCAACATTCGGATCATTACACAAAAAGCACTCATTGGATATCATAGAATCCGACAGCCAGAAAAAAGTTTCTTCATACTGGTCTGCATAACTACCATCTTGTAGCTTTTTGAATACAACTCTTTTTTCATGCTGTGAAAGAAATCCCGGAATCTGGTCATAGATTGCAAGAACTTTGCTTCTATATCTCATATCTATCTTCATAATATCTTCCCGATACAATTTAAGAATGTCCCTTTTTTCTTTATCCGCTTCTGTAAAATCTTTTTTACTTTCAATAAATGCCACTACAGGCATAGGCATCCCACCAACAAGCATATACTGATGAAACAAAAGCATTGCCTGATTATGCGCATATATGTTAGTTCTAATTTTTATGATTATACGCACATTGCAATTCATTTTTTGATTATACGCAAGTATTATAACCCTATTTTTTATGATTATACGCATATTCTATAAAGTCATATGTTCATACTTTTCCTCATTTCAAATCATAAATCTTACCTGATTATATCGGGAAAAGCATTTTATATTATATACTATGTTATTAATTTTCTGGAATTTGCGACGATTATATAGTACTGTTTCTAAACGGATTTTGAATTTATTTGGATAGTGATTAAATGAAAATAATTAATAATCTTAACCATGATAATTATTAGTAGTTTGAATGTTGTCATCCGTAAAAGATTTAAACAAATATTCAAAAGCCTCTGGAAGTACTTTTGAACGTTGTTGCGTAAATGCTGATACAGACGGAGTATTTTTGTTAAAATCAAAGAAATCAAGTAGTTCTTTACTCATAGTAGCTCCACCCGAATTCATCATGATTCCTATAAAAGTTTTGAAATCAATTTTCCGTTTTCGAGAGAAATCGACATTGGGGTTTCGAAGAAATAAACATGGATTGTTAGCTAATTCCGAAATATGATTCTTTAGAGAATCTGAAACTTGATTAATATAATTGCTCATATGCGTTACCTCCTTGCAATCAAGATGTTCTTAATTACAAGGGCCGCTTTCGCTACCTCATTATCATTCAATAGCGAAAGCGGCCGCACATTTCGAATCATATGTCAAGTATTTATTACAAAAAAAAGACCCTAGCATCATTTCTGATGCTAAGATCTTGATTGGTCATCTTAACTTAATGACATTGCTCTTTCGAGCTCTTTTCGCTTTGTACAACATTAAATTGTAGATGATTACTGTAAGAGTGAAAGTACACCCTGGTTTGACTGATTAGCCTGTGCAAGCATAGACTGTCCAGCCTGAGCAAGAATGTTGTTCTTACTGTAGTTAACCATCTCTTCAGCCATATCTGTATCACGGATACGAGACTCAGCTGTTGTAGTATTCTCAACTACGTTGTCGAGGTTGTTGATTGTATGCTCAAGACGGTTCTGAACTGCACCTAGTGATGAACGCTGTGAAGATACTTTTGAGATAGCATCTGAAATAGCATCTACTGCGTATGTTGCAGCATTACCAGAAGCATCCTTTACGTTAAGCCCCTTAATTCCAAGACTTGCAGAATCCATAGCGTCAATGTTGACATGAATCTTGTTTGTCATGTCAGCATCTGCACCTACATGAAGGCTGAATGATAAGCTGTTGGCAACTTCTGCCTGTCCAGTTGTAATCTTGAATGAGCCATCTGCCTTTGCTCCAGCATCAGCTACCTTAGCAGATCCTTTTGTGTCACCAATCTGGTTGGCAGCTAAAAGCTCTTTTGATGCAAGACCATATGCAACATCCTTAGAAATTACAGATGCATCAGTATCATCTATTCCATTAGTATCTTTATCGGTCATAACTTTGTACTCATCTGTTCCGACCTTTACTGTTGCTCCCTCTTTTACAAGTGCTTTCGCATCAGCCAATGTATACTTTCCGGCTTTTGATCAGCGGCTTTTCCAGCAGCTACTGTAGCTGCATCTTGACTAGTGGAATCTTTATAGTTATCGACAATTGTGATTTCCTGTCCATTTACAGTGAATTTATCGCCTGCAGTTTTAATCTTTGCATCGACTGCTGTATCTACATCAGCCTTTTACTTCCAATAGTATATGTCTTACCACCAATACTTACGCTATCTCCATCCTTAAGTGAATCCATAACAAATGTAGCAGTTCCATCGCCGTTATCTGTAAGTGTTCCCTTAAGACCAGCATCATGAGCTTTCATGTTGATTGTCTTTGTACCAGCCTCACCTTTTAACAGATATGTCTCATTGAACTTTGTTGTCTCTGATACACGGTCAATCTCAGTTGTAAGCTGGTCAATCTCGTCCTGGATTGCCTGACGGTCTGAATCCTTTGAGTTTGTACCATTGGCTGCCTGTGTTGCAAGCTCGTTCATACGCTGGAGCATTGAGTGAACTTCTGTAAGAGCACCCTCAGCTGTCTGTACTGATGAAACTCCATCCTGTGCATTTGTAGATGCCTGGTCAAGACCACGAATCTGCTTTCTCATCTTCTCAGAAATTGTAAGTCCGGCTGCATCATCAGCTGCACGGTTGATTCTGTAACCTGATGAAAGCTTCTCTGTGCTCTTTGACTGTGCGCTTGTTGTTACGTTAAGCATTCTGTTGGCATTTGCTGCCTGCATGTTGTGTTGTACTACCATAATATAATCCTCCTTGTCCCACGTTCGTGGGTTATTATGTTTGACCTCTGGAAATCCTTTTCCCGAGGGTTTTGCAGCTGCTTTGTGATTGTTTTATTTAAACAGTTGCATTTTTTCTATAACAAGCGGCTTCCCGGGTGTGGCTTACGCCACAGCCGCCTGTTATCTTTATTTTATTTCTTTTGTTATTTCGAATAGTTTAATTCGAAAATTTGCAATTTTACTTTACAAAAATTAATCAGTAAAATTCATTAATCTAAGCTAATAGATGATTACTGTAAAAGTGAAAGTACACCCTGGTTTGCTGATTAGCCTGTGCAAGCATAGACTGTCCAGCCTGTGCAAGAATGTTGTTCTTGCTGTAGTTAACCATCTCTTCAGCCATATCTGTATCACGGATACGAGACTCAGCTGTTGTAGTATTCTCAACTACGTTGTCGAGGTTGTTGATTGTGTGCTCAAGACGGTTCTGAACTGCACCAAGTGATGAACGCTGTGAAGATACCTTTGAGATAGCATCTGAAATAGCGTCTACTGCGTATGTTGCAGCGTTTCCGGAAGCATCCTTTACATTAAGCCCCTTGATACCAAGGCTTGCAGAATCCATAGCATCGATGTTGACTGAATCTTATTTGTCATATCAGCATCTGCACCTACGTGAAGGCTGAATGCTAAGCTATTGGCAACTTCTGCCTGTCCAACTTTAATCTTAAATGTTCCATCTCCATTAGTTGCATCCAGCTTAGTCGTACCATCTGCCTTTGTAACAGTCGCATTTCCCTTTGTATCACCAATCTGGTTTGCTGCCAAAAGTTCTTTTGAAGCTAACTCGTATGCCTTTGTTTTTGAAATAACAGTTGAATCAACATCATCTATTTTGTCACCAGCTGTTCCGCCTTTTGCTCCATCGTCCTGCATTAATGTAACTGATTTTGAACCTACTGTAATAGTCGAACCCTTAGGAGCATTTGCAGCTAATGTAGCGGCTGTAGTCGTTGCTTTTCCACCAACACTTGTAGCTGTAGCTGCTGCCTGATTAGCTAATGTCGATGGATCCTGAGAATAGTAGCCCGCAGAAATTGCTTTATTATCTTTTGTTGTTACTGTGTCTTCATACCATTTATATGTTGTACCATTAACACTAACATCGATGATTGGCATCAATATTTAATCCATTTGCTCCAAAAGCGGCAGTCACATCAGCGGCTTCGCCACCAATAGTATATTGTTTTCCACCAATGCTTACCTTATCACCGGCATTAAGTGTATCCATAACAAATGTAGCAGTTCCATCGCCATTATCTGTAAGTGTTCCCTTAAGACCTGCATCATGAGCCTTCATGTTGATTGTCTTTGTTCCTGCTTCACCCTTTAACAGATATGTCTCATTGAACTTTGTTGTCTCTGATACACGATCAATCTCTGTTGTAAGCTGGTCAATCTCGTCCTGGATTGCCTTACGGTCTGAATCCTTTGAGTTTGTACCATTGGCAGCCTGTGTTGCAAGCTCGTTCATACGCTGAAGCATTGAGTGAACCTCTGTGAGGGCACCTTCTGCTGTCTGTACTGATGAAACACCGTCCTGTGCATTTGTAGATGCCTGATCAAGACCACGAATCTGCTTTCTCATCTTCTCAGAAATTGTAAGTCCGGCTGCATCATCTGCTGCACGGTTAATTCTGTAACCTGATGAAAGCTTCTCTGTGCTCTTTGACTGTGCGCTTGTTGTCACGTTGAGCATTCTGTTGGCATTTGCTGCCTGCATGTTGTGTTGTACTACCATAATATAATCCTCCTTGTCCCACATTCGTGGGTTATTATGTTTGACCTCTGGAAATCCTTTTCCCGAGGGTGTTTAGTAACTGCTTTGTTTTTGGTATTTGCAGTCACTTTATTGCTTTATAACAAACGGCTTTCCGGGTTGTGGCATCTGCCACGGCCGCCTATTAACATGATTTGTTTCTTTGCTTTACACCTATTATATCGGACACCATTTGCAGACCTTAACCCCCAAGAAAAGAATTTTTTAAATAATTTTCTTTTGTCTGTCATGCGGCATGTGCCTGATAATATTTTCTACTGCAAAGGAGTATTCAATGGGAACTACACAGCCAATCAGCTTTTAATCCACAGTATCTGCTCCAGCTTTTTCTTTCCGGTCTCATAATCTGTAAACACAATTCCCTCCATACCAAGCTTTCTGCCACCTTCGATATTCTCCGGTCTGTCATCTATGAACACACATTCTTTCGGATTCAGATTGTATTTATCAAACAGGCACTGATAGATACCGGCATCAGGCTTTATCATCCCAACCATAGCTGAAATGACTTTGCCGTCAACAAGTGACACAAAACTAAGTTCACTGTGCGTATGAAGCTCGAAGAAGTCCTTTGGATAATTCGATAACAAATACACTTTATAGCCTCTGCTCTTTAACTCCTTAATCCAGTCTGCTGCATAGTCGAATGCCTTTACGACAAAAGCCTTTCCCTCTTTGAAAAATCTCCTGATATCCGCCTCATACTGTGGAGCCACCTTAACCATCTCATCAATTATCTCGTTCTCAGGAATTACACCACGGTCCAGCTCAACCCAGACAGGGTTTTCATATGTTGCATGGGCTAAAGCTGCTATTTTATTTTCTTCAATGCCAATCTCACGCATTGCCTCGTCCGGCTGGAACCTGACAAGCACGTTTCCTATGTCAAATACTATGTTTTTAATCATTTATTTTTCTCCTATAATCTTGCACACTTTCTTAATACATGTAAACGAAACATTATAATTACCAGATTCATCATGAGTCTATTATACCATTAAGAATTGAAAAAAACTATGTTTTAAAACCTCTCTTGATTTTAATTTAAAAAGTCGCCCAGGTCATAGGCCTGTGCGACTTCTCATAAGATGATTTAAATTAAGTTTATCCTTCAATAGCAATATGTTTTGTGGTCTCAACTTTCTTTGGTTCCTCCTTCGGAACTGAAAGTTTAAGAATACCGTCCTCATACTTTGCCTTGATATCTTCCTGTTTCAGCTCATCGCCTACATAGAAAGATCTGCTCATAGCACCGGAATAGCGCTCCTTACGGATGTACTTGCCATCCTTTTCATCCTTCTCTTCCTTGTCAAGTCCTTTGGCTGCGCTGATAGTTAAGTAACCATTCTCCAGCTTAGCCTCAATCTCATCCTTCTTGAATCCCGGAAGATCTATATCTACTTCGTAGCTATTGTCAGTTTCCTTGACATCAGTCTTCATAACGTTCTTTGCATGTTTACCATAAAGCTCCTTGTCAACATCAGGAAATGAAAAATCCATCCAATCATCGTTAAATAAGTTTTCTCCAAAAATACTAGGCATCAACATAAGTCATCTCTCCTTCTTAATCTATAAAATCTGTGTCAACCTGTTTCTTTGGAACCGGGATGTTTTAAGAACTCAAAGCCTTTGCTTTTTGTTCCTTTCCTTTGTTCTTGACTATGTTATACACCTAAAATTAGCACTCGTCAAGAGAGAGTGCTAATAATTTATAAATTGTTTATAATTTTCTTTTGCCACACCGAAATTATTATTTACCATTTTATTGTTCTGTTAGTCCATTGTAAAACTCTACAGCCGCCGCAATATCCTTCTCATCCGGATGTCCCTTTGATACCCCGCCAATCAGCTTGAACGGACCAAACGTATCAAATCCCTTGCATGAAAACCTTCCAACAATGTTGTCATGTTTGTATGCTATCACCTGCTCAATTGACTTAAAGACAGGTCTGCCACCATATGTGCAGATAAGAAATACATTTTTATTGTCTGTGAGATTGACTGATGCAAACTTAAGCACCGACTGATGGAACTTTCCGCCGTATACTCCTGATGCAAAACCGATTAAATCATATTCCGACAGGTCTTTCTCTACCGTCTGTGTCGCATCTATCAGCTCGACATCGTTTGTCTTTGCTATCTCGTCAATTATCTTTTTGTGTTTCCATGATGCACTGATGCATATACTATTGCTGTCTTCATCTGTAATGCTCCAATCCTTTATTAGTCTTCCTTTGATTTTGCCATCAGCATCTGCTCCAGCTTTTTCTTTCCGGTCTCATAGTCTGTAAACACAATTCCCTCCATACCAAGCTTTCTGCCACCTTCGATATTCTCCGGTCTGTCATCTATGAACACACATTCTTTCGGATTCAGATTGTATTTATCAAACAGGCACTGATAGATACCGGCATCAGGCTTTATCATCCCAACCATAGCTGAAATGACTTTGCCGTCAACAAGTGACACAAAACCAAGTTCACTGTGCGTATGAAGCTCGAAGTAGTCCATTGGATAATTCGATAATAAATACACTTTATAGCCTCTGCTCTTTAACTCCTTAATCCAGTCTGCTGCATAGTCGAATGCCTTTACGACAAAGCCTTTCCCTCTTTGAAAAATCTCGATATCCTCCTCATACTGTGGAGCCACCTTAACCATCTCATCAATTATCTCGTTCTCAGGAATTACACCACGGTCCAGCTCAACCCAGACAGGGTTTTCATATGTTGCATGGGCTAAAGCTGCTATTTTATTTTCTTCAATGCCAATCTCACGCATTGCCTCGTCCGGCTGGAACCTGACAAGCACGTTTCCTATGTCAAATACTATGTTTTTAATCATTTATTTTTTCTCCTACAACCCTGCATCTCTTCCTGCAAAAAGCAATGCCATATGCTAAAATATCGCACCTGCCCTCATCGCGCAGAGCCTCATCATATCTCTTCTCCTTAATCTGCGTCATAGCCGCCTCACACGCTGCATCAAGGTTTTTCATCTCTTTTGCATATTTCACTTCAATAACGATGCCTGCATCCGGATCCTCCGGCTTGATTAAAATATCACTGAAACCGTCTCCCGACTCACGATTTGACTTAATAAGCCAGCCCGGATTGCTTCCGCGAAGCAGGCCGAGGAGCAGACCATGATAGAAGTTCTCTTTCATATCATCAGAAGCCTTTGTATCAAGTATACTTATCATGCGGCTCATAACGATGTTAAGCTGTCTTGCAATCTGCTTCTCATCTTTATCGAGGATAGCTCTAGATAAAAGCTTCATGGTATCATCATCTTTTGCGACAACAGCCTTGAACCACTCGAATCTGGAGAACAAACACTTCACGCACCTCTTTATTTGGAATCACCAGCTTGTAGGCATAGCTCTCACTGTCAGGCAGCCTGACCTCACCCGCCGTAGTCAGGTAGCCTGTTGTAAAAAGTACGCTCCACAGATTGTCTATAGTATTGTCAATCTCATCATAAGTCAAGTCAAGGCGGAGCTGTTTCTCAACAAAACCACCTGCCACGAGCTTTTCTATCTCATCTCTCGTGGTCTGGTCTGCCTTGTCTACAAAGCGCTTCACCATGTCATTTCCACTGCTGTTAATCCAGAATGCACTCGGCCTGGCTGATGTGTCAAAAACCAGCTTCTTGGCAAAATTGATTACATCCCACGGACAATAAATGTCGGTATTACCGAAATGATAGCCATCATACCACTCCTTTACATCAGGGTAACGCTCAGCCCTGTCATAATCCGTAAGCAGCTTCGACCTCATCATCAGTAAAACCAAACTGTTCATCATGGGCGATATCTACAATGGAATTGATTTCAAAATTGTTGAGACCTGTAAAAATACTCTCTTGGATACACGAAGACAGCCTGTGAGTACGGCAAACTGCAGAAACTCATTAGTCTTGAGTGCCTTTCCAAAGAGTCCTCTGATAAGTGAAACCATCTCTTTATAGTAACCATTCTGGAATGCCTTATCCAGAGGGACGTCGTACTCGTCTATGAGGATAACAGCCTTCTGACCATAGTGTATAAACAATAACTGCGACAGACTCTGCAGACTTGATACAAGAAGCTGCTCATCCATCGTATATTTACCATCACACAGCGAAATGATAGCCCTATACCTGTCCTTATCGTTTTCTGAAAGAGCCTCACTATGCTCCAGAAATTTAAATTTTTCTGCTTCCATCCCAATGAGCTCAGTAATCATATATCTTGCATCATCAAATGAACGTCCTTCAGCACTCTTGAGTGACAGAAAAATAACCGGGTACTTTCCCAGTCACAAAGCTGCCTATCCATCAGGCCAACCTCAAAAAAACTTTTTAGCATGCTCATATTGAGAGTCTTTCCAAAACGCCTCAATGACCTCTCCACCGGTTTCAACCAATTGCTCTATGAGCTTTGTCTTGTCAATATAATAAAAGTTGTTCCTTCTGATTTTTTCAAAACTATCAATTCCTACCGGCAGTTTTAAAGTACTCACCATATGAACCTCCACAAAACGTATCAATCCGCTATACTTAGCTATAGTATAGCGGATTGATGAAAATACAATTATTATTACCGTCCTGTGTTCCTTTGTTCTTCCTTTGATTTTGCCATCAGTATCATTTTCTCAAACGACTGTGCAAACCTCTCATCATCTTCCTCTGTGCGCTTTTTCGGTCCTTTGATATGATTCTTATGTGAGCTTCGTCTACTAATATTTGCATTTTTCCAGCCTCTTCAAATAAACGAGATTATTTATCCAGATACGAACACCTAATCACTCTCTATTCACAAATTTATCCCATGGTGTGCGCACCTCAATAAGGTTTCGGACGGATCATAAAATCTTACAAGCTTCTGTCCTCCGTCGAGTTCTGTCAGTGCTGTAGCATATCTGACCTCATACCTCCTGACTCCAGCTTTTAACTATACCTTCGATATCATTATCTTCAAAATACAGTTCCGTCATATTGTTATATGAAATAGTCTGTATCTGCATGCTTTCCTTCCATATTCCGGCATCCTGTAATACCAGGCCCTCCGACATTATTACATTACCTTCCTGTCTCGAAATCACATTAAGGCCAAACAGTTCGTTATAGAAGTGGATTGACTCTTCGATATTGTCCACTACTATTAATATGTTCTTTAGCTTCATATGACCACCCCATTACAATGGTCCACCTCATGCTGAATTATCTGTGCTGTCCAGCCTGTGTATTTGCCATGTTTCTTTTTGAAATTCTGGTCGAGATAATCCACTTCAATCTCTTTATATCTTGTGCATGGTCTCACACCATCCAGCGAAAGACAGCCTTCCTCCGTCTGAAAAGCTCCTGATTTTCCGGTAATCACCGGATTAATCATAGCAAACTGGAATGGTCCGGCCGCAACCACTATGATATTCTTTTCACACCAATCATGTTAGCTGCCATTCCAACACAATGGTCAAGATTTGCTATCAATGTGTCAAGTAAATCCGTAACCACCTGTTTATCATCTTCTGTAGCATCCACTGATTTCTGTGCAAGAAACAGTGGATCACGCATTATCTTCTTTACCATTATTTACTTCCTGTTATACCTTTCTTCTTAATTTTTTGTCTTTAAGTTGTTTCGCTGTATGAATCATACCATTACCTCCACATACATCATCACTTCATCCCTTACTCCAAGTTTAACCGCATACTCAATCAATCTTGATAGATTCTTTTCCTTCGAGGACATATATTCCTTGATTGCTGTCTGATATAACTGAATTTCATATTTCTTTCGATCTTTAATCAAATCACAAATACATCTTTCCTTGTCATATACTTTAACCAAATTACCGCTACTTGACGGGATTTCACAGATCCCCATATCAAGAATCTCTGGGTTTGCATAACGAACTTCTTTGTTTTTCTTTTTGATATGTGTTGCATTATATCCGGTAGGAACAGTGAAACAAATATGACTGTATTCTCTGTCGATAAGACCATGCAAATAAAGGGCGGTCTCGCCCGAATAAATAATATTCTTATTTCGTTGCTGGAGTACAAACAACTCATCTGGCCACACATCATCTAAAATATAAATGCCATGTGCTACTTTTTCCATGTCATGCTCTCTGACGTATTTTGAGACAGATGGCTTTGATACACCTGATTCAACGGCCTTCGATGTAATCAAATATCCATTGTCTTTTTCAATTAGCGATTCCAAAATATCTGATGTTGACATAGTTGTCCTCCTTATCCTTGATATTTACTTTTGTGCTTAAATTTTATCATATTTAAGTGTAAAGGTAAATATAATCCTTATATGCTTGCAGAAGTAAAAGATAACATAACTTCAAATACCTCGTTTAATATTCCTTCTCTATCTCTCCATCTATTCCATACATTTTCTTGAATGCATTAAGGTCTGCCTGGTTCTTAATCAGCATAACTTCTTCTATCTTACCTGTATGAATGTTCTTAAAGCCTGCAACCTGCTCACCATTACATATGCTCGCTTTGATTACCGGTTTCTTATTTTCTTTATCATATGCCTTTGTAACTGTCTTTTTCTTAAATAGTCCCACTCTGACCACCTTCTTTTGAATTTGCCATCATTATCATCCCAACTGTAGCCCTGGCCACAGCCGCATCTTCCCTGTTTTCCATCATGTGGAAAGCTTTCATCTCCACCGTATCCATCCTGCTAATCCACCTATTATAGCAAATACTCCAATAGCTACCAGAAACAAAATTACGTTTTCTACGATAGAATTCTTGTTATTTCTCATAATCACACACTCCCTTATTAGTTGCAAATGATATCAGCTCTTTGATTGTCTTTAGTATATGACTTTACGAGTCCCAAAGTATGCCCTCGCAATTCGAATTTTTGTTCCAAAATCATCAATCAAAACTTTAATCAAAAATCAAAATCATCACTTTCATCTTCCATGTATGATTTTTCCGCAGCTTCATACACCGATTCAGTATGAGTATCAAACAGCACCCATTCCACTAAATCGAAGCTGTTCAGATTATCCTGCAAGAACCTGTTTACTGTATGTACTGCAATATTTGCTGCCAACTCAACCGGAAAACCATATGCTCCCGTTGATATGGAAGGAAATGCAATAGACCTTATTCCATTATCCATTGCCAGCTTCATGGAATTAAAATAGCAGTTAGCAAGAAGCTCCTCTTCTCTATTCCTTCCTCCATTCCATATCGGTCCTACAGTATGAATAACATAATCACATGGTAAATTATAGGCTTTTGTTATCTTTGCTTCTCCTGTTTCACATCCATGAAGTGTCCTGCACTCCACCAGAAGTTCCGGTCCTGCTGCTCTGTGAATAGCACCATCTACACCGCCTCCACCAAGAAGTGAGTTATTTGCTGCATTTACAATTGCCTGCACATCTCTAATTTTTGTAATATCGCCTTTTACTGTCCTTATCATATCCTAATCACTCTCTATTCCCAAATTTATCCCATGGTGTACGAATCTCTATCAGATTGCCGGACGGATCATAAAATCTTACAAGCTTCTGTCCTCCATCAAGTTATATCAGTGCTGTAGCATATCTTACCTCATACTTCTCTGACTCCAGCTTTTAACTACACCTTCGATATCATTATCTTCATTACACCGCTCAAACTCAATATACTTAGCACCTGTCTCATCAACTATATTCTATGCCTTATTATTTATATGGTCATTTTTTCATGAATAATGTAAACAATAAAATATTTATCTACTCCATATCCATTCTGCGTCTTAAAACCCTATATGCTTTGATTGCGTGAAATATAATTACAATATCTACAACAGTATATACAAAACACCATCCAAAACTCATTACTGCAAATATACTAAATATCAGATCAACAATTCCAAATACAGTTATAAACAGCAACCGTTCCAGACTTATTTTGTTTATAAGAACAATAACTGCCAATGAAATTACTACATGAACAAGTCCTGAAACTACTCCCATTGCTTTATCTATCGTGCCATCAAGTTTCCCAAATAAAATAACAGATATTAATATAGCAATAATCATTAGACCAATACTTATATTGCGAATATCTTTACCATATGAGAGAATAATCTCCTCTCTTTTTTTCCTCTGATATAGAATTTCATTCTTTCTTGCTTCTTTTTCTTCTTCACGGATTCTTTTTTGTTGTTCCTCCTGCTGAGCTTTTAATCTTCCTTGTTCCTGTTGATATCCAAATTCAAAGCCACCAGTAATTTTTTGTTCAACAACTTCTCTATCTATCAACATTTTATTTCCACAATAATTACATATTATTGCTTCGAGCTCAGGATTAACTTCCATTTGAGCTCCACATTTTGGACATGTCAAAGTAATTAATTTCATTTTTTCCTCTTTTTCTCTCTGTAATGTCAATTATTATATCACAAATTTAAAGTTATCTCTCTGTTATAGAGTGTTCCAATTAGTTGGGAAAAATGGTACTCTTTTATATACTTCTTCAATTTGTACATTCGAATCAGACATTTAATTTTTCCCTCTATACAAAACAATAAGCACCGTTCGAACTCTAACGTTCCTATTTTTTTCTTACTCTTCTATTAAATTTACACGTAGGATAGTCCTCGCATCCCATAAATTTGCCAAAAGGACCTTGTATTAATCGCAAACGTCCACCACATTCAGGACATATATTAGGATCATATCTTTGCTTTTGTCTTGCTTTTTCCTCTGAGACATTTACTTCTGTATTTATATTCGGATTTCTTGAGCATTCATAGCACTTTCCTTTATTTAATTTTCCGAAACCACCATATGAAGCAAATGCACTTGCCGGAGCAAATTTTCCACAGAACTCGCACTGTACCCATCTGCATCCTCCTTCATCAGTTAAAACCCTATCTTCCGGACAATCACCACTATTTATGACTTTTAGGAATTCCTGTCTCTTCTGTCTTTTTTCAACCTCAACTCTTTCTTGTTCCATTCGGGCTTGTTCTTTTTTCTCAGCAGCAATTTTTTCCTGCTCTATTCTTTCTTTTTCTCTACGCTCAAGTTCTGCCTTTCTATCTTTTTCAGCTTTTATTCTAGCCTGTTTTCTTCGTTCCTCGTCAGCTCTCCAGGCTTCTTCAGCATGTATCTTATCCAACTCACGCTGATAAATAATTGCCTGCTTATGCTTATTAAACTCCAGTTGTTTTTCCTTTAACATATCAGACAGCGAATGATTATGATACATTATCTGTGATGAATCTGATATGTCAAATTTACTTAATTTATCTCTTGCTATATTGACTTTTTCCCATACTCCATCAGCATTTTTTTCATAATATACAACTGTCAACTCAGCCTTTGAATAATCAGCTCCATCTACATTTAAAAGCAGGCAATAGCCCTGTCTCTTCTGAATTTTCATTAACCCTTCCGGGTACTGTCCATTTGTTTCGGATTTATCCCCTGACGCAACATAAATAATTGAATTACCATTGCTATGCTGTTCAAGAATAGTAAATTTATTATCAGATAAATTACGGTATTCATTGCAAAAAGATAAAGCTATCTTCTTTTTCGCTGACATAAATGTAAATTCATATTTTCTTTCAGACTCAGATACAGTTCTTATAGGAACCCTGCTTTCAATATCATCTGTATGCAGTTTATCCTCCAGCCAACATTTTAGAGCAATCTTTGAATCAATTGAATTAATTCCTTCAACGGGCATCTGACATATACCATCAAAGCCCTCTTTTATTCTAAAATGCTGTTCTCTTAAATTTCGTTCACCTGCCACCAGTACAAGATTTGCTCCACAGCCACAAGGACAGAACAACTCATTATTACGGCTTTTTGCTCGAAGCTGTTCAAGTTTGTCCGAATATTAATTTGTTTACCATCTATGACGGTATAAATTGATTCAATTCCTATAAATTTTCCATCACATAATGCCACTGTTCTTTGAGCCATATGATTTCATCCCCCTAACTGCTTCATAAGTTTACATTATAATTCTCCATCTTCCTGTGACTGCCTATATCTCCTCTGATAATAGTCCATAGCCCTATAATCAATCACATCCTTCATCTGACAAACCATTACCGGATTATCAATTAGCGGTCTCAGCTCTTCTAAGCCCGATTGTCGCACCATCTTTCTTCACAAAAATCCCTTTCCCGACTCCAAAAGGAAATGCACCGGCATCGATAGAATCTTCTTTAAATGTTCCTTATCCGATATGGAATTGTATTTTTGAATAGTCATATTTTTATCGAGATCTTTCCAGTTGGTTCCGGTTGAAAAGAACTCCTTCCAGCTTGAAAGCAGCTGCTCTTCCGACACCTCCATCGGATATTTCCATGATTATAAAATGCCATAAGTACAGGCATCTTATACACCTTTGACATGCTGGTGTTTTCAAGCAGACTGATAAATTCTCTTCCTATTCCTTTGTAAAAAACCTCTTCATCCTGATTAAGCTCTTCCAGTTCTTTAAGAAATTCGAGATATTTCTTAAATGGATTATCCTTTGAATGAGCAATGGCTATTTCATAAATTCCATCATCCATATATGTGAACAAATCCATTCTGTCCGGGCGCCTTCCGAGAAACTCCTTCACCCTGAAATATTCATTAATTATATGGTCTTTAAGCTTTAAATGTTTTCTGTCCATTTCCGCAAAAAGATCAATTAGCTTCATATCAAAATCTACCAGACAATCATCCGGAAAAGCTGATGTATCTGACGGATTATACACAGCTGCATGCTGATTACTCCTGTCTGACAGAAGAAAACGCACTCTGCCCGCCTTCTCATAATTGCCGATAAAATCAAGCACAGTCAGAAACTCTTTTCCTCTGCATTTACGGAGCCCTCTTCCAAGCTGCTGGAGAAAAACTATCGGAGATTCCGTAGGCCTGAGGAACATTACCATATCAACTGATGTGATATCCACACCTTCATTAAACATATCCGCTGAAAAAATCACTCTGATTTTGCCCTGCTTAAGCTGCCTAATAGCTACATTTCTATCCTCTGTGTATTCGCCGCTTGCATCGCTGAATACTGATACTGATGGTATTCCCCTTTTTGAAAATTCTTTTGCCATCTCCCTTGCATGTTCCTTGAACAGCAGAAGCCAAGCGCCTGCCTTGAGCCGTATTTACAATAATATTTGTAAATCAGCTCATATCTGCGAACGTTGCCTATATAGGTTTCATTTAATTCCTTTTCGTCATATCTGCCTCTTACTATATGCAGCTTTGAATAATCTGTTTCATCAAAGATTCCATAATAATGAAACGGCACAAGCATTCCTTTGTTGATTGCTTCCTTTAGTGAAATCTCATATGGCACATTGTAATCGCAAATTTCATAGATATTTTTTCCGTCCATTCTCTCCGGAGTCGCGGTGAGTCCCAGTAGGAATTTTGGCTTAAAATAATCAACAATTCTCTGATACTGTTCATTAACAGCATGGTGGAATTCATCAATCACAACATATGTAAAATAATCCGGTGCAAAGTAATTTTCATTCAGATATTCCACTCTGCCAAGAGTCGCTACTGACGCAAAAATCACCGACTTTTCAGTGCATTTACTATCTCCGTTAAAGAATCCGTAATCATCTGAATCACGTACATTTTTAAATGATTCCGCCGCCTGCTTTAATATTTCCTCGCGGTGTGCAACAAACAAAACTCTCTCATAATTCTTTGAATCAAACGCCGCAAGATATGTTTTTCCGACACCGGTTGCAGCCTGAACCAGAGCTCTCCTTGCGCCCTCCGCTCTCGTATTTTCAAGCGCACACAAAGCCTCTATCTGCGCGCCTCTCGGCTCAAATAGCGGTATCTGATTTGATGTCTCTTTATCATCCTGCAAATCGTATCTGTCCAAGTCCTTTGATACTGCCGGACGGTGCCAGTTCTTTGAATATTTTTTCAGTTCTTCATCATCTATTACTATGGAATGATTTTCGAATAAGTCTACAAAAGTATTGTAAAACTTCTCATAATTAATCGGATCTGTTTTATTGCTGAATCTGTAATTCCACTCGATACCGGATGTCAGTGCACTTCTTGAAATATTAGAGGAACCAATGTATAGCTCACTGTAATCCTTGTAATGAAACATATATGATTTCGGATGAAATGAACGGTTTTTCTCATTATAAAAACGCAAATCGACCTGGTCACCAAGCTTATGCTTTATGAGATACAGTGCTGATGGCTGCGTAATGCCAAGATAGTTTCCTGTCAGAATCGATTTTTGCACAACGTTTTAGTGCATTATCAAGCTCACCGAGCAGCATTTTCACGCCTGATTCCATCAGGAACGAAACAATAATATCCACACTGTCAGCCTTTTTTATACTGTCTGCAAACTGATAGTACAGATACATTCTCTTATCCGCGCCTCCGGTCATTGCATCTGTCGAATATTTTATTTCATATACATCATCTAATTCTTCTGCAGTATTACGTTCAGCCATTTTTCTTCTCCCCGCCCCGGTCTTACATCGCCTGTAATCCACTCTTCCTTCAGTTGCAGATTATCTATTTCACCAACAAACTCTTCAAATGTCTTTTCCGTGAAATCTGTGAAATAGCGGCCATTTCTTTCTCCTTCAAAGTCACCATACTTAAAGGACGTGTAGATTATGCCGTCATCCTTTAACGCTTTAAACATTTTCATAAATACGGCTTTAAGTTCATTCTTAGGAAGATGAAGTATTGATGAGCAGGCCCATATGCCATCATATTTTTTGTTCTCGTCAAGTTCTTCAAATAGCAGCCTTCTGACTTGTATTCCTGTGTAATTGCCTGCGATATGACACATTTCCTCTGAACCATCTGTGGCATCAACATAAAAGCCCTGTTCCAAAAAATATTTTGTATCTCTTCCTGAACCACAGCCAAAATCCAATATATATCCGTGCTCCGGCAACAGCGTGCTAAAGCGATTTTGTGTCTCATAAAAATCCACATTTATTGTTGTTTTTGCAAAATTATCTGCATTTTTGTTGTAATATTCCAAGGTTTTGTTTTTGTTCATCATGAGTTATTTTACTTTCTGCTCCAAAATTCATATGAAGCATATAAATATCTACTGTTTAATATTCAATATAAATCTACATTTAGGACAAATCAATTTATCATCACTTACACTCTGCTTACTATCAGAAATTTCATTTTTAGTATCTGCTGAATCAGAAAGCTCATTTTCCTTGACAAGTTCTTCATATTTGAAACAAGCTGATCTGCTCTAATAACCTGACTTTTAATTTCTTTTGGAGCATATCGGTCATTTACGATTGTTTTAGGATTAGCTAATACTACTAAGAATTTTTACTACTTACCTGGTAACTCACTAATCAATGGTTGTATTGTCTTATAAATGTGTGAAACCACTGTTCCATCTGAATACAATTTTAACAATCCATTATTCACTTGCTGTTTAGTTTCTGACTTTAAAATAATCTGAATGATTTCCTCTTTGCAATCCACATATATTTTCTTCTGAAAGTGCTGACCAAAGAAAGAACGAACCTGCGATTCTCTTTTTGCGACTTTACTCTTTGATTGCACAAATTTCTCAAGAATAGACTTAACATCCTCATATACTTCGGAATAGTTATTAAAGGAGTTCTTGAAGTCATTGTGAATTCTATTTAGCATTCTTTCATCATTACAATGAGCAATAACAAACTTGCAGATTCTATTTGCCGAATTTCCATCATATCCTATATCCACAAGTCCATGCTGCATAAACAGGTTTAATTCACTTCTATCATCACCTGCAAATTCATATGCCATACCTGCACTAATTTTACTATTCACAGTCTGCACATTACTTTTTGTTTGAGATACTGTCTGTGTTTTTTGCCTCTGAGTAGAAGCGGTTCCCGTCCACTTCTCTTTTCGTGAAATATTAGGATAGCCTTCCTCTTTCAAAACTTAACTATGTTATCGTAATCCTTATCCTTACTGATAATCACATAACTACATTCCTTACCATACACTCCCAACAAATAGCCTAGGTAAGAAACCAGATGCATATCCAATGACTGCTTTCGCACTGGAACTAAATGAGGTTTGATATCTCTATCTTCTTTTAACCAAAAAATGTCCTGTCTTATATTTGTTGCATTCTGTGTTGAGAAAATATGCACATGTTCTTCCTTTGTCATACTTTCAATATTTGCAATGCCATCATTATGAACATTTTCAAAATCAATCAAATAAAAAGTTTCCATTTATCTATTCACATCCTTTTCAAGGCAAAATTTTTCCAAATTATATTATACAATCTTATTTTCGTTTTTTCTATAGCAATATAACGCCCCAACCATCAAAAGCCAAAGCGTTACCTATTATCTATATTAAATTACCTTAAACATCTTCTGTGATTGGCAATACTCTTGTTCCGGCATCTGTCTTTGTGGTTTCTATGATATTCGCATTCCCGTATGAAAGAATATGTACACCACTTCATAGTATTTGCATATTATCCAAACTTCAACTGCAATCCCTCAAACAAATCCCCAATAGTACAACTCAGATGCTCGTCCGACTCCGGAAGTGCATACTTGGCAATCTCATACTCGATTCAGCTCCAGCTTCTTTATCAGTGCTCCGGTATTTACTGCATCGTCCAGTCCGTCATGAAATCTGCCTTCCGGCTCTATCTCTGCACTTTCAAGAGCATCCTCCAAGCTGTAGCACCTGTCTAAATGAAATCGCTTCTTAAACACATCCTGGTAATCAATCCAACGGTCTGCTTTCATAAAATCATCTATCTTTGCGCTCTCTATATTCTTTGCTTTTATCTCATGCAGTATCTGCGTTCTGTCAGAGTCACTCCAGGCATAGACCTTGTACTCCCTGTCTCCAAGCCAGTCTGTCAGATGCTCAAGTGCCTCTGTCAGCTTCGGAGCCTGTTTGATATCGCGGTTTTTTATGCCTGTCATGCTCTCTATGAAATTGTCCAGCACGCCGTATTCAGGATTTACATACTCGCACATTGTGGCTATTCTGCTGAATCCTTCATCTAAGAGAACTGCGCCAATCTGTATTATTTCACTGGCGTATTTATATGTTTTTCTATAGAGCTTCTTTACCCTGCACATTTCCAAATCGATTACCAGATAATTCATATGTACCTCCCCAGTGTCCTGCTTATTATTTTACCACATAGTACTTGAGTCATACAGTCTTTTGAGATTTTCATCTTTTACTGTATCTTCCTCTATCATCACCGGCTTGTCCTTACCATCACTGATTACTTTGCAAATCACTCCGCCGTCTGTCACAAACACAATCTTTCCTTTTGCCTTACCACCGATTTTGTCATACAGTCTGCCTGCACTCATTGACTCACCCTTCACGGTGTATGGGCTGTTGGCTACGTAGCCTACTTTGCCAAGTCCTTTAATCTTTACCTGTATTGCTTCGTTGTCATACTCATTGTCCGGCTCCTTGACCAGCTTGACCTTCATGCCTTTTTCCATGAAATCACTTCCGTAATAATGGTTGCATCCTGCTATTGTAAAATACATTTCTTTCATTGTCGTGTCCTCCTGCTATTATACCGGTCCGTCGATTTTACATTCATCATAATACTTGCACAGCATACATAAGCTGTTGCAGTGCTTTGAATGATGCAGTGTCCTTTTTATCCAGTAAATAAATTTTTCCATTTTGTCCTGTCCTCCTGTTTTTCGTAAATTAAATGCTTGTTTCTTATGATGGCTATAGCTTAGCATTTTACGAGTCCCAAAGTATGCCCTCGCACGTCGAATCTTTGTTCTTTATTGCAATAAAACTACAAAAAAGACGCAGAATCTCTCCGACGTCCTCAAATGCATCTGCATTATCCTGATACTCAAACAGACCACTCTCTTTTTTATGATCCAATCTACAACCTCCTCGATAGAAAATTTATTTCCTTCGAAAATAACTGTATGCATTGCAATCTTTGCTGCCAATTCAACCGGAAAACTATATACTCCCGTTGATATAGAAGGAAATACAATAGACCTGATCCGGCTTGTATTTTCTTATACTTCTTCTATTCTCAATTTCTCGTATCATAATTCCTCTCTATTGTTAAACTTGAATTTTACTTAGAACTCTTTTTCACTGGCTCTCCATTGTCATCAATCTCTCCTTCAAGCCATGCCATAATACCAAAGTTACACAACGGACAAGTTATTGTAACCTTCTAATTTACAGTAAGCTTATGCACTTCTTCTTGCAATGCATTCAGATAATTTAATATTTCTTCAAATTCCGGTATCTCCCCATATATCATATTCCTCATTGCATTATAATCTGCCTTTAATGCATCAAGTACACCATCACTTGGCATAAGCTCAATACTATTTAATGTTGCTGTCTCATAATGTGCACTTTTTGCGTAATAGAATTTCTGCTTAAATGCAACATCCTTTTCAAGCAATTCTTTTCTTGCAAAAGCACTTTCTTTCACCCAGGAATTACCTAGATTATAAACATCATATAAATGTCTTGCATATCTTGCTGGTAACACTTTTCCTTCTGGAAAATTTGCTATTTTATGTAATATAGTTAGTTTCTCCCAAAATGTACGCTCTACATCTATGGTCAAAACACTTGTCTCTTTCTGTGTAAATACATCTGGATATTTCTCAGCTGCAAAAGGACTTACTACAGTCTCATGTGATGGCATCCATTCAGCTAATGGACCTATTTCCAATCTTACGCAGGAACGAAGATATTCACTCTCAAAAATCTGTGGATAATAGAAATTAACAACCATTTCATCTTCTGAATCAACTGCTACCCATTCTCCATCCCCTAGTTTTTCTCCAGTTCTTTATTGAGTTTTGGAACAAATTCATTTTCATAAAACTTTGCCGCCTCTGCATTAATTTGCTTATTAAATTGATCCTGCTTTGTTTTTGACCTTTCACTCCAAGGATTTCCCTCATCAGTAATTATTTTTCTCCAATCCAAAATTAGATCGATATCTTCTGAAAATCTCTCTATTACATGATATGATTTCGAAAGACTCGTTCCACCCTTAAATACAAAAGCTTTTTTATATTGGCAATCATGAAAAGGTGGTCTAGCATAAAGCATACCCAAAAGTCTTTTTCCACTACATTAGGTAGCATTCCCATTTTTATTGCCGTTGCCTGAAATAGTTCAGTCCTATCTTTTACTGGTAACTTTGCAACTTCTCTCATATTATTCTAAACACACCTTTCTAATTACTTCGTATATCCACTCACTTACGCCAGTTGCCTCTTCAAGAAGCTGTTTCCTTTTATCCTCAGGAACTCTATTCTTCAAGTTGTTAATAACACCTTCATCAATTCGCTCTTTTCCAAGTGTTTTTATAGCCTCTACTACCAATGTTGTTGACTCTGACATAAATGAAATCTGACGGTTAGTCCTATGCTTAAATTCGATATTAACATTATCCCATGCAAATTTTCTATATGGACCATCACTTATATAGGACCATACAACAGGAACCTGCGTTGACAATCCCAGTTTATTTAACGCTACATCTCCACATGGTGCTATTGTCCAATGATATCCTCTTGCAATTGCATAGGCTACTTTTTCCGGATTAGCAGGAACATATTCCTTAAGTAAATTGCTATATACAGGTTTTTCGTAAACTCCATCGATAATTCTTCGAATTGCTTTCTCTTCTACCTGTCTACCTAAACATTTTCGTATTGTTGTAATTGTTGCAATATCAGTAAAATCTGATGTCACAAATACTGTGCCATATTCGGCATCTAATATTCTCTTTTTGATTTCTGCATAAATTCCACTTGCCATAACAACACGCTCCTTAAATTTGTCACGATTATTATATATTTTTCGTGACAAAAAAACAATTCATTTTTTATTTTGATTACTATCTTTCCTTTATTTTCTACGCACTTAAGTGTATTTATTCCCTAAATAACAAAAAGACAACAGCTCGCTTGGCTTTTCCTGTCGCTCTTGCTACCTCTCTTGTTCTTTCAATTGAATCATAAAGCCAGCCTGCCGCTGACACTCTCATGGCTGAACCATTTCCATAGCTTCCGTATGGCTTCGGATTATTTTCTTTAAGCCAATGTCTGAAGCTTCCACCGTAACCAGCATGTGGATACCGTCTTCCCCAATCCTGCATATTGGATGCTACCGCATCTTCAATTTTCTTTACTGCTGCTTCCGGTCCGACTGCCAGGAGAGCTTCTCCAACTGCTATTGTCATAACAGAATCATCTGTAAAGCCACAGCCTTCACTAAACAAATCAAAGTTCTTTGTTTTATCACCTCTGTCAAACTCAAACGGGCTTCCAATAATATCTCCTAAAATCGCTCCGTACATATATGCCTCCAATCCTCCGAATCACTCCGGTAACTCTTTTCTTTGTTACAATATGAGTATAATTGAATAGCATCTTTATATGGTCGCTGTTCGGGCGACACTTTTAAGATAAAAAACAAACGCCGATACTATGTGAGTACCGATGTAACATTTACTAATCAATATTTACTTGTAAACTCTTCATAGAAAATAATTTCTTCATCAGCTGTTGTATCCTTATCTATGAATTCCTGCAAGTCTTTTTTCATATTATCAAATACTTCCTGACTATGACTTTTATTACAAAAAGCTGTATGCATCATACATCCATATACTCCACATGTAATTGCATCATATCTTTCACATCTTTCCAAGGTTATCCTACACGATTCTTTATATTCCTCATCTGCAATAATCGTGCCACCCTCACTGCCAATAGAATTCGGTTTATATATGTCATCCCACATATCAATCTTGCTCCTATACTCCAAGAATTTCATTCGTATACTTAAATAATGTCACATTCAGCTGCATAATATCATACTGCTTATCTGTTATAGCCTTCTGTACGATCAGATCCACCTTACTGCTTGGACTAAATGCCCAGTCTGCTCTCGCAAGTAAGTCTCTTGACTGTTCCAGATCAAGCTTCAGTGCAATGCAAAGTGCCATTACAGTCTTCTTCTTTGGATGATAATTCCGGTCACATTGAATCTTTGAAAAATGTTTTCTATCAAGGTTTGCCCGTTTCCACACATCTTTATTATCAATATGTGCTTCATCGATCAGCTCAAATAATTTGTCATGAAATGAAACTCCGATATTTGCAAGCTAATCTTCCAAAGAAATGTCTGCTGACAGCATACAAGGCTGCGCTATCCCTGTATCCTCCTCAAGTGGATAGTTATCTTCTGCCTCTCTTTGAAGCCTCTCCTCATAGAACGCTTCCTCTGACAATTCTCTCCTGCGAGCACCACTTCTGCTTCGCACCGGATATTCTTTTCTATGACTTTCCTTGACATAATTAGCATCTATATAGGAATCAATATCACCTACAATCTGACCGGATAGCTGAAAAGACCTTTTATCAAACACTACCAATATAATTTCAATTTCATTTTCGGTAAGAAACTGGCTGAATACTGACACAGCAATCTGTAATGCCTTATCCTTTGGAAATCCATATACTCCTGTCGAAATTAATGGAAATGCAATGCTATCGCACTTAAGTTCCAATGCTTTTTGCAATGATTTACGATAGCAATCCCCCAGAATTTCAAATTCATGGTGCAATCCATCCGTCCATACCGGACCTACTGTATGAATAATATATTTTGCCTTTAGGTTATATGCACCAGTGACAGCAATATCACCTCTTGCAATTTTGCCGATATTCGCTCTTTCTGCAAGAAGCTTTTCTTTTCCTGCTGCCTCATATATTGCTAAGTCAGTGCCACTTACACATATCGGATTTGGATTAGCAGTATTTACGATTACATCTGCTTTTACCTTTGTTATATCGTTGCGAACAATCTTAAATGGCATTGTGGCGCCTCCTTATCCATGCCTGTATTACTTTAACAGCTTCCTTATCTGCTTATCCGTTGCCTCCGGATACATCTCATGCATATAATCTACAATCTGCTTCCATGAATCCTGTGGATTATCCTTGTAGCAGGAAGTCACATAATCGTATCCATAGATATGCTCAATAGATGAATACACTGCCACATCCCATCCATATTCAATACCTCTTTTATTCACTCTCTTCTTAAAATCGCAGTTGCACAGATATGTCTGCATCATAAGATTCGTTATTGCACCATCAAATCCCTTTTCTCCATCCTTACCAAATCCAGCTTGTTTTTTCAATTCATTTGAATAAATCTCTGAATCAGCATTATCTTCCATAAAATTGACCATTATCTTTTTATGCTTATTAGGCGCTTTTCCATCATCATATAATGCATCAAAATCATATCCATCCCGGCGATAATTAGCAAATACAGGAAGCCACTTTTTTGATATAAATCCTGCCTTCTTATCAAAGAATTTTCCATAGACGATATCATGCCGCCTTGCTATAATAGCCCGCCACATCCATGGATCAATCTCCGGATTATCACTCCACCAGTACTCTGGAACAGTTCTTTCTTCAAGTGAAAACCCATCTATTTCATTCTTAAATAATGGTAAAAAGCCAAATTCATTTATATACTTGATTGCTTCATCTACAGAATGGATGCAATCCGGGTTGTCCCAATTAATGCCATGCATAATCCATTCACCGATTCGTTTCCCATAATACACCTCTATATGAACACTATTACAGTAATACTACTCCCAACAGCAAGCTTATAAGCATAATAATGTATCCCATTATTAATGTCATTATCCAGCATGTATTGACAAAACTCATATTTTATGTTCCTGCCCCTCGATTTCTTTTGAATCCATGTCATAATTACATCTACAAGATAATCCTGCTGCACCTGACTTAGTTCCTTGCCCGGCTGCATTTTATGCCACTTTCGGATGCACTCTCTGCAGCATGTAGCTGTTGCATGCTGAGCGATAAATACCGGATGACCTTTCATTGGTGTCTGCTTGCCATCATTTGCTATATATGCCGGAGCTTCTCTCTTGCAATAAAATCCTTTGCATGTTGTCTGATTGTGTCCAATCCTTTTTCATTTATGTAATCAATATCTTTCTGCTTCAGATGGAAACTGCTTCGGAACCTGGAGTTATCCAGCCGCTCAAATAACTGCCTGTACCACTCATCCTTAGTCATTAAAACTTCACCACTCGTTCCATGAAAATCACCTATTATTACTATCTATCAATAATAGGATTATACCACCATTTACCCCTATTCAACAAACACAATACCATAGATTTTCTCAGACTTAAGATATTTCCCAGACTACAGTACATGTATTCATTTTTGACCTCCTTTTCCCTGGACTAAAAAAACGCCCAGACTAGATTTTTCGTAAATCTAATCTGAGCGTTTTATATCTCTCAGGTCTGATTTCTCAGACAAGAAAACCAATTTTACAGATTTTGACACCCCTTTTCCTATATTACACAATATTTGAAAATACCGGGTGGAAATCATTACCTCTCATTTGGGTGGAAATTTTTAATTTTTAGTGGATGAAATAATCATTTTTTTAATGATTTTCGTTTTTCTTTATCATCTTTATGCAAATACATCGTCCAGCCTCAATTCGTAATAATATTTAAATATTGCAATCGGAAACTCTCTTATATAACTATCCACATCATTTTTTGTGATGCCATGTATCTGCACAAATTGAGATACTTTGTCATGGGCCACATCATAGCTTTCATCCAGATACATATCCAGATTTTTTAATAAGTCAAGTAGCTGCAGCACATAAACATTTTCATCATTTACCGGAACCACTGGTCTTCTTACAATGAATGTTCTCTTTCCAATTGGAATTTCACGTATTTTTGCTGCCATGTTATTGCTAACAATCTCAACTTTATTTGGAACCTGTGTTGAAATTCCCAGCTGATTGGCAAATGTATTACCAGAATAGAAACCATCTACTTTTCCACCTCTGGAAACATACTTGTACCTGGCAACCATATCTGCATTTACGCCTACATTTGTTTTTAATCGTGATTTCTTAGGCAAATAATAAATGCCGTTCTCATATTTTTGTAGTTTTCCCTCATCGCACAGCTTTTTTAGCTGCTGATTTACTGCAGATTTTGTAATTCCCTCAATCACTATATCAGAAAAGAATATAGGCTCTGCTTCCTTATAATTGTCTTTCAAGAATTCATATAACATAAACCTCATTCCTTTCCCTAAATTTTTGTAACTATAATGGTTACTTTTGTTAATAACATTCTATTCCTGTTTTTAAAATCTGTCAATGTTATTTTGATTGCTATGGTTAGTATATCCAAAGCAGAATAAAATATAAAAAAGAACTGTCACCCTTAGGATTCTTCCCAAAGCCAACAGATCTTACATTTTCATAAGACCTGATATCTGATTCCCTGCGCTGATGATCTGATTTGTGTTCGAAGTGATGCCTCGATAATAACTACCAACCTCATAAAATACAGGCAAAAATTGTGCTGTATTTTTCACTTATTTTACATTTGCCTACATTTCATTCATTGCGACTGCAAAGAGACCATAAAAGTGACTGAAATGATTTCATAGTAACCTTCTTTCCTCGGCCTGTCGATCAATGGATTAAGAACTCCATATTTCTTAATACTGTCCTGTAGTTCAATCATCTGACTGTCACCGATCACCTTGAATGGATGATTCGTAAAAGTTCTTAACCGCTCCATTTCAATTTCAACTACTTTTTCATCCGAATCTCTGATATCCGTCTTTTGTAGCCCGAAACGGTAATTCTTCATTTTCCATAATCAAATCGCAAGCTGTTCCGCCGATGACGACATATTGATTTTCAAACCCCTGAAATCTTTCCTTAAATTTTGTAAATCCGCTGACCATTACTCCTTCAACCTTCTTTCCTGTAATTCATCTACTGCCTCTTCAATTCTCTCATCGTTTGTATCTCCAAAAGATAAAACAATGGAAATATCGTCAGCACTGTTATCCTCCGAAAATTGTTTCGGGTTGTATGCCCATAATTCAAGTCTTATCTGTTTATCCGGATCTATCAGTTCATCTGTCAGCAAAGTTTTATCATAATCTTTCTCACTAATTGCATAGGTAAAAACTCTGCTGGGATTTAACATTGTTTTTTCAGAAAGTGCCGTTTCCCCTGCAAAGACCATGTTTTCTGTAACTTGCGCCTTATCTATATATCCTGCTTTGCGGACAGGCGTTGTCAAGTATACTTTTGCTTTTTCAAATAATTCATCTCGTTTATATTTTGACTCAATAAACTTGTTGACACCGTCTTTTGCTACCAAAAACAAATCCGTCGCTTCCAACTGCTTTACTGCTCTAGTTAAGGTCATTGCTGTAAATGGAAGCACTTTTCTGGCTTCTGAAATATACAAGTGTTTTTTCTTACTATACAGATAAAACAAAAGCAACTGCTGCGTTGAGTAAACAAACTTCCCTGTCAACTTTGGCGGTTCTTTCTCATCTGTAAGCATCGTTCCAATAAAAGGAAGAAAGATCTGCTTATCAGTAATAAACGGTATATTATTTTCTATAAGGCTTTTTCTTCGATAATTAGATACTGTCGCAAGTTCAAAGACGACTGGCACATTATCAATTTGCTGTATTTTTGCAATTTGTTTTTTCAATGCCGGAAGTGTGGCAAGTTCTTCTATTGGTGCAAGCATTATACAACGTCTGTTTCCAATATATGCTGTTTGAAAATCATAACTTCCTGCGATGTAAACAGGCAAAGAATCCTGATGATTCCATGCTTCATATTTTATAGAAATCCCGAATACGCTGGTAAGCATATTTCTCATTCTCTTTTTAACTTATTTTCTTTCATTTTAACTTTGCTGATGTTAAAAGTCAAGTTTTTGAGTTATTTTGAATTTATATTTCCTTTTTCCGTGACATGCTAAAGTCGCTATCATCAGAAATAAAGGCTTAGTGAATGACTTATTCTACCATACTTTTTCATTTGAGCCGAAGGTAATATCATAAGGTGTAAGCAGCTCATTGTAAACAATATTTTCCATGATATGAGTAGGTTCCTGCTGTCTAAAATTCAATCTGGCATTTCTAAGTCCCACATCTGTAAAATAGTATTTCAGATTTGCCCCTACATATTTTCTGCCTTTAATATCATATCTGTCAGCTTTAGAAATCAAAAATGCCTCCACAAGATAATCTATATGGTTGGATATGGTCTTATTGCTGTAATTTATACCACGCTCACTTTTATAAGTATTTGATATTTTTGTTGGATTAGTAGGAGCCCCTATCGAAGAAGCGAGAATATCTACTAATGTATCAATCTCATCAACATTTCGAAGCTTGTTTCTTTCTACAACATCCTTAATATAAACATTTGTGAAAATGTTTTTTAGATACTCAGCCTTTTGGCGTTCCATAGAGAACTGTACCACCTGTGGTAAACCACCATATATCATATATTCTTCCCAAGTATCATCATAATCTCCACCGAAAGCTGCATAGAACTCTGCAAAAGACAACGGATATATTCTTATCTCATCTAGGATTTATTTAATCAATATCCATTACTATTTTATGTGTATTTTCACATTTCTATGCAGTTGATAACCAATTAACTATCTTTTCATAGAAAAGCAGGTAGTCTTTGATACTTGTTACATACATGACCACCTGCTCCAACGTGATGTAATGCGAAGAACACTTTTTTCCGCCGTAACGCCGGCGCAGTCGATCAGGACGGCATTCATTCCTTTCGGGCCGTCGTCACAGGTTTTGCAATCGCCTTGCGGTAAATGACAAGGGAAATGATCGCAGTAATCGCTTCCGTGATCCAAAACGCATTCCAGACGCCAACCGCTCCGAAAAACCTGCTGAGTAAAAACGCAGCCGGGATGATGACCACTACATACCGGCAAAGGGAAATCAGTAAGGAGGGAGTTCCTTTCCCAAGTCCCTCCAATGCGCCGGAAGATGTAACAGAAACCGCCGAGACGATAAACCCGGACCCGATGATGCGTAAGGCGGTTTCCCCGGCCTGAATCGTCGCTTCTGTGTGGGTAAACAGCCCCATCAACTGTCCGGGGATCAGCAGACATATTACTGTCCCAAACACCATAATGATACCACTCATGCACAAAACGATCTTAAAGATCTGGCTGACCCGTTGGTGTTCCCCCGCGCCGTAGTTATAGCCGATCAGGGGGCGCATCCCCTGCACAATGCCATTCGCTGGAAGATAGACAAATGTCTGCAATTTGTAATAGATTCCCAAAACCAGAATATACACTTCGGAATATGCCGCCAAAATCGCATTGAGCGCCGAAATCAAAAGAGACGGAAGCGCGAGATTCAGGGTTGCGGGAATGCCAATGGAGTACAGCTTTATTACCATCTTTTTGCTGGGGAGAATGTACTGCCTGCGGATATGCACGCGAATTGGCCGCGCAAGATAGACTACAAGGTAAATCGTCAGCGTCAGAGCCTGTCCGATGCCGGTCGCCAGCGCAGCGCCTTCGATTCCCATTTCCGGGAATGGGCCATAGCCAAAAATCAGAACGGGATCTAAGACAATGTTTGTGATGCACCCGCACATCAGGCTTATCATGGTCGTTTTCATGTTTCCTACTGCCTGGAACAATTTCTCAAACGTCATGCTGACGGTAACAATGAGTGTAAAGGCGAACGCAACGACAGAATAGCGGACGCCAAGTTCGATGACCGCTTCGGATGAAGTGAACATCCGCAGGAAAACCGGCATGATCGTAATACAGCAGACTGTCATAACAACGCCATGAATCACGGCAAGCACAAGTCCCTGCGTGGCTGCCTGATCCGCTTTTCTGTGATCCCCCGCGCCCAGATAGAGGGCGATCACTGCATTGATCCCAACGCCAAATCCAATTCCGGCAGCATTGATAAAATTTTGAACCGGGTAAACCAACGATAATGCCGTCATAGCCTCCTCGCTGATCTGCGCGACGAAAAAACTGTCCACAATGTTATAGAGAGAATTAACTAGCATGGATAACACCATAGGCAATGACATGGATAAAATCAGCGGTAATACCGGTTTCTCTTTCATGAAAGTGTCGTTCATCATTTTTCCTCCTTGGAACACGTTATGAGATATTTTTGCGGCGATGCCATGCCATCATCACAAGAGCAACGAGCAAAGTGGCAGTTTCGGCAACCGGAAATGCAAGCCAGATTCCGTTCAGATGGAACAATTTGTCCAGACACCATACGGCGGGAACAAGGAAAAGCATCTGCCTGCATAATTGGATTGCCATGCTGGAACCTACTTTTTCCGTAGCCTGAAAATAGGTGGAAATCATAGTAGAGAGACCGCAAAACAGATAGCTTGCCGCAATAATCCGCATAGCGGATATCCCAAAGGAGCGCATGGTTTCCGACGCCGTAAACAATTCCAAAATCTGTGCTGGAAAAAGGATGACGGCCAATGTCCCCAGTATCATCATACCAGTGACCAAAGCGGTTCCGTATCGGAAAGCGGAATGCAGCCTTTCGCTGTTGCCTGCGCCGTAGTTAAACCGCATGACAGGCAAACAGCCCTGAATCAAGCCGTTTACCGTCATAACGATCAACTGCTGCACCTTAAAGTATGCGCCGAAGAAAGCAATCGCCGTATCGGAATACGCCACCAGGAACAGATTGACGAACGTCACCATAAACGAACTGAGGGCGTTCATAATAAAAGATGGCAGGCCAAAGGCAAAAATACGGCGAATCATCTGCTTTTGCAAATGAAAGCCCTTGATTTTTACCTGCACTTTCTGCTTTTTGCCCAGCAGCAAAGCAAATGCCAAAATCATGGATAATGAATAGCCCGCAACAGTAGCCACTGCAGCGCCGCGGATGCCCATATCCGGAAAAACACCAATACCAAAATCAGAATGGGGTCGAACACGAAGTTAACGACCACTCCCGCAATCTGAAAACACATGGGAGCAACCATATTCCCGGTGGCCTGTATCATCTTCTGGATGGCGATATGCACCATATTGGGAATTTGCATGAACGAACACACGCTCAAATAGGCAATGCTCAACTGATAGATTTCTTCATTACTGGTAAACGCCCGAAAATAGGGTTTCATAATCAGTAATGCCAGAAGATTGAGCAAAGCACCAATTCCAAAGGCCAGTAACAATCCATGTGTGACGGTTGTATTTGCATCATCCTGCTTTTTCTGTCCAAGATACCCTGCAATCAGTACATTCACACCGACGCCGATCCAGATAGACGCCGCATTCATAAGCGTTGTAATGGGAAACGACAGAGAAACAGCCGTTAGTGCATTCTCACTCAACTGCGCCACAAACGCACTGTCTATCAAATTATAGGAATATTGCAGGAACATGGAGATCAGCGGCGGTATCGACATTTGCCAGATGAGTTTTCCAATAGGAGCGACCGCCATTTTATTGTTGGTCTGCATACTTTCCCTCCTCTCTACAAAGTATCCGGCAGCTTCCATCCTCCGTTCTGCCAGATTTTCCAGGATGCAGACAACAAAAAAGCCACACGGCTATCACAAGATAGCTGTGTGGCAAAAGATGACCGAACGGAAAAGTCCACTCAAATTTTACGCTCAATATTATAGCATTCTTTCAGAGACTTTCAAGCATTAATCATTACGGAATTCCAGCCCAAAAATGAAATTTTAAATTCCACCACCACATTTGGTGGTGGAATTTCCCGCACAGTAAAGGTTTACTCTTTCATATAAAAATGGTAAGGTTATCTTTCTTTCTGACAGCAGTAGAAAGAAGGATATCCATGAGTAAATATATTCCAGGAAACCAGAAGCACCTTTCCCTTGAAGACCGTATCTATATCGAAAACGAACTGAACAAGGGAGAAACCTTTAAGAACATTGCCCGCTTTCTTTGCAAGGATCCAACAACCATTTCCAAAGAAGTAAGGGCTCACCGTCTATCCGACTGGTATCACAAAGGTACTTTCTATAATGCCCATAACTTTTGTATTCATCGCTTCCATTGCCGGAAAACCAATGTCTGCGGAAAAATCATTCTCTGCGATGTAAAATGCACTTCCTGCCCCACCTGTAATCAAACTTGCAAGGATTTTGTGAAGGAACAGTGCAAAAGACTGGATAAGGCGCCCTATGTCTGTAATGGCTGCACAAAAAAGATAAATCATTGCACCATCGCCCAGAAATACAGATACGATGCACGTTTTGCTGATAGAAAATACCGTGAAAGCTTTCCGGTTCCAGAGCCGGTATAAACATGACAAAACATGAATTACGCAAAAAGGATGGCATTGTTTCTCCTTTAATCGAGCAGGGACAATCTCCATATCAAATCATTACCAATCATCCAGAACTGGATATGTCAGTCCGTTCCTTGTACACCTATCTGGATCAAGGTCTGTTTACAGCCAGAAACATTGATTTAAAACGTAAGCCCGGCTTCAAGCCACGAAAGTGCCATAAAACACAGATTACAAACAGAACCGTCTTCGAGAAAAGGTTATTCAGTGATTTTAGTGAGCTGCAGTTATCCTCTTTTGTAGAAATGGATACGGTACACTCATCCAGAGAATCCAACAAGACGTTACTGACCTTTTTCTTCACTAAGGAAAAGCTGTTCCTTGCCTTTCTCAATCGTTGTACTAAAGGCGCTGTCCGGCTTATTTTTGACCGTTTAGAAAACGTATGGGCACCTATGAGTTCTTATCTGTCTTTGAATATATCTTGACAGACAGAGGTTCAGAATTCGGAGATCCTGTCGCTCTTGAAACAGGACTGGATGAAATTCAGCGTACCAGCATCTACTATTGTGATCCCATGCGTAGAGAAAAAAAGGAGGTCTTGAGTAGGCTCACACCATGCTTCGCATGGTGCTTCCCAAAGGAACTAGTTTTGAATTTTTGACACAATGGGATGTGAATCTAATCGTGAATCACATCAACTCCACTCCAAGGGAAAGTCTTAATGGAAGCACGCCTTATGACGCCGCATTAGAGACACTCGGAAAAAACGCATTTCAGCTTAAGCGCATTGACCCGATTTGGTCAATCTAACGCCTAAGCTGATTCGCTTCAACCATTAACAACCACTTAGAAATCTGCTGTCGGACTGGAAATTAAACTTTCACATTTTCCTCACATGACCGGTGGAATTTAGTCTCGCACACTACCTTCCAGTGGTCCGTTTGTCATACCATCAAATCAGTTTTTCCAAGAAGTTACTCCTATTATAACAGAAATAAGCGTTTTGAGCTTATAAAACTCTTAGAAAATCAAGAACTTTTAAATGAGTGTGGAATTTACTTCTGCACTGGAATTTACTTTTTCAAGTTAGCACGGAATTCCAGCTCTACAAGCAGCTTTACATTGACATCAGCAACATATGCATGGTATGGTACAAATAATAAGGTAGAGAGGCAACTATCACGAAGAGCAGTCCTTCATCTCTATTGATTCAAAGAACACAGGAAAGGTAAGAGTAATTTTAACTATGAAAAGAGTCTGAGAATGACAGAGGGAAGTATCTCCCAAAAGATCATTTTTTTTGCAATTCCATTGTTTTTGGGAAATCTGTTCCAGCAATTGTATAATACTGCTGATTCCCTGATCGTAGGAAATTTTCTGGGAAGTAATGCGCTGGCAGCAGTCAGTTCGTCGGGAAATCTGATTTTTCTGATGGTAGGTTTTATTAACGGCATTGCCATGGGTGCAGGTGTTGTTATTGCACGATATTACGGAGCCAAAAAAAGAGACTGCCTGCAAAAGGCAATCCATACAACGGTTGCATTTGGACTTGTGGCCGGTGCTGCGCTGACAGTTTTGGGAATGCTTCTGGCACCAAAGATCCTGGTATTGATGGGAACTCCTGCGGACGTGCTCCCGGAATCTATTGTGTATTTCCGTACATATTTTGCAGGGTCTATGGGTGTTGTCATGTACAATATCTTTGTTGGAGTTCTGCAGTCGGTCGGTGATGGACGCCATCCATTGATATATTTGATTATTTCTTCCTGTGTCAATGTCGTTCTGGATATTTTCTTTATCGCAGGTCTTGGCATGGGAGTCGGATCAGCAGCACTTGCAACCGCAATTTCACAGTTTGTCAGTGCACTGCTCTGTATGGTTCATCTGCTGCGTGTGGAAGAAGAATACCGTCTGGAATTGCGAGAGATTCGTTTTGACAGTTCTATGCTGAAGCAGATCATCCAGAATGGTGTACCATCCGGTTTTCAGAATTCAGTGATTGCGATCGCGAACGTCTTTGTACAGTCAAATATAAATGCATTTGGAAAAATGGCGATGGCAGGATGTGGTTCCTACTCCAAGATAGAGGGATTCGCCTTTTTGCCGGTGACCTGTTTTACAATGGCTCTGACAACCTTTGTCAGTCAGAATCTGGGTGCAAAACAGTATGACCGGGCGAAAAAGGGAGCAAGATTTGGAGTTTTCTGCTCGATTACTATTGCAGAGTTGATCGGTATTATCATATATGTGGCAGCACCGGTACTGATCACAGCGTTTAACAGAGATCCTGATGTTGTACATTATGGAGTCATGCAGTCCAGAACAATTGCGTTATTTTATTGTCTGCTGGCGTTTTCTCATTGCATCGCAGCAATACTTCGTGGATCAGGTAACGCATCCGTTCCGATGATCGTTATGCTCTGTGACTGGTGTCTGTTTCGCGTAAGCTACATTACTGTGGCAGTTCGTATTCTCCCGGATATACGAGTGATTTTCTGGGCATACCCATTGACTTGGGGTATCAGCTCCGTGATTTTTCTGTATCTGTTCTTACGTGGAAAATGGGTTTACGGATTCGAGAAATCCTAATCGCTACTGTCTTCGGTGTCCTGATATAACCTCGTAAAATCCTTTCGGCCTTGGTCTGACAATTAATGGATTTAGTATTCCATATTTACTGATTAAGCCATACATCATTTTTGCTCATACTATTTTCTCCATATTATTTTTCAAACTCTGGTTTCCAGTTTGCAAACTGTACAAGCTGTTCATCCGTGCGGTGATAATATCTTTCATTCTTGTCCAGCTTTGCAATCTGTTCCATTTCTTCATCTGTTAATGCAAAATCAAAGATATCCATATTGTCCTTAATGTGTTCTGCATTTTTACTTCCAGGAATTACAACAAATCCCATCTGAGTATGCCAACGGAGAATAACCTGTGCAGGTGTTTTTCCATATTTTTTGCCAAGTCCTGCAAATACCAACTCATTCATTAATGCTGTATCTCCATGTCCCAGCGGATACCAGCTCATAAGCTTAATTCCATATTTGTCTAAAGTTACACGCAGTTCTTTCTGTGTGAAATATGGATGTGCTTCCACCTGAATAAACTGAGGTACAATTTCCCACTTTGTTTCCAACTCTTCCATATATTTTCCTTCAAAATTCGAGATACCAATGGATTTTGCTTTGCCCTCTCTATACGCTTTTTCAAGCATTCTGTATCCGGCAAGCCAGTTGCCTGCAGGCTGGTGTATATAAAGTAAATCCACATAATCAACACCAAGTCTTTCTAGAGTTTCTTCTACAGTATTCTCATTTTCATATTCACTAGCCCATATTTTTGTTGATAGAAATATATTTTTTCTGTCAATTCCACTATCCTTGATTGCTCTTCCAACTGCACGCTCATTTACATAAGCATTTGCTGTATCAATTAGGGAATATCCCATTTTTAATGCCTCTAATGTACTTGTGTAGGCATCCTCTGGTGATAACATAAAAGTTCCTAATCCAAGCATTGGACATTCCAAATTGTTATTCAACTTCATATTTTCCATCTTTTTAGTCCTCCTGAAATTTTTCTTTATCAAGCATTTTTATTACTTTTGCCGGATTTCCAACTGCTACTGCATAATCCGGTACATCCTTTGTCACTACAGATCCAGCTCCCACAATTGCGTGTCTTCCGATACATACTCCCGGAAGTATCGTAGCTCCAGCTCCTACCCAGGCATATTCTCTTATCAGAACAGGCTTACAAGTCAGAGTACACAAATCATATGGATCATGATTATTGGAAATAATATTTTTGTCTGACGTTGTCCTTCTGTACTTTCTTTTGTTGACGCAGTTCTTACATCAACACGTATTTCCTTCTATATCTGTATTTCCGAGTTTACCGTATTCCATATGCTCTCCTTATCTTAATCCAGCGTACTCTTTCTCCGATACCGCCTCACACCACTCATTGGAACAATCCACTCCCGGCACTTCTATTGCCAGATGAGAAAACCATTCATCCGGTGCAGCACCATGCCAGTGTTTAACACCTGTAGGAATATTAATGCAGTCGCCTGGCTTCATTTCTATAGCTTCGTTATTTTCCTCCTGATAATATCCTCTTCCGGCAACGCATACCAGAATTTGTCCCCCGCCGCTTTTTCGCATGATGAATATGCCAGTTATTTCTGCATCCTGGTTCGAATGTCACATTGAAAATTCCAACCTGAGAGGTGGAGATCGGCGCAAGAAAACTTCTGCCCGAAAAATACTGTGCAAAGCCATCGTTTGGTGCACCGATTGGAAATACCATCTTTTTTGCATGCGCACGCATTGCATCCTCTTTGTATGGTAAATCTCCTTCGCCTGTTTCCCACACTTCCTTTGCAAGATTGAAAACAGCCCATGCTTTTGGCCAACCTGCATAGAATGCGACATGTGTGATCACTGCAGCAATCTCTTTTTGTGTTACACCATGATTTTTTGCATTTTGAAGATGATATCTTAAAGAAGAATCCGTAATTCCGGAAGCCATCAGAGCAACCACTGTAATGATGCTTCTTGTTCTTTACGTCGATGTCCTGGTTATTCCAGTTTTCGCCGAAAAGCACATCATCGTTAAAATGTGCAAACTCTGGTGCAAATTCACCAAGTGCATTTTTTCCTGCTGTCTGTATTATTTTTCCCATATTCTGTATACCTCCATAATACTGTTGTTTATAAAGAGTTTATCCAAGCACTGATTTCCTGTTTTGTTCCATAATTTAACAGTCTGCCTTCTGTAATAACTGCGTCTGATGCAGATGACTGCAATTCTTTCACAGTGTTCCCAAATCCACTTCCTCCGGATGTTGCAAAAAGCACAATCTTTTTACCACTGAAATCGTAAGTTTCTAAAAATGTATTGATGATTGTCGGAGCCACATACCACCAGATTGGGAATCCCAGAAAGAGCTCGTCATAAGAACTCATATCGATCTCTTTTTTCCATAATCGCCGGCCTGTATTTCTTATCACTCATTTCCACACTGCTTCGGGATTTTTTATTCATCCAGTCAAGATCAGCCTTTGTATATGGAATCTTCGGCTCAATCTCAAATAAATCCGCCTTTACTTCCTCTGCAATCATTTGTGCTACTTTTTTTTCGTTGTTCCACTTGCACTGAAAAATGCGACTAATTTTTTACTCATAATAAAAAGCCCCTTTCTTTACGTATTTTTCACAAAAAAATAGATGTATAAGATTTACATTCATCTTACACATCTATTTTAAGCTCTATCGCTTCATTATGTCTAATGCTTATATTGAATTTTATTTTATGCCTGAAAAGCATTAATCTCCTCGATCATTTTACGGACTGCCAAAGAATATGGAATATTCCGTCGCCAAGCAATCACCGTACTGGTCGTGATTTCAGGAGAAATTCTTCGCTGTACAAGAATATCCTCCCGCCAATACTTTGCAGCACCCTCAATGGAAACCGGATACCCCAGTCCATTTGCTGCCATAACTCCGGCATTCGTTCCAAGATTACTCGTAAAAGCAATCTGTAATTTTGAAAAGTCTTTCCCAAACCAGTTGGCAAGTTCACTTTGAACGTTCATTCTTTCCGGCAAGATCAAGGGCTTTCCAATAAGATCTTCTTTTTTTATAAACTCTTTTTCTGCCAGCGGATCATCCGGCCGCATTCCGACACACCAGTGATCGCAATCTGTGATCCGGATATAATCTAGCCCTTCGGTGTCCACCGGCTCCATGAATAATGCAATATCTACAAGCCCTTTGTTCATCATCTCATACACTACATCTGCTGTTGCAGTATGCAATACAATCTGAACCAGCGGATATTTTTCTTTATATATTTTACATATCTTCGCCAATGTCTCCACTGCTGCAAATTCACCGCATCCAATGGTTATCGTACTCTCTACAACCTCTTCTTTTCCTTTCAGTTCCTCAAGCGTCCTTTCCTCAAGATTAAGAATCTCCAAGGCACGCCTTTTTAATAGAATTCCTTCATCAGTGAGCGATATTTTCTTCCCATTTCGAATAAATAATGTTATTCCCAGGTCCTCCTCAAATGCCGCCATTTGTCTGGAAAGCGTTGGCTGGGTAATATGCAATTGTTCTGCTGCTTTTGTAAAGCTCTGTTCTTTTGCTACTGTTAAAAAATAGCGTAATAATCTTAATTCCATATTTATATACACCTCTTTTATGAGAAAGAATAATATTTTCAGTAGAATAGGATTGATTATCATCCCTCCAAATTTCGATTCTAATGTCCCTATTATACCATAATGATACTATTATAAAGAAAAAAGCAGTAATGAATTTTCTTAATCATTACTGCTTCAAACAACTGTTCTCGTGGAATCGAACCCCAACTAGCGCTTAGGAGTTCAAGTCCATACTGGAAACCTATATTATTTTAAGTTAATACAAGTCAAGTAAAACATTGATTTTTCTACCTTTCCTGTAAATCCATGTCAAAATAAGAAAACTGAAAATCATCCGAGTTAAGCACCTCTCGCTGACAAATGAGTGACACTGTCACCCTGAGGGTTCAACCATTCCGTTCCTGCGAATTCATATTTATGGCTACCATTCTCACTCTGTATGCGGTAATGATAACACTATTTTCTTATTAGATTATCTATATTATAACGTGTGCTTGCGAGGTCGGATGTCGATGGTTTTTTGACCATTATTTACTCCGCATTACACGTACTCTTCTATGTTATAAAATCAAGCATCTTCTGCATATACACCATCTCCATAATATAGAAAAGAGGAGTCCCCGCAGGTTCTCCCCCGGTCGCAGGCCTCACAGGTTTCTGCAACGCGATCACTGTATTTGCAGTTTATTCCGCAATGGGAATGGGTTTTCGGTCTCCATCCCGACCACTGGAACAGGTTTAAGGTCTCTGTTCCGACCTTATATACATCTTTTATATTTTAATTATGCAAGATAACTTTAGTTTCTGCAACAAGTTGTTGATAAATTAACTGCTTATTTATGAACTCAATTCCGTTACCAGTGAAGAATATCTTTTTGTCCGGTTCTTTATATCCTCCTCACTGACACCATAATAACAATATAAATCTCTGGCTATTTTCTTAAACCTTTTTATGACCGACTTATTTCCAGAGTAAGATATTCCAAATATATTCCAGGTATAATCTACCTCTATTTCCATTAAATCCTCACCAATTTTTATTTCATATAAATGAAAATCCATGGGAATTACATTATCAGGCATTTGGTCAATCAATTTATTTCTAATTTCCATTTCATTCAAAAAATTTTTAACAGATTCTTCATTATGAAAATCTGGTTTTGGAATATCCTTCCTTTGACCCAAAAGTTCTGGTTTATGCTGCATAATCAAACTAGCTTTTAGATTTTTCTGTCGTTCTATCCAATTTGTTGCGGCAGGATTGATTTCCACTAAATCATAATGATCCTTTGCGTATTGCACCACTTCCGCAAGGGTATGCGGGTTGGCCGCTATTCTCTTTCTATCCTTTTTCGTCTGGATTGATAGATAGCATTTCGGATTCTAATCTTTAGAGATTGCTTTTGAGCTTCTCCAAATATAAAAACACTTGTGGGACCATCTTCACCATTTATTATGGAAACTTGATTGATACTTTTATTTTTCATAAGTGCCCTCTACTCACAAATCCCGATTATATCGGTGATTCACAATCTTTTAGCCAAAATCGCAATTCCATAACCGTCACAGCAATTTTATATTTTACTTCGATTTCAATCTTTTCTGGTGGATTGGCTAAAAGCCTGTCAATATCATTTTCCTCAACACCAGCCATTTTTGCTATGCGCCGTAACCGTAAGCACATGACCTCCATTAACACGAATACTTTGTCCTTCTGCAATATTAACAGAATTATTCTGTCTGCTAATTGAAGCACCCTTCGCCAATTTTATTGGTGTTTTTAACGCTTGTGCCAGATCCTCTACCGGATTTAGTAAGTGCTGCAACATCGCCCCATTATATGCTTCCTTATCTTTAATAACTGTATTTTTATAATTAGATGTAAGTGCTCTTGTATTGGGATTAATATAACTTGATATTGATTGCATCATCTCAACCTCCAATTATTTTCATTCCTCTGTCATTCGGAATCTATTCACTCTCCATAACGGTCCAAGTGATCTATTACTTTTATGACCATCTATACCAAGTTCCGCTATTCAAAAGCTGTGACATACTTTCTTCATATCTTTTCACTGCTTTCTGCTGAATGGCACTAGGCACCACATAATCGTTACCAACTTCTCTTATTTTTCCATTTACCAATTCACAATGTGTCCCGTTTATCACAAATTCTCTGCTTGTATCCACTCCCTGTGACGCAAGAAAATCTAAAATATAATCGGTGTATGTATCTGTCATACTTGAAAAATACTGCTGATCCGCAAAATGTATCAGGGAGTTCAGACCACCTATCATCATATTGCATCTTTCATCATCTGCCTTGCTTCCGTTTCCATAGCCCTCGCCCCAGACAAAATCTTCCTGTACCGTCATGCTGTATCCATTTCCAAGATTAAATCTGCTTCCAACCCCAATCGTGATACTGTTTGTACTGGGATCATATGGTTTGTACCCTCTGGTTTTAAATGGCTGCTGTACGGTTCCAAAGGTTTGAATCTCGGATGGGAGATATGACATACCCGTAATGGCTGTAAACGCTTTCTGCCCATTCACATAAAAGGAAGTATGGGTTGCACTGTCTATATCCGCTGTAATCTCGACTTTCTCATCATTGGCAAAAGGATTCTGTCCGGTCATTCCGGTTCCATATGCAAACAGCATTCTTGTAAACTGATATCTTGTATGCTCATCAAAATGATTCAGTGTCTCTGTATCTTCTCCCTTTACATCTCCATTGCAAAAATCAACAAATTCATTTTTACTGCCATCCTTTGTAGATAGCTTACCTGTTTTGTGTTATAAACAAAATTATAAGAACTTCCTACGCCTGTTATACCCATTGCATTTCCTCCATTGCATTTTTTCGTTGATATTCCTCTGTCATTCGGAATTTGCAATCACTTTCCTTATATGGTCCAAGTGATTTATAAATATATAAGTAACCATATTATCTCCTACCTTATATAAGTCTCATAACAACTGCCAACATTCTCTTATAACATTAAACAGCCTTTCATGTCTCTAGAAAATATTTTTTTTAGCATTGTGATATATTGTTTTAGCAAATAACCTCTGAGTCGTTTCCATAAAGTTCTTATCGCTACTCATAATATCCCCAATTACACTCTTTGCAATTCCTGCTGTGTATTTCGGTTCTTCACGCATTTCTAAAAATCTTTTTTGTGCTTTCTCCATCATGGATACCGCAGTATCTATATATTCTTTTTGTTCTGCTGTATTCTTCTTCACATTAGTTGTTTGAAAGAATTTAGAACCGTCATTTGTCTGCTGACATACAATATATCCCGCCAGATTTGCTAATCGCTTATTATATGCCCTGTCTAAACCTGCCAAATCTTCATCAAGTGTTAATGAATTTTCTCCTGTGAGATCATAAGAAATCTGACGTTCTCCATTCTCATGTTCTTTCACAATATAATTGTAACGTGTTTCATAAGCATCCATCATAGACTTCATCACATCTTCTAGATTGTATTTTCCGTCTTTTAACGTCAGTCCACTATATTCTCTCATTGAAGTATAATGTTCCCATTCAACCTCATTTGTATCTTGTATTGTTAATTCATATCCTATCGGTTCCTCAACCTTTGGCTTTACTTCTCTTAATTTTTCCCGCAATGCCCGCCTTCCTTCATTCGATATTTCTACATTGTCTATCTGCTTATTTTTATAAGCAACATTGTCATCCATACCTCTGAAATCTTTACTCTTTCTTTCCATTTCGAATAAACAAAACCTATCGTAAGAAGGTGTTTGAAATATTTTCATATCAGTTCCTTTCACATTTCACCATCGCCTATTCACTCTCCATAACGGTCCAAGTGATCTATTACTTTTATGACCATCTATACCAAGTTCCGCCATTCAAAAGCTGTGACATACTTTCTTTGTATCTTTTCACTGCTTTCTGCCCATTCACATAAAAGGAAGTATGGGTTGCACTGTCTATATCCGCTGTAATCTCGACTTCCTCATCATTGGCAAAAGGATTCTGTCCGGTCATCCCGGTTCCATATGCATACAGCATTCTTGTAAACTGATATCTTGTATGTTCATCAAAATGATTCAGTGTCTCTGTATCTTCTCCCTTTACATCTCCATTGCAAAAATCAACAAATTTATTTTTGTTTATTTTATGTTCTAGCATAAGTCATTATTTTAATTGCACACCTTACGGTTTCATATCAAAGTTCCTATGCCAAAGCATCAAATGCCGAAACTCCATTTTCTGTCACTCCTATAGAAGTTGAAGTACCTAGCAATTCCACCATTTTTCCTGTCAGGTCATCTACATCTTTTCCATCAATTTTCAGATTATATTGCCGTTCTTCCTGCTCCTGTTTTTCGGCACGCTGTTTTTCCAGTCTTTCCTCTGTCTCTTTCTTTTCTGCTTTCCTTTTCTCGAGTCTTTCTTCAAGTTCTTTCCTTGCTTTTTCTGTTCCCGGATCAACTTCATCTTGAGTACACATTACAGAACTCATGCTATCATATCCATTTATAGTAATACTATAACTCAGTATCTTTGCTCCTCTTGCTGCCACATAAGCTCTTGACTGTTCTATTGTTTTTGGTATTAGCGATAAATTGTACTCCAACCATTGTTTTGTCTTTTCATCTCCCATAGCCTTTGACAAAAGAGAACTGTTTATATTTACGGAATAATCCCTGCTTCGTAAACATTCGTATTTTTGTGTTAAATAGTTCTTATATTCATGGGCATTCTTATATGTCCTGCCCGTTTTGTTTCCAGCATTTTGTGTATTGCCATAACGATTCGTATATGACGCATATGTTCCTATTCCTGTAACTGCCATATTAACATATCTCCTTTCATTATTCGGAGTCCTTCCAACTATGCCACCTGTTGGATTTCTCTCAGAATCAATATAATATTGATTACACGCTAGCTTCAAATATACTTTGACTAATACCTTTCATCCACATATTCTGCGTTGCTCCATATCCTCTTTCCTGACCTATATCATACAATCCACTGCTGTCAAATCCTATTTTCAATACTAAATCATTTTCTTTTTTCCAGCCATTTTTAGCATATTGCAACCATCTCTTAGAATAAAGTTCATACCCTGCGCCATTTTTAGCCTTTTCCTTAAACAAGGCAAGTAAATCTGTGCCATCCTCTGCAATAAAAGTACCATTTTCTATATGTCGCATTGCGTGCATCATATCCAGTTGTCTCATACACTTCATGCCATAAAGAATATTGGTTTGTCTTTGTCATATTTGCTTGCGAATTAACAATTTCATTGTCTGCATCATGCATACAAATCCACGCATGTGTCCATATATTTTTCGCATTATCCTCCTTCATTCAGCAATTTTTCTATCTGCGATAATGTGTCTCTATCTGCATTTCCCGACACCGTTAATTGATATGTATATGGATCAATAGAAAATACCAAATCTGCCTGTTTTGATATTGATATTCCATTTTTTGAAAACAGATTTGAAATTTGCTGATTTACAACACTTCTGGCATATTGTTTTTCCCTGTCAGTATTGCGTACATAACCAACACTTCTTGAACCTCCTGTATATACATCCTTGTAATTTCTTAATGCATAATCATACCGTGCAAATCCAGCCGAATATTTTCCTCCTGTTTGTAACATTCTTTTCTCATTGCGGTAAGCTATGGAACGCTGATCTTCTGTCATATATGAGCAAAAATTAGGTGAGGTCACATCACAATATTTTGATTCGATATATGCCATTGGATCAGAATGAGACAAATTTTCTTTGTACACTTTATCATAATGCTCCTGCAAAACTTTTTGTACGAAACGATCTTCCTCGGTAAGTCCATCATATTGATAACCTACAGTTGTACCAGTGTTGGAATTATTGGGCAGGTTGTTTAAATCCCTGCCAGCTGGAATGTTATTATAATAGTCAGAATTATTTACAGTAACCATACTATACCACCTACCTTATAATCTGTATCATGTGAATCATACTGAAACCCTATCGATAAACTTTTTTCATTTTATTTTCCACATTTTTTCTTCATTATTCGGAGTTCTTCCGACTGTGTCACCTATTGGCTTTCTCTCAGCCTCAATATGATATGTAATCCAAGTTCTCTTTTTTTCCTATGTTCAAATGACTAAGCACTATTTATACTTACTATTTGCACTTGTCAGATCAAGATATGTATCCATACTTTTCGTCCAAAGCAACGATAAGTCAAACTTTCCCAATTTATTTAAATCTTCTATGCTTTTTTTGAACATTGAGATAAAATCTCTTCTGTCGTTAAGTCCCATATTACCAGCTTCAAGCGGCAGAGACGTGAAACCTCCCTGCTTCTCCACTTTGTAATGTGCCTCCAATGCACGCATTTCGACTACTGTAGCATTTGATGGATTAACGTCATTTATATATATTCTTTGTTCAAACTCTTTTCCATTTTCATCCACACCTTTCGCTAACACTACAGGATTTTCATCCGTCGAATCATCCGCATATTTAAGACAATAAGAAAGACCTGTACCATTACCTCCTGTCCACAACATATTATCTGTTGTAAATATCTGATATACCTTCGGTGTTTCTGCCGTATAAAATGTCTTTTCCCCAGATGCAGGAGATTTCCCCGACTCTGCCAATTCTCTTGTAACACTATCTAATGCACCATCTTTAATTGGCTTACCAATTTCCCAGTTAGGATCAGCCTTTTTTGCGGCATCATAAAATGCCTGTCTGTAAATTCTCTCATATTTTTCAAGGGTGTACCCGGCAGCTTTTAACTGGGACTGAACAGAACTGCTGTTCAACTGAGACAACTGAAAACTGCCTATTACATTTTCTCCTGATGTCCCGAACGTTTTTTGAAATAAAAAAGCATAATCTGCTCAGTTTCTCTATTTCCTTTATCGGATAAAATAACCTGTTCTCTTAGCCCCATCTCATCAAACGACCATATTACGCACACAAAGACCATACATTGCATAAATAAAATATATACCACCTGCCATCGGTAGTTTCTCTGGATGAATGACGAAAAAATCAGCGGGCATATTACCCGCTGATTGAATGTAAAATGGAATAACATAATTATGAAATTATCTTGCGGTAATACAGATAAGAATAGATTACCGGTAAAATGCAAGGGACGAGAATAAGTGCAATAAGTATCCACATATTTTGGAATGGTGCTGTAACAATCATGATAATCCCACCGATCACCATGCATTTTCCTCCAAACCGATGCGTGCGATACCAGTTTTCCGGATCGCATAATGCCCACGAAATCCGAAATCCAATCGTATAGTTTGGCTTTACTTTCGGTATAAAATTTCCCAAAATCAGATAAAAAACTCCGATCATCAGACCACACAGGAATCCCATATCCAACTGAAATCCTAAATTATATCCATAGAGTACATTACAAATGAAAAGCGATAACAATGGAATAATCCATAAGATAACAAAGTATACTTTTTCACTGATATTTTTTACTTTAGGATCAATATTCATTGCAATCACACTCACTGCATGTCCCAATAACATAATGAGCGGAAGTCCAAACACAGCGAATGTTTTGGATGCATACCCATTTGGTTCATTATTTATTCCCCAATGTGTTGCCAGCGAATCCGGTAATTGATTCCACAATAGCAAGCCGATAAAAATCGGAAACAGCGTTATAATTGATGTGAGTAAAATCATTTTTTTATGTTGTCTGATCATAGTCATCTTCTCCTTTTAATTCACTAATCCATAAAATAATCTCCTCAAGCACAGATGCATTGAGCTCATAATAGATAAATTTTCCCTCACGTTCATCACGAATCAGATCAGCATCCTTTAAAACGGACAGGTGTCGGGAAACTGCTGCATCTGAAATCGAAAAATGATTGCAAATCTCGCCAGCCGACAACCTTGAATGTTTGAGCAGATTAAGTATCTCACGCCTTGTAGGATCGGCAATCGCACGAAGCGTGTCTTGCATTCCCAAGTCCATTCCCTCCTTCATTTAACATTTAGCTTAATTGTTAAATGTATTATAACACAATCTTTTCACTTTTCAAGAAATTTTCTATCCTATGAATGTTGAATGTCTGTCTGATGATGTCTTTTCTGTGTCTGTATATAATGCTATCCCGCAGTTTCTGTCCCGAAACACTTGTCTATAATATAAACTTTCCTTACTTTATTTTAATTTTTATTTAAAAGTCATTCCCGTTTTGCTTTATGAAAACAATATATCAAGTAAGCGATTGCCAGGATGATATTGATACAAAGAACAACTCCCATATTAAACCTGTTATCTTACCTATATCCTTACGCTTTCCTATCAAAAGACGTTTTCTCTTCCAAATAGTTCGGCAGTTCTTTCAATTCTGAGCTTTGGGCATTCTTTTGCGTATGGTATTCATTGAAGTAAATTCCGTAAAATTCTCTTTCCTTTTCCCGCTCAGCCGGAGTTCTTTCACATCCCCATCCGTAACCATCTCCTAGATAGGTCAGCACTTTTGTTCCTTGATAAGAAATGTCGGCACCATATCCTTCGCCTGTCAGAATCGGACATTCCAGTGTGCCTCCTCCCGCCAGAGCAAACTTCTTTTGCGCAAGGTTGTTATTTTTCCCCCCTGCCCTCTCCAGAAAATCGAGCAATGATAATTCTCCGATTCCTTTGCATTTCGGATTACCATTTTGACTTTTTACCGCATTTTTAGCCTGCTGATATAATGCCTTTCTGTCAGGGGATACATCAGATATGTATTCTGCACATAACCTTGTTCTCTGCCTGTGAATAGATTCTAATTCCGTTTTACTTGTAGTGTTGGCAGCTCTCTGAGCCAGTTCCTTAATCTCAGAGACAAACTCTGCCTGTGACTTATTGCTTTTCCCTGCACTTGGAATCATAGACCAATCGTTCTCCACTTCTCAGCGATTCACTATATTTTGTAATAGCAGAACTCGTTGCATTTGAAATCGAAATTCCCATGAATTCACCTCATATTTTCTACCTTCTCTGCATATATTTTAACCTCTATATATACTTATCCATTTATCATATTCATTCTTTAAAATTCTCATAACATACTTATTTCCTCTATTTTATTATCGGATAAAATAACCTGTTCTCCCAGTCCCATATCATCAAACGACCATATTACGCACACAAAGACCATCTCTTTACAAGATAACCACAGCCTTAAATTCATTTTCATCGCAGGAAAGCACCATATCACCGCCATATTTATCCACAACTGCTTTTACATTTAACAGCCCAATGCCGTGATGATCCCCTTTTTGCTCTTTATCGTGTCATTTTCAATTTCCACCTTTTCTGTCACCGGATTTCTCACCGCAAATATCAGTTTATGATCTTCGCACTCTAATTTCAGATGAATGACCGCTTTTCCGGTATTTTTCAGTACCTTTTCACTCTCCCGGATTGCATTATCCAGTAAATTGGGGAGCAGGATCACAATCTCTTCCTCTTCCAGACAGATCTCCTGCAAATCCCCTACTTTCAGGATAACCGCTATGTGTTTCTCCTGCATGCTGCGGTATTTCTGGTTTAAAATAGCATTGACCACCGGATGGTTCGTGTTGATTGCCGACATCTCGACAGCTATGCTCTCTGTCAGCTTCTGCGTAAATGAAAGTGCCTCATCTATGTGTCCATTCTTTATCAACGTTTGGATCGTAGAAAGCTGATTTTTATAATCGTGCATTTTCCTGCGCTGACGCTCATAGATTTCTTCCCGGTCCGATAATCTGCAATACGATTTTCTGATTTTGTTCCGTAAGTACCGCAATTTTTATTCTCTCTTCTTTTTCAATGGTATTCTGCATGAACTCCATAAGGATAAGGTTAATCGCAACCAGTCCCACCGAAAGAAATAAAAATACATTCTGCATGTCAATACATCCCGGCATACTCATATCAGTTTCTATGCCAGCACATCAAATGTCGAAACTCCGCTTTCCGTCACTCCTATAGGAATTGAAGCACCTAGCAATTCCAACATTTTTCCTGTCATCAGCTACATCTTTTCCATCAATTTTCAGATTATATTGCCGTTCTTCCTGATCCTGTTTTTCGGCACGCTGTTTTTCCAGTCTTTCCTCTGTCTCTTTCTTTTCCTCTTTCCTTTTCTCGAGTCTTTCTTCAAGTTCTTTCCTTGCTTTTCTGTTCCCGGATCAACCTCATCTGTTACCAGTACTTCTTCTGTTATGCTATCATATCCATTTATTGTATCCGTTACACTCAGTACCTTACAGCCACGAGCACTTTGAGCAGCTTTCAATTTTTCGATACTTTCCGGTATTAAAGATAGATTATACTCCAACCATTGTTTTGTCTTTTCATCTCCCATAGCCTCTGACAAAAGAGATCTGTTTATATTTACGGAATAATCCCTGCTTCGTAAACAATCGTATTTTTGTGTTAAATAGTTCTTATATTCATGGGCATTCTTATATGTCCTGCCCGTTTTGTTTCCAGCATTTTGTGTATTGCCATAACTATTCGTATATGACGCATAAGTTCCTATTCCTGTAACTGCCATATTAACATATCTCCTTTCATTATTCGAGTCCTTCCAACTATGCCACCTGTTGGATTTTTCTCACCTACATCTATACTTTAAAATCTAATCCACCAAGAGTATCATCCATCTGATCTAAAATACTTGTATCAAATGCATCTCCCGGCTTCCATCCAGGATTATTTTTCTTTACCAGTGTCTCCATTCTTGAAGCATAATCTCCAGCCATTCTGCTCAATGTCCACGAAGCGGAATTTCGCTGTTCAGAAGGAATCGTATTCAAATACTGTTTGATTACATCATGTCTCTTGCTTTCTTCTGGTATATATGCACCATTGCTACTGATAAAATCCTGCTTTACAACCTTTTCTAAATCCGACTTCACCTTATCCGATACAGACACTATCTTTTTCCAATCCTTACCATTGATACAACGGTCTGCCTGTTCCTTTGATAAAAGGTACACCATCTTTATTATAGTAATAATTGTTATTTCTATATTGACACCCAGAATCTACGGTCGTAATCCCAGTCTGCTTGTGTGAAGAATTTTTCTGAAAGAAGAATTTGTTTATTAGCAAACTTTGCGAAAATAAATTTTTATTGTTAATATTTACATTCATATTTCACTCTCCTATAATACAAAATTGTAGCCACATTACATTTTTAATATGTATAATATACTTTTATTGTTTCAGTGGATGTTGAAACTGTTCCTTTTGTAACAATCCATATTTTCCACTTGCGACGGATCAAAACCATTAAAATCATTAATTGTTATTGTTCCACTCTTACTTACTGTTGTATAATTAACATTTCCATTGCCATCTTCTACATATAAATAAAACGAATCACTTCTGAACTAACCCTACTATACACCTCTATTTAAAATTCTGAATTATGAACTCAATTCCGTTACCAGTGAAGAATATCTTTTTGTCCGGTTCTTTATATCCTCCTCACTGACACCATAATAACAATATAAATCTCTGGCTATTTTCTTAAACCTTTTTATGACCGACTTATTTCCAGAGTAAGATATTCCAAATATATTCCAGGTATAATCTACCTCTATTTCCATTAAATCCTCACCAATTTTTATTTCATATAAATGAAAATCCATGGGAATTACATTATCAGGCATTTGGTCAATCATTTTATTTCTAATTTCCATTTCATTCAAAAAATTTTTAACAGATTCTTCATTATGAAAATCTGGTTTTGGAATATCCTTCCTTTGGCCCAAAAGTTCTGGTTTATGCTGCATAATCAAACTAGCTTTTAGATTTTTCTGTCGTTCTATCCAATTTGTTGCGGCAGGATTGATTTCCACTAAATCATAATGATCCTTTGCGTATTGCACCACTTCCGCAAGGGTATGCGGGTTGACCGCTATTCTCTTTTCTATCCTTTTTCGTCTGGATTGATAGATAGCATTTCGGATTCTAGTCTTTAGAGATTGCTTTTGAGCTTCTCCAAATATAAAAACACTTGTGGGACCATCTTCACCATTTATTATGGAAACTTGATTGATACTTTTATTTTTCATTCCTATCATTTTTTTCATATCATCACACTCCTTTGCAACTCCAAAGTTATTTTACTTGCGCTCCATAAATCCTATGATTGAAAAATCAATCCTACAATCCCCATTCTGATAAAAAGCACTTTTTCAATATCGTTTATTGAGAATAGTCATTTTACCGTGCATATATATTCAATATCTTTTATATATTATAATGAAATCAAGGGCTGGTCTAGCACCAAAGATGTTGTATTCTATACTGATACATCAATAGAATTACGAACTAGCCTATTACCATTTTTGACAAGAGTAGATTCCACTGATTCTCTTGTGACATTATCAAGAATGCTTGTATCAAACTTTTGTCCCGGTTTCCAATTTGGATTAGCTGATTTCACTGCTGCATACATAGCAGATCTATACTGTCCTTCGTATTGCTCTAAAGTCCATGTGCCGCTTAACCGTTTATCTTTGTTCACACTTAATTGATAATCTTTGAAAATATCTGAACGCTTCGTTGTATCACCATTTGAAAGACCGTTTTCCTGAATAAATTCCCTCTTCACATTATCAAACATTTTTTGACGATATTCCTCAGATACATTTGTGAGTTTCTGCCACGATGTACCTTTGCCAGTAACATCCATTCCTGCCACTCCATTTGCATTCAGCAAATCACCTTCTGAATCAAATTGCTTCATCAGATTATTAATAATGGTATCTCTTCCACCGAATGTTTCATATATCATTCTTTCTTCTGATGACATCATGGCTTCATTTTGCATAATACCTGATAACCAGCCCTTTTCTTTCAAAGCCTTATATTGTTTACTATTTGTGTTGATGCCATTATAGGTATTGCCTAATCCGCTGATATTCATTGACATATAAAACCTCCGTGTAAATACATTCTAAATCCGTTTGAATTAACTCTATGCTATATAGTATAGATCGTCATAAATCTCCAAAAAATAAAGGAACCCACTTTATTAAGTATTTTTGTTTTTAGCATATTTCTAAAGCACAGAATACCATTGTCTGTTCATACGATCAGCTTCATACTGGTATGTAATCAACTGGTTCATGTCCTTTAAGCCGCTCTTTCCATATAAAATGCTTAAAGTCATATCTGGCACATTGTTCCATCCTCTGGTTGAAATAGTTGAAATCAGGTCATGTATCCAATTCTTCATTTGCTGCTTAAACTCTTTCGGAACTTTTCCGGAACTTTCAACTGCACTATCCGGCAGTTGATTCAGAAGTTCCAATATCTGCAATTCCAGTTTATCATATTCCAATGGTTTACATAGAAATGAAAATGCATGAACTTCGTTAATGACCTGCATACAATATTCTTCATAACTCGTAATATACACTAATTTCACATCTGGAAATTTTTCTTTCAATTTTCTCCCCAGTTTAATACCATTCAGTTCTTCCATCGAAATATCTAAAATTCCGATATCAATACGACTGATATTTTCAAGCATTTGATTTGCAGACATAAATTTCTCTATATGATAAGCAATCTTTTGACTTGTAAAAATCTTATGCAGCATATTCACTGCACACTCAAGATCTGCTATATCGTCATCACAAACAGCAATTTCCAGCATATTACTCACCTTCTTCCTATCTTCCTACTATATCGGTAATTTTTATTTTTCCATTAAATAAATATAAAGTACTCTGCATATTATCTAAATAGGCTCTAAATAAATATCATATATATAGAAAATGTGCCATCATCTTGACGGCACATTTCCTATATTTTCCCCCCAAATTATATTGCTACAGTATAGAATACCATTGTCTGTCCATACTATCAGCTTCATACTGATATGTAATCAACTGATTCATGTCTTTTAAACCCGCCATTTCTATTAGGTTCTATCATTATATTATAGTTTTCATATTTTTATAGTATCCTGCATTATCCATAACACTATTATTGCCAGATGTACCCACAGTACTTACCTCAGAGTCCGAAATATTATACCCTGCCTTAAATGCAAGAATATCCTCCAATCCATATTGATTTTTATAATCCGTCAGCATATAGATATTATCTCGTATTTCCTCATATTTCGCATTGGCTTCCTGGGAGTTCATTATTTTACACATTTTCTCTGGAAGTCCGGTAATCTTCCCATTGTCATCTACGTTTATATCGTCAAATGAATACTGTCCATTTGTTGCTTTCTGAATGAACTGTTCCACTTCATAGTAAGCATTTACTAATCTATATTGTGTGTTAGAAATATCTGCTGTCTGAATATATTTTTCCCACATATCATCAGCAAAATTTTCCGATATCATATTTTTATCTGTTCTTTGTTTTCTTCTGTAATGTCCCCGTTAATCGTAATAGTTCCAGATACATCTATTTCAATTTTCCATGATGTATCTGGCAGTTCAATTCCTTTTTCATTTGCTATTCTTTCTATTTCTGCATAAAAATCGTTTTTTATATAATTCGACTTCTCTGCTCTCTCATAATCAGATAAATTGGCAAATATTTTCACATATGCCATTTCCGACACACTTAACTGCTCCCCCTTTTTCATCTTATTTAATAATTCTTCTACACTATCCGTTCCCGAATATTTTTCATCTTCCGGCAACGCTTCAAATTGCATCTGATGTAATTTGTCAATTTCGCTTTGATATGTTTTTTCATATTTCTGCTTTATTGCATTTTTTTCTTCTGAATTATCTGCATTTGCTATTTCTTGTGAGTGCTGCACATTACTACTTGAAGTATCCCTGTTTTTCGTTTCCGTAATTTTTATTCTATAGGAACCTTCCCCGGAATCCGATGTCATATTGGAATTTTCTACTCTGATCACATAATCTGATGTAACGCAGTCCCAATTAGGTACCGTAAGCTGTTTATTACCATGTCCATCATCTGTCGCTATTCCAATCTGATTGCCATATAAATCGTACAATACTAAATTATATGCCTGACTATTCTTGCTTTCCAATGAAATCGTTATCTCTGAAGATATACCCATTTTAGAGTAAAAACTTTTTTGCGGATAAGAAAAAGAATAGTAATCTACATCATATTTTGAATCGATTGTTCCCTCTAAATAACTTTCATTATTATGCAACAATGTTCCTATATCATATGTACTGTAATAGCGATCTACGATCATCGTATTTCGTATGCTGATGATAACTATCATTCTTATTTGTTTTGGCATTTTCTATTAACACCGTTTGCTCATTTAATTCTTTCATCGGCGATTTAAAACTTTTTGCTGCATTTCCTGTCTCATATATTTTACTATCTACTATTCCGCCACCTATATAATGTACATAGTGTCCCATCTTATCGTCACCTCTTGGAATCCACGGATGGTATAAAAATACCATCCGTAATTTATTTATCTTTCTAAATATTTAGCCCACTATTATTCCGAAAGGAACTAAATAATCCAATGTCATCTGTGTCATTGTAGTGCAACTAGCATTTACATAAGAAATACCACTTACCCAATGTACTGTAACAGATGTTGCATAGTTTCCATCAATTGATCCTGATGGTGGATTATTGTCAACCAAGTCACTCCACCAACCACCTGTTTGTGCTAGTTTTTTTGAATAACTAGCAGTTGCTGGCGTATAATAATAGTCAATGCTTGATGCGTATGTATTATTAGCAAATGCTTTTGATTTATCCGAAAATTTCACACCTGTCAATGCATACTCATCTTCACTTCCACTAGGACAATTAATGGTCAATGTTTGCGTACTTGCTGATTGGCTAGATGAGCTTCGATTCCACTTTATTGTTGTATAATGTGTAAGATCCGAAAAGGTTGTTGTTTGTGCTATTGGCAATGGTTGTCCAGCATAATATCCATAATGATAACCGGTAGTTGCTGTTGCATCTTTTACCTTAAAAACAATATAATAATTTCCATCAATAAGACCTAAACTAATTACCTTATTCGACGTTCCTGCAATCGTTTTAGTTGTTGAATAATATCTGTCAAAATAACTGGTAACTCCCGCCTCATCCGATGAACGATATATTAAATTTATATCATTGTCAAAAATAAATACATTAACATTAGATTCTAACATAAATGTAATATTATTACAGTCCTCATCCGAAACAACACATTGATAATAATGTCCCTGATTTTCATCATATGCAGAATCATTCAGATACCCCTCTCTTAATGCCGAATTATAGTTGCTCTGACCTTTTGGATTCAGTAAGAAACCAGACATTACAAACCCTTCTGATGTTTTTGCATATGTACTAAAAATTTCTGTATTCGATGTCCATTTCTGATCAGAGAAATTATATTCCATCGTGCTTGCACTCCACATATATTTATTTGACACCCTTCTTGTATCTGCATATGCACTTGCTCCATCATTTGTTGCATCCGTAAAGTCACAAGTCACTTCTTCGGTTGCAATTTTCGATTGTAATAATGTTAAATCCGTGTCGTTATCTTCTGTATTGAAATGTACTTTATTGCCATTATCAATACTTGCCGCATTCGCTACTGAGACATTTCCTAACAGCAAACATGCTGCCAATAATATTGTTGCTATTTTTCTCTTTTTCATGAATAATTCCTTTCTGTTCATAGTTCTTTATTTTATAGTTTTTTGATTTATATAGATTCATTATTAAAACGCTTTCCCTCTATTGTTTATTTTTTAATTTAAAAATTTCGAATCATATATTTTATCTAAAAAACTATATTACTATACTTGACACACTTCCCTATATTTTTTCAAAAATATTATATTTCTAAAGTACAGAATACCATTGCCTGTTTGTACTATCAGCTTCATATTGATATGTGATCAACTGATTCATGTCCTTTAAACCACTCTTTCCATATAAAATGCTTAAAGTCATATCCGGCACATTGTTCCATCCTTTAGTTGACATAGTTGAAACCAGGTCATGTATCCAATTCTTCATTTGCTGCTTGAACTCTTTCGGAACTTTTCCAGAATCTTCAACAGCCTTATCCACTAAGTCTAATATATTCTCTCCTGACTCCGTATAATATGTCCCGTTTTTTTCCTCAAGTTTATCTAATTCATATCCTGTATAACTATAAACTTGATGATATGCTTCGTATTTCATTTTTGATTCCTTTGTTATCTGAGAACTCTCACAGCCATCTTGTGTTGAACAATAATATATATGCTTATAGAGGTTTTTTCCGTTATCTCCTACATTTAAGGCATCCTGCATCAACATCTTTGTTTCTTCATCCACGCCATCTACCGTTATTTCATAACTATATGGATCAACAGTAAAAGTACAATCTTTCGTAATAGAAGATGTATCTACACCAGCCTGCTTTAAAATATTTGAAATTTGCGAATTTACCAATGCTCTTTCAAATTGAATTTTATCCGAATCTACACTGTCACCGTCCACTTCAATTCCCCGAACAAAGAATCGATAATTTACACCATTTATTTTTCCTGTCCGGCACATCTGCATCTCATAATTATATGCAATCCTACGTTCTGTATCAGTCAGATTCGTCTCGTAATACTCTGAACTCTTATCAAAATACTTGGAATGAATATAATTTTCAGGGTTAGAATGTGTTTTTGCTTCTGCAGCAAGCTTAGAATACTTTTCCGTTAATGCTCCCCTAAAAGCCTTACCTGTACTCATATATTCACTTGTTTTCGCATTAATCTGTGTCCCTGCATTATCAATGATCTCTTGATTCGTTTTTGCTGAAGCTATATAGGACTTTAAATCAATGCTGCTATCAATACTTGTATTATGTGTTCTTCCACTTGTACTTTTTGTCAGTTTTTCCTTTCCTGATGCACTTATCGTCAAAGTATCTCTTGTGCCTCTACAACCAGTGTTTTGACTGCTTGCCGCTTTTTGTTGTTGACCAAACAGAACATTAAGCAATGACTGATTAGCATTTATTCGGCTGTTAAAAAATATATTCATAATATCACAAACCTCCTTATATATATCGGATTATCCTAATCTTTCACTATCTCAATAATCACCGAATCTGTCATTGATTCCTGTTTCATACGAATACCATCGTGTAAATACAGACATATTACTCGGAAATTTTTGACTTTAGAATTGTCTTTAGTATCCGAATAATAATCTTCCATTAAATCCCATACATTACGGATTTCGCCTTCCGACCTGATTTCTGAAATCCGAATTCCATATACTGTTAAAATCAAAACCACCGTCTAACGTAAGGCTGGAATTTGCTTCGATTTCATCACAGTCAATCCCGCCCAATTCCCATTTTTCCGTCATTTTCCAGGCAGATTCTCTCAATGCCGCATTGGTGTCATTGCATTGATAGTAATAATCTGAATTATAATAAGTCCAATCACTGTGATCATCAGAATAGTATTTTTCCTTAAACAATGCCAGTAAATCTGTACCATCCTCTGCAATAAAAGTACCATTCTTTGAAAACAGATTTGATATCTGCTGATTTACAACACTCCTATTTATAAACCATTATTTTAATCGCACGCTCTTTACGCTTTCATATCAAAATTGCCTTGTGACATTATATTTTCATTCATACCACCAGTTCTTTGTTCACTGTTTAATACTTTTCTTGCATCACAAAAAGCCTCATAATATGTCAATTTTAACGCCGAATGTACCTGTGACTCTGCTTTTGTTTCCTTTTCTTGCCAGCCTACTCCCTCTGTATATGTCAGAACTTCTTCACCACATTCGTTATATACATGAGCTGCTGATCCTGTTCCCTCTCCCTGAAACTCTGCCTCATATGGTATCCCGAACAAAATACAGAGCCATTTTTTATCAGCTTTTTCAACTTCTTTCATTGCGGACATATTGCCGGAATTCATTGATTGATTAAATTTTCCAATTAAGGCTGCCCTGTTCGGTGCCACTTTGCTTACTTCCATCTTACGCAAATTCATAAACGCATTTCCCATATATACGTTGTCCTGTGCATCTTTTTTTGCCAGTTCAACAATTTTCTCTTTTAAGGAATCCGTTAATTTCCATTTGTTTTTTTCAGAAGATTTAGAAACTTTTTTATCCGAAGTGCCCCATAATTTTGCTGTACTATAATTATTTGATACCTCCATTTTATAGTAACTCCTTTCTTCATTATTCATAGTTCTTCCAACTATGCTACCTGTTGGATTTCTCTCAGCATCAATATGATATGTAACTTTATTTGCAAACCACCATACTGATATCATCTTTTGAATTTTGACACTCAGCAATAACCATTGCATATTTCCATCATAATCCTAAAGTGCATACATATGTTGTAATTTACTCAACATATTACTTACTCTGCCTTCAACAGCTTCTTACTGATTTCTTAATTCATACCTGCTTCCATAGTAATCATTTAAACGGTCTTTCATTTCATTACAAAATAATTTTTGATCTGTTTTACCATTTAAAAACTGATTGCAGATACCACTTATCTCTTTCTTCTCATTTGTATAAAAAGCTGTCTCATCTGAGATTATTTCTGACTTGTACTTATAAGATTCTGTTTTACTTCCAATTCCAACAACCATTTAATCTGATGTCATTCTCTCCATGATGGAATTACGTGCCGAATCATTAAAATGAACATATTCGTCAATCATGTCTGAAAAACCAGCTTGAAATTGCTCTGGAACATACATTTCATTTACTTTCCTTAGCCCAGCTTCACTTGCACTTAACAAAAATACAGATTCATAAGAAGTTCCTCTATATCCCTCCTGAGCATTCAAAGAATCTACATCTGCTGTCATTGCATTAATCTTCTCTTTTAAATCTTTCATTTCATCTTCTGTCAAATATTCAGAAGCATTTTCGTCCAGCCATTTTTCAAAAACCTCTGACTGATTTTCCGAACAGCCTTCAAACGCACTTTGTTCTCCAGAAATGGAAGTTGCTTTCAAATCTAATTTGAATAAATTTTCACATTTATATTCTGCTGGTATCTCTCTTATCTCTCCCATAATAGATGAAAAATGCATTGTATGAAAATCCGATACCTTATTACGAGCAGTCTCAACTAACTTTCTTGCTGAATCACTGATTTTCACATCATCCTCCGAAATAATATTCTGAGGAACAGTTGTTTTCTTCTCAACCTTATTTTTTATCATCTCTGGATTATTAATATACCTATTTCCTTGAACTTTCATAGCAACCTCCTTAAGTTAGTCCACACTTTCTATACTTCTTTATCTATCTTGCTCGATGTCAAAGAACCTGCATCTATTTTCAGGTAATCTACATCACTGTCATTGCTCAATGAACCAATAAAACGATTTATATCTACTGACTTTCTGCCACTCTACTCTCTGGTGATGCCATCCAATGCACCAATTTGATATTTTCCTTTTATCGAATCCTCTTATGCCTTAATATCAAAACTTGATCTATCAGGTGCAGAAATACTCACAGATTCTGCTACAAGGCTCTGTGTCATACTTTTTACATCATTACCAGTTACGGATAAGGTATAATCACCCGTTTCTTTTCCTTCTGCCGATTTTTCTGCACGTTTCTTTGCAGCTTTTTCTTCCTCTGCTTTTTTAGCAGCTCTTTTCTCTTTTACTTTTTCCTCTTTTTCTCTGTTCTCTTTTGCTTTTCGTTCAGCATTCTCTTTCGCTATTTTCCCATCTGGATCATTTGTACCAGATATTGCCACCGAAATATTTCCGTTTTCATCAACCTTATAACTCAGATTTGTCAAAGTGCCCAAACATCCATTCACCGCACTTTTTGCACAATCTGGAATGGCTGCTAAGTTTTCCTCCAGATACTTTGCTTTTTCTGGATCATTCATACACTTCTGTAAAAATGCACTTGAAACGGATACTGTTGTCGGAACCCCTTGCATTGAAGTCGTTCCCGTATTCATATAATGGTATTTTCCTTGCAAGTATTTTGAATAATCATTTACATTGCTATACCCCGTCTTAATCTGCTCTGTTTTTGTCACACCGGGACGTGATGTTTTTAATTCAACTGTACTTGTTGTCACGTTGCCGTCTTTTGTATTTGTACTATCCTTTTCACTATCTGTTTTTTTTTTAACAGTATTCTTATAATTTGAAGCATAATACGATGTGTAACTGCTGTTATTGAAACTTAAAATAATTTCTATTATATTGAACGACTTGGATATTTAATTTCTCTCAGCCTCAATATGATATGTAATTACTATTTTTATTTGTAAATCATAGTACTAACATCATCAAATCTTAATGCTCATCAATAACTGCTCTCTATTAGGCTGAATCATTGTATATTTCTCCTTAAATGAGGTAATTGCACCATACATTTTCTCAGTTAAATTTTCTGGGATTTCGTCCTTTCCCCTGGTTTTTTGCTCCTCAATGTAAGCCGATGCCAAAGTTGACCTTGTGGTAATTTTTGAAATTTTATTCATTTCTTCACCAATAATTCCACGGGCATGCTGATTGGTTGTCTCCATTGTCACAAAGTCATCCACTGTTTTTTTATATGCAGCATCTAAATTGCTTAACTCTTCATCCTTTGTAAGCTTACGAGGTCCATTTTCATCAGCTACATATATTTCTCTGGTTCCATTTTCATAGCCCTTCACAATTTCATCATATAATTCTGCGTATGCTTTAACATAATTATTTGCCTTGTCAGTAATATTTAAGGCACTTTTTCCTGTATCAACATTTTGATTCTGCTGTGCTGCCTTCTTTTGAATTTCATAACTATAATCAATATCACTGATTTTTTTACTCGCTAACAGTTCCTTTCTTTGAACCACATCATCATATTTTTCCTGTCCACTCTGCTGTATACGATTACGATAATACTCCAATCCCTCATTAGAAATCGAAAGCTTCACTGATTGCCCCACTGTATGTTTTTCGTTTGTCTGACTATTTCCTTTCTGTACTTTATCAGTATTTTTTCCATTATTGAATTCGTATTATTCATGTAATTAGATATTTTCATATCCTATTTTTCCTCCTTAAAACCCATTATCTTAGTTTCACCTCGTGGCTCACAAATAAATCTATCTATAACTTTATATCTACTGACTTCCTGCCACTCTCAACAGACTCTCTTGTAATACCATCCAATGCGCCAGCCGGTATTGGTTTACCAGCTCTCCATGTAGAATCTGCGGCTTTTGCAGCTTCTGCAAATGCCTGTCTGTATTGATGTTCATATTGTTCCATTGTCCAGCCTGCTGATAAGCGGTCATCCTTATCCATTTTTCTGTATAAATTGTTATATACACTCTCCCTTTTGGTAGTATCACCATTTAGAGTACCATTTTCATTTAAGAATTCTTTCTTTGCCAGTTCAAACATTTCTTCCCGGCTACTCTCTGGAATAGAAATGATATGTTTATAACTGTTTCTGTTCTCATCCGTTACCGCAAGTCCTGTTAATCCAGTATTCGGATCAATCCAGTCTCCGTTTTTGTCATACTGGCTCATCAGTTCTTAATTGCCTGAACATTTGTAAACATTGCACCGTTTCCATTCTTCATCATCTCACTCAGTGCTGCTTTATACTTTTTACTGTTTGTGTCGATCCCTGCTGCTTTTAATTGTTTCTGTACAGAACTGCTGTTCATTTGGGACAACTGAATATTGTTGACTAAATTTGTTTTTGATGTTCCAAATGTCGTTTGAAATAAAAAACCGTAGTCCGTAATTCTTGACATAATCGAAGCCTCCTATCATTAAATTTTTTATATCTGTCATCCGCTTTATTTTTCTTTTTCTATCGACAACCCACTTCTAATATTTTACCTTTTCTGCACCAAGTACGATTTTTTTGCACGAAGTAAGACTTTTTATGAATTGAGGAATAACTCAGCAATAAATTTATTTCCATCACTTTTCAATATTAAATTTCCATCATATTTTTTTACACTGCTCTGAACATTCAGCAGTCCTATTCCACCGCCTTTTCCTTTCGCTGATACCGGAAAACCATTTTTCCACTTTACCTCCCCGCAGTTATTTTCGATGCTGGCAGCTATCATTTTATGGTATGAGCCAATCTTAATCGAAATATATTTCCCGCCTTCAAGCTTCTCTGCAGCCTCAATCGCATTATCCAAAAAAAATAAATTTCCAAAATAGTTGTAATGTCGATTGGTGCAAGGAAATTCAGATTCACATTATCCACCTTTATGGTTACTGAAATACCTTTTTCCTTCATAACGGATTCTTTATCGGTAAGAAGAATGTTTAATATTGGATTTTCTGTGTATTGAACCGGAATGAGTGGCTTTAACAGTTCTCTGATTTCCGCTGCATATTCTCCTGCCGTATTCCCCTGCTCTGCACCATATAATCCTTCGATTGCTTTAATATGCTTATTTACATCATGTAATATGTGGACGGTTTGATCATATTTTTTTGTCTGCGTCAAATAGTATTCGTATTGTACCTTTGCCTGTTGCTCTAAAGCGATGAGCTGCTTTTCATAATAGTTCTTTTCATCTGCCATTTTAACAAAATATAAAAGGTATAGATCTGCCAGAACAATACACCCCATATTGACTGCACATAAATAATTTTCTTCTCCATTTTTAAAATTCTCTACAATTACACCCATGTTAATCAGATTGTATAGGAGTATAATTCCATACATGATGTACCTTGTCTTTGCATAAGGAATATCGCTCTTTTTCACAAACCTGTTTATGAATGTATAATACAAAAAAATAAGTATTACTTTTGAAAATGTTACCTCAAAGCAGTAAAGCATCGTTTCATTCACATTTTTTATATCTGCTGCCTGCAAAATACATTGTAAAAGAATCACTCCTAATGATTCACAGACAGACATGCAAAATACCAATGCCTCACATTCAATGATACGTCTTAACGGTTTATCCATATCCTCATAATACAGAGCATATGCGATCACCCCCGTCAACACGCCCCAGACCACCAGATTTAATATGGAATGATTGAACATATTGATACAGGTTGTAAAAATCACTGTGACAGTCTCAACCACAATATATACATATCTATTTTGACTGCTTCTTTTATACTTTCCATTCATAAACTGGAACAGTATGGTACTTATGATAAAACAGGAAAGAGCATTACATAATATCAGTAAAATCGTATTCATCGTTTCTCCTATGAATTTCTCTGCAAAAATTTATTTACTTCTTCTCTAAAATCGCTGCTTCTCTTTTGCGCAATCTGGAGTTCTTTTCCATTGTCCAGATAAATGGTAAAGCCTTTTATTTTTCAATATGCCTTAAATTAACCAGATTTCCCCTGCAATTCACAACAAAATCATAGGGCTGCAGTTCTTCAACCAGTTTTTCAAAAATGCAGTCATACTCATATGTGATATCAGACAACGCTATCAGTACTTTTCTTGATCTTTTTATGTATTCGAAATATAAAATGTCCCTGAGTTTCAATTTGATTGACAGATACTCTTTCCCATTGCTGTCCGTCACTTTATAAAAATCCTTTTCTGCTCCGGTATCCGGCAGTTGATCCAGCAGTTCCAACATCTGCGTTTCCAATTTATCATATTCCAATGGCTTACATAGAAATGAAAATGCGTGAACTTCGTTAATGACCTGCATACAATATTCTTCATAACTCGTAATATACACTAATTTCACATCCGGAAATTTTTCCTTTAATTTTCTCCCCAGTTTAATACCATTCAGTTCTTCCATCGAAATATCTAAAATTCCGATATCAATGTTGCTGATATTTTCAAGCATTTGATTTGCAGACGCAAATTGCTCAATATGATAAGCAATCTTTTGACTTGTAAAAATCTTATGCAGCATAGTCACTGCACACTCAAGATCTGCTATATCGTCATCACAGACAACAATTTCCAGCATAGCACTCACCTTCTTTCTCATTTATATATCGGCTCAATCTTTATTCTGTTTCAAATCTCACCTATAAAAGATATCACATGAAACAAAATATTATGGTATTTCTTCACCAAATACAATTTTTTAACACGAAATACGATTAAAAAAAGCATTAAACCATTTACCCCTGTTAATACACAAAAGCACTGTATCTCAAACTCTTTGAAATACAATGCTTCCCTGCATTTTCTATATCGTCATGTTGATATTATTACTTTACTATCCTGCACACTCTCTGGGAGTGACTGTATCTATCAAAAAAGAAGCCAGCAGTTTATTCACGCACTACTGACTTCCTATATTATTCATTTTATTTACTTCGCTGCGTCTCAGACAAGTTTTCCATCTTTAAACACAATCTCTTGCCCTCCAGGTATCCGTCCTCTCTCTTATCTGCACCGATTACCTTTGCGATGGACTGCGCCACCGAAGTTTTCTCGGCAATTACTAATTTTATATTTTTTTCACTCAAATTTTGTTTCCTTCTTTCATTTTTTATTTGCTTTTTGATAGCATAAATGCTATCATGTATATAGAATAAATATTTCCACTTGGAGAACATATACTAATGTACAACATTGAATTTTACGAAGATTCCAATGGCAGATCAGAGCTTTGGGAATTTCTTGAATCTCTTCGAGTCAAAGCAGCTACAAACAAAGATGCCCGTATTCAATACAAGCAGATAAGTTTGTACATCCAGCTCCTCGAAGATAATGGTACACGGCTTAATGAAAATATCACAAAACACCTTGATGATGATATCTGGGAGCTTCGCCCAGGCAATAACCGTGTTTTATATTTTTATTTCCAAAATGATACCTTTGTGCTTTTGCATCAATTTCGCAAGAAAACTCAAAAAACTCCCAAGCGCGAAATTGAACGGGCAAAGGCTGAACGTGATGATTACCTTGCCCGAAAGGAGGCTGAATGATTATGAAAACCTGGAATGACTATAAGGAACATGTAAGAACCGTTGATCCTGAAATTGGAAAAGACATCGATGAAGTTGAAAATATTTCCTCCATCGTAAGTGCCATGGTGGAACAGCGTACTTCTCTTGGACTTAGCCAGAGAGAGCTTGCTGCTATGTGTGGTATTCCACAATCATCCGTAGCACGGATCGAATCCTGCAAAACAACCCCGAATCTCGGAACACTGCTTAATATTTTTCAGCATCTCGGTTTACAGCTTACAGTAAGACCTACAAAACCTACCGTTTAAAATCAAGGAGAATCTCTGCGAAGAGGTTCTCCTTATCGGAATCTCACCGAATCATGCCTAACGGCTCGTGGGCTATACCACCAGTAGGGAATCTGACCCTGCCATGAAGATTTCTATTCACTTTTCTTACGTAGCTGCGTTGTAGCACAAGCATTCATGTAATGCATCAGGCAATTTCGCTGCTGTATGGCTACCTAAAATGAATTTTAAACAATAAAACAAGACCTCCCATTACACTTTTCAGTATCTGAGAGGTCTGTATTTATAAAAAGTTTAATCGACTGACAGTCCAATTTCATTTAACGCCAAAATGTTTTCTTTTACACATAGAATTTTTTTATTTGCTGTATATTCTCGCCTCATATGGTTGCAACCATTCGGACTCCGTTTCATGATAATTGCACAATTCACATTTTTGATCAATTTTTTGAAACATCAGCTTTTCATTTGTAAAATTCACGATTACCAATAAACCTTTGCCGTTTACTTCTCTTTCATATGCAAATAATCCCGGATATTCTTCGTACATCGGGCGAAACTCCGCCTGTCTCACAATATCTGCATGGTCATGGTAACACTGAATCAAACGCTTATAATAATTGTATAATGAATCCGGATCATTCACCTGACTCTGTGCATTGATTGTTCTATAATTATCATTGCATTTAATCCATGGCTTTCCACACGTAAATCCTCCATTTTCCGAGTCATCCCACTGCATCGGCGTTCTTGCATTATCTCTTCCTAACTCTGAAAAGTATGCAAGTACTTCATCCGGATCCTTGCCTTGTCCGACCGCTTCCTCATAGGTTCTTTTCGCCCTTATATCATCCATATCATTAATATTCTTCCACTTAACATTGGTCATACCAATTTCCTGTCCCTGATATATAAAGGCGTTCCATATAAAGAAATAGATACTCGCCAGTGCCGATGCACTATAGAAACTAATATTTTCTCTTTCCAGAAATTTGTTCAGACATCTGGACTGATCATGATTTTCTAAAAAGATAGCACTCCAACCGATTCCGCTATTATGCGCTACATGTGTAAACATTTTTTTCTTCCACCGTTCTACCGCATGAATGCTTGATTTATCATTTTCCCCTTCCATATTTTCCCATCCAAAATCGAAAATCATGGAAAAGTAACCATTCTTTCCGGCATACCGTTCAAAAGCAGCATCGTCAACCCCGGTGCTTCGGCAACTGTCATACAGTTATATTTATCAAAGCACTGCTCTTTCATCTCATCAAGGAATATTCCGATTCCCTTATAATCCGTAAGTTTTTCAACCGGATATAGTTCCCCATCATTCGTAGGACGACTGGCAAAACTTAAGTCTTTTTTGATAAAGGTAATTGCATCGATACGAAAACCGGCGATTCCTTTTTCCAACCACCAATTTATCATCTCATAAATTTTTTGACGCAGCTCTTTGCATTCCCAGTTCAGATCCGGCTGTTCCTTCGCAAACGTATGATAATACCATCTGTCATCTGGTAATCTCGACCATACGGATCCGCCAAAATTGGATCGCCAGTTATTCGGTTCTTTATCATTCTCCGTTGTTCGGAAGTAAAAATAAGACGCTTCCTCACAATTAGGATCCTTCATTGCCTTCTGGAACCATTCATGCTGATCCGAGCAATGATTGACCACCAGATCCAATATGATTTTAATATTTCTTTTTTGAGCCTCATCTATTAAATGCTCCATATCCTCGTTTGTTCCAAAGATTGGATTTACCTTGTAATAATCCGATATATCATATCCATTATCCACAAGTGGAGAAGCGTACATCGGGCATATCCATAATACATCTACGCCTAGATTTTGGAGATAATCAAGTTTCCGGATAATTCCGTTAAAATCTCCGATTCCATCTCCGTTGCTATCCATAAAACTTTGCGGATAAATCTGATACACTACGGACTCTTTCCACCAATTGTTTTTCATTCACAAATTCCTCACCTTACTTTATTGCCCTTCTGTAATACCTTTTACAATGTATTTTTGACTAAACAAATAAAAGATAATAATAGGAGCCATGCACATAACCAATCCGGCAGAAGCCAAATCCCAACGTTTTGCAAATTGTCCAAAGAACAAATATGTTTTTAAAGGCAACGTCTGTAAGCCCTGTTTATTAATAATCAGCGATGGCAATAAGAAGTCATTCCATGTTCCCATAACATTAATAACTGCAACCGTGACTATAATCGTTCTCATCAAAGGAAGCACGATTGAAATAAACAGACGTATTGAACCACACCCGTCAATTGTAGCGGCTTCCTCCAATTCCTCCGGAATATTTTTTATGAACCCATGAAACATTATGATTGCCATACTTGTTTGAAAGCCCATATACATAAAGATCAAGCCACCACGAGACAGCAAACCGATTTTGCTTGCAAATCCAACCAATGGAAGCATGACACACTGAAATGGAATCAACATAGAACCGGCAAATATCAAAAAAATAATCTTACTTGCTTTGGTTTTATAACGTACAAGTACCCAGGCCGCCATAGCCGATATCAACAGCACCAGAACCGCTGTCACTACCGTGATAAGCAGCGAATTCATAAAAGATCTTATGTAATCCAGTTCTTGAAACGCATTCTTATAGTTTTCAAGTGTGAATGTTCCTTTCGCCGGAAATCCCAACACATCTGTAAAAATCCCCTTGGTCGTCTTAAACGAATTCATAATCAAAATATAAATCGGAAACAAAAAAATGCATCCAAGAATAAGTCCTGTTACTCCATAAGCGATTTTTTTCTTCATTACATTTCAACCTCCTTGCGCTTTGTTATAACCAACTGCGTAACTCCGATTCCTGCCACAATAATCAGAAAAACGATTGCCTTTGCCTGTGCAAAACCAAATTCATTTGCTCCAAAGGCAGAATTGTAAATGTTTAACGCAATCATTTCTGTTGATTTGTATGGTCCACCTTGTGTCAAAGCTAAATTTTGATCAAACATTTTAAATGAACTCGAAATAGATAAGAATAATCCGATTGTAAACGCAGGCATCATCAACGGAAGGATGATATATCTCATGAGCTGCCATGAGTTTGCTCCATCAATTCTTGCTGCCTCCTTAACCGATTCCGGTATCTGCTGAATCTGCGCAATATATACGATCATCATATATCCCGACATCTGCCACACAGTCAAAATCAACAATCCTATAAATCCGGTTTCCGGATTCGATAGCCATCCGCTAAAGGCTGCAATTCCTGTCTTTTTTGAAAAAGCTTCAAAAATCGATATAAAAATAAACTGCCAAGTAAATCCAAGCAATAATCCGCCTATCATATTTGGCATAAAGAAAATTCCACGTAACAGCGTTGCGCCTCTAAATTTCTGTGTCACTAACAACGCCAGAGCAAAGCCAACAAAGTTTACCAATACAACTGCGCACACCGAAAAGCGCAGTAAATAAAAAGCATGTACAAATGAGTCATCTCTCGTAAAATGTCAATAAAATTTTGAAAACCTACAAACTTAATGTCCGAGCCTACAATTCCATTCCAGTTTGTAAGGGAATAGAAAAATCCAATACATGTAGGTATGATTACAACAATACAAAATGCAATTAATGACGGTGCCAAAAAGCCCCAAAACCGTAATTTACTTTTTCTCATACTTCTTCTATCCGTCCTTTCCAAACAAAGGATTTTACCCTTATTTGAATTTCCGGGATAGAAGCTCTATCCGGAACCCTCTTTAACTCTTACTAGTTGTTCTGTTGTTTTCTTTACTCACTCCACTGCTCGATACAGGTCTTTGTAACCTCATCCCAATCAGCTTCTCCGGCAAGATATTTCTGTACTTCTACACCAGCCACCTGCTGACCCCATGTATTTGAGCTCCACTGTATACCCATCCGTTCATGGTATTTCGAATTATTTGCATCCATAATTCTCTGTGAAAGTGGATCGGATGCTTTTATTCCATCAAAATTATCATATGGAGGAATAAACTTACAATCATTCACAACAATTTTCTGTGCTTCCGAATCGGTGAACATCCAATTGATGAAGTCTTTTGCAGCAGCTTTCTGCGCATCGGTTGCCTTGCTATGAATTGCCCAATATCCTGATACACCTACAAAATACTTGCCATCTGAATATCCCGGAACAGAATATGGTAACATATCCAATTTTTGAAGGACTGCGGATCTGTTGTCTCTACTGCTGGAGCTACCCAGTTTCCCTGCTTGATACATGCAACACGTTCAATGGCAAGTCCACCCTCTAATGATGTTGTGTAGTCTACAGAATTAAGATTTGCCGTATTGTTGGCATTGGTTGTATAACTGGCCTGAAAATCAACCATTTTCTTATAGTCTTCAAAGCCGGTTCCCGGAAGCGAATCTGCCGCATATGCTTCATTAGGAGTCTTAAAGTCATGTGTTAAAGCAACATTAGCGTCATGGTCTCCTGCAATCCATAACTCCTTTGTCGGGTATTCCATAACAGCTTCCAGATTCGGATATTTATCCTTCATCTCACCATTATCGATTTTCTCTTTCAAAGTATCAAAACCGGCCTTCATGCCTTCGAAATTCATCATAGAATCTACAGAAACTCCAGCATCCTCAAACATCTGCTTATTAATAACGAATCCATAACCTTCCATGTATAACGGAATGGCATATACTTTTCCGTCTTTTGTAAAAGTATCCGTTGTTCCTTTTAATGCGTGCTGCATAATATCCAGATCAGAAACATCTTCAATAACATCTCCGTAATCTTTCATGTCCGAAAAACCACCTACAGAAAAGATTGTTGGTGGATCCGACTGCATCTTTGCTTTCATTGATGCGCCAAAATCATTTCCTGTGACAGCTTCAAGATTAATTTCTACATTTGGATGATCCTTTCATATGCTGCAATTAATTTCTTGTATCCTTCATTTGCCTCAATCTTACTCTGGAAAATTGTAATCTTTACATTTTTTCCACTGTTTGCTCCTGTCGAGGTATCTGCAGAATTTCCGCATCCCACAAATAATCCCCCAAGCATTAGCACTGTCATTCCAACTGCTACTAACTTCTTTGCTTTCATATATATTCCTCCTTTTTGTGAAACTGTTCCATATTTGATTAAAAAAAATTTTTCATCTATGGATGCCTCGTTTTGTGCCACGGAACTGTCCACATCATTTGTGGAACTGTTCCATATCTGTAATATACACTATGCGTAACTATATTGCAACATAAAAATGCAGTTTATTCACAGATTCGTTACTATATCCAAAAATCATCTTGATTTTTTATTAAAAATCACTAGAAAAAGGAGACTATGAAGAAAAGTCTGTAAATAATAATCTTCTATGATAATGATTGAGCTGGAAGCCTCTTCTTGCCATAATAAAAGGCCTCCTATGATTTATATTTTACCATAGAAGACCTTGCTGTTATTAGCTATTTACAGAAAAAGCTTCACACACCTTTGTGCCAATGCTCTCCATTCTACAAAGTATCGCCCTTTTTATATTTTACAGGAACCAATACTTCCCTTTTCTTAAGTGGTTGATCATTGATCAGTTTAATAAGCATATTCACACTTTCCTTTGCAACCTTCTTCGCATCCTGTACAATTGAATCAATCGAATGGTAATTGAAGTCCGTGACATAAGTTCCATCATAAGCCAATATTTTTTTGTTTTTTTCTGTCTTGAGGAAGGCGGCTGCACACAAGTCCAAAGCCATAATTCCATCAACGTCCGGATATTGATCCAACAATGTTCTGGTACGTTTCATACACAATTGATAGTTTATAACTTCCTCCCATTGAAAAGATTCAATGATAACCTCCCTATTATGCTTCTCCATAACATCGATAAGGGCTCTCGCGCTATCGGCAGAGGCAAGTTCCATCCTGGTCGGATCACTAAAGCACATCACTTTTTTACAGCCTTTTTCCAAAAACAATTCGCCCGCTAAAATTCCTCCCTGATGATGATCCGATGTCACCAGCGGGATTCCCGGTATAATCCGATCCAGTGAGATAATTGGTTTCTCAATATTCATATAATATTCATCAGAAAGAAACGCAGATCCTACAATCAGTCCATCGAACAGATTACGTTCCAATGTATCAAGATATTCTCTTTCCTTGTCCTGATTTCCTCTGGTATTACAAATAACCACATTATATCCGTATTGATCTAATTCTGCCTCAAGATAATTCCAAAGAGTTGAAAAATACGGATGGATAATATCCGGTGTCATAACACCGATAATACCCGTTCTTTTCTTATACAGATTTCTGATCCACTGATTAGGAATATAATCTAGCTCCTCTACCGCCTTCTTAATTTTGTTTTTGCTTTTCTCTGATACATATCCGCTACCATTTAACGCTCTGGATACCGTGCTGGGTGCTACATGTGCCAGCTTTGCAACTTCTCGAATGCTTGCCATAATCTCTTCTCCTCACTTGTGTAATTGCAAACGAATTGCCCTTATATTCCCCTTTATCCTCTTAATTAAATCCGACAACCTTCTGCGACAATCGATAAGTCGCAACCGAAATCTTGCGGCCTCCCTTACCCTGAAGATTCATGGTCTGTCCCATAATGCCATTGCGTAGTTGCTGGAAGATTATAATATCTTTTCCTTAATATACTGAAGTTTTATTTTATTATACACCTTTTGTCCATGGAGTCGAACTATTTTTACTTAACAGCAGTTATTATGAAAAAGGAAAAAAAGCTCACCCACGAGGTGTGTGTCAATCAGACAAAGACACTCCTTTACATAGTTTCCACTTTCAAAAAAATAAAAATATTTTGTGTTTTTGAAAGCGACTTCTTGCATATACTATTAGCAGACAGTATAATAAGTACATCGAAGCAGTTTCAAGAAATGAAAAAAATCTTCGACTTTTGAAAGCGGGTGACGATATGAAAACAATCACGAGAGCAAAATATCTCGATAGAATCATTGAACTGAATGGTACTCCTGACATCAAGATCATCACGGGCATTCGTCGATCCGGTAAGTCCAAGTTGATGCAGGCGTATATTGCGTATCTGAAAAGCCATTTTGAAAATATCAATATTATCTTCATCGACTTCATGGATTTGGCGTATGAGGAAATCAAGGAATACCATGCCTTACACGCCTATGTGGAAGAACATTATCAGGAAGGCAAAACGAACTACCTGTTTGTAGACGAGGTGCAGATGTGCCCCAAGTTTGAGTTGGCAATCAATAGCCTGTACTCTAAGGGAAAATACGACATCTATGTAACAGGCTCTAATGCTTTCCTGTTGAGTGCGGATCTGGCAACTCTGTTTACCGGACGCTATATTGAAATTCATGTGTTTCCTTTCAGCTTCCAGGAATATTGCCAATATTATGATGATGTTAGTGATAAAGATAAGCTCTTTGATGAGTACGCTATCAAGGGCGGTTTAGCAGGTTCCTATGCTTATAGAACCGAAAAAGACAGAACAAACTATATCAAAGAGGTCTACGAAACGATTGTTACAAGGGATTTGGTACAGAAATATACGCTCCCGGACACTTTGGTTTTACAACGTCTGAGCGAGTTCCTTATGGATAATATCAGCAACCTGACTTCTCCGAATAAGGTCAGTCAGCTGCTGACAGCAAATGAGACTCCGACCAATCACGTAACCGTCGGCAAGTACATTAAGTATTTGTGCAATGCTTTTGTATTTTATGATATTAAGAGATATGACATCCGAGGCAAGAAATACCTTGAAAGCTCTGAAAAGTTCTATTTGTGTGACAGCGGTATTCGATATGCAATACTGGGAAGCAGAAATATGGATTACGGCAGAGTATATGAAAACATCGTTTGCATCGAGCTTCTTCGCCGTGGATACGATGTCTATGTCGGCAAGCTCTATCAAAAGGAGATCGACTTTGTTGCTCAGAGAGGCAGCGAGAAGATTTATATTCAGGTCAGCGACAACATTTCCGGGCAGGAAACATTTGAGAGAGAATGCTCTCCTCTGCTTCAGATCCGAGATGCTTATCCGAAAATGATTATTGCCAGAACCAAACATCCAAAATATAGCTATGAAGGAATCGAAATTCACGATATAGCCGATTGGTTGCTACAAGAATAAGCAGGGCGAAATATCTCCGTCATTCTCTTTTTCTTTTTGCCAAATACTGTAAGTATAATTCCTGCAAACATAACCACTACAAATGACCATGCTGTGTTGTCGTCCCCTGTGGAAGTACTTTTATATGATGTAATAAAATGGATAGCTTGCAAAGTCAAGTAAACTATCCATTTTCTTTATCTTAACGCAATAATCTTGGCTTGTCTTTGGGTGAATTATCCCTTGCGGTTGGGGTTATTTTAATATCAATTTCTGCTCTATGCTTTCTGACATCTGCAAAGAGTCTTCTGAAATCATCATCTATCGAAATATAATTTTTTTGATATTAAATTGTTGTGAGTCTGGCAAACATGAATTTGTCCGCTCCTTTATATAAAATAATTCCATTTTTCAGAACTACTAACTATTTTTCTTCAGCCCATAAAATTAAATGATCAGAACACTCTGTTGGTTGCGACACTCTACATGTATTTTTTATAAATCCTTTAGTAAAGATATGATCAATAGGTGATGCTGGAGTAGTCAATTTAGTATTAATCGTGGAAATCAATGCTCGTATGATTCTGTATAATTTCTGTGAATTAGTGACTTCTCACGCTGTGGTAAAAACATCTAAAAATACCAAACACGTCTATAAAATTAATTTCGCCACCGCAGTAAACATATGCAGGGCATATCTCAAACACGGCGGTGATGAAACAGAGACCATGCTTCATACAAAAGTATCTGACACCTGTCGTACAATCGAAAATATCCTATCCACCTCAGTCCAAAGAGAAATATGAATTTCACGTATCGGGTTGCATAAATCTCGTTACCATTATACTGCGTTACGAGGCAGATATGCAATCTGTCTTTTGTCATACACAAAAATGATTTGAGCTCATCATACACCTGCTTTCTACGCATTAGTGCACCTAAAAATACAGCATTTCTTAACTGAACAGTATTTTTCAATGCACGAACGCATATGATATACTGTTTTCATCATAAAAAACCTTATCTAAATGACATTGATTATCTAATTAACTACATTATTTTCTGTCTAAAATATCCATAAATTCGTCACCTGTAATTGTTTCCTTCTCATACAGGTACATAGCCAATTCGTCCAGTTTTTCCCTGTTTTCGGAAAGGATTTTTCTTGCTTTTTCATGCTCTGCTTTTACGAGCTGCACGACTTTTTCATCAATTTCCTTCTGGGTATCTGTGGAACAGGAAAGAGACGTATCGCCGCCAAGATACTGGTTGGTCACGGTTTCCATTGCCACCATGTCGAATTCATCGGTCATGCCGTAGCGGGTGATCATCGCTCTTGCAATTTTTGTTGCCTGTTCGATATCATTGGAGGCTCCTGTCGTGATCTCACCAAATACGATCTCCTCTGCCGCACGTCCGCCTGTAAATGTAACAATCTTATTCTCAAGTTCTTTTTTCGTCATCAGATATTTATCACCCTGCTCAACCTGCATAGTGTAGCCGAGTGCACCGAGGTACGCGGGATGATCGTAATCTTCTGGACCGGTGCTGAATGACTCTGCAATGCAGCTACCAGAGCGTGTCCTACCTCATGATATGCAACAACCTTCTTCTCGATCTGAAAGAACCGCATTCTTCTTCTGATATCCTGCAATAACCACTTCTATACTTTCTTCGAGATCAGATTCATTTACAACGGTTCTTCCACTACGGACAGCACGTAATGCTGCTTCATTTATAATATTGGCAAGCTCCGCACCGGATGCCCCCGATGCCATACGTGCAATCGTATGCAGGTCAACATCATCAGATGCTTTTATCTTCTTTGCATGAACCTTTAAAATTGCTTCACGGCCTGCAAGATCCGGCAGTTCAACCGGCACACGCCTGTCAAAACGTCCCGGACGTGTAAGTGCCGGATCTAACGACTCCGGACGGTTCGTTGCAGCAAGAATGATGACACCATTATTTCCTTCAAATCCATCCATCTCTGCCAGAAGCTGGTTTAAGGTCTGCTCCTCTCATCATTTCCGCCCATTTGTCCGTCACGCTTTTTACCAATGGCATCAATTTCATCAATAAACACGATACATGGTGCCTTTTCCTTTGCCTGTTTGAAAAGATCTCGAACCTTGGAAGCTCCCATACCGACAAACATCTCAACGAATTCTGAACCGGACATTGAGAAAATGGTACATTTGATTCACCCGCCACTGCTTTTGCAAGCATTGTTTTGCCGGTTCCCGGAGGTCCTACAAGGAGGACACCTTTTGGCATAGACGCACCTACATCGGTATACTTCTTCGGATTGTGAAGATAATCAACGATCTCTGAAAGGTTTTCTTTCGCCTCATCTTCTCCTGCAACGTCTGAAAACGGATTCCCTCACTGGATTGCACATAAATCTTCGCATTGCTTTTTCCCATTCCAAAAGCCATCGAATTTTTTCCTCCGGCATGCTCCATCAGTTTCTTCGCCATATAATTTCCCAGTGCGATAAAAAGGATCAATGGCAAAATCCCGGTCAGCAGGAAGCTGATGATCGGTGACATCTGCTTATCGATATCTTTTGCGAATACTGCTCCACATTCATATAGCCTGTCCGTCGTTCGGATCGTTCATCAGACCTGTTTTATAAATATTTTTGATCTTTATCTGTAAAGATGATCTGATTGTCCTTAACTTCTACTTCACCGATATTCTTCTTCTCGATCATGCTCATAAAAGTTCCATAATCCGTTTCCTTTACCGATGCTTCATAAGGATTGGTGTGACAACCAGATTAAATACTATCAGCACTATTAACACAATCCCATAATAATATGCCAGTGGTTTTTTCGGTGTTTTAACTTCTTTCATGTTCTTTCCTCCTGTTGTTCTGCGTTATGCTTTCTCCGTGCATTTTCGTATTATTTATTCTGCCATCTGACTTCGCCCTTGGACAGAAGCGGATAACCTCCTGCAACAAATGCCATTCCGATCAAAGCATAATGGCTTTTTATCTTCCCGGCAAACCGGAAATCAAATTCGTAATCTCTTGGTGTTATCGTGATCTGTTCCCCATAGGAAAATTCATAATCAAGCGTTCTGCCCATATAAAAATCTTTTGTTTTGTAAGTTGCTGCTGTACACATATCGAACACCTCTTCTTTCTGCTATAATAGTCCTGCAAACAATCTCATAAACAACTGTCCGATCCGTAAATATGCACTCCGTCCTGTGCGGTACTTTTCGGTCACTTCCCTGCATTCATTCATGGTTGCTCCAAGATCATCTCTTATATCAAAAACTGTCTGACTACCATTATACTGCATTATAAGGCAGATAAGCAATCTGTCTTTTTGTCATAAAAAACCTTATCTAAATGACATTGAATGATTTATTTTCTATCTAAAATTTTATTAAACCGACTAAAGACTCCATAGTTTGTGTGTTTGACTTACTGTTTATATCTATCTTCTCCTAAATATTTTTCTAGTCATTGCAATATAAAATTGCTTATACAGTCTCCCTTAAGCGTCCTGGTATTCTGGATAATATACAGAGCGACCGATATGACCATCATTATAGCGCACAAACCAATCAACAGATCTGATACCATCGGTGTAATTTGGAACCATATAATATGCACCGCTGCAGTTCCATATAATAAAAAGGTTACTATCTTTCCATGCCAGTCTGCACCATGTACTTTTCCTGTCTTTCGTATCATAAGACATCCACTGACTACCATATACAGCTCCTTACCTGCCATTATTACGATTAAAAGAAGCACATGCGGAAAACGAGTAAACAGACAGATTAACGTCGCTGCCTGTGTCAGCTTATCAGCCACCGGATCAAGTATTTTTCCTAAATTACTAATCCTATGGAATCTTCTTGCGATATATCCATCAGCAAGATCCGTAAGACCAGACAGCAATAAGATTTCACCAGCTAACAGAGGATTTTTCTTTACACAATAACTCCATATAATTACCGGAATCAGACAAAGCCGAAAAAAAGAAAGAAGATTAGGAACCGTAATAATTCTATTCAAATTTTCTTCCTGATTCACTTCACTCTGCATGTACGGTCACCTCACTTTCCTTTTTTTTAGACATAAACCAATAAAATATAACACAAAATGCTAAAGCAAACACAACACCAAAAACATTTTGAATCACTCTAAGACTAACCGCTCCTTGTAGTCCATAAGTCTCTGCAGCAATGGCTAAAGCACCAAATGTGTTAAATACTGCCTGCCAGCCATATTGTGCTGAAAATCCTACACCGATTCCACCAAGAATTCCTATATATGCATAGATTGACGAAGGAAGCAGAAAATATAATACTGTAAAACATATAACACCTGCAATATTTCCGACAATCCTTTATGGACTCTGTAGTGCATATCTTCCATAAATGGCAAAATCGCGGACATGGCTGCAATACCAGCCCACATTGCACGTGGCATATTACAAAGTTCTGCAATGCAAAGGACAATCGGTACGCATAAAATCTGACATATCTGCCATTTTGTTCTGGAAGAAGTGATATCAAATTCTTGTATTAGATCTTTCAGATTTCTTTTATAGGTTCTGTTTTTATGATTTCGATAAAATACGAAGCAGGTAAGTGCTGCACCTAAAGCCATTCCGACTAATCGCATCTGATAGCTTTTTCCCGTAACATCATAACCATATAGCAGTAGATACCCAAGAACCAATGTAGATTGATTAAACATGAATGGATTATGGCATCCGAACAGAATCAACACAGCCAGTGCCGCAATATTTAACAGCATTCCCAATACCGGTGAAAACTGATTTGCTAAATGCGGACATACAGTCATAATTACAAAGAACAAAGCCAAAAGCATCGTAGATTGTCCGGTGTGGATCCCCAGATCCGCATTCCGAAATACCATAAGGCATAATAAAACTACTACACCCACAATACTATTCTCATTTCCAAATAAGATACTGAAAATAGTAACAAATAAAAAACAAAATGCCATTGTAACAGCTACCTTCACCAGATATACCCACATATGATATAATTTTCTAGTGTTTCACTCTTTCAACAGGTTTTAGAACCTGCCTGATTTAACTGCAATTCCTGATAAAATGTCATGTAATTCCTCCTCTATCTGTTTTTCTTAAACTTATATGGCCTCATCTTTCTGTATTGGAAGCTCTACAACAAATCTGCATCCACCATATTCACGGTTTTCTGCTTTGATTGTTCCTCCGGCACTATCTACAATCCGTTTTACAAGTGCAAGACCTAGGCCATTTCCTTCTGCTTTATGAGATCCATCTACCTGATAGAACTTGTCAAATATTCTGGATTTTACATCATCCTCTATTCCTGGTCCTTCATCTTCCAGAATGAACTTAACAGAATCCTGTTCTTGTTTCAGAAACATCGTAATTGTCCCCTTTGAAGGGCTGAACTTAATCGCATTATCCAAAAGATTTATCCAGATATGCATAAAAAGTCCTTCATTCCCAGTATATTTAACTTCCTCCAATTCTACCTGAAAACCAATTTCTTTCTGTCCATTTTGTTTCCAATGAAAGAAATGCCTGGCGGATCTGTTCATCCAGACGATATTCTGTTTTTTTCATTGGTATATTCTGATTCTCTAACTTGATAACAGCAAAATATTACCAACCAATCCGGAAAGTCTTTGGGTGTTAAATAAGATTTTTCTACATATTCCTCTTGATCCGAGCCAGTTCTTCTCCCTGAAGCAGCATTGTATATCCTTCAATGGCATTAATCGGGGTCTTAAACTCATGAGAAACATTAGATACAAAATCCATCTGCAGCACCTCTGTTGCACGAAGTTCTTTTGTCATCACGTTAAAACTTTGATAAGATTCTCCAACTTCTGCTATACGGCTGTTCGTTTCCAAATGCTGTTCAAAATCTCCCGAGAAACTTCCTTCATTGCTTTACTAAGTCTGGTAATTGGTTCCAGTAACTTTGCATTGATAAAGGAAGTGATCAGCCCTGCAATCAATGTATTGAAAATCAAAAGCCAGCCACAGGTATGCTGCCCGGCAGATTAAAAATGATTCAAAAAGCAAATAATAAAGCAGATATGACTGTTGAAAATACAAGTGCCAGCCAGATTGCACCAGTCAGACAGGATCGGATCCGCAATCCTTTTCTTTCTTTGTTCCATTATTTTTTCACCACCTTGTATCCAATTCCACGCATTGTTACGATTTCAAAATCAGGGTTATCTTTAAAACGCTCTCTGATTCTTCCTATATGTACCTCTATCGTATGTGGGTCTGCCTCCGTCTCGTATCCCCATACTTCATCCATCAACTGTTGTTTTGTAAATGTTCTGTCTGGCGAAGCTGCAAGCTTATATAAAAGCAGGAATTCTTTTTTAGGCAAAACAAGACTTTCCTTATCAGTTGTAACCGTCATTGCATCATAATCAAACTCTGTTGAACCGATCACAATTTTGTGTTCATTCAGTATCTGTGCACGGCGAAGCAGTGTCCGACTCTTAAAACCATTTCATTCACATTTACCGGTTTTACCATATAATCGTCACTTCGAAAGAAATCCCTGACGCATATCATCAAAGGAACCTTTCGCAGTGATCATAAGAACTGGTATCTGATATCCTGCTGAACGAAGTTCTGACACCAGTTCATAACCATCCATAACCGGCATCATAATATCAGAAATGATCAGATCAATATATTCCTTATCCAATACTTCTAATGCCTGTGCTCCATCCGATGCACTTTTGACTTGATATCCATTCTTCTCAAGCACTTTTTGGAATAGCTGGCTTAATTCTTTATCATCTTCTACAATCAATATTTTAAACACGTTTTCCTTCCTCCTTATTAAAACAGATACCTTGCCCATCCAAGCAGATGCTGTACCAAAAGTATTTTCTCTGACGTTTCTTTGTTAATTCGATTGGCTCTACATGATATGGATCACGATAGGTTCCATCTTCCAATACCTGGGGACACTCTTTCATATCCATCATGCCCTCTTCCAACTGTTTATTAATATCTTTACTGCGTATTACAAGCATCAGTTCCGTATCCAGATATGCACTTCTCATCCCATATTAAAGGAACCGATTACAGACAGATCATCGTCAATCAGAATACTTTTCCGTGGTATGAATAACCGCCTTCATATTCCCAGATATTAATTCCTGTACTTAAGATTCTATTTCTGTTTTTCGCATAATCGGCAGCCCCAAATGGATTCCCATTATTCGCAACTGAATTTGTCATGATAGAAAAATCTGAAACGTTCTCTGCAATCTCTTCCCATGTATTATACATCATATCATTACAGATAATATATGGCGTGTGGATCTTCACACGATTTTTTGCATTTTTCATCAATTCTCCCAACTGATACCACACTACTGGTTCTTTGGAACCTGTGTGAATAGGATTTGACACTAATGTAATCTTTTCTGTCTCAAAAGTTTCGTCCGTATAATCGGTATCGCAGATTCTTTCCTTATTCTCTTCAAAATATTTCTGATAGCCGTTCTGCAGCTCTAAAACTGCGTTCTTTACAGATTTTCTATTTGCCAGTTTTTTATTGTTATGAAAATAACCACTGTCTTCCTGATTCCATATAGTTTCAAAATACTCTGACAACTGGTTAACTGAATTTTCTTTCTCAGGTTCATTGCAAACAACCAACACGTCTCTGTCATAGTTCTTATGTCCCGGAAAATCCCCCAGGAAATAATTATATGTATTTCTTCCGCCAAGAATATATGTCTTACCATCTGCAATCAAATATTTATCATGCATTCTACCCATCATTTTCCATGGTTTCAACGGGTTGGCTTTATTATACAGTTTAATTTCAACATTCTCATGAGAAGATAATCCATATATATTCCTTCCATATCAATCCAGCTCTCCATTCCATCTACTAACAGACGAATATGCACCTCTGTCTGCCGCATCATGCAGTGCTCCTAAGATTAATTTTCCACTTTCATCGGATTGAAATGCAAAAGTAGAAAGAATAATTTCCTCTTTTGCATTCTGGACGTTTAAAAAGCGCTTCTGGATTCTTTTCTATGATCACTGCACGTTCCGTATTTTCACTGCATTCGTTCCACGAACCATTTTTTTTCTTTTTGGTTGTATTACATCCTGCTTTTTTATATGCAACGCAGATTCCGATCAATTCATAAAAGCCACACATAAAAAAATTGCCAGTATAACAAGAAGGATTTTACATATTTTATGCTTTTCATTGTATATCACCTGATTCCTTTTCATTTCATACTTATACAATACAAAGTCAATCTCAATTTAACCTCAACAAAATTTATTAAAAAAAATATGACAGGCTTCTTTTAAAGAAACAGTCATATTTTTATTCTATATATGAAGGAGCTTTTCTTA